>JAABUU010000214.1_pt1 | contig 140392 bp, 142 predicted proteins | sample 5559301 | NCBI WGS metagenome assembly JAABUU01 (sample SAMN10711884, study PRJNA513360) | rock metagenome | isolation source: Antarctica rocks | place: Antarctica: Victoria Land, Richard Nunatak white | reverse complement strand
AGCAGAGCTGCCCCGGGGTGCAGTAGCCACACTGATAGCCGTCGTGCTCGATGAAGGCCGCCTGCAGCCGATGCAATTCGCCGTCACGCTCGAGCCCTTCGACGGTCGTGATCTCACGACCGTCGTATTGCACGGCCAACGCCAGGCACGCGTTGATGCGCTCGCCGTCGGCGAGGACGGTGCAGGCACCGCACGCGCCCTGGTTGCAGCCTTTCTTGCTGCCCGTCAGACCGAGGTGGTCGCGCAGCAGATCGAGCAGGGACGTCCGCGTGTCGAGCGACGCCGACACCTCACTCCCGTTGACCGTCATCCGTACCGCCGTCATCGTCGTTGCCCCCGTTGCGGCATCGCCGCATCCGCAGTTCGTCTCCGCGAGACGTCCGCCGTCCGATACCGTTTCATCCGGCCGTACGATCGAAACCAACGGCCGGCGAAGGCGAGCACAGCGGGGTACCGCCGCGCGCTTCGGGCCCGCGGCTGGCTCGGCCTGATGCAGCTGCCTCGCCGTGGCGCTCCCGCTCACGCGATTCTGTCGTGCCTTGGTCTGCTGCCGCTCGCCGCCGTCAGCCGGCCGCCGTTGGCCGTGCGCTCAAAGGCGACGCAGGCTGCGGTCCCGCCGCGAGCGTCGTCGGGAGCCCGAGCAAAGAACCTCGAAGTCCCTCGTGTCATCTCCGGATGCCGGAATCGCGCTCGTCGGCCGATGCCGCTCCGTGTTCGTTGGTCTCGACCATGCTGTCGCGACGACGTCGTCCGTCGTCGTCGTGAGCTTCGCTAATCAGCGACCATTAGAATCTTCTAGCAAACGTCGTTCGGCGGAAAAAAAACCTATCGACGAGGATCTCGATTCGTATCTCCGGGCATAGAACTGCATGTCGAAATTACGCGTTCTCATCGCGACGGTCCTCGGGACGATAGCGATCACGAGCATGTCGCTCGCTACTTTCGCCGCCACGACGGTCTTGCCGCAAGTTCCAGGCGCGGCCGAAAAGGCCAGCAGGGGCGGCACGACCAGTGCGGCCGCTTCGCTCGAAGGATCCACCGGGTCCGCGCTGGAGCCCTACCTCATCACGTTTCTGCTGCCGGTCTTCGGCATCATCGTCTTTGCGATGTGCCTGTACGTCGATAAGCTGTTGCGGCGCTCGCTCGGGGCGTCGGGTACCTCCGTTCGAACGCGCTGATCCGCGGCGGTATCGCGAGCACGAACCATCGTCGACTTCAAGTTCAGCTCGGTATCGATATCTGAATCGTTGCGGGGTCAACAAGGTCGCGGGCGTCCGCCCGAAGTGCGGAGCCGTATCGGACCCCGCCTAGCTCGCGAACGAACATCGGGGACCCGTGATCGCGGACTTCGCGCGCTCGATACGAGCGAGTCGGCGGAGCGGTGAGCCGGTGCCGGTACGGAGCCCCGGCCGCCGCCCAGCCGGCGTAACGTCGACGGTGCCGACATGACCCCGTAGCAGTTGCCGTCCGGCGCGAGCCGGAAGAGTCGCAATCTCATGCGCGGTAGAGTTACTCGTCTCGTCGACGCTCTTGCGTCGAATCTCTGGCTCGTGCCGGTTGCCGCTTTCGCGCTCGCCTTCGCGCTGTCGCGCGGACTCGTCATCTTCGATCGCCGGGTCGACGTCTCGACGCAGGCTTGGTTCGTCTATGGCGGTTCGCCGTCGGGCGCGCAACAGCTGATGTCGACGATCGCAGGCTCGATGATCACCTTCATCGGGCTCGTGTTCTCGTCGACGATCCTCACATTGCAGCTCGCGAGCAGTCAATTCTCGCCTCGCGTCATGCGCTCGTTCTTCTCCGATCGGATCATTCAACTGTCGCTCGGCGTGTTCATCGCGACGTTCGCGTTCGCGATCTTCGTGCTGCGCGAGATTCGCGATGATCCGAGCCATCCGTTCGTGCCCGGCCTCTCGACGTTCGCTGCGATCAGCCTCGTCTGGTTCAGCCTGGCGATGTTCGTGACGTACATCAACCATATCGGCCAGCGCATTCGCGCGATCTCGGTCGTCGAGACGGCGGCGAAGGAGACGATGCGCGAGCTTCGGCGCCCGCGCGAACTGCGGCCGGATCCGTATCCGTACGATCCGCCGCGAAGCGGCGACGCGAAGCTCGTGCGCGTGCGGAACTACGGCGTGCTCGGCAGCATCGACGGGCCGGCGCTCGCCAAGCTGGCTGCCGAGCACGATGCCGTGTATGAGATCGTGCCTCAGCCCGGTGATTTTCTTCGGGGCGACGCGCCGCTCGTCCGGGTCTGGCTCACGGGAACGATCGACGAGAAGCACGCCTCGGCGATCCACGCGAAGATCTCGATCGGCCGCGAACGCACGATCCGAGAGGACGTCCTCTTCGGATTTCGACAGCTCGTGGACATCGCCGATAAGGCGCTGTCGCCCGGAATCAACGATCCGACGACGGCCGTTGAAGTCATCGATCAGCTTCACGAACTCTTGCACGACGTCGCGAATGAGCCGCTTCGCTCCGACGTCTACCGGGACGCCAACGGAGCGCCGCGCGTCTACGTGCCGCAGCCCGCGTGGGCGAACTTCGTCGACAGCGCCCTCGAGGAGGTGCTGCTCTACGGGCGCGGATCGATCCACGTTTTGCGGCGGTTGCGCGAACTCCTCATCGATCTCACGGATTCCGTTCGAGACGTCGATCGACCGAAGCTCGAGTCGTTCCTCGCGCGGGTCGAGACGTGCATCGATGCCGCCTTCGACGACCCGGCAGATCGAGCAGCGGCGCGCCGACTGCCTCGGACGGTCGTCTGAGACGCCGGCTGCCGTTTCGCGAGCACTTGCGGATTCGTTCCGGTCGACACCTCGGTTTTGAGGTGCGCGATCGACAACGCCGCGGGCGGCGTCAGGATCATCGGCGCGACGATGGCACCCGCGCCGTGCGGTCGTCGGCGGCGCCGCGCCGCGGCGAGGACCGCGCTTTCGTCCGTTGCAGCACGCGACGCGAGAAATAGGCGAATGCGGCGACGATCGAGAGCTCGATGCTCCACTGGGTAGCGGCGACGCCCCAGCCGATCGAACCCAGGTGGATTTCATTGAACGCGTTGGCGACGCCGATGAGCTGGCTCGCGACCGGAACCCAAACGAACACCCGATAGCGGGCGACGTCGCGCGCGGCCAGCAGGCTCACGAGCCCGATCACGAGCAACCCGATGCCCTGCTGCTGCGTCGTGTACGGATCCTGCAGCTTCCAAGAGAGCAGTCTTGCTCCGAGCTGCACGAAAATCGTCGAGGCGAGAAACCAGAAAACCTGAAGGCCGCCGAAGGCTCGCAGCAGGCGTACGAGGCTTCGATCCTCACGCGCGACGTTGACGCGATCGGATCCTTCGGCCGACTGCCCGAGCGCTGCGAATGCGAGCATACCCGCTGCGACGATCTCGATCGATGCGACCGCGACGAAGCCTCGCTCGGCGATCGCGTGAACGCGCCAATCGATCGCGGCGACGACGAGCTCCACGCCACGCTGCGCGATGCAGACCCATGCGATGCCGAGATAGCGCCGCGGGTTCGTTGCGGCGAGCCCGTAGGCCAGCGCGGCCGAGGCGAGATAGAGCGGATACTGTCGCGCGATGACCGGATCGACGACCGTCCGGCCGAGCGCTCCGAGTGCCGCCGCAGGTGAGACGTAGAAGAAGACGCTCCACGCAAACTCGGCGACGGCGACGAGTGCGAGCGTCGCGCGAAGGGTAGCGATCCGCAGGTGAACTCCGATTCTGGGCCTCGGCGTGACCTGAGTCGCGGAGCCCGCTCGCATCATACCGTACCCTGGAAGCGACGATGGAGCGATTGGTGGTCACCCGCGGAGCGATCTCACCGGAGCGGCGGCGACGCCTGTTGCAGCTCATCTTTCTGTTCGTCAATCTCTCGCTCGTCGAAGCGCATCTTCCCGGACCGCTCTGGCTCGCAATCGGCGGCATCTTTTGGATGGCGCTCGTCGGCATCAGCGTCGCGGGCTCGAGTCTCGTCTGCGGCACGATGTGTTGGATCGGTACGATTCAAGATATCTTTGAGCCGCTTGCCCGGCCGCGGTTCCGGCTCGATGCGAGGCTCGGACGTGCGGTCACGTTCACTCTCCTCGTGCTCTGGATGCCGATCGGCTGGCTGATCCGGCCCGAACTCGCCACGCACGACCGGACGCCGCTCGACGCGGCGTTCGCCTGGCAGCACCACTTCTTTCAGTTCGGCCTCGCGGCGCTCGTCGCGGCGAGCGTCGCGTTCCTCGGGAAGCGCGGCATCTGCCGATATCTTTGTCCGTTCAACGACGTCGTCGCGACGGTGCGGCGACTCGTCCGCGCGCGTCGAACGCAACCGGCTTCGACGGCGTCTACCGCGAGCGCTTCATGCGCGGGATGCGCGGGCTGCGCCGGCAAAACCACGGATGCCAGCGCCCACCTCGAAAGGCTCATATCACGATGAAATCGACACGGCCACTCCAAGGACTCCTCATCCTCTGGGGCGTGTGGGAGTTGCTCAACGCCACACTCTCGACGTTCGCGTCGCCGCTCGGCGCCTCGCTCGTCGGCTGGGCTCCGAAGACCGGCTGGACCGGCGATCTCCTCTCGATGAGCCAGCAGTACGGAATGGTACTCTTCCTGCTCGGAGCGGTCTATCTGCTGACGGCCGTCGATCCTGTCCGCTACCGCGCGTTCGTCTGGATCCCGATCGGCGAGCAGGCGATCGGGATTGCGTACGCGCTCTACGGCCTCCTCGGCGCGCACACGATCACGACGGGACAGTTCGTCACCCAGGCGATCATCAACGTCGTGGTTGCAGCGCTCTTCTATCTGCTTCGCCCGAGTCCGGTCGAACGACCGGCGCGCGCACGAAGCGTGGCGCCGGCCCCCTAGCCCGCCCTCAGCGCCGTCACATCGTTCGGGCAGCCTCGAGAAAGTAATGGCCGGCGTCGAGATCGTCGATGAGCCCGGGTTGCGTGATCTGCCATCCGAGCTGATCGCGCGTCAGCGTGCTCGACGCCGGACCATTCATGCCGATGAAGCCGGCGAGCCAGCCGAAGTGCTCCACGGCGTCGGCCGAGGCGACCGTTGCCACGGGCACGTCCAGATGGCGCCCGATCACCTCAGCGATCGCGTGGACCGGGACGCCCTCCTCGGCAGCTGCGTGGAGGATCGATCCGGGCGTCGCCGATTCGAGCGCCAAGCGGAACAAGCGCGCCGCGTCGAGGACGTGCACGGCCGGCCAGCGATTCGCTCCGTCGGCCACGTAGCCGGACGTGCGCTTTTCCCGCGCGATCCCGATCAAGGCGGCCAGGAAGCCGTGATCTCCCCGGCCGTGCACCGTCGGTGAGAGTCGCACGACGGACGAGCGGACGCCGTGCGAAGCGAAGCCGATGGCGAGGGCAGCCGTCTCCATACGCGTCCGCATTCCGGCGTTCGGATGCCCTGCGGGCATGTCCCGTTCGGTCGCGACGCGTCCGGGCGCGATTCCGAGCAGACCGGAGGCGAGCACGAACGGCCGATCGGTGCCTTCGAGCGTTTCGCCGAAGATCTCGACGGCCCGACGATCCGCGTCGGCCGCACCCTGAAAGTCGCCCGAGAACGCCAGGTCGTGCTTGAATGCCAGGTGGAGAACGCCGTCGGCCGCGGCGGCCGCCCGGCCTAAGGTGTCGAGATCGTCGAGCGTGCCGCGCTCGACCTCCGCTCCCGCCGAGGCGAGGGCAGCGGCCGAGGCATCGGAACGGGCGAGTGCGACCACCTGATGGCCCGTGCCGATGAGTTCGGGTACGACGGCAGAGCCGATCCAGCCGGATGCACCGGTGACGAAGATGCGCATGAGAACCTCCGATAACGATTGATGTCAGTAACTGCCATCAATCGTAGCATTCATTGCAGTCGTTGTCATCAGGTAGAATCGTCGCCATGGGGCGATGGGAACCGGACGCGCGCGCACGCCTGGAGCAGGCGGCGATGGATCTCTATGGGGAGCACGGGTTCGACCAGACGACGGTAGCGGAGATCGCGACGCGTGCGGGGCTCACCGAGCGGACCTTCTTCCGGCATTTCGCCGATAAGCGCGAGGTGCTCTTCGGGGGCGCGGGCGCGCTTACCGGGATCTTCGCGGACGGCGTCGCCGGCGCGCCGGCGTCCGCTTCGCCGATCGACGCGGTCGCCGCGGCCCTCGACGTCTTCAGCACCATGCTCGAGGGGCGCAGGGAGGGTGCGCGTCAGCGGCAAGCGATCATCGACGCGCATCCGGATCTTCGCGAACGGGAATTGATCAAGCTCGCGTCGCTCGCGGCGATTGTCGCCGATGCACTGCGCCGGCGCGGCGTCGGCGACGTCGCCGCGAGCCTGACCGCCGAGGCGGGCATCGCGGTGCTCAAGGTCGCTTTTGCACGCTGGGTCGCCGAGCAGCCACAGACGCAGACGTTCCCGGAGATCATCCGACAGTCACTCGACGAGCTCAAGGCTGCTGTTACCGCTGGAACGTAAGCGACTGCGAGCCGCGGCGTTCTCGAATCGGTGGGTATGGCATGGGCCTCACGTGTCAGGAGGAAACGCATGGATATCGGCGCAGGCAAAGCCGCACCGGCGGATTATCTCAACGCTTCGGTTCGCAACGTCGACTCGAAGCTCCAAGCAGAGACGACGAATAACACGCTGCACACGACATTGCTCGTGTGCGGTTTTCTCTCGATCGCCGCTTCGCTTGGCCTTCAGGCCGCCGGTAAGAAGCACGAGGCGCTCTTCGTCGGGCAGTGGCCGACCGCGTTCTTCATTCTTGCGATCGGCGCTCGCCAGCTCCGCTAACGCGGCCTACGCGAACACCGGGTCGACGTCGAGTAATGTGACGGTCCCCGTGGTGAGCGACCGTAGGCCCGCGTCGCGGCGGTAGACGGTAATCGAGCGTCGCTGCCGGTCGACGAACAGGTACGCGGCAAGCGTTGGGATCGCAACGTAGTCTGCGCCTTCTGCCCCGCGTCGATCCGCGACGCTTCGGCGACGATACTTCGAAGACGTACTTCGGCGCGGTGAGCGCCGCCCGTTTTCGGTCGCGCTCGTCGCACGAGACGGCCACGTCAGGCACGTTCGCGTTGACGCGATCGACGACGACGCCGGCAGCCGCGTTCATCCCATCCGCGCTATCCGCCGTGCGTGCCGAAAAGCACGCCGACCCCGGTCGTCACGCCCATGGCGAGCGCACCCCAGAACAAGACGCGAACGGCGGCCGCCCAAATCGGTGCCCCGCCGACTTTGGCACCGATCGCGCCGAGGATAATAAGGAACACGAGCGAGGTGATTGCGACCGCGAGGATGATGTCCGCGCTCGGCGTTACGATCGCCATTAGCAGCGGCAGCGCGGCGCCCACTCCAAACGACGCGGCGGACGCGAGGGCGGCTTGGATGGGCCGAGCGGCGGTCTCTTCGGAGACGCCGAGCTCGTCGCGAGCGTGCGCTTGAAGCGCGTTGTGGGCCATGAGCTGACGCGCAACGCGATCGGCAAGCTCGGCATCGAGTCCGCGTTTAACGTAAATCCCCGCGAGCTCGCGTTCTTCGCCGACCGGATCGGCTTCGAGCTCGCCTTTTTCCCGCGCGAGATCGGCGCGTTCCGAATCTGCCTGCGAACTAACGGACACGTACTCGCCCGCAGACATTGACATCGCTCCCGCGACGAGTCCCGAAAGGCCGGCGATGACGATGCTGCCGTGCGACGCATGCGCGCCCGCGACGCCGAGGATCAAACTCGATGTGGAAAGCACGCCATCGTTGGCCCCGAGCACCGACGCTCGCAGCCAGCCGAGACGATTGACGGCGTGATGCTCGGCGTGCTGCGCGACGGCCGTCATCGCAGTCGCACCCGTCCTATCCGAGACGCTATCGAAATGCTCATGGCTCGATCCTACCCAACCGGCGCGTGGTCGGTCGAGTCAGCGTAGGACGCCGAGGCGGCCGAGAGCGAGGGTGCGGAAGCGCGTTCGAGTCGCAGCCGTCCACGCGATGTCGCGCCTCGTGCGAGCCTTCAACGTCGATGCGGTCATTCGGGACGGATGACGATTTCGATAAGATTCGGCAGCTGCGACGCGATGCCGGCTTCGACGGCACCCGCGATCTCGCTCGCGACCGTGACACGCCGAGCCGGCACGCCCATTGTTTGGGCGAGCGCGAGAAAGTCGATCGGCGGCCGGTCGATGTCCATCGCGATGAAACGATTCGTGCGCGCCGACGCGTAGCCGGACTGCGCGCGCAGGTAATTCTTGAGCACGTTGTACTCGCGGTTGTTCATGACGACGAACGTGACGGGTAGCCGCTCGTGCGCGGCCGTCCAGAGCGCCTGCGGCGAATAGAGTGCAGCTCCGTCGCCGACGAGGCAGACGACGGGCGCTCGGCCCAGTCCGAGCGAGCACCCGACGGCGGACGGCATGCCCCAGCCGAGCGCGCCGCCGCGCAGGAACGAGTATTGCGTCGGCGAGGCGCTCGCGAGAAAGCCGCGCACGTGGCGCGACGTCGCGATCGCCTCGTCGACGATCGCGACGCTCGGACCGATCGCGCGGACCGCCTGCTCGGCCGCGACGAGCGGCGTGATGACGGGCTCGGACCGTTGCGCCGCCGCCGCCGAGGCGAGCGCGCCGCGTTGCGCGCGGCGTCGAGCGCTCGCTCGTTCGAGTGCGTCCGCGGCGGGCGCACCGCTCGGGATCGCAGCGCGCAGCGCCGGCAGCAACGCCGCGAGCGACGCTTTGATGTCGCCGACGACTGCGAGGTCCGTGGGATACGTGCGACCGAGATCGCGCACGTCGCTCGACATCTGAAAGACGGCGCAGCCGGGTGGAACTGCGGGGCCGGGCGTGTAGATGATCGTGATGAGCGACTTGCCACCGAGCGCGAAGACGGCGTCGTAGGCCTGTAACTGTTCGGCGATCTGGCGCGCATTGGCCGGCAGATTGCCGGCCCAGAGCGGATGGGCCGTCGGGAACGGAATGCGCGACGGCCACGACGAGCCATATACCGGGGCGCCGAGCGCCTCCGCGACGGCGACGACCTCGGGCGCGGCGTCGCTGCCGTGGATCTCGTCGCCGGCGATGATCGCGAGCCGACCGGGCGCATACGCCGCGAGTCGCTCGGCGAGCGTGTCGAGCGACGCCGCGACCGACCGCCGATCGATCGTCGACGGCGGCGGGATCGCGACGTCCGTGACCGTATCGAGCACGTCCATCGGCAGCGAGAGGAACACCGGCCCCGTCGGCGTCGCTCGCGCGTCCTTGAAGGCGCGCCGCAGGAGCACGGGTAGCTGGTCCGTCGTGGCCACCTCGCGCGCCCATTTTACGGCGGGCTTCGCGATGCTCACGAGATCGCCGAAGAGCAAGGGATCCGTGATCGCGTGGCGCGAGTCTTGCTGGCCCGCCGTGACGACGAGCGGCGTCTGAGAGATGCTCGCGTTGAGCAGGTTGCCCATGCCGTGGCCGAGGCCGCCGGAGGTATGGAGATTGAGGAATCCGGGCTTGCGCGCGGCCTGCGCATAGCCGTCGGCCATCGCAACCGCCGACGCCTCCTGCAGCGCGAGGACGTAGCTGATGTCCGGCGTCGAAAGCATGGCGTCGATGAGCGGCAGCTCGGTCGTGCCGGGATTGCCGAAGACGTACTCGACGCCCTCGCTCGCGAGGATCTCGAGCAGGACGCTCGCGCCGTTTCGAGGTGACGTCGTCGCTTCGATCACGTCAGTCGCGTTCTTTCCGCCCGCCGCCCGGACATGCCGCTGCGTTACGAGCGCGGCGGCTCGACGCGGAAGCGAACGATTTCGTTCGTTTCGCGATGGCTCGTCCACCACGCCGTGCCGTCGTAGGCCAGCGCCCGCGCTTCGACGTCCATCGGCGCGAGCGTCGTCGGCGTCGGCGCCTGCGCGTCGAGATCAAGCGACGCGAACTCGACGACGTCGAAGTCCGCATCCGCGGCGAGCACATAGGCTCGGCCGTTCGCGAAGCCGAGCCCGCCGCAACGCGTCGCGAGCGGGATCTCCCGCGCGCTCTCACCCTTCGCGTCGATCTGCACGATCCGCCGATTCGACTGCTGCACGAGGTACAGCGACGAGCCGTTCGCGGCGAGATGCGAGCCTGTGAGCTGCGGGCATGCAACGCGGTCCGCCTCATCGAGCGGACGGCCGGGAACGAAGCGATACAGATACCGGTCGTCGTCGCCAAGCGGAATGACGATGCGTAACGCTCCCTCGAACGGTGCGATGCCGTATGGCTTGCCCGGGAGCGCGACGTCCTCGCGCACGGTCCAGCTCGCGGGATCGAGCGCGTACAGCCGCGCCTCGTCCCAGCAGCCGACCCACAGCATGCCGTCGTGAAAGGCAAGCGGCTGCGGGCGTCCGCCGGGTGCTGCGTGCTTGGCGAGAGTCTCAACGGCATTCATATGCGACCGACTGCGCGCTCGCGCTGCCACCGTCCTCGTCAATCGCGCCTGCGTGCGGTGAACAGCTTCCCGTCATTGCTCGCGTCGGCGTACGGGAAGTTGTTCTCCGAGCGCTTCGAAACGGACGAAGCTGTTGCGTTCCATCGTGTCGTCGCGCGCGTCGCCCGGCAGTCGTGCGCGTGGACTCAATACGCACGCCGGCTCAGGCGATCTCGAGATTCCGCGCTACGAGCCGCTGATTTCTTCGATCTCGCGCTTTGTCGCGCCGGTCATCATCGCGATCACGTCTTCCATCGTCTCGCGACCGGGCCGCGCGATCCCGACGCGTTTGCCCAGACGCATCACCGAAATACGATCGGCAATCTCGAAGACGTTGGGCATGTTGTGACTGATGATGATGACCGGCGTCCCGCGCGCTTTTACGCGCCGGATGAGTTCGAGGACTTGCTTCGTCTCTTTCACGCCGAGGGCTGCGGTTGGCTCGTCCATGATGACGCAAAGCCGTCCCCACGACACGGCTCGCGCGACGGCAACGCCCTGCCGTTGACCGCCGGAGAGCGTCTCGACGGGCTGCCGGATCGAGCGGATCCCGATCTTGAGTCCCTCGAGATGATGCGCCGCTTCGCGGCGCATGCGCGGCGCGTCGAGCGTGCGAAAAACGCTTCCGAGGATGCCGCGGCGCCGCAGCTCGCGACCGAGAAAGACGTTCGTGGCGATGTCGAGCGCCGGCGCCATCGCGAGGTCCTGATAGACGGTCTCGATCCCGAGCGCGCGCGCATCTTTGGGGCTGCGCATCACGACCGGTCGCCCGTTCGCGAGGATGTCGCCCGCGTCGGGAATCGTCGCGCCGGAGAGCACCTTGACGAGCGACGATTTACCGGCGCCGTTGTCGCCGACGAGCGCGACGACTTCGTTTTCGTAGATCTCGAAATCCGCGCCGTCGAGCGCCGTGACGCTGCCGTAACGCTTGACGACGCCGCGCGCCGCGAGGACCGGGACCCGCTCGGTCGTGCTCATGCGCGGCGCCGCCGGTTCGCTTCGTCGGCGGCGACGGCGGCGATGACGATGATGCCGGTCGCGAACGTCTGCCAGAGCGCCTCGACGCCGACGAGCGTGAGGCCGTTGCGCAGCACGCCGACGATCAGCGCGCCGATGAGCGTGCCGATCACGCCGCCGCGGCCGCCGAAGAGGCTCGTGCCGCCGATGACGACCGCCGCGATGCTATCGAGGTTATCGGTCTGGCCGGCATTGGGGTCGCCGACCGTCGTGCGCCCGAGCACCAGCAGCGCGGCGAAACCGTAGATCAGCCCTGCGACGAGATAGGCCGAGACCTGAACGTTGAAGACGTTGATGCCGGTGAGGCGCGCGGCCTCGACGTTATTGCCGAGGGCGTAGAGATGACGTCCCCACCCGGTCTGCGTCAAGGCGTACCAGGCGATGGCGAAGATGGCGAGCATGACGATCGGCCCGACCGGCACGGTGACGCCCGCGACGGCGAACGTCCCGCCGAAGACTAGGAGCCCGGCGGGCAGACTATCGATCGATGCTTGACCGCTGAACAAGAGCGTGCTCGCGTAGGCGATATTGAGCATGCCGAGCGTCGCGACGAAGGGCGGTACGCGGAACCGGCCGACGACCACGCCGTTGACGAGACCGAGCGCGGTCGTGAGCGCGAAGCCGGCGAGGATGGCGACCGGGACCGGGACGCCCGCCGTCACGGCGAGCTTCGCCATGACGACCGACCCCAGGACCATGATCGCGCCGTTGGAGAGATCGATGCCCGCGGTCAGGATGACGATCGTCTGGCCGACGGCGAGCGTGCCGACCTCCATGACCTGCTGCAAGATTTGCAGCAGGTTGCGCAGCGAATGGAACGGTGGCGCGGCGATGCCGAACGTGATGCAGAGGATCACGAGCCCCGCGAACGGTCCGATCGTCCGTGCGCCGCCGAGGCGCGCGAGCGTGCCGCTTACCAGCAGTTCTTGAGGCCGAAGTTGACGGTCTGCGACGGGACGCCGCCCTGCGGCATCTTCGTCACGAGGATCTCGCCCGTGTCGAACGTTTTTGGGATCGCTTTGCCGTGCGCCGCGTCGACCGCGAGGTCGACCGCCTGCACGCCCATTTTCTTCGGGAATTGCATGACGTCGCTATCGATGGCACCGTCCGCGATGCCCTTGATGCCGCGGCAGCTGCCGTCCATCGACACGACCTTGATCTTGCCCGTGAGCCCGCGCGCCTTGATCGCCGTCGCCGCGCCGAGCGCCGCCGGCTCGTTGACCGTCCACACGAGGTTGACGTCCGGGTGCGCCGAGAGGACGTTCTCCATCGCGGTCTGGCCCTTGCCCTGATCGCCGTTTGTGATCTGGTCCGCGACGACGAATTGCTTCGCACCCGAACCAAATCCCGTGAGAAAGCCCTGCATCCGATCGGTATTGACCTGGCTGCCGGGCGTCCCTTCGAGCAAGACGATTTTCGCCTTCGTTGCACCCATGGCGCTCTTGGCCCATTTTCCGTTGAGGACGCCGGCCTTGAGGTTGTCCGTCGCGATGAACGTATCGGCGAGCGCGCTCGGATCGAGTGCCGTGTCGACCGCGATGATCTTGACGCCCGCGGCTTTCGCGCGCTTGATCGCGGGCACGATTCCCGACGAGAGATTGGGAATGATCGCGATCGTCTTCGCACCGCGCGTGACGAGGTCGTCGACCTCGGAGATTTGTGTCGCGTTGTCGCCGTCGTATTTCCCGGCGACGACGATGAGGTTGACGTTCTTTTTTGCCGCTTCGGCTTTCGCGGCGCCCGCGACGGCGACGAAGTACGGATTGCTCAGCGTTTTGAGCACGAGGCCGACCGTGATCGGCGTCTCCGCGCGCGCCGCTGCGGCCGTGAGACCGAGCGTGCACCCGACCGCCATGCATAGGTTAGCGATGTTCTTCATAATGACCTCAGCGAGAAAATTGATTCCAGACTTGGCGTTCGAAAACGCGCACCCTTCCTACGGCTCCCTCGCTAACGTACCGAACTATCGGCGATGATCCGACCGCCCGGCGCCCTCAGGGTGGGCGGCCGAGCGCCGCCGGAGCGAATGCTCGCTCGCGACGGGTCACGATCTCGATGAGTCGGCAGACGCGACGCGATACCGGCGGAGACGGCGCCCGCGCTTCGCGCCGCGCTTGCTTTCGCGGTCGCCCGAGCGCATGCTTCCGTGGCGGCCGCGCCGTTCGGAAGCGCCGCGCAAGCGAGAGAGATACCGGTCGTCGTCGTCGTCGTCGCCGATCGAGACGACGATGCGTAGCGCTCCCTCGAACGGTGCGATGCCGTACGGCTTGCCCGGAAGCGCGACGTCTCCGCGTACGGTCCAGCTCGCCGGATCGACCGCGTTGAGCCGCGCGTCATCCCAGAAGCCGACCCACAGTATGCCGTCGTGAAAGGCGAGCGGCTGCGGCCGGCCGGCCGGTGCGGCGTGCTTGGCGAGGGTCCGACGGCGTTCATCGGGACCAACCGCGCGCTCGCGCCGCCGCCGTCCTCGCCGCGCGCGTCCGCGGGCGATGAATGGCTTCCCGTCATCACTCGAGCCGGCGTGCGGAAAGTTGTTCTCCGAGAGCTTCGATACGGGAGGAAGATGGTGCGTTCCGTCGTGTCGTCGCTCCCGTCGTTTGCGCTATGATCTGCGTGTTCTCTGAACGAGGAAGACCAATGAACGATACCAAGATCTCCGTCGAGGCGACGACGCTTCACATCCGTACCAAATACCCGGACGCCATCTATCACGAGCTCAACGAAGCGCAGGACGGCGGGCTGTTGCTCGACATCCGCGCGTCGCGTTCGTGGTTCGCAACGACGATCACAGCGCAACTCGCCGACGACGCACTCACGGCCGACCCGGCAGTCGATATCGAACGCATCGCGCGGCTCGCGCGAAGCATCGAGGTCGCCCGCCTGCCGCGAGCTGCCTAGCCGTTACCCTCTCCCCGATAGATCTCGGACACCGTCTTGACGGATGGTGTCCGGATCGGAACAGCAGATTCGGTGACGATGAGCCATAAGCCCGAGGACAAGGGTCTTGGCCTGCTTGCTTTTCGAAGTGGCTTGAGATCAGTGAGTAAGGGCGTGCCGTTCCGAGCGCTCCGAGGAGTGCGTTACGGTGCTTCGCACCGCTTCGCGTGAGCCTGTGTCGGGGAAATCGAGCCGTGGCGATTCTTCCGTCCGGAACGCCACTAATTTCACGTGTCAATCGGCTGGGATGCCGAAGGTAGTTGATCCGATGAAGGCTGGGCTGATTAGGCTCAGCAATCGAAATTATCGAAGTAATTCGTGCAAGCGAACGCTAACGTGTTGAACCGTATTCGAGCTCACTGCGTGGAATTGCAGAGAGATCGCACTTCCAATCGGTCCGACCTTCAAATCATTGAATTGGGCTCGAGAGAGAAAACTCGATGGTTTACCATTGACTGCGGTAATGATATCGTGGACATGAAGCCTCGAGTTCGAGGCCGGTGAGCTTGGTAACAAGCGCGCTACTTCGAAGGCTCCGTCCGAGCGCTTCGAGACGATAAGTCCGACGCGGTCAAATGGCGTGCGGCGAGCCCCTCGCAATGCGTAGAGCCAGACCGCTCCGCGACCGTAGTCGACCGCCATCTCAAAACGATCGAGTAACGCCTCGCTGAGGATTCCCGCTTCGACCGTCGTTGACTCGGAGCCGCGCACCGCATCGCCGTCGTATTCGATCAACTCGTGCGGCAGCAAGATCGGACCGAGTCCGATGTCGCTCCTTTCAACGGTGAAATCGCCGTCACGGAGCCCTCGACGAAGCTTGCCGAGGAGACCGTTTCGGACTGCCCAGTGCTGTTCGACGATCGTGTAGCCCGCATTCCCGGTATCGATCATGCAGGGCCCTGCGCGTCCGTCGATCGTGCAAGGTATCAGCGGAGCATCTTCGTCAAAAGTGATCGGCAGCCGCAGGCCGGATGGCATCGGCCTGGATTGCGCGAGCGATCGTAACGTTACGGAAGGCCTTCTCGGATCGAACGTCACCGCAAAGCGTTCGAATAGACCGAGGCCGAGGATCCCGGCGAGGGGCGGCTTCGTGCCACGATCGAGCTTCCAAGCCGGCACCGGCACGACGACAGCGACCTGATCGGTCATCTGTGCGTTGCCGAGCCGCACGTCGGCGACCCGAGCGAATCGCGTCGAGGCGACGCGCGTTCCCTGCCCGAGTTCTTGACCATGTCCGATCGTTGATAGGCGCAGCCTACGTACCGTCGCGGGCGTGACGATGAAATGGCCGCCGGTATCGAGTTCGAACGGCAGCGGACCGACCCCGTTGATCCGAACGTCGACGATGGGCTTATCGCCTTCGAGTGACAGTGGTACCGTCGTGAACGTCTCGGCCGTAACGAATTTAAAGTCGCGTGGGAGCGACGGCATAGCGAAAGTACCGGGCGGCAAGGTTACCGCGTGGTCGATACGATCGAGCTCGAAGTGCTCTTCGCTTTGGTCCTCGGGATAGTCGACGATCCACGAGAATGGAACGGCTCTACCGAGGACGGTTCTCCAATCGGCATACGTCGTGATGCGGCGCTCTTCGTTTAGTTGCTGCTCGACACGGTCGAGGAGCGCGGAGGCGACATCGATCCAAAGCGTTGCCGACGACCCACCTCGCGGCGTCACCGAAACGACGGTGACGGGGCCTTGTCGCGAGTCATGCTCTCCGTACGCCGTGTAGGCCGTCGTTGCATCCGAGTGGCACCATCCGCGGCTGAGGAGCCACGCGTCCGTTTGGGCGAGCGCGTGCGCATCGTCGGCGTCGAGGCGGTGCGAGCCGCCGGAGAAGTCCTGCGACCATGCCGTCGATCCGTCGTAGCCGCTGGCGCTCCTGAGCGGCCCTTTATGAACGACCTGGACATACCGGCCGTCGGGAGCGACGGTTTCGTCGAATGGGCCGGTGAGATCGTCTCCGAAATGGCGTCCGATGTACCTTGCGAATCCGTTGGTGTTCTGGCAGCCGGTCGCTGCTCGAAGCCGTGCGATTGCTCTCGGGACATCGGCCCGTGCGTTCGTTGTCATCAAAGCAGCGAGCATCAGGCTCAGGGCGGCCAAGTCGAATCGAGGGTTCACTCAGCCACGATAATCGCGCTCCCCCGGCTGCCGCTAGAACGGATCGATTGGACTTGAACCGATCGTGCGTTTTGGAGAACGCCGGTACGTCGATGGTGTCGTGCCGAAGACGCGTCGAAAGGCACGCGTCAAATGGCTCTGGTCGGCAAAGCCGGCGTCTGCAGCGATCTGAGCGAGCGAGGCGTCGCTCGTGGCAATGGCCCGTCGTGCGATCTCGACTCGCACGCGACGCAGTTCATCGCCGATTCCGTGTCCGATATAGCGCCTGAACGCGCGGCTCAGCCTCGCGGGCTCGACATCGACGCGTCTCGCGATCTCCGCAAGCGTCCACGTCGTGCGATGCTCTTCGCGCAGCAGATCGACGACGATCGCGATCCAACGCGGCTGCTCGATCGCTTTCGAGTCCGCACGGCGGCCGATTGCCGCAATGATTTCGTACGCGAGGCCGACCGCAGAAAGCGTCGACCACTGATCGTCCTCACCGATTTCGTACAACAGTCGGCTGCCGAGGAGATGTGCCTTGGCACAGACGACGGCATCTCGAGTTGTCGATATGATTTCGCTGGCGAAGGAAGCGTCATTGATGGCGAGGCGTACGTAGCAGCCGCCGGTCGAGCCGTACTCGTCCGCGTGGCGCTCTCCGGCGGGCCTGACGATCGCCGTCGCAGCGCCGTATTCGGCAAGCGTACCCTCACGCGACTCTCGAAATGTCCCGTCGAGCGCGACGACGATACGCGCTCGTATGTGAACGTGCTCCTGAAGCCGGGACGATTCGCTCCACCTGACGCTGCGCATTGTGAAGGGTGCCGAATCGACGTCACGATGAATCACGATCGTCGGCAGCGTTCAGGCCGACTGCTGCTCATGAGTCACCTCTTGATCGCCAGAAGTTCACGAGCTCACAGCCTCGACGCGCGCGAGTTACGGTTCTTCACGCGAAGATAGCGTCGACGTCGAGCGAGACGTCGCCAAGAGCGACGATGCCGGCGTTGAACGTTTGAGGGCCAGCATCCGGCCGATAGACGGTTAGCGACCGACGTGGCCGATCGACGACGACGTAGGCCTCGATCGTCGGAATCGCCAAGTACTCAGCCACCTTTCGCCCCGTATCAATGCGGTACGTCTTCGGCGACGAGACCTCGAACAGATAGCGGGGAGCGACCAGTGCCGGCCGCGTACGGTCTTGCTCATCGCATGAGACGGCGACGTCCGGGATATTCGCATCGCCCCGATCGACGACGACGCCGACGCCGACGTATGCTCGGCACGGAGCCAGAAGCTGCGCCTGCAATGCAACTCCGAGATTTAAGCAGATGAGTCCGTGTTCCGTATCGGGCGCGGCGAAGCCGAGCGGCGTCACGTAATCCGGATGGGGGATGATGTGGCCGTCGACGAGCTCGTACCGGCCTTCGACGAGTGCCTGCCAGGCGAAGAATTCGTCTACGGTCAGCCGTTGAGGGTCGCGCATCCTTCGATCTCCTACAGCTTTCTGGTTCTCGCTTGAGGAGCGGCTCGCCCGCCGTTCCAAGCCGCCGTTCAAACCCGAGCGCCGCCGCGCAGCCGTACCGCGATCGCCTACGCCCGGTGCGCGCTCCGGCCGTTCCGCAGATCGTCGATCGTTATCTTCTTGACGTGAGGTCGCTGCGTCCATTTGGAGAACCAATACCGTTTGATCCGAACCGTTCGAGATGTCGAGGGAGGTCGCTACGGATCAGCGCGACGGCAACACGTAGACGTCGAGTGCGTCGCCCTGCGGCAGGCCGAGCAAGGCGTTGCCGCCGGCCGCGACGGCGACATATTCGCGGCCGCCGACCGCGTAGGCGATCGGCGGGGCGTTGACGCCGGCCGTGCCGCTCGCATGCCGGAGCCGCAGGCCGGTCGCCGCGTCGAACGCATCGAAGTCGCCGGCGCCCTCGCCCGCGAAGACGAGCCCTTTCCGCGGTCACGAGCGTGCTGCGTCGATCAGCGTGGGCGGGCTCGCGACGTCGTCGCCCCAGACGTCGTGCGGTACTTCTTGAAAGCCCCAGCGGAAGGCGCCGGTCCTCGCGTCGAGCGCGACGAGCGCGCCCGTCCACCGATTGTCGCCCGGTCGCGTCTCGTCGGCGAATTGCGGTGACGGATTGCCGACGCCGACGTAGAGCATCCCGAGTGCCGGATCGTACGCGGGCGTCGTCCACGCGGAGCCGCCGCCCTTGCGCCACGCCTGCGAGTAGGTCGAGGCGTTCGCATGCTCGGCGGCGAGGTCGCGGTGCAGGGGCGTCCCGCCCGGCGTCGTCGCGGCGTAGACGCCCTCCCCAGCCACGCGGTGGGACCGTGTACCAGCGCCGCAGCTCACGACCCGTCGTCGCGTCGTACGCTGCGTAGGAGCCGCGATGACCGTACTCGCCTGCGATGCGGACAACGCCCGCGGTCTCGGCGTTCGACGCGTCGTTCGAGCCGAGGTGCAGCCCGTAGCCGACGCCGGTGACGCCGACGACGATCGTGCCGTTTACGGCGAGTGGCGCCATGTTCGCGAGGAGCCCGCTCTCACCGGTCACACCGTGCTTCGCGAGGGCATCGCCCGCGGCGAGCTGGGCACGATCCTCGACCGCACCGCCGGGCTCGGCGGTGAGCGCAACGTCCCGGTCGACGGCACCGGTCGAGCGATCGAGTGCGATGAGGCGCGCGTCGACCGTCGCGAGATAAACGCGGCCGTAGGCGAGCGCCGGACCGCGATTCGCGGGGCCGCAGCACGGCGCATGCCGCAGCGCGTGACGGTATCGCCAGCGTTGCGCGCCCGTCGCGGCGTCGAGGGCGACGACGTCGTCGTACGTCGTGGTCAGGAACATCGTTCCGGCGTCGACGAGCGGCGTCGTCTCGAAGCCGCCGCGGCGCTCCGTGTGGAACGTCCACGCCGGCTGCAGCGTCGCGACGTTTGCGCGATCGATCGCCCTCAGCGGGGAGAAGTGCCGATCGGCGTAGCCGTCACCCGCGGTCAGCTAATCGGAGCCGTCGCCGGGGGCGTCGAGGAGCCGCGCGTCGGTGACGTCGGCCGTCGCATTCGCCGCTCGAGCCGTCTCGTGCGTTGCCGCGAGCAGCGTGCCGACGCACATCGCTCTCGACCCATCGCTCGACGAGGGCCGTGGTACAACGATGCCGATGTCATGCCTCCGAGCACCCGCGGGCAGCGGTTCCTGAGCCGCGGCGCGACGGCCGAGCGGCCCGAGCACGCGGCTTGGATCCTCTTCGCCACGATCGTCGGCTCGGGGATGGCGTTCATCGATTCGAGCGCCGTTAACGTCGCGCTGCCGCAGGTCGGCCGCGAGCTCCATGCGACGGCTGCCGGGCTGCAGTGGGTGATCGAGTCCTACGCGCTCTTCCTCGCCGCACTCATCCTCGTCGGCGGCTCGCTCGGCGACGTGTACGGCCGGCGCCGAATCTTCGTCGTCGGCATTGCGCTGTTCGCGGCCGCGTCGGCTGCCTGCGCGCTCGCACCGTGCCTCCTTTTTCTCGACGTCGCGCGGGCGATTCAGGGCGCCGGCGGCGCGCTCGCGACGCCCGGCAGCCTTGCCTTGATCTCCGCGAGCTTCGCGGGTGCCGCGCGCGGCCGTGCGATCGGCACGTGGTCCGGCGCGGCGGCGATCACGGCGGCGATTGGGCCGTTGCTCGGCGGCTGGCTCGCGCAGGCCGTTTCGTGGCGCGCCGTGTTCGTCATCAACGTCCCGCTCGCGGTCGCCGTGATCGCAGCCGCCCTCGCTCGCGTTCCCGAGAGCCGCGACGACGACGGTCCGCGGCACGTCGACGTTCCCGGCGCGCTGCTCGCGACGCTCGCCCTCGGCGCGCTCACGGCGGGCTGCATCGAGCTGCAGGGCGGCCCCGGCGCGTTCGCCGTGTCGGCGGTTGCGAGCGGCGCCGCGCTGGCGGCGGCGTTCGCATGGTGGGAGCACCGTGCGCCCGCGCCGATGGTGCCGCCCGCGATCTTCGCGAGCCGTACGTTCGCGGGTGCGAATCTCTATACGTTCGTGCTCTACGCGGCGCTCGGCGGCAGCTTCTTTTTCATCCCAATCGATCTCGAAAACGTGCACGGGTATACGCCGGCCGCCGCGGGCGCCGCGATGCTGCCGTTCATCGTCCTCGTGTCGCTCGGCTCGCGCTGGGCGGGCGGGCTCGTCGACTCGATCGGCGCCCGCGTGCCGCTCGTCGCGGGCGCACTCGTCACGGCGGCCGGCTTTGTCGCGTACGCGCGCATCGGCTCCGGCGGCGCGTATCTCACCACGTTCTTCCCGGCGTCGCTGCTCGCGGGGCTCGGCGGCGCGCTCTTCGTCGCGCCGCTGACGACGACCGTGATGTCGGCGCTCGACGAGTCACGCGCCGGCGTTGCATCGGGAACGAACAACGCGGTATCGCGGGTGGCGAGCCTGCTCGCAATCGCGATCCTCGGCATCGTGCTCGTCGCGAGCGTCCACACGCGTTTCGACGCGGCAGTCGCGACGATCCGGCCGCCCGCGGCGATGCGCGCGATGCTCGCACGCGAACGCGCGACGCTCGCCACGGGACGGCTGCCGGATGCAGCGCGCGGGCCGGATCGCCCGAAGCTCGCGCGAGCGCTTGCCGACGCCTACACGCTCGGATTCCGTCGCGTTATGCTCGCGTCGGCCGCGCTCTGCGTCATCGCGGCGCTGCTCGCCTGGGTCACGATCACGCGGCCCGATTCACAAGCCTCGGCTCGCAACGCAACCGGATGACCATATCCGATGGCCTCGTCCGTGGCGCTCGACCTACTCGCTGCTGGTCGTTACCGCAGGCGCTTGCCTCGTCTTCGTCCGCGCTCGCGGCGGTGCCGCAATCAGCGTCGTGGTCCGATGAACCGGGAGCAGGCCGATGAACCTGCCGGCGAGCAGATGTGTCTCGAGCGCGAGTCCGCGCTGATGTGCGGGAAACGCGTCGATGAGAATCGCTGCGGAGTTCGCCGAGAGGATCGAGCCTCCGAAGGCCTGGAGCATTGCCACGCGATTAGCCAGAGCGCTCCGCTCGCGCCAACGTAGGGATCGAACGAGAGCAGCACCGACGCGACGGTGAACACGACGAAGCCCCGCGTCGTACGCGCGCACGCGGGCGTGCATGTCGCCGAGCCGTCCGAGCGTCGCCACGAGCACCGCCTGCACGAGCTGATAGCCGACGATCACCAGAGCAAATAGGCGACGTTGCCGGGCGCCAGCGGGTCGAGGTGAATCGACCCGTCGAGCGCCGACATGGAGACCGCCACCGTCGTGTTCGAGAGCGCGACCCACTTGGAGCGGTCGCTCGCTTGGGGCCGGTCGTCGATCGCGCTCGGAAGCCTAGCGCGCATGAGAGCGGGCGCGCAAGGCCGGATGCCGAACGGCGCGCGCCGTGAGCGCGATCCTCTTCCGTGGCGGCCGCATCGTCGATCCTTCCCAGGGGCTCGACGCGCTGCGCGACGTGCTCGTGTGCGACGGCCAGATCGCGGCGCTCGGCGAGCATCTCGACGCGCCGCCCGGTGCGGACGTCTACGACGCGGAGAACGCCGTCGTGGCGCCCGGCTTCGTCGACATGCACGTTCACTTGCGCGAGCCGGGCCAGAGCCACAAGGAGACGATCGCGACGGGCTCGGCCGCCGCCGTCGCCGGCGGCTTCACGGCCGTTGCGTGCATGCCGAACACCGAGCCCGCGCTCGATTCGCCGGCCGTCATCTCCGAGGTACTGCGGCTCGCCGCGGCGGCCGGGCTCGCGCGGGTTTATCCGATCGGCGCGATCACGCGCGGCCGGGCGGGGCTCGAGCTCGCGCCGTACTCGCGGCTGCGCGACGCGGGCGCGGTCGCGTTCAGCGACGACGGCGCGACGGTCCGCAGCGCGCGCGTGCTGCGCCAAGCGGCGCTCTACGCGCGCGACGTCCCGGGCGTCTTCATCTCGCACTGCATCGACGCCGATCTGCACGGCGACGCCGTGATGAACGAGGGCGCGCAGAGCTTTCGGCTGGGGCTCGCGGGCTCGCCCGGGCTCGCCGAAGACGTGATCGTCGCGCGCGACGTCCTCATCGCGGCCGAGACCGGGAAGGCATTTCACATCGCGCACCTCTCGACCGCGATCTCGGCCGACCTCGTGCGCTTCGCTCGCGGCCGCGGCGCGCTCGTCACCTGTGAGGTCACGCCGCACCATCTGATGCTCGACGACGAACGCTTCGCCCGCTTCGATGCCGACGCGAAGGTCGCGCCGCCGCTGCGCGTGCCGCGTGACGTGCGGGCGCTGCGCGACGCGGTACGCGACGGCACGATCGACGCGCTCGCGACCGATCACGCGCCGCACACCCGCGAGGAGAAGGCGATGCTGCTCGGCGAGGCGCCCGTCGGCTTCTCCGGGCTCGAGATCGCCGTCGGTGCCTACGCCGCGGCGCTGCCGGATGTGCCGCTCTCGCGCTTCGTCGCGCTCTGCTCGACGAATCCGGCGCGCATCCTCGGCGTGCCGGGCGGCACGCTCACGATCGGTGCGCCGGCCGACGTCACGGTCTTCGCGGAACGGCCCTGGACCGTCGACCCGGCGCGCTTCGAGTCGCTCGGCAAGAACACGCCGTTCGCGGGCGAGCGCTTCTCGCGCCGCGCGATCGCGACGGTCGTCGACGGCGCGTTCGCGATGCGCGACGGCATCGTGCGCCGTCTCACCCCGGTGGGTTGAACCGATGCGTCGCCCGGGTGCGTTCATTCCTCGCATGCTCCGCCCGTCGCGCGCCGTCGCCCTCGTCACGTTGCCGTTCGTCGCGTTGCTCGGGGCCACGCCCGCCACGGCGCCGCTCGTGCCGGCGGCGGGGTCGGATCCCTCGGCGGAAGCGATCTTCGCACGCGCGAAAGCGGCGTTGCGGAACGCGCCGAGCGCGCCGTTCGTACGCTTCAATCTGCTCGAGCGCTATACGTGGCGCAATCGGCCGCACGACGACTGGTGGGCGGCCGCGTTCCGCGCGAGCGACGGCGCGCTCGCCCTCCATCGCACGGTCACGGCGACCTCGGACGCGCCGCGCCTGCGCGGGACCTCGATCGGCGTGAGCATCGATTACCACCGCTCGCCTGCGCATGTCGACAACGTCGAGACGAACGCATCGGCGGACGCGTTCCCGGTGCTCGATCCGCTCATCCCGCCCGACGACGCCTTCGGGCTCGTGCCGGGCGCCGCGCGCGCGGTGCTCGCGGGTCCCGCGCTCCTCACACCCGAGCCCGATGCTCGAATCGCCGCAACCCCGGTACCCGTCGCGGCGACGCCGTTCGTCGCGGCCGCGGGGCCGGCGGATCCGCCGCTACGCGAGATCGTGCGCGTCGAGGCGGTCGCTCGCGACTACCGCATCGCGCTCGCCGGACATGACCCGGTGCGCGGCCTGGATGCCTATCACCTCACGCTCGAGCCCCTCCGCGAGCCCGGCCGCTATCGGTTGCGCGAGCTCTGGGTCGGCGTGGCCGACGCGCAGACGCTGCGTCTCTCGGTCGCCGGACTCTTCACCGGCAAGCCCTACGACGGCGCGCGCTGGACCGTCGAATATATCGCGGAAGGCGGCCGGCCGTACGTGCAGCAGATCAAAACGACCGACACGCTGCGGTTCGGCGCCGACCGGTCGGTCCCGGGCCTCGAGTACGATTTCGTGCAGTACGCGTTTCCGCAGACGATCGCGCCGTGGGAGTTCGCGCACCTGCTCTGAGCCGCCGAGGGGGGTGCCCCGCCGTCCTTAGCCGTACTCCGGTGCTTCGACGATGACCAGACCTGCCTCACTGCTGTTGGCCGACGGAACGCGTTTCGACGGTGAGGGTCTCGGAGCCGATGCCCTCGCGCTCGGCGAAGCGGTGTTCTTCACCGGCATGACGGGCTATGAAGAGGCGCTCACCGACCCGTCCTACGCGGGCCAGCTCCTGACGTTCACCTATCCGATGATCGGAAACTATGGCGTCTCCCGGACGGCGGCGCAGCACCCGCGCGCCTGCGTCGCGGGCGCGGTCATCAAGCGGCTCGCGCGCCGGCCTTCGCATCACGCCTCCGCGCTCTCGCTCGGCGACTGGCTCGAGGAGCAGCACGTCCCGACGCTCGTCGGGATCGACACGCGGGCGCTCACGACGGTCCTGCGCGAGCACGGCACGATCCGCGCGGCGCTCGCCGTCGGCGACGATGCGATCGGCCGCATGGAAGCCGCGCTCGTGCCGTACGCGCGCGGCCACTCCACGCTCGGGCTCGTCGCCGGCGTGGCGAGTGGCGTCGTCAGCGAGTTCGCGGGCGTGCCCGGCGCACCGCACGTCGTCGTCATCGACTGCGGCGTCAAACGGGCCATCGTGCGGGATCTGACGGCGCTCGGCGCCCGGCTGACCGTCGTGCCCTATGGCACGACGCGCGAGGAGATCCTTGCCTACGATCCCGCGGCCGTCATGATCTCGCCCGGCCCGGGCGATCCGACCGACCTGCCCGAGACGATCGAGACGCTGCGCTCGCTCCTCGGCGAGCTACCGCTCTTCGGCGTCTGCCTCGGCCATCAGCTCCTCGCCCTCGCCTGCGGCGCGAGGACCTACAAGCTGCCCTACGGCCACCGCGGCGGAAATCAGCCCGTGAAGGACGTCCTCGGCGACGCGGTGATCGTCACCGCGCACAATCACGGCTACGCGGTCGACGGGGCCTCGCTGCCGCCCGAGCTCGAGGCGACGATGATCAATCTCAACGACGGTACGAACGAGGGCTTCCGGCACCGCACGCTGCCGGTCGCGGCCGTGCAGTTCCACCCCGAGGCATCCCCCGGGCCGTCGGATGCCCGCTTCTTGTTTTCGCAATGGCTCGGCTCGCTGCCGCCGGCGTAGCGCTCGCGGCGCTCGCCGCCGCGCCGCTCGTCGCCGCCGCGCAGCCGCTGCCGTCGCTCCACGTCCGGAACTTCTCGCTCGCGCTCGACCGGACGCGCATCCGCGTCGGCGAGCCGCTGCGCCTCACGATCACGGTCGACGTCGCCGAGAAGGTGCCGCAGATCGCGGGCGTCGTGCTGCCCAACCTCGCCGGGTTCGACGAACTCGGCGACGAGCGGCGCTGCACGTCGGCGGCTGCGGGGACGACCTGCGTGGAGACGCTGACCCTCGAGCCGACGGGCGTCGGCACGCGGACGCTCGGCCCCGCGACGCTTGACGCCGTCGATGCGCGCTCGGGCAAGCCGAGCCGGTTCGCGACCAATAGCGTCGTCGTGCGCGTGGACGAGGCGGGCGGGATCAGCGGCGATTCGGTGCGGGAAGGGATCTACGGCTTCGCCGATCTCGTGATCCGCGTCGCGCTCGTGCTGCTCGTCGTCGTGCTCGGCGCGGCGCTGATCGCACGCCTCTTCCGGCGCCGGCCTGCCGCGCCGATTCCCAAGGCCGTCTTCGATCCTCAACCACTGAACTACGAGAACCCGCGCGCGCCCGCCGCCGTCGCGTTCCCCGAGCTCGTGGCCGCGCTCGAGCGGGAGCCGTCGCGCGCGAACGCGGTCGCGCTGCGTGACGCGCTGCGCGCTCGGGTCGGCGCGGGCGAGCGCGAGACCCAGCGCGATCTCGATGCGCGCGGTGCGATTTCCGATCCGCGCGAGTCGGCGGGCATGGGTGCCCTCGAGCGCGCCGCGTTCTGCCCTGGGCCCGACGTCGAACGCTACGCCAAGGAGGCGGCGCTATGTCTGAAGTGACGATGACGGGCGCGCCGCCGAGCGCGCTGCTCGACGCGCTCGCGACGACGGTCGTCGGCCAGGGCGAAGCGCTCGAAGCGCTCGTGCGCGCGACGATCGCCGGCGGCCACGTCCTGCTCGAGGGGCCGCCCGGCCTCGCGAAGACGCTCGCATGCCGCGCGCTCGCGGCGGCGATCGGCGGTGCGTTCAAGCGCGTGCAGTTCACGCCGGACCTTCTGCCGAGCGACATCGTCGGCACGCGCGTCTTCGATCAGCGCAGCGGCGACTTCGCAACCGCGCTCGGGCCGATTTTCGCGAACATCGTCCTCGCCGACGAGATCAATCGCGCCCCCGCCAAGGTGCAATCGGCGCTCTTGGAGGCGATGCAAGAACGCCAGGTCACGATCGGCCCGGCGACGTTTGCGTTGCCCGACCCGTTCCTCGTGACCGCGACGATGAACCCGCTCGACGGCGACGGCACGTACGCGCTCCCGCTCGCGCAGATGGATCGCTTTCTCGCGAAGGTACTCGTCGATTATCCGAGCCCGGCGGACGAACTCGCGATCCTCGAACGCTTCGGCGGCGACGCCCCCGCCATGCCGACCGACGTCGTCGACATCGCCGACGTTCTTCGCTGGCGCTCGGCCGCGCATCGGGTGTTCCTCGAGGGCCGCGTGGCGCGGTACGTCGTCGATCTCGTGATCGCCACACGCGCGCCGCACGAATACGTCGAGCGCGGCGCGAGCCCGCGTGCAACGCTCGCGCTCGCCGCGATGGCGCGCGCCACGGCACTCATCGACGGCCGGTCGTTCGTCACGCCCGACGACGTGCGCGCCAACGCCGCCCCGGTGCTCCGGCATCGGCTGGGCTTCGGCTATCGTGCCTTCGTCGAGAAGATCGATCCCGAGACGATCGTCGCCGAAATCGTCGCCGGTGTCCCCGTGCCGTGATCGTCGAAGGAACGCGACGATTGTAAAGATCAGATCGTCCCCCTTTCATATCGGGTGAAATGTGATGATAAGGAATATGAAGCATCCGAAGCTATGGAGATCCGACGATGAGCGTTTCTTCGGTTCCCGCCCCGACCTCCGGTCCGAGTCCCTTTGTTATGCCGGAGACCGCCGGTAGCGCGCCGCCACACCCAAGCCTGACCCCGAATCCGTACGGCATTCCCGATCGTGTCGTCCTCGATGGTGCGCAGCGATCGGCCGACCAAGGATTGAACGATCTGCGCAATTTCTATAACGCGGCTATCGGCGACGACCTGAACGGGGCGGCCGATTCAAAGCAGAGCCCGCCGGCCCGGTTGTTGCACGCCGGACTGGCGGCGGCGGCCGTTCTGACGCTTCCCGAAGCCCCGGAACTCTTCGGTTTGAAGCTCGCTGCGAAGCAGACGATCAAGGGCGGCATCGAGCGAATGACGTTCCACGCAGCCGGTGAGGCCGCGGCTAGCGGCGGCAAGCTCGTGATCGATGCCGGCGCACGACTCAATCCGGCAGAGTCGAAGGTCGCCTCGGAGCTCGCGGCGCGCGGTCACGAGGTCGTCGCCACGGCACCGTCGCGCATCGGACGATCCGCGGATTTCATCATCGACGGCAAGCCGACGGAACTCAAAACGATGTCGAACGTCAGCCCCGATACGGTCAAGACCGGTCTCGCCGATCGTATCGATGCTGCTAAGAAGCAGGCGCCGAACATCATCATCGACGCGAGAGCCCAGCGAGGCCTTACGCGAGAAACCGTCCAGGAGACATTGAGAACCTCCTTTTTGAACGCAGCTAAGACATCGTTGAAATCAGTGGTCGTAATAGGCCGTGATGCAAAAGGCGCGTTCGAAATTAAAGTGACGCGACCGTGAGCGACGTCGACTTTATCTCGTATACAACCGATGAGTCGACGAATCCAGATGGAAGAGCACGAGCCTTCAATGTTTTAACACTTCTTAAGGACGTCTCTTCCGATCGCATCTCTGATAAGCGTCAATGCTATCTTGCCGGACTGATGATGGGTTGGCTAATCAGTGGATTTATTGGGATAAAGGATGCCGAGGATCTTAGAGATGCCTTCGCGCTTCTCTCGCCGGCTGACGATGTTTTCAATGGCATCCCGTTCGGACATCGCGATGTTTCTCCGGAAGTACGTTCCTTGAAAGAGGAAGAGCTTCTCGACGAAGCTTGGCACGGCCATTGGATCGCTATTCAAAACGATTTGTACCATTTCAAGCTCCTTGACCAGCCGATGCCGGAGCGCTCAGTTTACTCGTGGCTCGGTTTTCTTCGCGGGGAACTCGAGGCGAAATCGATTTCGGATCTCGAGTACGACCGGCTTCGTGCGATGCTACCGACAGTCGAAGACGTCTTTACGCCGCTTGTGTCTTCTGTACCATAAGGACGCATGCGCCCGTCGTACTCCGCAGCGCGCGGGTTCCTGGTTCAAATGAATCGGTTAAAATGAATTGGTTACAGCATAATCGCCGTTCTCAGCGCTTCTTGAGGTAACGAGCATGTAAGCTCAAGCTCCAAACCAGATCATCGATGCGAGGGAACAGGCGGGGCTGACGCCGTCAAGCGCCGTGCGCGCGATGAAACGCGCGTTTCGCACGATGACGAAAGACGAACTGCATTCTCTTCACCTCCTCGGTCGCCACGGCGCGGCGTTCCTCGATGGCTCGACCGACGTCGTTCTCGGCGACGGCTATTTCGAGGTGATCCTAAATCGGGAATCGACGAACGCGATCGGGCGCGCGCGAGCGTTTCGCATCTTGCATGATCTCGCCGTGCGATATCTGGAGGGATTTCCGGATCGAGTTCGGTGTTATCTCGCAGGGCTTATCAAAGGCTGGTTATGCAGTGACGTGATCGGCGTCAAGGATGCCGATGACGCAGACGAGTCGTTCGGAAGGATCACTCCACATGATGGCATCGCAGACGCGGTCCCGGACGGCCACGGCGAACCCGCTCCAGCCGTGGAGGCGCTGCCCTACCACCAGCTATTGGAGGGACCGTGGCGTTCCACGTGGATGGGTACTCAGAACGATCGTTCTTATTTCGAATGTCTCGAACAGGCTATCCCGGAGCGGTTGGTGCTCGCGTGGCTCGGCTACCTTCGCGGCGAGCTTGAGGGCGACGCGCTCTCGCAGGCGAATACGATTTGCTTATAGGGCTCCTGCCGACTGTCGTCGATGAGCTGACACCGTTCGTGGCGGGCTTCATAGCCGAACCACGATCGAGGTGGGGAGGGGAGTATCGTCGGCATCGACGCGCGTGCCGAGTAATGTCACCGAGTTCCTCGCGAATGGCCGAGAGTAGCAACCGCTCGTGAGGTAGAACGGGCACGTCCTCGTGCACTTTGCCCAACTACCGTTCCGCCCCGCCGCGTCGCTGCTCGTCTCACTCGCCGCCACGACGTTGCTCGCCGCAACGCCCGCACCGGCACCGGCACCGACGCCGTCGCCCGATCCCGCGGCCGAGAAGCTCTTCGCGAGCGCTCGGGCGGCCTGGGCGCGGGCGACGCTCCCGCCCTTCGTGCGCTACGCGGCGCTCGTGCGGTATCAGCACGGCTCGCACGTCGTCGACACGTGGTGGGAGGCGTTCTTCCGCAGCTCCGACGATCGGCTACTCCTCAACCGGCTGCATGACGCGCAGCTGGAGAACCGCCGCAATCGCGGCATCGCGTTCTCGATCTTCGGTTTCCAGGTCGCCGACACGAACGGTGACGCGGAGCCGATCCGCATCGACGATCCGCGCTTCTCGCCCGACGACGCGTTCGGCGTTCGGAGCCGGGCCGCGGCGGTCTCACTGCCCGATATCTCGTCGACGCCGCTCCCCGGTGCGTCGTCGTTGCCGCAGCTCGGCCGCGTCGAGGCGACCAATCGTACGTATCGCATCACGCTCGTCGGAACCGAGACCGTCGGTAACGCGCAGGGGACGCATCTCCACCTCGAGCCCATCGACGATCCGCGCGAGAATCGGCTGCGCGATCTTTGGATCGATCCGGCCACGGGTCGCACGCTACGCGTCCGCGTCGCCGGCATTCTGCGCGGCAAGCCGTACGACGGCGTGCCGTGGCGCATCGACTACGTCTCGATCGACGGTGCGAACGTCATCCAGCAGATCGTCGCGGAGGCGCCCTTAAAGTTTGGCGTCGACACCGTGATTCCGAAGTACGAGTTCGATTTCGTCGATTACCGCTTCTCGGCGACCGCGCCGCCGTTCACGTTCGAGCCCGAGGGCGCGCGGCCGATTGGGGCGCCGCGGGGCTTCGGCGGCCCGTAGCGTGCAGGGCGGCTTCGGGACGCGCCTGCGCGCCGCGCTGCTTGCGGGGCGCCGCGCGAGCGTGCGCGGCTACGGCATCGTCTCGCCCAGGCGCAGCGACGGCTACGAGTTCGCTGAGCTGCGCGGGTACGTTGACGGCGACGACCCACGCCGCATCGATTGGGCCGCGACGGCGCGCGCCGGCGCGCTGCAGACGCGGGTCATGCTCGAGGACGTCGCGCTCGTGATCGCGGTCGCCGTGGACGCCTCCGCCTCGATGGCGGTCGGCCGCTCGCGCTCGAATTACGACGTCGCCTGCGCGGCCGCGGGCGCCTGGTTCTCGGCCGCTGCCGATGACGATCGCTGCGCGCGGGTCGGCGAGTCCCTGCTCGCGCTGCCGGGCGCGCGCGGCCGCACGGCGGCGCTCGTGTGCGCGGCGGCGCGCGAACCCGCGGGGCTGCCGCTCGAGCGCGAGCTCGATGTCGCCCTCGCGCTGCTGCCGCGCTCGGCGCGACTCCTGATCGCGAGCGATTTCTACGAGCTCGCGGCGCTGCGCGAACGGCTGCGCGCGTGCGCGGCGCGCTTCGAGGCAACGGCGCTCGTCGTCGGCGATCCGTGGCGCGAGGGCCTGCCGCTCGGCGGGTTCGTCCGGCTGCGCGATGCCGAGACCGGCGACTCGGCGCGCTATTACGTGGATCGCGGCGCGCGGCGCCGCTACATGGCGGCGGTGGCGGCGCGCGAGTCGGCGCTACTCGGCGAGCTCGCGGCGCTGGGCTTGCGGGCCGCGGTTCTGCCGCACGGCGACGACCCCGAAGCCGTGCTCGCGCGGACGTTCGGCTTTGGCTGACCCTGCGGGCGCGCGCGCCTGGTGAACCGAATCCGAGTCGCGTGAGCTTCGCCCATCCGCTGCTGCTCGTCCTCGGGATCGTCTGCCTCGTCTTGCTCGCCGCCGCCTACCGCGGCTTCATCCGCCGCAAGACCGCGAACGCGCTGACCTATTCGAACCTCGCCTTCGCGGCAGCCGCACTGCGGGCGTCGCGCGTGCCGGGGCGGCTCCTGCTCGCGGGGTTCCTCGTCTCGGGGGCCGCGCTCGCGATCGCGATCGGCGGCCCGCGATTTTTCTCACGCGTTCCCTCGCACGACGCGACGGTCGTGATCTGCATCGACACCTCGGGCTCGATGCGCGCCGAGGACCTCGCGCCGACGCGGTCGGCCGCGGCGCAGGCCGCCGCGCGCGCGTTCGTCGCCGCCGCGCCGAGCGGCACGCGCATCGGGGTCGTGACGTTCTCGACGGGCGCGAGCGTGCTGCTTGCGCCGACGAGCGATCTCGAGGCCGTCCGCGACGCCCTCGACCGCATTCCGCCGCCCAACGGCGGCACGGCCATCGGCGACGCGCTCGAGCTCGCGGCCTCGACGATGCCCGCGCAGGGCCAGCGCGCAATCGTCCTGCTCACCGACGGCGTGAACAACCGCGGCGTCGATCCGGTCCAGGCGTCGCAGCAGGTCGGCGCGCAGGGCGTTCGGATCGAGACGGTCGGCATCGGTTCCAACGGGAGCGGCGAGACGATTCCCGGGACGAACGAGGCCGCCGACCTCAACGTCGACGACCTGCGCCAGATCGCCGGCAACGGCGACGGCCAGTACGTCGGCGCGAGCGATGCGGCGCAACTCAGCAACGCCTTCCGGGGGCTCGCCGCCGCCGTCGTCTGGGAGCGCAAGCGCGTCGACGGCAGCCTGCCGTTCGCGCTCGGCGGCGGGATCGTCGCGCTCGCCACGTTCCTCGCGGCGCTCGGCCTCGGGCGGCTGTAGCGTCGTGCACGCGGAGGCGGAGCTGCGGCCGTATCGCGAGCGCTGTGCGACGCGCCGGGCCGAGCTCGACGCGGCGCTGGCGCGGATCGTCGTCTACGCCGCGCGCACGCCGGACATCGCCCGCGTCGTAGTTTTCGGCTCCTATGCGCGGGACCGAACGTCACCGTGGAGCGATCTCGATCTCGTAATCGTGCGCGACGGCGGGCCGCCGGATCTCGTCGACGACGTCTACCGCGTCTGCGGCGTGCCCGGCGATGCGATCGGCATGCGGACGACCGACTTCCCCGAGCTCCTGCGCACGACGCCGCTCGGCCGCACGATCATTGCCGAGGGCACGAGCGTCTATGCACGTCCCGATTGAGGCGCGCGTCGGGCGCTGGCTCGATCAAGCCGATATCGATCTTGCCATCGCGTTCGACGTGCGCGACCGATACGCGCATCAGGCGTGCTTCCACGCTCAGCAGGCCGCGGAGAAGGCCGTCAAAGCCCTGCTCACACAGCTCAGCGGCGACTCGATTCCGACGCACGAGCTCGAGCGGCTCGTCGCCGCGTGCGAGCGCCTGGACGCTCGCGCGCCGGACGACGTCCGCGCCGATGCGCGATCGCTCGACAAGTATTACGTCTCGACGCGGTATCCCGATGCGCTCGGCTTCGCCGACGCCGGGCTCGCGTATCAGCGTCGTGACGCGGACGCGGCGATCGGGGCTGCGCGTAGCGTCCGGGCGTGGTGCGCTGAGACGATCGCGGCCGCGCGCGCGGCACAGGGCGATTTGAGCTGAGCGGATCGGATCCGATCGCGGCCGGCGCGGGTACGTGCGCGGCATGAACATTGGAATCATCGGCGCGGGCAACATCGGCGCGAACCTCGCGCGGATCTTTACGAAGCTGGGCCTTGCCGTCTCGATCGCAAACTCGCGCGGTCCCGAAACGTTGCGCGATCTCGCGCGCGAGACGGGCGCGACGCCCGTGACCCCGCACGAGGCGGCGCGCGCGGGCGAGCTCGTCGTCGTGACGATCCCCGAGAAGCAGATCCCTGGCCTCGCGCCGGATCTCTTCGCCGGCGTCCCGGAGCACGTGATCGTCGTCGATACCGGCAACTACTATCCGCAGCAGCGCGACGGCAAGATCGATGCCATCGAGTCGGGGACGCCGGAGAGCGCCTGGGTCGCGTCGCAGCTCGGCCGGCCCGTACTCAAGGCCTTCAACAATATCTATGCGGAGCATCTGATCTCCGCGGCGAAGGCGGCGGGCGCGCCCGGCCGCGTTGCGCTCCCGTACGCGGGCGACGATGCTGCGGCAAAACGGACGCTGGCCGAGCTCATCGAGTCGATCGGCTTCGATGCGGTCGACACGGGAACGCTCGCCGAGTCATGGCGGCAACAGCCGGGAACGCCGGTGTACGGTACCGACTTCGACGCGGCCGGCGTCCGAGGAGCGCTCGCCGAGGCGTCACCGCAGCGGTCGCCGGAGTGGCGCGCGACTCCTGAATAGCCCGGCACCGACGAGCATCCGAGTAGCAGCTCGGCGCTCAGCCCGTCGCCGTGAGCTTCGCGCCGCGCCGCTCGCGGCCGATCGCCGCGAGGCCGGCGACGATCACGAAGATGCACGCCATGATGATCGCGAGCGCGCGTGCGTAATTCGCGCCGCCGCCGGCGGTGTGGGAGGTCGCGGCGAACGCGGCCTCGAGCTGCACGGAGCCCGCGGAGATCAGGTTTCCGAGCTGATATGTGAAGCCCGGGAACGTCCCGCGGATCCCCGGCGGTGAGAGCTCGTTGAGGTGGATCGGAATGACGCCCCATGCGCCCTGCACGAAGAACTGCATGAAGAACGCCCCGATGCCCAGGAGCGCGATCGAGGGCGAGAAGACCCAGAGCGGGATCGCGAGGAGGCCGAGGAGCGCCGCCGTGACGATCGCGCGGCGGCGGCCGATCGACTGCGAGAAGCCTCCGAAGAGAATGCCGCCGAGGATCGCGCCGATGTTCGCGACGATCGCGAGCAGGGTGACGGTGCCGACGCCGAAGCCGCGCTGCTTTTGCAGAAACGTTGGATAGAGATCCTGCGAGCCGTGCGACATGAAGTTGAAGCCGGCCATCAGCGCGATCGTGTAGATGAAGAGCGCGGGCTGGGCGCGGAACGCGGCGATCAGGCTCGAGCTCGCGTGCGAGTCGCGCGAGCGCGCGCCGGCCTGCCACGCGGGCGACTCGGGCACGTTTGCGCGGATGTAGAGCACGAGGAACGCCGGGAGCGCCCCCGCCACGAACATCCCGCGCCAGCCGAAGTGCGGGAAGATCAGGTAGTAGACGATCGCCGCGAGCAGATAGCCGAACGCGTAGCCTTCCTGCAGCAGCCCCGAGAGGGTACCGCGGGCGTGTTCGGGGACCGACTCCATCGCGAGCGCCGCACCGACGCCCCACTCGCCGCCCATCGCGACGCCGTAGAGCGCGCGCAGCAGGATGAACGCGGTGAAGTTCGGCGCGAACGCCGTCGCGAGCTCGACGACCGAATAGAAGACGATGTTGATCATCAGCGGCCCGCGGCGACCGTAACGATCGGCGGCCCAGCCGAAGATCAGCGCGCCGAGTGGCCGCAGCATCAGCGTCACCGTGATCGCGAAGGCGACCGCGGGAATCGGCTGCACGAACTCTTTGGCGACGGCGCTCACGACGAAGACGAGCAGAAAGAAGTCGAACGCGTCGAGCATCCAGCCGGCGAACGCGGCCAGGAACGTGCGCCGCTGCACGGGCTCGAGCGCGCGCAGAAGCGCGACGGGATTGGGCAGCGTCATGGCGCGGAGTATCGTTCGATGCCGTAGGAATCCTCGGGTTCGGCCGCGCTCGCGCGGGAAGAATGAAGCGATGCCCGAGAGTCACGAGTCCGTCCGCCACGACCGCCGCTCCTACGAGCTGGCCTCGCTCGACGTTGCCGACGTCCGGCGCGATCCGTTCGCGCAGTTCGAGACGTGGATCGCCGAGGCGATCGACGCGGCCGGCCATACCGAAGCGAACGCCATGACGCTCGCCACGGTCGGGCCGGGTTGCGCGCCCGCCGCGCGCATCGTCTTATTGCGTGGCTTCGACCAGCGCGGTTTCGTCTTCTATTCGAATTATGAGAGCCGAAAGGGCCACGAGCTCGCGGCGCATCCTCGCGCGGCGCTGCTCTTCTACTGGCCTGCCCTCGAGCGCGAGTTGCGCATCGAAGGCACCGTCGAGCGCATCGAGCCGAGCGAGAGCGACGCGTACTTCGCAACGCGTCCGCGCGGCCACAAGCTCTCGGCGTGGGCGTCCGATCAGAGCGTCGCCGTCCCCGATCGCGTGTATCTCGAACGGCGCATGGCCGAAGCCGAAGCGCGGTTTCCCGGCGACGACGTTCCGCGGCCGGAATACTGGGGCGGCTCGCGCGTCCTGCCCGACTACTACGAGTTCTGGCAAGGCCGCAAGAGCCGGGTGCACGACCGCGTCGCGTACGAGCGTGAGGGCGCGGCCTGGCGGCTTGAGCGGCTCTCGCCCTAGCGCTTTGGCGACGCGCGCTTCGCGGCGGATCTCTCTAGCGACGCCTTCGCGCCGGTCGGCTCGGCGACACGCTTCGCCTTCTCGATCGAGCGCTCGAGCAGCGCGACGCGATTGGCGTGTTCGTCGCGCTCGCCCGCGCTCGCCAGGAACGCGAGGACGCGCCGCTCGTCGGTCGCGAGGCCGTGCGTCCCCTGCGACTCACGGACGTGCGGCAGCGAGAGCGAGAACTCATCGAGAAACGTCTCGACGATCGCGGGGTGAACGTATGACTTCTTACAGACGGTCGGCGTGTTGCCCAGTTCTGCCGCGGTGATCGCGATCGCGGCTTTGATCGCGGCCTTCGCGTCCTTGATGGTCGTCGCGCGCGGCGCGTCTTCGAGCTCGCGCGCGCAGATGACGCTCGCGGCGAACGTGCGGAAATCCTTGGCCGTGAAGTCGCCGCGCATGGTCTCGCGGAGATAGGCGTTGACGTCGGTCGATTCGATCGCGTGCGCGGTGCCGTGCTCGTCGACGAAGCCGAACAGCTTCTCGCCCGGGAGGTCGTGGCATTTCGCGATAACGCGTGCCACGCGCGTATCCGAGAAATCGATCGCGTGCTCGACGCCGGACTTGCCGCGGAACTTCATGCGGACCTTGCCCGCCGTCGTGACCTTGACGTGCCGGTCGCGCAGCGTCGTGAGCCCAAACGAATCGTTGTCGCGCGCATAGGTCTCGTTGCCGATCCGGACGTGCGTCGCATCGAGCGTTCGGACGATGGCCGCGATGACGTGCTCGCGCGTGAGCTTCGTCGCGCGTAGATCGCGTTCGACGCGCACCCGTAACGTCGGTAACGCCGCACCGAACTCGAGCGTCGCCTCGTACTTCGTCGCGTCACGTACCTCGCGCCAGCGTTTGTGATAGCGGTACTGCTTGCGGCCCTTCGCGTCGCGGGCGGTCGCCTGGACGTGACCGTGGGGACTCGGGCAGATCCAGACGTCCTCGTAGGCGGGCGGCACCGCAAGGGCGGCCACGCGCTCGAGTTCCGTCGCGTCGGTGATCTTCGCGCCGTCCGGCGCGAAGTAGGCAAAGCCGCCGCGAACGCGCGTGCGCGTGATCCCGGGCCCCGAGTCGTCGACGTAGCGCAATCCGGCGGCCTCGGCGGCCTCACGATCGATATCGACGGCGGTCATCTCACCCTCATACCCGCTCGGCGCGGCCTTCCGGTTGCGTCGTCATGATGGCGGACGTCGCGCGGAATATGCTGGACTGACTTAACGTCGTAATAAGACGGTTGCGTTACACTTTACCGAAGGTTGGCATTGCGTCTGCTGCAACGCCGCGTCGTGAGGTCGAGATGCATCGGATCGTCCGCGGTTTCTGCCTGGCACTGACGGTCGCGATCGCCGGCTGTGGGGCGAAGAACGCGACGCCCGCGGTCGCGGTGCTTCCGCCACCGTCGAGTATCGGCACCGTTCCGAGCGCCGTCACCGCGGCGAACGGCTACCGCGTCTCCGTATTCGCGAAGCCGGCCGGATCGACGAAACCCGACTCGATCGTTCAGATCGGCAACAGCGTGTACGTCGCCTTCGGCGACGATCTCAATCCCGATGGCACGCCGGGTCCCTCTGGCGCGTCGAACGTCCAGATCGAGCAGTTCGACCTCTCGGGTAATCTTCTGAAGACCTATCAGGTCCCGGGCCATAACGACGGTCTCATGCGCTTCGACGATCACACCCTGTGGGCGATGTCCAACGAGGACGCGAACGCCGAACTCGTCGCCATCGACCTGACCTCCGGCACGCAACACGTGTACAAGCCGGAGCCTGCGTCGCTCAATGCGAGTGGGGGACTCCCGGACGGCGGCGGGCTCGACGACATGGTGAGGGTCAATGGAGTCGTCTACGTTAGCGGCTCCAATCCAACCGTTAACGCGACCGCGCCGTGCCCGGTCGGGACGTCGACCCCGGGTTGCCCGAACGGTGTGAGCGTGGCGCCGTTCGCCTATGCGCTGACGCTCGATCCGAATGGGACGACGTTTGCTCTCACGCCCGTCGCGACGAGCTCGACGTCGGCCACCGACGTCGTGACGAATGCGGCGGGGATGCTCAATATGACGGATCCCGACTCGGAGGCCGTATCTCCCGACGGCACGACGCTCATCGTCGACAGTCAACAAGATTCCGAGCTCGCGCTCGTACGGAGCCCGGGCTCGAGTCCGACGGTGACGTACCTGCCCCTGACGTCGAGCGGCGCCATGACCGCCGTCGACGATACGCGTTTCGTTCCGAGCGCAGCGACATTTCTGCTCGTCGTCGATACGAGTGCAAACATGATCTATCGCGTCGACGCGACGTACGTCGCCGGAACGGCGTTCAGCGCGGAACCGACGGCCGTTTCGCAGCTCAACATGGGCTCGGGCGTGCTCACGCCCGTCGTCTCCGGCCTCGGCGCACCGCACGGCATGGCCTTCATTACGGCCCAGTAGCGGCCGGCGGCTCGGGAGGCACCGCCGCTCGCGTCCCTTGGCCTCCGGAGCGGCCGAAGGCGTCCCGTTCTCGCCCGCAGTACCTGTCGGTTCGTGACTTCCCGTACCGTGCTCGTAATCGGCTCGGGTCCGACGGTGATCAGACAGGCGGCCGAATAGGATTACGCGGGCGTTCAGGAGTGCCGGGCGCTACGCGAGGAAGGCCACCGGGTCGTCCTCGTCAACTCGAATCCGGCGACGATCATGACCGACCCCAGCGTACGCGCAATCGCAGTATGGCCGTGTTGCGAAGCGTGGGAGATAAATGAGTTCACTCTCGCCGCCTCATCGAACCGAAGGCCAAACCGACGGGCGCCTCGCGCGCACCCATTCGAAGCAACGGGGCCGAGCCATGGTCGTCCGCCCGGCAGCGATAGCTCGTCGGAGTCACCGCATACCGTTGCTTGAAGGCCGCGGAGAATCGCGCGGCGTCGGCAAAGCCGACCGCTTCGGCGATGGAGCCGATCGGCCGATCCCGATCGCGCAGCAATCGCGTCGCAGCGAGCAGTCGTACGCGCGTGATATGGCGATGCGGCGTGATGCCGACGCGCTGCTTGAAGAGTTCGATGAGGTGCGAAATACTGACGCCCACGTCGCTCGCGAGCGCCTCGAGCGGAAGATCGAGCGCGTACGACTCGTCGATCTTCGCGAGCAGTCGGTCGAACCGTGCACTCGTCGAATTGCCGACGATTCGGCTCGGTACACCGTAGCACTCGCCCGACGTCTTCCGGCCGAGCGCAGAGAGCACGTGGTGCGTGAAATACGCTTCTGCCACGGCAGCGTACTCTTCGCCTTCGCCGCGTGCGATCGCTCGGGTGAGCTCGACGCCGGCCTGGACGAGGCCCGTGTCGTGCTCGATGACGAGCCCTTGCGCTTGCGCGAGCGACGCCTCGGCGTGCGCGTCGTCGGCGCACCGTTCGACGAAGGTGCGCCGCGGGATGTAGACGTGGATCGTTTCGACATCCGCCTGCGCTACCGCCGCCCATGCCATCGCCGTGGCCGTTTCGTCCGTGTGGATACACGCGACGCCCGAACCGTACGCGAGGCGAAACGGCCCTCGTTCGGATCGCCCGTCGAGCGACACCGAGCCACCCACGGCGAGCGCGACGTGTACGTGAGACGCGGGCCGCGTCGTGAAGAGACCGACCGTCGCGGGGCTGCGATACGCGCGAACGAATAGCGATTTCCAGCCGACGAGCGAGCTGCACGCCGTGATGCGCCCGGGAAAGTCCGAAGACGCGACGATGCCCTGCTCGACGAACGCCGTCTGCTCCGGCAACGCTTTCGACGATCGTGCGCTAGTCATGGCATCACGCATGACCCGCATTTTTTCATGGAGTTGCCGCATTTTCGCGCTGGTGCGGCGTAGCGCGGTCATGCGAACCTAGGGTGAGAACACCACACCCCTCGCCAACGTCTGGAGCCATTCGCAGCCATGGATCGTCTCGCATCACTACGCCGCTTCCTCGAAGCGCTTCATCGGAAAGACCTCGCAACGGCTCGCGACTATCTCGCCGACGACGTATCGATAGCGAGTCCGATCATCCCGGAACCGTTCCGCGGTAAGGCCCAGGTGACCGGGGTGCTCGAAGCATTGGATCACGTCATCGACGCCTTCGACGTCCGCGAGGTCTTGTGCGGCGAAGAGCAATTCGCCGTGTACGTGAGCATCCGTGCCGACGACATCGTAATCGATGCGATGGACTACACGGTCGTCGATGACGACGGTCGAGTGGCGGCGATGACCGTGATGTGGCGTCCGCTACCCGCGGTCGTCCGGATGCAACAGCGCCTGGCCACGCTCCTCGAAATTCCGAAGCTGTCGCTCGTCGAGACGCCATCCGAGGCCGTATCGGCCGCGATCGGCTAAACGATCGAACGCCGGCGCGACGGGTCCGAGCACACGAAGAGCCCGAAGCCGCTACGAGACCCGGGCCTCGGTCGAGATTCACCTTTCCGTCACAGGCGTCCCGTTCTCACCCGGAGTACCTGTCGGGTCGTGACTTCCCGTACCGTGCTCGTGATCGGCTCGGGTCCGATCGTGATCGGACAGGCGGCCGAATTCGACTACGCGGGCGTTCAGGCGTGCCGGGCGTTGCGCGAAGAAGGCCACCGAGTCGTCCTCGTCAACTCGAATCCGGCGACGATCATGACCGATCCCGAGGTCGCCGACGCCGTGTACCTCGAGCCCCTCACCGTCGCATCGCTCGAGGCGATCATCGAGCGCGAGCGGCCCGACGCCCTGCTGCCGACGCTCGGCGGCCAGACGGGGCTCAACCTCGCGGTCGAGCTCGCCGAGAGCGGCGCGATCGAGCGCTTTGGGCTCGCTCTGCTCGGCACGCCGATCGCGACGATCGTGCTCGCCGAGGACCGCGCGCGCTTCAAGGACGCGATGCTCGCGATCGGCGAGCCCGTGCCCGAGAGCGTGGTCGTCACCGACGTTGAAGCGGCGGTCGCGTTCGCGGGTCGCACGGGCTACCCGCTCGTCGTGCGGCCCGCCTACACCCTCGGCGGCACGGGCGGCGGCGTCGTAGGCGATGAGCCGGAGCTGCGCGCGACGCTCGGCGTCGGGCTCGAAGCCTCGCTGATCCACCAGGCGCTCGTCGAGACGAGCCTACTCGGCTGGAAAGAAATCGAATACGAAGTGCTGCGCGACGGCGCAAACAATTGCATCGTCGTCTGCAACATGGAGAACATCGACGCCGTCGGCGTGCACACGGGCGACTCGATCGTCGTCGCGCCGTCGCAGACGCTCTCCGACGTCGAGTATCAGATGCTGCGCACGGCGAGCATCAACGTCATCCGCGCCCTCAACGTCCAGGGCGGCTGCAACATCCAGTTCGCGTTACATCCCGACCGGCCCGAATACAACATCATCGAGGTCAATCCGCGCGTCTCGCGCAGCTCCGCGCTCGCGAGCAAAGCGACGGGCTATCCGATCGCGAAGATCTCGACGAAGATCGCGCTCGGCATGACGCTCGACGAGATCGAGAATCCCGTCACCGGCATCACGAAAGCCGCCTACGAGCCCACGCTCGATTACGTCGTCGTGAAGATCCCGCGCTGGCCCTTCGATAAGTTCCCGCGCGCCGACGCCAAGCTCGGCACGCAGATGAAGTCGACGGGCGAGGCGATGGGGATCGGCCGGACGTTCGCCGCGGCGTTCATGAAGGCGGTGCGCGGCCTCGATCTCGGCCGCCAGACGCTCACGGGCGCCCTCGACAGCTGGACGGACGACGAGCTCGAGCGCGCGATGACGTTGCCGACGCACGAGCGGCTCTTCGCCGTCGCAACGGCACTGCAGCGCGGCTGGACGGTCGATCGGCTCGCCGCGCTCTCGTCGATCGACCGCTTCTGGCTCTGGGAGTTCGAGGAGCTCGTCGCGCTCGAGCAGCGGCTGCGCGAGAAGCCGTTAGCGGCCGACGTCCGGCTCGCGCTCGAGAACGGCTACTCGCATCAATCGATCGCCGCGCTCTCGGGCGACGAGACGCTCGGCGATCCGCTCGCTGGCGTCGCCTTCAACATGGTCGACACCGCCGCGGCCGAGTTTCCCGCGAAGTCGCCGTACTATTATCTCTCGCGGTTCGAGCGCGACGAGCTGCGGCCGCTCGAGCGCGAGGCGATCGTCGTCGTGGGCAGCGGTCCCATCCGCATCGGTCAGGGCATCGAATTCGATTACAGCTGCGTCCACGCGGCGTGGGCGTTGCGCGACGCGGGCCGCGCGGCCGTCGTCGTGAACAACAATCCCGAGACCGTCTCGACGGACTTTGACGTCTCGGACGCCCTCGTCTTCGAGCCTCCCGGCGCGGATGAGGTGCAGGCCGCATATCACGCGACGGGCGCGATGGGCGTCATGCTCGCCTTCGGCGGCCAGACCGCGATCAATCTCGCGGGCGAGCTCGCCGCGCGCGGCGTGCACATCATCGGCAGCGATCGCACGAGCCTGGACATGGCCGAGGACCGCGAGCAATTCGATGCGGCGCTCGAGCGGCTCGGCGTCGCGCGGCCGCAGGGCCGCGCAGCCGCGTCATTCCGGCAGGCGCGGGCGATCGCGCGCGAGCTCGGCTTCCCCGTGCTCGTGCGGCCGTCGTTCGTGCTCGGCGGCCGCGGCATGGAGATCGTCTACAACGAGGGCCAGCTCGCGAGCTACGCGGAGACCGCGCCCCGGGTCTCGGCGGGCCGGCCGCTGCTCGTCGATCGTTATCTGCGCGGGCTCGAAGTCGAAGTCGATGCAGTGTACGACGGCACGGATCTCCTCGTGCCCGGGATCTTCGAGCACGTCGAGCGCGCGGGCATCCATTCGGGCGACTCGATCTCCGTCTATCCGCCGCAGACGATCGACGCCGCGATGCAGGCGCACATCGTCGACGTGACGCGCTCGATCGCCCACGAGCTCAAGACGCGCGGCCTCATCAACATCCAGTTCGTTATCCATTGCGGCGAATTATTCATCATTGAAGCAAATCCGCGCGCGAGCCGCACGGTTCCGATCATCTCCAAGGCGACCGGCGTCAACCTCGTCGCCGCGGCGACGCGCGTCGCGCTCGGCGAGAAGCTCGCGGACATGCGGTACGGCACGGGCCTGCTGCCGCAGGCGCCGTTCGTCGTCGTCAAAGTGCCGGTCTTCTCGCTCGGAAAGATGCGGGGCGTCGAGACGATCCTCGGGCCCGAGATGAAGTCCACGGGCGAGGTGCTCGGCATCGACGCGACGTTCGCGGGGGCGCTGCGCAAGGGCTTCGTCGCCGCGGGCATCCGGCTGCCCGAGCCAGGCCGCGGCGGCACGATCCTGGTTTCGATCTCCGATGAAGAAAAGGCCGAGGCCGTGCCGATCGTCCGGCGCTACGCCGAGCTCGGCTACGCGCTCGTCGCGACCGCCGGCACGTACCGCCTGCTGCGCGAGAGCGGCATTGCGGCCGAGCCGATCAACAAGATCGCCGACGGATCGCCGCACGTGCTCGACGCGATCGTTTCGCGCTCGGTCGACCTCGTCATCAACGCCGCCGGGCCGCGCGACGACAACGACGGCTATCGCATCCGGCGCGCCGCGGTCGAGTCGAGTGTCGCGTGCCTCACGAGCCTCGACACCGCGGCGGCCCTCGCCGCCGCCCTCGCGAGCGAGCCCGGCCCGCCGCGCTCGCTGCAAGATTATCGAGCCCTGACGGCGCGGCGCTAGTGTGCGGCCACGGGCGCGGCGATTGCGGACGGGGCCCGGATTGTAACGCGACATCCCGGGGACGCGTCGTCGATCGTCAATTCGAATCCGTGGAGCCGGGTGACGGAGGCGACGAGGCTGAGCCCGAGGCCGCTGCCGGGCACGTGGCGGCTTTTATCGCCGCGGACGAACCGGCCGAGAACGGTCGCTCGTTCCGCCGGTGCGATCCCCGGGCCGCGATCTCGAACCCACATGACGGCCGCACCGTCTCGCACGCCCGCGCCGACGACGACGGATCCGCCGGCGGTCGAGAACTTCACCGCGTTGTCGACGAGATTGGCCATCGCTTCGAAGAGGAGATCGCGGTCGCCGACTGCCGGCGCATCCTCGACTGCCTCAACGTCGAGCCGGATCGGAACGTCTTCGGCGATGGGAGCGTAGAGATCGGCTGCGGACCGGGCGATCTCTGCGAAATCGACGCGCGTGAAGCTGCGTGCACGCGCGCCGTTCTCGACCTCGCCGATCCGAAGGATCGCATTGACGACGCCGAGCGCCTGATCGATACCCGCGATCGCGCGATCGATCATCGCTCGAGAAACCTCGGGATTCGCCATGCCCTCGCGGCCGCGTTCGAGTTGCGCGCGAACTCGGCCGAGCGGCGTACGGAGGTCGTGGGCGATATCGTTCCCGACGCCTCCTAGTCGCTCCATGAGTTCGGCGAGCTCGTCGAGCATTCGATTGACGCCGGCCGCGATGCGCTCGAGATCATCGTGACGCCGTCCCATCGGGAGTCGTCCGGCGAGATCGCCGCGCCCGACGCGGTCGAGCAGCTCTTCGATGGCGCGAACGCGACGGGTCGAGCGTCGTGCGAGATAGATTGCAAGCGCGGCGGCGAGCGCGAATGCCGGCACGACGGCAAGTGCGATGGCTCGTGCGAGATCTTCGCGCGTGCGCTCGCCGGCGTCGAGATCGGCACCGATCACGAGGGTTCGTCCGCCCGGAAGCGTGATCACGCCGCCGCGCATCGTATCGACGACGCGGCGACGATCGCCGAAACGAACGATCGGGATATTGCGCGGGGACGCGTCCGGAACGGCCACCGGGATCGCGACGACGTTCCCCGTGAGGTACGTGCCGCCCGGGCCGAAGACGCTCGCGAAAAAACGCCGATGCCGATCGAGCCGGAGCCAATCGTCGATCGCCGTGACGGGTGAGACGCCGGGCCGTCGGATGGCCGCAATCTCGGTTGCGATGTCGCCGTCGACCCGTTCGGCTTCGCTCTGCGACGTCAAGGTGAAGGTAAACGCGAAGACGACGACCGCGAACGCCGCGAACGCAATCGCGAGGGCGAGCGTCCATCGGAACGTCGTGGTCGAGAATGGCTCACGGTGGTGCATCAAGTATGAATCCCGCGCCTCGAACGCTCGCAATGAGCGGCCGCTCACCCGGTCCATCCACTTTGCGTCGCAGCTTTCCAACATGCACGTCGACGACGTTCGTGCGCAGCTCGAAGCGGCAATCCCAAATGTCCGCAAGCAACATGCTTCGCGTCACGACCGCGCCCGGACGCCGCATGAGATACGTCAAGAGCTGGAACTCGCGTGGCAGGAGTTCGAGCGGGCGGCCGGCGCGTTCGGCCGTTCGACTCAAGAGATCGAGTCGGAGATCGCCCACCGCGAGCGTGTTCGTCGAGCGATCAGGCCGGCGGACGAGTGCCTCGACGCGAGCGACGAGCTCACCGAGCACGAACGGCTTCACCAAATAGTCATCGCTACCCGAGCGCAACCCGGAAATACGTTCGGCGACGGTGCCGATCGCCGAGAGGATGAGGACCGGCGTCGTGCGACCACAATCGCGAAGTTGCGTGAGGACGCTCATGCCGTCGAGCGACGGTAACATCCGATCGACCACGATTGCGTCGTACTCACGAGCGAGCGCGAGTGCGAGTCCGCGCGCGCCGTCGTCGGCGTGCTCGACGACATAACCGCTCTCAAGAAATTCACAAACGATTTCGCGCGCCATCTCGGCGTCGTCTTCGATCAGAAGAAGTTGCGTCATTAAACCAGCCTCTCTTCGCGGGCGTTAAATATACTTTTATCGGTTTTTTCGCTTCTCGCATGCTCCGACGACCGTTTCGCCGCGGAACGGCTTGGCGAACCGCGAAGCGCATCGCATGCCGCTCCGACTCGGTCGTTTCTTTCTATTGCTCTCACCCGCCATTCTCGCCGCATGCTCGGGTTTGAAGGCGCCGACTCCCGCCGCCTCTTCGTCACCCAAGCCCGTGACCGTCCAGACCACAGATGCGAAGACCGGCTCCGTCGCGCCGACGCTGCACGTCGCCGGCGTGATCGCGCCGTACCGCCAGTTTGCCCTCACGAGCGCGATCAACGAGCCGCTCGCCGAGATCCGCGCAAACGCCGGCGATCACGTCGCCGCCGGAGAGGTGCTCGCGACGCTCGACACGAGCGATCTCGACGCGGAGCTCGAGTCGGCGCAGCGCACGGCCGCGGAGAGCCAGTCGCGACTTCGCCAGCAAATCGCGCAATCGCAAATCAACGGCGGCCAATACCGCAATCAGCTCACCAACGCGGCCGCGGCCGTCGTCCAAGCGAAGGCCGCATTGCGCGGCGCGGCCGTCGATCGCGTGCGCTACGCCAAGCTCTACGCACAGGGTTTTCTCTCGCAGCAGGTGCTCGCGCAGCAGGACGTCACCGTCGCGCAGGACCGGCAAGCCGTCGACGCCGCGCGCGCGCAGTACGCGCAAATGCAGACCTCGGTCCGGCTGGGCATGGGCGCGGGCGGCATCGAGACCTCGCAGATCGACGCCGCGCAGCAGGCCGCGGCTTCTGCAAGCGCCACGGTGACGCAGCTGCGACGTCTGATCGCCCGCGCGACCCTCGTCGCGCCGAGCGGCGGCACGATCGAAGCCGTCAATGCGAACGTCGGCGAGTACCCGTCGGGACGACAGCTCTTCACGCTCGACGACAATGCGCGGAAGTACGCGATCTTCTCGTCGTCGACCGATGAGGCGCTGCGGATCGGGCGCGGCGAACACGTCGTCGTCAGCGTCTCGAACGGCTCGATCAAGGCCGGCGGCACGGTGGAGGCGCTGCTCGATCAGCTCTCGCCCGGCTCGACGAACTTCACGGTCAAGGTGCGCCTCGATGATCCGCCGGAGACCCTGCGACCCGGCATGCCCGTCGGAGGGGTCGTCGATCTCCCGCACGTGCACGGCACGGTCGTGCCGATCTCGGCATTCACGGATCAGCAGCGAACCGCCGTGTTCGTCGTGGAGCACGGGAAGGCACGTCAGCACGAGGTGCACGACGAGGCCGAGGATGGCGACAACGCCGTCGTGCGCGGCCTCGATCCGGGCGTGGAAGTCGTCGCACAGGGCCAGGGCACCGTCTCCGACGGCGATCCGGTGAAGTCGAAGTGAAGCTCACGCGCGTCTCCATCCGGCGTCCGACGCTCGCGTTCGTCTTCATAGCGACGATGCTGCTCGCGGGCTTCGTCGCTTTGCGGCAGCTGGTCGTGCAGGCGCAACCGGCCGCGTCGCTGCCGACGGTCGAGATCCAGCTGACCTACACGGGCGCGCCCGCATCGTTCGTCCGCGACCACATCGTCCGGCCGCTCGAGGATCAGATTGCCGGCTCGCCCGGCATCGAGCACATCTCGTCGATCGTCGAGCTCGGCGCGGCCAACATCCTCGTGCAGTACCAGCTGCAGACCGACCTCAACGCCGATCTCGCCTACACGCTGCAGCAGCTGCAGTCGGCGCGGGCGCAGCTCCCGCAGGATCTGCTGCCGCCAATGCTGAGCGTCGTCAACCCGTCGCAGGGCTCCGTCGCGACGATCGCCGTCCACTCGAAGTCGATGTCGGTGGCGAACCTCGCCCAGTTCGCGAACGTCCAGATCATGCCGAGCATCGAGCAGCTGCCCGGCATCGCGGACGCCCACGTCGTCGACTTGCCGCTCGCGGCGTTCGAGATCACGGTCGATCCGACGCTACTCGCCGCCTCGAATCTGACGCTCACCGATCTCATCGACACGATCTCGGCGAACAACGTCCGTGCGCCGGGCGGTCTGATCTACGGCACGCGACAGGAGACCCAGATCGACGTCCGCGGCGACCTGCCGACGGCAGAGACGATCGGGAAGCTCGCGATCCGCGTTCCGGCGCCGGCGTTCGCGACGTATCAGATGCCGGGCGCGCCCGCGACGAACGGCGTCGCATTTGCGGGTTCGGCGATGCCCGCGGGCGGAGCGCCCGCGAGCGCGATGTCCGGCGCGATGGGCGGTTCGTCGTCCGGCGGGTCGTCATCGGGCGGCATGGGTTCGTCCGGCGGCATGGCTTCGGCGCCGCAGGCGGCCATGGGCGCGGCGACGCAGCCGCTCTCCAGCGGCAGCAGTACGGCGACGGGCGGCGGGACGGGCACGAACCTCGTCTCGATCGGCAACCGGATGCAGCAGTCGTCGACGGCGGGCAGCTCCTACGGCTCGGGCTCGACGGCCATCAACATTCCGCCGCGCACCGCGAGCCTGCAGAGCACGAGCGGCTCGCCGTACGGCTCGCAGGGGATCGTCTCGCCGGGCGGCGGCACGACCTACGGCGGCACCTCGAGCCCGAGTCCCTCGAACGCCGCCTCGATCGTCGCGGGGAGCACCGCGAGCAATCTCGATCCGGCGAACGAGACCAGTACCACGGCGCTGCCCGACGCGTCGGGGAGCTCGAGCGGTTCGGGCGGCGGCTATGGTAGCAGCGGTCCCGCCGTCGCCGGGACCGGGGGCGCCTCGGGCTCCGGGATCTCGCTGCCGCCGGGCACGGTCGCGTCGCCCTCGGCGCAGGTGCCGACGGCGATCTCCGCGTCGGGATCGGGCGTCTCGCCGGCCGTGGCGCCCGCGCCGATGCCGCAGATCTCGTCGCCGATGGACTCGTCGCCGAGCCTCTCGCTCTCACCGGGCGTCGGCGCGCTCGCGCCGTACGGCGCCGGTTCGCCGAACCGGGAGATCCGCGACTACGCCCACGTCGAGCTCGGCTCGAAGCCGGTCCGCGTCGAGACCGTCCTCAACGGCTCGCCCGGCGTCGAAATGCAGATGCTCAAGTTCGCGAGCGCCTCCGAGATCACGGTCGCGAAGGAGATCGAGGACGCGCTCCCCGACATTCGTCAGAAGTTTCCGAAGATCGACTTTCACATCGATCACATCCAGGCGACATACAGTCAGGCGCAGGTCGACGGCGTCGAGCACACGATCGTCGAGTCGCTCGTGCTCGTCGCGCTCGTGATGGTGCTGTTTTTACAGTCGTGGCGCAACGCCGTGGTCGCGATCGTCGCGATTCCGACGTCGCTCGCCGTCACGGTCGTCGTCATGCGCATCCTCGGATTGACCCTCGACGTCATCTCGCTGCTCGCCATGTCGCTCGTCATCGGAACGCTGATCGACGACTCGACGGTCGTGCTCGAGAATATCGAGCGCCATGCCGACATGGGTGAGGAGCCGGTCGACGCGGCGCTCAAGGGCCGTAGCGAAATCGGGACCGCGGCGATCGTGCTGACGCTCGTCGACGTCGTCGTCTTCCTGCCGATCGCGTTCTTTCCGACCGTCATCGGCAAGCAGCTCGCCGAGTTTGGGATCGTCGTCTCGGTCGCAACGCTCACGTCGCTCTTCGTCTCGTTCGTCGTGACGCCGTCGCTCGCGGGCCGTTGGGCACTGCGCTCGCAGTGGAAGCCGTGGGCGCCGCTGCGCTGGTTCAACGATCGCTTCGAGGCCGTCTCGCGCTGGTACGGTGAGAAGCTGCTCCCGAGCGCCGAGAAGGCGCGCTGGGTCTGGATCGGCGCGACCGTGCTGCTGATCGCCGTCTCGTTCGCGCTCGTTCCCCTCGGCGTCATCGGTCAAGAATACATTCCCTCCGGCGACCGGCCGGACTTATACGTGCAGCTCTTCTATCCCAGCGGCACGTCGCTCGCACGTACGGCCGAGCTGACCGGGCCGCTCGACAAGAAGTTCAACGGCTATGCGAACGCGGTCTCCGTCGAGACGACGTACGGCGCGTTCGACACGCCGTCGAACGTCCCGGCGCAGGAGGGCAGCGCGGCGCAGCTCCACGTCTACCTCAAGCCCGGGACGAGCGACAACGACGCGATGAGCGCGCTGCGCAAGATGGCGCACAATGCGCTGCCGCACGGCACGCAGGTCGTCGTGTTCCCGGCCAACTCCGAGACGGGCGCGGCGACGCGCTCGATCGAGGAGCAAGTCACGCACAAGGACGATACCGACCCGAGCGACGACGCGGCGCGCGTCGCGGAGGTCATGCGCGCGGTCCCCGGCACCGTCGACGTCGTCGACGCCTCGTCGAACAAGGCGCCGGAGGTCGAGGTCGAGTTCGATCGCGACATGGCGCGCGCGCTCGACGTCCCGGTCGGCGCGGCGGCGAGCGCGGTTCGCGCGGCGTTCGGCGGCGCGACCGCCTCGCAGATCACGACCGAGAACGGACTCGTTCAGCTCGACGTCATCTATCCGCGTTCGGGTCAGCACTCACTCGACGACATCGCGCTCGTTCCACTCCGCACGAGCGCGGGCCAAATCGTCCACGTCGGCGACGTCGCGCACCTCAGCTTCTCGAAGCAGCCCGCGGTGCTCACGCGTCAGGACCGCGCGGACGCCGTGCTCGTCTCGGCGACGCTCGCACCGGGGTACGAGCTCTCGAACGTCATGCGCGACTTCGACGCTCGCATGGCCAAGCTGCACCTCGACTCCAACGCCGTCGTCGCGCCGACGTCCTCGAGCAACACCGAGCGCATGAACGAGACGCTCAAGCTCGTCGGTACCTCGTTGCTCGGCTCGGTCGTGCTCGTCTATCTGCTGCTCGTCGCGCTGTACAACAGCTATCGCACGCCGTTCGTCATCCTGCTCGCGATCCCACCGGCGACGATCGGCGCGCTGCTCTCGCTCGCGCTCACGCACTCGACGCTCAACCTCTATTCGCTGATCGGCATGCTGCTGCTCGTCGGGCTCGTGCTCAAGAACTCGATCCTTCTCGTCGACTACGCCAACACGTTGCGCCGGGAAAAAGGTCTGGACCGCCGCGAGGCGATCGAGGCGAGCGCGAAGGCCCGGTTCCGGCCGATCGTCATGACGACGGTCGCGATGGTGCTCGGGCTGCTGCCGGTCGCGCTCGGGCTCGATCCGGGCGCGGGGAGCCGGCGCGCGCTCGGGATCGTCGTGATCGGCGGGCTCCTCGTCTCGCTGCTGCTGACGCTCGTGCTCGTACCGCTGTTTTACCGCTGGATCGCGCCGAAAGAGCTCAAGAAGCGCGTGCTGTTTGCGGACGAGCGGGGCGACGATGACATCGGGCCGCGGGGGCAGCCGCAACTGGCGTGATGTCGCGACGGCGTGCGTTGCGCCTCGGGTACGCGCACGCCGAGACCGGCTCCGAGAGAGTGGAGGCGTCCGTCGACGATCGGGCCGAGTAGCGTCTGCACGCCGCGTCGAGCGGCTCACCGTTCACGGCACGCATCGGCTGACGCCGGAGATCTTTGCAACGGGTGTTGAATTTCGCGATCGTCGGCGGTGAGTTGCGGGACCGAGAGTACGTCGTCGAAGGCCGTGCCGTCGACGGTGAGCAGCGCGATGGCGTGGTGTGGTGCGAGGGCGCGGAACGTTTACGCCGTGAGGAGGCGCTGCCGCTGCATCGAGGTCGAGTGCCCTTCGGAGACCGAGGCAGCCTGGCGGTGGTGAAGACTCTCGGGGTCGACGTTGAGGTCATGCTCTCGCCGAGCGCGGACCCGGGTGGCCGCGGTCATGTTCGCGTTCGAGAGTTGGCCCCGGTGGCGACGGCCGTTCGAGCGGGGAACGTCCGTCAGGCAGGCCGAGCTTTCGTACCGAATGATTCTTGAGCCCGATGAAGCTGGCTTCCGAGCGATTATCCCGGCGTTCCCGCGCGTGTTCACATGCGGCGATTCGACTGCGGACGCGCTGGCCATGGTGCAGGATGCCAACGAACGTGAGATCGAGGTCGCGCGCGAGCGCGGCTCGTTACGAGGGGAAAGTCCGAGCCGTTTCTAAACCGCACTCTTTACGAAATCGGTTCGATGCACCGCCACGCTATGGCGGCGGCTATATTTCTTCATCACGTGAGGTCGTCACGACCTCGAGGGAGCCTATGATGAGATCTGATCGTCTTCGTCCCGCAATCGTCGCTGCTGCGCTCGTCGTCGGAGGGCTCGCCGTCAGCGGCCCCGCTCGCGGCGCCGATAAGCAATACACGATCGGCTATAGCGTCGCAACGCTCGCCAACCCATTCTTTCAGGGGATGACAAAGGGCGTCGTCGACGCTGTGAAAGCGCATCCCGATTTGACCCTCGTGAATACGAGCGCTCAGGGCGACGCCAATACGCAAGCGACGCAGATCCAGGACCTCATCAATCGCAAAGTCGACGCGCTCGTCATCAATCCGATCAACGCCGATGCGATCATTCCGATCGTTAAGCGAGCGAACAAAGCCGGAATTCCGGTGTTCACGCTCGACCGTGGTGCTGCGTGCGGCGATTGTCAAGTGAATTTTCTCGAAACCAACAACGTCGAGCTCGGCAAAGAAGGCGCGGACTTCATCGCCGCACAGCTCAAGAAACGGTACGGGTCGGTGAAGGGAAACGTCGTCGACCTCGAGGGCCTGCTCGGCACGACGGCGGGCGACGCACGCGAAGCCGGGTTTACGAAAGAAATGCAGACGCTCGGCAAAACGAATCCGGGCCTCAAGATCGTCGCACGTCAAGAGGGGGCCTTCGACTCGGAGAAATCGTTCAACGCGATGACGCAGATCATGACCGCGAATCCGCAAATCGACGCCGTGTTCAACGGCAATGACGATAACGCCGTCGGCGCAATGCGTGCGATCCGGCAAGCGAATCGTTTCGCGCCGATCGGCAATCCCAAGCACATCGTCGTCATCGGAATCGATGGCACGGAGCAAGCCTTGACCGCCATCCGGCAAGGCTCGCTCGACGCGACACTTTCACAGAATCCGCTTACGATGGCCGCGAAGTCGGTGAGTTATGTCGAGCAATATCTCCACGGGCAGAAATCGGGTATTCCGCGTCATGCGTACTGGCCGCACCTCCTTTTGACCAAAGCCAACATCGACAGCCCGCAAGCCAAGGCATACGGACTCTGGGGCGACGACGTTAGTAAATCGCGGTGAACGCTCCGCTGCTCGCGATGAAGGGGATCGGGAAGACGTACGGTCCCGTCCGGGCGCTCGACGACGTATCGCTCGAACTGGCGCGCGGCGAAGTGCTGGGTATCGTCGGCGAGAACGGCGCCGGCAAAAGTACGTTGATGAAAATCCTCGGTGGCGCGGAGTCGGCCGACGCCGGTTCGATCGTCCTCGACGGCGAGACGGCGCACTTTTCACAGACGCGCGCCGCGCTCGACGCCGGCATCGTCGTCATCTATCAGGAACTGAGCCTGATTCCCGAACGCAGCGTTGCGGAAAATCTCTACCTCGGCAACCTTCCGCGGAATGGTGCGGGGGTCGTCGATCGCAAACGCCTCTACGCCGAGGCCTTGTCCGTGCTCGCTCGCGTCGGGCTGCAAATCAGTCCGCGCCGCAGCGTTCGCAACCTGCGGCTCGCCGAACAGCAGCTCGTCGAGATCGCGCGTGCGCTCACTCGCCAAGCTCGCGTCGTCGTCATGGACGAGCCGACATCGTCTCTGGGCGAGCACGATGTCGACGTTCTCTTTAGCGCGATTCGCGCGCTGAGCGCGGAAGGCGTCGGGGTGATCTTCGTCAGTCACCATCTCGAAGAAGTTTTCTCGATCTGCAACCGCGTGCTGGTCTTGCGGGACGGTCGCGTTGTCGAGGTCCGCACGACAACCGCTTGGACGAGCGATGCACTCATCGCGGCGATGGTCAACCGTCCGATGGCCGAGGTGTTCCCCGAGCGTCTGACCCCGGTCGGCTCGGCGCGCCTCGAAGTCCGCAACCTCGCTTCGCGCGGCCGCTTCAGCGACGTCTCGTTCACCGTTCACGAAGGCGAAATCGTCGGACTCGCTGGTTTGGTCGGTGCCGGCCGAACCGAGATCGCCAAGACGATCTTCGGCGCATTGCCGCGCACTGCTGGCGAGGTGTTGGTCGACGGCAAGCCAATCGCAGTCCGCTCGCCGCAAGCCGCGCTTCGTTGCGGAATCGTCCTGGTCCCTGAAGATCGCAAGACCGAAGGTTTAGTGCTTGACTTCTCGATTTGTCGGAACGTCGTCATGTCCGTCATGCAGAGTCTCGCGCGCCTACGCACCTTCCTCGACCGGCGCGCGCAGGATCGCGTCGCGCGCGATGCGATAGATTCACTGCGCATTCGCTCGAGCGGGATCGGTCAAGTCGTCCGGCGGCTCTCCGGCGGAAACCAACAGAAAGTCGTGCTCGGCCGGGCGCTGACGCTCCGTCCACGCGTCTTGCTCCTTGACGAACCGACGCGCGGCATCGACGTCGGCGCGAAAATCGAAGTCTATCGCATCATCCGTCAGCTTGCATCGGGGGGCACGGCAATCCTCATCGTGAGTTCGGAACTCCTGGAACTTATCGGCCTTTGCGATCGCGTTGCCGTGGTGCGGGCAGGGCGGCTGGCAGGCTTCGTTGACCGCAACGACTTCACACAAGAGCGCATCATGTCGCTCGCCACGACGGGTTGACCACGTGAGTATTGTTCGGCGCGCGCTGACCGAAGCGACGATCTTCGTCGCGTTCTTGGTATTGGCGATCGCCCTAGCCGCAACGACGCCGAGCTTCGCTACGGCAACGAACGGTCTTTCCATCCTCCTCGCGACGTCGTTGATCGCGGTCGTCGCCGTCGGCGAAACCTTCGTCGTCGTTACGGGCGGCATCGACTTGTCCATCGGATCGGTCGTGGCGCTGACGGGGATCGTCACCGGAATCGCACTGCACGCAGGCTGTCCGGTTCCCCTTGCGGTGGTGTTGGCGATGGTCCTGGGCGGGGCCGTCGGCACGTTCAACGGCGTTGCGGTCGCGTATTTAGGAATGAACTCGTTCATCGTCACGCTCGCGATGCTCGCGATGGCCCGCGGTCTCGCATTCATCGTCGCTGGCGGAAACACGATTTTCGGGTTTCCCGAGGCGTTCGACAGCATCGGCGGCGGAAATATCGGGCCGGTCCCGATCGCCGCGCTCATCTCGCTCTCCATCGCCGCGATCGGCGCGTTCGTGCTCGCGCGAACCGTGTTCGGCAGCAACATCTACGCCGTCGGCGGCAATCGCGAAGCCGCCCGCCTCGCCGGCATCCCTGTCGGTCGAACACTGTTGACCGCTTACATCGTCTCCGGTGTCCTGGCCGGCGTCGGCGGCGTGATCCTCACCGGACGTCTCGACTCCGCGCAACCGGTCGCGGCAACCGGTCTCGAACTCAACGCGATTGCCGCCGTCGTCATCGGCGGTGCCTCCCTCTTTGGCGGAAAAGGCAACATCGTCGGAACGCTTCTCGGCGTTTTCATCATCGGAGTCATCAACAACGGCTTGACGCTCAAGAATGTGCAGCCGTTCTGGGTGCAATTTATCCAAGGTGCCGTCATCTTCACGGCCGCGCTCGCTGACTCGATCGGCACCCGCCGTCGCGGCGCCTCGTAAAGACGACCGGGCGCATCGGCCGCGAGCGAGGCCGATCGTGACGACTTCGAGCATGCCCCCGCGGCGCGCAATCGACAGCATTCGTTCGAGAAACGTATTGCGTCGCTTCCCGGGGAGCGTGCGATGAAGCGTGAGCCGCCAGCGTTGGGCGAACCTTCGAGCGGTCGCGGATCGGTCGACCGAGCGCCCGCCCCGGAGGCCTCGTGGCGCGTTCGTCCGTACCCAACGACCCGATGGAGCCTTCCGAACCCGCTGCCCCCGTGACGACGTCCGGCGACCGGCGCGTCTACGTCCTCGGCGGCAATGCGAGCACGCTCGCGTTCGTCTCGTCGCTGCGACCGGAGAAGGGTCAGGTCACGGCGTGGCTCGTGCCACTGGCCTGGACGCCGATCGGCGTCGTGCTGGGCGACGGCTGGCAGCGCGTGAGCCTAGCCGCGGACAACATCGGTGGCTGGGTCGACACGACGTTTCCGCCCGAGGACGAGCGCTCGTTCGTCACGCCGCTGCGAGACCTCGACATGCTCGCCCGCGTCGGCTGGCACGCCGAGGTTCCCGAACGGCTCGCCGAGGCGCAGATCGTCAACGCCGAGGAGGTGCCCGAGGATGTCCTCGACGGCGTCGACCATCCGCTCGCGGCGCTCACGCAGTGCGCGGTCTGCCGCCGGATCTGCGTGCGCGACGCGTTCTTCTGGAACGAGCGCCAGCTCTGCGCCTGGGACTACCACGCGACGGTCTTCGGCAAGCGCGGCCCCTGGCGCGACGATCCCTACGACGAGCGATTCTTCGAGACGCTCCCGCGCGCCGCGTACGTAGCGCCCGGGCTGCTCGACGAGCTCGACGTCGCGCCGGTCCTCGCCGTCGCCGGGCTCGCCGAAGAGCGGATGCGGCGGCTGGTGAATCTCGCGATCGAGGAGGGCGGCGAGGGCGCGTACCTCGCGGTGCGAACCGACGACGGGATGACGGTCCTCCGCGAGCTCGCGCAAGCGAACGGCTGACGACGCGCCGCGCCGATCGCGACGTCACGGTCAACCGCGCGATCGCGCGGCTCGTCCGGATCTTCGTCGCCGCATATGCGATCCTCGCGCTCCGGCAGCTCTACGTCCAGGTCGTCCGCGGCCCGAGTCTCGCGAACAGTCCCTACGATCCTCGGCGTGCCGAGCTCGGCGCATTCCGCGGGGCGATCGTCGCGCGCGACGGCAGCCCGCTCGCCGTGACGCGCGGCGGCACGCGGAGCTATCCGCTGGGAGGGGCGCTCGGCCAGGTGCTCGGCTACCTCTCGCCGCGCTACGGGACGACCGGCCTCGAGGCCGCTTTCGACTCGGATCTGCGCGCGCGACGCACGGCCGCCGACCCCGCACGCGAGCTCGGTGCGCTCTTCACCCGCCACGGCCTGCCCGCGATCGAGCGGGGCGCGACGGTGGTCACGACGATCGATCCCGCCGTCGAGCGTGCGCTCTACGGCGCGCTCGCGCGCTTCCCGCGCGCCGCGGGCGTGGCGCTGGATCCGCGGACGGGCGCCGTGCTCGCGCTCGCGAGCGTGCCGAGCTTCGATCCCGGCCGCGTCGCTGCCGACTTTCCGGCGCTGCGCGCGAACGCGAGCGCGCCGTTGCTGGACCGCGCGCTCGACGGGCTCTATCCGCCGGGCTCGACCTTCAAGATCTTCACGGCCGCCACGGCGCTCGCCGACGGCGTCACGACGCCCGATGCCACGTTCGAGGATCCGGGCTTCCTGCAGGTCGGCGCGGCGACGATCCACGACGACGAGGGCGAGGTGCTCGGCACCCAAGACCTCGCGGGCGCCTTCGCGCTCTCGAGCAACGTCGATTTCGCGCGCCTCGCGATCGCGATCGGTCCCGAGCGCTGGCTCGCGGCGGCGCGCGCCTGGGATCTCGGCGGGCCGCTGCGCTTCGAGCTCCCCGTCGCGCGCGACCGGCTTCCAACCGCGGCCGAGCTCTCGCCGAGCGTCCTCGCGCAACTCGGCTTCGGCCAGGCCGATCTGCTCGTGACGCCGCTGCGGATGGCGACGGTCGCCGCGACCGTCGCGGCGGGCGGGACGACGCCCCGGCCGTTTCTCGTCAGCGCAATTCGTCGGAACGGCCGCGACCGGCCGGTCGGGCGCCCGGCCGCGCTCGCCACCCCGATCTCGCGCGACGTCGCGGCGCAGGTCGCCGTGCTGATGCGCGCGGTCGTCGAACGCGGGACCGGCACGGGCGCGGCGTTGCCCGGCGTCGCCGTCGCCGGCAAGACGGGGACCGCGACGAATCCAGCGGGAAGGTCCGACGCATGGTTCGTCGCCTTCGCTCCGGCAGGCGCTCCGCGCGTCGCCGTTGCGGTCGTGGTGGAGAACGTCGGGTACGGCGCGACGTACGCGGTGCCGGCGGCGCGCGGCGCGCTCGCCGCCGCCCTCGGCGACGGTTCATGAACGCGTGATCGATCGCGATCTCGCCGAGCGCTACCGGCTGGAGCGCAAGATCGGCCAGGGCGGCATGGCCGTCGTGTACGAGGGTATTGACACGGTGCTGCGGCGCCGCGTCGCGATCAAGGTGCTGCGGCCGCACCTCGCCGCGGACGAGGCCTTCGTCGCGCGGTTCTTCAGCGAGGCGCAGCACGCGGCGAAGCTCGCGCATCCCAACATCGTCAACGTCTATGACGTCGGTCGCGCGGGCGAGAGCTACTACATCGTCATGGAGCTCGTCGAGGGCACGACGCTCGCCGAAATGATCGCGAGCGACGGGCGGCTCCCCGAGCGCATCGCGATCGATTTCGCGGCGCAGCTCTGCAACGGTCTCGCATACGCGCACCGTCAGAATCTGCTGCATCGTGACGTCAAGCCCGCGAACGTGCTCGTCACCAAGGACGACGTCGTCAAGCTCTCCGATTTCGGCATCGCGCGCGCGACGACGGGTCAGACCCTCGCGATGACGCAGCCGGGGCTCGTCTTTGGAAGCGTCTCGTACCTCTCGCCCGAGCAGGCGCAGGGCCGCGAGCTCGGGCCGCCGAGCGACCTCTATAGCCTCGGCGTCGTGCTCTACGAGATGCTCTCGGGCGAGTTGCCCTTCGTCGGCGACTCGCCGATCACGGTCGCGCTCCATCACGTCTCGAGCCCCGCGCCGGCGCTCGATCCTGACGAGCTCGAGATTTCGCCCGCACTCGCGGCGATCGTCCGGCGGCTGCTCGCGAAGGACCCCGCGGACCGCTATCCCTCCGCGGCCGCGGTGGGTTCCGCGCTGCGCGAGGCGCGCGAGCGGCCGGGCGGTTCCGCCGATGCTCCGGCCGCCGTGCCGGGTGCGCCGACGCGGCGCGTCGTCCCGCCGCCGCCGCCCCGGCCCTCGCCCTATCCCGACCGTCCCTCCACCTCGGCCCCGTCCGAGGCCGAGCGTGAAGGCGAACGCGCCGAGGCCGTCCGGGGCCGGCGTGGCTCGCCCGCGTGGCTCGTCGTCTCGGCGATCCTCATCCTCATCCTCGTCCTCGCCGGCCTCGCCGGCTACCTGACGATGCGCCCCGGCGGCTGGGCCGGCCGGACGAGCCTACCGGCCGTCGCGTCGGTCGTCGGCGGGAGCGTCTCCGCCGCGCGGCGGACGCTCGCCGCCGAAGGGCTGCGCTCGCGGATCGTGCCCGAGTCCAGCGCCGTCGTCCCGGTCGATCGCGTGATCTCGCAGGAGCCGGCCGCGGGCGAGCTCGGGTACCCCAATACCGCCGTGCGGCTCGTCGTGAGCACGGGTCCCGCGCCCGTGGCGCTCATCGATCTGCGCAACTACTCGCGCGATGACGCCGTGCGCTATCTTCTCGGCGCGAAGCTCGTCGCGCACGTCCTCGGCCGCTACGACGCACGGCCCGTCGGCCAGGTGCTCGACCAGCGGCCGGGCCCCGGAACCGCGGTCCCCGAACATTCGACCGTTCGGCTGGTCGTCTCGAAGGGCCGGTCGCCCGTGGCCGTGCCCGATCTCGCCTCGCTCACGCTCGCCGATGCGAAGTCGACGCTCGCGAGCCGCTCGCTGGCGCTCACGATCGCCGAACGGGATCAGAACGATCAGATTCCGCCCGGCGTCGTGATCTCACAGGTCCCGGCGGCCGGCGCCACCGTCTCGCCCGGCGGCGCGGTCGCCGTCGTCGTCAGCGCGGGCCCGCCCCGCCTCGCCGTCCCCGACGTCAAGGGCCGGTCAGTCTCCGACGCGCGGGCCGCGCTCCAGGCGATCGGGCTGACGCCCGCGGTCGAGGAGGTGGTGGACGCGACGGCGGCCGGCGGCTCGGTCCTAAAGATCGAGCCGAGCGCGGGCGCGCAGGTCACGCGGGGCGCAACGGTCACGCTGTCGATCGCCGTCAACGGCGCCGTGCCCGACGTCTCGGGGCAGGATCTGCCTTCGGCGCGCGCGGCACTCGAGAACGACGGCTACCGGGTTGGAAACGTCGCCTACGTCCGTGAGGGCGCGACGGGCGCGGTCGTCCGGACCGAACCCACGGCCGGGACTCAGGTGCGGCCGGGCGAGACCGTCAACGTCTTCGTCGGCGGCGATCCCGAGGCTCATCCGTGATCCGCATCCTCGGCGTCGATCCGGGCCTGCGCACGACGGGCTACGGCGCGATCGACGTCGATGCGCGCGGGGCGCGGCTCGTCGAGGCGGGCGTCGTGGCCCCGCGTACCGATGCACCGCTCGAACGCCGGCTCGGCGAGCTGCACGCCGGCTTCGCGTCGGTCGTGGCGTCGCTGCGCCCCGACGCGATCGCGATCGAAGAGCTCTGGACCGCGTACAAGAATCCGACGACCGCGGTGCTGATGGGCCACGCGCGCGGCGTGCTGTATCTCGCGGCGGACGCGTGCGGCGTGCGCGTTCGCGGGCTCGCGCACGCCTACGTGAAGCGCGCGCTCACGGGCTCCGGCGCCGCGAAGAAGGCCCAGGTGAAGGCGATCGTGATGCTGCGTCTGGCGATCCGGACCGCGATCGAGCCCGACGACGTCTCCGACGCCCTCGCCCTCGCCCTCGCGCTCGCCGACGCGGAGGCGGCGGAAACGCGGCTCGCGCGCGCTGGCATCGCGTGATGGTACGGGACTGATGTTTTCGCGCATTTCCGGCACGCTCGTTGAGATCCTGCGCGGCAGCGTGCTCGTCGAGGTGGGCGGGCTCGCGTACGAGATCGTCGTGCCGCCCTGTGTCGCGGAGAAGCTGCCGACGCGGACGGGCGAGGCGGTACGGCTGGAGATCCATCCGAGCTTCACGCTCGAGGGGAACAGCGGCCGCTTCACGTTCTTCGGGTTCACGAACGCGATCGAGCGCGAGTTCTTCGAGGCGCTGATCTCGGTCGCGAGCATCGGCCCGCGGACGGCGGCGCGCGCGTTCTCGCTGCCGATGGCCAAGATCGCGCGCGCGATCGACGCGGGCGATCACGCGACGCTCGTGAAGCTGCCGGGGATCGGTCAGCAGAAGGCGCGCGACATCGTCGCGAAGCTGCAGGGCAAGGTCGCGCGCTTCATGCTGATTCAGGATCCCGAGCCGCGGCCCGAGCCGGCGATGCCCGATTTCGCGCGCGAGACGCTGCTCGTGCTGCTCGAGCTCGCGTACAAGCGGGCCGAGGCCGAGGCGATGATCGCCGAGACGCTCGCGGCGGCGCCGCAGATCGCCGACGCCGAGACGCTGCTCGGCGAGATGTACCGGCAGAAGAACCGCCGGACCGAGGCCGTGCCCTCGTGAGCGAGGACGACCGCTCGGCACGCCGGATCGTGCTCGCCCCGGACGATGCCGCCGCGAGTGGAAGCGATGCGGCAGCGCGCCCCGAGCCGCTCGCGGGCGAGCGGCTGCTCTCGCCCGTCGCCGACGGCAAGGAGCTCGCCGGCCCCGGGAGCCTGCGGCCGCGCAGCTTCGATGAGTACGTCGGGCAGCGCGACGTCGTCGAGAGCCTCACGATTGCCCTCGACGCCGCGCGCCGGCGCGCGGAGCCGCTCGATCACGTGCTCTTCTACGGGCCGCCCGGGCTCGGCAAGACGACGCTCGCGTCGCTGATCGCGCGCGACCTCGGCCGCTCGCTGCGCGCGACGTCGGGCCCGACGCTCGACAAGCCGAAGGACCTCGTCGGCATCCTCACCGCGCTCGAGGCGGGCGACGTGCTCTTCATCGACGAGATCCACCGCCTCGGCAGCGTCGTCGAAGAGTTCCTGTATCCGGCGATGGAAGACTTTCGCGTCGACATCGTGATGGATAGCGGCGCCTACGCGAAGACGTACAAGATCCCGGTGCAGCGCTTCACGCTCGTCGGTGCGACCACGCGCGCCGGGATGCTCTCGGCGCCGCTGCGTGAGCGCTTCGGCCTCGCCTATCACCTGGATTATTACGACGATGCCGATCTCGAGCGGATCGTGACGCGCAGCGCCGCCCTGCTCGACGTGCCGATCGAGCGCGCGGGCGCCGCGACGATCGCGCGCCGCAGCCGCGGCACGCCGCGCATCGCGAACCGCCTTTTGCGCCGCGTCCGAGATTACGCCGAGGTTCGCGCCGACGGCCGCGTCACGATGGCGACGGCGGACGAGGCGCTGCGGCGTGAGGGCGTCGACGAGCGCGGCCTCGACCGGCTCGACCGGGCCTATCTCACCACGATCGCCGAGAACTATCGCGGCGGTCCCGTCGGGCTCGGCGCGATCGCCGCGACGCTCACCGAGGACGCCGAGACGCTCGAGGATGTCGTCGAGCCCTATCTCCTCAAGATCGGGTTTGTCGTCCGCACCGCGAGCGGCCGGAAAGTCACGCCGGCCGGTTTCGGCCACCTCGGTCTCGCCGATGCCGGAGACGCTACGGTGCCAAAGCTCTTCTGACGCTACGGAGCTCGAGTCTCCGCTTCGCTCGCGTCGCGGCGCAGCTGCCACAGCGGATACAGGTAGAGCGCGACCTCGCCCCGCCGAACGTCGGCGAAGGCGTGCAACGGCGCGAGCCTTCCGTCGCGGCGAACCAGCAGCGGCAGGCAGTCCTCGCTCGGGGCCGCAAACCCGCCGTCGTCGCGCTCGGGGCGGTGCAGCTCGATGATCGCGTAGTCGCGGTCCCGGATTTCGAAGCGGCCGCGCAGGCTCGGGTTGCGGGCGAGCCCCGCGAACACGGGCGCTGCGAGCGCTTCGGCGTCATACGTCCGGTCGAGGCCGAAGCTCGCGCGGATCGACTTCGCGAACGCGCCGCCGCGCACGCGCATCACGATCGGCAGGTCGGGCGCGCGCAGCCGCGCGCTCAGGACGACCTCCAGGTTCTTCGTGTCGTCGTCGATGAGCGCGACGAGCCCCGTCGCATGCTCGACGTTACAGGAGTCGAGCGTCCCGGCGTGCGTCGCGTCGCCCGTGAGCAGATCGATCTCCCGGTCGCGCGCGAGCGCCACGATCTCCGGCGCCGGCTGCTTCTCGACGACGACGACGCGGCGGTCGAACTCGAGCAGGTCGTGGATCACACGCGCACCGATCGAGCCCGCGCCGCAGACGACGACGTGGCCGCGCACGTGCAGCCGGCGCATTCCCTGCAGCGCGTTCCAGCGCGCCTGCGCGAACGACGACGTCAGGAGCGCCGTGAAGACGGCGGTTACCGAGATCCCCACGACCATCAACGCCATTGCGCCGAGCTCGGCGCCGTGGCCGCGGTGACCCGGCGTGATGTCGCCGTAGCCCGTCGTCGTCATCGTCGTGATCACGAAATAAAACGACGTCAGCGGATCGATCGCGAGCGAGCGCGCGAAGAAGAGCGTGGCCGCGACGATCGTCACGAGCGCGGCAGCGACGGCGACGCGGATGATCGGGTCGGCGTCGCGCGCGCGGCGCACGAGCTTCACCGGGTCGTAGCTCGGGACGCGCGGCCGGCGGCGGCGTGCGGCCGGTGCCCGCCGGACCTGGCCGAACGTTGTGAGCTCGGCGTCGTCGGCGAGCGGCTCGTCGCGCGGCGCGTCGACGTCGCCGTCGATCGCGACGACGCGCGCGCCGAGCGCGTGCTCGGCCTCGAGCGCCGACCGGCCGGCGACACCGGCACCCGCGGCGCGGCGGATCATGAAGCCGACGAGCGGGCCGTCGCCCGGAAAGCCGAGGGCATACGTGCACGTCCGGTCGATCGCAACTCCGGCGTAGGTGGCAGCCGCAATCTCCGAGAGGGAGCGCACCGAGCAGTTCGGCAGGCTGCGCTCGACGTTGATGCCGAGTTCGTGATTGAGCAGCCGCAGGACGATGCGGATCTCCGGCCGCCGCTCGCGCGCCTTGAGCGCGAGCTGCAGATTGCGGTGACCGTCGTCGGCGATTGCGACGAACACGGCGGCGCCATCGACGCCCGCCTCCTCGAGCGCGCGCTCCTCGTCGGCGACCGCGACGACGTAGCGCGTCCCGCAGGCCTCGATGCGTTCCTCGTAGCCCGTCGCGCCGTGCCAGAGCGCGGTGACGCGGTGCCGGCGGTTCGCCGCAAGCTCCTGGCAGACGCGTAGCGCGAGCAGGTCGCCGCCGTAGACGATGGTGAGCGGCACGGCGTCGTACGCGTCGCCGGTCAGCCTACTTTACCGCCCCGAGCGTCAGGCCGCGAATCAGGTAGCGCGAAGCGGCGACCGCGAAGACGATCACCGGCAGCACGATCAGCGTTCCGGCGGCCATCAGGTCGCCCCACGGGATCGAGTAGCCGCCGAGGAACGAGAGCGCCGTCACGGGCGCCGTTCGCGACGCATCGCTCGGCGTCAGGATCATCGCGTAGAGCAGCTCGTTCCATGAGAAGATCAACGACAGAATTGCCGCGACCGCGATGCCGGGGACCGCGAGCGGGACCGCGATGCGCAAAAAGATCGTGAGGCTGCCGGCGCCGTCGAGCTCGGCGGCCTCGTCGAGCTCGCGCGGGATCGCGGCGAACTGATCGGCCGTGAGCCAGACGACGAGCGGGACCGCGAACGTCTGATAGGCGAGGACGAGCATCAGCGGCGAGTTGATGAGGTGGAGCGTGCGAGCGATCAGGAAGTACGGGATGACGAGGATGATCGGGATCATCATGTAGTTGCTGATGAACCAAAACCAGACGTCGCGCCGAAAGCGGAACCGGAAGCGCGCGATCGCGTAGCCGGCCGGTGCACCGATCACGATCGCGAGCACGGTCGTCGAGACGCCGACGATCAGCGAGTTCTCGAGCGCCGATGCCATGCCGAGATCCGCGAGCACGTGCCGGTAATGCTCGAACGTCGGGTGGAAGATCCAGACGGGCGGCACGCTGAAGATCTCATTGTCGGTCTTGAGCGACGTCGCAATCATCCATGCGATCGGGAAGAGCGCGATCACCACGAGGACGATCGCGCTGAGCACGACGAGCGCCGCCTCGGCGCGCCGCTTCGCGGTCACGCCTCGACCGCGCGATAGAAGAAGCGGATGTACAGTCGCGAGAGCACGATCGTGACCACGAGCAGGATGATCGACTGCGCGGCGGACGTGCCGATGTCGAACGCCCGGAAGGCGTTGCGCTCGATAAAGATGCTGACGAGCTCCGTCGACACGCCGGGGCCACCGCCCGTGAGCGTGTAAACGACGTCGAAGAGCTTCACGATATACGCCGTCTGGAAGATCAGTGCGGCCGTGAGGCCCGGCAACAGATACGGCAGTTGAATGTAGCGCAGGCGAACGAGCCAGTCATTCGTCTCGAGCCGGACCGCTTCTTCGACCTCGCCCGGGACCGTCGCGAGGCTCGCCACGAGGATGAGCGTGATGAACGGCGTCCACTGCCAGATCTGCAGCCCGATGATGGAGACGAACGCGAGCTGCGAGTTCCCGAGCCAATCGATCGGCCGGATCCCGGCGAGACCGAGGACGTAGTTCGCGAGGCCGAACTGGTTGTTGAGGAAGAGATCACCGATCAGCCCGGCGACGACGGGCGTCATCGCCATCGGGATGACGAGCACGACGCGGACGACGCCGCGCACGCGCGGTAGCAGCGTGCCGTGGAGATAGAGCGCGATCGCGAGCCCGAGCACGATTTCCAGCGGTAGCGCGACGGCGAGGAAAATCCCGGAGCGCGCGAGCGCGCCCGTGAAGAGCGAGCTCGTGAATGCTGCGACGTAATTCGTGCCGCCGCTGAACGGCGTTCCCGCTGCGAGCGCAACGAGATCGACGTGGTGCAACGAGGCCCAGATCGCGTAGGCGACGGGATAAATGCCGACGGCGAGCAGCACGAGGATGCCCGGCATGAGGAAAAGCCATGGCGTGGCGCGCTGCCGCCGCTCGCGCCGAGACGGCGCGGCGGCGGCCCCTCGAGCGTCGACTATTTCAGCAGCCCCGCCTGCTTGAGGATGTCGGCGATCTCGCCGTTGATCTTCTGCAGTGCCGGGTCGATCGCGATGACGCCCTGCTGCATCTGGCTGCCGTAATTTGCGACGACCTCGGACATCTGCGGATACTGCGGGATCCGCGGCCGCCAGTCGTAGTTCGAATGGCCCCACGACGCGACCATCGGTTGCAGGTACGGATACTTGCGCTGCAGATTCGGCATGGTGTCCGCGCTCTTGCGCGCAACGACGGCGCCGCGGTTGATCAGCTCGGGCGCGACGTTCTTCGAAGTGAGCCACTGAATGAAGAGATACGTTGCGGCTTGCTTGTTCTTCGGCGATTGCGAGCTGACCATGTACGCGAAGCCGCCGAACGCGGGATCGGCGGCGGCGGGGCCCGCGGGCTCGCTCGTGACGGCGAGGCACTTCCCGATCTTCGACGTGCTCGGATCGTTGAGCGTCGTGTAGAACGAGGACCACTCGGTGAGCATCGCGACCTTCCCCTGGGCCATCAGCTGGATGACCTGCGCGTGGTCGTCGCTGACGATCCCGGGCGGCATGTACGGATTGAGCGACTTGCGGAACTGCATGCCCTTGACGGCGCCCGGCGAGTCGAGCTGCGGCTGATACGTCTTGGCGTCATACCACTTTCCGCCGAAATCCCAGAGGAAGCGCGAGAACGAGTCCGCGGTCTGCGTCTCGCCGCGCAGCGACTGGATCGCGTACGCGAAGGTCCCCTTCGATTTGTCCGTGAGCTTCGCGCCGTACTTGTCGCGCAGCTCGAGCCACGTCTTCGGCGGCGACGAGAAGCCGGCGTCCTTGAGCATGCAGCGGTTGTAGTAGAGCAGCCCGGCATACGAGTCGAACGGGAGCCCGTACTGCGTGCCGTTCCACTTGAACGCATCGGTCCACACGGGGAAGAAGTCGCTCAGGTCCAGCGCCGGATCGGCGAGCTTCGGATCCTTCGTGAAGGTCTCCATCGGCATGACCCACTTCGGCGTTGCGAACGTGCCGACCCAGATGACGTCGCTGAGGATCCCATCGTACTGATTGCTGTTCGAGACGAAATTTAACGTCTCGGCTTTGAGCGTGCTCTCGTACGGATAGTTCGTCATCTTGACGTTGATCCCGGTGAGCTTCTCGAACTGCGGGATGAGCTGCTTTTCGGCGACATAGCTCGGCCGGTCGAGGCCGACGACGTTGATCGTCAGCCCCTTATACGGTGCCGCTGCCTCCCGCAGCGACCAGCTTGCGGATCGCGCGGGCGATGCGACCGATCCGAGGATCGCAACGGCAGCAGCGAGCGACGCCGTCAGGACGCGCGCAAGAGGCGGAAAAGTAGGCACGGCCTCTCCCACGGTGACTCGGCGCGAGCCGAATCGGCAACGTACGGTGAAGATTCTTTCCGACTTGCGACGCTGACCGATGGTTTTCATCTCGGGCATTACGTCGGGCGATGCGATGGTTCGCACGCGGCGAATCATTCGTTTGCAGGATTCTGCGGCGAGACGCGGTTCATTGACGGAACGGTGCGACGATACGGATTTCTCGCGGGCTCGGCGGCGCTCGCATGCGCTCCGCGCGCGGCGCGAGCGACGGGCGGCCTCGACGTCGACGACGGTGCCGCGGCGCCGCACGTCGTGCGCGTGCTGCTCGCCACGGGCGCGGTCGAGACGCCGCAGCAGCTCGAGCCGTGGCGGTTCGGCTGGCGCGGCCGCACGTATCGCGGGATCTTCGGGACCGTCGCGTTGCCGGACGGCCGGAGCGCGCTCGTCAACTCGCTGCCACTCGACGCCTATCTCTACGGCGTCCTGAGCCGCGAGGTGTCGCCCGGCTGGGCGCCGAGCGCGCAGCAGGCGCAGGCGATCGTCTCGCGGACCTACGCGCTGCTCAAGCTGCGGCCGGAACGGCCGTACGACATCGTCGCGGGCGACGCGGATCAGAATTACGGCGGGATCGAGAGCGAGTCGGTCGAGGGCCGGGCCGCGGTCGACGCGACGAGCGGAACGATCGTGTCGTACGGGGGGCGGCCCGCGCGCGTCGCCTACAGCGCCTGCTGCGGCGGCCGGACGGCGTCCGCCGCGCAAGTTTGGGACACGCCGTATCCGTACTTGCCGAGCATCGCCGACCCGTACTGCGCGGATGCGCCGCACTTCGCGTGGCAGACGTCGATCGCGGTCGCGCCGCTCGCGCGGCCGCGCGCCCCGCTCGCCGGCGTTGGAGCACTCGAGTCCGTCGCGATCGTCGGCACGCCCGGCCTGCGGCCCGATGGGCTCGCATGTGTCGGCCGGACCGGGACGATCGACGTCTCGCTGCCGTTGCTGCGCGCCGAGGCCGGGCCGACGGTCGTGCGTAGCACGTACGTTCGCGTCGCGCAGGTTGCGGGCGGCGGCGCGTCCCTCGCGCTCGAAGGCACCGGCTTCGGCCACGGCGTCGGCCTCTGCCAGTGGGGCGCGCGCGGACTCGGCGCGCAGGGTACGGCCGCCACGGCGATCGTCGCCTTCTATTTTCCGGGAACGGCGCTCGCCCGCGCCTGACTTCGATCCGGCGGACCTCGAGGCGACGGCCGCCTACCGCTACGAACTCCCGGCCGGCCGGATCGCAACGACGCCCGCCGAGCCCGCGGACGCCGCACGGTTGCTCGTCGTCGGCGACGGCCTGCCGAAGGACCGGAGGTTTGCCGACTTTCCCGCGTGGCTGCGGGCGGGCGACGTGCTCGTCGTCAACGAGACGCGGGTCGTGCGCGCGCGGCTACGCGGCCACCGCGAGCCCGGCGGCGGCGCGGTCGAGCTCCTGTTGCTGCGGCCGGCCGACGGCGGACCGTTCGCGTACGCGACGCGCGACTGGCGCGCGCTCGCGCGGCCCGGCAGGCGGCTGACGGCCGGCGTCCGGATCGACTTCGGCGACGCCCGCGGCGCGGAGGTCGTCGCGAGCGAGGAGGGCGGCGTGCGGGTCGTCCGACTCGACGACGGCGTCGATCTCGCGGCGCTGATGACGGCCGTTGGGGAGGTGCCGCTGCCGCCGTACGTCGGTCCCGGGGACCCGGCGCGCGACGCGCGGTACCAAACGGTGTTCGCACGCGTCCCGGGGAGCGTTGCGGCGCCGACCGCGTCGCTGCACTTCACGCCGGCGGTGCTCGCGGCGATCCGGGCGCGCGGCGTCACGATCGTGCCGCTCGTCCTCGACGTCGGGCTCGGGACGTTCCGCCCGATCGAGGCGGAACGCGTCGTCGATCACCCGATGCACGCCGAGCGTTATTCGATTCCGGCCGAGACGGCCGCCGCGATCGCACGCGCGAGAGCGGCGGGCGGTCGCGTCGTCGCGGCGGGCACGACGGCGATGCGCGCGCTCGAGTCGGCGGCGGGCGAAGACGGGACGGTCGCCGCGGGCGACGCCGAGACCGCGCTCTACGTGAAGCCGGGTTACCGGTTCCGCGTCGTCGACGCGCTGCTCACGAACTTCCACCTGCCGGGCTCGACGCTGCTCGTCCTCGTCGCGACGTTCGGCGGCCACGCCCGCGTTGCCGAGGCGTACCGCGCCGCGATCACGCGCGGCTATCGCTTCTACTCATTCGGCGACGCGATGGTCGTCGAGCGCGCCGCCCCCGCCTCGTAGCGCCGGACCGGCGACCTCGTCGCAGCGCGCGCCGTCGCGATGGCGCACGGGAGGGCGAAGCCAATGGGCGAACGCGCCGCTCGAAGGGAGCGTCTCAGATGGAAGTCATGCAGCCGCACCGCTTCACGATCGAGGACTATCACGCCATGGGCGACGCGGGCATACTCCCGCGCGACCGGCGCGTCGAGCTCATCGACGGTCAGGTCGTCGAGATGAGCCCGATCGGGCGTCGCCACCTCGCCGCCGTCGACCGGCTCAACCGGATGTTCGTCCTCGCCTGCGGCACGGCCGCGATCGTCCGGACTCAGGGCTCGATCCTATTGCCGCCGTTCTCCGAACCCCAGCCCGATCTGCTGGTCCTGAGTGAAGCGCCCGACTTCTACGCTGCCGCCGGTGCGCGGGGCCGCGATGTGCTCCTGGCCGTCGAGGTCGCCGACAGCTCGCTCTTCTACGATATGCGGCTGAAGGCGCCACTGTACGCGCGCGAGGGATTCCCGGAACTCTGGATCGTCGACCTTCGTCGCGATACGCTTCTCGTCTATCGCCTGGTCGGCGAGGGTCGGTACGGGGATCCTGAGAGCCTCGTCGACGGCCGCGTCTCGCCCGAGCGCTTCCCGGCGCTCTCCCTCGACGTCGCGGAGATCCTCGCGACCGCGCCGTGAGCGATGGCTCGTCGTCGTCGGGCAAGCCGGCGCTCAACGCGGAATCGCCGAGCCGAAGAAGGCAAACGCCGTCGAGGCGCCCGCCGCGGCACCGATCGCCTCGTAGGCGAGCAGCGGCACCGGGATCCGCGCCCGGCACGTCCGGCAGCGGCCGCGCAGCGCGAGCCATGCGAGCACCGGCACGTTCTCCCACCAGCACAGCGGCCGCCGACAGGCGGCGCAGTGGGACCGGCCCGAGCGCGGATCGAGCGCGCTTCGCCAGCCGCGCACCGCGACGACGCCGGCGAACGAGCCGAGCGCCGCGCCGAAGGCCGCGCCGAGGGCGATCGCGAGCAGCACGGCGGCAGCGTTCGGGGGCGGTTTGACTTCCCACTGCGCGGCCCGTATACTACTCGGGTTGTGGCCTTCGCCGCGGCAGCGTTTCGACGCGCCGCGGCGGCGGCCGAAGAACGAACGCCAGGCCCCGTGGAGTTGCAATGAAAAACATCGTCGGCCGCAAGGTCGGGATGACGAGCGTCTTTACCGCCGACGGGCGGTACGTCCCGGTCACCGTCATCGAGGCGGGGCCGTGCGTCGTGCTGCAACGCAAGACGGTTCAGATCGACGGCTACGAGGCGGTTGCCCTCGGCTTTCTCGACGCGCGCAAGAACGGGCTCACGAAGCCCGAGGCCGGTCGGTACAAGAAGGCCGGCATCGCGCAGCCCAAGCGCCACGTCCGTGAGTTCCGCCGCCACATCGGCGACGTTCCGGACGTCGGCGGGACGGTCGCCGTCGACTCGTTCGCCGAGGGCGACTTCGTCGACGTCGTCGGCATCTCGAAGGGCCACGGCTTCGCCGGCGGCATCAAGCGCCATAACTTTAGCGGCGGCGGTCGCACGCACGGCTCGATGATTCATCGTCAGCCGGCTTCCAACGGCGATACGAATTCCGGCCACACGCACCGCGGCTCGCGGCGTCCCGGTCACTACGGCGTCGATCGCACGACGCACCAGAATCTCGAGGTCGTCCGCGCGGACGCCGAGCGCAACGTGCTGCTGGTGCGCGGTCCCGTGCCGGGTGCCAAGAACGGCATCGTCCTGATTTGCAGTGCCGTTCGGCCGCCGAAGCCCCCGCAAGAGGCGCCCGCCAAGGCCGCCAAAGCCCCCGCGAAGGGCGGTAAGTAGTGCCGAAGGTCATCGACATCAACGGCAGCACGGTGCGCGATCTCGACGTTCCCGCCGGCTTCGCCAATACGTCGCCTGAAAAGCGCAACGCGATCTTCCGCGCCGTCTTCCGCGAGCTCAGCAACCCGCGCGCCGGCACGGCGTCGACGCTCCGGCGCGACGAAGTCCGCGGCGGCGGCCGCAAGCCCTGGAAGCAGAAGGGCACCGGCCGCGCGCGCCAGGGTTCGACCCGGTCGCCGCAGTGGCGTCACGGCGGCGTCGTCTTCGGACCCAAGCCCCGCGACTACGTCGTCTCGCTCAACAAGAAGGAGCGCAAGGCCGCGTTCCGCGCGGCCCTTGCGGAGCGCTTCGCGAGCGATTCGGTGACCGTGCTCGCGACCGAGAATTTCGATATCAGCAAGACGCGCGATCTCGCGGCGCTCCTCTTCGGCTCGCCGAAGGCGGCGAAGTCGGGTCCACGGACGCTGGTCGTGTACGGTTACGCCGAACGCGAGACGGTCGGCACCTCGCTCGAGCGCGCCGGCAGCAACCTCGAGCGCGCCGCCGTGACGCACACGGGTGCCCTCGACGTGAAGGACGTCCTGAGCTTCGCGCGGCTCGTGCTCACCACGACCGCGTATGACGAGCTTTCCGCGATGCATCCGGCCCCGCGCCAGAAGGACGCCGCCTGATGGATCCGCGCGATATCATCGTCGCCCCGCTCATCACCGAGAAGTCGATGGCCGGCACCGCCGTTGGCCAGTACGCCTTCGAAGTCGACCGCCGCTCGACCAAGACGCAGATCAAGCACGCGATCGCCGAGATTTTCAAGGTCGACGTCGTCAAGATCAACACGGTCAACGTCGGCGGCAAGCTCAAGAACTTCGCGCGCCGCGGCAATCGCACGAGCGGCCGTCAAGCCGATTGGAAGAAGGCCGTGGTCACGCTCGCGGCCGGGCAGAAGATTTCACTCGGCGGCGTCGACCCCTTCGAGCAGTAGGCGCATGCATCTCTCACTCGATCGCATCGTTGCTCGTCGCTCGCGTCCACGAGGACGCGTCGCTCCTCGCGCCTTGCGCTCGAACGAGATTTGCATGCGCGTTCGCATGTGTCTTTCACTCGATCGCGTCGTTGCTCATCGCTCACGTCCTTGCGGACGCTTCGCTCTTTGCGCCTCGCGCTCGAGCGAAAACCACACGCGACCGATTTCGCGCGTATCTGTTGCGCTTTCTAACGTAGAGGCTAAGTACTATGGCGGTTAAGAGGTATCGGCCGACTTCGGCGGGGCAGCGCTTCATCACGACGATCGATACGAAAGATCTGACGAAGAAGAAGCCCGAGAAGTCGCTCGTCGAGGTCAAGAAGAAGCACTCGGGCCGCAACAACAACGGCCATATCACGGTGCGTCATAAGGGCGGCGGCACGCGCAAGCAGTACCGCCTCATCGACTTCAAGCGCACGAAGGATGGCATCCCGGCGAAGGTCGCGGCGATCGAGTACGATCCCAACCGCTCGGCGCGCATTGCGCTGCTGCACTATCGCGACGGCGAGAAGCGCTATATCCTTGCGCCCGTCGGCATCGAGATCGGACAGCTCGTCTACTCAGGGCCCGAGGCCGACATCAAGACCGGCAACTGCCTGCCCATCAAGAACATCCCGCTCGGCACGGTCATCCACAACGTGGAGTTGCGGCCGGGCGAGGGCGGCAAGCTCGTGCGCAGCGCCGGCTCGTCCGCGCAGCTCATGGCGAAGGAAGACGAGTACGCGCAGGTCCGGATGCCCTCGGGCGAAGTCCGGCGCATCCTCATCGTCTGCCGTGCGACGATCGGCCAGCTCGGCAACCTCGATCACGAGAACATCGTCATCGGCAAGGCCGGCCGCATCCGGCACATGGGCAAGCGTCCGTCGGTTCGTGGTATCGCGATGAATCCCGTCGACCATCCGCACGGCGGCGGCGAGGCTCGCTCCACCTCGGGCCGCCCGCCGACCACGCCGTGGGGCCAGATGACGATGGGCAAGAAGACGCGCCGCAATAAGCGCACCTCGAAAATGATCGTTCGCAAGCGGAGTGCCAAGTAATGGGTCGTTCCCTCAAGAAAGGCCCGTTCGTCGCGGACCATCTCCTCAACAAGGTCGAGAAGATGAATAGCACGCGCGAGAAGCGCGTGATCAAGACGTGGTCGCGCGCGAGCACGATCATCCCGCAGATGGTCGGCCATACGATCTCCGTCCACAACGGGAAGACACACGTGCCGGTCTTCGTCACGGAGAACATGGTCGGGCACAAGCTCGGCGAGTTCTCGCCGACGCGGCTCTTCAAGGGTCACTCGGGTCAGGAAAAGAGTTCGGTCAAGTGAGCGCTATGGAACGGACCCCGGAGCGGACGGAGGCGTTCGCGCACCTCAAGTTCGCGCGGATGGGTCCGCGGAAGTTGCGTCGCGTCGCCGATGCCATTCGCGGCAAGTCGGTTCGCGAGGCGCTTGCGCTCATGGAGTTCTCGGGCGTCTTCGCCTCGGAGCCGATGTCGAAGCTTCTACGCAGCGCTGTTGCCAATGCCGAGAACAATCACAACATGGCCTCCGACGGCCTCTTCATTACGCGCGTGACCGTCGACGGCGGGCCCGGCGGTGCCACCGTGCGTCGGCTCGATCCACGCGCGCAAGGCCGCGCGGCCTTTAAGCGCAAGCGCATGTCGCACGTGACGATCGCCGTCGGGCCGACGCCGCCGAAGCATCAGCCGAAGCGTCGCTCGGGCGCCTCGATCGCGCTCTCGACGCTCGATACCCGCCGCCGCGCCGCGGCGGGACCCGCACCCGCGCGCCGCACGCGCACCCCCAAGGCGAAAGCCGCGGCCGCTGGAGCGGCGGAGTAACATGGGACAGAAGATCAATCCGGTCGGGCTCCGGCTCGGCATCACGCGCACGTGGGATAGCCGGTGGTTCGAGAAAAAGAATTACCGCGTCTGGCTTCACGAGGATCAGTCGATCCGGAAGTATTTCGGGAAGCTGACGCGTGCCGCCGCCATCTCGCGGGTCGAGATCGAGCGCCGTGCCAACCAGGCGCGCGTGATCGTGCATACGGGCAAGCCCGGCATCATCATCGGGAAGCGCGGCGTCGGCATCGAGGACATCCGGAAGAACCTCGAGCGGCTCACGCAAAAGAACGTTCAAGTCAACGTCGTCGAGATCAAGCATCCCGAGCTCGACGCGCGTCTCGTCGGCCAAAATATCGTCGATCAGCTCGAGAAGCGCATCGCGTTTCGCCGTGCTATGAAGCAGGCGATCATGCGCACGATGAAGGCCGGCGCGCGGGGCGTGAAGGTCATGTGCTCCGGCCGCCTCGGCGGTGCCGAGATCGCGCGCACCGAGCAGAACCACGATGGCAAGGTCCCGCTGCATACGCTGCGCGCCGATATCGACTACGCGCACGTCGAGGCGTTCACGACCTTCGGCCGGATCGGCGTGAAGGTCTGGATCTACAAGGGCGAGGTTTTGCCGGATCAGCCACGCGTCGAGCAGCGTCCGGAGCGCCCGGTGGGCGAGCGCGCGCAGTTCCGCGATCGTCGAAACGATCGTCGGAGCGGTGCTGCTCGGCCGCGTCCCGGCGGTCCGGGCGTCGCGTTGCCGACGGCGGCCGAGATCGCGAACGACGGCTCGTCGCTCGCCTCGACGATCGACGGCGCCTTGGCGGAACCCGGCGATCCGAAGAGCACGGGTGAGCACGGTGGTTCCGCCGTGCACGATCGCGCGGCGGAGCACGGCTCCGGCGTGACGACGCAGACGTCGGTCGAAGAGCCGCAGATGGAAGTCGCCTCCGACGAGGCCGAGCGTCCCGGCGGTCCGTCCCAGCAGGAGGGTTCGTAAGCCATGCTGACTCCCAAACGCGTCAAGTGGCGTAAGCAGCATCGCGGCCGCATGACCGGCAAGTCGCTCGTCGGCAGCACGCTGACGTTCGGCGATGTCGGGTTGCAAGCGCTCGAGCCCGTCTGGATGACGAGCCGTCAGATCGAGGCGGCACGTATCGCGATGACGCGCCACATCAAGCGTGGCGGCAAGGTCTGGATCAAGGTGTTCCCGGACAAGCCTGCGACGAAGAAGCCGGCTGAGGTCCGCATGGGCTCCGGCAAGGGTAATCCGGAGTTTTGGGTCGCCGTCGTGCGCCCCGGCCGGATCCTCTTCGAGATCGGCGGCGTGAGCGAGGATGTTGCGCGCGAAGCGCTTCGGCTCGCCTCGGCCAAGTTGCCGATCTCGACCAAGGTCGTTACGCGCGCATCTCAGACGGAAGTCGCGTCATGAACGACGGCTTGAACGATCTGCGCGGCTTGACCGTCGCCGATCTCCAGCAGAAGGCCCGCGATAAGAAGGAAGAGCTCTTCAATCTGCGCTTCCAGTTGCGCACGGGCCACCTTTCAGACTTCACGCGAGTGAAGGCCACGAAGCGTGAGTACGCCCGGATCCAAACCGTTATCAGCGAGAAGCGCCTCGCGGAGGCAAAGCATGGAGCAGCCTGAGCCCGTGACCTCGACGTCCGAGCCCGTCGCCCCCGTCGAGTCCGCAGCGCCGGCGCGCAACCGTCGCCGCGTCAAGCTCGGCCGCGTCAAGAGCGACAAGATGGAGCAGACGATCGTCGTCGTCACCGAGACGCGCGTCCCGCATCCCACGTATAAGAAGATCGTTCGCAAGTCGGTGAGCTTCAAGGCGCACGATGCGAAGAACGACGCGAAGATCGGCGACACGGTCCGCATCATTGAGACGCGGCCGATCTCACGCGACAAGCGCTGGCGCCTCCTCGAAATCGTCGAGCGCGCCAAGTGATCAGCACGACGACCGACGTTTGGGCTCGGATTCTTTCCGAGGCCGAGGCGCCAGGAGCGACGCGTGCGCATGCACGCGAGCGACGCAGCAACGAAGGCATCGGGAAGAAGACGGGCCCAAAATGATTCAGCAAGAGACTAGGTTAAAGGTCGCCGACAATAGCGGCGCTCGTGAGATCCTCTGCATTCACGTGCAGGGCGGGTCCGAGCATCAGTACGCCTACGTTGGCGACGTGATCGTCGGTACCGTCAAGAGTGCGATTCCAGGCGCCGCCGTGAAGAAGGGCCAAGTCGTGAAGGCCGTCGTCGTTCGCTGTGCCCAGCCGACGAAGCGGCCCGACGGCTCGTTTATCAAATTCGACGACAACGCGTGCGTGATCATCAAGGGCGAAAAGGGGAACCTCGACCCCCGGGGGACGCGTGTCTTCGGACCCGTCTGCCGCGAGTTGCGCGACCGCGGGTTCCTCAAGATCGCGTCGCTCGCGCCCGAGGTGCTGTAATGCCGGACGCGATCAAGAAGCCGCACATCGTCAAGGGCGACACCGTCGTCCTACGCCGCGGTCGTGACAAGGGCAAGCGGGGCACCGTGAAGGCCGTCTTCCCGAAGGACGGCGTGGCAACGGTCGAGGGGCTCAACGTTAAGAAGCGACACTCGAAGCAGGGGACCGACGGCGCACGTTCGGCCGGCATTTATGAGAAGGAAGCTCCCATTCCGATCTCGGCGCTGCAGGTCATCGATCCGAAGACTGACCTTCCGACGCGCGTTCGCCGCGTTCGAAAGGCCGATGGGACGATGACGCGCGTCGCCGTGCGGTCGGGTGAAGACTTACTCGTGCCCTCGGTAAAGGGGAAATAGAATGGCGACCACGCGCCTGCGCGAGCGCTACGATACTGACGTTCGCAAGAAGATGATCGAGAAGTTTGGCTACGGCAACGTGCACATGGTGCCGAAGCTCGAGAAGGTCGTCATCAACATGTCGGTCGGCGAGGCGATCCAGAATTCCAAAGTCCTCGACGTCGCCGTCAAGGAGCTCGAGGCCATCAGCGGCCAGAAGCCGGTGATCACGAAGGCCAAGAAGTCCATTGCGGCGTTCAAGCTCCGCGAGGGGATGTCGATCGGCGCCAAGGTGACGCTCCGCGGCGAGCGGATGTACATCTTCCTCGACAAGCTCTTCAACGTCGTGCTGCCGCGCATCCGCGACTTTCGCGGGCTCAACCGCAAGTCATTCGACGGCCGCGGCAACTACAATCTCGGACTGCGCGAGCAGATCGTGTTTCCCGAGATCAACTTCGACCGCGTCGACAAGATGCGCGGCATGGACATCGTGATCGTGACGACCGCGAAGAACGATGAAGAAGCGACGGAGTTCCTGACGCACATGGGACTGCCGCTGCAAAAGGAACGGACGTAATGGCCAAGACCTCGAGTATCGTGCGCGCGAAGCGGACGCCGAAGTTTGCCGTGCGGCAGCACAACCGCTGTCTCACGTGCGGCCGGCCGCGCGGTTTCTATAGAAAGTTTGCGATGTGCCGGATTTGCCTGCGCGAGAATGCGCACCGTGGCTTTCTGCCCGGCGTGACGAAGGCGAGTTGGTAGTGGGCGTCATCACCGATCCCATCGCCGACATGCTCACGCGCATACGCAACGCGAACACCGCGAGCCATCCCACGGTCGATATCCCGGCGTCGCGGATGAAAGCGTCCGTCGCGGCGATCCTCAAGGAAGAGGGCTTCATCCGCGACGTCGAGCGCGTTGCGGAGGGTCCGCAAGGCGTGTTGCGCGTGACGCTCAAGTACGGCCCGGAGCGCGAGAAGGTCATCACCAACCTGCGCCGGATCAGCCGTCCGGGCTTACGCGTGTACACGGGCCGCGGTGAGATCCCGCGCGTTCTCGGCGGCCTTGGTCTCGTCATCATGTCTACCTCGAAGGGCATCATGTCCGGCAAGCGCGCGAAGCGCGAGGGCTGCGGCGGTGAAGTCCTGGCTTACGTGTGGTGAACGCTCATGTCTAGAATCGGACGGCTGCCGGTCGAGATCCCCGCTCAGGTCACCGTCGACGTCCGCGACTCGGTCGTATACGTCACGGGCCCGAAGGGCGAGCTGAGCCAGTACATCCTCCCCGTCGTCGCCATCAAGGTCGACGGCCCGACGCTCGTCGTCGAGCGTAAGGGCGATGCCAAGGAGCATCGTTCCGCACATGGCCTCACCCGCACGCTCGTCTCGAATATGGTCGAGGGCGTCTCGAAGGGCTTTCGGAAGAGCCTCGAGATTCAAGGCGTCGGCTACCGGGCCGCGAAGGCGGGCGACTCGCTCAACCTCACCCTCGGTTACTCGCATCCCGTCTCGTACGCGGCGCCCGCCGGCATCTCGTTCGCGGTCGAGGGCACGAATAAGGTGCACGTCGACGGCATCGACAAGCAGCGCGTCGGTCAGGTCGCGGCGGAGATCCGTGCCCTGCGGCCGCCGGAGCCCTACAAGGGCAAGGGCGTTCGCTACGAGGGCGAAGTCATCAAGAAGAAGCTCGGTAAAGCCGGCAAGGCAGGCAAGAAGTAATGGCCGCGATCAGTCGCAACCTTCAGCGCGTCCGGCGTCACGCACGGCTGCGTAAAAAGGTTATGGGAACGGCGGAGCGGCCTCGGCTGCAGATCCATCGCACCCTGCATCACATCTACGCCGCCGTCGTCGACGACTCGCGCGGCCACACGCTCGTTGCCGCATCGACGCGCGAGAAAGAGCTTTTCTCGCTCGAGCTCGGTGCGAACGTCGAAGCGGCGCGCCGTGTCGGCGAGACGATCGGCCGCAAGGCGAAGGCCGCCGGCATCGACGCCGTCGTGTTCGACACGAGCGGCCTGAAGTATCACGGCCGCGTCGCCGCACTCGCCGATGCCGCGCGCAAAGCCGGACTGGAGTTCTGATCATGGGCAAGCGAAGTAATGTCGGGGGCCCGCGCGCGCAGTCGCGCGGGGGCGCGCTGCGCGCCAAGCTCCCCGCAACGTGGGGAGCTCTTTAAGTGTACAATCGTGGCGGTCGCGATCGCGACAACTCGGGCATCGAAGAGAACGTCGTCCGGATTAATCGCGTGGCGAAGGTCGTCAAGGGCGGCAAGCGCTTTAGCTTCTCCGCGCTCGTCGTCGTCGGCGACCGCAAGGGCCGCGTCGGCTTTGCGATCGGCAAGGCGGGCGAAGTCCCCGAGGCGATCCGCAAGGGCGTCGAGCAGGCTCGCAAGGCGATGATTACCGTGCCGATGGTCGAGAAGACGATCCCGCACGAAGTGACGCTTCAGGTCGGCGCCGGCCGCGTGTTCATGAAGCCGGCGGCGCCCGGGACGGGCGTCATCGCCGGTGGTCCGATGCGCGCGGTACTCGAGCTCGCCGGCATCCATGACATTCTGACGAAGTCTCTCGGGACGTCGAACCCGATCAACGTGGTGCTCGCCACGTACGAGGCGCTCCGTTCGCTCAAGACGGCCGAAACCGTCGCCAAGCTCCGCGACAAGACGGTCGCCGAGCTGTACGCCTAGGGGATCGAATGGCACAGAAAAACGCCTCGCCGGCCAAGTCGCGCGGCAACGGTATCGAATCGGGCGCTCCGACCCTCACGCTTGCGACGCTTCGTGAAAACGAGGGCGCGCGTCCCAAGCGCACGCGCGTCGGACGTGGCCACGGCTCCGGCATGGTCAAGACCGGCGGCGAGGGCGGTAAGGGACAAACCGTCCGCTCCGGCGGCGGCAAGGGCCCCGCATTCGAGGGCGGCCAGACACCGTGGGCACGGCGCCTGCCGCACAAACGCGGCTACTCGCAAAAGGCCCGTGACATCGGGCATTTCCGATCGCGCTTCGCCGTGCTCAATCTCTCCGATCTCGTCGGCTGGGACGCTTCGCTCGAGGTCTCGCCGGAGTCGTTGCTCGAGCAGAAGCTCGTGAGCAAGGAGCTCGACGGCATCAAGATCCTCGGCGGCAATAAGTCGAACGGAACCTTGCCGCAGGGCCTGCGCTTCCGCGATATCACGTTCTCGGGTACCGCTCGAGAAGCGCTCGTCGCGGCCGGCGCCGAATTCGGCGACGCCGCTTCGGAACCCGTCACGGTGGAGTAGCGCTTGCTCGACAATCTCCGAGCCGCGCTTCTCGTTCCCGATATTCGCAAGCGCGTCGGTTTCGTGCTGTTCGCGTTTGCGGCGTTTATCTTCATGATTCACGTGCAGTTGCCGGGCGTGAACGACGCGAAGTGGCAGGCGCTCTTGCGCGGCGGCTCGTTTTATAACTTCCTCGGTTTCCTCTCCGGCGGCGCGCTTCAGCGGCTGGCGATCATTGCGATGGGCATCACGCCCTACATCAACGCGTCGATCATCATGCAGCTGATGACGGTCGTCTTGCCGCATCTCGAGGATCTCGCGAAAAAGGGCGGCGAGGAAGGCCGGCGGCGCATCGGTCAGTACACTCGCTGGCTCACGATCGTGCTCGCGTTCGTTCAGGCGACGACGATGTCGATCAACATGAGCCGGTCGGGCGTGTTCTACGATACGTCGTGGCAGTACGTGGTCTTCGCGATCATCTCGTTCGTGGCCGGGACGCTCTTCCTGATGTGGCTCGGCGAGCAGATTACCGACCGCGGCATCGGTAACGGCGTCTCGCTCATCATCTTCATCGGCATCGTCCTGCGCTATCCGACGTACGTCGCGCAGACCGTGCAGGCGGGTCAGCGCGGCGGTCTCAACGTCTTTGGTCTGATTGTCTTCCTCGCGATCTCGCTCTTCACGATCGTCTCGATCATCTTCATGTACCAGGGTCAGCGCCGCGTGCCCGTGCAACAGGCGCGTCGCGTCGTCGGCCGCAAGATGTTCGCCGGCCGGTCGAGCTATATACCGCTCCGCCTCAACAACTCGGGCGTCATCTCGATCATCTTCGCGATCTCGATTCTCCTTCTGCCGCAGCAGGCGCTGTCGTGGTTTCAGCATCCCGGTGCAGCTGAGAACTATTTCCATCTCGGACCCATCGCATTGCCGGCGAATGCCGCGGCCTTCGCGACGGATCTGCAACTGTATTTCAGCCCGAACAGCTTCCTCTACAACCTCGTCTACTTCTTGCTCGTCGTGATCTTCACGTTCTTCTACAGCTCCGTCGTGGTCAACGTCAAAGACATCGCGGAGAACCTCAAGAAGTCCGGGTCGTTTATTCCGGGCATCCGTCCGGGCGCTCCGACCGAAGACTATATCAAGCGGATTCTTCTGCGGATCACGACGGTCGCCGCGCTGTATCTCGGGCTCCTTGCGATCCTCCCGTCCACGCTGCAGCGCGGACTCGGTGTGACGACGTTCTACCTCGGGTCGACGTCGCTGCTCATCGTTGTCGGCGTCGCGCTCGACACGATGACGCAGATCGAGGCACGGCTCGCGATGCGCGATTACAAAGGCTTCATTAAGCGATGATCGTTCGGTCGGTGTTCCTGGGTCCGCCGGGGGCGGGGAAGGGGACACAGGCGCAGCTCCTCGCCGAGCACTACGACGTGCGGCAGATCTCGACGGGCGACATCCTGCGCCGCCACGTGCGCGAGGGCAGCGAGCTCGGGCGACGCGCCGAGCCGCTCATGCGGCTCGGGCAGCTCGTCCCGGACGACCTCGTCGTCGCGATGATCGCGGACGATCTCGCCGGGTCGTTCGTACTCGACGGATTTCCGCGCACGGTCGGGCAAGCCGAAGCGCTCGATGCGATGCTCGATGCGGGTGGCCGGCCGCTCGACGTCGTCGTGCTCTTCGAAGCCGATCGCGCGACGCTCGTCGAGCGGCTCACGGGCCGCTGGTCGAACCCGCGAACGGGGCGCACGTATCACACGACGTTCGCGCCGCCGAGGACGCCCGGCATCGACGACGACGACGGCGGCCCGCTCGTGCAACGGCCCGACGATCGGCTCGAGGTCGTCATTGACCGGCTCGAGACGTATGAGCGCGAGACCCTCCCGCTCGTCGATCACTATGGCCGGCGAGGCGTCGTGCGGCGGGTCGACGCGCTCGCGCCCGTCGCCGAGGTGACCGCGAAGCTCGTCGGGCTGCTCGGGCTCGCGCACGGCGTGAACGCATGATCACGATGAAGAGCGCTCGCGAGATCGAGATCATGCGCCGCAGCGGCAAGATCACGGCGCACGTGCTCACGGAGCTCCTCAAGTCCGCGAAGCCGGGCATGACGCTTCGCGAGATCGACCGGCTTGCAGAGCGCGGCATCCGCGAGCGGGGCGGCGTTCCGACCTTCAAGGGCTATCACGGGTATCCGGCGTCGATCTGCGCGTCGGTGAATGAAGTCGTGGTGCACGGCATTCCCGGCGATCGCGTGCTACGTGAGGGCGACGTGCTCTCGATCGACATCGGAACGACCTTTGAAGGCTACGTCTCCGACACGGCGGCCTCCATCGCGATCGGCCGCGCGCCCCTCGAAGCCGAGCGGTTACTGCGTGTGACGCAGGAAGCGCTTATGCTGGGGATCGCGCAGATGCAGCGCGGTAACCGACTCTCGGACATCGGCCACGCCGTGCAGCGCCACGCCGAGGCCTGCGGCTACGGCGTCGTCCGGGCACTCGTCGGCCACGGCATCGGCACGAAGATGCACGAGGAGCCGCAGGTCCCGAACTGGGGCGAGCCCGGGCGCGGCATCATCCTTCGGCCGGGCATCTGCCTCGCGATCGAGCCGATGATCACCGAGGGCACCCACGAGGTCGAGACCCTCGCGGACGGCTGGACGGTTGTCACCGCAGATGGTAAGCTATCGGCGCACTTCGAGCATACGATCGCGCTCACCGACGCCGGTCCGCGCATCCTCACCCTTCGCGACGACGACTTCCTCGAGCTCGACGTCGCGCCGTTCCGTCCCGAAGCGGAACTGGCGGCATGATGCCGACCACCCCGTTCAATCCGAAGAGAGAATGCCCGTGAAAGTCCGACCGTCCGTCAAACCCATGTGTGAGAAATGCGTCGTGATCCGTCGTGAAGGTAAGGTCCGCGTCATTTGCGAGGCCAACGCCAAACACAAGCAGGTGCAAGGCTAATGGCGCGCATCTCCGGCATCGATCTCCCGCGCGAGAAGCGCATCGAGATCGGCCTCACCTACATTTTCGGTATCGGCCTCCCGACGTCGCAGAAGCTCCTCGCACAGGCCGGGATCGACCCGAACATCCGCGTCAAGAATTTGACCGAGGATGAGGAGAAGCGTCTGCGCGACGCCATCGACGGCCAGGTCAAGGTCGAGGGCGATCTGCGGCGCGAGGTCTCGGGGCACATCAAGCGGCTCACCGACATCGGTTGCTACCGTGGGCTCCGGCATCGCCGCGGTTTGCCCGTTCGCGGCCAGCGCACGAAGACCAACGCCCGCACGCGCAAGGGTCCGAAAAAGACCGTCGGCGCGAAGAAGAAGGCCGTCAAGAAGTAGGCTCGACCGGAACCAAAAGATCGCGGGCCCTGCAACTTTGCAGGGCCCGTATCGTTTTCGGCGATAGCGGCGTTCGTGACGTCGCATAGGCCGAGGCGAAAGATCGTAGGAGAACCGGGTGGCAGGACCGACGAAAGTCGAAACGATCAAAGCGGCGAGCGATGGTCTGCGGGGGACGATCGGCTCCGATCTCGTCTCGCCGGCCCCGAAGTTCGGCGACGACGATTTGCAGTTGCTCAAGTTCCACGGCGTGTATCAGCAAGAGGATCGCGACGCGCGCCGGAGCGTGCCGCGCGACGAGCGGCTCGAGATCCCGGCCGACGCGCGGCCGCCGAAATCGTACTCATACATGGTTCGCACGAAGAATCCAGGCGGCTACGTCCCGGCGTCGTTCTTCCTCGCGTTCGCCGACCTGTGCGATAGCCACGGCAACGGGACGCTGCGCATCACGTCGCGTCAGGGCTTTCAAATTCACGGCGTGCACAAGACCGAGCTCAAGGACGTCATTGCGGCGATCAACGAGAATCTCGGGTCGACGCTCGGCGCGTGCGGCGACATCAACCGCAACGTCATGGCGCCCGCGGCACCGTTTCTGGCCAAGGAGTACGTCGTCGCGCGCGAGACGGCGCACGCCATCGCGGAGTTGCTCACGCCCCGCACCGGCGCATATTATGAGATCTGGCTCGACGGCGAGATGGCGCACACGACGCACGAGCCTGATCCGCTGTATCGCGAGACGTATCTCCCGCGGAAGTTCAAGATTGCGGTCGGCGTCGCAGGCGACAATTCGGTCGATGTCCTCACGAACGATCTCGGCGTCGTGCCGATCTTTTCGGACGTGGACGTGCTCGTCGGATTCGATCTCTACGTTGGCGGCGGCCTCGGCATGACGCACCGCAAACCGACGACGTTTCCACGGCTCGCGGAGCCCCTGGGCTTCGTCGAGCCCGCGGATCTCATGCGCGTGGTGTATGCAATCGTCGAGGTTCAGCGCGATTACGGCGATCGCACGAACCGGAAGCACGCCCGGCTCAAGTACACGATCGAAGATCGCGGCATCGCGTGGTTCACGAGCGAGGTCGAGCGGTACGCGAAGCTCACGCTCGGCGCGTTCCGGCCGTTGCCGCCGTGGAAGCACCGTGATTATCTCGGCTGGCACGAACAGGGTGACGGCCGGTTGTTTCTCGGCGTGAGCATCCGCAGCGGCCGTATCAAGGACGACGGGTCCTTCGAGCTCAAATCGGCGCTCCGCGAGATCGTCGCGCGCTACGAGCTCGACGTCGTGCTGACGCCGCAGCAGAATCTGCTCATCGTCGACGTGCCGCGTCTCGTGCGCAACGAGATCGACGCGATCCTCGAGCGGCGAGGCGTGCGCCGGGTCGAGGAGATCAGCCTGCTCGAACGGCACGCCCTCGCGTGTCCCGCGCTTCCGACGTGCGGCCTCGCGCTCGCGGAATCCGAGCGGGCGCTGCCGGCGCTCGTGCACGATCTCGAGCGGCGACTCGTCGCGCACGGGCTCGGCGACGAGCCGATCTCGATTCGGATGACCGGCTGCCCGAACGGCTGCTCGCGGCCCTACACGGCCGAAATTGGGATCGTCGGCGTCAGCGGGGATCGCTACAATCTCTCGCTCGGCGGGAGCACGGATTCCACGCGACTCAACCGCGTGTTTCGGGAACTGCTACCGCTCGCGGAGATCGCACCCGTGCTCGACGGAATTTTCGCCGAGTTCGCGCGTGAACGTCGCACGAGCGAACCGTTCGGCGATTGGTGTGCTCGCACGCAACTCGCTCCGCGCGAGGCGGCGCTCGTTTAAGGCACGATTCGAATCATCGAGTAAACGTCGAGACGGGTTAATCGTTCGTTGAACCGATGCTAAGATCGTCTTAATGTCCTGCAGCGTATCCTCGAAAAGTCGGCGCTCCATCCGGGGCGTCGGCTTTCCGTTCGAGGAGGGTTATGCGTCGTCGTTCGTCGTTCGCAGTTCGTCCAATCTGCATCGGGCTCGCTATCGTTACCGCCGGACCGATCGCGGTCGGGGCGCAACCCGAAGCGACCTCGCTAGCGAAAATCGCGGCGGCTCAGGTGACGGGCGTCGTCGTCGACGAGGGCAACGGTCTCCCGATCCCGCGCGCGCGCATCGCGCTCTATCGCGGCTCGGCCGAGGTCGGAACGCCCGTCGAGACCGACGCGGCGGGAAATTACGCGATCGCGAACGTGACGCCGGGCTTCTACACGATCGAGGTCCGGGCGCGCGGCTACGAAACCTCGCAGTCCACCGGCTTCGCCGCGACGCCGGGGGCGAGCGTCGCCGTCAATCTCGTGGTGACGATCGCGCGTGCGGGTGCGACGCATCTGCGAACGATCGGATCGGTCACGGCATCGGGCGCGAGCGCGCTCGCTTCGACGACGACGATCACGCGCACGCTCGATCCGGCCGTCGTGCAAGAAGAGAACGGCATCCGGCTCGCGGATCAGCTCGCGCATCTTCCGGGCGTCAACGGCCAGGGGCTTAGCTCATCCGTCGGCGACGACACGTATCTCAACATTCGTGGGCTCGGTGCTTCGGAGACCGTCGCCTTGCTCGACGGTCATCCCGTCGGGCCGCAGGGCGTCTACGGCATCAACGGTGGTGGAACGTATCCGACGTCGTTCAATTACGCTGATACGCCGCTCTACGGGCTTTCGAAGGTGCAGGTCACGTTCGGCTCGGGGAGCACGGGGCTCTACGGTGTCGACGCCATCGGCGGCACGGTCGACTTGCAGACGATCGAACCGACGCAGAAGTTCGAACTCAGCGGTCTCGAAGGTCTCGGCAATCAGGGTCGCCAGTCGACGGGAGGGCTCGCGACGGGCACCATCGGTCGACTCGGCTATGCGATCGCCGCGGGCGTCTCCGGAACGTACGGCTTATTTTCACCCCAGGTGATCGCGCAAACCGGGCGTCCCAATAATAATACGAACAACCCGGGCAACGGGGCGTGCACCGCGGGCAACGACATCTCCGCGTGTAATCTCGCACTCAATACGTATTCCGTCAGTCAGAATACGGTCGTCAAGGGCGGCCTCGGGAAGCTCAAGTACAATCTCTCGAACGCGACGTCGGTCACCGGAACCTTGTACGCCTCCGGCTCGCAGTCCGATTCGACGGGCAACGGCGATAACGATAATATTCCATACAACACGCGACTCGCGCAAATCCAGGCGACGCAAACGCCGAGTTGCGCGCTTCCCGGCTCCGCCGCCACGGCGACCGACGGCTACACGGTCGTCACGAGTGCCGCCGGTGCGACGGCATGCGACACCGCGGCACAGTGGGCGAGCGCGTCGTCGGGACCCTTCGGCGGCGGCGCCGGTCGCAATCGCGGAACGGATATGACCGACTACCATCTCCGCGTGCAATCGGCGGCGGGGAAGCAGACGATCATCGCCGACGGTTTTCACAATTACTACAAGTACTACAAGAGTTCGCAGGAAGCGGCGGGCTTCAACGACGCCTCGATGACGTCGTATGCCGGCACCGCGTATTCGCAGTATCTCAACACGAACGGCGTCTTGCTCGCCGACGATATCACGTTGCCGAAGGGCGACGTCGGCTTCGGCTACTTTAATGAGTATCAGCTGGGAACGCGGCTTAATTACGACGGAAGCACGGGGCTCTATTCCTACTCGCCGAGCGAGACGACCCATTACAACAGCGGCTTCGCTCGCGCGAATCTGACGTTCTCGCCGGGTTTTTCGACCTACACGAACTTCTGGATCAAGCATTCGAGCGTCGACAATACGACGAGCTTCGATCCGCGCGTATCGCTCGTGTTCCGCCCGCGTCCGAGCGACGTGCTGCGCCTCACGTACGGCCACTCCACGGGCGACCCGGCGGCGGAACTCAAAGCGACGGGCGCACCCGTGATCAACGGAAATCCGTCGAGCTTCAATCCGTCGTGCGGCGTCCCGAACTCGATCGGCACGGGTGGCAATCCGATCATCCGTCCCGAACGCGCCAACGATTACGAAGTCGGCTACGCGCACCGCTTCGACGTGGAATCGAACGTCCAGGTCAACGCGTACTACACGCGCGTCGGCGATCAACTCTTCAGCGCCGTCCAACCGCTCACGCAGTTCAACAACGGTAACGTCGGCCTCACGGCGCAGCAGCTCGCCGGCTACATCGGCAAGCTCGCGGCCGCCGGTTGCAACGTCAGTGCCGCAGATCTCGCGTCGGCGTATCCGTTCCTCGGCATCTCGACGACGTTCAACGCCTCACAGGCCACGTCCAAGGGCATCGAGCTCACCGGCCGGCAGCGTCTCACGTCGCGCGTCGCCGTCGAGTATAGTTACGACCTTCAGTCGGCGACCGAACAGGGCGTGAGCAATGCGATTCTGCTCAACAACCCCTTCATCGTCAACGGTGGCCAGATCCAAGGCGTGCCCATCAACTCGGGCAACGTCGCGCTGGAATACCGTTCGCCCGGCGGCTTCTCGGGCCGCATCGACGGGTATATCGTCGGCACGAATAATCCCAAGGAACGCCCCGGCTACAACACCTTCGACGGCTTTCTCGCCCAGCAGCTCCAACACAACATCACGCTGACGGTCGGCATCACGAATATTTTCAACGAGGCCACGCAGAACTACGGCTACTTCGGTTCGCACGTGTTCATTCCGGAAAATCCGAATTTCAGCGATACCACGTCGATCCAGCAGTACCTGAGCACGGGTAGCGGCGAGCTCTTCGGCGCGCCGCAACGCTCGTTCCAGTTCACGGCCTCCTACCGGAGCTGAGTCGCCTCGGCGACCTGAATCCGCGCGCCGGCGACCGTGAAGTAGCCGACGTACACGCCGACCAGTCGCCCTCCGCCGTCGAAGACGCCGGCGCCGGAATCGCCGCGGTGACAGAGGCGGCACGCGAGCTCGTAGCGACCGCCGGGCTCCGTGCCGTCGGGCATCGGCGTACCGACGGCGCTGACGACGCCGGGCTCGAGGGCGGGTCCGGTCGTCCCGCTCCCCCAGACGTGAACGACGGCATTGCTCGCGGCCGGCGCGAGTCGCGCCGGCCGAAAGGCGGCCGCCGTCTCCGGCGATACGTCGGCCTCGACGATGGCGAGATCGCGGCCGGGTACAAGCCGCTCGACCGTCGCGGCGGCGAGCGTTCCGTCGCCCAGGGCCACGGAAAGCGTGCCGAACGTCGCAACGTGCTTCGCGGTGAGGATCCGCAACCGAGCGCCGTCGCTCGAGATGACGGTTCCGGCACCCACGCCACGCGCCTCGCGCGTCGTCGCGAAGATCACGACGCCGCCGTCGGTCGAGCGGTCGGCTGCCGGCGCGTGGAGCGGCGCGACGGTGGTGACGGCCGCGAACGCCACGGCCGCGATTCGAAGGAGTGCGTTGAACGGCGCCATGTTCGAGACATCGGAAGCACCGCGGCCGCGCCCGCGGGTCGCCTGCGAACCGTAGCCCGCCGCACGGCGACGCGGGCGGCTTCGACGATGCGAGCGTTAGCCGTATCGCTTGACCGACGCCGGCGTTCTCCGGTATACTCTGGCGTCGGTCGTCGCAAGACGGCCGCGCGCCCTTGCGCGCCGGACGGCATCGCCGCCCGTTCGGACCGGAGACTCTGCCCATCGGCCGAGTCGAGGCGACGACACCCCGGGGTTCGTAACGCGGGGCAAGATAAACAGACGTCGGAGCGACCTTGGCTGCCAAGAAACAGACGAAGACGCGCAAGAAGCGCGAGTTCAAGAACATCGGCTCGGGCGTGGCGCACGTCCACTCGTCCTTCAACAATACGATCGTCACGATCTCGGACAACCAGGGCAGCGTCATCGCGTGGGCCTCGGCCGGAAACCTTGGTTTCAAGGGTTCGAAGAAGTCGACGCCATTCGCCGCGCAGATGGCCGCTGAAGCGGTCGCGCGCAAGGCGATGGATCACGGGATGAAGACGGCTGAAGTGTACGTCAAGGGGCCCGGCGCCGGCCGCGAGGCCGCGATTCGTTCCCTGCAGGCGACCGGCCTCGAGATAACGCTGATCAAGGACGTCACCCCGATTCCGCACAACGGATGCCGCCCGCCCAAACGGCGCCGGGTCTAGAGAAGAAGTATGGCACGTTATACCGGACCCGTCTGTCGCCTGTGCCGCCGCGAGACCGCGACGAGCAAGACGGGCGAGAAGATCAAGCTCTTCCTCAAAGGCGATCGCTGCCTCTCGAAAAAGTGCGCCGTCGAGCGCCGCGGCACCGCGCCCGGTCAGAAGACGCAGGGCAAGCCGAGCCGACAGAAGATCAGCGAATACGGCCGTCAGCTGCGCGAGAAGCAGAAGATGCGCCGCTACTACGGCGTGCTCGAGACGCAATTCGAGAACTACTTCCGCGACGCGGCACGCGTTCCGGGTCAGACCGGCAAGACGTTCTTGCAGCTGCTCGAGCGGCGCCTCGATAACGTGGTGTATCGGACGAACCTCGCGATGAGCCGCGCCCAGGCGCGTCAGCTCGTCACGCATCGCCACTTCCGCGTCAACGGCCGGCTCTGCAACATCCCGAGCTTTCTCGTGAAGCCCGGCGACGAGATCACACTCGGCGAGCGCGCGAAAGCGAGCGATCTCTTCCAAGCCAACGCCGAGTATGCGAAGAACCGGCCGCACCCCGAGTGGCTCGACCTCGACGAGACCGAGCTTAAGATCCGTGTGACGGCGTTGCCGAGCCGCGATCAGATCGATACGCCGGTGAACGAACAGCTCATCGTCGAGTACTACAGCCGCTAACTTTCCTGACCGTCCACGCGGCTCGGCGTGGGATCGTTCGGACCCATGTGTCCGGGCGGATAACGTAAGCCGCAGAAGAGAGCAACATGACCGTCGTCGATTCAGCCCAGGGCGCGAGCATCGAGATCCGCGAGCGCCGGGACAACTACGCCAAATTCGTGATCGAGCCGCTCGAGCGCGGGTTCGGGATCACCCTCGGCAACTCGCTGCGCCGCGTGCTGCTCTCCACGATTCCCGGCGCCGCCGTGACGTACGTGAAGATCGATGGCGTGCTCCACGAGTTCTCGACGATCACGGGCGTCGTCGAAGACACGACGAACCTGCTGCTCAACCTCAAGGGCCTGCCGATCAAGCTCGACTCCGACGAGCCGAAGGTCCTCACGCTCGCCGTCTCCGGCGGTCGCGAAGTCACGGCGTCCGATATCACGCCCGATGCCGATGTCGAGATCCTGCAGCCCGATTATCACATCGCGACCATGCACGGCAAGTCGGCGAAGCTCCAGATGGAGATCGGCATCGAAAAGGCGCGCGGCTACGTCACTGCCGATAAGCAGAAGAACGTCGAGCACATGATCGGGCTCATCCCGATGGACTCGATCTTCTCGCCGATCAAGAAGGTCAACTTCATCGTTGACGACACGCGCGTCGGGCAGTCGGTCGACTTCGATCGGCTGACGCTCGAGATCGAGACCAACGGCTCGATCACGCCCGATGACGCGCTGTCGACCGCGGCGACCATCCTGCAAGAGCAGCTCGATCTCTTCATCAGTTTCACGCAGGAAGAGAAGCCGCTTGCTGCCGCCCCGGCGAGCGAGTGGGACATCCCGGTCGAATCGCTCAACCTCTCGGTCCGTTCGTTCAACTGTTTGAAGCGCGCGGGCATCTCGAAGGTCTCGGAGTTGCTCGACATGAGCGAGGACGAGATCATCAAGATGCGCAATTTCGGCAAGAAGTCGCTCGACGAGATCAAGCAGGTCCTCGAAGAGCGCGGCCTGTCGCTGCGCCAGCCCGTCTAGGAAGCGCCATGCCGCACCAAATCGCACTCAAGCGACTCTCCCGAACCGACGGCCACCGCAAGGCGCTGCTGCGCAACCTCGCGACGTCGTTCTTCAAGCACGAGAAGATCGAGACGACCTCGGTCAAGGCCAAGGAGATCAGCAAGGTCGTCGACCGGCTGATCACGCAGGCGCGTCGTGGCGATCTCCACTCGCGTCGCCTGGTCGCGGCGTATCTGTTGGAACCCGCTGTCACGAAGAAGCTCTGCGATCAGATTGCGCCCGCGCTCCGGGAGCGCGACGGCGGCTACACGCGGATCATCAAATCGCGCGTGCGGCCAGGTGATGCAGCCGAGCTGTCGATCCTCGAACTGGTTACGTAGCCGCGGCGGCATTCGGTCGAGCCAAGCGCGGCGGTGACGCGATGATCGACGCGACCGAAGCCCCGCCGATTGGCGAGCCGACGACGCTCGTGTCGGTGGTGCGCGAGTTCGTCGCCGACACGCTGACCCCGATCTCGGCGTATCTCGCCCTGGCCACGCCGGGGCGTTCGTGTCTGCTCGAGTCCGTCGAGGGCACGGACCGGATTGCGCGCTACTCGTTCATCGGGCTCGACTATCTCGAGGAACGCTCGTACGACAACGATCCGCAGATGCTCGAGCGGATCCGCGCGCTCGTCCGCGCGTATCGTCACGAGGCGCCGCTCCCCTTCGACGGCGGCGTCGTGTGCGTCTTCGCCTATGATGCCGCGCGAGTGCTCGAGCGCATCGGGCCCAAGCCCGAAGCCGGCGTGCGGTTCGCCGATGCCCTCGCGATCGTTCCGGGAACGTGGCTCGTCTTCGATCACTTCACCCATAGGGTAACGTTGATTGCGCTCGGTCGCGATCCGAGCGAACGCGCCGCGCTCGAAGATCGGCTCGACGGCTACATCGCGGCGCTCCTCGGGATTCGCCCGTCGATCCCCGGGAACGTCCGGGCGCACGGTCCCGTCGAGATGTCGATGGATCGCGAGACGTATCTCGCCCGGCTCGACGAGGCGAAGCGCGCGATTTACGACGGCGACGCGTATCAGCTCCAGCTCGGCGTGCAGTTCTCGTGCGAGCTCGACGGGACGCCGCTGGACTTCTACCGGCAGATTCGCGCGCGCAATCCCTCGCCGTACATGTTCTTCATCGAGCACGCTGGCCGCGCGGTCTTCGGCGCGTCGCCGGAATTTCTCGTCCGGCTCGACGGTCGCCGCGCGCGCATCCGGCCACTCGCGGGCACCCGGCCGCGCGGCGCCGACGCGGAGGCCGACGCCGCAACGGCCGAGGCCCTGCTCGCCGATCCCAAGGAGCGGGCCGAGCACGTGATGCTCGTCGATCTCGGGCGCAACGATCTCGGGGCGGTCTGCAGCGTCGGCAGCGTGCGCGTCGACGAGCTCATGGTGATCGAGCGCTACAGCCACGTGATGCACATCGTCTCCAACGTCGTCGGCGAGCTCGCGCCGGACTGCGACGCCCTCGATCTCTTCGCCGCGGCCTTCCCGGCCGGGACCGTGACGGGAACGCCGAAGATCCGCGCGATGCAGATCATCGACCGGCTCGAGCCCGTGCGCCGCGGCTTCTACGCCGGCAGCGTCGCGTTTCTGCACTTCGACGGCGACATGGACTCGTGCATTTCGCTGCGCAGCGTCGCGACGGTCGGCGGCCGCGCGTACTGGCAGGCCTCGGCCGGCATCGTTGCTGACAGCGATCCGGCGAGTGAGTACGCTGAGATCTTCGCGAAGACGCGGATCGTGCGTGATGTGCTCGGGATCGATCGCTGATGCGCGTCCTGCTCATCGATAATTACGATTCGTTTACGTACAATCTCGCGCACCTCTTCGGCTCGCTCGCGGCGAACGTCACCGTGCTTCGCAACGATGACGTTCGCCTCGAGCGAGGCACCGTCGCCGCGCACGACGCGGTTTGCATCGGTCCGGGTCCCGGCCGGCCGGCGCAGGCCGGGAAGACGATGCGGTCGATCGACTGGGCGCTCGAGGCGGGCCGCCCGCTGCTCGGCGTGTGCCTCGGCCTGCAGGCGATCGGCGAGTACTTCGGCGGCCGGGTCGTCAACGCGCCGCACCTCATGCACGGGAAGACCTCTGCGATCGAGCACGACGGCACCGCGATCTTCGCTGGCCTGCCTTCGCCGTTCGAGGCGACGCGCTACCACTCGCTGTGCATCGCCCACGATCCGTTCCCGGCCGAGCTGCGCGTCAACGCGAGGAGCGAGGACGCCGTCATCCAGGGGCTCGCGCACCGGACGCGCCCGCTCTACGCGGTGCAATTTCATCCGGAGTCCGTGCTCACGCCGCTCGGCGGCTCGATCTTTGCGAACTTCCTCGCGCTCGCCGGCCAGCCGGCGGCGACGGTGCCGGCCGAACCGTGAGCGACTTCGCCGCGACGCTGCGCGCGCTCGTCGCGGGTGACGACTTGCTGGGCGACGCGGCCCACGACGCCTTTGCCGCGATGATGGACGGCGCGTGGTCGCCCGCGCGCGTTGGCGCCTTTCTCGCGGCGCTCGCGGCGAAGGGTGAGACCGCGCACGAGCTCGCCTGCGCGGCGCGCGCGATGCGCGAACGCGCGACGCTCGTCGAGCACGCCGCGTCGCGCGTCGTCGATACGTGCGGCACGGGCGGCGACGGCGCCGAGACGATCAACGTCTCGACCGCCGCGGCGCTCATCGTCGCGGGGTGCGGCGTCGTGGTCGCCAAGCACGGCAATCGCGCCACCTCGAGCGCCTGCGGCAGCGCCGACGTCCTCGAAGCGCTCGGCGTCGATCTCGAGGAGGCTGCCGAGCTCGCAGCGGCGCGGCTCGCGCGCGACGGTTTCGCGTTTCTCTTCGCGCAACGCTATCATCCGGCCGCGCGCGCGGTGGGGCCGATCCGCCGCGAACTCGGCATCCGCACGACCTTCAACCTGCTCGGCCCGCTCGCGAACCCCGCGCTCGCGACGCATCAGGTCATCGGCGTCGCGCGCGTCGAGCACCTCGCGCTCGTCGCGGGCGCGATGGCCGAGCTCGGCATCGCGGGTGCCGTCGTGCGCGGCCGAGACGGGACGGACGAGGTCTCCGGCGAGGCGCCGACCGACGTCGTCTCGGTCGACGCGAGCGGCTCGCGCGCCTGGGTGCTCGATCCGGGCGCCTTCGGCGTGAGCGCGTCGCGAGCGTCGCTGCGGGGCGGGTCCGTCGCCGGAAACGCCGCGGCGCTCGAAGCGATCGTCGCGGGCGAGCGGTCGCCGCGCGCGGACGTCGTCGCGCTCAATGCGGCGCTGGTCCTCGTCGTGGCCGGCGCCGCGGGCGATCTTGCCGAGGGGCTGCGCGAGGCGCGCGCGGCCACGAGCGATGGCCGCGCGCACGCGATGCTCGCACGGGTGCGCGAACCGATCTCGCAGGAGTGCGTATGAGCGACATCCTCGACCGCCTTTACGCCGCGACCAAGCTCGCGCTCGACCGCGATCGGCGGCGCGAACCGTACGCCGAGGTCGAACGCCGCGGGCTCGCGCGCCGCGCGGAGCGCCGGCCATTCGGCGCGGCGCTTCGCAACGCGGACGGCCCGGCGCTCGTCGCCGAGATCAAGCGCGCCTCGCCGTCGCTCGGCGTGATCGCCGCCGACTTCGATCCCGCCGCGATCGCGGCGCGCTACGACGCGGCGGGCGCCGATGCGATCAGCGTCCTGACGGAAGCGGACTATTTCCTCGGCGACCTCGCGTATCTCGACGTCGCGCGCGCGCACGCCCGGCAGCCGATCCTGCGCAAGGATTTCGTGAGCGATCCCTATCAGGTCGCCCAAGCCTCGGCGTACGGCGCGGATGCGATCCTGCTCATCGTCGCCGGTCTCGACGACGCCGGGCTGCGCGACCTCGGCGCCGAGGCGGCGCGGTTCGACCTCGGCGTGCTCATCGAGGTCCACGACGAGCACGAGCTCGAGCGCGCGAGCGTCCTCGGCGCGCCGATCGTCGGCATCAACAACCGCGACCTGCGGACGTTCCGGACCGACCTCGGCGTGACCGAGCGGCTGCTGCCGCGCATCGCGCCCGGGACCATCGCGATCAGCGAGAGCGGCATCCGGGGCGCTGCCGACGTGGCGCGGCTCGCCGCCCTCGGCGCGCGTGGCTTTCTCGTGGGCGAGTCGCTAATGCGCGCGGCCGACCCGGCGGCGCTCGTGCGCGACCTCAAGGGCCTCGCCGCGACATGACGCGGACGCGCGTGAAGATCTGCGGCTGCACGAGCGCCGCCGACGTCGCGCTCGTGGCGGCCGCGGGCGCGGACGCCTTCGGCGTCATCCTCGCCGCCCAGAGCCCGCGCCGGGTCCCCGTCGGGACGCTTCGCGCGCTCGCAGAGAGCGCGGGGCCTCGACTCGAACGGATCGCGGTGGTCGTCGATCCGACCGACGATGAGGCGGCGGCCGCGGCGGCGGCGGGCTTCGCGCTCCAGTTCAGCGGCGACGAGACGCCGCAGCGGTGCCGCGCGCTCGCGGCCGGCGCGCGGTACTACAAGGCGCTCCACGTCGCGGCGGGCGCGGAGCCGACCGCGGCGGAGCTCGCCGTCATGGCGGCCCGGTATCCCGACGCGACGATCCTCGTCGACTCGCGGGTCGGCGAGCGGCTCGGCGGGACGGGCGTCGCGTACGACTGGGCGCTCGTCGGCGGCCTCGCGCGCGAGCGCCCGCTCGTCGTCTCGGGCGGCCTCACGCCCGGCAACGTCGCGGCGTGCGTGCGGGCGATCCGGCCAGCGGCGGTCGACGTGCGCGGCGGCGTCGAATCGGCAGACCGGATAAACGAGGAAAAGGTGCGCGCGTTCGTGCGCGCGGTAAGGGAGACCGATGCAGAGACCTGACGCACATGGCTATTTCGAGGGCGGCTTCGGCGGGAAATTCGTACCCGAGGTGCTCGTCGGCGCGCTCGCCGAGCTCGAGGTCGGCATGGATGTGGCCTTCGCCGATCCGGGCTTCTGGGACGTCTACCACGCGATGCTGCGTGACTTCGTCGGGCGTCCGTCGCCGCTGATGCTCGCCGAGCGGCTCGTCGCGGAGCGGGGCGCCGCCCCGGTGGTCCTCAAGCGCGAGGACCTCAACCACACGGGCGCCCACAAGATCAATAACACGGTCGGCCAGGGGCTGCTCGCGCGGCGCATGGGCAAGCGGCGCATCATCGCGGAGACGGGCGCGGGTCAGCACGGCGTCGCGACGGCGACGATCGGCGCGAAGCTCGGTATTCCGGTCGACGTGTACATGGGCGCCCTCGACGTCGAGCGCCAGTCGCTCAACGTCTACGTGATGAAGCTCCTGGGCGCGACCGTTCACTCGGTCACCGGCGGCACGCAGACGCTCAAGGACGCGACGAACGAAGCGTTTCGGCAGTGGGCCGCGCGCGTCGACGATACGTTCTACGTCATCGGCAGCGTGGTCGGCGCGCATCCCTATCCGTACATGGTGCGCGAGTTCCAAAAGATCATCGGCATCGAGGCGCGTGCGCAGTGCCTCGATCGGTACGGTCGTTTACCGTCCGACGTCGTCGCCTGCGTCGGCGGCGGCAGTAACGCAATGGGGATCTTCGCGGGCTTTGCGGACGATCCGCAGGTCGCGCTCTGGGGCGTCGAGGCCGCTGGTCACGGGCTCGCCGCGATCGATACGGCCGCGTCGCTGAGCGCCGGAACGATCGGCATCCTGCACGGATCGCGCTCGTATCTGCTGCAGACGGACGAGGGTCAGGTGCGCGACACGCACTCGATCTCGGCCGGCCTCGATTATCCCGGCGTCGGCCCTGAGCACGCCTCGCTCAAGGAACGCGGCCGCGCGCGCTACGTCGGCGTCACCGACGCCGAGGCGCTCGAAGCATTCCACGCGTGCGCCGAACGCGAGGGCATCGTTCCGGCGCTCGAGAGCGCGCATGCGATCGCGTACGCGCGAACGCTCGCACGTGAGCGGGGCCCGGGCGGCCTCGTGCTCGTCAACCTCAGCGGTCGCGGTGACAAGGATACGCGCCAGGTCGCCGAAATCGAAGCGCGGGGCCGGGCCGAGCTCGTCGCCGGGTGATCGCCGCGACGGGCATCGATCGCGTGGCGGGAGCGCTCGCCGCCGCGAAGACGGCGCGCGGCGGAGCGCTCATCCCCTATCTTTGCGCGGGCGATCCCGACCTCGCGACGACGGAGCGGCTGATGCTCGAACTCGGCGCCGCAGGCGCCGACGTGATCGAGCTCGGCATCCCGTACGGCGATCCGCTCGCCGACGGGCCGACGATCGCGGCCTCGGCCCAACGGGCGCTCAATCGCGGCGCGACGACGGTGGGCGCCCTCGCGGCCGCGGGCCGCGCGATCGCCGCGGGGGCGCCGCCCGTGCTCGCGTTCACCTACGTCAACCCCGTCGTTCAGTACGGAAACGAACGATTTGCGGACGCGCTCGTGACGCACGGCTTCGCAGGCGCGCTCGTGCCGGATATTCCGCTCGAGGAAACGGAGACGCTGCGCGCGCTCTTCGCCGCGCGTGGGCTCGTGCTGCCGCTCCTCGTCGCGCCGACGACGCCGCCGGAGCGCGCCGCGACGATCGCCCGCGCGAGCAGCGGCTTTACGTACCTCGTCTCGCGACTCGGTGTTACCGCAGCGACCGTCGAGCCGGTTTTCGGTCCCTTGCGCTCGCGCGTGGCGGCGCTACGCGCGGTCTCCGAATTGCCGCTCGCCGTGGGCTTCGGCATCGCGACGCCCGAGCAAGTCGCGCGCGCGTGCGACCTCGCGGATGCCGCGATCGTCGGCAGCGCGCTCATCGACGCCTACACGGTGCCCGGCGGCGACCCGGTCGAGCTCGCCGGCGCATTCGTCCGCAGGCTCGCGACGGGACTTCCGGGACGGCGGTGAACCGGACGGCCGCGGCCGCGGCGCTCGCACTCGCCGCATGGCTCGGGGCGGCCGGGCTCGGCTTTGCGGCGACTCCCACCGCGACCGGCGGCGCCGGCCCGCAGGCGGTTCCGGCGGCCGCGTTCGGCTCGTGCGCGCTTCTGCCGCCCGATGCCGCAATGACGCTGCTCGGCGCGGCCGTCGTTGAGCCGGGCGACGGCGACCGGACCGGCTCGTGCGGTCGCCTCGGTCGACGGCATCGGGGCGGCCACGCGGGTCGCGTACCGGCTCGTCGACGACGCGCGGCTGGCCGACCTCCGGCGATTCTACACCGTGCTCGCGCGGCGGTGCGGCTCGGGCAGCCGCGGCGGTCCGGTCGCCGTCGTCGTAGCGGGCGGAGCCGGGCCGTGCGCGGTGCTCGGACGGCTGGCCCGAGCGGAGGATCTCGATGCCGTCTTTGCAGCGCATGCCAGCGCCTCCGGCGCCAAGCTTGTCGACGGCCTCGGCGACGCCGCGGTCTACGACCCCTCGACGCTGGTCGTCCGCGCGGGTCCGGCGCTCCTGGAGATCGCCGCATCCCGCAATGGGGCATTCGACCGGACGCTCGCCGCGGAGACCGCGCGCGTGCTCGTGCGCCGGCTCGCCGAGCTCGCGAGTTAGGACGCGGTCTTGGGGACGGTCGGCAGGCCTTCGTGCTGCCACTCGAGCCAGGAGCCGTCGTACACCGCGACGTCGGTGAATCCGGCCGCGAGGAGCGCGATGTAGGCTCCCGACGCGGAGACGCCGCTGCCGCACGTGACGATCGTGCGCTTCGCGCGATCGAGGCCGCGCTCGTCGATGAGTTCGTCGAGCCGCGCGCGCGGCACGATCCGGCCGCCGTCGGCGTCGTCGAGGAGGTCGTTGCCCGAGAGCCGGATCGAGCCCGCGATGTCGCGGTCGCGCGCGGCGTACGTCGCGTTGCGTTGCGTCTCGACGAGCTGCACATCGACGTCGCCCTCGGCGACCGCGAGCACGTCGTCGCGGGTCGCGCGTAGCTCCGGCCGCAGGCGGACCGTGAAGAGCGCTGGCCGCGGCGTCGGAACGGCGATCGTGGTCTCGCCGCCCGCGGTGCGATAGGCTGCGAAGCCTCCGCCGAGGATGTGCGACGCGTCGTGACCGACGTAGCGCAGCATCCAGACCAGCCGCGCCGCGTAGGGCACGGTTCCGTCGTCGTACGCGACGACGGTCGTCGCGTCGCCGATGCCGTTCGCTCCGAGGACCGCGGCGAGGTGCTCGGGGGCGGCCACGCGTGTGGCGTGCGGCGTCGCTTCGTCGCGGAGGTGATCCGCGTAGTCGAGATGCACGGCACCCGGGATGTGACCGCGAGCGTACTGCTCGGCCCCCGAGAGCGCGTGCGGATCGGGCGATCCGTGCGGTTTGCTGCGGGTGTCGACGATCCGGACGTCCCGATCGTCGCGGTGCGCCGCGAGCCACTCGAGATCGATGAAGAGTTCGGCCATGGGCCGTCCTTCGCGCGCGATGGCTCGGGGCACTTCGACGGCGAATGGAACGCCGCATGAGCAATGCGGATATCGAGAAGTTTCGCAACGAGCCGGTGCGTTCGATCGCCGAACCGGGTGTCGCATCGGCGTATGCAACGGAACTCGCGCGTCTGCGCCGCGCGGGCCCGCGGACCGTCGCGCCGATCGTCGGGGGCCGCGTGCGACGCGGCTCCGGGTCTGCTCGCTCGACCGATCCGGCACGTCCGGACGACGTCGTCGCGACGGTGGCAACCGCCGACGCCGCGCTCGCGAACGAGGCGGTGAGCGCGGGCGAACGAGCGTTCGCGACGTGGCGCCGGTCGACGCCCGAACGGCGGGCCGCGGTGCTCTTCGAGGCGGCGAAGCTGCTTCGCGAGCGCCGCTTTCACTACGATGCGCTGCTCACGATCGAGGTCGGGAAGAACTTCGCGGAAGCGGAGGGGGAGATCGCCGAAGCGATCGACTTCCTAGAATACTACGGTCGTGAAGCGTTACGGTACGCACACCCTGCGCCGCTCGTCGCGGTGCCGAACGAGACGAGCGCGTTCGTCTACGAGCCACTCGGCGTCGGGATCGCGATCCCGCCCTGGAATTTCCCGCTCGCGATCGCGATCGGGACGGTCGCCGCCGGTCTCGTCACCGGCAACGCGATGATCCTCAAGCCTTCCAGCGAGTCGCCCGCCATCGCCGCAGCCTTCACCGAACTCCTCTACGAAGCGGACCTCCCGCAGGACGTGCTCGCCTTCCTCCCGGGCCCCGGGAAGAGCGTCGGCGACGCGCTCGTCGGCCACAGCGCCACGCGCTTCGTCTCATTCACGGGGTCGAAGGAAGTCGGTCTCGGGATCAACGAGCTCGCGGCGCGCATCTCGGGCGATCAGCGCTGGATCAAGCGGATCGTCGCCGAGATGGGCGGCAAAGATCCGATCGTCGTCTCGGCGGATGCCGATCTCGACGCGGCGGCAGCCGGGATCGTGGGCTCGGCCTTCGGCTACAGTGGCCAGAAGTGCAGCGCGTGCTCGCGGGCGATCGTCGAGGATGCCGTCTATGACGAGCTGTTGAGCCGCATCGTCGAGCGGACCGGGCGGCTCACGGTCGGCGACCCGAGTGATCCCGGGACGGACGTCGGGCCGATGATCTCATGCGGCGCGCGCGATCGTGCGGCCTCGTTCATTCCCCGCAGCGTCGCAGCCGGCGGCCGCGTCGTCGCTGGCGGCGGCGTTCCGGCCGACGCCGTCGGGCATCTGCTCGAGCCGACGATCGTCGAGGGCGTCAAGCCCAAAGACGAGCTCGCTCGTGAGGAAGTCTTCGCGCCCGTGCTCGCGATCATCCGAGCGCAGAACTTCGACGCCGCGCTCCAGATTGCGAACGATTCGCCGTACGGGCTCACCGGCAGCGTCTACGCCCGCGATCCCGAGCGGCTGGCGCGGGCGGCACGGGAGCTGCACGTCGGTAATCTCTATCTCAACCGTGGATGCACGGGTGCGCTCGTCGGCGCGCATCCGTTCGGCGGGTTCGGGATGTCCGGTACGGATTCGAAGGCCGGTGGACCGGACTACTTGGGGTTGTTCCTGCAGGGCAAGTCCATTGCCACTCGGGTGACCGGCTGAGTCGAGTTGAAATGAAGAGCGCCGATGGGGTTGACGTGGTGGATCTGAAGTGGTAGTCTAACTTCCGTCCTCTGACGTTTGCCTCGCGGCTCTGGTCGATGATCCAGTGCCGCTGAGCGAACTTGACAGAAGCGTTCCTTGAAAACTGAGCAGTGCAGTAGCGTAGAAGTTTGTGGGTCTCCGACCGGAGAAACGCAGCGTGTGTCGGTGAGAGCCGAGGCTCGCTGTCCTTTGGTCGAGAGAATCGGAAGCGGATGCTGTTCTCGTTGGCGATTCGTCGTTGACGACAATTTCGTTCGGTTCAAAAAAACAACGACCGGTTGATCGCGTGGCGATCGATCTTACGGTCGACTTCGGTCGACCGGCTTAGTCAGCAGAAGAGCCTCAAAGGCTCCACTACCGCCTCACGCGTCGGGTATACCGCCGCGAGCGGCATTTTTGGAGAGTTTGATCCTGGCTCAGGATTAACGCTGGCGGCGTGCCTAACACATGCAAGTCGAACGAGGCAGCAATGCCTAGTGGCAGACGGGTGAGTAACACGTGACCAACCTACCGTCGAGTGGGGGATAACTAGCCGAAAGGTTAGCTAATACCGCATGACATGTTTCCCGGCATCGGGAGACATTGAAAGAAGCAATTCGCTCGATGACGGGGTCGCGCCCGATTAGCTAGTTGGTGGGGTAACGGCCTACCAAGGCTCCGATCGGTAGCTGGTTTGAGAGAGCGACCAGCCACACTGGGACTGAGAAACGGCCCAGACTCCTACGGGAGGCAGCAGTGAGGAATTTTCCGCAATGGGCGAAAGCCTGACGGAGCGACGCCGCGTGTGGGAAGAAGGCCTTCGGGTCGTAAACCACTGTCGAAGGGGACTATACTGAAGGTACCCTTGGAGGAAGCCCCGGCTAACTACGTGCCAGCAGCCGCGGTAAGACGTAGGGGGCAAGCGTTATTCGGAATTATTGGGCGTAAAGCGCTCGTAGGCGGGACAGGAAGTCCGTGAAGAAAGACCTGGGCTCAACTCAGGGAACGGCACGGATACTCTTGTTCTTGAGGCAATCAGAGGGTGATGGAATTCCCGGTGTAGCGGTGAAATGCGTAGATATCGGGAGGAACACCAGTGGCGAAGGCGATCACCTGGGGTTGTTCTGACGCTGAGGAGCGAAAGCTAGGGGAGCAAACGGGATTAGATACCCCGGTAGTCCTAGCCGTAAACGATGGATACTAGGTGTATGTGGTATCGACTCCATATGTGCCGTAGTTAACACAGTAAGTATCCCGCCTGGGGAGTACGGCCGCAAGGTTAAAACTCAAAGGAATTGACGGGGGCCCGCACAAGCGGTGGAGCATGTGGTTTAATTCGACGCAACGCGAAGAACCTTACCCAGGCTTGACATCCCTTGACAACTCTAGAAATAGAGCCTTCATCGCAAGATGACAAGGTGACAGGTGCTGCATGGCTGTCGTCAGCTCGTGCCGTGAGGTGTTGGGTTAAGTCCCGCAACGAGCGCAACCCTCGTCGTGTGTTGGTCCGCAAGGATCTCTCACTCGAGACCGCCGGTGAGAAGCCGGAGGAAGGTGGGGATGACGTCAAGTCAGCATGGCCCTTACGTCTGGGGCTACACACGTGCTACAATGGGTGAGACAACGAGTTCCAAGCTCGCGAGGGTAAGGCAATCTCTTAAACTCATCCTCAGTTCGGATTGAAGGCTGCAACTCGCCTTCATGAAGTCGGAATCGCTAGTAAACGCAGATCAGCTACGCTGCGTTGAATACGTTCCCGGGCCTTGTACACACCGCCCGTCACGTCACCTGAGTTTAGTGTACCCGAAGCCGTCCGTGCAACCGCAAGGAGCAAGACGTCTAAGGTGTGCTAGGTAAGGGGGACGAAGTCGTAACAAGGTAGCCGTATCGGAAGGTGCGGCTGGATCACCTCCTTTCTAAGGAGTACATGTCAACGGCACTCGAGCTTGCTCGGTGCGCGTTGGCGTACAACTTACGTCGACTACAAACGATGCCTCCCTTTCAGGGGTCCGCTGGCCCATTACGGTAACAGCGGGCTGAGAAAGATGGCGCGAGGCTTTTCAACCTCGTTATGCGCGATGACTCGTTCATCGTTTCGATCGCGGCCGGCTCTGCCGGCGCGATCGACTGCACTGCTCAGCTTTGAGGGAACGCCCTCGACAATGCGGCTATTCACTGCTTTAACGAAGTGATGGCCGTGTCGATTGCGTGACTTCCGATCATTGACAACTGCATAGAGAAGAATTTTCATGTGTCGAACATGAGAGCGGCCCGTGCGATGCCTTTCCGTCATCGTATGGGTGCAATTTCAAAGACAGTGATAGAACGTCGTCGCTTCCAAAGAGTGACGGCAGTACGAAAGTACACAAGGGCGCACAGGTGGATACCTTGGCATCACAGGCGATGAAGGACGTAGCAAGCTGCGATAAGCTCGGGGGAGCTGCTAACTAGCGTTGATCCCGAGATCTCCGAATGGGGCAACCCACGTGTCGTTATAGATACGTACTCCGCGATGAATACAATAGTCGCGGTAGAGCATACGCGGTGAACTGAAACATCTAAGTAGCCGCAGGAATAGACATCAAACGAGATTCCCGTAGTAGTGGCGAGCGAACCGGGAAGAGCCTAAACCGAATACGTGTAAGCAATCGAGCGTTGCGTAGGCGGGGTTGTACGGCGATTGCCTTTGAGTCGATTCTCAAAGCAGCAGTTACAAATTCGATACCAAGTCGAAGTCGGTTGGAAAACCGCACCAAAGAGGGTGATAGTCCCGTAGGTGACTGGAGTCGAACTGCTGAGATCGTCCGTGAGTAGGGCGGGGCACGAGAAACCCTGTCTGAAGCCGGGAGGACCATCTTCCAAGGCTAAATATTCTGTGATGACCGATAGCGAACTAGTACCGTGAGGGAAAGGTGAAAAGAACCCCCGAAGGGGAGTGAAATAGAACATGAAACCGTGCGCCTACAAACCGTGAAAGGCCCATGCGAAAGCAAGGCTAATTGCGTGCCTATTGAAGAATGAACCTGCGAGTTACGTGGTACGGGCAAGGTTAAGGTGATGAGCCGGAGCCGCAGCGAAAGCGAGTCTTAATAGGGCGCTCGTCCGTATCAGTAGACCCGAAACCAGGCGATCTATCCATGAGCAGGCTGAAGCATGATTAAACTCATGTGGAGGGCCGAACCTGTCGTTGTTGAAAAAACGTTGGATGACTTGTGGATAGGGGTGAAAAGCCAATCGAGCCTGGAGATAGCTGGTTCTCCCCGAAATAGTTTGAGGACTAGCGTCGTACGTTAACCCCCGGGGGTAGAGCACCGACAGGGCTAGGGGGCTTACCGGCTTACCGAACCCCATCAAACTCCGAATACCGGGGCGGATCTTATGGCAGTCAGACTGTGGGGGATAAGCTCCATGGTCAAAAGGGAAACAGCCCAGAGCAACAGCTAAGGTCCCTAATCGATGCTCAGTGGTAAAGGAAGTCGTGTCGCACAGACAACTAGGAGGTTGGCTTAGAAGCAGCCACCCTTGAAAGAGTGCGTAATAGCTCACTAGTCGAGTGACGCGGCGCCGAAAATGTAACGGGGCTCAAGCATCGAACCGAAGCTTTGCGATCGAGCAATCGATCGGTAGGGGAGCGTTGTAGCGTAGGCTGAAGCGAGACCGTGAGGACTCGTGGACGAACTACAAGTGCGAATGCAGGTATAAGTAGCGAGAAATGAGGGTGAGAACCCCTCACGCCGGAAGTCTAAGGTTTCCTGAGCTACGTCAATCGTCTCAGGGTGAGTCGGGTCCTAAGCCGAGGCTGAGAAGCGTAGGCGATGGCCATGCCGTTCATATTCGGCAACCACCGATGTCCGTTCGATCGTGCCCGATCCACAGCAGCTGCTTTTGCAGATGTTGTCGTTCGTGTTCGATCGTGAAGTGAAGGGATGACGCAGGAGGATAGGTCAGCGCACTATTGGATGTGCGTCTAAGCTGGTAGGGGGTCACATAGGCAAATCCGTGTGGCAACTCCGAGAAGTGAATGCGAGGGCCTTCTGGCCCGAAGTGATTGACTCCACGCTGCCAAGAAAAGTCTCTAACTAGGAGCATAGGTGCCCGTACCGTAAACCGACACAGGTAGACTGGCAGAGCATGCTAAGGCGACGGGAGAACCCCTGTTAAGGAACTCGGCAAATTAACCCCGTAACTTTGGGAGAAGGGGTGCCCTTTTTGGTCTAGTCTTTACGACGAAAGCTGAGGGGGGTCGCAGTAACAAGGCCCAAGCGACTGTTTAACAAAAACACAGGTCTCTGCGAACGCGAAAGCGGACGTATAGGGGCTGACTCCTGCCCGGTGCTGGAAGGTTAAAGGGAGAGGTTAGCGCAAGCGAAGCTTTGATCTGAAGCCCCAGTAAACGGCGGCGGTAACTATAACCGTCCTAAGGTAGCGAAATTCCTTGTCGGGTAAGTTCCGACCTGCACGAATGGAGTAACGACTTGGGCACTGTCTCGATGGGGGGCCCGGCGAAATTGCAGTACCAGTGAAGATGCTGGTTACCCGCGGCAGGACGGAAAGACCCCATGAAGCTTTACTGTATCCTGATCTTGGGTCTTGAGGTTTTCCGTACAGGATAGGTGGGAGGCTGTGAGACGTGAGCGCTAGCTTGCGAGGAGCCAACGTTGGGATACCACCCTGAAAACTTTGGGATTCTAACCAACCGCCGTTATCCGGTGGTGAGACATGGTCAGGTGGGCAGTTTGACTGGGGCGGTCGCCTCCTAAAGAGTAACGGAGGCGCCCAAAGGTTCCCTCAGATCGGTCAGAAACCGATCGTTAGAGTGCATTGGCAAAAGGGAGCTTGACTGCGAGACGGACAGGTCGAGCAGGTGCGAAAGCAGGGCAAAGTGATCCGGCGGTACCGAATGGAAGGGCCGTCGCTTATCGGATAAAAGCTACTCTGGGGATAACAGGCTTATCTCCCCCAAGAGTCCACATCGACGGGGAGGTTTGGCACCTCGATGTCGGATCGTCGCATCCTGGGGCTGTAGTAGGTCCCAAGGGTTGGGCTGTTCGCCCATTAAAGCGGTACGCGATCTGGGTTCAGAACGTCGTGAGACAGTTCGGTCCCTATCCGCCGTGGGCGTAGGAGATTTGACGAGCGTCGACCCTAGTACGAGAGGACCGGGTCGAACGAACCGCTGGTGAACCGGTTGTCCCGCCAGGGGCATAGCCGGGTAGCTACGTTCGGAACAGATAAACGCTGAAAGCATATAAGCGTGAAACTGACTCGAAGATGAGATCTCAATCCCGAAAGGGTGAAGGGCCGTGGGAGACTACCACGTTGATAGGCCGGGGGTGGAAGGCGAGCAATCGCTGGAGCTAACCGGTACTAATAGCCCGGACACTTTCTACGCTTCGCTGTTGGTTCGGCACTGAAAGTTCTTCTCTATGCAGTTTTGCGTGTGCTTGGCACTGCCGGCGCGCGCGATCGATTTCTGGCGCCGATAGCGGCGGGGAACCACCCGTTCCCATACCGAACACGGCAGTTAAGACCGTCAGCGCCGATGGTAGTCGGGCCGCAGGGCCCCTCGAGAGTAGGACAGCGCCAGATTCAGAAAGAGCCCGATGCGAAAGCGCCGGGCTCTTCGCTTTCGTAGCCCCCCTGCCTGCGGGAAGCCGCGAACGCATAGCCGTCTTTTCCGCGGCGTTTCGTCTCGTAGAGCGCGGCATCGGCCCGGTCAAAGAGCTCCTGTAAGGTTGCATCGTCCTCGAGCAATGCGACGCCGATTGAGCAGCGGACGCCGGAGGCGCGCAGCTCCCGCGAGAGTCGCCCGATGCGGCCTTCCGCATCGCGTTCGAGCGTGCGAGGTAAGACGACCACGAACTCGTCGCCGGCGAAGCGCGCGACGATATCGGTCGCGCGCGCTCCGGAGCAGAGTATCGCAGCGAGTCGCTGCAACGTTCGGTCACCTTCCGCGTGTCCGGAGAGATCGTTGATCGATTTGAAATCGTCAACGTCGATGAGCGCGAGCGCCAGCGGCTCGCCGTCTCGACGCGCTACGTCGAGTTCGGATTGACCGCGCTCCATGAGGGCTCGGCGGTTGAATAGTCCGGTAAGCGGATCGCGCGTTGCCGCTTCACGGGTCGTCGCGAGAATCTGCGCATTACCGTGGGCGACGCCCGCAATCGTCGCAAGCGTGGAGACGAGTGTTGCGTGCCAGGGTAGCGACTCGCGCGATGAATGCCCGTCGACGTAGAGCACGATGTTCGGTTCGGCTGTGCCGGGCAAGCGCGCGACGACGTACCAGCCGCGCGTGTCCACCAGCGGCGAGCTCAGGTCGGTCGCGTCGCCGATGGCAAAACCGCTTTCGTTGCGCAGCACGTCGAGGATGGTTCGATCGTCCACGACGACGACGCTCGGCTCGTCGCTGCATGGCGCGAGGTTGTGATCGTCGAGAACCGTATGAAGCGCGATGCCATGGTCGCGCGTTATTTCGAAGAGAATTGCGCGATCGAAACCGAGGGGCGCGCGTACCGTGCGCAAGACGTGCGTGATAACCTCCGAGGGCGTTTCTGTCCGTGCGATCGTCGCGAGTGCCTCTTGCAAGCCGAGGAGGAGTTCGGCTCGGTCGCGAGCATCGGCGGATGCGCGCTCGAGCTCGAGGACGCGGTGAAGCAGCACGCGAGTTTCAGCCGACTGGGAGATCATCGTCGCCGTACCGTTCCGGAGATCGGTTCGCGAACGTCGTCGGGATACTGCGACGCAGCACGGGCGGTTTGCAGATCGATGTCGCCGGCCGCGACGAGCTCGCTGAGATGCGACTCGAGCGTCTGCGACCCTTCGCGTCGCGCAGCCGCAATGGTCGTTCGTAGCTGATGCGTCGCACCGTCGCGGATGAGTCGTCGAACGGCATCGGAGGCTAGCGCCACTTCGACCGCGGCACGCAGACCCGTCCGATCCAGCAGCGGCATGAGCCGCAGCCCGATCATCGCGCGAAGCGCATCGGCGAGACGTATGCGGGCGCTCTGCTGTTCGTCCGCGGGAAACAGGCCGACGATGCGGTTGATCGTCTGGGCGCTCTCGCTCGGCGTATGAACGGCGGCGAAGACCAGATGTCCCGTTTCCGCCGCCTGCAACGCGGCGGCAACCGTGTCGAGTCCGCGGAGCTCGCCGACGAAGAGCACGTCAGGGTCGGCGCGCATCGCGCCCCGAATGCCTTCGGCGAAGCTCCCGACGTCGCGACCAACCTCGTACTGCGTTACGACCGAACGAAGCCAGCGATGATGGTACTCGATCGGATCCTCGACGCTGCAGACGTTGCTCTGATCGAGGCTGATCGTCTGCAATGACGCGTACGACGTCGTCGATTTGCCCGAGCCCGTCGGACCCGCGACGACGCAAAACGAACCCGGCCGACGCAGACCGCGCTGATAGCGCGCGAGCAGCTCCGCGCCCATGCCGAGCTGCTCGAGATCGGGCACGAGATCGAAGCGCTGTAAGAACCGTAGCACGATCTTTTCGAGTCCGGCGACGGGAATCGTCGAGGCGCGGACGTCGAACGTGCGGCCGTCGAAGCTGATCGTGAGCCGGCCGTCCTGCGGAATGCGCGACTCGCCCGTATTCATGTTCGCGCGGACTTTCAAGAGCGAGACGACGCGCTCGAAGAGGCCGTCCTCAAGGGTCCGGTCGTGCTGCAGCACGCCGTCGACGTCGAGCCGGACGCGACCGGCGCGGCCGCCCGTCGGTTCGACGTGCACGTCGCTCGCATAGCTCGCGATCGCGGCCGAAAAGATCTCATCGAGCGTCTGCGCGGCCTGCGAATCGACGTCGCGCACGACGGTCGCGGGATAGCAGGTCTTGAGCCCCTCGCGGATCTCGCGCACCGACATGACAACCGCGCGGATCTCCTTGCGCGCGAGATGCCGGACGCGGTCGACGAGCTCCGGGCTCTCCGACGTCATCGCGACCGTGAGCGTCGACCCGTCGTAGGCGAGCGGCAGCACGTCGGCGTCGTAGGCGAAGGCGCGCGAGACGAGTGCCGACGCGGTGCGCTGGCTCGCGGAGCCGCCCGTCGTGACGAGCTCGGTCATCGGATGCCCGCGACGCGCAGCGTCGCGGCAGTCTGGTAGACGCCGCGCGCGTAGCCGAGGCCCGCGAAGAAGCCGCCCGTGTTATATGCCGAGAGCGCGTGCGCGAGGGCGACTTGGCCCGGCCCGTCGTGGCGGACGGCGCGCGCATAGGCTTCGCGCAGGATCGTCGCGCCGGCCGCAAGATTGCGGCACGGTTCAAGCGCCGACGCCGCGTCGAGGCCGAAGCGCGCGAAGTTCGCGGAGTTGAGCTGCGCGTAGCCCTCGTCTACGGAGTGACCCGCTCGCGTGAGAGCGCGGGCGATCCGCTCGGCGCGGGCGCGCGTCGCCGGAAAGTATGCGACGTGCGTCGTGTTGTCGCCGATCGCGAAGGCATGGTCGCCGCTCTCGTACACCACGACCGCGTTCATCGTGAGCGGGCCGACGCTCGGCGCGCAGTGCGCGACGAGCGCGGCAAGCGCGAGCGGCACGATCACGCGACGTACCGGCGGCGCAGCGACTCGAGCGCGGCGCGATGCAGCCGCGAGACGCGCTTGGGCGGCAACCCGAGGCGCAGTGCGATCTCGTGCTGCGTAAGACCGAGGTGATAGACGCCGATGACGACGGCCCGCTCGAGCGGCGTCAGCGCGGCCGACGCCGAGTTCAAGGCGAGCCGGTCGGCGAGGCTGACGGGCTCCTCGAGCGCGGGGTCGACGCCCCCCGCGGCATCGATCTCGACCGGGACGAGATCGGCGACGGCGCGGCGGAGTTCGCGAACGGTCGCGGCGAGCACGCCGAGCTCCTCGCCGAGCTCGCCGTCGGAGGGCTCGCGGCCGAGCGCCGTCATCAGGCGTTCGCGGGCGCGCTGGTAGGGCCGCTCGAGCATCTGCAGCCGGCGCGGGAGCCGGATCGGCCGCTCGTGATCGCGGACGTGATGCATGAGCTCGCCGACGATCGTAAGCCACGCGTAGGCTTCGAACGGCGTCTCGAGCGAGCCATCGTAGCGGCGCGCGGCCTTGACGAGGCCGACGGCGGCGACCTGCTCGAGATCGCTGCGCTCGAGCCCGCTTCGGTAGAACTTCCGCGCGCCGCGCCGGCAGAGGTACGTGTGCGCGGCGAAGAGCGCGTCGACCGCGTGTTGGGAGGCCGGACGGAGCACACGGTCGGCAGCGATCAAGGCGAACGGCTCCTGCGCGGCGGCGCTATCTGGAAAAGTGTGACGCAAGTATCGAGTGAGAATGTGACCCTAAAAAGTCGATAATCTTAAGAAGTGTTAATGTTTGACCGGAATCCTTCGGTCGTCCCGGCTGTCGAAATCGACGATTTCTCGGATGTCCGCCGATTCGAGCATGGGGCACTATTGGCCGACATGGGCAGCATCCGGATCCTCGTCGCCGAAGACGATCGCTCGATCCGCGAGCTCTTGACCCACCACCTCGAGCGCGACGGGTTCGAGCCGGTCGCGGCGGCGGACGGACCGACGGCGTTGCGGCTGGCGCGAGCGGGCGCCGATCTCATGCTGCTCGACATCGGGCTGCCCGGCATCGACGGCTTCGACATTGCGCGCACGTTGCGACGCGAGAACGTCACGACGCCGATCATGATGATCACCGCCCGCACCGAGGAGGTCGATCGCGTCGTCGGGTTCGAGCTCGGCGCCGACGACTACGTCGTCAAGCCGTTCTCGCCGCGCGAGGTCGTGGCGCGCGTCCGCGCGATCCTGCGCCGCTCGGGCATGGGCGCGCCGAGTACGAAGACCGTGATGCGGTTCGGGCGGCTCGAAATCGACGAGGCGGCGCGCGAGGTGCGCGTCGACGGCACGGACGTCGGTCTCAAGCCGCGCGAGTACGCGCTGCTCATCGCTCTCGCGAGCAACCCGGGCGTCGCGCTCTCACGCGACACGCTGCTCGAACGCGTCTGGGGCTACGATTTCGACGGCGACGAGCGGACCGTCGACGTGCACGTGCGGCGCCTGCGCATGCGGCTCGAAGAACAGCACCGGCTCGGCGCCTGCCTCCACACGGTCCATGGCTTCGGCTATAAGTTCGCCCAGAAAGCGTGAGGGCGCCGTCGTCGCGACGGACGTCGCGACGCTCGCCCGGGCGCTCGAGGACCGCCGGCTCCTGCCCGCGCCGCTCCTGGTCGTCCGGGTGCGCGGCCTCGAGGGGATCGCGTGGCGCGACGGTCGCGAGGCGGCGCGCAACGTCGAATCCCGGTCGCTGCGCTCGTTCGTCGCGACCGCCGGGCGGGCGCTGCGCGCCGGGGATCTGCTCGCTCACGACGACGGGAGCGAGGACTTCCTCGTCGTCCTCGGCGCGCCGCATCGCGACGGCGCGCCGTTCGCCTCGCCCGCCGACTGTCGCGCGACCCTCTCGCGACTCGCCTCGGCGATGGAGCTCGCGGGCGGCATGCGCGTCGAGACGGGCTGGACCGTGGTGCGCCGGCTCGACGAAGCCTCGGGCCTCGCTATCGAGGTCGAGACCGCGCTCGAACGCGGGTCGCGCGAACGCGAGCGCTACGCGTTCTTCGCGACCATCGGTCACGAGCTGCGCACGCCGCTCACCTCGATCCGCGGCTTCCTCGAGACGCTGCTCGAGGACGATCTCGACGCGCAGACGTCGCGGCGCTTCCTCGAGATCGTCCGGCACGAGGCGCTCCGGCTGGGGCGGCTCGTCGACGGCATGTTCGAAGTCTCGCTGCTCGACGCGCGCCGCAGCGACGACGGCGACGAGAGCTGCGATCTCGCGGCGACGGTCGCGGCCGCCCTCGGTATGCTCGCGCCCGAGGCGGCGGCCTACGGCGTTACGCTCGCCAACGTCGCATTCGAGCCGCATCGCGTGGCGGTGAGCCGCGAGCGCGCGACCCAGATCATCACGAACGTCCTGGAGAACGCGATTCGCTACGGCCGACGCGGCGGGAACGTCTACGTCTCCGCGTCGCTGCTCGACACCGGGCTCGTCGAGGTTCGGATCGACGACGACGGCCCGGGCGTCGCGCCCGCCGATCGCGAGAAGATCTTCTCGCTCTCCCGCGCGGCACCGGCGCAGCGCGGGCACGGCGCGGGGATCGGGCTCGCGGTCGCCCGGCTCATCCTCGAGCGGCTCGGCGGCGAGGTCGACGTCGTGCGGTCGCTGATGGGCGGCGCGCAGTTTCGGTTGCGGCTCCCGCTCGTTCCGACGTAACCCGAGTCGTTCGCGCCGATCGGGTCGTCAGCCGGCGAAGTCCTCCACGAAGTATTCTCCCAAGGGCGTTGCGACGACGGCGACGCCGACGCGGACGAAATGCGGTTCGAGCGTGTTGCGGCGATGCTCGGGCGAGTTCCAGAGGCTGCGGGCGGCGGTATCGGGATCGGGTCCGAGCGCCACGTTCTCGCCCGCGAACTCGAAGGGGATGCCGGCGCGATCGAACCGGTCCCAGGGCGACGAACCGTCGGCGGAGTCGTGCGTGACCGCATTGTCGCGCGCCATCTCGACCGCGTGCTCGTGGGCGATGCGCGAGAGCATCGCGTCCTGCTGCAGGGCCGCGCGACCGCTCGCCGTCCGTTCGGCGTTGGCCGCATCGAGCAAGCGCCGCGCATCGTCGCGCGGGAACCCCGCTCCGACGGCGACCATCACGGGCTGCGCCTGCGGGTCACCCGTGTGGGCGACGAAGAACGACGCGAGTGCCGCGAACACCGAAGACATCATACGCTCACGTTATCGTCCGTGTGAATCACGCGTCCGTTGTCCGGCGGCGGGATCATGCTCGGCGTAACGCATGGGCCGTCATACCTCGGAGCCGCCCGTGACTGCCGTCGCTGTTGCGCGCTCGTCCACGAGCGACGCGATGTGATCGAGTCCGAGGTTGGCACGCATCATATTGACGAGGATGCAGCCCTGCTCGATCGCGTCGTCGAGCGCGACGTGCGTGTGCGGGAGATCCGCGTCGATCCAGTCGCTCGGATACTGGCGCTTGCCGACGTGGCGATACTGCCGCTTCATGACGGCGGCGGCGTAGCTGCGGAGATCCAAGCTCGCGAAGCCGATCGGACTCTCCCCGAGGAACCGCTGGAAGTAATAGTACATAAACGTGAAGTCGAAGCCGCTCGGCGCCCCGCAAAGAATTGGTTTTCCATGCGCGCGCATTGCGTCGAGCCACGATTTCGCGTCGACCATCGCCGCGCGCGGCGAGACGATCGAATCGCGCGAGGCGGCGTAGGCCTGCTGCTGCGTCGGCTGCTGCCACCAGCGCGACGTGCGCTCGTCGACGTCGGCTCCGTCGAGGAGCTCGAGGTTTCGCGAGAACGTCCCGACGAGCCGCTTGTCGATCGAGAACGCCGCGAGGCCGAAGCTCAGCATCGAAAAGAGCCCGGGACACGGACCGTCCGCCTCGATGTCGCAGGAGACGTAGAGTTCGGGGGTTGGCCCCTTGCCGTCGGAGATGGAGACCTCGCTTCGTCGTCGGGTGATCGTGCGCTTCGACTGGTGTGCCGCTCCGGCCGCGAAGCCCTCGTCGCCCCGCCGCGAGAAAGCGGCCGGCATCACGGTCTCGCGCCGCCGGAGTGTTCGCGGGTCGCGCGGCGAACGTTCCGCGGGATGATGTTTCGTTCGCGCGTTCGGTCCGGTGCGGCGTCGCTCGCCGTTGCGGCGCTCGCCGGCTGCGGCGCCACGAGCGGGACGGGCGGCCTCACGATCCCGCAGGCGCCGGCGTACACGCAGCCGCAGGGCGCCGTCAACGCGCAGGTGACGAGCCGGCAGCAGGCGCAGGCGACCGATCTGGCACTCGCCGGGGCGAGCACGGCGCTCGTGTTCCCGGCGGTCGCCGGGTTCGGCCTCAAGGTCGCCCTCGCCGGCGCCGCGCCGGCGTCGCCCGCCGCCTCGGGCGCGGCGTCGCCCGCCGCCTCGGGCTCACCGTCGCCCGCCGCCTCGGGCTCACCGTCGCCCGTGGCCGCCGCGGCGTCGCCGGCCGCCGCGTCCCCAGCGGCGCCGCCGATAGCCGCCGCGAGCCCGATCGGCACGGTCATGAGCGCGCCTCGGCCGGACGCGACCGTCGCCGCGAAGATGGTCGCGTATCCCGAGCACGCGCCGACGCCGCCGACGCCCGCGCCCACCGCGAGCCAGTCACCGGCCCCCGCACCCGCTGCGCTGCCGGCGCGCACGGCGCTCGTGCGCGCCACGCTGCGGTCGTCCGTCCGGCTCGAGCTCGTCGGCCTCGCGGCACTCGCCTTCACGGTCCCGGCCGCCGAGAGCCCCGCGGGACGCGGCTTCACGATCGCCCTCTACCGCGAGGAGCGCAAGAAGCACGAGACCCTCGTCGCAAGCGATGCGGCGGCGCTCGCGACGACGGGGGTGGTCACGAGCGCGGCGAGCGGGCCCGCGCTCGCGCTCGCGCCCGGGACGACGTACGAGATCTACCTCTTCGGCGACCCGCTCCCGGCCACGCCGGGTCCGGCCACGTACGCGACGCCGGGCTCCAATCCGTTCTATCCCGCGGCGGCCGCGTCGCCGACGGTGCCCGCGCTCGGCGGACCGGGCGCGAGCGGCGTGCCGGGCCCGCGTCCGTAGCCGGAGTTTCCGCGGCCCGGGCCATGTGGTATACTCGGACTCGCCTTGTCGGAGGTTGGGCTCCGCGCAACGTTACCCCGCCAACCCCGCCAGGACCGGAAGGTAGCAACGGTATGCGGGCCCTAGCGTGTGCCGCGGATCACCTGGCTTCCGGCGGGCTGCCTTCGCTTCGATAGGATGCAGATGCCGATCAGCGCGTTTGTCGGAATCGTCTTCGGCGTTGCCGCCGTGTCCGTCGGAATCTATCACTCCGCGGTGGTCGCACCGAAGTTTCGCGCGCTCGCGAGCGTCCTCGCGGGCGACGGCCACGAGGGGTCGGAGTCCATCGCGATCGTGCGTGCCGCGCAGGCCGCGTTCGCTAAGCGCGCGGAGGACCGGCTCGACGTGCTCGAGGCCGTGACCGCAAAAGAGATGCTGCGGATCGGCTTCCTGCGCTACAACTCGTTCAGCGACGTCGGCAGCGACCAGTCATTCACGCTCGCGCTGCTCAATCGCGACGGCGACGGCGTCGTGCTCACGAGCATCTTCGGGCGCGAGGAGACGCGCACGTACGGCAAGTCGGTGCGCGGCTTCGTCCCGCAGCAGGGCGTCTCGAAGGAAGAGCAGAGCGCGATCACGATGGCGCGCGAGCGCGAGTCGGCGCTGAGCCTGACGTAGCGCAGCGCGTCCGGCGCAAGCATCGCGGCGCCTCGCAGCGAAGGAGAACGGGTGAGTTCGTTTTCGTGCAGCGCGTGGATCGTCGTCGGCTGGATCCTGCGCGCGTTCTGGGTCGCGATGCTCCTCTACGCGCTCGTCTCCTGGGTCCCGAGCCTGCAGGGACGCTGGTCCGGTTTCGTCGCACGCATCGTCGAGCCCGTGCTGCTGCCGGTGCGGCGCATCATCCCGCCGCTCGGCGGCTTCGATCTCTCCTTCCTCGTCGTGATCCTGCTCATCGGCTACGTGCTGCGCTCGCTGCCGCCCGCCTACTGCTACTACGTCGGCCGGGCGTGAGCTGATGGCGCTCGCCGAGCCCGCCTCCGCGACCGCGCGCGTCGCGCAGAACGTCCGCAATTTCTGCATCATCGCGCACATCGATCACGGCAAGACGACGCTCTCAGACCGGCTGCTCGAGGTGACGCTTACCGTCGCACAGCGCCAGATGGAAGCGCAATTGCTCGACGCAATGGATCTCGAGCGCGAGCGCGGGATCACGATCAAGATGCACCCGGTAACGCTCGAGTATCTCGCGGATGACGGCGAGCGCTACGAGCTCAACTTCATCGACACGCCCGGTCACGTCGACTTCTCGTCGGAGGTCTCGCGCTCGCTCGCGGCGTGCGAGGGCGCGCTGCTCGTCATCGACGCGGCGCAGGGCATCGAGGCGCAGACGCTCGCGAACTACCATCTCGCGCTCGGTCAGAACCTCACGATCATCCCCGTCATCAACAAGATCGATTTGCCCGCCGCCGACCCCGAGCGCGTCAAGAAAGAGATCGAAGAACTGCTCATCATCGAGGGCAGCGACGCGATCCTGTGCAGCGCGAAAGAAGGCATCGGCATCAAGGACATCCTCGATGCCATCGTTGCGCGCGTCCCGCCGCCGCGCGGCAACGACGATCACGTTCGGGCGCTGGTATTCGACGCGCAGTTCGATCCGTATCGCGGCGTCGTGTCGTATGTGCGCGTCGTCGACGGCACCGTGCGCGCCGGCACGAAGTTCATGTCGATGAATTCGCGCAAGGTCTACGAGGCGACGGAAGTCGGCGTCTTCAAGCCCATGATGCGCAAGACCGACGCGCTCACCGTCGGCAACGTCGGGTACGTCGTCGCGAACATTCGCTCGCTCGGCGACATCGACGTCGGCGACACGCTCACCGAGGCTGGGAATCCCGCGACGAAGCCGCTGCCCGGCTACAAGCCGATCGTCCCGATGGTCTACTGCGGGCTCTATCCCAACGAGGGCGTCGAGGTCGGCGAGTTGCGCGAGGCGCTCGAGAAGCTCTCGCTCAACGATTCGGCGCTGCACTTCGAGCCCGAGAGCTCGATCGCACTCGGCTTCGGGTTCCGTTGCGGCTTCCTCGGGTTGCTGCACATGGAGATCGTTCAGGAGCGGCTCGAGCGCAACTACGATCTCGACCTCATCGCGACGTCGCCGTCGGTCGTCTTTCGCGTCACCATGACGGACGGCACCGTCGAGAACATCGACAACCCGGCGCGCCTGCCCGCGCGTGACCGGATCGAGCTCATGGAAGAGCCGTACGTCCGCGCGACGGTGATCACGCCGCCGGAATACGTCGGCGCGATCATGGAGCTCACGCAGAACCGGCGCGGGACGCTCGCGAACATGGAATACCTCGCCGACGGCCGCGTCATCCTCTCGTACGACATGCCGCTGATCGAAGTCATCATCGATTACTTCGATCAGCTCAAGAGCCGCACGAAGGGGTACGCCTCGCTCGACTATGAGGTGACGGGCTACAAGGAGGGCGACCTCGTCAAGCTCGAGATCCTCCTCAATGCCGAACCGGTCGACGCGCTCTCGTCGATCGTCGCGCGCGAGAAGGCGGCGCTGCGCGGCCGCGGGCTCACGGAGAAGCTCAAGGAGCTCATTCCGCGCCAGATGTTCGACGTGCCGATCCAGGCGCTCGTCGGCGGCAAGGTCGTCGCACGCGAGACGGTTGCCGCGATGCGCAAGAACGTGCTCGCGAAGTGCTACGGCGGCGACATCTCGCGCAAGCGCAAGTTGCTCGAGAAGCAGAAGGTTGGTAAGGAGCGCATGAAGCGCGTCGGCCGCGTCGATCTCCCGCAGGAAGCGTTCATGGCGGTATTGCGGCTCGACGAGAACTAGCGGTCGGCCTCGAAGAAAAGAGGGCGCTTCGGAACTTGAGGTGGGCGTGCTAGAGGAATCCACCTCGGTGTCGTAGTTGTGCTCATGCGCGATACGGAGCTACTCCGCGGCCTTCTTCGGGTCGAGGATCCCTGGGATGTTACCGAATCGATGCTCGATCTCGAGCGAAGCCGCGTCGACGTCCGATTGGAATGGAAAGGCCCCGGCCGGTGCCCATCGTGCGGGCGTGAGTGCCCGAAGCACGATCACCGCGAACGAACATGGCGCGACCTCGATCTCTGCGGGGATCAACTGTTCTTGCACGCGCTCGTGCCGCGCGTCGACTGCGCCGAGCACGGCGTCGTCACGGTCGCTATCCCCTGGTCGGCGGGCCGCTTGGAATTCACGGAGCGCTTCGAGCGCATCACGATCGCGCTCATTCGCGAGATGTCGGTGGCGGCGGTTTCTCGTCGCATGGCGGTGAGTTGGGATCAAGTCGATGCGATCATGATGCGTGCTGTCGAGCGAGGCCGGACTCGGCAACAGCCGCGGCTCGTCAGAAACCTCGGCATCGACGAGAAGGCCATCAAGAAGGGTCATCGCTACTTTACTCTGGTCTCCGATCTCGATGCGGGCGTCGTGCTTTTTGTTGGACATGGCCGCAAGCGTGCGACGATCGATGCCTTCTGGGCCGGGCTTTCGTGCGAACAACTCGCAGCTGTCGAGGGCGTTGCGATGGACATGTGGCAACCGTATTTTCGATTCGACCATGGCCTTCGTTCCCGACGCAGCAAGCAAGATCGTCTTTGATCGTTTTCACGTGACGGCATATCTTACGAAGGCCGTTGATCTCACGCGCCGTGCGATGATGCGCGACCGGACGCTGAACCGAACGGCATTGAAGGGCAAAGTATTCTTGGTTGCGAGCCGCACGAACCATGGACCGGTCCGAGCGTCGCGAGCTTGCTGACCTCCGTAGCGAGTATCGCCAACTCGGACGCGCATGGGCAATCAAAGAGAGTTTCACGGAGTTTTGGCGATACCGTCGCGAGTCAAGCGCTCGCGCCTTTTTCGCCGGCTGGTTCAACTGGGCGACGCACTCGCGATGAGCGGAGCTCGTTTCCGTTGCCTACACGCTCAAGCGACACTTCGAGAATATCGTCACGTACGTTCGAAAGCCGATCAGCAATGCGATGGCCGAGGGGCTCAACAGCAAGATTCAAATGCTGAAGTACCGGGCGCACGGATACCGCAACGATAAGCGTTTCGAGGCAGTCATCATGTTCCATCTCGGTGGCCTCGACCTCTCGCCTGCCCACTCGAAGTCCCGAAGAGCCGAAAAGAGAGAGCGGCGATCGCGATGCGACCGCCGCTCTTTTCGTTCATGCGCCGCGAGCGGCGCACGATCGTTTAGGGTTTATGACTTCGCGGCGTACGCGACGCAGTAGGCGTTGGGGGCGATGTCGCCGGCGACGATCTGGCACTGGCCGTTGCCCTTGCCCTTGGCGGCGATGTAGAAGCGGCACGTCGAACACTGCTTGCCACCGACGGGATGCGTCACGTACTGCACGGCCGACTTCGCGGTCTTGCTCGCGGCTTCGGACTCCGCCGAAAGCGCGGCGAATGCGCCGATGGCGAGCGGCGCCATGGCGAGCTTCGCGAGTACGTCGGCGCGGGAAAACTTCTTCGATTCGTCTTGCACGATGTGTCCTCTAGTGACGGTGGGTGATGCTGGCCGGGCGCCGGTGCGCGCGCGCCGATGCTCTACTGACGAATTTTCTTGCGCAAACGTCTCGAACTCCTCGCAATTAGGACGCCCGCGTTTTCTCTTCGCGGTGCCTTAAAAATGAGTTAGGAGCGACGAACTATCGTTGCCGCAAGCGCGCGCCGTTCGAGCGATCGTGGAAACCGCTTCGCTTCACGTTCGCGACGCGCGGCATCCGCGTTCGACGATCGGCTCGATCCGGCCGGCGGACGACGTCTGCCGGCGACGTCCGGGGTCTTCGGGCAGGAGTCGCCGGCGGCAGGCCCAGCCGCTGAGGTAAAGCGACCGAGCTCACGATACATCGCATGTCTAATGCGGCCGGCTGCGGCCCGCGCTACGCTCCGGGTTCAAACCTACGTGCTTGGGGAGTTTGCGCGTGTTCCTCGCAGACGCGAATCCGTATGTGGCCGCGCCGTCGTTCGTCGATACGGGCGATACCGCATGGCAACTGACCGCCGCCACGCTCGTCGGCCTGATGAGTCTCCCGGGCCTCGCCATCCTGTACGGCGGGCTCGCCAAGAAGAAGTGGGCGCTCAACTCGGCGGTGATGTGCTTCTACGCCTTCTCCGTCGTGTTGCTCGTCTGGATGTTCTGGGGCTATAACATGTCGTTCGGCCAGCCGCTGGGCTGGGCGATCGGTCCGATCAACAACTTCCTCGGCGTCCCGGGCCCGGCGCTCGGCGTCGCCGCGGAGACGGGCCAGGCCGCGGTCCCGCTCGCCGGCGCCGGCTTCCCGCCGCTGCGCTTCGCGGGCGCTTCGATGATCTATTTCCAATTCGTCTTTGCGGCGATCACGCCGCTGCTCATCGCGGGCTCGGTGCTCGGTCGGATGAATTTCAAGGCGTGGATGATCTTCGTACCGATCTGGAGCTCGATCGTCTACACGGTCGGCGCATTCTCGATCTGGGGCGGCGGCTGGCTCTCGGCGCTCGGCGCGCTCGATTACTCCGGCGGCTACGTCATCCACCTCGCGGCCGGCGTCTCCGGCTTCGTCGCGGCGGCGGTCGTCGGACCGCGGCTCCTCGCCGACCGGCTCGACTTCGAGCCCAACAACCTCATCATGGCCTTCGCGGGCGCCGGCATTCTCTGGCTCGGCTGGAACGGCTTCAACGGCGGCGACCCGTACTTCGCGAACGCCGACGCCGCGGCGGCCGTCCTCAACACGAACATCGCGACGGCCGTCGCGCTGCTCTGTTGGCTCGTGCTCGATTACTTCGCGATCAAGAAGCCAAACGCGGTCTCGATGATCAACGGCATGATCACGGGACTCGTGGCGATCACGCCCGGCGCGGGCTACGTCGACGGCTATGGCGCGATCGCGATCGGCGTCGCCGGCAGCGTCATCGCGTGGGTCTGCATGAACCGCCTCGGACGGCTCGCGATTCTCAAGCGCGTCGACGATACGTTCGGCGTGCTCTACACGCACGGCGTCGCGGGGCTCGTTGGCGGGCTCATGGTCGGCATCGTCGGCAATCCGACGATGATCGAATATCTCTCGAGTAATCCGAAGACGTCGGCGGTCTCGGTGAACGGTCTCGTCTACGGCGGCGGCTGGCACCAGTTCGAGATGCAGGCCCTCGCCGGCGGCTTCATCATCGTCTTCGACGGCATCATGACGTTCCTGATCCTCAAACTGATCTCGTTCGTGGTTCCGCTGCGCGAAAGCGAGTCCGACATGATCGGCGGCGATCTCGCGATCCATGGCATGGACCCGATGCCGGAGTTCGGTCGGACGCCGACGCTCGAGCCCGTCGGAGCCGGACCCGTCGTGACGCGTTAGGCCGGAGCGCCCGGCGCCGCGCGCGAACGGCGAGCCATGGCCGAAGCGAGGGTCCCCGCGTTGTTCATCGCGACGAAGAACGCGGGGAAGCTCGTCGAGTTCGGCGAGCTCCTCGCGGCGTACGGCGTCGCGACGCGGCGGTACGAGCGGTACGCGGACGTCGCCGAAGGCGAGCGATCGTACGCTGAAAACGCTGGGCTCAAAGCGCGCGCGCTCCGCACGCAACTCGTCGCGGACGGGATCGTCGGCGATGTGCTCGCCGACGACTCGGGCCTCGAGATCGAAGCGCTCGCTGGGCGCCCGGGCGTGGTCTCCGCGCGCTACGGTGGTCCCGACGTCTCCTGGTCGCAGCGGCGTGCCCTGCTGGTCGCCGAACTCGATGCGACGGGCGACGCAGCGCGCCGCGCTGCGTTCGTCTGCGCGCTGCACCTCGTGGCGGCCGACGGCCGCGAGCGAACCGCATGGGGCCGGTGTGAGGGTCGCCTCGTTTCTATCGAGCGCGGGAATGGCGGGTTCTCGTATGATGCGATCTTCGTACCTGAGGGCGAGCTCGTAACGTTCGCGGAGATGTCCGGCGTGCAGAAGAACGAGACGAGTCACCGAGCCCAGGCCCTCCGCGCCCTGTTCGGGACCGCGGCAAGCGAATCGCGTCAAAATCGCGTATCATCGTTCGGCGGCGGGACGTAGCTCAGCTTGGTAGAGCGCTTGCTTTGGGAGCAAGAAGTCGCAGGTTCAAATCCTGTCGTCCCGATTCGATCCGGCAAGGGAAACCTTCGAGTGATCCGAAGAGTCGTCGGGTTCGTCCGGCGGCACGGAGCCAAGCGCCCGTGGTCTAATGGATAAGGCACGAGTCTTCTAAACTCGAAGATGGGGGTTCGATTCCCTCCGGGCGCAGACCGTGGTGATTGTAGCTCAGTTGGTTAGAGCGCTGGACTGTGACTCCGGAGGTCGCGGGTTCGAGCCCCGTCAATCACCCCAAAGAATCGCCTGGTTCGTCGACTCGCGCTCTTAGCTCAATTGGTCAGAGCATCGGACTTTTAATCCGCTGGTTCTGGGTTCGAGTCCCAGAGGGCGCATCGCGAACGGCAGCGAATGAGTCGCGCCGCGCACCGCTAGCTCAATGGTAGAGCAGTTGACTCTTAATCAATTGGTTGAAGGTTCGAGTCCTTCGCGGTGCAGGTTTTGAGGCGGATTCGGAAGCACCGGGTCCGCCTTCGTGCTTTCGCGAAGCCAAGCGGGTGAAGAACTCGACCGCGACCATCGCCGCGCCCAAGGGGCGCGAGGCTTTGCTGATCGTCTGCCGCGCCTGCGAAAGCGACCCAAAGTCGCTGCGCAGGCAGCTCCGCGACGCGGCGCGGGCGCGCGCCGGGAAGCGCGCGATCCGCGTCGTCGCGTCGTCGTGCCTGGATCTCTGCCCGAACGACGCCGTCGCCGTTGCTTGCGCGGCGGGCGGCACGACGCGTTACGCGATCGTGCCGCCGGGGACGGATCCCGCAGGCGTACTCGAGCTCTTCACGCTCCCGACGCGCGCCGACAGCGAAGCGCCGGCCGGCGCCGCCGCGCGTTAGCCGCCGACGCCGAGGAGCTCGATGTCGAAGTGCAGCGTAGCGCCCGGCGGAATGACGCCGCCTGCACCGCGGTCGCCGTAGCCGAGCGCCGAGGGAATGATGAGCCGCCGTATGCCGCCGACGCGCATCCCGACGACGCCGCGATCCCAGCCCGAAATGACCTGGCCCTGTCCGAGCGTGAAGCTGAACGGCGTCCCGCGGTCCCGCGAGCTGTCGAACTTCGTGCCGTTATCGAGCGTCCCGACGTAGTGCACGTGGACGACGTCGCCCGGCTTCGCGATCGCGCCGTGCCCGACGCGAAGATCGCGGTACGTGAGGCCGTCCGCGAGATGTACCTCTGCGCCGGGCTTCGCCGCGGTGGCCGCCTTCCGGTGCGGCGTCGGGCTCGACGCCGCACCGGCGGTGAAGCCCGTGCCGATGAAGAGTGCGGCGCTCGCAAGGACGCCCGCGAGCCGCAGAATCGGAAGTCGCGTCATCGCGGACTCCTTCGCCGGTCCTTCGGGGGCTCCGCCGGCGGAGCGCGAACGAAGCGCGCATGACGGCCCCGGCTTCGCCCATCGCCGCTCCGAACGCACGCGCGGGCGTCGGAAGCACCCCTCGAACCAAGACGGCGAAGATAGCACCGAAGCTCGTGATCGCCGCGCTCGGCGTCGTTTTCGGCGACATCGGGACGAGCCCGCTGTACGCGCTGAAGACCTGCTTCTCGACGGCGCACGTGGCGGCGACGCCAGCGAACGTGCTCGGCATCCTCTCGCTCGTCTTCTGGGCGCTCGTGATCGTCGTGTGCGTGAAATACGTCGGCGTGCTGCTGAAGATCGACCACGATGGCGAGGGCGGCATCCTCGCCCTGCTCGCGCTCGCCACACCCGATCGCGAGCGCGGTGTTCCGCGCCCCGCCGGTATCTTGACATTCATCGTCGTGGTCGGTGCCGCGATGCTCTTCGGCGACGGCATCATCACGCCGTCGATCTCGGTCATCTCGGCGATCGAGGGCGTAGGCGAGGTCACGAAGGCCGCGCAGCCCCTCGTCGTGCCGCTCTCCGTCGCGATCCTCATCGCGCTCTTCGCGATTCAGAAGCGCGGCAGCGCGAAAGTCGGCGGCCTCTTCGGGCCGGTCATGAGCGTGTGGTTCGCCGCGCTCGCCGTCGCGGGCGTCGTCCAGATCTTGCATGCCCCCGCGATCCTCGCGGCGGTGAACCCCGGCTACGCGCTCGCGTTCGTCACGCGGCACGGCGGCTTCGGGTTCCTCGTGTTCGGGGCGGTCATCCTCTGCATCACGGGCGTCGAGGCGCTCTACGCCGACCTCTCGCACTTCGGTCGAAAACCGATCGTCGTCGGCTGGTACGCGATCGTCTTGCCGGCGCTGCTCTGCAATTATTTCGGCCAGGGCGCGCTCTTGCTGCGCGATCCCTCCGCCCTCGACGATCCGTTCTACAAGCTCGTGCCCGCGGCGTTCGTGATCCCGCTCGTCGTGCTCGCGACGCTCGCGACGGTCATCGCCTCGCAGGCCTTGATCTCGGGGGCCTTCACGCTGACGGAGCAGGCGATCGCGCTGCGGCTCTGGCCGCGGCTTTCGGTGAGCCACACCTCCGACGAGCGCGAGGGCGAGGTGTACGTCGCGGGCGTGAACGCGGCGCTCGCGATCGGCTGCATCCTCCTCACGCTTGCGTTCCGCTCGAGCAACGCGCTCGCCGCCGCCTACGGGCTCGCCGTCGCCTGCACGATGCTCACGACGTCGCTCACGTTCTACGTCGTCGTGACGCAGGCGCGCGGCTGGTCGAAGCGCGCCGCGATCCCGGAGCTCGTCGGCTTCCTCATCGTCGACCTCACGTTCGTCACGTCGAGCCTCCCGAAGATCCCGGAGGGCGCGTGGGTGCCGCTCGCGATCGCGGCGGTGCTCTTCGCGATCTCCGCCACGTGGCTGCGCGGCCGGCGCGTCGTGCTGGAGACGGCGATGTCCGATCAGATGCCGGTGACCGAGCTCCTCGAGCTCCAGAAGGACGTCCGCGAGCAGCCGCGCGGGACGATGGTGTTCTTCACGGGCGACGCGACGGGCGTCCCGTTCATCAATCGCCACCGTTGGATCCGGGAGCGCGCGAAAAGCGAGCTCGTCGTGCTGATGACGATCATGCCGACGCAGTCGCCGTACGTCGACCGCTCGGAGCGCGTGCGCATCGAACGCATCTCACCGCGCCTCGTGCGCGTAAATGCGAAGTTCGGCTATCGTGAGCGTTTGCGGATCGGGCCGGTGCTCTCGGCGTGCAGATCGCGCGACCTCAACCTCAGCGATCCGGAGACGTCGTATTTTTACGGCGATCCGCGCATCGTTCCCGAACGCGCACGCGGCGGGATGTGGCGGCCGCAGCGCGTGCTCTACGCGTTCCTGCAGCGCAACGCGAAGTCGCTGCCCGACGCCCTCGAAGTCGCCGCCGACCGGCGGTTGCTCCTGGGCATCGACGTTCCGCTGTAGCGTCCCGCCCCCATACAGAACATGACCGTCGCTCGGCGATTTTCCGCCGCTTCTGCGTCCGTCATCGCGTGAATTGATCGGCAATTCGACGCTCTTCCGTCCTTGAAACGACGAAAAATCGCTTTCGTTTTGTGCCATGCTTTTCCAGGGCGGGACACGAGCGCAGGCTAGGCGTTCGCGCCGTTGCGCGCGCGCTCGAGCGGGCGTGCGACGATGACGGCGATGTCGTCGTGCGGCGCCCGGCCGGCCAATACCGCGTCGACGAGCGCCGCCGCCGGGAGCGGCTGGTCGAGCACGCCCCGCCGCGCCATCGCCTCGCGCAGCAGCGCCGTGCCGGTGTCGATGTCGCGGGTGATCTCGACGAGGCCGTCGGTGTAGAACACGAGCGTCGCGCCGGCCGGCATCGCGATCGCGTGCGGGTCGGGCGCCTCGCGGTTGCGCCAGAGCCCGAGGAGCATGCCGGGCCGTTCGTAGACCTCGACGGACCCGTCGGAGAGCCGGAGGGCGGGTCCCGGATGGCCGGCGACGGCGAAGGACAGCGTCGCCGCATGCGCGTCGTAGATCGCCGCGATCGCGGTCGCATACGCGTCGGAGCCCTCGCGGCGCAGCGCGCGGTCGGCCGCGGCGAGCATCGCGTTTGGGTCGGGGTCGGCGTCGCTCGCGACCTGCATGGCATAGCGCAGGCGCGCCATCGTCACGGCGGCGCCGAGCCCCTTGCCGAGCACGTCGCCGATCGTGATCGCGATGCGGCCGTCGGCGAGCTCGTAGGCGTCGTACCAGTCGCCGCCGACCGTCGCCTCGTCGCGCCCCGGCCGGTAGAACGCGTCGATGGCGAGCGCTCCGACGCGCGGAGGCAGCGTCGGCAGCGACGCGCGCTGGAACGCCGCGGAGATGCGCGACTCGCGTTCGAAGCGGCGCGCGTTCTCGATCGCGATCCCGGCGCGGCGCCCGAGTTCCTCGGCGAAGCTGACGTCGAGGGAATCGTAATGGCGCACGTCGCCCCGCCCCCCGACGCGGCTCGTCCGCACGAGCGTGAGCGCGCCGAGGCACCGCTCGCCCGCGACGATCGGCACGAAGATGATCGAGCGATGACCCATCGCTCGCATGAACGCCGCGTGCTCGGGGCTCGCGGCGTTCGCCGCGATCCACGCGTCGTCAACGCGCGTGACGAGCACGGGCCGGCCGCTCGCGATCACGCCGAGCACGGGATGCGGCGCGTACCCCGGCTGCTGCCGGAGGTGCTCGGCGAGGAGCTCGATCGCGACGGGCGCGTGCGGGTCGCGGTGGCTCTGCGCGACGGGGCGGACCGTTCCGTCCTCGTCCGTCTCGTAAACGAGGCAGAAGTCCGCGAGCGATTCCGTGACGATGGTCGCGACGCTCTGCAGCGTCGTCGCGAGCGCGAGCGACTCGAGGAACAGTGAGCTCGCGCGCGAGAGCACCTGCAAGCCGTCGTTCGTCCTGCGCCGGAGATCCACGTCGGTCGCGATCCCGACCCAGCGCTCGACGCGGCCGTCGACGAGGACCGGCGTCGAGCGGATCAGATGCCAGCGGTAGCCGTCGTCGCCGGCATCCATCGGCCGGATGCGCACCTCGGCCTCGAACGGCGCGCCGTCGTCGAGCGCTGCGAGCAGGGTCGTGACCGTCTGCTCGTAATCGTCGGGCGCGATGATCGCCGCCCAGTCATCGAGGGTCATCCGCTCGCTCGCGATGCGCGTGTACGCGCGCCAGGCGGCATTGGCGAAATCGAAGGCACCGTCCGCGTCCTGCGTCCAGATCGCGTGCGGCAACGCGTCGGCCAGCGCGTGCCACGCGTCGTCCGGAGATTGCGTCGATACCATCGGCACCGTCGGCTCGTCGCTCAAAGTCACATCCGAAACGGAAATAGCGCGCGGCGATGAGTGCCGCGTCCGCGCGAACCTGCCGCTTAGCGGGTTGCGACTCCTGTCGCTCGCGCGAGGAACGCGCGCAGCCCGGTCGTGGCCTCGTCGATCGGCACGAGCCGGGCCAAGCTCGACCGGGGCCGCGGATCGAGCTCGAAGGCCGCGAGCGCGCGGCCCGCGCTCGCCGCGGACGCCACGACCGCGAGCACGTCGCCCGGCTGACGGTCGAGGGCGAGCGCGGCGGCGGGCGCGAGCGCCGCCCGGCTCGCCGGCGGCGCGTGCCACAGCGTGCGGACGATCCCGCGGTTCCGCAGCACCGCAGCCATGTCGACGGGATGCTGCACGAGGAACGGCCGCTCGCCGCGGACGTGCGCATCGAGCGCGTCGAGGTCCGAGGCATAGCCGCCGTGGATACGGCTGACGCGGCGCGCGCTCGTGACGACCTGCACGGCGACGTCATGGCGAAAGCGGGCGTCCGCGAGCAGCAGGGCGCGATAGAGTCCGAGGTCCTCGAGCGCCGCGAGCGCCGGCACGCCGCCGATGCGCCGATAGAGTCGCGCGTGCAGCGCGAGGCTCGCGCCCTGATGATTGGAATGGCGCGGCCACGTATCCCACGGCACCGGATCGAGCACGCACTCGAGCGCGACGATCGCGTGCTTGAAGTGGCGGTCGAGCGCGAGCGCCGCGCGGCCGCCCGCTTCCGTCGGCGGCTCCGTCGCGACCCGGCCGCCGACCGCGTCGACCGTCTCGAGCGCACGCATCGTCGCCGCGATCCAGCGCGGCCCGACGCGCGTGTCGGCATCGGTCGTCGCGACGATGCCGTCGCGGTCGTCCGCCGTCATGCGGTCAGCGGCGAGCGCCATCGCGGTCCCGCGCGCGTGGCCGACGTGCGGCGGACCGCCGGGCGGCGGGGCCTCGACGGCGTGGATAGCCCACGCCGGGTGGTCGGCCGCGAACGCCCGCACGCGGTCTGCCGTCGCGTCCTGCGTATTGTTAACGTAAACGATGACTTCGAAGAGCTCGGGATCGAGCGGCCGGCCCGCGAAGTCGCGTTGCGCGATCAGCGATGCGAGAGTCGCCGCGATCCCGGCCTCCTCGTTGGAGGCGGGAATCGCGACGGACACGCGACACGCGGCGCGCGCGGCCCCGAGCGATGGAATCGGCGCAACCGGCGTCGGAATCACCGCGTGCCTTTTCCCGTTTTTGCGGCCTCACCCCGTCAGCGGGGCGGCCGCTCGTGGCGGCCTAGAGGCCGTCTTGCGCCTGGATCGCGTCGGCTTTCGTGAGGTGCGACTGCACCTGCGGCTGATAGGTCGTTGCGTACTGCTTCACGTCGGCGTTCGTGCCGCTCGCGAGCTCCGGCGTGTAGTTGCTCTGCAGGTTCATCGTGTGCCCGCTGACCTCGGAGTCGATGTAGGCCTTGTCGAACGCCGCGCCGCCCAGCGGCGTGAGCGTCGCGGCCGTTGCAGCCTGCGTCGCGTTGACGCCGGTCGGCGCGGCCTCGCCGACGTCGGTGCCGACCTGCGCGAGCGCCGAGTTCTCCGCCGTATGATCCGTGATCATCAGATGCGCGAACGCCAGGACGTCGGCGTTGGTTGAGCGCGTGAGCGCGAGGTTGGCGGCCGCGATCTCCGCGTTGGACGCTTGGCCCGCACCCATGATGAACGCCGAGTCGGTCGCCGCGAGCGCCGGCTTGGCGAGGTTCGGGGTCGAGGAACTGCCGCAGGCGGTCGCGAGAAAAGCGAGCGCGACGAAAGGGAGCGTGCGAACGGTGAACGTCATGCGTCGTTATGATCGCGGCGGTGCCCGGCGCACCACGCTTGCTTGCCAAAGGTTCCAGGCCTATGGGGAGTTGGCGATTGACGGCGAAGCGCATGACAGTCATGTCCGAGTCCACCACGCGAGCCGAGCCGTTTGAGGCGTCGGCGCTTTTGCTCATCGCCGGCCTGCCCATCATGGCTGCGCTCGTGAGCGCGTCCGGCCGCGTGCTGCTCCGGACGGACCGCTGGAGCGAGTACCTCGGCATCGCGCCCGGACGCCTCGACGAGGCGGTCCCTCTCGACGCGGTCGATCCCGAGTATCGCGACGCGCTGCGCGGGCTGCTCGGCCGGTACGTGGCAACCGACGAGGCGGGCGAGATAGAGCTGCCGATCCGCGCGGTCGACGGCACGTATCGCTGGTTTCTCATGCAGCTCGCGCCGCTCGCCGCCGAGCCTGGCTGTCGTTCGAGCCACGCCTTCGTCGCGCTGGTCGACGTCGATCAGCGCCGGCGCGCGGAAGCGGCGCTCCGAGAGCAGCTCGCCTTCAGTGAGCGACTGCTCGCGGCGAGCGACGATTGCATCAAAACGCTCGATCTGCAGGGCCGGCTGCTCACGATCAACGAGGTCGGCCGCGTCGCGCTCGAGCTCGGCGACGGTACGGACGTCGTCGGCCGCCGCTGGTCCGATTCGTGGTCCGGCGCGGAACGCGCCGTTGCCGTCGATGCGGTGGAACGCGCCGTGGGCGGCGGCGTCGTGCGCTTCACCGCGGAAATTCGATCGATCGTGGGCCGGCGCAGCACGTGGGACGTCTCGGTGTCGCCGATCGTCGGGATCGGCGGCATGCCGGAGCGACTGCTCGTGATCTCGCGCAACATCACCGAGCAGCGCGCGACGGAGGACGCGCGGCGAATCGCGATCGCGCGGCTCGAGCTGCTCGTCACGACGGACCGCGTGCTCGCGAGCTCGCTCGACTACACGACGACGCTCAACAACATTGCCCGGCTCGCGGTCGAGACGATCGCGGATGCCTGCCTCTTCGACATCGTCGGTGACGATGGCGAGCCCGCCCTCGTCGCCGTCGCCCACGCCGAGCCCGAGCACGAGGCGCTCATGGGCGATGCGGGCCGGCATCTCGAGAGCGACCCCGACCGCGGCGAGCATTACGTCCGTACCACGCTGCGCACCGGGCGCTCGGTGTTCGTACCGCTCACCGATCCGACGTGGATCGTGCGTTCGAGCTCAGGTACCGTGCACGAGCGATTCATGACGGCGCTCGAATACCGGTCGCTCATCGTCGTCGCCGTGAGGAACGGCGACGTCTCCCTCGGCACGCTCACGCTCGTGCTCGCCGGCCCGAGAGGCCGGCTCTTCGACGGATCGGACCTCGCCTTCGCCGAGGAGCTCGGCCGCCGCGCGGGCGTCGCCCTGGAGAATGCGCGCCTCTACACGCGCGAGCGGCATGTGGCGACGGCGCTGCAGGAGGCGTCGCTCCCAACGGAGCTGCCGCAGCTCGAGCACATGAGTTTCGATGCGAGTTATCGCGCCGGCAGCAGCGAGGCGACGATCGGCGGCGATTGGTACGACGCCTTCGTCCTGCGCGACGGGCGCGTCGCCCTCACGGTCGGCGACGTGCTCGGCAGCGGTCTCAAAGCCGCGGTCATCATGACGAAGCTGCGTCAGGCGATGCAGTCCGCCGCGCTCATCGTCGCCGATCCCAACGTCATGCTCGACGCCGCCGAGCAAACGCTGCGGCTGCATGCGCCCGACGGCATCGCGACGGCCATCGCGGCGATCTTCGATCCGACCGCGCTGACGCTCTGCCTCGCAAGCGCGGGCCATCCGGGGCCGGCGGTGCGCTATCGCGACGGTACCATTGAGGAGATCGCCGTGCCCGGCATCCTGCTCGGGCTGCGCGATCATCCGGACGAAGTGCAGTCCTGCCAGCTCGCCGCGGGCGATACGGTCGTGTTTTATACCGACGGGCTCGTCGAGGCGACGCGCGATATCGACGAGGGCATCGCACGACTGCACGCCGCGCTCGGCCAGCCCGAAATCTATGCGGCGCGCCATCCCGCCCGGCCGCTCATGGACGCCGTCCTGCCGCCCGGCGGCGCGACCGACGATACGGCCGTCCTCGTCATCCGCATCTTCTAAACGACACGCGCGAGGCGATCCGTCGACGTCGTAATCCGCCGATTGCTCGACGCCGCCGCACGCTCGCTGCGTTGCGCCACGAGCCCGCCGCCTCGGCGTTCGCGCTATGACCGAGAACGTACACACCGAAATGAATCGCGCGAGAACCATCCGTTCTCGTTTCGTGAGAAGACCCGCAACGAAGGTGGCGGCACGAGCGTTCGAACGGGAACCGAGTCAGTAGTTCGAGAGTCGACTGGTGTCACGGAGGGCCGTCCAATCCATCTCTTAATTGTGTGCCCCGGTTGCAAGCACGGCGTGCTAACGCACGAGCCTGGCGGGTGCACGACCAGTCGGTGCAATTGTCAGCTGAGCCGACACGCCTTGATCGACAGCGAAATCGAGTTTCTGCGCGGCGAGAACGATCGATACTGGTCGAATCAAGCCACGTTGCTTGAGAAACCGTAGCGCCGACATCGATTCCCTACCGGCTCCGACCTTCACGCTCAAGGCGGTCTTGCTCGACGTCGACGGGACGTTACTCGCGAGCAACGATGCGCTTGCCTCCGCATGGAGCGACGCGTGCGTGGAGCTTGGCTTCGCGCGAGACGCGGCGTTCTTTCGGCCCCTCATGGGCATGGGCGGCGACCGCGTGCTGCCGCGCGTCGGTCCCAGCCTCGATGACGCCTCGGGCACGGGCAAACAAATCGCTGAGCGCCGGAAGGCAATTTATACGGCGAGCTATTTTCCCGACGTCGAGCCGACGCGCGGTGCGAAGGCGCTCGTGCGGCGCTTCCACGACGAAGGCTGGACGTGCGTGATCGCGACGTCCGCGACGAACGAGGAGCTCGTGGCCGCACTCGATCGCATCGGCATCGGCATCGCGGCGCTGCGCAAGGCCGATCTCACCGCGGCGGACGCCTTTCTGCTCGGCGACACGCCGTACGACATCGAGGCGGCTGCGGGCGCCGGCGTGCGTGCGGTCGCGCTTCGCACCGGCGGTTGGGACGCGGCCGCACTCGCCCGCGCCGTTGCGGTCTACGCTGATCCACAGGCACTGCTCGACGCCTTCGATTGGGCCGGCCGAATCCTCTAAAACTGCCGCCGCGGCGGAGCGGCGCTCCCTCGCGGTCGGTCCGCGAGAGACTCCGTGGTCCGCGAAGAAGCACGCCGCGATGGACGACGTTCGACCGGAAGTTTACTACCGTACTGCATCTGCGACGACGAGACGGGCGGCCTCGCGCTGCCGCTCGGCTGGGACGAGCTCGACACGTTGCGCAACGGCGACGTGACCGCCGCGACGTTCGCGGCCTACCTCGCCGTACACGGCGACGCGTTCGCGCGCGAACGCGAGCGCATCGGCGCGCAGTCGTTCGGCGATCGCGCGCTGACGCGCGAAGCCGCATCGAGCGATGCGCTCGACGCACCGGCGCCGTCGCCGAAGGGCTATATCATCGGCGCCGCGCTCGCGGTCCTCGCCGACGGCGCGGCGCACGATGCCGACGACATTCTCGCGCAGGCGCAGCCACGCGGCCTGCTACCCGGATCGACGTCGCGGAAGTACGTCTATACGGCACTGCACGAATACGTCGAACGGACGCTCGGCGCGGGCCGCGTGCCCGAGTTCGTGCAAGTCGCCGGCAGCGCGACGTTCCGGCTCAACCGTCCCGCCGACGCCTAGCCCGCCGTCGCGCTGCCGGCCCTGCCGACGTGGCGCACGCCCGCCGAGATCGATGCCGCGATCGCGATGCTGCGCAACCGCGAGGCGGTGATCTCGCCGCGTTCGAGATCGCCGTCTGTGCCGCGTTCGCGCTGCTCGGATACCTCGCGCAGCACGTCGGCGGCAATGGCCGCCCCGACGGCATCCTCACCGCGCCGCTCGGCCGCGCCGGCTACCGCGCGATCATCGAATGCAAGACCGCGAGCCCGGGCGAGATCGTCGCGAATCCGCGGCCCGAGGAGCCCGCGAAATTTCGCGCCGACGCGAACGCGACGCACGCGCTCCTGATCGGGCCGGTGTTTGGCAACGACGCGAGCTTCGATGACGAACTCTTGCAGCACGAGGTCGCGTGCTGGACGGTCGACGATCTCGCGACGGCGCTGCGGGCGCAGGCCGCGGTCGAGGGCCGCGAGCTTCGTATCGCTCAAGCCTGCCGCACGGGTGGACTTGAAGCGTTCGAGGATCCGGAGACGGCGCGGCCGCGCGGTTCCGTTCGCTGACGCATCTCCGCGCGATGCTCGGCGCGGAGTGGATCGGCGTCCTTGGCGAGTGCCGTGCGCACCGCTTGCGCCCAGAACGTGTCCGGCCCGCCGGTGCGGCGGACGATTTCTTCGAAGAGTAGCGCGTCGTCCTTCGGCCGGAGGGACGCTTGCGAGGTGAGGTGCTCGAGCAGCTCGTCGCGCGTGAAGCGCGTGTGGACGCGCAACCAATTCTCGCATCGCGTCAACGCGACATGCGCCGAGCGGGCGTGGTCGTTTCTCGCAAGGGTGCCAATGACGAGCGGATCGCCGCGGCCCTGGCTCTCGAGAGTCATCGTCGCCCAGCGGTAGTCGAGATGCGGAAACGCCTTGGGATCGAACCGGACCATGCGCCCGCCGTCGAGCTCGGCGTCGATCGCCGCCTGCGCGACGGCGCGCACCCTGCCCGTATAGCTGCCTAGAGCTGAAGATCTCGAGCCACGAGTGTGTTCCCGAGAGCGCCGTCTCGAGAGGTTGCACCTTATGTGTCTGCATGAACTCCTTTGTGGTCGCTTCGTAGCGGTCTCCCCGTGCTGAAAAAATCCCGTTCATAGGCACGGGAGCCGCGACGATTTGCTACACTGAAGAAGATTCAAAAGCGCCACCGGTCGGCTTCCAGGTCGTCCGATCACCACAAACTTGCTAGCGGCATGCTCTGGGCACGAGTGAAACGCTCGGAGGGCGGCGGACCCGTCATCGCCGAGCTCGGGTCGTCGAGCACGATCCCGCCGCCGCACCACGCGCAGGCAATGGAGCGCGCCTACGCCCGCGGCTCGGCCGACTTCGCGGCGTTCTGCGGCCGTCACGGCCTCGCGCCGCTGCCGGCGGCCCCGAAGACCATCGCGCTCTACTTTCAAGGCCCTGGAACCCAGCGTAGCCGCTCGCCGGCCGGGTCTCGTGCCCGGACCGTCGGGCTCTCGCTGCCGACGCTGCGCCGGCGACTCGCCGCGACCGCGAGACGCCGACCGAGCATTCCCCCCGTGCGTCGGCTCCTCCGCCGCTACAGCCGCGCCCGCGGGAAGGCCGTGCGGAAGAAGGAGCCGCTGCTCATCGAGCAGCTGCCGGCGATCCTCATGGCAATGCCTGACGACCAGCTAGCAACGCGCGATCGGGCGCTGCTGCTACTTGGCTATGCCGGCGCGTTTCGACGGAGCGAGCTGTTGACGCTCGACGTCGAGCAGTTGCGGTTTTCGAGGGCCGGGTGCTATGTCTAGATCGCAAGCGACAAGAACGACCCGCGGAAAAAGGGTCGCGAGCTCTTCGCGCCACGCGTGCCGACGACGTCAGCTCAAGCGGAGCTCTGCACCGTGGTGGCGCCCGAGCAATGGCTCGCAATCGTCGGGTCGGCAGGGCCGTTTTCCGGACATTTGACGTACGCTGGCACTTAACCGCCACGCGACTTTATTCAGGCGACGTCGCTCAGGTTCTTCGGCGCCGAACCGCAACGGCCAGCGTCGCCGCCGACTTCCAACGAGAGTATCAAGCGCGTGACCGGGCAGCGATCGAGCAGAATCGTGCTGAGCTACGTTATGCGGTAACTTCGGTTCAGATAGTCGTCCTGACTCACTGAGCTACTGCCTTCGTGGCCATGCAGGCGACCTGCCAGCGACTATCACCACTGGCGGCCGGCTCTGGTTGGAAAGACGGGCGCATTCGCTCAATAACGTTCCACCGGCTTGCTGTCCTCCAAGCGGAGGGAAATCGGCTCATGGGAATCATCGCCGGCGTCGACTGTCACAAAGATTCTCACACGATCGTGTTCGTCAGCGCGCTCGGGAAACCGCTGCAGACGGTAACCATCAGCGCCGACGGTACGGGCTATCGGCGCGCAATTGCGATCGCCAAGGAGCTTGCCGACGACGTCGTCTGGGGATGACGTCGTCTGGGGATAGAGAGCACGGGATCGTACGGGAGCGCGTTCGCGCAAGAACTCGACTCCTCGGGCTTCGAGGAGTGTTCGAGGTTCCGGGCGTTCTGACGAAGCGGGAACGCAAGCGGTCGACGACTCGGGGAAAGTCTGATCCGATCGATGCGCGTGCGATTGCCGACACGGTGCGGCGTGAGTCGGAGCGGCTACCGCGGTACCATTTCTCCGTCGATCGTGAAGCGATTCGGCTGCGATATGACCACCAAAATCGGATGGTGCGCGAACGAACGGCGTTGATCAATCGTGTTCGAAGCGCGGCAATACGACTCGATATGCAGGGTCTCCCCGTCAAATTCTACGGGCAAAAGCGGCTTCTTCAACTCGCCGAGCGGCTGAAGGAACGCCGTGGCGCGAATATGGCCCTGGATGCTGTCGTTGACGATGCGCTCTACGCAATCGAGGACATTGTTCGGCTCGAAGAGCGCATCAAAGGGATCGAGGTAAACCCTGGACCCTTTGATGCGGCGGATCGCCCCTGAGCTCTTGGAGATGTACGGCGTCTCCATTGTGACGGCCGCCGGATTTATCGGTCATGCCGGGGACATCAAGAACTGTCGCAACGCCGATGCCTTTGCGATGCGCAGCGGTGTGGCGCCGGTGCCGTGCTCGAGCGGACGCTTCCAAGGCGCGCGTGTCAACGCCGGTGGAAACCGCCAGCCCAACAGACTGCTGTACTCGGTCGCTCTGATCCAGATTCAATCCAAGGATCATCGCGGTCGCGTTTACTACGACCGCAAGCGCGCGGAGGGCAAGAACTATCGTTCGGCCTTTCGCTGTCTCAAGCGCCGATTGGCGACCGTCGTGTACTACCGTCTTCGCGAAGCGCAGCCTCGGCTCGACGCGAGACAGGATGTCGCCGCATAGGTGGCCCGGCTGTGATGTGGTGAGGATCGGGCAACGGGTGACTCGAACTGAAATCGGGAACTCTGGGCATGCGTAAGGAAGCGCAATGTGAGGGACCTGACCGAATGAACATGACCTGGCCGGAAGCGACCAGTTGGACGATCCGAGGCGTCGGCACGGTCGTGACGCTCGAGGCCGGAGGCGCGCTGCTCGTCGCGGGTGCGGCGGGCGTCGCGCTTGCGCAACCCGTACCCGTGAGCCGCGAGATGGCCGAGCGAATCGGGACCGCCGAACGCGCCGAGCGGGCGAAACTCATCGAAGCAGCGCACGGTGGTCCCGTCGCTTTACCGACGCCGAGCCCGTTTCTGAACGAGCAGTACGTTCGCACGCTGCCGACGCAGGCACAACTCGACACGCATCCGCAGCTCGTCCCTCACGCCGTGCCGGGTTCTGCGCCAAGCTTACCGGGCGACGACGCGGTTCTCGAAAAGCGCGGCGTCGTCTACCCATACGTCGACTCGCATGCGCTGGCCGCCGGCGTGAAAGCGCTCGGCGACACGGGCCGTTGTTTCCCGCAGTTCGAATCGTTCGAAGGGAACAGCCGACAAGCGTTCGACAAACTCAAAGACCTGATGCAGCCGCCGGACGGGTGGCAGACGCATCATCTCGTCGAGCAGATTCGGACCGACCAATTCGGGACGCAAGCGATCCAGAATCGCGCAAACGCGCTCAATCTTCCGAAGCCCGTACACACGGAAGTCTCCGCGATCTATAGTCGTGGGATTCGAGAGGGAACGGCGCTCGCGAAATTCGCGGAAGAACACCCGGAGCTGAATATTTCTACGGTCCGGGATTACGTGAAAACTTTATCGTTTGCGGAGCAGCGCCAGTATTCCATCGACACGATTAAACGTGTGCTTGAGGATCCCAAAATTCACGTTTCGGCACAAGATCGTGCGCCGATCGAGAAAGATTTACAGCGGCTCGAAAACCCGACGCTCGATAAAAATCTCTGCCCGCCGCTATCGCAGATTCCAAATCAGGCTGCGCCGGAGGTCGTGGAGGAGCGGGGGATCGGCGATCGGGGAGATGGGCTTGTAGCGCACGAAAGCCAAAATCAGAACGGCGATCGATCGACGCAAGGGCGCTCTCTTGGCGAACATCAGCTTGCCGTTGATTCGCACCTAGAGCTTCACATTTTTCACGATGGCCAATCTCAAACGGTCGGCGTAGGTCATCGCCAAACCGGCAAAATCTTAAATTACGGCGCGCTGATCGGCATCCAGGATGACGCGTCCGCTCAACGCGGACTCACCATGTACCCTAGGCAAGAACTTTTCGATCTGACGCCTCTCGAAAAGCGGCCGGCTCTCGCCCTGGCGTTGCGCGACGGCAACACAATCGAAATCGGCGTCGGTAGCAAAGGCGTTGCCGTCCATGACATGACGCCTGCGCATCAGATATCGCCGGCACTCGAGCATACCCGTGCAATCGAGCAGCCGAAGGGCCGCGGACTCGAGCTATGACATGGCTGACCTGTCCCGTCGCATCGCTCATGACGCGGGCAGTACGTTGCCCTCGCGCAGAATGGCCAGGCTCAGGTTCCTCAAATCGAACCGCCTTCACCCGGACGTGGATGAGTCGATGAACAAGACGAAATATCAGAGCATGACGGTCGACGAGTTGTTTGAAGTGCTGGTGGAAGCGGCGACGCAGGAACATGAAGTTTTCGCCCGAGGCGAGCCCATCGAACGGCAGCGGCAATGGGCGAAGACAGAAGGTGTAATCAAACGTGAAATCGCGACGCGCGGCGAGGATGCTAAGGGGCGGTACTACGCGCTCTTGATCGACGAGACGCCAAGTCTGCGGATGAGCGGCGCGCTTGCGCTTTGGGAATCGGATCCTGCGGCCGCAGCGCCGGTTTTCGAGGACCTCAGCACAGGGAGGTACGGTGCCGATATCGGCATGGACGCGAAGACGACGCTTGACGAGATGCGCAAACGAGGCCTCATCCCGCCGAAAAAGTAGTGGCACGAGGACTTGAACCTCGGTCCTCCCGGTTATAGGCCGGGCGCTCTAAACCACCTGAGCTATGCCACCGAATTGACAAAGACGGTCGCTGCGGCTGCAACGATCGACGAGGAGCCTCCGCTACTCGAGATTATTGGATGCTAGTCAATAGGAGATCCATGTCGCCCTTAGCAGCGTGCGGAAAAACTCGGCGACCGAGCATCGATTTTACGGGCATTGTGAGCTATCATGGTTGCAAGTCTCCTCGATTCTTTGTTGGGGTAGCGGCCGATGCGGTCAAAAGATGTGCAGCGAACGGCGATGTGGACGACGGTCTCGACCGAAGAGCTGGTTCCTATCGACCACCCGCTTCGAGCGATACGAGTCATGGTCAACGCGGCTCTCGACGAACTCTCGCCCGCGTTTACGAAGATATACTCTCGGATCGGACGTCCATCGATCGCGCCGGAGAAGCAGCTTCGAGCGATCCTGCTGCAGATGTTCTCCACGGTCCGCAGCGAGCGGCTGCTCATGGAGCAACTCCGGTACAACATGCTCTTTCGTTGGTTCGTCGGTTTGAGCATTGACGAGGCCGTGTGGGACGTTACGGTTTTCACCAAGAACCGCGAGCGGTTTTTGGATGGCGAGATCGCTGCGCGCTTTTTTGAATCGGTGCTGGGCCAAGCGCGGGCCAACGGCTTGCTCAGTGACGAGCACTTTACCGTTGACGGGACATTGATCGAGGCCTGGGCCAGCCACAAAAGCTTCAAGCCGATCGACGATCAACAACCACCGGCCGGCGGCGGTAGCAATCCGACCGTCGACTTCAAGGGAACCAAGCGCAGCAACGACACGCACCGATCGACCACGGATCCAGATGCGCGGCTCTACCGTAAGAGCGCCAACACGACTGCGCAGCTGGGTTACCTTGGGCATGCGCTGATGGAGAACCGAAACGGGCTCGTCGTGGATGGGCGCTTGACTCTGGCGACGGGTACCGCCGAGCGAGAGGCGGCTTTGGCCATGATTGAGGGCATCTGTGGAACGCGTCGCGTCACCCTCGGTGCCGACAAGGGCTTATGATACGGCAGACTTCGTGGCGGCGTTACGCGCTCGCGGTGTAACGCCTCACGTTGCGCAAAACACGACGAATCGACGCAGTGCCATCGACGATCGCACGACACGTCACGAAGGATACGACATCAGTCAGCGCAAGCGCAAACGTGTCGAGGAAATCTTCGGATGGGAGAAGGTTGTCGGCGGAATCCGCAAAGTCAAAGTTCGCGGATTGGGTCATGTCGGCGCCCTCTTCACCTTTGCGCTCGCAGCGTTTAACCTCGTGCGCATGCGCAAGCTCATTCCAGTATCCGCATGAAGACGGGATCAGTGTGTCCTGAAATGAGCAAAGACGCCCAAAACGATGAGAAAATCGACAATCTGGGACAGGGACGAAGCCCAAGGCGTGCATCAAATAAGAAATCTTCGGCGCCTTCCGCGCTTAAATCCGCACCCTGTTAGACCTTTTTAGTGTCGCAAAAGGCGAACGCCACGTCTGGTCGTCGCCGCCGGGCAGTCCAGGAAATCGCTAGCTTCGCGGAATTGCACCGACAACGCAGACCATCTCGCCGCCTTCCATGACGGCGATCGTCGGTCGAAGCAACATGATCGCAGTCTTGTCGTGAGGTGCACGGTACGTCTCGACGACGCGCAATGTGAGAGGGTCGATCAGGCGTCCTATCTCGGTTTCGCCGACGACGACACGGCCTACGTCGCTTTCGCGTAGCAACGGATGGTAAATTCCGGCCGCCGACGTGCGCATCGAGGTAACCGGGCCGTCGAGCAGTCGCGGTTCGTGAGTCGCTGGCGGTGCCGTATCGGCCTTTATCACGCCAGTCATTGCGAGAGCGCGCGCAATGCCGTCGGCGACGGCACCTGCCCAGCGCTCCTCTTCGGCACCGGCACCGCCGACCTCAATCCAAGCAGCCTTCGCGCCGCGCGAGAGCGCGTAACCGGTTAGGCTCGTCGTTCCGCGCTCCGGGCCGTCGCGCACGAACGGCGCACCAATAGCCGCCGCGACCTCGTGACTTCCGGCGAAGCGGTACACGAAGCAGTTGACGCACCAGCTACCGCCGCCGTGAACGTCGAGAACGACGTCTGCCCCGTCGACGGCCTGGTGCCGGAGAACGGCCGCGAGCCGAGACGTGTGCTTGCCGAGCGCATCGCCCGGAAACTCCATGTTGACGTCGTCGCCGTCGATGTGCGCAGTGCGCGAGTTCTCCTCGTAAGCGAGCGGATTTGCAGCTGGCACGACGCGCAGCGAGCCGAGCAGCGCGTCACTCGGCGTCGACTCGAGAAACCGCATGATAGCCCGCGTGCCCCACGGTCCTTCGTCACCATGCTGTCCCGCGACAAGTAGTCCGACCGGGGAGGCGTCGCCGACGCGCCCGACCGAGACACCGACCGTTGGCGCCGCGACCGTTGCTGGGATCGGATACGAAGACCACGTGATACGGTCGAGGAGCGACGAGCTCACGCGGCGACCGCTTCGCGGATTCCGTCGGCTCGCGCGGAACGGTGCAGGGCTTCGATCGCGCGGAGTGTCGCGACGGCGTCGCTCGGCGGAATCCGAAGCGGCCGTTGCCGTAATATCGCGTCCGCGAACTCGGTCGCCTCACGCTCGTACTGATCGACACCGGCGATGCGCTCGTAGCGCTCGTCGCCACGGACCGTCACCCGCACGACCGTCTCGGACGCGGCATCCGGAACGAACGCTACTGGCACGTCGATTTGCCCGCGCTCGCAAGCGATCGAGTACGACCCAACGCCCGCGGCACGGAAGCCGCAATCGAACGTTGCCGTCCTTCCTCTAGTACTACTGTGTCATAAACAGTGAATTAGTGGTATACATTATGCATGAGTGCAGAGCAGAAGCATGAAGCAGCGGCTACCCGGCGTCGCTTCAAGAAATACGTGGACAACTTGGCAACGGCTTTG
>JAABUU010000211.1_pt1 | contig 142025 bp, 136 predicted proteins | sample 5559301 | NCBI WGS metagenome assembly JAABUU01 (sample SAMN10711884, study PRJNA513360) | rock metagenome | isolation source: Antarctica rocks | place: Antarctica: Victoria Land, Richard Nunatak white | reverse complement strand
ACTATATTGACACTGTTCATCATCAAAATTGAAAGAATTGCAACACTAGAGTATTTGAAAAATACTTGAATTACGACGAGAAAATGACTATTAGAAACGAAAGAGTAGAACGTCAAGAATGCAAAGAAACAAAGAAAAACGAAAGTATGATGACAAGAGTTAAGAGAGAGCGCTTGTATGCGCAAACTATCGATGTGATTGATCAACGAAAAGATATAAAGCAGCGACTTTGACCAGATTACATGTAACTTAGCATACATATAGCGTCTAGACAGTGTCATAGTCATAGACTGCATGCACTTAATGAAGGGGGAAAAAAACGTAGATAATTGACATTTATGCTTTCATGTCAGATGATTTCGTTTAGAAAACAAGCATCTTAATAATTTATTGCATTTGTTCTGCAAATGTTCAAATGTTTGACATTTTTGACACTGATTGTTTAATCAATAATCTCAATATTCAACTGTTTAATATGTTGATCTCGCTGCTAAAACTCATTTTTTCAGATGTTTTTGTGCTTCAACTTCGATTTTGAACATCAGTATCGTTGAAGCATAATTCTTTCTTGCTTTATTTTCTTCTTTTGATAATTATATTGAATTGATTATCAGCTTCAATTCAGAGTTGTACTTCTTTAGCTCAATTCTCAGATATTTCATTTCAATCTTCATGTTGAAGATATTGATTTTCAGACTGTGTATCACTATCTTGTATCATTTTTCATTCTTCTTGATACTTTTGACTTTGAATATATGCTTTCATATATCTCTTTGCTTCAGTAAAGCTTTCGCGATATATTTCTCTGAAATCATTAAAGCAATATTGTTATCTCTTTGTGTTTTAGTCACTGTAGCGACTTTTATGTCAGACTTTGCCTTCTTCAGTACGTTGTTCACTGCATTACGCATTTTCATCGCTTCTAAGATTCAGTTCTCATTTTTCAAAGTGACTATCAATCTTCTTTCATGATATGATATCTCTTGTGACTTTGACGAGAGTTTTTTGATAATCAGATTTCATTCGTCTGCATTTGCATTCACATTTGTATTCACATTTGCATTTGTGTTTGCATTTGCATTTGCATTTGCGCTTGTGACTTGAGCTGCTTTTTGCATATATGTGAGCTTCTGCATTGATTTTTGCGAACTTTGCATGATTTGCAACGTTTGCGAAATCTGCATCTTCTGCAAGATTTGCAAATTCTCTATCATTTGCTTTGCATTGATTTTCTTTTTGATGTTTTCAGCATTTTGTTGAATCAATTGTAGAATGATCTTCAGTTTGTTGTTTATTTAACTTTGAAGTCAATCGATTTGCTTCTGAATTAAGTTTTCTATGCTTTCATCAGATGCTCTTCAAATGTAGATTAAGCTATGACTTATAGTCTCTTTCTGTTCTGATATTGCTTGTCTTAGCTGATTGACTGCGAATTTAATTCTTTCGCGCAGTCTCTTTATCTGCATCTTTTTAAAGATGACATTGTAGCACTTGCTAGTACTAACTTCAATACTAACTTCTTTTTGCGAACTTTTCATCACTTTTCGCTTTTTCATTTCTTTGGCTTTCACAATCGCTTGTATTTGCTCTTTTTGCTGCGAATTTGCATTTTGCAAATTGATTGTATTCTTGTTGTTGTGCGCATTTGTATGTGAATTTAGCATCAATGCATTAAGTGAACTGAACATGTATTGCGTTTTTCTATTTGCTGATGTGAGCGATTTTTGTTGACTGCAAAATAGATCAATAATGTCGTTTTGCAGTTGTTTGCTTGTTAATGAACTCATGCTAAGTTCATTTCATAGATTTGTTTCAATCTCTAACGTTGATTTTTTAATTTCTATCATCGACATTTTGAATTCTGACTCTGAGCTATTGCTTCTGCTGAGTTTCACGTTACTATTCGCGAAACGAGGCGAGAAAGAGTGCATGAAGTGACTCTTTTCATAAAGAGTTTTTTCGAGTTTCAAGCTTTGAACTTCTAGAAAATTCACTTAACATCACTTAAATATCTCTTTAATTTTTTATTCAGAGCGTTTCATATAGACAGTAACTTTAGTGTAAAGATGTTTCAATTTCTATTCTGAAATCTGCAATAAATCGTCTTTTATTATCAACTTATGTCAGATAAAAATGATATAAATCTAGTCTGCAAGAATCTAGATTACTCTTTTTGATAGAAAATGCTTGATGCAATTGCTTTATATCTCATGTATTGAAGTAATCATGTTATCTCACTCAGAATAGTAACGACTGATTTTGACTTATTATCTTGCATATTAAGAAAAGATAAAACAAATAGTGATTTGATAAGAAATGCTGTACTTTTCTGAAACAACATTGTTCTTTGTGCAATCTTCAAGCACAAAAAAGTTCGATTTCGATTTTTGCATCAGTACGCAGTCTTCTGTGCTGTTTTAAAGTCAATTGATGACTTGTTCTTTTTATGTGAGTTTGCTCTTCAATTTATCAATCAAATTACTGTTTGAATTGATGATTCTTTCTTCTGCGTTGATGAACTCTCGTTTCGTCGTCGATTTTGACCTGCGTAAGCGCGAAAAATTTCAATTTTCGATTTTTAACTTGCGACGCAGTCATCTGTGAAGTTATTGAGTCGAATGAGAGCTTGTTTTAATCATACAATTGTGCTTTATAACTTGTTGATTGATTTGATATATTATATGCTTTAATAGATCGCTGTTGTCAGTTGCAGACGTTAAGTATGCAAAGATGATGTGTCATTTCATTGAGACAAGAGATGAATGCATAAAATGTTGAAGTACTAGTCTTCAGCTGAGAGCAGTTCTTTGAAAGATGATTTGATATCTTGCAGTTGAAGCAGATGATTGACATTCTTAATTATTCAGATTCAAGAATGTAATGTTAACAAAGAAACAAAATGTTTTTTTGAAGCTGCTATCAATTTGACTGTTTATTACTCGTCACGTAACTAATAATTGACTTGTTGTTTGTTATTTACATCTTGAAGAAAGATTTTAAGCTTATCAAGTGAGCTAAACTTTATAAGACAAACTGACAACATGTTCTGAAGATGATTGTTAATTTTATTTTGAATGTCGTTCATCAAAGTAATATCATTGTAGTTCAGAAAGCTGAATATTTTAGTGAATTTTAAATAGAAAAAGCTGAAGAGTTTGTTGAGCTGCTTTAAAGCAACGTATTTGCAACGACACTTTTGAATCAGATTTTAATCTTCGTAAATTTCTTTCAGATGTTTCAGTAACTCTGATAGTGATTAATAAAATGAGAAAGCATCAACATGATGCTTTGCATAGATTTGCTGATCAGCATTGTCTTCTAGTTTGAAAATCACATAGACAATACAAATCTTTTCAGTAGAATAATGATTCGCGTTGACATCGAGCTTGTCAGCTATTTTGATATTTCATGTCTTTCAGGTAGAATTATTTGTTTCGATGAAGATGAGTGAATTCGAAAGCTTGATGAACTTGTGATGATCATTCTCATTTTCGTTATCAGATAGAGTAAAAGATTCTCATTAAAAGTAAGCTTCAAAAGTTGAGCTTCATTCAACTTCAAAGCAATGAATTGAAACTAAAATCATAGAAGCTTCTTTCTGATTAACTCGTTGCTCAGCTGATTGAATATCTTAACGAGACATAAATTAATCAGCTTGACGTTGTTTTGCTCTGAAGTTCAATTGCTCATCTTGTAACTGATTGATCTTTTTCTCTAACTCATTATTTTTATCAAAAGTGACTTCTAGTTGTTTTACTCTCTTTTTATGATTGTCTTGTATGAGAAGTCAATGTTCATTGAGTTGTAAAGTCAAGTCTCACTAACTTTGAAACTCATTCAGCATATTAATGACTTTGTTGAGTTGATTGCTGACTCAATGAAACAGTTGTTCTTCAATGTTTATGTTTCATGCAATGACAGCTTTCTCAGCTTCAACTGAAGCATTAATGAGTAGAAGTGAAATTTTTCTATTGACAGTACTTCTAAGCAGATGAGTTGTTCAAGACTCAACTGACTTGATGTTGTGTATCATGATGAAAGAAGATAAAAGTTGTTGAAATAAAAGTAAATGAAAGATTGATGTTTTGAATTGATGTTTCTTGATGAGTGAAAATTCAAAGAATTTCTTGTGAATTTCAAATAATAATTAAGTGCTTTATTTGAAGAATCTCTTGCAAATAGAATGATGAAAATGAGTGTAGAATTGAAGAATCTTTTGCAATTTAAAATGATGATGCAAATTTGAAGAATTTCTTACAAATTTTTCTTACTGAATAGATTGTTTTGTATTGTTTATTCGCTGATAGCAGAGTAATTGATGAGCATTTATCTAATGTTAGAAATCAGCATAAAATGAGTCAATATGAATGTCATTTAACTAGTAAATAAATGTTAAGAAAGAAAGATAGCTACAGAAAAGAAGCTGACTACATATGTGTGTTTCTCAGTCAACGCTAAACTCAATAAAAACTAGTCAAGATGACGAAGCGAGAATAAATCTGACAAGACTAGAAGACTGAGTTTGACAAGACTAGAATCATGACAGTTTTAAAGATGATCTTCTTAATGAATTTGAGTTTTTCAAATAAAGTGACATCAGCGACGTTGTCAACGCATTTGATGAAAGATTCACTATGCATTGAGTTAATAGAAGTACTATTGACTTTCTTTAATAAGTATGTATGATCTGTAATACTTGAAGCATTGCTCATAATGATTTACATACATATCTGATTTAACAAAAATATCGAGTGAAATTCTCTCATTTAAATTTGAATAAGACTCAACATCAGCAAACAAAAATAATTTAATTCAAGCATTTAATTTAATCATTAATAAGCATCTTCATTGTTTAATTTCTATTGATCTTGAAGATTGATGATAGAAGACATTCAAGCTGAATTAAATATAATGAAATTTAAGTAGAAATAAAATTCAATCTAATTGAATATGAACAGTAGATGCAAATCTTTAATACAGTACTTTAATTTAATCATTGATAATATCACTTTGCTATCAACTTATTATTAAATAACAAAAGTATTCTTTGCATTGATTTTTATTAAAGCGCAGTTTGATGTTTAAAAAGACTTGTATCTTTTTGATGAAACATGATCTAGACATTATTCTGTTAACAACATGATTCAAGAAAACAATTTAATGTTTCATATATGCTCTCATTATGACAAGCTTGCAAAAAACATCAATGAACTAAAGTGACATCTCATCAAGTATGAAGTGCTCATATATAAGCAGTCTTGAACAAGATTTAAATTTAAATGTTCATTGATAATCATATTAACACTTAATGTTGATCAATGAAAGAAAATTAATGATGTAGCTGATACACATCTTACAGAAGATATCGAATAGAAGAATTGTCAGTGACTAAATTTGAAAGCAGATAATAAATTACATAAAGTCAATGATATGCTAGATTCAATCAACGACGAAAAACAGTCAGTTTCTATATTGAAAGAGAAGAAATATGCATCAGATGAAGATTGAACTTTAATACAAACTGAATTTATTCATGTTGAATTAAAACTTCTGTCAATGTCTTTGATCATACAAGTTGAATCATTTAAGAAGATTATCAAGAAAAGAGCTGCAATGATCATTAACATATCTGTAATGATCTTTGAAGAAAGATCAAGAAAACGTCAATGAGAATGTAATGATTCATATATTACGAAGTATTATTTCTTTCAGAACAAGACAAACTATGCATTCACATTATGACTATATTAAACTAGAATTACAAAAGAAAATGTAAATAAGTACTTTGATGATATACAATTACACTCACTTCATTCATTGCTAAGTTTTTGAACATCTGATGAGTGATTGAATTTATTGCATTGAATATCATATAATATTAATAATGAACAATGATAGTCAAGAGCATTTTGTATATCATTTATGTACAAAGAAGCAGATGCAGTTCAATATAATATTAAATATCAGAATATTATTGACTCACTTCGTTTTCTTCTGAAACATCAACTCTTTGAAAAAGATCTCGTTTATGTATTCATTCATCATTAAAACATGAACAATTGTCGAGTTTATAGTAAGATGTACATGATTGATTAATAATAAGAAACACAAGAAAAGCTTTTTGATGATGTCATTATAGTGTTGCTTCTACTGATAACAGACAAGATAACTTTAACTCAACATCAAAGTGATTTTGTTGCATGATCTTTTTATCTTATTATTGAGAACTTGTCTTGATGTATATGATGAGCACAATTCAGATCAAAAATGATTCTTCAGACATTTTTTCTCATCATTGACAGTGATCATGATAGAATAAAGTCTCAGATTTGACATATGATTCTATCAACTATACTTGAACATAAGCAGCATCACTTTTCTAAAAATATGTTTAATACTCATTACATCAACAATTGAAAAAGCAATCAAAGATGATATCAACATCATCTGCGCTGACAATCTTACAAAAAAGTGTCATTCTATTATCATTAAATTTATGATAAACTATGAAGAACAGATTTTAATTATAAGCATAAAGAAGAATCAGCAATGCTCTATCTGTCAGATATTTTCTCAGAAAAGAGAGAATTTTATGAATATCTGACAGTCACATATTTATTAATTCACTTAAAGATAAATTCAACTGCAGAAAAAAGATGATATTTTTAAAAAGAATTAAACTGATCATTAAGTTAAGTTTTAAGTTAACATTTTGAACTTGAACTGAGATCAAGTTGAGTTGCTCACATTTTCAACTTGATGCAACTCGACTTAACTGAGAATTGAATCAACTCAACTTGACTCGTCAAGAACTTAAGCTTGACGTTAAGAAAGCTAAATATAGAAATTTTTCCGATTTTTGACTTTTGCATTATCTTTTTGCATTATCTTTTAATAGAAAGTCATGAAGAAGAACATGAAGAGTGTTTGATAAAGAGTCATGACGAGAAACATGAAGAAAAACATGAAGAAAGTCATGATGAAGAACATAGAGAGAAACATAGAGAAAAAACATGAAGATTGTTTGACTTTGATAGAGAGTCATGACGGAAAAACATGGTAGAAAGTCATGAAGAAAAATCATGTAGACTGTTTAATCAAGCTATTTACATTTATCTAATATCTTGTCAAATTGAGTCAAGTTTTTGAGTCAAGTTGTTGAATCAAGCTTCTCAACTCAATCTGAGTTCTTGAATTCAACTTCTCAATTCAACTTGACACTTTTTCAAAAAAATTTCAACTTAACTCAACACTTTTCAAGTCAAGTACTCAACTTGACGCAATCAGTCTAAAAAGAATAGTATCTGAGTTCATTTCATTCACAACTTCGTGTGATTTCATTACATGATTAATATACATGAGTGTATGATGATCAATATTTTGCATTAGTTACTCAAAAACACAATTATTTACATGCTCAATTGATTTGATGAACTTATTGAGAAGAGAATTGTTGCATTTAGAAAGAAGAAAGAATATTAACTGTATATTAATCATGCTTTCAATGTAACTCAGTTGAATGAATGATTTTATAATGTATTTGCATTCGTCAAACTCAAAATCTTTACAAAGTATAACATTATCAAACAGTGAATAACTTCAAATAGAAAGATCATGATTTGTCAAATACTTTTGATTATTGCATCACTGTTTACTCATGAATCATCTGCAGCAATGCATTGTACTTGAGCAATGATAGATTTTATAATGCTCGCTCAATATACATCACATAATGAAAACACTCTTAAATATATGCAGCACACTCTTTTTTAATGAAACAAATTAAAGAAAGTTTATCATGATGTCAGATCATCAACTCAATTTAGAACATAAATAGTCAATGTCTTAAATAATCTTGATTCATTGAATCTGTTTTGCAGTTCAATGAATCAAGTCATTAATCTAGTTATCATTATCTTAATTTAGTTTCAACAATTCTGTTTCAATCATCTCAGTCATGTGCATGAATCTTTGCAATCTTAAGTCATAAAATTACTGTCTAGTCTTGATTCTGCTCAATTCATGTATATAAAAGTTGAGCTTTTGTTTTTTTCTTTCGCTCTTTGTCTTTCATCTTGTACATTATTTGATGTATTGTTCTGTATCTAGTTCAAGTAATATAATAATCAATTCTCTATATTGATAAAATCTTTAATTCAGTCTAGTCTTTGACATTATGAAAGATCTACACTTTCTGCAACGTTTTCATACATTGAAATCTCATTTAGTTACTCTTTCACTTAAATGAAGTCATCTTACAATTTCTTGATCAATGATGAGTGTGCTGTTGAACAGTTCACTCAAAGTATGATCGAAAATTCAGTCAAAATCTTTCATGTAATGTAAAAGCTTCAAAATTAAGTTTGACAACATGATGTCATCATCTCATTTTCATTCATCATTTTCAATTCTTCAATTTATATAGAATTGAATTCTCAGTCTCTTGTGATGATAGCTCAGATCATTGCACAAATCTTGAACAATCAATCTTTTCTCATCATTCATTCTTCTGCAAATTCTGTCATTGTTATCATTGCTTTTAGATTTGAGAAGCTTCTTGACATATCTGAGTATGAAAAGAACAAAGATTGATTGAATGCATGAGAGCAAAGTCTGATACAGCACATGAACATGAACGATAATCATTATCTTTCTCATAGAGTCAAGATCATTTATATTGAGTCATGACTCATCATAGATAAGAAGATTCACAATCTAATGAATCAATATTAAGTCAATGATCTTTGTATCATTTTCATCTTTGCAGATTAATGACATAAGTTATGTTATTGCTGTGACAATTCTTTTAAAACAAAAGATGCTCATTTATATCTTTGTAAAACTTTGAAGCAAGACATGAATAACTTTGTTGACTACTACAATCTCTTCTATCAAAAGAAAGAATTTTCTTTGATGAAAGATTTCTCATTGATTAACTGTCTGAAGCATAATGTCAATTATTTCACTCAAGTCATTATCTTTTTCTGACAAAATCTCGATGAAATTCAATCATTCATCTTTCATTAATGAATTTAAACATTCTTTGATATCAACAAAGAGCTTCAGCAGCTTAAGCATCATCAATCTCACTTTATCTTCATCATCATCTCATTTGTCAAAGTCAAAAGTATCTTTGCATTAATTAATAATTCTTTGAGTTTCAAGATCATCATCTTTGTGACTGTTGTTTCAACAGTATCTTCATCTCTTTCTTTCTCATTTCTTGATGAGTTAATAAATTTAAGCTTTATCATTGTCATCATTCAAGATAAGACTTTGATTGTTTTTGAAATTAAGAAAATCTGCAACAAGTGAAAGTTGTGCTACTACTGCAAGTTGCAACATTCAAGCAAAATCATTAAAGAATGCTCAAATAAGAAGTTCTTCACTTTGCATATCATGTTTACAATAATGATGTTATCAGTATAAATGAAGAAATCTCACTGTCTGCAAAAAAAGGTTAGTTTCTGAACTAAGTTGCACTCAGAAATCTGTATACATATCATTTTGTCTACTAGTTTCAAACTTTTCACTCTCACTTTAATCATATAGAAAGTTTTCTGCTAAATTTATCTTGAAACTCTTTGAATTTGATTCAATATTCAAAGATAGTCACATGATAGTATTTTGTATTCTACGTCAAGCTCAATTTAAAGTTCTCACTCTCATTTTGATTGATAGTAAAGTCTCAACTTATGTCTTTATGAATAAATTCTTCACGCAACAACATCATTTTCTCTTGCATTAATTAATTTATTCTTGCAAACTTCAAGAATTTGATGATTAAGTCGCTTTAATTGATGACATTACTCATGTCATTAAAATCACAATAATTTTCAATGAATATATTGAAAAACTATTCTTTTATGTCATTAAATTAAATCAGTATCTCATCATCATGAGTTTATCATGACTTCATCATCACGTCATTGATGTCAAGTTTGAGCACAATATTCTCATTTTATCTTTCTTCTTTTATCTTAATCATTATTGCTCATCTTTCATCAAGATGTATAATCTTAATCAACAAGAAGAAAATTTCTCATTTGAAGTTAACAAAGTAGCTTTCTTTCAGTCTCATCTTCAATTCACTCACAAGAAGCAACTCAGTTTATGAATTACTCACAAGAAGCAATTCAGTTTACAGATCATTCACAAGAAGTAATTCAGCATTCAGTTTGCTTGCAAAAAGTAATTTAATCTTTCATTCACTTGAAAGAAGTAACTCAGTTTTCAGTTTGTTTGCAAGAAGCAATCTAGTCTCTTATTTACTTGAAAGAAGCAACTTAGTTTTCAGTTCGCTTACAAGAAGTAATTCAGTTCTCAATTCACTTGCAAGAAGTAACTCAGTTTCTCATCTGCTCACAAGAAGCAATATAACTTCTCGTTCACTGATGAAAAGTCAACTAATACTTAGCTTGTTCACAAGAAACAAATCTCATTCAGTCTTGTCTTTTATTTGAAACAAGAAGCTTTTAGTTGTATTCTTCAAGTCATTTAAAAAGAATCCTCATCAAAAATCAAGTGTTGAAATTCTTTTTTCTTTAAAACTTCTGTTGTTTTTCAAGTAAATCAATTTAATTGATCTTTTATACAACTTGACATAGTTGAGTTGAAAGCTTGAAGCTTTGATCATGCTGCTCATGTCAAAGACATTGAAGTGTTTAACATCACTTTAAAGAAAATCAAAGTTTTCTTGAATCTTGAATCAATCTCATCTTCTAGTTCAGATTCTGATGAGTTAAAATTGCATCACATGACTTTAACTGTTTATTCAAAGAACAGTTTAACTCTTGCTCAGTTCTCATTTCATCTTCAAGACAGTATGTATGATAAGAATCATCATCTGAATCTTCATCAAATGAAAAAGAAATTTTATTTAACTGCATTCACAACACAAGAAAATCTTGAAGTTTATTAACAAAGTAAGAACGTTAATTCAGTTATAATTTTATCATTCAAATATTTTAAGTTTCTAAATGTTTTCTTCAAGAAGAACGTTAATATCTTGTCTTTGCATCAAGCTTATGATCATGTCATACATTTTAAAGAGAATGCTTAATGTTAGAAATCAGCATAAAGCGAGTCATATGAGTGTAATGTAACAAGTATATAAATGCTAAGAAAGAAAAGTATCTAGAAGAAAAGAATTGACTGTTTATATGACTCAGAAGAACATAAGCTAATTCTGAATAGAGTTGACTTTGAAACAACTCAATAGTCTAGTGACGAGTGATTGATGATAGTCAGAAACATAGTCATCAACATAGTCATCAACATAGCTATCAACATAGATGCGTAGTTAGAATCGTAATAGTATTTTCTCTCTTTAATGATTTATGTTTGCATGAATGTATTTTCTTAGCCTTGTGTAGAATCGAAATGTCTATTGTAGCAGACTAGCTATGTAGAAAGAAATCAACTTGCTCAACAAAGAGATTAAATATTGACTGATGTCATTGAAGCAGACTCACTAGAAGAAGATCAACTAGCTCATTGAAGAGATCAATTGTGATCATGTCATTGAAGCAGACTTACTGCTGATTCAGATCTACTACATAGTAGAGCTTGTTTTGTTCGTTGATTGACTCAATCAAGAGATCAATCATTGTTCATCTTTGTAGCAGACTCACTTTGAGTGTCGTTCAAGCAGACTGACTCGATGATGAGATCAATATTGAACGCGTCTTTGTAGCAGACTCACTAGTTGCACATGAATGAGTCGACAGATTAATTCACTGATAGATAGAGTGATGTGAGTAGCTGAGTCATTGCATTGACGAAAGATATCATTGAAGCAGACTCACTAGTTGCATGTGAACTCAATTAGTTGCATGTGAACTCAATGACGAGTCAGATTCACTGATAGATAAAGCGATAAGAATGAGTAAATCATTGCATTGAGAGTGTCGTTGAAGCAGACTCACTGAGATTTCAATATAGAAACAAGCTCAAAGATTTGCTTGTTATTGAAGACATTATTATGTCATTGTAGCAGACTCACTAGTTGCACATGAATGAGTAGACGAATCGATTCACTGATGAGTAAAGTGATGAGAATATATGAGTCATTGCATTGATGATGAGTGTCATTGAAGCAGACTCACTGTTGAGATTTGCTCATCAAGATAGAGACTTTATGCAGTTCTAAACTGATCTCTTTGATTGTTTAACAAATTCGAAGAATTTCTTGTGAATCTAAATGAACGATTAATTCACTGATCTTTGATTTAGTTGAATGATTTCAATCGTTTGTTTATACTTGCTGATCAACGTATGAGTGAAGAAAGATGAGTGCTGCTACATGAACACAAGTCACTAGATCAAAGTCAATAGAGAATTGAAGAATTACTAACAGAAACACTTGAAGAAATCGATGCAGATTATTTCACTTCGTCTGTAACGAAGAAGCATTTATATAATGTTAGAGATCAGCATAGAGCGAGTCATATGAATGTAATGTAACGAGTATATAAATGCTAAGAAAGAAAAGTATTTAGAAGAAAAGAATCAACTATCTATATGACTCAGAAGAACATAAGCTAACTCTGAATAGAGTTGACTTTGAAACAACTCGATAGTCTAGTGACGAGCAATCAACGATAGTCAGAAACATAGTCATCAACATAGCTATTAACATAGATGCATAGCTAGAATCATAACACTCAATTCTCAGTCTTTGCTTTGTACAACATAAGTTGTGACAAAATTTTAAAACTTCGTCATTATTTGAATGAAAATCTGAGCAAAGATTTCATTCAAGTCAGTTGCTCTCAGATGATCATCTCTGTTCTCTTCATTAAGAAACTTAAAGAAGAACTTTGCTTTTGCATGAACTATCGAGATCTGAACACTATCACAGTCAAGAATCAATATTTTCTGTCTTTGATCTCAGAAATGCTGAATCATCTAAGTTGAGCTAAAATCTTTATTAAGCTGAATATCATTTTTACATTCAATTGACTTTAAATCAAAGAAGAAAATGAAACTTTCATCATTTTTTGCACTTGATTTGAATTATTCAAGTATCTAATCATGCTTTTCAATTTATGTAATGAATTTGTTTCATTTCAAAAGTATATCAATAATACTTTTTGCAAACATTTAAATAAGTTTTATACAGCTTATTTGAATGACATCTTGATTTATTTTGACAATGAACTTGAGCATGAAATTCATGTCAAGCTCATTTTGCAAAAGTTGCAAGAAGCAGATTTTCAGATGAATATAATTAAATGCAAGTTTTACATCACTTAAGTCTCATATCTAGAATTGATAATCATCATTGAAGAGATCAAGATGAATTCTTCTAAGATAAACATCATTGTCAACTGATTTATCTTAATCAACATTAAAAACATTCAAAGTTTTCTAGATTTCGCGTAACTTTTATAAAAGATTCATTTATGACTATAGTAGAATAGTTATCTCGCTCACTTATCTCATCAGAAAAAATGTACTCTTTGTCTGATTTCAGAAATGTCAGATTGTCTTTAACATTCTTAAGAAAGTCTTCACTTTCAAGATTATTCTTCATCACTATAATTCAGATCACAAGATTGTGATAGAAATCAATGCTTTGAACTATGTGTTCAAAGACATTCTTTTTCAGTATGATGAGAATGAGATTCTTCATTCAGTCACTTACTTTTCGAAGAAGCATAATTCAGTCAAGTGTAACTACGAGATCTACGATAAAAAACTCATGATCATTGTTTACACTTTCAAGAAATGATGATCAGAGCTTAAAGACTTTATCTACTTTGTCAAGATGATCATGAATTACAAAAATCTTAAGTATTTCATGTCAACTAAGCAGTTGAGTCATCATCAAGCTCATTGAAGTGAGTTTCTGTCTAGATTCAACTATCACATCGCTTATCATTTCAACAAGATTGATGATAAGTTGAATGCTTTGACATGTTGTTCAGAAGATCTTTCTAAAAAAAGAGATACATTCAATTTTCAATATCAATATCAACATCAAACAATTCTGAAAACTTATGTTTTAAATCTTAATATTGTTAAGAATCTTGTTCTTGATATCTTCAACATCAAAATCATGAAGTTTCAATCACAAATCATCATTCTAGATTCAGTTCAGTTACATCTGTTTTCAGTTATTTCAGCACTTTTGCAAATTCTAGTTTTCATGAATTTAAAAATCGAAAAATTCAACGTTGAAGATGTTAAATCTCAGCTAAATCAAAATATCTTGAATCTTGATGAAGATTCTGCTGACACTCTCACTCAAACATTGTGAAAGTAAATTGAAATCAATAACAAATTTGCAACTCAGATAATTAAAGCACTTTGTAATGAAGCATAACATCACAACAAGATTTCTTTAATTGAGTGTGAAAAACATGAGAATCATCTGTACTTTCAAGAAAGAAAGTACATGCTTAACTCAGATAAACTACGTCTTCATATCATTCAACTCACTCATGATAATGTTGTCAATGATCATTCAGAAAGAGCAAAAAGTTATGAACTGATCAGTTGAATTTATTGATAATTAAACATTTATAAATATATTCAACGCTTCATATAAAACCATCACATGTGCACATGTTTCAAACTTTTTAAACAATGAACTCAAGAATGATTATGTTTTCTTTTAATCTTTGAACGTCGTTGACATGATATCTTCATGAACTATGTAAATTCTTTATCGCTCAGTATCTTCATGAGTATCACATATAAATATGTTCTAATCTTCATTGATTGTCTTATTAAAATAAGACATTTAGTTCTCATTACTTTTATGAAAGTTGAAGAAGTTATTAACTGCTTCTATGCTCATGTTTGAAAACATCATGATTTACTTGAGTTCTTCATGTCTGATCAAGACACACAATTCATCTTCAATGTCTGAAAGCATATGTGTAAAATGCTGAAGATAAATGCTAAGTTATTAATAACATATCATTCTGAGATTGATGATTAAATCAAGAAAATCAATGCTGTCATGAAGCATTATCTTCAAGTCTTCATCAACTACATGCAGAATGACTGAGCTAAGTGACTTTCTGAAGTTAAATTCATTATCAATAATGCATCATCATTAATCACTTTAACATCATTCTTCTTAATCAATTTAAGTCAGAACTCACGTTTAAACTTCACGTTTTCTGAATTTCTGCTTGAGAATCTTATGTTTCAAGCTCAAGACAAGTTAATCAATGTCAAAGAGTTTATTAAGAAGATGAAGAAACTAACTGAGCATTTATGTGATGAGATGCTTATAGCTCAAATCATTTATGAATTCAATGTTAATCTCTCTCATTATTCTTGTTTTAAATACTTCGTTGAAGATGAAGTTTGACTGAATGCTTGCAATTTCAGCATCATTCATCTTGTTATCAAGTTAAATGATCATAATGTTGATCTCTTCAAGATCAAGCATGTCTTCAAGAATAATTCTCTGATCATTGAGTTAAATCTTTCAGCATTCATGAAGATTCATTCAATCTTTCATGTCACTCTTCTGAATCATATCACAAGTGACTTTCTTTCAAGTTAACATCATAAATCTTGAGAACTCATTATCATTAAAAATGACAAAAGATTCTGATATGTTTTATTTTTATTTTTATTTCTTCATTAAGTGCATGCAGTTTATGACTATGACATTGTCTAAACGCTGTGCATATGTTAAATTACATGTATCTTGATCAAAGTTACTGCTTTATATCTTTTCATTAATCAATCACATCAATAGTTTGCACAAACAAGTGCTTTCAATCAAACAACTTCTTTCTTTCGTGCTCTTGTTTTCTTATCTCTTCATGTTCTTCTTACTTTACTCTTTCATTTTCAATAATCATTTTCTTGTTGCAATTTAAGTACTTTTCAAGTACTTTAGCATTACGATTCTTTCAATCTTGATGATAAACAACATCAATATAATGTTCATGTTTTTGAACTGTGCTTTTGCTTTAAGCTGTAACTGTTCTGCTCTATAATGTTTGCAGTTCAGTAGTAAGTGCTTTGACGTTTGTTTCGTCTTGCATATTTTATAGCATTTGTTTAAATTATTCTCTGATAATCGATGTAAATAACTTTTAAAATAGTCATGTTTCATTTTTAGCTGTATAAACGTTGAAATCGTCAGTCTGTTTATTTTTCGAAGCTTCTTTAATGATCTGTAACTCAGATTCACTCTCGCTGTGTGCTTTTGATACTGATTTTCTTTTTTGATGCTGTTATTTCATGCAATTAGTCATTGCTCTTTTATCTCTTTGTCTATTTGCTTTTTGATGAAGCTCATGATTATTCTTTTTCTGATGTCGATTGTTGATCTTTTTCATGCTGCGTCTTTGATCAATTGATTCACTGCTTCGTTTTCAATGATGTTTTTGCAACTCAATACTCACTGTATGCATATATGACATTGATTTTGTTATATGTTATTGAATAACTTCAAGTTGACATTGCTCTTTGCTTTTAGTCTTTGCAGCGTCATTTGACTGTCTGTGTACACTTAAATTTCACTGTCTTTATGTGCTTCTTCGTTGCATATTGCAATTGCATCGTCAATAGCTTGCAATTTCGCTTTCGTTATAATTATTTCGCTGATCACGCTTGTCATCTTGCTGCATGCAACAGAATCATGCGTGAATATCATCATGATTTCGATTTCTGTTTTGAGCTCTGCTATCTTTTTTCAAGTTTGTGATGTATCAATGTACATCACTATGTTTTTCGTCTTTTTGACTATTGTTTTCAGTTCTTTATAGTGTGTATTTATTGTTTGCACATTTCATTTCTTGCAAATTCAATTTACATCTTTGTCAAATATTCAATTTTCTGACCTCATGAATTCTGATATGTAAACAGCATACTAAACTTCAAGCGTGATAAATATTATAATTTATCTTTGTTCAAGTATTACATCAATTGAAAAAATCACTTTTTTACTTGAAAGTCTTTTCATCTTCTGAATAATTGTGAGCAAATGCTTAATAAATATCATCTTGTCAACTCTGTCGTTGAAGAATCACATGTACTGTCATATGTGATATTTCAATGTTAATATCAAGAACTTTAAATTTAATCTTCATCATCTCAACTCAGCTTAAATCTGATTCAGATCTTGTTTAAATTTAACTCAAATATGACTTAAATGTATTTTAGTTTCACTTATGCATCATTACATTAAAATGCATCTCGTCTCATCTTGTTCAGATCTAACTCAAATGTGACTCAGATTTATTTCAGTTTCATCTGTGCATCATTACATTAAACTGCATTTCGTCTTTCTTTTACTCAGATCTGACTCAAATCTTGTTTAAATTTGATTCAAACATCTCATTTAAATCTGATTCAGATGTAACTCAGATGCATTTTAGTATCATTTGTACATCATCATGTTAAAATGCGTTTCATCTTGTTTTGCTTTTCAGACATCTTGCTCAAATTTAACTCAAATGTGACTCAGATTTATTATAGTTTCATTTGTGCTTCATCATATTAAAATGCGTTCACATTAATTCTTGTCTTATTTCAACCTTTATTTTTAATTCTTTCTTATTTTATCTTGTTTCTTCTCATCATTTTGCAGAAGCTCAGTCTTAAAAAGAAAAGTTACTGTCATGATGTCAGATCATTAACTCAATTTAAAACATAAATAATTGATGTTTTAAATAATCTTGATTCATTGAATCTGTTTTGCAGTTCAATGAATCAAGTCATTAATTTAGTCATCGTCATTTTAATCTAGTTTTAGCAATTCTGTTTCAATTATCTCAGTCATGTGCACAAATCTTTGCAATCTTAAGTCATAAAACTATTGTTTAGTCTTGATTCTGCTCAATTCATGTATATAAAAGTTAAACTTTTATTCTTTTCTTTTGCTCTTTATCTTTCGTCTTGTACATTATTTGATGTATTGTTCTGTATTTAGTTCAAGTAATATAATAATTAATTCTTTATATTGATAAAATCTTTAGTTCAGTCTAGTTTCTGACAAAGTTTTTTGACATCTTTGATCTTTCAATACAGATACACAACAGAAACATTTCAATATTTCAAAGTTTCATGCAATGACTCATTACGCGAATTTCATTCATCAATATGATGTCATCAACAATGTTAACATGAAATATAAGAAGATTTATCATAAACATTTGATTAAGAAATTCTTTGATCACACAAATAAACGTGATACTTTTCTGAATCAATTGATACATTACAACACAAGATATTTTAATCTATTAGTAATGAAGAATGTATTATTGTATGAAAAGACTAAATTCATTCAGATAAAAAAGAATGTGATGAGTGCAATGATAATAACTTTCTGTCAAGCTATTAATCTTAGCAAATTGAGCATTTCAGTATTTCATGCACAGTACTATCAGATTCTAGATGCAAGACTAAATTCAAAGAAATAATGTTTTATGTTTACATTAATGAAGAATCTTAATATTTTCGAATTTCTGAATGTATTGACTGTGTTCATTCATGAATTTTGCAATGTCATAAATGAAATTCAAGTATTCAATCATGATCTTGATAAGTGAGTCAAGAATGCAGTTGATGCAAAATCATGTTTTATAACAATTCATGACTTTCTTGTATATTAAAAGTGAAACAAGAAGAATGAGAATGATTTGAATAGTTTTGTCAAAGATAGAGTTATCTGTGCATTAAACTGACAGAAGAGTGAAAAATGAAGATGTGACTGTGTTCTGATACAAGAATCATCTGCTTCAAGCAATGATTCATCAGACACATTGAATGATTGTCTGTCTGAGTGACTACAGCTCATCATATCAATCATTGATCAATTTCAACAAAATGATAAAGACTATTTCTTGAAATACATTAATGCTCTCATTGATTTATTAAAGTCTTGAAATAAGAATACACAATAAAAAGTACATGAGATGATGAAGATAAAACACTGATTAAAACGAATATTCAAGAATTCTTATTTCATCAGCGACAGAAGATTTTACAACATGTTAACAACTTTACGAAGTTTACATGTTATGTTAACAATCACTAAGCGAAAGAAAGTAGAACAGAAAAACTTCTTTTACATTAATAACTTCATTGATTGAGAAATTTACAATATCTTTTATGACAAAGACTTTCTTACTAATGAAACGAGAGCAGTCGAGAAGTTCAATGAACTGGATAAATAGTATGTATGTAAGTATCATGTGTTACAAAGACAGAAAAAGTAATCAAGACTAAATTTTCTTTATTATGATCAACAAAGATGATGAACAGTTTCAAAAAAATCTGAAGTGACTTAAAATGAACATAAATTTGACTTTGCATTTGATTTATCAAAGATTTTAGCTTTTCTCAACACTTTCATTTCAACTTCAAGAAAGTGTGTTCAAATTTTCATCAAATCAACATATAAGATTGTCAAGTCAGTAAATAAGTCTTTTCTCAATCTATTATTCTTGATACACTGAACATTTTGCTAAAATCGAGATATTTCATATATTGACTTCATCTTTATAAGCTTTTTGAGCATTCTGAAGTCAATTATGCTTGTCGTTGCAGCAATTTTTTCAAAAACTTTGTTCATGACTAATGTTTGTTTGAATCTAACAAGTTAATCTGAGTACATTTTTGATATTTTATTGACGAGAAACAACGTTTTTTCTTTGAACATTCTCATTTTTGATAACAAATGTATAAGTGTTGTGTGTGATTTCAATTGATTTAATACATCATTTTATTTTTTCTTGTTGCACACTTCACTGAACAGAATGACATTGACTGAATGTTCATTAAACTTTGTTTACACTTTTAAAAATGTGTTATATTTTAGCAAGTTAACTTTTTAAATAAGTATAGAAAAATTCGAGAAATTCATAGAATCTGAGATGAATCTTGAGTTCTTGATAAGACATAATATTAAATTTGAACTCTTAAAAGATTTTCAAATGCTTCTGTATTTTTTTATTCTTTCACTTCATTACAACATCTTTAATAAAGTCTTTGACAGTCTCTGTCTTGACAAATCAATGTCATAAGAATTTAACATCAGAAGTCAATTACAAGAGTATATTCATGATTCATCTGTTCAATGATAGACAGATTGAATTCTTGATTGAATTATCTTGTAAATCAGCATAATAAGAATTCAAAATAAGAATTCAACATCAAAAGTCAATTACAAAAGTATATTTTCAATTCATTTGCTTAATTGCAAACAGAGTTGAAATTCTGATCGTGTTATTCTGCAGATCAGCATAATAATAATTCAAAATAAGAATTTAACATCAAAAGTCAATTTCAAAAGTATACATGCTTTGCTCTTAATGCAGTGTGTATGTTTAAAGATGACAGAAAGAATTAAAGCTGTGTAAGAAAGATCTTGAGCTAAGTGATTAAGTTATTGATTAGATAAATAAAACATGACATTCTCGTCAGCAATGAAGAATTTTCATTAAATAAGTGAGTTAACATTCTGAAAGTAGATTTTTTGAACTCAGCTGATGAATCAACAGCATCAGTCAATAATCATTGAGCTGAAAACTATATGATATGTATGTGCAAACTGCAAAGTTAATTCTCTTTCTTTGAAGTTTTAATTTTGAGTCTTCAGACATGTTTTGAGTCTCAATTCATCTGTTTAATGATAGACAGAATTGAAGTTCTGATTAAACTTTTCTGTAGATTAGCTAATAAGAATTCAAAATAATAATTTAACATCATAAGTCAGTTTCAAGAGTATATTCATGATTCATCTGTTCAATGACAGACAGATTAAAATCTTGATTGAATTTTCTTGTAGAAAATATTGCATGTACATTGTGACTATCATCACTATCAATATATAACTTAGCTGAGTTTGTATTAACAAAGATGCTGTTGTTCATGATTGATAATATGATTCAAAAGAAGTGCTTTGAAGAGATATTTTTTCAATCTTGATGAGTTAATTGAAAAGTCTTTGAAATTTTAGAATTTCAGTCTTAAAGATTTATGCTACGTCTCAATTCAGCACAGACTTGACAGAAAGAATATGTTGTTGAAGATAAAGATTAAATCATTAAAAAGACTAAATGATGAAAGAAGAAAATATATTTGTTGATATAATAACTCACTGTTATATATTAAAAGAAAAAGATAAGAGATAAAATTAAGAAGAAGAAGAAAGATGATTTGATGATGTGTAAAAAAGAAGAATAACTGAGACAAATATTTGAAATTTATATAGTGTAGAATAATTTTTGTCAGACGATATAAATCTCTTGAGAAATGAAAGATGAATATTTGTAACTTACTAATCTTTGCAATTAACAAATGATAAAGAAAATATGTTTTTTCAAACAAAGATGAAGTAAGAAGCATGAAAACTGTCACTTCATATTCAATTACTTCTCACATTACATCTTGATATTTGTAGAACTTTTATTATTAGTGATATATAGTAGTAATATTATATTAATGACGTGAAATTATATAAATGCTTGACAAACTGTACTTGTATAATATTATATCTTAAGTCTCACTGCAATTAATTTATGTTGAAGAAATAAAGCATGTTAATGTTCTTAAATGAACGATAATTAATATGAGATAGTACTAAATTCATTAAATCAAATTTAGATTCAATGAATCATTAAGATTGATCATTATCAACTAGCTTTAGTGTGAAACACGAATATGAAAGTTGTTGAAATCATGTCTAGAATCTAATCACACTGCAGCAAGATAGTGCATAGCTGAGTAGAATGTTTGATCAATAAAGGTAACTTTAACTAGAAAACTAAGAATACAGAAGAAAGAAGACAGTTTCAAGCTGTATTTATAGTAGAGCGAACAAAGAGACAAAGTAGTCAATTTGTCAGACGAAGTAGTTGATTTGCTAGAACTCAAATAGATGAAATGTTTCAGCATATTTCAATTCAAAACATCGTTGTTTCTTGTTCACATATCGAAATTTCTAGAGTCTATTGACTAGATTCTATTCAACGTTGATACGCTTTGTAACATTACTTTCTTCTCTTTAAAAGTCATGTTTCTATGACTTGTAGTATAGCTCATAAAAACAGCGACTAGAAAGCTCTAATGTCAGTCTTTCTATTGATTTTTCAGACTATCGAAATGTTTATTGTAGTTGACTCACTATGTAGAGATTGACTTGCTCATTGAAGAGATTGATTCTGATCATGTCATTGAAGCAGACTCACTAGTTGAAGATGAACACAAGATAGATCAGATTCACTGATGAAATAAAATGATGAAAGTGAGTGAGTCATTGCATTGATGAAGAGTGTCATTGAAGCAGACTCACTAGTTGACTTGCTCATTGAAGAGATTTGTTAAAGATCAGCATAAAGCGAGTCATATGAGTGTAATATAACGAGTATATAAATGCTAAGAAAGAAAAGTATCTAGAAGAGAAGAATCGACTATCTATATGACTCAGAAGAACATAAGCTAACTCTGAATAGAATTGACTTCGAAACAACTTGATAGTCTAGTGATGAGTGATCGACGATAGTCAGAAACATAGTCATCAACATAATCATCAACATAGCTATCAACATAGATGCGTAGCTAGAATCGTAACAGTATCTTTCTCTTCAATGATTCATGTTTGCATGAATGTATTTTCTTAGTCTTGTGTAGAATCGAAATGTCTATTGTAGCAGACTAGCTATGTAGAGAGAAATCGACTTGCTCAGCGAAGAGATCGACTATTGACTGATGTCATTGAAGCAGACTCACTAGAAGAAAATTGACTAGCTCATCGAAGAGATCGATTCGAATGATGTCATTGTAGCAGACTCACTAGTTGCACATGAACGTTTGATCAGATTCACTGATGAGTAGAGCGATGTGAGTAGATAGATCATCGCGTTGACGAAAAATGTCTTTGTAGCAGACTCACTAGTTGCACATGAACATTTGATCAGATTCACTGATAGATAGAGCAATGTGAGTGAGTAGATCATCGCATTGAGAATGTCGTTGAAGCAGACTCACTGAAGTTTCGATATAGAAACAAGCTCAAAGATTTGCTTGTTGTCAAAGACATTATCGTGTCATTGTAGCAGACTCACTAGTTGCACATGAACGAATAGGCGAATCGATTCACTGATGAATAGAGCAATGAGAATAGATGAATCATTGCATTGATGATGTCATTGAAGCAGACTCACTGATCGACTTGCTCATTGAAGAGATCGACTTTGAGCTCGTCATTGTAGCAGACTCACTAGTTGCATGTGAATGTATGATCAGGTTCACTGATGAGTAGAGCGACGAGAGCGAGTAGATCATTGCATTGAGAATAGATGTCATTGAAGCAGACTCACTGAGAATTTGCTCATTGAGATAGAGACTTCACGCAGTTCTAAACTGATCTCTTTGATTGCTCTTTGAAATAGAGACTTCACGCAGTTCTATGACTGATCTCGTTTGTTCATCAAATTCGAAGAATTTCTTTGCGAATCTGAATGAACGATTAATTCGCTGATCTTCTGATCTAGTCGAATGATTTCGATCGTTTGTTTATACTCGCTGATCAGCGCACGAGTTCAAATCTTTTGTTTATTCTCGCTGAGTCAGCTCACGAGAAAGAAAAATGAGTGTCTGCACGATCGCAAGTCGACTAGATCAAAGTCAATAGTCGTGTGAATCAAGCAGAGCAAGTCGATGCAGATTATTTCTCTTCGTCTGTAACGAAGAAGCATTTATATAATGTTAGAGATCAGCATAGAGCGAGTCATATGAGTGTAATGTAACGAGTATATAAATGCTAAGAAAGAAAAGTATCTAGAAGAGAAGAATCGACTATCTATATGACTCAGAAGAACATAAGCTAACTCTGAATAGAATTGACTTCGAAACAACTCAATAGTCTAGTGACGAGCGATCAACGATAGTCAGAAACATAGTCATCAACATAGTCATCAACATAGTCATCAACATAGCTATCAACATAGATGCGTAGCTAGAATCGTAACAAGATTGATTCTCATTGACTTGTCTTTGTAGCAGACTCACTAAATTGACACAGAAACATGAGATAAATCAATTCACTGATAGATAAAGCGATGTGACTAGATCATCACATTAACAACATCTTTGTAGCAGACTCACTAAATTGATCTCGATTCAAATCAAGTTGAATCAAATTTGATGACACAGATTATTTTAACTTAACTGATTCATGAGCTTTTTGAAAGAAGATTGAACAGCTTATTTTCACTCGTCTGCTTCATGAGAATGAGTTGATTCTCAAGCAATTCACGAAAATTCTTTATCGTTGATTCTATTAATTGAGTGAATTGATGCTACTGAATGAGCGATAGATTCTCTAGCAATTCAATGATCATATGTTTTCATTGATTCTATTGATCTTCTGATGTTGTTCTGTCTTTTGATGTTGTTGATCATTAGATAAACAAATTTCTTTATACTTGTTTCATTGTTCGTCAAGTAGCTTGAATGAGTATTGAAATCAATATCATGTAATAAATGAATTCTTAGTTTAATGTTGAGATCATGTCTAGAATCTAATCACACTGCAGCGAGATAGTGCATAACTGAGTAGAATGTTTGATCAATAGAGATAGCTCTAACTAGAAAACTAAGAATACAGAAGAAAGAAGACAGTTTCGAGCTGTATTTATAGTAGAGCAAACAAAAAGATGAAGTAATTAATTTGTCAGACGAAGTAGTTGATTTGATAAAGCTTGAATAGATGAAATCTTTCAGCATATTTCAATTTGAAACATCATTGTTTCTTGTTCACATATTGAAATTTCTAGAGTCTATTGACTAGACTTTATTCAACGTCGACACGCTTCATAACAAAAGTCACTCATTATACTAGATTTATTGACTTGAATGTAAATAATAACTACAATAACACTTAACATGATTAAAGCAATGATTAATGAGACTTTTGATTCAATGACATGTGTTAGAAATCAGCATAAAGTGAGTCATATGAGTGTTATTTAACTAATAGATAAATGCTAAGAAAGAAAGATAGCTACAGAAAAGAAGCTGACTACATATGTGTATTTCTCAGTCAACGCTAGACTCAATAGAGACTAGTCAAGATGACGAAGCGAGAATAAATCTGACAAGACTAGAAGATTGAGTCTGACAAGACTAGAATCGTGACATTACTTCTTTTCTTCAACAATTCATATTTGCATGAATGTATTTTCTGTTTAACTCAATTGATTGCTCAATCATGATTTCACAGATTCAGATCTGTTAAATCGTGATTAATTGAATTGTTGATTAGCGCGATTTATTTAAGTATCAAATATGAAAATCATCAATGATCTTCTGAACATTCATAAATTCATCGTCATCAGCGTTGTATCAATTGAGATCATTGTCATAACTCTTTCATTTGACTCTATACTGAAGTCATTTTCAATATCAATGAGAATTCAATATATCATTGATTTTTCACTCGTCTTCATCATTTATCACTATTGAATCTAAGAATTCGTTCTTTTGATCAGACAAGAAGTCGTCAACAACAGAACAAAGCAAGTCAGAATAAAATACATCATGAACATGCATAGACTCTGATAATTTCAGTTTATATGAAGAGTCAACAAGATTTAGATTGATGAAAGAATTGAGCATTTTGTCATTTAACTTCTTGAAAGATCTCGCTGTAATGATGTTTCTTTCATTCAGAAACATCTTTAATTCAATCTTGTAATTGATCTTCTTTCTATGCTTATTAGCTTGATTCATCATTTGTTTTCATGTTTTGATTAGAGCTTCATGAGCGAAGATCAATATCTTGTTCATTTATTCAGATATATTTTTGACTCAATTGACTTGCAAGCATTCATGAATGCTTTCATACTCAATGATGTCAGAGTCAAAGCTCATATGAGAATAAAAGCTGTTGTTCATGAAGAAGAGAATCAAGAAAATGACTGATGACAAGATGTTATTGTTGACAAACTCAATCATAAGCAGTCACTTAAATCAGTCATTCTGCATATATGAACAGAAGAATCAAAGATATCGCTTGATGTTCTGATTGACTTGTTCACTTTGATCGTTGATCTGAGAATAATAAACAATGAACAATTGAAGAAAAATGCTCAGTCGTTTGCAAAGAAACTTTCATAGTATAAAAATGAATTACGAATCTCAATCAGATACTATGAAGCTTGATAAATCATAAGTTTAATATACTCATTGAATCAACATTTTAGCTGTCTTTTTGACAGTGATATTTTCATCATCAGTGATGCAAGAAATATAATGCTCTTTCTTTGATAATCTGCAGATGATCATCAGAATAGCGTTGTACTCGCTTGAATCAAATAGATCAATAATGAAGTTCATTGCTATGTTTTATCATTGCTGTTCAGATATCAATAGAGATTGAAGCAAGTCATTTGATTTATTTCTAGATGTCTTTGAGCATTGACAGATATAGCAGTTTCAAATATATCAATCTATCGTTTTTCGCATGAATGATTAATAGTAGTTTCGCTTTATGACTTTCACAGTTTTAAGAATATCAGAATGATCAACTGATGATTGATCATGTATTTCATGAATCAGATTCATTTGTAGAAGCTTGTTAAATGAAACTCATAACTGACTATCATGATACACGATTTTATTCTGAATTCAACAATTCTTCAATTTGATATCTTCATATTATGTCTCGTCTCTTGCTATTGCTTCACGAAGTAACGTACAATTCTCATCAATTTCATTAGTCTTAAGAGTCTGTTTATAAATTGATTCATTGATGTTTTTCTTTAGATCAGCAATTTTCATTCAATTCAACGTAAGAATTGTAGTTTGCTGATAGCAACATCATTCATTCTTGAGACTTTTAGAAACTGAATTGACTTAATGAGTCAATGCATTGACTTTGATGTTTTGTTTATCTGAGCGATACATGATTTTGAAATTAAAGTCAACAAGCTTTTGTATTCAGCGCATTTGACATCTACTTAACTTTTTATCTTTCATTAATAACATTAAAGCTTGATGATCAGTGAATATCTTAATGAGTAACTCAGTCAATTTCAGCTCAGATCATTAATGCTTAAAGACACGAATGATTGCTAGTAGTTTCTTGTCATAGATTTTGTAATTGCACTCAGCGAGACTTAAATTCTTGCTGTAGTAAATCATTAAATGCAATGTTTCTTCGTCATCATACTGAGAAAGTATGTCATTATTGACGTAGTTGAATAAGTCTGTTTCAAGAATAGTCTTTTTATTCTGATCAAAATAACGAAGAATAAAGACTTCAGTCATTCATTTCTTCATATGATCAAAGATCATTTGACAAGCTTGATTTCATTCAAATATCATCTCTTTTTGAGTTAGTTGAATCAGAAGATGAACAATCTTCGAAAAGTTCTTTATAAAACGTTGATAGAAATTGCAGAAGTCAATGAAAAACTGTATCTGAGTGAGATTTGTAGAAGTAAATCATTCAACTACTGCTTGTACTTTTCTGAGATTTATCTTTAGTTCTTTGATGAATAGCAATAGTCTCAGAAAGAAGATTTTCTGAACATGAAACTTACATTTGTTTATATTCATCTGAAGATCAGTCTCTCGTAGTTTATGTAAAACTAATCATACATGTTGCGTATGTTTCTTTAGTGTTTTGCTGTAGATGATAATATCATCTAGATAAATCTGACAAAACTGATGAAGATAGTCAAATAGCACGTCGTTCATATAATGTTGATAGAAAGTCGAGCCGTTAATTAATTCAAAAGACATCACATGATATTTGTAGAAATCAAAAGAGATGATAAAAATAGTTAAATCTTCGCTGTTCAAATGCATACGCAGTTTGTTGAAGATGATAATGATGTTCAATCAAGTCAGATACTTGCTATCTTGAATACAAGCGAGAGTTTCGTTTATTAATGATAAGAAATAGTGATTTCGTTTGATTAAAGCATTAAGCTTTCTGTAGTTTATACAGAAACGCAAGCTATCGTCTTTCTTTTTGATGAATAGTATGAGTGAAGTGTATGAAGCTGAGCTAAAGAATATGAAATCTTTACTCAGATGCTTAATTAGATAATTCTTCATCTTTTGAAGCTTGTAGTCAGACATATGATAGAGATGACATCAAGAAGATGTTCTCTCGTCGATTAACTCAATTTTATGATCATAGAAATGATGAGAAAGTAGTTGATCAGTCATCGCTTGATCAAACATGTCTAGATAGTCATGATATTTCAAAGAAAGCTTAGCTTTGATCTCTTTCAAGATTTCTTTATGTGAAAGCTCTTGTAGATTTACATCTTCAAGTTGATTTCTAGCTGTTTTTAGAAGTCGATTGATTTTCGTGATGATGATCGCGAAAGTAGTCACATTCAATCGTTTGACTAGTGATTTATATGCTGCAGTCTTTATCATTGCTATGTTCATTGAATTAAAAGACGAAGCGAAGTTGACTGAATTAAATGATTTCACGATTTTACTGAATGAAGATGACTTCTTGCTGAGTTGAGTGATGACAGAAGAGATAAATCTCTTTAGTATTTAAGTAGAGATTGAACTCTTCTGTTCTATCGCGATTTTCTTGCTTGAAAGAACAGTCAAATGAGCTTTGATAAAAGCTTTGATATAAGTTTTGAAACTAGAAAATTGAAGATGATCATCTTTCATATCAATAGTCATTTTGATCTTGTTCATTCATGTTTTTTCAAGAATCATCTGATGTTGATCTAATCGAGTGATCAGCATAAAGACGAAACGTTTCATATGATCTTGATTAGTGAGATTCAAATAAATTGCATGAGTAATGAGCTTTTTTGCATAATGATCATCAAATCTTCTTATTGATTTGAGCTTGATTAAAGATAAAGATTCAATTTGCAAATGATTATAAACATTCTGCGCGATTAATTCATCAATGAACGAATAGTCAGCTGCTTCAATGTCAATCAATGATTTTAATGAGTAACTAATTTCATTGCTAAATAGTACACATTCAGTAGTTAAAGATTTTGAAGCAAAAAGATTATTTAAGTTACTCATTGTTGAAGAAATTAACACATCTTTCATCATGTCTTTGATGAAAGTCACTAGTTTTTTGTCTCATTCTTTGATTTCTTTGTAAATAATTTCTTCTCTTCTTTTGACATGATGATCTCATTGAGATGAGAAATGAATGCACAAGATGTTGAAGTACTAATCTTCAGCTGAGAGCAGTTTTTTGAAAGATGACTCAATACTTTGCAGTTGAAGCAGATGATTGACATTCTTGATCATTTGAATTCAAGAATGAAAAAAGTAGTGAGTTGAACATAGTTAATAGTCAAGATTGAAGCTGATATCAATGAAGAAACAAAACGTTTTTTCGAAGCTGCTATTAATTTGACTGTTCATTAACGTAGCTGATAATTGAATTGTTGTTTATTATTCACATCTTGAAGAAAGATCTTGAGTTTATCAAGTGAGTTAAACTTTATGAGACAAACTGACAACACATTCTGAAGATGATTGTTGATTTTATTCTGAATGTTGTTCATCAGAATGATATCATTGTAGTTCAGAAAGCTGAATATTTTAGTGAATTCTGAATAGAAAGAGCTGAAAGACTTGTTAAGCTGCTTCAGAGCAATATATTCACAACGACACTTTTGAATCAGATTCTGATCTTCATAAATTTCTTTCAGATGTTTCAGTAGCTTTGATAATGATTGATAGAATGAGAAAGCATCAACATAATGCTTTGCATAAATTTGCTGATCAGCATCATCTTCTAGTCTGAAAATCACATAAACAATATGAATCTTTTCAGTAGAGTAATGATTCGCGTTGACATTGAGCTTGTCAGCTATTTTGATGTTTCATGTCTTTCAGATAAAATCATCTGTTTCAATGAAGATGAGAGAATTTGAAAGCTTAATGAACTTGTAATAATTGGTCTTATTTTCAGATAAAGTAGAAGATTCTCATTGAGAGTGAGCTTTGAAAGTCGAGCTTCATTCAACTTTCTGATTGACTCGTTGCTCAGCTGACTGAGTATCTTGATGAGACATAGATCGATCAGCTTGATGTTGTTTTGCTCTGAAGTTCAATTACTCATCTTGTAACTGATTGATCTTTTTCTCTAGCTTATCATTCTTATCAAAAGTGACTTTTAGTTGTTTCACTCTCTTTTTGTGATCATTTTGTACAAGAAGTCAATGTTCATTAAGTTGTAAAGTCAAGTCTTGCTGACTTCAAAGCTCATTCAGCATATTGATGACTTCATTGAGTTAATTGCTGACTTAATGAAACAGTTGTTCTTCAATGTTTATGTTTCATGCAATGACAGCTTTCTCAGCTTCAACTGAAGCATTAATGAGTAGAAGTGAAACTCTTCTATTAACAATGCTTCTAAGCAGATGAATTGTTCAAGACTCAACTGACTCAATGTCACATGTCATGATGAGAGAAAATAGAAGTTATTAAGATAAAAATAAATGAAAGATTGATGTTTTGAATTGATGTTTTTTGATGAGTGAAAATTCAAAGAATCTTTTGTGAATTTCAAATAATAATTGAGTGCTTTATTCAAAGAATTTCTTGCAAATAGAATGATGAAAATGAGTGTAGAATTGAAGAATTTCTTGCAATTTAAAATAATGATGCAAATTTAAAGAATCTCTTGCAAATTTTTCTTACTGAATAGATTGTTTCATATCATCTATTTATTGATAGCAAAGTAGTAAATGATGAGCATTTATCTAATGTTAAAGATCAGCATAGAGCAAGTCATATGAGTGTCATTTAACTAATAGATAAATGCTAAGAAAGCAAGATAGCTACAGAAAATAAGCTGACTACATATGTGTATTTCTCAGTCGACGCTAAACTCAATAAAGACTAGTCAAGATGATGAAGTGAGAATAAATCTGACAAGACTAGAATCGTAACAACATGATCTGAAAATATCATATGATCTTGACTAGAAATAAATGAATCAGTATATTTTCTTATCTTGAATCATCTACAGCGTGAAATGAACAAGTTAAATATTCTAGACATCAGATTAAACATAAGCAAAGTCAAAAGTCTTTTTGATCAAGTCTTTGCAAATGTATATAAACAATTCACTAACATCTTTAACAACATTTTGAAATCTTGAAGAAACAAGTGTCTTGTCTTTATAGCATAATGATGCAACTACAATAAAAGAAGACAAGTCAAAACTCAAACAGTAGCATCTGTGAATAAAATTCAGCATATAGTGACATCATTTAGCATATTAAATTCTTCAAGTATGAACTCTTCTTCAATTAATAACATCAATATGCATGAATTTGTTAAGAAAGTACAGAACATCATGATTCAAGTTCATCATGATATTTCTCATAGTATTTGTTGCAAATCACAAGATTTACTAGTATCAGACACTGCAAAGAACATGATTGAGATTAATGACTTGAACTTTACGACTTTTATAAATTTAATAAGTTTGAAGTTAAGTTATAAAAAAAGAAAATATACAATTTTCTATAAACGTGATGATACAACAAACATCAGCATAATAAATGAGCAAGAATGAAAAGCAGTTTTTACAGAAATGCACATGAAGAGATTCTTACAATTTTGCTTCATCATTAGAAGAAGTAAAGTGATCTCAAAGATTAATATGTATTCATAACTCATTTTGATGCTATTTAACTAACTGCTTTGCATATTAAAATGCAAAGAAAGAGCGCATCATCATTATCAGAAAATGTAGCATTGAACAGTTAAGCAAGCAAGCAAGTTGAAAACAGAATCATTCAAGTCATTGTGTTTTATAACAATTATGAAATACATGATTAAAAGAGTAATAATATCTGATCGATTTGATATTCATTGAATCAATCATTTAATCATCGTAGAGAGTGTTTGAATTAACATTCTTTAGCTAACTCATTAAAACTCTGCTAATATAACATGTGAACATGTCGTTTGTTTACTCACTTGAGTTTTTCTCTTAATTATAATATTGATATTTCTCATTAATACATCACATCATTACTCTGTATTTTTAAATATTAATTGTTAACTATACTATTTACTGTCACTTCTACTGCAGCTTTTATTGCTTCAACAATCAATAACTTTCTTATGATATTAAGAATGTTTTGCGTTTTCATCATGAACTCAAGTCATAATATACATACTTCAGTTCTCATAAATTCTAAAGATAGAACTGCAGCTGATATCAGAGTTGACAAATGAAACAAAACATCATTTCAAGAACTACAGATTTGAAACATTTAAAGCACTTCAGAGACTTGTTGAACAATGATCACTATAGTGATGATAAATACAAAGAATACTCAAATAGTAATATAAATGAATCAATGTTTAATGAGAATAATGTGCAAATGAATGTCAAACTTTTCACGTCTTTCAGCATCTTAAGTACTGACGAAGAAAGAAACAAACACAGTCAGTCTTAATGATTCAGCACTTCAAAAAGCGACAACGTCATCATGATAAAAAGCATATTGCTCATCATTAATGATGTGACAAGTTAAGCAGTTAAAATCAATTGTTCAAATTGATATTTTTCAAGTTATTTCAGATTGATTGTTCTTGACAACAGAAGTTCATAAAGAACAAGTTGAAGAAATTGAAACAAAACTATGAAAGTTCAGTTATTAGAAGAATCTATCTATGATTGAATGTAAAATGACAAGAAAGAGAAATATTCATTAAGAAGTATGCATCAATGATAAAGAATGATTTATTCTACATTCAAGCTTGAATATTGAGTGATTAATCAAGTAAGAAGATCATGTCATGATTGAATGACATCAAGTCATGACTTAACAATCAAATTCATAAAATATGAATCAATATGATTAAACATCTGAAAACATTAATGAACAACTTGCGTTATAAAGTTGACTTCATTCTCATGTTTCATAAAGTGCATCAAATAAGCAACAGAACTCTTTAACAAATTTAACTCACTGACATCAATAAATGTATAACTGCTTCGAAATATGACGAGATCACATGATGTTCAAGACTTAAGAAATAGTATCAAATGTATATAATTGACAATAGTATTACAGTGAGAAAGCAATTTAACAAGTGACACAGATCTTGTTACAGAATAATGATTATACATGCATGAAGATGAAACTACATCTTGATTAAAAGATGTTGATTAATCGTGACATAATCATTAAAACAAAGATTTCTTGTCTCAATCATTGCAATGATGCTTGTCAGAACAACATTTACTTGAGAAAGAGAATCATTTACAAGTCAAGATCATATCAGAGAATTCTTCAATGTTTTATCAATATTTCTGATCACTTTTGTCTCAGCAATGATAGCTCACTGCATTTGAGAGTGACAGATAAAAACATGCATACTTGCAAAGTTCAAAAGTCTGAAATCTTTGTGTAAATCTTGTAAATCAATCAAAATTTACACATTAAACACAAAAATGACAATATACTGATCATTATAGCTGACTGATGACATTTAATGACAACTTAAAATAAGCAAATTATTGCTCATTAAAATATAATATTATTACTTCTTCATACTTGAATCATGAAACTTGTTGAAAGAAAAGATGTAAAAGAAGTTCTCAATATTACTTCTGTTTTCAATAAATACATGACATTCTTGAATGATTTTTCAAAAGATGAAATAAATGATCAATGAAAAAGTTTAAATAGAATGATCAAGAAAAGCGATAAAGTGTTATTGAAAATCAATGATTATGAGAATAATAATGACATAGAAAGTACTTGAAAACAGATGAACATAAGTAAAACATGAGTTGTTCTTCTGATCATCATTACACTTCGTTCAATGAATTACTCTCAGTTAAAATGAATTGATAATAAACGTTTAAACTAATAGTTGATTGATAGAATTTCAATGTACAGTCAATTTTAACAAACACTTAGCTTGCAGCAAAATCTAAAGCGAAAACAGAGAGCATGTTAATCAAGAACAATAAATAAATGAGTATGTTTTAAGATTAAATTAATGATCAAAGCTTAAGTTTGAATGATGCAACTTTCAATGAAAAGATGAAGATTCACTTGTACAAGCTGACAGTGAGAAAGAAGAAGATGAAAATAAAGAAATATCAGACACAGTGAAATTGAACTTGATCACAATTGATGAAGAAGTTGAGACTGAAGTCAGATGAACATTTGTGATATATTAGAAATTCTAAAAATGACTTGATACTAGCAGATGCAGAGAAGTATGAGATGTTTAAACAGCAAAATAATCATGCAATGAATATTAATGTATTGCGCAAGAAAGATGACATTGAAGAATCATTTAATAACTAGTAGTATGATCATTAATTTACGTTGACTGATCACAAGCATACTTAGAAACAATAATAGTTAAATCTACAAATTTGTTAGTATAATTGATAATGAAAGTGTATGAAAGATCATTACAGTAAACAATTAATATGCAACTTGAAGTTTTAACAAATCGAATAAAATAAACTATATAACATTGACATTTCAACTAGTCTTGAACTCAAAATCATCTTGTATCAACAATGTCAATCAATATTGATTATATAAATTCAAAGCTACTGTTGAGAAATCTTTCTATGAAACATTGATTCATTCATATGCAATGTTATTAATGATAAGTAGTATATTGCAGTGATAGTAAATCAAGTGTCTGCTTTTGCTTATATTATAGTAATAATAGTATTTAGTAGCATTTAATACAATAGTTAAACAGTTTTACATTTGCTGTCTTTGTCTTTGATCTTGTTTACATCTCACTCAAATTTAACCCAGATTTTATTCACTTAAATCTCGCTCAAATCTTGCTCACTTTCATCTTGTCAATTCAGATTTCATTCAGATTCTGCTTAACATATGCTGTGAAAGATGTGATCATATTTTATTCAGAATTATCATCTTTTTTAGAATGTTTTTTTGCATACAAAGTCTTATGCTTTAAACATTCTTGTAATTTACGTCATCTACAACTTGCATGTGCATGTCAGATTTCAATGATTAATGAAGCTGCTAACAATAAAATGAATAATGATGTTGATGTGCATGAAATCTGATGATATGAAACGAGTGAGCTAATAGTTTCTCGACAGACACTTTTCAAATTTGAACACATCAAACATTCATTTTTGCTCATGAATACTGATGTTTCTGTTGATGATGTAATTATATCAACTTGAGAAAGATATTGCATTTGACTGTCATTGAAAGTCTGCTTAAACGTTAAATGAAACAATGTGCAATCTGTAATTATGACGAAGATAATGATTCTATTATGCTCATTAATTGATATGTCAACTTGAAAAAGATATTGCATTTAACTGTTCTCATTATCAAACTTGTATGCAGAAACTTGCTCTGCATCATTGATTAATGCATTGAAGCTTTCACATGATGATGATGAATGATAAAAGACATACTTCTTGTATCAAGTATTATTCATAATATTCAAATTTAGCGAAGATCTTAAGTCTCAAAAGTTCATAAGATTAAATGATAGCAACTTACTTGTATAAATGAGATTCTTGCGCAAACGAGATTTCTGCGCAAGCTAACTAAAACTATTTATATTAGTGTTATTTTTAGCACGTTAAACTTAATACTATCTGTTGCTAATCTTTTTAGATTAGAGTGTACAGAAATCTCGTTTGCGTGAAAATCTCATTTATACAAGTACTGTTTATCAAGATTCTGCGTTCATTTCAACAAACTTTCAATGAAATAAATTTATCATCAAAGAAAATGATAAGTGATGATGAGATTTTGCGACTGAGAAGTGAGTTCACTTTATGTGACATTTTTCAATGACAAGAGATGAGTGATAAACAACTTTAACTTTCAATATCATTGAAAGTTTGCTTGAGTGTTAAACAAAACATTGTGCAATCTGTATATGTGATGAAGATGACTGTTTTATCATGCTCATCAGTCAAAGATGTGATCTGAGTAACTGCATTCATGTAAAGAAACTTCAGACTGATGACTTTTGATTTGAAATGAAATTCAGAGCATTAAAATTTCTCATCAGATGCACTTAAAGATGCGTTGAATTACTCATCATCAATGATACTTAAAGATGCCTGAAACAAGAAAATTTATCTCATCTTGCATTATCATGATTCTAGTTTTGTCAGACTCAATCTTTTAATCTTGTTAAATTTATTCTCACTTTGTCATCTTAACTAGTTTTTATTGAGTTTAACGTTGACTGAGAAACATAAATTCTAGTCTTGTCAGACTTAGTTTTTTAGTCTTGTCAGATTTATTCTCACTTCATCATCTTGACTAGTTTTTATTGAGTTTAGCGTTGACTGAGAAATATACATATGTAGTCAGCTTTTTTTCTGTAACTATCTTTCTTTCTTAACATTTATTTACTAGTTAAATGATACTCATATGACTCGCTTTATGCTGATTTCTAACATTAGATAAATGCTCATCAACTACTTTGTTATCAACGAATAAACAATACAAAACAATCTATTCAGTAAGAAAAATTTGTAAGAAATTCTTCAAATTTGCATCATTATTTTAAATTGCAAAAGATTCTTCGATTCTGCACTCATTTTCATCATTCTATTCGCAAGAGATTCTTTGAATAAAGCATTTAATTATTATTTGAAATTCACAAAAGATTCTTTGAATTTTCACTCATCAAAAAACATCTACTTTTATCTTAATAACTTCTATCTTCTCTCATCATGACATGCAACGTCAAGTCAGTTAAGTCTTGAATAACTCATCTGCTTAAAAGCATTGTCAATAAAAGAGTTTCACTTCTACTTATTAATGCTTCAGTTAAAGCTGAGAAAGTTGTCATCTCATGAAACATAAACATTAAAGAACAACTGTTTCATTGAGTCAGCAATTAATTTGACGAAGTCATCACTGAATGAGTTTCAAAGTCAATAAGACTTGACTTTACAACTTAATAAACATTGACTTTTCATACAAGATGATCACAAAAAGAAAGTGAAACAACTAGAAGTTGCTTTTGATAAAAACAATGAGCTAAAGAAAAAGATCAATCAGTTACAAGATGAGTGATTGAACTTCAGAGTGAAACAACGTCAAGCTGATTGATTTATATCTCGTTAAGATACTCAGTCAGCTGAACAACGAGTTAATTAGAAAGAAGCTCACTCTCAACAAGAATCTTCTACTTTATTTGATAATAAAAACGAAAATGATTATCACAAGTTTATCAAGCTTTCAAATTCACTCATCTTCATCAAAATAAATGATTTTATCTGAAAGACATGAAACATCAAAATAGCTGATAAGCTTGATGTCAACGCGAATCATTATTCTATTGAAAAGATTTATATTGTTTATGTGATTTTCAGACTAGAAGATGATGTTGATCAGCAAATTTATGCAAAGCATCATGTTAATGTTTTCTCACTTTATTAATCACTATCAGAGCTACTGAAACATTTGAAAGAAATTTATGAACATCAGAATCTTATTTGAAAATGTTGTTGCAAATATGTTGCTCTGAAGCAGCTTAACAAGCTCTTCAACTCTTTTTATTTGAAATTCACTAAAATATTTAGCTTTCTGAACTATGATGATGTCATTTTGATGAACAACATTCAGAATAAAATCAACAGTTGTTTTCAGAATGTGTTATCAGTTTGCCTCATAGAGTTTAACTCACTTGATAAGCTTAAGACTTTTCTTCAAAATGTGAATAACAAACAATAAGTCAATTATCAGCTACGTGATGAGCAATGAACAATCAAATCAATAGCAGCTTCAAAAAATGTTTTGTTTCTTTGTCAACATCAGCTTCAGTCTTGATTACTAGCTATGTTCAATTTGCTACTTTTTTCACTTTCAAATCTGAATGATCAAGAATGTCAATCATCTGCTTCAACTATAAAACATCAAGTCATTTTTCAAAAAATTGCTTTCAGCTGAAGACTAGTACTTCAACATTTCATGCATTCATTTCTTATCTTAATGAGATCATCATGTCAAAAGAAGAGAAGAAATTATTTACAGAGAAATCAAAGAATGAGGTAAAAAACTAGTGACTTTCATCAAAAACATGATGAAAGATGTGTTAATTTCTTCAACAATGAGCAGCTCAGATGATTTCTTTGCTTTGAAATCTTTGATTACTGAATGTATACTGTTACGATTCTAGTCTTCGTCTATTCTTCATTTATTCTTCGCCTGATTTCATTCTAATCAAGTCTAGCGAGAATCTGATCTAAAAGTGATATCATTGAGACTCTGCATCATATGTGTAAGACGTCAACTCAATCGAGTCTAGCACAGAACTAAGAAACATACATATAAGAATTGAGTTCTTTTCTGTAGATACTTTTCTTTCTTAATATTTATTTATTAGTTAAATGACATCTCTATGACGCGCTCTAGATCGATCTCTAACAGTAGATAAATGCTAATCAACTACTCTGCTATCGACGTGTAGATGATACGAAATAATCTACTTCTATTCAGAAAATTCGCAAGAAATTCTTTGAATTACTTTCATCAAAACACATCTTTAAATTTACTCAAATTTACTCAAATTTATTAAATTAATCACTCAACTTTATCACAATCAAATTTATCTATCTATCTTTCTCACAATGACATGCGACTTCAAATCAGTCAAGTCACGAACAGCTCGTCTGCTTAGAAGCACTGCTAGCAGACGCGTTTTCATTATTTCTTTCGATGTCTCAGCTGAATCTCAGAATGTTGCTATCTCATGAGACATCAACATAAGTCAACAACTTCGTCAATGAGCTATTGATCAGTCAGACGAGATCATTAAGATGCTGATCGAGCTAAGAGATCAACGAGACATGACTTTGAAACTCAATGAGCAATGAATCGATGTTCAAGTCAATCACACAAAGAGACTTGATGAGCTAAAGATCAATCAAATGACAATAGACACTCAAGAAGAGACTATTGTTGAACTACAAGAGAAAGTCTTGAGTCTAAAAAAGAAACAGCGTTCAACGAATCAATTTCAATCTCGTCAGTCTACGAAACCTCTATCTCGTCAATCTATCGAGAATCATACTCGACGTGAGTCGTTCACTCTATTCGATAATGATCATCACAAGTTCTTCAAGTTTTTGAACTCATTTATATTCACTGACGAAGATGAATCAACATGAGATAGCTGAAGAATCAAGATGAACGACAAGCTTCAGGCAAACGTCGATCACTTCGATAATGAGAATATCTGTATTGTCTATGTGATATTTAGACTAGAAGATAATGCTGCTGAGCATATCTTCGCTTGACGTCATCATGATGTTTCACATTCTTACATCTTGATCTACGAGCTATTTGAGCATCTGAAAGAAATATACAATGATCAGAATAAGAATCGAAAGTGTCGTCATGAGTATAACGCTCTGAGACAAGCAGAAAAGTCTTTCAATGTCTTCTACTTCAACTTTATGAAGCTATTCAGCTATCTAGAATACGATGATCGCATTTTGATGAACGATATTCAGAATAAGATCAACAATCGCTTGCAGAATGCTTTATCAATTTGCTTGAAAGATTTTATCACTTTACATTGTCTCAAGAGCTTTCTTCAGAGTATGAATAATAGACAGTGAGTCAATTATCAGCTTCGAAGCGAACGTTGCATGATCATCATCAAAGTCATCGTCACATCTGAAAAGCGCGCTACTTCTCTGTCAGCAGTGATGACTTTGATAATTGGATATGTCAAGTCAACTATCTTTTCTACATCTGAGTCAGTCAGATCGTTTATCGTTTGCTATATCTGAAAGATCTTGAGTCACTTGTCAAAGAACTGTTTTCAAAACAAAGTTAATACTTCTGCTTCTTGAGCTTTCACTTCTCATCTACATGAAATCATCATTTCGAAGAATAAAGAGAATGAGAAAATGTCTTCTTTCGAAGATAGCGAGGCAAAAAACTAGAGACTTTCATCAAAGACGTGATGAAAGATGTGTTAATTTCTTTAACGATGAGCATGTCAGATGACTCTTTTGCTTCTGAATCTTTGATTACTGAATGTGTACTTTCTAGCAATGAAATTAGTTACTCATTGAAGTCATTGATAGACATCGAAGCTGCTGACTATTCATTCATTGATGAAGTGATTGCGCAGATTGTTTGTGATCAGTTGCAAATCGAGTCTCTGACTTTGATCAAAGCGAAGTCAATTCGAGAATTTGACGATCATTATGCTAAGAAACTCATTACTCATGTCATCTATTCGAATCTGACTGTTCAAGATCATACGATTGACACAGCTTCTATGTTGATCACTCGATTAGATCAACATCAAATGATTCTTGAAAAAACATGAATGAACAAAATTGATTTAGTAATAAATATGCAAATCAATTTTCTTCGATTTTCGAATTTCACTTCTAGTCAGAAATTGATTGTTTTATTCTTAAGTCATAGAACAATTACGAAACAGAAGAGCTTGACTTCTACTCATATACTGAGAAGACTCTTCACTTTCGTTATTTCTTAACTCAGTCAGAAATCACTCTCTTTCGATCAGTCAAAAGAGAAGTTCATTAAAACGATCAAACAGTCAAAATCGCTTGAAGCAATTTCGTCTAGCGTCAATTCTAAATCGACGTTCAGTCTGAAATCAGCTTTCAGTTCAATCAACATATTCATGATAGAGACAGCTGCATATAGAATGTTAGTCAAACGATCAGATGTCAAGATCTTTGCTGTTATCATCTTGAAAATCGATCGACTCATAACTACAGTTGAAAACAAGTCTGAAGAAGTGAATCTGCATGAGCTTTCTCACGCTGAAGCTTTTGAGCAAGTCAAAGTCAAGCTTCTCTCTGAATATCACGACTATCTAGACATCTTCGATCGAGAAATGATCAATCAGTTATCATTGCATCATTTCTACGATCACAAAATTGAGTTAATTGATGAAGAAATGCTCTCTTGAAGCAGACTATATCAGATGTTCAATCACAAGCTTCAGAAGATAAAGAAGTATCTGATTGAACATCTGAACAAAGAATTCATTTTCTTCAGCTTTGCATCATACGCTTCGCTCATCTTGTTCATCGAAAAGAAAGACGATAGTCTGCGTTTCTGCGTCGATTACAGAAAGCTCAATGCTTTGATCAAACGAAATCGCTATTCTTTGTCATTGATAGACGAGACTCTCGCTCGTATACAAGAAAGCAAATATCTGACTCGATTGAACATCATTGTCGCGTTCAATAAACTACGCATGCACTCAGATAGCGAAGATTTGACTATCTTTATTACCTTTTTCGACTCATACAAATATCATGTAATGCTCTTTGAATTAATCAACGAATCAACGTTCTATCAACATTATATGAACGACGTGTTGTTCAAATATCTACATCAGTTTTGTCAGATCTATCTAGATGACATTATCATCTACAGCAAGATCTTGAAGAAACACAAGCGACATGTACGATTGATCTTGAATAGACTACGAGAAGCTGATCTACAGATAGACATCGATAAATGCGAGTTTCGTGTTCAGAAAATCATCTTTTTGAGACTTTTGATGTCAATCGAGAAACTTAAGATGAATTCACGAAAGATACAAGCAGTAGTTAATTGATTTACACTCAATAATCTCACTCAGATGCAGTTCTTCATTGACTTCTGCAATTTCTATCGACGCTTCATCAAGAACTTTTCGAAGATTGTTCATTCAATGATTTGACTCACTCAAAAGAAGATCATATTTGAATGAAATGAGACTTGTCAGACTGCATTCGACCACATGAAGAGACGTATGACTGAGACTTCTATACTTCGTCACTTTGATCAGACTCATGAGACTATTCTGAAAACTGACTCATTCAACTACGTAAACGACGAAGTTCTCTCTCAATGTGATGACGAAGAAGTACTACATTCGATTGCTTTCTATAGCAAGAACATGTCTTCTGCTGAGTGCAACTACGAAATATACGATAAGAAACTGCTGATCATCATTCAAGCATTTGAGCATTGACGACTTGAACTGAAGTTGACTGACATTTCTATCAAGATGTTCATCGATCATCAAGCACTCATCTCATTGATGAAAGACAAGAAGCTGAGTCGACGACAGATGCGCTGAGTTCAGAAGCTAGCTGACTTCAACTTCAAGATAATGTATCGACCTGACAAACAGAACATTAAGATCGATGCATTAACTTGTTGAGCTGACTTCATGCCTAGAGATTTCGACGATGAACGCGTTTGATATCAAAGAACTACTATTCTGACATCAAATCGAATGAAGATCGCTGATCTAGAGAAGAATAATGATCAATCAATCTATAAACAGATTCTTGAGACTAATGAGATCGACGAGAATTGTACGCTACTTCGCGAAGCAATAGCAAGAGACGAAGCACAATGCAAAGACATCAAGCTGAAGAATTGTCGAGTTCAGAATGAAATCTTATACAAAGACAGTCAGCTATGAGTTTCGTTCAATGAACTTCTGCAAATGAATCTGATTCGTGAGATACATGATCAGTCGTCGATCGATCATTCTGAAATTCTTAGAACAGTGAAGATCATAAAGTGAAATTACTATTGATCTTCTATGCGAAAAACGATAGATCGATATATTCGAAACTGCTACGTATGTCAACGTTCAAAGACATCAAGAAATAAATCAAATGACTTGCTTCAATCTCTATTTATATCTGAACAGCGATGACAAGACATAGCAATGAACTTCATTATCGATCTATCTGATTCGTACGATTACAACGCTATTCTGACTGTCATCTGCAGATTGTCAAAAGAAAGACATTATATTTCTTGCATCATTGATGATGAAGATATCACAGCTGAAAAGACAGCTGAAATGCTGATTCAATGAATATATTGAACTCATGATTTATCAAGCTTCATAGTATCTGATCGAGATTTGCAATTCATCTCTATACTATGAAAGTTTCTTTGCAAATGACTGAGCATTTTTCTTTGATTGTTCATCATTTATCATTCTCAGATCAACGATCAAAGCGAACGAGTCAATCAGAACGTCAAGCGATATCTTCGATTCTTCTGTTCATATATGCAGAACGACTGATCTAAGTGACTACTCATGATTGAGTTTGTCGATAACAACGTCTTGTCATCAGTCATTTTCTTGACTCTCTTCTTCATGAACAAGAGCTTTCATTCTCATATGAGCTTCAACTCTGACATCATCGAGTATGAAAGCACTCGCGAACGCTTGCAGATTGATTGAGTCAAGAATATATTTGAACAAATGAACAAGACTTTGATCTTCGCTTGTGAAGCTCTGATCAAAACACAAGAACAAATGATGAATCAAGCTAATAAGCATAGAAAGAAGATTAATTATGAGATTGAATCAAAGATGTTTCTGAACGAATGAAACATCATTACAGTGAGATCTTTTAAAAAATTGAATGACAAGATGCTTGATTCATTTCAGATCACTGAGTCTGTTGACTCATTCTATAAGTTGAAACTATCAGAGACTATGCGTATACATGACGTATTTCATTCAGAGCTTCTTCGTTCTGCCGTCAATGACTCTCTGTCTGATCAAAAGAATGAATCTTCGAAATCAATAGTGATAAACGATGAAGACGAATGAAAAATCGATGATATACTGAACTTTCAACGTTATAGAAGACGACTTCAATATCGAGTCAAATGAAAGAGCTATGACAACAATCTCAACTGATATAATGCTGACGACAACGAATTTATGAACGCTCAAGAGATGATTGATGACTTTCATATCAAATATTCAAGAAAAGCGCACTAAGAAACAACATTCATGTGAACATGAATAGTCAAGAAGAGAAAGTAATGTTACGATTCTAGTCTTTGTCTATTCTTCATCTATTCTTCGCCTGATTTCATTCTAATCAAGTCTAGTGAGAATCTGATCTAGAAGTGATATCATTGAGACTCTGCATCATATGTGTAAGACATCAACTCAATCGAGTCTAGCACAGAGCTGAGAAACACACATATAAGAATCAAGTTCTTTTCTGTAGATACTTTTCTTTCTTAGCATTTATCTATTAGTTAAATGACATCTCTATGACTTGCTTTAGATCGATCTCTAACATATACTATCTGTTACAAAGTATGTTGACGTTGAATAGAGTCTAGTCAATAGACTCTAGAGATTTCAATATGTGAACAAGAAACAATGATGTTTCAAATCAAAATATGCGAAAACATTTCATCTATTTAAGCTTTAGCAAATCAACTACTTCGTTTCTTTGTTCATTCTACTATAGATACAGCTTGAAACTGTCTTCTTTCTTCTGTATTCTTAGTTTTCTAGTTAAAGCTACCTCTATTGATCAAATATTCTACTCAGCTATGCACTATCTCGCTGCAGTGTGATTAAATTCTAGACATGATTTCAACATTAAACTAAGAATTCATTAACTTTACAATATGAATATCAATATTCATTCAAGTCACTCAACTGATAACGAAACAAGTATAAAGAAATTTGTGTATCTGATGATCGATGACATCGAAAGACAGAATAACATCAAGAAATCAATAGAATCAACGAGAACATATGATCATGTAATTGCTAGAGAATTTATCGCTCAGTCAGTAGCATCAGTTCAAATCAATTAATAGAATCAATGATAAAGAATCTTCGTTGATTGCTTGAGAATTAATTCATTCTCATGAAGCAGACAAGTGAAAATAAGCTGTTCAATCTTTTCTCAAAAAGCTCATGAATCAGTTGAGTCAAAATAATCTGTGTCATCAAATTTAATTTGACTCAATTTAAATCAAGATCAATTTTGTCACGATTCTAGTCTTGTCAGACTCAGTCTTCTAGTCTTGTCAGATTTATTCTCGTTTCGTCATCTTGACTAGTTTCTATTGAGTCTAGCGTCAACTGAGAAACACATATATGTAGTCAGCTTCTTTTCTGTAACTATCTTTCTTTCTTAGCATTTATCTTCTAGTTAAATGACACTCATATTGACTCGCTCTATGCTGATCTTTAACATTAGATAAATGCTCATCATCTACTACTCTGCTATTGATGAATAAATGATACAAAACAATCTATTCAGTAAGAAAAATTTGCAAAAGATTCTTCAAATTTGCAACATCACATTAGATTGTAAGAAATTCTTCAATTCTACACTCATTTTCAACATTTTATTTGCAAGAAATTCTTTGAATAAAGCACTCAATTATTATTTGAAATTCACAAGAAATTCTTTGAATTTTCACTTATCAAAAAACATCAATTCAAAACATTAATCTCTCATTTATTCTTATCTTAATAACTTCTATCTTTTCTCATCATGACATGTGACATTGAGTCAGTTGAGTCTTGAACAATTCATCTGTTTAGAAGCATTGTTAATAGAAGAGTTTCACTTCTACTCATCAATGCTTCAGTCAAAGCTGAGAAAGCTGTCATTGCATGAAACATAAACATTGAAGAACAACTGTTTCATTGAGTCAGCAATCAACTCAACGAAGTCATTAATATGCTAAATGAGCTTCGAAGTCAGCAAGACTTAACTTTACAACTCAATGAACATTGATTTCTCATACAAGATGATCACAAAAAGAGAGTGAAACAATTAAAAGTCGCTTTTGATAAAAACGATGAGCTAGAGAAAAAGATCAGTTAACTACAAGACGAGTGATTGAACTTCAGAGCGAAACAACGTCAAGTCAATCGATCTATGTCTCATCAAGATACTCAGTCAGCTAAGCAACAAGTCAATCAGAAAGAAGCTCACTTTCAATGAGAATCTTCTACTTTATCTGATAATGAAAATGAGAATGATCATCACAAGTTTATTAAGCTTTCAAATTCACTCATCTTCATTGAAATAAATGATTCTATCTGAAAGACATGAAACATCAAAATAGTTGACAAGCTCAATGTCAATGCGAATCATTATTCTACTGAAAAGATTCGTATTGTCTATGTAATTTTCAGGCTAGAAGATGATGCTGATCAGCAAATTTATGCAAAGCATCATGTTGATGCTTTCTCATTCTATCAGTCACTATCAGAGCTACTGAAACATCTGAAAGAAATTTACGAAGATCAGAATCTGATTCAAAAGTGTCGTTGCAAATACGTTACTCTGAAGCAACTCAACAAGTCTTTCAGCTCTTTCTATTCAGAATTCACTAAAATATTCAGCTTTCTGAACTACAATAATATTACTTTGATGAACAACATTCAGAATAAAATCAACAATCATTTTCAGAATGCATTGTCAGTTTGTCTCATAGAGTTTAGCTCACTTGACAAGCTTAAGATCTTTTTTCAAGATGTGATTAACAAACAACAAGTCAATTATCAGCTACGTGATGAGCAATGAACAGTCAAATTGATAGCAGCTTCGAAAAAACGTTTTGTTTCTTCGTTGACATCAGCTTCAATCTTGACTACTAGCTATGTTTGACTTGCTACTTTTTTCACTCTTGAATCTGAATGATCAAGAATGTCAATTATTTGCTTCAACTGCAAAGTATCAAATCATCTTTCAAAGAACTGCTCTCAGCTGAAGACTAGTACTTTGACATCTCATGCATTCATCTCTTGTCTCAATGAAATCATCATGTCAAAAGAAGAGAAGAAATTATTTACAGAGAAATTGAAGAATGAGATAAAAAACTAGTGACTTTCATCAAAGACGTGATGAAAGATGTGTTAATTTCTTCAACAACAAGCAGCTCAAATGATCTTTTTGCCTCGAAATCTTTGACTACTGAATGTGTACTATCTAGCAATGAAATTAGTTACTCATTAAAGTCATTGATTGACACTGAAGCAGCTGACTATTCGTTCATTGATGAATTAATCGCGCAGAATGTTTATGATTATTTGCAAATTGAATCTTTATCTTTAATCAAGTTCAAGTCAATAAGAGAATTCAATGATCATTATGCAAAAAAGCTTATTACTCATGCAATTTATTTGAATCTGACTGTTCAAGATCATATGAAACGTTTCGTCTTTATGCTGATTACTCAATTGAATCAGCATCAGATGATTCTTGAAAAAACATGAATGAATAAGATTGAAATAACGATTGATATAAGAAATGATTGTTTTCAATTTTCTGATTCAAAGACTCATATTGATGCTAGCTTGACTTCTCTTTCTGTTATTAAGAAAATCGCAATAAAACAGAAGAGTTTAATCTTTACTTAAATACTAAAGAGATTTATCTCTTCTGTTGTCACTCAACTCAGTGAGAAGTCATCTTCATTCAGTAAAATCATGAAATCATTTAATTCAATCAACTTCGCTTCGTCTTTTGATTCAATGAACATAGCAATGATAAAGACTACAGCATATAAATCACTGGTCAAACGATTGAATGTGACTACTTTCACGATTATCATCACGAAAATTGATCGACTTCTAAAAACAGCTAGAAATAAACTTGAAGATGTAAATCTACAAAAGCTTTTACATGAAAAGATCTTGAAAGAAGTTAAAGCTAAGCTTTCTTTGAAATATCATGACTATCTAGACGTGTTTGATCGAGCTATGACTGATCAACTACCTTCTCATCATCTCTATGATCACAAAATTGAGTTGACAGACGAGAAAATATCTTCTTGAAGTTGTCTCTATCATATGTCTGACTACAAGCTTCAAAAGATGAAGAATTATCTGATTAAACATCTGAATAAGAGCTTTATATCTTTCAGCTCAATCTCATATACTTCGCTCATACTATTTGTTGAAAAGAAAGACGATAGTCTGCGTTTCTGCGTCGATTATAGAAAGCTTAATGCTTTGATCAAACGAAATCGCTACTCTCTACTCTTAATAGACGAAACTCTCGCTTATATTCAAGATAGCAAGTATCTGACTTGATTGAATATAATAGTTATCTTCAACAAACTACATATGCATTCAAATAACGAAGATTTGACTATCTTTATTATCTTTTTTGACTTCTACAAATATCACGTGATGTCTTTTGAATTAATCAACGACTCGACTTTCTATCAACATTATATGAACGACGTGCTGTTTGATTATCTACATCAGTTTTGTCAGATCTATCTAGATGACATTATCATCTACAGCAAAACACTGAAGAAACATAAGAAACACGTATGACTAGTTCTACATAGACTACGAGAGATCAATCTACAGATGAATATAAACAAATGCAAGTTTCATGTTCAGAAGATCTTCTTTCTGAGACTATTACTATTCATCGAAGAACTAAAGATGAATTTCAGAAAAGTACAAGCAGTAGTCAAATAATGTACTTCTACAAATCTCACTCAGATGCAGTTCTTCATTGACTTCTGCAACTTCTATCAACGTTTTATAAAGAACTTTTCGAAGATTGTTCATTCTTTGATTTAACTAACTCAAAAAAAGTTGATATTTGAATGAAATTGAGCTTGTTAAACAATCTTTGATCATATGAAGAAATGAATGATTGAAGTCTTTATTCTTCGTCATTTTGATCAGAATAAAGAGACTATTCTTGAAACAGACTCATTCAACTACGTCAATGATGACATACTTTCTCAGTACGACAACGAAGAAACATTGCATTCAATGATTTACTACAGCAAGAATCTGAGTCTCGCTGAGTGCAATTACAAGATTTATGACAAGAAACTACTAGCAATCATTCATGCCTTCAAGCATTAACGATCTGAGCTGAAATTGACTGAGCTATTCATTAAAATGTTTACTGATCATCAAGCTTTAACATCATTAATGAAAGATAAAGAGCTAAGTAGACGTCAAATGCGTTGAGTACAAAAGCTTGTTGACTTCAACTTCAAAATCATGTATTGCTCAGATAAACAAAACATCAAAGTCGATGCATTGACTTGTTGAGTCAATTCAGTTTCTAGAAACTCAGAAGATAAGCGCATTTGCTATCAATAAATCACTATTCTGACTTTGAATTGAATGAAAATTGCTGATTTAAAGAAGAATATCAAGAAATCAATCTATAAACAGATTCTTGATACTAATGAGATCAACGAGAATTGTACGCTACTTTGTGAAGTTGTATTAAAAGATGAAGCTCAATACAAAGATACTAAATTAAGAAATTGTTGAGTTCAGAACGAAATACTATATCGAGATGATCTTCTATGAGTTCTCTTCAATGAACATCTTCAAATGAAGTTAATTCAAGAAGTTCATGATCAATCTTCTATTGATCATTTCGAAATTCTCAGAACGATGAAGATCATAAGAAGATATTACTATTGATCTTCAATGCAAAAGACAATAAGTCAATATATTCAAAACTGCTACATTTGTCAGCGATCAAAAACTTCTCAAAATAAATTCAATGAACTACTACATTCTCTATTCATACTTGAACAGTGATGAAAGAACATAGTCATGAACTTCATCATCAACTTATCTTTTTCGAAAGGCAAAAACATCATACTAACAGTGATATGTAAACTGACAAAGAAACAACATTATATTTCTTGCTTCACTGATGACGAGAAAATCACAGCAGAAAAAACAGCTGAGCTAATGCTTCAGTGAATATATTGAATATACAATTTACTCGATTTCATTGTTTTGAATCAAGATTTTCAATTTACCTTCATTTTATGAAAGTCGCTTTGCAAAAGACTAGACATTAATCTTTGACTCTTCACAGTCTATCACTTTCAGATCGATGATCAAAGTGAATGAGTTAATCAGAACATTGAAAAATATCTTCAATTCTTCTGTTTGTACATGCAGAATGACTGAGTTAAGCTACTACTTATAATCGAGTTCATTAATAATAATGCTCTGTTCTTAGTCATTTTCTCGATTTCTTTCTTTCTAAACAAAGACTTTCATTCTTGTATGAGCTTTGAACTTGATGTCATCGAAAATGAAAGTTTTCGTGAACGCTTGCAGATGACTAAAGTCGAGAATATATCTGAACATATGAACAAAACACTGAAGTTTGCTTGCGAGTCGCTAGTCAAAACACAGAAACAAATAATGAAACAAGTCAATAAGCATAGAAAAGAAGTTGATTATAAGATTAAATCAAAAATGTTTTTGAATGAAAGAAACATCATTACAGCGAGATCTTTTAAGAAGCTAGATGACAAAATGCTCAATTCTTTCATCAATCTAGATTTCATCAACTCTTCATATAAACTGAAATTATCAAAGTCTATGTATGTTCATGATGTATTTCATTCTGATCTGCTTCGCTCTGTCGTCGACGATTTCTTATCTGATCAAAAGAATGAATTCTCAGATTTAATAGTGATAAACGACGAAGACGAGTGAGAAATCGATGATATATTAAATTCTCGTCGATATTGAAAACGACTTCAGTATAGAGTCAAATGAAATGACTATGACAATGATCTCAATTGATACAACATTGATGATGATGAATTTATGAATGTTTAGAAGATTATTGATGATTTTCATATTCAATATTCGAACAAATCACGCTAATCAACAATTCAATCAATCACGATTTAACAGATCTGAGTCTGTGAAATCATGATTGAGCAATCAACTGAGTTGAGCAGAAAATACATTCATGTGAACATGAATCATCGAAGAAGAAAAGTAATGTCATGATTCTAGTCTTGTCAAACTCAATCTTCTAGTCTTGTCAGATTTATTCTTGCTTCGTCATCTTGACTAGTTTCTATTGAGTCTAGCGTTGACTGAGAAACACATATATGTAGTCAGCTTCTTTTCTGTAGCTATCTTTCTTTCTTAGCATTTATTTTCTAGTTAAATGACACTCATATTGACTCGCTTTATGCTGATCTCTAACAAATTTAGTGAGTCTGTTACAAAGACGTTGTCAATGCAATGATTTAGTTACATTGCTTTATCTATCAATGAATTGATCTATCTCATGTTTCTGTGTCAACTAGTGAGTCTGCTTCAATGACATGATCAGAATCAATCTCTTTGATGAGCTAGTCAATTTTCTTCTAGTGAGTCTGCTACAAAGACGCTGTCAATGCAATGATCTATTTACTCACATCGCTTTATCTATCAGTGAATCGATCTACCTCGTGTTTCTACGTCAAATAGTGAGTCTGCTACAATGATTGCTCTTTTCTTCTCATAGTGAGTCTGCTTCAATGACATAATCAAAATCAATCTCTTTGATAAGCAAGTCGATTTTTACATAGTGAGTCAACTACAATAAACATTTCAATGATCTGAAAGATCAATAGAAAGATTGATAGAAAGACTGACATCAGAGCTTTCTAGTCGCTATCGCTATGAGCTACATTACAAGTCATAGAAACATGACTTTTAAAGAGAAGAAAATAATGTTACAAAGCATGTCGACGTTGAATAGAGTCTAGTCAATAGACTCTAGAAATTTTGATATGTGAACAAGAAACAATGATGTTTCAAATCAAAATATGCTGAAACATTTCATTTATTCAAGCTTTAGCAAATCAATTACTTCGCTTCTTTGTTCATTTTACTATAGATACAGCTTGAAACTGTCTTCTTTCTTCTGTATTCTTAGTTTTCTAGTTAAAACTATCTCTATTTGTTACGATTCTAGCTACGCATCTATGTTGATAGCTATGTTGATGACTATGTTGATGACTATCGCCGGTCGCTCGCCGCTAGACTATAGAGTTGTTCTGAGATCAATTCTATTCAAAGTTAGCTTATGTTCTTCTGAGTCATATAAATAGTCGACTCTTTCCTTCTAGATACTTTTCTTCCTTAGCATTTATATACTCGTTACATTACACTCATATGACTCGCTTTATGCTGATCTCTAACATTATATAAATGCTTCTTCGTTACAGACGAAGTGAAATAATCTGCATTGACTTGCTCTGCTCGATTCACACGACTATTGACTTTGATCTAGTCGACTCGCGATCGTGCAGACACTCATTCTTCTTCCTCGTGAGCTGACTCAGCGAGAATAAACAAAAGATTCGAACTCGTGCGCTGATCAGCGAGTATAAACAAACGATCGAAACCATTCGACTAGATCAGAAGATCAGCGAATTAATCGTTCATTCAGATTCGCAAGAAATTCTTCGAATTTGTTGAACAATCAAATGAAATCAGTCATAGAACTGCGTCGAAGTCTCTATCTCGAGAAGCAAACCCTCAGTGAGCCTGCTTCAATGACATCGTCAATGCAATGATCTATCTTCTCATCGCTCTATCTATCAGTGAATCGATTCGCCTATCAGTTCACGTGCAACTAGTGAGTCTGCTTCAATGACATCTTTCGTCAATGCAATGATCTACAAGCACATCGCTCTACCTATCAGTGAATCGATTCGCCTATCAGTTCACGTGCAACTAGTGAGCCTGCTTCAATGACATCTATTCTCAATGCAATGATCTACTCGCTCTCATCGTTCTACTCATCAGTGAATCTGATCATACGTTCACTTGCAAGTAGTGAGCCTGCTACAATGACGAGTTCAAAGTTGATCTCTTCGATGAGCAAGTCGATCAGTGAGTCTGCTTCAATGACATCGTCAATGCAATGATCTTCTCATCGCTCTATCTATCAGTGAATCGATTCGCCTATCAGTTCACGTGCAACTAGTGAGTCTGCTACAATGACGAGCTCAAAGTCGATCTCTTCAATGAGCAAGTCGATCAGTGAGTCTGCTACAATAGACATTTCGATTCTACACAAGGCTAAGAAAATACATTCATGCAAACATGAATCATTGAAGAGAGAAAGTAATGTTACAATTCTAGCTACGCATCTATGTTGATAGCTATGTTGATGACTATGTTGATGACTATCATCGATCGCTCGTCGCTAGACTATAGAATTGTTTCGAGATCAATTCTATTCAGAATTAGCTTATGTTCTTCTGAGTCATATAGATAGTCGACTCTTCTCTTCTAGATACTTTTCTTTCTTAGCATTTATATACTCGTTACATTACACTCATATGACTCGCTCTATGCTGATCTCTAACACTATTGATCAAACATTCTACTCAGCTATGCACTATCTCGCTGCAGTGTGATTAGATTCTAGGCATGATTTCAACATTATCTAGCAATGAAATTAGTTACTCATTAAAGTCATTGATTGACATCAAAGCTGCTGACTATTTGTTCATTGATGAAGTAGTTGCGCAGATTGTTTATGATCAGTTGCAAATTGAGCTTCTGACTTTGATCAAGACGAAGTCAATTCGAGAATTCAATGATCATTATGCTAAGAAACTTATTACTCATATTATTTATTTGAACTTGACTGTTTAAAATCATACGATTGACACAGCTTCTATGTTGATCACTTGATTAAATCAACATCAAATGATTCTTGAAAAAACATGAATGAACAAAATTAATTTAGTAATTGATATGCAAATTAATTTTCTTCAATTTTCGAATTTCACTTCTAGTCAGAAATTGATTGTTCTACTCTCAAGCAATAAAACAATCACGAAACGAAAGAGCTTGACTTTTACTCATATACTGAAGAGATCTTTCACTTTCGTTACATTTTAATTCAGTCAGAAATCATCTTCTTTCAGTCAGTTTAATGAGAAGTCAGTTAAACTAATCAAACAGTCAAAATCATGCGATGCAACTTTAACTAACGTCAAAATCTCTAAATCAACGTTAGATTCAATGAACATAGCAATGATAAAGACAGTGACATATAAAATGTTAATCAAACAATCAGACATTAAAATCTTTGCTATTATCATCTTGAAAATTAATTGACTCATAACTACAGTTGAAAACGAGTCTGAAAAAGTGAATCTACACAAGCTTTTTCATGCTGAAGCTCTCAAGCAAGTCAAGATCAAGCTTCTCTCTAAATATCACAACTATTTAAATATCTTCAATCAAGCAATGATCAATCAGTTATCATCTCATCATTTCTATGATCACAAAATTGAATTAATCGATGAAGAAATGCTTTCTCGAAGCAGACTATATCAAATGTTCAATCACAAGCTTCAGAAGATAAAGAAGTATTTGATTGATCATTTAAACAAAGAGTTCATTTTCTTCAGCTTTGCATCATACATCTCGCTCATTTTGTTCATTGAAAAGAAAGATGATAGTTTGTGTTTCTGCATCAATTACAGAAAACTCAATGCTTTGATCAAATGAGATCATTACTCTTTGTCATTAATAGTTGAGACTCTCGCTTATATACAAGAAAGCAAGTATTTAACTCAATTGAACATCATTGTTACGTTCAACAAACTACGCATGCACTCAGATAACAAAGATTTGACTATCTTTATCATCTTTTTTGATTTCTACAAATATCACGTGATGTCTTTTGAATTAATCAACGATTCAACTTTCTATCAACATTATATGAATGACGTGCTATTTGACTATCTTCATCAGTTTTGTCAGTTTTATCTAGATAATATTATCATCTACAGCAAAACACTGAAGAAACATAAGCAACATGTATGATTAGTTCTACATAAACTACAAGAGACTGATCTTCAAATAAATATAAACAAATGCAAGTTTCATGTTCAGAAGATTTTCTTTCTGAGACTATTGCTATTCATTGAAGAACTAAAGATGAATCTCAGAAAAGTATAAGCAGTAGTTGAATGATTTACTTCTACAAATCTCACTCAGATGCAGTTTTTGTTGAAATCATGTCTAGAAACTAATCAGAGTGCATGCATGACTAAAATGTTTAATCAATAAAAATAGTTATAACTAAGACTTTAAGAATACAGAAGAAAGAAGATATAAAAGACAAGAAGAACACGCTCTATATAGTAGTTACTCAGATCGACGCTAGTCTTAAAGAAGACGTGTTGAAACACAAGAAAGATGTTGATTTGAAAGATGTTTGTGACACAAAGAAATGTGTTTGTCATAGAAATCTGTTGATCACTCGTAATACAAAAAAGTGTGTTTGTTTAAAAGACAATAGAAGCTGATTAAAAGATGCTAGAGAAGAAAAAAGATGCTTGATCATATCTGAGTCAAATCTGAGTCAGATCTCAGTCAGATTTCAACTAAATCATTGATTAGTTCTAATCATTATGCAAAGTACTCACTAGCGTGCACTGCGAATTAATTAAAGCTTCAGCCTTGTTCAGTCTTGATACACTCGTAACATTATTCTTTTCTTTGAAAATTCATGTTCACATGAATAGAACAAATGAAACGCAATTTTTTTTCACTGTTTTTCAATTTAGTGTGACTTGTCTGAATAAAGCTTATAAAATTCAACTAGAACTTCTTTTGAGCTTTTGAATTCTTCTTTGTCAACATAGTATCATTCATTTGACTTTGTATTATATTCAATCTTGATAGCATCTAGAGTTCAAAATGTCATCTATCTTTCAATGCTCATCATTTTCAATAGTGAGAGATTTAAATGATTCTGAATGCTGTTCTGATAAAAAATCATTGAGACAAGAATGTAATAGCTTTAAACTGAACATTGAATGCAGCTGCTTTATGCTTATTGATAGATGAAGATGATAGAAGATTTCAACTTTGACAGTGATTTGATAAAATTCTAGCTGTTTGTCTTTTAAATTCTTACATGATTTAGTTGTCTTTATGTTTCTAAAGAATAATCAAACTCAGTCGTTTAATTCGTAGATGATGTTTCATCTATGTTTATTGATCTGAGCTTTGATGATCTGCTTCATTTTTTTCAATTGCTGATGATTGAAAATAAGAAGCTCTTTCATTTGAATGATAATATTGTCTGCTTTTCTAGCTTTAAGACGTTCACAAGTAGTTTTATAGTTAGTTGTATCTGAATCGAAACTCATTCGTAAGTGAAAATTCTTATTAAAATAGAATGAAGTCATTGAGATGATTGAGAAAATATTGAAATTCTCGCTGAATTCTATCATTGATAGTCATTTTGCTCAGTCATTCTGCATGTAATTGCAGTAGATTCTTAATTCACGTTCAGCATCTTGATTAACTCATTTTAATTAATCATTGATTTCAGAATAATAAACTGTTAATAAACTAGCTGTAATTCTTAGTTGTTTACAAAGACTTTGTCACATTGTTGATATGAATTGAAAGTCTCTGTTTGAAACAATAGAACTAAATAAATCATGAAGTTGATAAACGTTTCATAGCATGATTCAAATCATTTCTTCAACTGAGATGCTTTCGTCTTTTCAATAACAGAAAACATAGTGATGTTTCTTGATGAATTGACATATGATTATACAAATAATGTTATAATCTTCTGATAGAAATAACTCAGTGATGAAGTTTATAACTATATCTTTTCAGCGTTTCTGTGAAATTGAAAGAGAATGAAGAAGTTCATTGATGCTATTTCTAGATGTCTTGCTTCATTAACAGACATGACAGTTTCAAATATAATGTTTAATCGTTGCTTGATAATTTGATCAATAGTAGAAACGTTGAACTAGATCAATAGTTCTTTGATTGTCAAAGTGAGAGATGAAAGACTGATCATGAATTTTCTTTAGTAATTTTGTATGCATTTTCTCAGAAACTCACAGTAGATTTTTTCTGAACAGAACGTTGTCAATGATCTTGCAATGCTTCAATTTAATGCTATGTAGCTTAAGCTTGTTTTCACTTATAGCTTGTTTATACTCATTGCAAAGCTCATTTGTCTTGTTGACATTTTTTACTCGCTGATAGAGATCAACTTCAGATTCAATAGTTAAAATATTTATTCTATTGAATGTCAAAATAATTTGATAGCAATCTTTAATACTTTAAGTTAATTCAGAAACGTTGATCAAAGATATTCTGATTAAAGCATTGACTTTAGTGTTTATTTTACCTGATCAAAATATAATCTGAAAGTTGAACTTAAATAGAATGTTTAGATAATTGACTTGATGTTGAGTCAACTGTTTATTTTTTATGAAGATCTTCAGAATCTGATGATCAATGAATATCTGAATGAGTAGTTCAGTACATTTAAGCTTGAGTCTTCAATGTTCAAAACATTAAATAATGACTAACAATTTCTTGTCATAGATATGATAATTGCATTCAGCGAGAATCATGCTCTTGCTGTAGAAAGTTACTGAGTGAAGAACTTTCTCATCATTGTACTGTGATAGAATTTCATCTTTGACGTAGTCAGATGCATCAATTTCTAGAATAGTTTGTCGTTTTGAATCAAAATGTCGTAGAACTGAGATCAAGCTGACTTGTTTCTTTAGATCATTAAAAGCTTGAACACAGACTTTATTTTAAACAAAAGACGTGTCTTTTCTAGTTAGCTGAATGAATAATTTGACTAGCTTCAAGAAGTTCTTAATGAAATGATGATAGAAGTTAACAGATTTCACGAAGTTTTGAACTTCTTTTAGATTGATCAACATAGTTCAGTTGACTATGACTTTCACTTTGATAAAATTCATGCAAAGATTTTGTTCTGAAACTATGACTTCTAAAAAGACAGTTTCTTCTACGTTGAATTTGCACTTTCAAATATCTACTTGTAAATCAGCTTCTCATAAATGATTTAATATCATCTTGACATGTTATCAATGTTCTCATTGAGTTTTGCTGTAGATCAGAATGTTGTTTAAATAGACTTGACAAAAGTCATTTAGAAAGTTTCAAAGAACGTCATTCATATACTGCTGAAACGAGGCAGAATCATTGATAAGTTCAAAAGATAACATCTTTGATTTGTACATTTTTAAAGTGATGATAAAGATAGTGTAGTTCTCACTATCAGAATGCATTTGCAGTTTGTTGAAAGTCAAAATAATATCTAATTGAGTCAGATGTTTGCAATCAATTATTTTGTTAATCATCTCTTTTATGAGCAATAGAAAATAGTGATTTCTTTTGATAATAGCATTGAGCTTTCGATAGTCAACGCAGAATCATAGATCTTTATTTGCTTCTAAAGCGAACAGAACGAGTGAGAAATACAAAGCTTTGCTAAAGATTATAAATTCTTTGAAAAAATTCTCGTTCAAATATTTCTTTACTTTCTGAAGCTTGTAGAAAGACATTCAATATGCTCAACAACGAAATGACGTTGCGTCACTAGTAAGCTTTATTTTATAATCATATGAATGATGAGACGATAGCTTGTCTGCTTGAGCTTGATCAAAGACATCTAGAAAATTCTGATATTTCAATGATAGCTTGACTTTAATATTTTCTAGATTCTGAGTCATTTCATCGACTGAGAAGATGTTTATGACATCAAGTTTGCATTGAGTATTGTAGACAATTTTTCTATCGATGTCTTTGATGAATATAGCAAAAATCTCTGTCTGATTCTTCTTCTTTCATTTTACTAGTGCTTGAAAAGAGACAACGTCTATGTTTTGAATTGAGAATGACTCTTTCTGAATGAATAAAACTGAGTGCTTGAACATCTTAAAGATCTTGCTGTAAGCTGTTGAAGAGATCAAAGTTGATCGCGATCAATTTGAATGCTTGATATTTGACGAAATTAAAAAAATCGAAATAGAAGTATTTAATTGATCAGAAAATATGATAGTATCATGTTTCATGTTCAATAATATTTTATTTTTATTCATTCAGAGTTTGCTTAATATAGCTTCATGATGCTCAATATCAGCTATTAGCATTGACATAGTCAATTTCTTATAACTTTCAATCGTGAGATTGAATAAAATCTTATGAGTAATAGTCTTTCTAACTAACTTCTCTTTTGCTAGTGATATAAATTGTATTTCAAGTTTCTGACATACTTTATTGACTAGCTTGTCATGTATCAACATGTAGATGACGAAATCACTATCTATTAAAGAGCAAAGACTGAAAGAATTGCTCTGAGAGATAAGAAAAGCATTGATCAGAAATGACTTTTCAAAATAGTTTTCTTTCAATAGAACTTCGATTTGACTGCACAAAAATATGATCTCTATTTCTTTAATGACTTTAAAAGAAATAACTAGTTTTTTGAATTTGAATCTGACTCAGAGCTTGAATGATTGAATTCATTCTCATCATCTAATGCATTGACTTTAAAAAGTCAATCAGAACACTCTTTAAAGATATGACTTAATTTGTGACAGGTAAAACAGATTTCAGCTTGTACATTCAAGTCTTTGACGCTAGTCAAAATCATGTCATGCAACTTTAAATGATTGATGAGTGTAGTGACTTCAATCTTTCTATAGAGATTCAATGAATCTCATTTCTCAGCAAAGATGACTTGCTTTCTAGCTTTGATCAAGAATTTCTTTTCTTTGATGTCATTCATGACTTGATGCTCATTGTTCAAATGAATCAAATAACTATGAATTTTATTGAGAGATTCTGACTGAATCAGCTGACTACTTCAAGCTGCATGAAGATGATAAACTATCTTGTTTCGTAAATCAACAATCAATTGCTTTTCATGATACTTTAAATAAAAGAACAGATGTTGAAATATTAAATAAAAGTCATTAAATTTACTCTTTTCTTGAATGAGATTAGCATATTCTCTTTGAAAGTTTGTTTCTTTGTTAAAATCATCATAAAGCTGAGCAAGTTCATCTAGTAGATCATTAATCATTGAATAAAAGTTCAATGAATCTCGTTGACGTCTGACTAAAGTGACTTTGACTGCATTTTCGCTGATTCAAAAATGAATGTAGACTAGTATAGCTTTGTCATTGTTGAAATGATTGATGTTAATTTCTAGCTTGACGCGAATCTTTTCTTGTCAATCATTTCAGATAGATTCTTTTTCATCAGTAAACAGAGATGAATTTGAAAGCTTTTAAAATCACTTGAATGAATTGAACATGATGAAAGAAGTAGAAGTATCTTCTTTAGTCAATTGCAGTCAATGTTGTAGTTTCATCATCTGATCTTGAAGCTTTCTAAGATTTAGATTCAATCATTCTTTTGCTTGATCAATTTTCTTGAAACAAGTCTTTCATATTTATTCGCTGAGTATTCTATCAAATAACTCACAAGCTTCTACACTCAGATCTCGTTGAGTTCAAAGATTGTTTAAATCTTCTAGAAAAACTTCTGAGTCTTGTTCAACTTAATGTTGTAGCTGCTTTACATTTTTGATATTTCAGAAAGTAGAGACTTTCAGAGATTCATTGAGTGTCTGAAAGTGAGACAAGAATTGATGATGTTTTTGTATGAAGTCAGTTTTAAGAAATTTCAATAGACAAGAAGATAACTTGAAGTAGATGATTGAATCAAGACTTTGATTATTCTTGAAGAGATCAAATTGAGTATTCACAGATGATCAAATCATGATGAAGATTTTAATGATCAAGTGAATAATGATGCTCAGCAGTAAATAGTGAGATCATTTGTTAAAGTGTTTAGTCTTCAAAGAAGAGTGTTGTTGATTTAAGAGATTTTTTTGTGATTCTTAAGTAATCAATGAAGATTCTTTATCATTGATTCTATTAATCAATTTGAACTGATGCTACTAACTGAGCGATAAATTCTCTAGCAATCACACAGTTATATATTCTTGTTGATTCTATTGATCTCTTGATGTTGTTCTGTCTTTCAATGTCGTTGATCATCAAATACACAAATTTCTTTATATTCATTTAGTTGTCAGTTAAGTTGATTTGAATGAATAATGAAATCAGTATCATGTGATTAATGAATTCTTAAAGTAATGTTGAGATCATGTCTAGAAACTAATCAGAGTGCGTGCGTGACTAGAATGTTTGATCAATAAAGATAGCTATAACTAAGACTTTAAGAATACAGAAGAAAGAAGATACAAAAGACAAGAAGAACACGCTCTATATAGTAGTTATTCAGATCAACGCTAGTCTCAAAGAAGACGTGTTGAAACACAAGAAAGATGTTGATTTGAAAGATGTTTGCAACACAAAGAAATGTGTTTGTCATAGAAATCTGTTGATCACTCGTAATACAAAGAAGTGTGTTTATTTAAAAGACAATAGAAGCTGATTAGAAGATGCTAGAAAAGAAAAAAGATGCTTGATCATATCTGAGTCAAATCTGAGTCAGATTTCAATCAGATTTCGACTAAATTGTTGACTAGCTTTAATCATTATGCAAAGTACTCGCTAGCGTGCATTGCAAATTGATTAAAACTTCAGTCTTGTTCAGTCTTGATACGCTTGTAACAGTTCTTCGTCAACTCTTGCAATTTCTATCAATGTTTTATAAAGAATTTTTCAAAGATTGTTCATCTTCTGATTCAACTAACTCAAAAAAAGATGATATTTGAATAAGATCAAGCTTGTCAAATGATCTTTAATCATATGAAGAAATGAACGACTGAAGTTTTTATTATTCATCACTTTGATCAGAATAGAAAAACTATTCTTGAAACAGACTCATTCAACTATGTTAATGATGACATATTTTCTCAGTATGATGACGAAGAAACATTGCATTCAATGATTTACTACAGCAAGAATCTGAGTCTTGCTGAGTGCAATTACAAGATTTATGACAAGAAACTACTAGCAATCATTTGTGTTTTCAAGCATTGATGATCTGAGCTGAAATTGACTGAACTACTCATTAAGATGTTTATTGATCATCAAGCTTTAACGTCATTAATGAAAGATAAAGAGCTAAGTAAACGTTAAATGCGCTGAGTACAAAAGCTCGTTAACTTCAACTTCAGAATCATGTATCACTTAAATAAACAAAACATCAAAGTCAATGCATTAACTCATTAAGTCAATTCAGTTTCTAAAAGTTTCAAGAATGAATGATGTTGCTATCAACAAACTACAATTCTCATCTTAAATTGAATGAAAATTGCTGATCTAAAAAAGAAAGAGAATGATGAATCAATTTATTGATTGATTTTAAAAGTTAACAGAATCAATGAGAATTGTATTTTACTTCGTGAAATCATATTAAAAGATGAAGTTCAATACAAAGATACTAAATTAAGAGATTGTTGAGTTCAGAACGAAATACTATATCAAGATGATCTTTTATGAATTTTTTTAATGAGCATCTTCAAATAAAGTTAATTCAAGAAGTTCATGATCAATCTTCTATTAATCATCTTGAAATTCTCAGAATGATGAAGATCATAAGAAGATACTACTATTGATCTTCAATGTGAAAGACAATAAATCAATATATTCAAAACTGCTACATTTGTTAACGATCAAAGACTTCTTGAAATAAATTCAATAAACTACTACATTCTTTATTCATACTTGAATAGCAATGAAAGAACATAGTCATGAATTTCATCATCAACTTATCTTTTTTGAAAGACAAAAACATCATACTAACAGTGATATGTAAATTAACAAAGAAATGATATTATATTTCTTGCTTCATTGATGACGAGAAAATCACAGCAGAAAAAACAGCAGAGCTAATGCTTCAGTGAATATATCAAATACATGATTTACTCAATTTCATTATTTTGAATTGAGACTCTCAATTTATCTTCATTTTATGAAAGTCGCTTTGCAAAAGACTAAACATTAATCTTCAACTTTTTACAGTTTATCACTCTCAGATCAATGATCAAAGTGAATGAGTCAATCAAAACATTGAAAGATATTTTTGATTCTTCTGTTTATACATGCAGAATGACTGAGCTAAGCTATTACTTATGATCAAGTTCATTAACAATAATGCTTTATTCTCAGTCATTTTTTCAACTTTTTTCTTTTTAAACAAAGACTTTCATTCTCATATGAGCTTTGAACTCAATGTTATTGAATATGAAAGTTCTTATGAATGCTTGCAAATGATTAAAGTTGAGAATATATCTGAACATATGAACAAAACATTGAAGTTTGCTCGCAAGTCACTAGTCAAAACATGAGAACAAATGATGAAACAAGTCAATAAGCATAGAAAAGAAGTTGATATTAAGATCAAATCAAAGATGTTTCTGAATGAAAGAAACATCATTACAGCGAGATTTTTCAAGAAGCTAGATGATAAAATGCTTGATTCTTTCATCAATTTAAATCTTGTCAACTCTTCATATAAACTGAAATTATTAAAGTTTATGCATGTTCATGATGTATTTCATTCTGATCTGCTTTGCTCTGTCATCAATGATCTCTTGTCTGATCAAAAGAATGAATTCTCAGATTCAATAATAATAAACGATGAAGATGAGTGAAAAATCAATGATATATTGAATTCTCGTTGATATCAAAAATGACTTCAGTATAAAGTCAAATGAAATGACTATGATAATGATTTCAATTGATACAACATTGATGATGATGAATTTATGAATGCTTAGAAGATTATTGATAATTTTCATATTTGATACTTGAACAAATTACGCTAATCAACAATTCAATCAATCACGATTTAACAGATCTGAATCTGTAAAATCATGATTGAGCAATTAATCAAGTCAAGCAGAAAATACATTCATGCAAACATGAATCATTGAAGAAAAATAATAATGTCATGATTCTAATCTTGTTAAACTCAGTCTTCTAATCTTGTCAAATTTATTCTCACTTCATCATCTTGATTAATTTCTATTGAGTTTAATGTCAATTGAGAAACATAAATTCTAGTCTTGTCAGACTTAGTCTTTTAGTCTTGTCAAATTTATTCTCGCTTCGTCATCTTGACTAGTCTTTATTAAGTCTAGCGTCGACTGAGAAACATACATATGTAGTCAGCTTCTTTTCTGTAACTATCTTTCTTTCTTAACATTTATTTATTAGTTAAATGACATTCATATGACTCACTTTATGCTGATTTTTAACATGCATTAACGTGATATCTTCAACATAATGTTGTCAAAGCATCAGACAATTATAAATTCAATGTTGAAAAGTTGAGATTTCTGATCAGATGCACTTGAAGATGCGTTGAATTAATCATCATCAGATGTACTTAGAAATGAGTGAAACGAAAGAATTTGTTTCATCTTATGTCAACACAATGTTTTCAACATAACATTATTAAAGCATCAGATAATTATATATTTAATGTTGAAAAATAATGCAGAAAATATGAGTTTAAATGCATTTAAAAACAATCTAGTTCTGATTAAGTCAAGATTCAAGTCAAATAAAAATTGAATTGAAAGCTAGTTTTATTCATGTTCTTATTTACTTTCTGCAATCTTTATTTCTTCGCGCATTCTTTATTCTTAAAACTTTATTGAATTTATAATATAATTTAGTTATCACTTTACATATTAGTGTAAAATATATTGAAAAATCATCTTGCAGTTATGCATATGATTAAACAAAAAAGTCATGAGTGCAAGATAAACATGATCATTATTTATTGCATTTATCTCAAGTATCATCAGCTTACCCTTGTGCTAAAATGATTCAAGCTTGATTGAAAAATTAATATTAAATGACTTTGAATCTGTTCATGCTTCAACAAAATATAGAAAGAAGTTGAAATCTGACTTGAAAGAAAAAAACAGTTAAGAATTGTCATTAATGAAAATATAATCATTGATGTGTATAAAATTCACGTTGAATTTCATTACTGATGATAAACAGTTTATATTTACACTGTCATTCAATGAGAATGATCATAGAAGAAATAAAAAGCATACTTTAAACATGTTAAGCATGCTATCAAACTCTCAACATGATTCATCTCATGTCTTCATTGATTTCAAGATCAAGTCATGCAGTATGAAGTTTACAAAATCTTCATTTTATGATCAACAGTGAAGAAAATATGATCATCACGACTCATCATATATATGAAGTGAGAGTATTCAACGTAAGAGAGAAATTTCAACAGTCGCGCACAAGAACATCATGTGACAGATGATTTCATATCTGCAAGCTACAATTATGACTGAATATGCAAATAAAGACTGCAAATTATGAGTTAACTTTCAGCAAAAAGTCAATCTTTCAACTTTTATAAAAAGCATATGATTGAAAGTGATTAATTGCATAATTCAAGTCATTAATCAAAGAGATGATGATGTAAAGATGAAATCAACATTTCATGAAGTGAGAAGAATAAAGCAATCATGATTAAATGATGCTCACTCAGACTAACATAGTTCAGATGTATGATATCATAAGTAACTATTAATCTTATATGATGCATAAGATTCACATCTTGATTCTCAATTATTACAATTTTATCAACAGCATAGCTTCAATGAATTTAGTTCATGCTTTATTGAAGAACAACGTCTTTTTAAGTGTTGATCATCATGATGTAAAATAATCTTCTTGAAATACTTTCATGCTGACGTCAAGAAGATTAACTTATCAAAAATGTTCAGAGACTTCATTTTAATAAAAGCATTGACATTTTTTATACACAATGATTATCACGAGAGCTTTGACATTATAAGTTTAACACAGCACATGTTCAATTTTATCACGTTTCTGATGATCATTTTCATGACAATTATGATTCAGCATAATATAAAGAAATACAGATAAAATGCACAGATTAAAAATCACTCTCAAAGATAAGAAGTTGAAGATATGCTTCATTCTGCTCAGATCAAGAGATATATACATTGACAAAGTGATTACAAATGATCACATATTCATCATAAGACAGTGATTTATTTAGTTTATCTTAAGATAAGAAACTATGTGATGATGATTGCAAAAGAAGTTGATGAAACAAAGTTAAGTAACACTTGATTTGAATGTGAAAAACAAATTTATATACTTTTTTCTTGTGCACTTGCTGTTTGATGTAAAAGACATTGATGATGACTTCAACTATCAGTGAAGTGAATTCAGAAAGAGAAAAAAGAAGAGCTCTGCAAAGAACAGTCTGAATCATGAGACTGTCTTGAAGTTCTTCATGAAGAATAAAATTTGTTTTTTCTCGCTCTGTTGCAACTTCAATCTAACAAAGATGATAGAAGAATAATGATATGAACAATGAGAAACTCAAGATAAGAATGAGTCATAACTCATCATAATTGATTTCAATTTTACACATGAGAAAGTCAAGTGCAGTTCAGAATCAAGCTCATTATTATATTATTCTAGAATAATGACGTTGAGAAAGTCAATGCATGCATAAATGTTTCATATCAAGAATTGATTGTTGAATCACATTTATCTTAATATCTCAATCAGATCTAGATTGAATTTCAACTAATTGAAATATAATGCATAGAAAGAAAACATGCAAAAGAATTCTGTAAATGATTTCAAGAGAGTGAAATGACTTGCATTTGCATCAAAACTGACTCATCTGATAACTTTTGTTTTGCTAACTATGATACTGCGTATAATGTGTACATGATGTCAGAAACTAGACTAGAAATACTATTAATATAAAAGAATGATATTATTATTACTTGATAAAATCTAGATACAAGATATACATCAAATAATGTACAAAATGAAAGATAAAAAGTGAAAGAAAAGAACAAAAATCAGACTTCTATTATACATGAATCAGACAGAATTAAGACTAAACAATAGTTTTAAGACTTAAGATTGCTGTGACTAAATTCAGATGATGATGATTAAATTAATGACTGTGTTATGAGCATGTCAAAATTGAATAAAGTTCTTATAACTTACTAACTTTAATTAATTCATAATTAATGCTTGAAAGTTGAGTATGTAATAATTAAACTAAGTTCTGATTTGATTTATGTTTTAACTTTGAATGATGATTTGATTCATTGAACTGTGAACAGATTTATTGAACTCATAATGTTTGCAATTTATGTTCTAAATCTAAGTGATGATCTGACATCATGACATGTGAAAACAAGAATCAAAAACTTTTAAATGCATTCAGCGAAAGACAATGAGTTTAATACTGTGCAGAAGATGTACAGCATGCTCACTATACTTATTATGTAGAAAACTCATTCTATATTCTCATGATAACAAGATGAACAAGTAAGTATTTAAAAGTTCTTTTCATCATTGATTAATAGAAACTGATGTACAATAAATTCACAGAAGATATTGAAAGAACAAAATATTAATGTGATAAATTTGATTCATTTTCTTGATTGTATACTGTATGTTAAGCTTTAAATCGCAAACATGTCTTTTATTAACAAGTCAGATGTTGATGATGTTGAATTGAGCATCATAGAGACTTTAACTTCAGATGAATATCAAATTCGTGTTGAAGAAGAAGCATTTATGATTTTTAAACTGTGTACTACTTGAATTTCTTAAGTGAAGAGAATGAATATCAAAAAAGAAGAAAGATTCTGATACAGTAAGTTTGCTGAATCATTTAGCATCATTAACAATACTCAAAAATATAAGCAGTTTGTACAATATATGCAAATCAAGCGCAGACTCTTGATGAAAATCATCATTAAAAGCAATGATGATTGAAATTTAAACTAAATAAATCAATATGTCACAAATCACTTAATTGTTGTACTATTTTCAAACATGTATGATGAAAAGAAATATCTTGTCATACATAACATAATTTACAGCAAAGATGATTTAATTGATTTAAATAAAAAAAGAGTAAAGATTGATTTAAATGTATATAATAATTTAATTTAATTTAATTTGAATTTTTTATTTGATTTGAATTCATACACTCTTGTGACATCGATTTAAACTCAATTCATGAGAAACTTTATGCTATTTATATCAAGTGAACAAAACTCTTTGAGAAAGAAAATCACTCGTCATTTACATGATGACTTCACTTTGTTGAAACAATGATCATGAAACTATGTATCAAGTTTGCATCTATAGCTTCTATTCAGCATGTGATGCTTAAGTAAACTCTTAATGAGTATTTGTGTTATTCATTTATGACGCATCGTCTTTGCTTTGCTCTTCATTGATGATATTTTATACAACGATGTTTCAATTTGATTCTTGATTCAAAGATGAAAGATGTTTTCTTTGCACTCATGATGCTTGTGATTATAATGTATGTAAAGCTGCGTTCTTTCACTTAATGACTATCATTTATTGCACAGAGAAATATGTGATGAAAGAGAGATACACATGATGAGAAGATAAAGTGTGATTGTACTGAGTAATTCTTTTCTTCTCTTGATTTGACTTATGTCATGTAAACGTTGAATGAATTGTTAGTATAAACATGTGATTGCAATCATTTGATGTTTGACTCTGATCAATGAAAGAGAATGCATTCTGATTGTTTTCTTAAGCTCTTGATTTTTCATGTAGACAGATGCATGACTTGATGTCAAGTAAAAAAGATGAGTTCAAGTCTTTTCAGTATATCAACATGATCAACAAGTCACTACTTCTTTGAACACTGTAGTCACAACTTTCAGACTGAGAATGACTATTCTATTTGATATCTTTTCATCAATTACTTGATAACACTGTTGATGTGATGAAGACGTTTCAATATATTAATGCAGTCAACAAGTTGCAAATTCTTCAATCACTTGTAATCACGACTCTCATACTGAGATCAACTATTTCACTAGATATCTTTTCATTTCTTACTGACATTAACATGTCATTAATTTTCTTCATAGATTAATTGTGACTGTTAGGAAAAATGTTGTTGCATGAATGAAAACTCTGCATGATGACTTTTCTGATCATGCAACGTTCTAACATCATTTGAACTGCGTTGAATTGAGATCTCTTGACTCTTCTGACTTTTATTCAGAACATAGAATCAAAAGATTCGTAGTCAACATCATGTATAAATGAATCTTGTCATCAATCATGTATATAATGAAAAGAAATATCTTATCATACATAACATAATTTGCAGCAAAGACAATTTATTCAATTCAAATGATAAAAGAGTGAAAAGCAACAAGATAAAAAGAAACTTTTAAAGAAACTTAACTATATATAATGATTTAGTAACAGAATGCGCGAACATTTAAAAAGATAACATAAGTAATATTAATGTGATGATTGTTGTAAAAGACAAAATCGATATTAGCTGAGTGCATAGTTAAGTCAGCTAAGTGACAGTTAAGTGACAGTTAATAGTCAGCTAATAATTGAGAAAGTCAGTTAATTTCAATTGTTAGCTGATACATGAGATTAACAGCTAACTCAGAAAAAGTCAATAAAAATCAACTAATATTAACTTTTTTCATCTCATGATTTTGTTAATGTTCATGAGCAAAGATCAATGTTTTATTCATTTGTTCAAATATATTCTTGACTTGATTAATCTGCAAGCGTTTGCAAATGCTTTCATACTCAATGATGTCAGAGTTAAAGCTCATATGAGAATGAAAGTTCTTGTTCATGAAGAAGAATATCAAGAAAATAATTGAGAACAAGATGTTATTGTCAACAAACTCAATCATGAATAGTCACTTAAATCAGTTATTCTGTATATACAAACAGAAAAATCAAAAATATTGCTTAATATTTTGATTGACTTGTTCACTTTGATCATTGATCTGAGAATGATAAATGATGAATAATCAAAGAAAAATATTCAGTCATTTGTGTTAGAAATCAGCATAGAGTGAGTCATATGAGTGTAAGATAATGAGTATATAAATGCTAAGAAAGAAAAGTATCTAGAAAAAAAGAGTCAACTATTTATATGACTCAGAAAAACATAAGCTAACTTTGAATAAAGTTGACTTTGAAACAATTCTATGCTCTAGCAACGAGCAATCAACGATAGTTCTCAGAATAGTCATCAACATAGTCATCAACATAATCATCAACAAAGATGCGTAGCTAAAATCGTAACATTATTTCTCTTTTTCAATGATTCATGTTCACATGAATGTATTTTCTTAGTCTTATGTAGAATTGAAATGTCTATTGTAGCAGACTCACTATGCAAGATAAAAGTGTCATTGAAGCAAACTCATTAATCGACTTACTTATTAAAGAGATTAACTTTGAGCTCATCATTGTAGCAGATTCACTAGTTGCATATGAATGTATGATCAGATTCACTGATGAGTAGAGCAATGAAAGTGAGTAGATCATTGCATTAAGAATAAATGTCATTGAAGCAGACTCACTAGTTGCATATGAGCTGATAGATGAATCGATTCACTGATAAATAGAGTGATGAGAAGATTATTGCATTGACGATGTCATTGAAGCAAACTCACTGATTGACTTACTCATTGAAGAGATTAACTTTAAACTCATCATTGTAGCAGACTCACTAGTTGCATGTGAATGTATGATCAGATTCACTGATGAATAAAGTGATGAAAGCGAATAAATTATTGCATTGAGAATAAATGTCATTGAAGCAGACTCACTAGTTGCATGTGAATTGATAGACGAATTGATTCACTGATAGATAGAATGATGTGCTTGTAGATCATTGCATTGATGAAAGATGTCATTGAAGCAGACTCACTGAAAGTTTGCTTCTCAAGATAAAGACTTCACGCAGTTTTATGACTGATCTCATTTAATTATTCAACAAATTCGAAGAATTTCTTGCAAATCTGAATGAACAATTAATTCGCTGATCTTTGATCTAGTTGAATGATTTCAATCGTTTGTTTATACTTGCTGATCAGCGCACAAGTTTAAATCTTTTGTTTATTCTTGCTAAATCAACTCACAAGAGAAGAAAGATGAGTGCTGTTGCATGAATGCAAGTCACTAGATCAAAGTCGATAAAGAGTTGAAGAACTACTAGCAGAAGCACTTGAAGAAATCGATGCAGATTATTTCACTTCGTCTGTAATGAAGAAGCATTTATATAATGTTAAAGATCAGTATAAAGTGAGTCATATAAGTGTAAGATAACAAGTATATAAATGCTAAGAAAGAAAAGTATCTAGAAGAAAAGAGTCAACTATTTATATGACTCAGAAGAACATAAGCTAACTCTGAATAGAATTGACTTCGAAACAAGTTTATGTTCTAACGACGAGCGATCGACAATAGCTCTCAGAATAGTTATCAACATAGTCATTAACATAATCATCAATGAAGATGCGTAGCTAGAATTGTAACAATTTGCAAAGAGACTTTCATAGTATAAAGATGAATTGCAAATCTCAATCAAATACTATAAAGCTTGATAAATCATGAGTTTAATATATTCATTGAATCAGCATTTCAGCTGTCTTTTTGACAGTGATATCTTCATCATCAATGATGCAAGAAATATAATATCTTTCTTTTAATAATTTGTAAATGATCATTAGAATAACATTGTACTCACTTGAATCTGTTATGAGTTTGCATAAAGTAAATCATATGAGTGTATTCTAACTAGAAGTTTAAAGCTGAAGAAGAAAGAAGATGCAACATGTCGTGAGTTTTACTCACGAAGACACGCTAGATCGCTAGCGTGTCAACATCAGCTTTATACTAGTTTATGATAGTTTGACATGATTTATGTTAGACTAACTCAAAGTGCATGATTGCAACATTACTCTTTTTCTTCATCTAGCAATGTTCTCATTGCTGCAGTTCAATTGATCTTTCTTAAGTTGATTTCTATCTTGACGTGTTCAAATATCATTCATGAAAGTTATTTATGATCTTCTGACATTCTTTGAATTCACTTTCATTGACGTTGTATCAATGTAGATCGACGTTGTATTCTTTTCAATTAACACAATATTGTAGTTGTTTATCTCATTCATAGTGTCTAGAGTTCAGTATGTTTTTCATCTTTCATTCATCTTCATCATCAATCACTATAAAGTCAGACGATTCATTTCATTGTTCATTCAAAAAATTCTTTGAATCTAGTTGCAGCAAATTTGATGCAAACTTCGAATGTATCTTCATAGTTATGATAGTTTCAGTTAATAAACATGTTTGATCTTGATCAGAATCTTGAAGAGTTTTAGCATTTTATCATCTAACTTCTTTGATGATCGTGAGATCATTATGTTTCTAAAATTCAGAAACATCATGTTATTTATCTTGTAATTTACTTTCAGGTGTTTGCCGTGCCGGGTTTGGCACCCCCCCAAATTGGGGAAAGCGCGCCGGCACAGCCCATCGCCGCTTTCCCAGTCCATAAATAATCGCCCGTCCCCCCTCGACTTCCAACATTCCTCCTCATCTCCTTTGTCTCTTTCGCCTGGGCTTTCTGTCGGCTCCTCGTTTCCGTTCCATGACCCTTCGCTCGGACCTCAACCCACATCTGGGAGAAGCCTCACCTTTGCGATGATCGATTCTATTGGCCCAGTTTCCACGCCGCCCATCTGGCCCGAGACTTGTTTCTTGCGTTTCTGCTCACGGTCTCCCCCGTTTGAAGGCGCGCACTTTTCCCCTTGACTTCTTGGATCGCTGTCCTTCGCGTCCCTCACCTGCGCCTCCTAGAGTGATCCTCGACCTTCCTGTCTCCCTCTCTCAGCGTCCTCCTGTTTTCTGCCTATAGCTGGCCTCCTGTTCCTCGCTCCATTAGCGTGGCAACTCTTGTCCACGGGTTGTTGGGCGATCGCCATCGCCACGACAAGGGCGCGAGCAAGGTGAAGCCTGCTCAGAGCTATCGCCTGTGCGCCAAGACCAATTGAACAAATGCCTCACACCACCCTGACCGTGTTTCCTACTGTGCCGCCGGCGAATGGATAGCGTGATGCTGTTGCTAGCGGTCTGGTGACATCTTCTGCAGGAGCCTGGCTTGCGGCAATTGGGCAGCCTCGTCGAATTCAGCTCGGCTGGGTTTCAGGCACCAGTTGGTGCTGACGTGGCAGCGACTTGATTGAGAGGATATGCATGTGCTCTGCCCAGCACTGCCTGGATCGGGATTTGGGCCGTTGGAGAGGTGACATTTTCCTGTGCCGTCCTGTGCCATCTTGCCGAACACCCTTCATCCTTGCCATCTGCATCGAAAATCCCCCAGCTCATCAAGAGATTGTCTCAGTCGTGCCGATGCCGGACCATGGACAATTGGTGGCCCATCGACGATTAGCTCTAGAAGGGAAATCCGCGCGACCTGTGTGTCTCGCGAGGCGTTCTGCGAGGCGTTCTGCGAGGTTTGATCTATGGAGATCGACGATGATCCAGCTGACTGTTACAGTGGAGACCTCCGGATGCACATAGTCCCGAGGGATACAGCGCGTGGATTGGATGACAGAGAATAAAGGAGAGGAATCAGGAATTGTTGGGGGCTGGGTAACCCCTGAGGTTGTGTGCAGCCAAGAGGGGGCTTACGAAGCCTTAGAGGAACAGCGCAGAGATGGTGCGGCTCGCAGTGGGATTGGGTGTACCTTTGTGCCGAGAGCGGCTAACGGGCCTCGATATATAATCCCTCTGCGCTCCCCTTTAGAATAGGCAGCGATTTCTTCTGTTTTCACGCGTACAAGATCCCCTCGCAATTCCATTTCACGATGGTTGCCGTCGACATGACCTCCATCTACTTCTACCGACCACCACCGGCGGTGAGCCCACACCCCAGCCTCAAGCCACCAAGTTTGGGCAATGCTGGCGGAAAACGCACGGCGACCATACAGCGCGACAGCTTGGACAATCTGTTCAAGACGAATCGCGAAATGGAACCTCCGCTCCAAAGCAAGTTGACTGGAGATACCAAAGCCGGGGATGGAGGTATTGTTGGAATCCAGCGTCATGAGATACTTATCTAATGGATGCAGAAAACTCGGAAAGGGCTGGGAACAATCGAGACGGCGGCGGCGGCGACAGTGACACCAATAACAAGGAAGACCTTTGCCTTCCATCCATCGAGCCTTTCGGAAGCTCCCAAAACCTTTCGTCCGAAGCCGACGAGAATACATCTCTTCCACTAGAGAAGATTGCTCAAACTCTGTCTGATGACGATTTCCTCGACATTGACGGATTTCTTCGTCCCGTCTGGGAAATGCCGAACCCAACGCTCCCTACCGATGACGAACCTATGTCGGCAACGGCCATACCAGAGATTTGTGATTCCCCGAAGCGTGAGACGCAGGGTGAGCGTTCAGGTCAGTGCGGATGTCTCGATTGTTGTGGGCACGTCTGATAATTCTAAAAGACTCGATAGTGATCGACGATACCGACGCGGACAGAACCGACATTAATGACCATGATCTCCCTCCATTGAAGAAGCATAGGGGACCGGAGAAAGCGACTCTACAACCTGTATTCAAAGTTCCTCCTGGACTTGGACTTTACTACAACCGAGCGCTTCAAGACCACGAGAACACTGCAAGCTCAAATCGGTCAAGTGAGGTTGGTGGCAGTCAAGGTGGGTACAGAACGTGGACCTCTAACCCAAAAGGAAACGGTGTTTGACATTCCACAGATAACCCGTTCGTGGTGCAGGACGACGACATCAAGACTGGCGATGAGGGCACTTCTGCTGAGATAGGAAGCAATCTGTCTGAAATCAATACTGCAGACACCCCGCTCAACATACCTTGTTCAACAAAAGAGCCAAAGACACATCATTGCTCGGATCCTAATGCAACCGCCGAGCCTTTTGATCGCCTATGCTCTCTCAGCGTCAGTCCATTTGAGGATCAAGAAAGGAGAACTGTCCACGCAAATGACCACAATGGGAGAACGTCAGCGACCGTCGGTTCCGCCAGCGCTACCGCCACCAGACCCTTTGCTCCCGAGCAATCCCAGGGCCAAGGTGGCCGAGCAGAGGCTGAGGAGCAGGAGTGGGAAGTCATAAAGATTCTCGACAAGAGAGAGACCAGGTCGGGAACGGAGTACAAGGTACGCTGGAAGAGTACATGGCTACCCAGAAGTGAATTAGGAAGCACACGGAGGTTATTGCGGGAGTACGAGGCAGAAAGCCGAGCACAGCATGGACGCAAACGGGGCAGACCCGTTCACAAAGACAAAGTTTGGTGATCGTTTTATATAAGACGTTGATGTGGAATTTACTTTGTGATCAATTTCCCATCAAGCAATCCTGTATTTAGTAGTTATCAGGCTTGCTTTTGTTGACTTATCACCAATAGCTTATCATACACATCTTCTAAGTAACTGTAGTCATACCTGCCTGTACTCGTAAAAACCCTCAGCCGTCACTCGTTCCCCCTTACACCAGGAACAACTGCGAGGATGTAAGAGGCGTCTCCGAGATCATCTCGATCCAATTGATCCAGGCCGTATGCCCACAATAGATAAAGAAGTACCCGTTCGCGGTGTAGAGTTATAGAAAGCATATAAGTCGTATGGAGCGTGAGAATTTCCCACAGACTGCGATTCAGTCCGCGAAAGTCGGATTTCGTGTCTCTTGAGCAAGCTCGTCGAGAGGTTTATCTTCCCCGTCGACCAAGCCGATATTCTTACTCTTCTGATTCTGTCGGGGAGTCTTCCTTTTGGCCTGGAAGTCAAGAATATCCTGCCGTTAGACCTGTAAGGCCTGTAAGGGGAAAAGTAGGTATCAATAGGGGATTAGGTGAGCTTTGATATAGATTTGCGACTTCAAAGATGTTGTAGTTTCTAGTCTAGGCTGTTTTGGGATTATCGGTGAAACTGGTGTTCTGGGCAGTCGTATTAGTCATTGGGAACGTCCATCCTCCACCAACCAACTCTTCGCCAGCTTTTACTTTGAAAGACTTGTATCACGATCTGCGACAATACTGGCCTGGAAATTCATGAGACCCCTTCCTTCTTATCAATCTTGATTAACAGTCCTCCAGCGAGACACTAAATTCACGACGGGACCAAGCCGAGCGCCTTCTGTCTTGAGATGAGCAATCTTTCGCAAGACAATCGCACTGTTATCGCAAAGCATCCTTTGGACAATTCCTTGAACTATTTGCGAGATTCACTTCGAAAGGCAGAGCAGTCTTACAAGCCGGATTCCACCTTTTACGATGCAGCTGTCGATAGTTCCGACCAAGGACCTCAAAAGGCAACTTCTAGACTCCTAGTTACGTTGATGGGCCATGAGGTGGCCTTCAATCTTCGCTCAGAAACTGGAAACGGGGATCTAGCTTCTGAATTGTCCACGCTTTTCAGACGTGTCCGAAATGGCGACTTCAACTATGAACCCTACCGTGCGCTATTTCGACTAGTCATCAAGAAGGCATCGGATTTTGATATCTGGAACGCTGTTTTCGATCTCATAAGATCCATTTCCCGGATAACCCCTTCTACAAGCATTCCTGTCTCGTTCGACGGCACTCCCATCACGCATTCCTCCGCCTCACAACAAGGTGGTGAACAGACTCATCGGCTACTGGAAGCAAGAGTTTTTGAGGAAATTAAGGATTGCACATATCGAAATGTTGAAGGATTCTTCTCGAAATATTTTGAAGGCAAAGCTTGGACTGAGCGTACCAAGGAGGTTTACCGAGCCGTGCAAGATCGACATGTGGACGGTAGATGGACCGATTTCCCTGACCCGCCGGTGCAGAACGCTGTTCTCGAATGGCTGTTCCAGTTCCAAGAGGAGTTTCTGGCCGACGCTCCAGGTGTTTACTATACAAGCGAGAGTAGTAAAGACCTTACTGGTGCTGAAGCTCGACGTCAACTTGATGTTTTTCTCAAGCCTAATGGCAAAAATATTTCGAAGACAGTACATAAATGGAAGGACGTTGAAGTGATTGGCGAACTTAGGGAGTCCGACAAAGAATGGAAAGCGAAACTGCTCCAACTTGGGAGGTACATGCGTGATGTCTTTGCCACCCAGCCAACTCGCCGGTTTGTTCACGGATTTACTCTCCTCGGAACTACCATGGAACTCTGGATATTCGACCGCTCCGGTCCTTACAGCTCAGGGCTCTTCGATATTCACGAGGAACCTGAGAAATTTATTAGAGCTATTGCAGGGTATATGATGATGAATGACAAAGAGCTTGGCCTGGATACATTTATAGAGCGGAGGATGGGTATTCGGTCTATCACTATTTCCGAAGATGCCACTGGAGAGGAAAAAAGACTTCGGTTGGAGCCAGATCTTATTGCCTATCAACGGGCGATTGTCTGTCGCGGCACTTCTTGCTTTCTTGCCAAGGCTTCAGGTCTCAAGGATCCGCAGTATGTCGTTAAATTCTCGTGGACCTCCGATAAACGGCCACCAGAAGCAGACCTTCTCAGATTAGCACGCGAGAGGGGAGTAAGAGGAGTCGCTAAACTGTTCGGTCACCATCGCATCACCAGCATTGCGGAAATGCGTGAAGGATCCACTTTCATGAAGCCGCACACTTTTCGAAGCGTTACGCTAAGTACGGCGTCCTCCTTTTCACAGTCTCAACCACAGGCCCTCCTTCACCGATCGTTTAGCCAGCTTCGTGGACTGAGCACCGCCGGTGGTTCTCCAAAAAAACGAAAGTCTGTAGACGTCGGAGGGAGGCCGTCCAAAAGATCAAGGTCCAACAGCCAGAGATCTGATAAGGCCAAGCAGGAAAGGGAGGTAACAAACTCTGTGGAAGACACACAAACGACGAGTCTCTATGTCCCCAATGAGAGTTCATTCGACAATCGCGTTTTTCGTTGCTTGGTAATCTCACCGGCGGGCCGGGGAATCCGTGATTTCCAGTCGATCAAAGAGCTCCTGAAGGCACTTCGCGACGCAATCAAGGCGCATAGATCCCTATACCTCATGGGCAATATCCTGCATAGGGATATCTCAGAGAATAACATCATAATAACAGATCCAAAGAAAGCTAATGGCTTTACGGGCATGCTGATCGATCTGGACCTTGCCAAGGAGATCGGTAGCGGACGAAGCGGCGCACGGCACCAGACAGGCACCATGGAGTTTATGGCGATTCAAGTGCTACGCAATGTTTCTCACACCTATCGACATGACCTTGAGTCATTCTTCTACGTACTTCTGTGGATCTGCGGTCGTCGTGCATGGGATACATTTGGGTCTTGGTTTGAAGGGCGACCCAAACAAAGCAGATTGACAAAGTGGTATACCGGCAGCTACGATGATATTGCAGACGCAAAAGTAGGTCACATGCATGCCGATGGATTCAAAGATATCTTGAAGGAGTTTCCGCAGGCACTCGACTGTATCAAGCCTTTATGTGGAGAGATTCGAGGAATTCTATTTCCTCTTACCAAGGATGGAGAGCTGGACATCGGAACCCAATCGGATCCAGAAAAGCTATATGGGCCGATCATCAAGGCCTTTAATGAGGCTATAGCTGATGTACGAACCAGGGAAAAGTGAGGCCATTCACGTTGAAATTGCAGTGGAAGTGTCTTATGGCCTTCTTAAAGCTTTGCTTTGCGCTTGTGCGAATACTTCGGACTCGCTATCATCGCCCCAAATCAGGTCCACCCCAATATTCATCCTGGAGAGGACGCGACATCAAACGAAATTGTAAACCGCAAGACCGACTGATATGTAGCAGGGCATGTGTAGCGAAGGGGCAATGGTTCTAGGCGTTATGCTTTGGCGAAGGTTGTTGTTGTCCAGAAAGAAAAAGGATAAAACGGGTCATTGATGAATGACAAACGTCTTACTAGTCCCGAATTAGTCAAGCCAAAACCAACAAAAAATCGTATCGGGTCGGGGCCCAGTTCTTATTATCATACAGTAGTCATGAATAAATGCCAACCAAAAACGTTGTTACGGTCAGATTCAATATCGAACATGGTGTAACTGGCAAAACTCGGAAGTAGCACGAAGCCCGTGATTCGGTACGTTTCACCAGGTGAAAAGTCTGTAGCCTCATCGAGAAACAGATAGGCGCCAATGCAGGTACACCGTGCTATCCCGCATTTCACACTCAAGATGAAGAACGGCTAATGTAAATAGATCTGTAATTAATTACAAATTCTACTGTATCGGTTTTCTCAACATTATTCATGCCCTCTCACTCTTCTCCGTCTCCGGTCACTGCGCAGGACCCAATTTACTCCCCGACTCCTTCGCCTCAATCAACCGATCCCTCCACTCATCCACCTCCTCCAGCGCCCTCCGTGGGTCCTTCTTCCGCGTGAGAAAATACCCCTGTATCTCGGCTGGCGTAAGCATGTTCTCCGGCAACTTAATCGCAAAGTCTTCCGCCATATCCTTCAACTTCATCGACGCGGGTGTGACAGCTGCGCTGGGGGAAGGGCTATTGGAAGGCGTAACGGTGGCAAGATCGCTGGCACTCTTTGCGAGGGTGGGGGGGCCGATGGACGTGAGCTTGTTGGCGCAGGACTGGAGGATGGCAGGTTCCTGAGCAAGAAGATCGTCGACTTCTTCTTGTTGTTGTTGTTGTTGTTGTCTGGGGGTTTCTTTGCTGAAAGTAGCAATGAGTCTTGAAGGGCTGTCATCGGGGGAGTACATGCGAGTGAAGAGCTCGGAGATTTGGGAACGTGTGGCCATGGTAAATCCAACTTTAATATCTATACGACCTGGTCGAATTAAAGCTTCGTCAAGCTTTTCGGGGCAGTTGGTTGTCATCACTAGAACTCTTCCTTCGTGCGAAGCCACACCATCGATAGCGTTGAGGAGACCAGACAAGCTGATTCCCTTGTTTTTTTTACCTTTCCCGTTGTTCTCCGAAGCGTCCTTAAGGGCCTTGCTAAGTTCGGCGCCAATTTTCGCGGCCGCGTCGTCGGCTGGTTTGGCGGATTTTTCGCCTTCTTCTTGGCGTTTAATCAGGCCGGCGCTGTCGATATCTTCAAGCAGAACTACACAGCGTCGGGGCAGTGAACTGAACATTATCCCCAAGTGTTCTTCTGTAAGAGTTCGATCCGCAAGCGAGATGCAGTAAATATCAAGGCCGAAAACGCCAGCGATGGCCCAGGCAAAACTGGATTTGCCAGTCCCAGGGGGCTTTTGAAAACGTCAGCAAGAGTAAAAGGCATTTAGTGACCTTTGGGATAGGATTATACTTACTCCATGAAACAGATACCCACGACGATAAGGAATACCGCGAGCGGCGTACCACCTGAGAGTGGCTGGATGCAGGTACTCGTTTATATCCTCCAGAACCCGAGTCTTCTCATCGTGGTTCAAGACGACCGTGTGCATAGGTCTAGAAGGTCTCGTTGCAACTTTTTGCCACATATTGTGTCCTCCTCTATCCTCTTTACTTACCGGTCTGCGTACAACGGTAAGAGCGATTTCCTTATTCAGGTAGTGATTACGGCAGTCCTTCATGAGATTTTTGATAGGCTGGGACGAGCGTCCGATACAGGTAAGCCGAATGCTCTCTGCTTCACGGAAACCACTACCTCTCATCATCTGTTTAATAGAGCGACGGAACTCAAAACACCGGCCTTGATGGAAGAAGATATGACGACCAAAGTAGGGCTGGAATTTTGGAGGAACTTTGAAATCCCAATTACTAAAGTTGATGAGAGTGTTTGGATCCAGTTCATCCGCTGTCGTGTCCAGGTCGTGGAAGTCCCAGGCATGCTCTTGTCCAGTCTTGGCCATCAAGCTACGTGAGTTAATGGATACCTTATGGCCTTCAAGCCACTCCATGATGTGGTAATAGATGTCATCGTCAGAGTCGATGCTGATGAAGCATGTAAAGTACTCCTCAAAGACAGCGTATGCGTGTTGGCCAAGAAATTTTAGAGAAGTGAGGAGCCCAAAGATCAGAAGGCCGGCGGACACAACGATAGTGATATCGAAGCCTAGCACATCGAGCAGGAACTTCGAGATGACCGAATAGCCTGGGATGAATGCTTCGAGAACGTTGGCAGGCAACTGTGTGATACTCGTCCTTGAATTGCCTTCCATCGGACCTGCAGACTTTATAGCCTCAAAAGCTTTGCTAAAAGCCATGCTTCAGTTCGATGAGTTTAAAAAGGAGTGGTCAAGTCAAAGATGTGAAGGATCCGTCGTTTTTATGTGAAGAATATATGGGATCTTAGAGATCTCTTATGGTGGGAAGGAGAAGAGCCTCATTACAAAAGACGAGGCTGAAAGGCCATCCATCCATTCGCCGTCTTCAAATCGAGCTAACAAGGAGCTAGATGTCTGGTTCGGATGAGGGAAGAGGGGCTGAGCCACTAGTCTGGGGCCCAAAAGGAACAGCAAAGGATAAAGACACCTAGGTGGCAGGTCTCGGCCATGCATGCAGGGAGGTGGAGCCATATTCTGCACGAGAATGAGTCTAACAGCGAAAGGGATGGGCTCTACGATGTACGGCTGAGGATTCTTGAGATGGTGGTGGAGATCAGGCAGGCACACGGTAAGAAAACGGTTGTCGTTTTGCACGATATCTATCTAAGTTCCAGCACCACCTCGCTCTTGCCTTCATTGACTAGTGTGCAGGGGCCCATGAGGCAGGAATTCGAGTATTTGATAAGGGCGCTCCTATATCTGATTTAGCCATCGAAGTTCCATATTGAATATCGCACCTACCGCAGTGATCGCCGCATTGTACCCTTTTTCGTCAAAGCATTTATCGATGTGCTCTTTTGAGAAAAATTTGACAGTCAAAGACTGTCTTGACCACACTGCGTAATCAACAGACCCAAATTGAGAGACAAAGTTGAAGAATTCAAATGGCAAGATTCTTAGAGGTTGAATCATCAAAATCCTGTTGAGCGGTGTTGACTGAGTACAAAGATCTGGCAAAGTGTACTGCTCCGGTCGGAATCTTGTTTCCCAATCATTCTGCCGCCACGATGTGAGGAACACGCAAGGGCCGTTGGTTGTCCATCGATACTCGACGGGTGGCGACACGAAGGTGGAACCTGCGCCTTTGTTACTTTTACTGCCGGATAAACGTCGCTACTGACTTACTATTGGTCGATTCCATTGCACTGTGAATATCCAGCAGGGGACCAGACAAAACGTAAGGTTGTCCGAACGAAGTTGAAAAAGAGAATCGAATGGGATGCCCTTTGCCGTTGTATATAAGCCCAGTTCCAACAGACACGCTTTATCTCTGGGCCGCCCTTTCATCTCAAGCGCAGGGTGAAGATCAGGGGTGCAGATACTCTGATGAGTCTCCTTTCCCCAAAACAGGAAAGCGCCTCCAAATTCGGGGTGAAGGTGATCAACTCCTTCGGTCTATGTATGATCTATCACCTAACCTAGCTCGGGTTTACTTCCAGGGTTTCGCGGAAGCTTTGTAGTAGCCTTGTTGGTGAGGCCTTGAACTGGGAAACGATGGCGAGCTTATGCCCGGCTCATTCACGCTTTCGAAAGTTTTGGGGCTTGTGACCCTCGCCGATTGGGAAGTGCAAGGTCTGGCTCGTTTCTAGCGTCATACCTGGCATACATACATTCTCTCGACCTCTTGACGGTAGGTTCCATTGCACAATCTATTATCTACACAAACGATCTGGGCCTCTCCGCATATCAAGAAGACAGGAAGGAAAAAAGTCTAAAGCCTATTAAGTCCTCGGGAAGACATTTTACTTTCTGCAGTCATTGCAGCGCGGATGATCGCAATAACGATCCCCACACCGATTTCCTTTCGTCGGTTCTGTCCATTGTTTGCAATGACAACACCATCTCTTGCCCTCTCTTCGTCTCCCCTCCTCAAAATCATGCTCCAAAATTCCTCGCTGATTTACTCGCTGTTGTTTGGCCTCGCTCGAAGTCGTACGAACCTCGTCGAACAATGATTGACTGCTTTCCCCGTCACTGCAGTCTTGCGTCCGTGAAGTTTTCCGAGAAGATGTGATATCCTTTAGAGCTTCACTACTGCATCGCTTACGACCATGTAAAGACGGCGCTGCTGAGTATGCGGATGTCGATGTTTGGTCACTTTATTGATATTGTCAGCATTCATCTTAGTATTGAATCAGGGGACGAACTCTGCGTTTTCATTCTCTTCGCCTGCTCTTTCGTTCCAAACGTCGTAAACGTCGTGAACGCCGTGGGCTTCTGCGGTCATCTGATAGCATTTGAAAGCTGATTCAGCCCCAGCCTGTCTAACATCAAATGCGGTCTTGCAGAAACGTAGTTCATCCCTTATTTCACTAAGCAGTCTTTCTCCAGTACCAGGGCTTGCGTTCTCTTGAGTACAATGTAGCACATCGCGTCCTCGTTTCGCTTCACAACCTAGCAACCTTTCCAGACTGGCGATATCAAGGACTGCAGTATCCACGACGATCAGACTATCACCGGAATCTTCGCGGATGTCAACCACGGCTTTCAGCAACTTTTCGACATCTGACCTGCGTTTCGATAGACGACACAATTCTAGATAGCTTTCTTTATTCTGCGCTTCTTTTTCATCTTGCTTGTGCCCACTGTCACTCCTTCCGTTGGCGGTCTCTGAAGATTTAGTGTTAGGTGATGTGCCGAGAGCGGCGTCAGAGTCGTTTTCATTGGGAGCCTGGACGGGTTTTTGACTTTGAGGTTTTCTTGCATCTCTAGCTTGAGTGGCTGAAGCAGGTCCCATTGGAGAAGGTAATGGGGTAGGATTTGCCATGAGTGCAAAACGCTGAAGAAGCCAATTTTCTCGTTGACCCAACGGGTTCTTATGGTTCTGTTGAAAGCTGCGTAGCCGGAGAGATCAAGGGAGGGCTCCTGCAAGACGTCCCGTGTATGTGATGGGACCAACATGATCGTGATCCAAGTGCATCTACAAGGGCTAACTTCCAAAGAGTAAAGGTTATCCAAGGATGATTGTTTCTCAGTCGGGGATTACGGTGGATTAATGAACACACACATGTGACGGGCAAGGTTTACAGGCGTAAGACTTCCCCCATGGATATTAGGTCTACCATGAAGGTGTTTCCAAACGCAGCCTATGAAACCGCCCCAGAAATAGGAATGGAGATGCAAAAGTCCTAATCGGGTGTAGAATCCTCAAAATTAGGGGTGGAGATGCTACCGAGCCGCAAAACAAGCTCAATGAGGAAAATACGTAATCGTGGAGAAAGTAAGCTCTAATACCGGACTTTGAAGATGTGTTGGCGAAGTAAGTGGAAGGGAATGCTGTCAAAGAGAGTGTTGAAGGTGACGATACTGGAGGTGGCAGTACCATGGATGGGAGACGTGCTCTACATAAACCTCATCGATGACGTACAACCCTTGAACCCCCCTGCATTTCTAGATGCCCCCCCTCTCCAATTCTGGATGCCACCAGCTCCAATTCTCGAATTTCTTATAGAGATGGTAATCCAGCTCCGCTGTATTTCCCGGATTACTTTCCATCTCTTCGGTTTCTGCTCTCAACCCCTCTGATTGGCCTTGCCATCCCCAAAACTCCGCCTCCAGCATTAGCACAATTGATTCGGGGCCCTCGTCCTTGGCAAGGAGATCCTTGGTGAAGTCTGTCATCTGAGGAAGCCAGCCCAGTGGTGGCGACATGCAGGAGCTGCACGAGGATGGACGTGGATTGCTGGAACGTGAGGACTTTTCGGGAATATAAGCTGTAGCGTAAGGTCAGAACGGACTGAGAAGAGTAAAGGGCGACAAAAGGTAGGGCAATCAAGGGGGCATCTAGTCCCACCAGAAACACCATCGATCTCTTCTTTCATGCGGAGAATCACCTCTTCTCCTTCTCCGTCTCCTTCCTTTTTTCCCAGTTGAATTGCTGATAAGCTGAACGCGTAAAGCTCTCTGGGGTCGTTCGAATCGCCGGTCAATGGTTTCCTTGATGTCGATGTGGTGGAGGGTCTTTCGTTGCTAGTGCCAGTATTGCAATTGAGAAGCTGCCGTGGTTCACTTAGGACCTCGTCCGGCATATTTCCGTGAATTTTCTTGGGGGCCTGACTTCTCTCCATGATATTGCTACGTAGCGAGAACTGCCCGGTGATGAGTAGTAGAAAAATCTGCGGTTTTTATCAGTACTGTCTTTCGCCTTGAGCTTCTATTATCACCCGACTTACCTCAGAGAATAGGGGACTTCGAATCCATGGATACACCTGTCCCACTACCAAAGCTACTAGCGTCGAAAGGGTGACCAAGGAACTACAAATGGCGCTGACGGCAAGAGGAGACTTCCATTTGCGGTCACTCTGAAGTCGGTATAAAGTCCACCAGTAAATGGAACTGAAGCACAAAGTCTCCGAAAAGTTGGCGGCAAAAACAGTCCAAAAATGCAATGCCTCGTTGTACAATCTGCAGTCCAAATGAGCATGCATAAGTTGTGCAATGGTCCCACGATCGTACCTGATAAACGGTAAAAACCTCAAGACGGTGAACGCAAAAATGGCAACAAAACTAACAGAGCCGAAGAACCGTCCAAAGGGAGTTTGACGAAAGATCTGCTGCACCATTAAATGCTTTGGCCGACAATCAGCATTTGGTCTGTGATGTTCGCCCAAGGCATACCTCTAAGATTATTACACATGTGATGGAGAAGCGAAGAAGGAGGCCAATAGAGACCCAAAGGTGTGTTCCTACACGACACAGTCAGGACTTACGACATATACAGCCGTCGAAAATGCCTTTGCTTACCATCGTGAACGATTGTTGAGACGTCCAGGGCACATAAAACGACTAGGGCGATGTCAGAGATGCATTTCAATATCGTGATCCATGTCTGTAGTTGACGGCACAGATCTTGAAACGTATTCAAGCGAACATGTCGCCAACGCAGAGGAAGAAGTGCCGCAAGAGTGGCAACGAGAACACAAGCCAGAACAGCAAGATGAACTGTCGGTGAGACTCTTTCCATAATTAAAACAGGAGGCATGCAGGTGAGAATGCAGAGGACAGTCCAGTGAATTGGTTCAAAAGGCAAAACGAGGCAAATAAAATAAAACTTCCCATGCACAGATGCACGGACATGATATAGCAGTGGCTCCTCTCCTTATTCGTAATTTCATATTACGAGAGTTCAATACGATCGGAGGGACGAACGGCACCGATCTTCTCGTTGGCGAATCCTTTTCACTGTATTGACTCGAGTTCCCTGACTTCCAGGGTTTGCGATCCTCATTCATGACGGGTTCTGTCTCGATAAAGCAATAGTAACTGGCGGAGTAGGAAGATATAGCGCACTAGCACAACATAGGAAAGCAGTCATAGGCGCCCATAGTAATATAGCCATCTATAAGTCTTCACCCTTTTCTGTGAAGCCCAGACAGATAACGTAGGCGATTCCAATAAAGGTGTGGTAATCTTTTCATGAAAAGACCGTGCGTAAAGGGAACTACGGAGCAAAATTAGGATGCAGTCTTTTTTGTTTGCTACACATCGATGATCTTTGACGGGCTTTTTAAGAACCAAACCCTTTCTGGCAGACTACGAAGTATTTAGCTGAAATAGGTTTAGAATGCGAAGACAATTGTCTTCGCATTCTAAACTCTTCTTGGCAAGCGCGGATATAAAGATTCAAACTTAGTTCTGGGTCTGTGCTTGTCTCAACTAGAGCTTCAAAAATGGAGGTACCGGACGACATTGAAAATGCCTTGCTTTGGGCCCTACGCAATTCGTCTCCCTCTTCTATACTACAATCAGAGGCAAGTTCAGCTGCTATTACGATAATTCGGTCTAACCACGGATTCAGCGATTATTATCATGCTTCAAGGACTTTTTTAGTCGCGGTTCTCGTGCGGATCGGCGAAAGCTTTTCCAGTCATTAGAGCATTCGGCCAGTGCTTTGCGATCGCCTTCGCCCTCGCGTTCGCCGCTCTCTACTCAGCACTTGACTGATGAACCTCTGGCACCATCTGAAACCGGAACATATTCAATTAGGGCATCTTCACCTCAGCGGGCGCTACGAGACTCTTCCCTGCCCGTTCTTCCTTTTCAGCCATCTTTCGATGACATCGCACTTTCTTACTTCACGAATGAGCTCAAGACCAGAGATCCAGAACGAATACAGCTTCTGGCCCAGGTTGCTCATGGCTTCGTCCAGCCACCGACCCTTTCACGCTCATCATACGACCAGCTTTGGTCGACCAAGTCTGACATATTCAACCAGTCAGAGATAGGACATACATCACGCATTCGTCGATTGCACAAGGGCCTCAGAAAGATTAAACAAGGCAGTAAAGAGTACGACTGTGCCAAGCGATTCGCTCTCCTCTTTTTGCGCCAGGAGTTTGATGAGACCGTTGCGTCAGTTGAGGATACAGAATTGAGCTATGGACAAAAGAAAGCAACTGTTGCCTACGAGCGGATTGCCCTTGATCTCTCCACAACTGTCACAGCTCTAAAAGATGAAAGGAGGCGTAGTCGACTTTATTTATCCCTCTTGACAAAGTCCGGTCCGGGTGACTTACTGGAACTCGGTGATGGTGTCTCATCTCTGTAAGCTATGGGTACCTGACTCGTATGCAGCAACAACTGACTGTCTATGTTTTCAACTAGATGGGAGCGAAGACTTCTTGACGACGACATCGACCTCTTGATACGCTTTCGAAAGGAAAAATTTCCTAAAGTTGACGAAATTTTCCGCGACCTTGATTTCCTCAGTACTCGAACCCTGTTGCACGGGCTGGTCGCCTATGGCTGGACTTACAAGGAGCTTTCCGAATGTCGAAGCGACCTTATAACACAATTGGTTAAATATGTGGACCCGGAGCAGCTGGCTCATGGCCAGGTTCAGGCTTTTGGCCGCGAGCCGTACCGGAAACGCTGTCGCTTAGAACAGAACAGCACATCACTGGAGCTCTCGACCCGCTCGGATTTCGACCGGCCGCATCAAACCTCTGAGGGCTTAAATCCTACGAACGTGGCCGATTTAGTGAGAAACGACACCGATGGAATACATTCTTTGCTTGGAGCGATTCGTCACGTCCAGCCAACAGAACTTCTTTCCCCATTAACGCAGCCTGCCGAGTCAAGCGCTGCGGCCGCTTCCACTTGGTATTCAGGAGGTGCCACCACAAACGACTGGAACGAGATATGGGAATCGGAAGCTAACAATGTTTCATCGACGACTTCGCGAACAGCTAACGCAAGCACTGTTCCGTGCACTACTATCCAATTATCCGCATCGGAGGCAAGAGATGGATCTGGTGAGTCTTTCCTTGGCCTATGTGAAAAAAAGACTTTCTAACATACCAATTACTTAGGAAAACCGGCTTCTCCACGCTGGATCGAAGAAACATCTTCCAATCCCTTTGCCCATGCGCAAGCAGAAAACAATTCAGAGCTGAGCTACGCAAATCAGTCACAGCAGAGAGACTTCTTTCCATCTTTCAACCCTTACGACCACGTGCAAATGGAGGATCTTCCCGTACTATTCAACCCCATCGACCATGCAGAAACTTATTCCAATTCTCCGAACGTCCTGCCAATGGAGAATGCCTTATTCTTTAACCCTTATTTTCACGTGGAAGCGGCGGATTCTTTCGTATACCTTAACCCTACCACTCACCCGCAAATGCTTGGCCATACCACACCCCCGACATCTTATGGTCTTGTACAAGCAAACAACCACACCATATTATCCAACCCTTCGAACCTGGTAGCACCCGCTCAGGCTCGAAATAAAGATCCACAGCTTGTTGGAACCTCTTCTCAATCCATGTGCGCTTAGGAGTCTTTCTTGCGCAGAGGCACGATAAATAGACAATCCAGCTCCGGCTGAAGCTTTACACCGTTCACATACGTTCTGTAACCAGGCTCGAGCAGACCTCCTGGTTCAATCTGTGGCGTCCCTGATACGGTGCGTATCGGTATTAGGTAGACAGGTCCTGTCACGTTGTCGATATTTATTGGAGTCGAAAATCGCCACACCGTGTAGCCCCAGTCCTGGACACAGATCGTTAGAGGTATCCTTGGAAGAGTAGACCAAACTCGCCTTAAGCTCAAGTTCTAGAATCCGTAGTAAAGGTAGAACATGTGCGCCGAGGTTCTTGTACTTGAGATTGCCATTCCCATCCTTCTCGATATTAGCGTTCGGTAATGGTTTCTCCAGCTCAGCCTGCAATTTTTTCTCCAGTTCAGCCCGTTGCGCTTCAGCTTCTGGAACGAGCTTGTTTGTGACGGCCATGTCGATTCAATATAGCTGATACTTTTGCCACACAATCTTGAGCATCTACAATAGTGTCAAATCAGCCTTGAACAAGGAATATTTGGAGATGTAGACCGCGGATGATGAAAAGCTGCATGACGGGCAGTGTGGGGCAGAATAAAGAATTTTAAGCTTTTGACGCTAATGCATGTCATTAAGACGGATGCTTTGTTATTATAACCTCCATGAATAGTCATGCTGGCAGAATATTGCTTGGATAATGACTTTGAGATCCGCCGTGCTGTTACAGACTTGCCATAGCAGCTGTTCCTTCTGTATCTACTATACTTACCCTACACAATCGCTAGTTCAACGCGGAAGTGGGCCGCTTTCAATATCAACTGTAGGTCTAGAAGAATAATAGATCAAACCCACCTGGGGAACACCTCCACGTCTTTTGACCCTTCAAGACATCTACAAAGAGGTCCTTTCTCCAGTATGACACATCAAAGGCAGATGGCAAATGCTTCCGCATCTTTCGGCCCTTCGGAACATCTCGGACAAAGCTACGATGCAACACAGGGCAGGGGTTGCAGTTAACTGCCCCGATCTAAGATTAGCATCCAGTTTTTGGAGCACAATGTTGCCTGGAGGTGGACACCCTCCGTCTGGAGTCTACGAGCATGTTTGCGTATAAGACCTTTGTCCAATCCGCGGACTGACCAAGCTCCATGAATATCCAAATACTATGCAACCTTTGTCTTCACAAAAGTCTTAATAGCTTAGAGCACTTACCGTTTCTTACTCATGCCTCGACAAGGTAAGAGTCTCAATGCTGTTCATAAGAATATTCCCGAGCTGACTCGATTCAGGTTCCACCGCTTGTCCTAGATGTCACCAACGGAAAGTCAAGTGTGACCGTGCCTTGATTCAAAGTCGGTCCTGCAAAGCCTGCAGTATGAGGAAAGAACTATGCCAACTTCCTACATTTTCGCCCAAGCAGAAAATTGCCAATGGTCAACATGTTTTTAAAGGAGAACGCATTCTTAAGTTCAACACCTCAAACGACAATGAAGATGCAGACCCTCAGGGCCACGAAATCACGCAACCACCAATCACATTAATCGAGGACAATGTTAAGCAGAGTCTCAAAGCCACAACAACTCACTACCACAACAAATCATCAGTCACACTTCCTGTCTTCGTAGGTGATGCTCTAGCACCATTGCCCGAGCCTTATGTTAGACCAAATCCGTACCTATTCCCTTCAAGCGCAGCAGCATCTAACGCCACACTGCAACAACAAGATAATTTCTTTTGTTGGGACGGATTATCGATTCCTCAGATGCATGTGTCATCAAATTCCTACGATTCTGCAGAGTGCTTTATCAATGATTCTCTCGAAGCCGTTCTAAATGCCGATTCAACATCTTCAGCCTTTTTCTCTCCAGAATCATACCTGTCACGCTAGTCAGACTACGTTATGTCTAACGTGAACTTACGATCACCGTACTTCACGTCTATCTCTCGACGAGATTCTGCGCATTTGCACACGCCTACCGAATTCATTGGGATCTTGGAGATTTTATTCAAACCCCAATGTTGAAATCACGGCTGTAACGGACGTCAATTCTCAACGCTCCCCAGTTTACAGAGACATCAACGGGAAAAGTCAGGCGCGGCGACAAAATTTTCTTGCCCACACTGCGGAGCAGACTTCACACGGACTACGGCGCGCAATTCCCACATAATGCTATACTGTCGGGAAATAGTTCGGTGATTGGGGATCCTCATTAGATAGGGCGGCAAGACGATAGAATGTTCTCATTCAAGGTTTCAGGCTTAATATTGTAGGCGATGATATTTGTCAGCAGTTTCCTGAGGCGAATACTTTAGGGCACTTCGGTATATGTGTTGAATGGCGTTAGATGTAGCTGGAGGGAGATAATTCGCCAGCGGTTTCTCAAGGGTTGGATTTCTTGTTGTTTGAGATGTTTGATACTGAAACATTAATATCTGGCTCGTTTTATGGCAGCGACCGAACTGTGAAGATGCTTTCTCGTCTTTCAAGCTCGACTTCTGAACTGTGCTCTACGACATCTCTGCTGGAGATAATCTAAGCTACCGGGGGCCCAAGCATCGGGGCTTTCCGCGGTTAGATGCCAGATAAGAGGTAACTTTAAGTGATTAGTCACGTCTGCAAGTGCTTTAGGCGGGCTCGGCCCGCGCCTATATTAGTGCCGGAAATTTTTTTAGCATCGAGTTTCAGCCTCTTTCCAGAAATACTGTGTAAAAAGAGGATTAAGATCCATGGCTTCGAGCTTCTTTAGGAACCCTGCTTCTAGAAGGTTCGAGAATATTTGCGGGTGGCCACGATTTCCCACTTCGAGAGATGAAAGAAATTGCCATGAATGCCCTCAACCAGAAGTGAATGCCGGGAATTTGAAGTGGATGCAAATGCAAAGGACGGGATACGGCTCCAGAAGTGAATGCTGGAAGCCAGAAGTGCATTGTTGTAATACCCTCGCGATCGTCTGCTTCCATCCTCGAAATCCTTGCTGCTAATCCTTATCGGTGTATCAACTTTCAGCGCTCAGCATAGCGAAATCCACCAGCACACCACGTCCCCATCCCTTACGCTCAGACACCTGTTGCCATGCGCATGATACGCTCAACGGGCTACCGCTCGCACAGAATAACACATTAACATCACATTGATAGGTCAGACAACTGGATTCTAAGAACGAAGAAATCAGTAGAACAGACGTGGTGTGTTCGAATAATTCTGCCAGACTGTAAACGGCCAAGATATCGGCAAAATGCATTAAACAAATCAACAGTTTCAACCTTCAACCTTGCAACAAAGTTTAACTTCAGTGCCCGAGAAGGTAGCATTCAGGTTCCTAACCCTAGCTCGTTTCGCTGCCTCCTCGACGATGATGAGACATAGTTGTGGCTCCCCTCAGTTCTAAATGACTCAGCAATGGAGGGGAACTTCTCATGCATGCATTCATGATTGGTGGACAAGACCCAGATAAGTGGTCGAGAGCTTTGAATTGCCTCGTCTCAGGCGACCGGTAGCCTTGTGAGCAAGCTGCAATCGGGTAAAAGCAATGACTCACAGATGCCTCGTTGTATAAAGCAAAATACTTGTCCGACTATGTCTTGAGTTATTCTCCAAGTTAACTGAAGTGCTTTTGTTGCAGATTTCAATCAAACATTCAAGAGCACTTTCTTATTCTACTAAATTACACCCGATTACATCTTTTCCACACCATGGCCACTTGTGCAGCCCGGTCTTTTACTGTCCCAGGTCTCAACGAGGCTCTCAATTTTACCGACTTGAAGGACAGTCACGCGGTGTAAGCCATCCAGCCTCTCTTATAGATGCTCCTGTGTAATAACAAGTCCATAGGTACAATGAACTCCTTGATGACTCCCAACAGCCAGAAGTATCTGAGACACATATTCAGAGTCTTGCCGAGCTCTTCGTCCGTCATAACGCTCACACCAAGCTTGGGGTTCATCTTATTCATGGCCACTTCAAGACTCCTCCCAACACAGTCATGCTGGGGACCAGTATCGAAAATCCTTGCGGCCGTTGGACCAAAGCTACGGCAGTCGACGCTGTCAATCTTAGCAAAATCCATGGGCACATATTCGCCCTCCACTCTGCAGGTGGGTTCGTCGCATATGAGTATCAAGATGGCCCAATGCCCGACCTCTCCGCCATCAAGGAAGCCTTCTTCACCGAATTCATCTTGTACTTGGTCAGGAACAATTTATCATCTCTTCTTGGACTTCAGGTCCGTCTTGAGGGCGTACCTGAGAGCATGTTTGAATTCATTCTCGATCAAGGGACTATAATGCTGGATGAAGCAGCTGTCCATGGCTGCTCTGCTTCTCGGCAAACTGGGTGGACATTCGAGCTCGAGGATGGGGAGCCGCGAGTATGTGCTGCTAACGAAACGCATGCAAAGAAGACTTCTGGAAACCATCAAGTATTTAACGCCGGCAAGGCTCAGCCAAAGCTGGCCAGTGTCGCTGATCTCAAGGAGGCTCTTGTGACAGCCAAGATTATCTCTTGATGGGCTAGGCTAATGTGGTTTCCGAGAGCGAGAAATATTGTAAACGGTCGCGCAGCAGTATCCGAAAGCCAGATTTTATCGCGGCCATCCACCTAAACCTCTTGGGAACGAGTAAGTGATGGTTTGGGGGGCAGTGAAATCGTCACCACTTTTAGGTAGCTTAATTGTCCTTGGTGACCCATTTAGAACGTGGCAATCATATGCACTTTAGAACATGATGTGATGAAAAGTACGGTCGGGCCGGGTTGTCAGGTACCTCGTTCGTATCCTTGAGCTTTGAGCTTTGCCCAGAAGGGATTTCGATACTGACCTTGCAGTGGACCCGTATTCTAAAAAGTTTCGGAGGCTAATTTTACCTACGGCAAGCGCGTTTTTCCCTCATCTGCGCCAGCACTACAGTCTACACATTCACTCGTTAGTAATGCCTGCTTATGTTCAGTACTCCCTTGACATTTCCATTACCGAGTTCTTCACAAGGACGTCTGCCACGCGTGAAGCTTGTGACGAGAAAGCTGCATCCTTGGTTGGAGGCAACATAATACCAGTTCCAATTCAAGGAAGTTGCAGCTACACCGTCTACGGTGGAACTCGTTTCGAGTTCGTCGTCCAGTTTCGGCTACAGTCACTATCACTGAATCTTAAGACTACGGCCCTCGCGAGGGAGATTCATGGCAATCTAGCTCCTACCACCGCATATCATGGACAGCTTGGAGATACAAGCCAAGAGACAGCATTAGTGTATTCCCTAGGCAGGATTTCAGGCATCAGTTATCTTGAGTTTTGCCTTGCAAATAACTATGCCGAAAACTCTGAAGAAAACTTAGCCTTGCGAGCAGATCTCATGGTGGACCTTGCACGGTAAGTTGTCCTCTCTACTTGACGCTCGGACATTGCTGATAATGCTATGGCAGGTTCTTAGCCGCATCATGGAAGGCACCACAAAGAATGGACCCAAGTTCCATAGAGGAGCTACGTCAAAAGTACACCAAAGGTCTCCGACTCCTGCTCTACCACCTTCCGTCGAGATTCCATCCAATCATACAAAAATCCCTCGGCTCGATGTCATCGATTTTCTCCCGTCTTCCATTCATTCTGTCGCACGCCGACTTTAGCTCCTGTAACATAATGGTCCAGCAAGTCTCTGGCCGGCTGACCGGCGTTATCGACTGGGCTGAAGCAACAATCTGTCCATTTGGACAGAACCTATACACGCTGCAAGATTTTTCGGGTACACTGCATCGGAATAATGGCTGGAGGCAATACAAAGATCATGAGACTCTACAGGAAACGTTCTGGCAGACCTTCCAGCAAGAGGTGGGAGGCCTATCAGCAGAGGTGATGGAAGCCGTCAGGTCAGCAAGGATTCTGGGTTGTCTACTAACTCATGGATTCATCAGAAGGCTGGCAAATGAGCAATTTGTTGTTCCCATTCAAGAAGATGATGAGATTGGCAGGTATAACATGCTTTTTTTGGACGCTTATCTTGTGGATGTGAAGACGAGATTTGAAGATCTGAATTGAGATGAAAGCAGAAGCAAAAGGAGGAGCTCATCTTGGAGACGAAGGAGACCATCAGTACCTGAGTGTCAGTTCCACAACGTCTGCACTCGAAATCCACGTAGCAGAGAAGTGCACTGCAGCGCATATACCGTTTTGTAGGCGAATAAAATTGCTATGAGCCGCTGGAGGTAATTGTAGGGCGTAACGAGTTATCTCGGCGTAAGGTTAAGGCTACTGGAGATGGCATGTGACTCTTTCCCAGTGATGTCATGCAATTACCGTCTTGCCCACCACAGTGGAGTGCTCAACCTTTAGCCATTGCGCCTTGCACCGTCCTCAAATGTCGCGACGGCCATCTCAGATCTATAATAGCTTGGATGATGCGACAAGGGATGACCTCGACGCATCGCGTTCAGCAAAGGTCAATCTGTTGTCGGGCGCACATATAACAGGGAGCATCTCCGTTCATCTCATTCGCAAAAGCTAACTGCATCTTCTTGCTGCTCTCTTCAGATCTCCTATCGGTCCAGCCGTCAAGGTCTCCTCTGAGCACATATTACGAGTAAAATGAGCAAGCTTTCATTTGCCGGAGATCTATATGCTCAATTCGAGAACGAACGATGGATTTCCAGCTACCACGCAGAGCCAACGCATCCCATCAAGTCAGAACATGGAACATCATCTCAGCCCCTAAACCACACATCAACTTGCCCCTCTCAAATGTACGGCGGCCATGAGTCTAGTTATGCGTACATCAATAACGCGCAACGAGAGCAACTCCTAAATACTTACTCAACCCAAGGCCCTCAGCTTCCCCCATCTCAGCTTTCACCTTCCCGTCAAATACCTCAGTTTCCATCTCTGCCAACCCCAAGGACTCCCGACCTCAGCCTTCATATCTAGATGGCACTTCGGGCCATACTGAGGAATCACCCCTTTATGTTAACGCCAAACAATTCCGTCGGATTTTGAAACGGCGTGTTGCGATATGCGCCCGGATCCGCAAGCCATACATTCACGAGAGTAGACATAGGCATGCAACGAGGAGACCAAGAGGACCCGGAGGCAAAATCCTGACTAAAGACGAGTTGAAAAGGAAAGGAAAAAAGGCTCAAAACGGTACTACAGATAAATCCCAAAGGTCTAAAATAGGGGCTGGACCGAACACAAGTCATGCGAAGAAAGAAAGTGTTGATTGGGTGGCTGCTATACCAACTAAAGATGGGAAAGGAGAACGAAGAGAAGAGGTTCGCAATCGCAGTCGAGATAAAGAGACCGGCGAACCTCAAGCCAAGCAAACCTCAAACGTCCGAAGCGAACACCAGATTGAAACAAAAAGGTCAGTTAAGATCAGCAAAGCGATGGCGACATCGTTCTATGGGGCTACTGAACTGGAAGACTTGCACCAAAGGTTTCCAACTAGGACGGCAGCGGATGTACGCTCGTAAATACTGAACATTGGGCGCATATGAGTTACATCTAGACATCACTCAACGGCCGGGCTTGGAAGTGGCGGTTCGAGGCAGTCTACCAAGGCGTTGAAAACGGCTTTCGCTATTGCTTTCGAAAGCTAGGCACAGATCTTCCCGAATACCATACTCTGTCTTTGTATTGATACTCTCAGAGGTCGGTCCGTCGAAGCTATTAGCGAGGGCTTCAAGTCTGGGAAAACACATTACGAGTTCGGTAACAGGAGATCCGTCTATGTGAAAGCCAATGAGGCGACAGCGAGAGATAGCTCCTTCCGTCTGTTGTATATTATTATTATTACAGCGGAGTTTCAAGATGAGACAAAGGCATGCCAGAAGATTTATCATGCGGTCTTGTTTTCGTATCCCACTGCGCCATTTCCAAGTACCATGCGCGCAAGGCTATAAGCGCGGCCTACGAGAAGAGGTTCTATGTGTCGGAGAAACAGATTGCAAATCTGGACAGTGGCCTATGTTAGAGCCGGGGACGGGTACTGCATGGTCGGATCACGACGTGAATACCGAGGAGACTTCTGGTGAAGATTTAGGTTCTGGTGATTCTTGACGTCGTTGGGAGGGAAATGCAGCGGGGAAATATGACATTCTTGGTAAGAGACGGACCAGACGGGGGCCAAGAGTGCAAAGTGCGCTGGAAAAACACATGGCTGAAAGCATAGAGGTTGTTGCGGGAGTTCGAGGCGAAGGGCGGAGGGCAGCGTGAACGCAAATGGTGTAGACGGGCTCGCACAGACAAGTTTGGGTGATCGTTGGCTACTTTGTCCGTAGAAGAATTACACATGTTCTTATTCTATCCGAGGTGATCGATTCCCAAGTTTCCAGTCTGCCACGACGAATAATTATTTCCTAGAATCCTTGATGAATGGTTAGGCAAGGGAAGACTAATAAGATCTATTTGCACAAACACTTGAAGCCCAGACTTCATCTTCTTTTGCCTCGTCGTCTACTTAAGCAGTGTATAAGGGCACGCACGTGAGATCGGCGATATGCTCAAAGTAGGAGAGCTATAGGTCTGGTGGCAGCTACGGCACAATCCGAGACCACGCGACCGATACAGTACGGCGGCGCCGCTCATACACAACCATGCTCGCAAAAATGGCTTCCAATGACCATTCTAGTTCCCTTTCTTTTGGGCCTTTTAAAGCGTCCAGATTTCTTAACGTGTCTGATGCAGCCTATTTCCACATTCTTCGCCTTTCTCGCAGACTTCAACTTCACCGTGAAAGAACCGCATATATAATTGATGGCCAACAACTGAAAGGACGCGTTTCACATCGCCAGATTGGTGGCCTGGAGAAACACCCCCACGTCGAAGGCTATACATCTAGGCAACAATGTCATCTACAGTAGGATTGAAGCGAGTTCTGATCTTGGAGAGTGAGCTAACTCTGGAATCCGAGCCGCAGGACCCGAATAGCCTCAATCGGATCAGAAACAATCAGCGAAAATCGAGAGCACGAAGGAAAGAGTATTTACAGGAGTTGGAAAGCAAACTACGAAAATATGAGAGCATGGGCGTGGAAGCATCGCTGGAGATTCAAGCTTCTGCCAGGCTCGTAGCTGAGGAGAATAGACGTCTCCGGGCACTTTTACAATCTCGAGGCGTCGTGAGCCAGGAAATTGAAACGGCTGTTGCAACGTCAAGTGTCGAAGCTCAGGCTCCGTCAAGAGCGTCAATACTCGAGGCAAAGCTGAATACGAAGAAGCCTTGCACTGGGGAGGTGTGCAAGACTGACCCCAAGTCTCGACAGTCCAATACGTCAAGTTCATTACAGTCGCTTACAGAGCCTCGCGGTGGCATCTGTAAACGACCGTTAACCTCAGTGTCATTAAGGACAACGGCTACAAATCCTGTACCAAGCAGCTCTATGGCAACACCAGCATTCTCACCTATGGATCTGCCCTCGCACTTGATGGACTGCTATGAGGAAGAATCTCGGGACTTGAGTTCGGAAATATCTCCTGGTAATGATACTACTTCATATACTTTTGCCGTTGAGGTTATCACGAGTATGAGGGCGGATGTCAGCGCTGAAGATGTTAAGGCTGAGTTAGGGTGCGGTAAAGGTGTCGAATGCAATATCGACAACTCTACGTTGTTCAGTATAATGGATCGATACACTGGATAATTTCTACGTCACGGAAATAGATGGGCTAGGAGGCTTTTTTCTCCAACATTCTTCGCTTATAAACCCACAACCTTCCCAACCTGGTCATTCTAGCTTTGTCTCGACATTAATATTGAAATCGTGTATAACGTTCATGGTCTGTCCATCCCATCCGTAGGGTGGAAAGGCACCACCTCACCGCTTCAACCACCGGCCATGTGAGAGTGCCTCCTGGGCTACCGCATCCTGGAGAATCCATTAGAGTTGGAGAATCGTGAAGTAGACCGAGGAGCCAGAAGTGAAGCATGCTGTCAGATTTACACTCACACGAAGCAGGGCCGACCGATTAGTGATGCAAAAACTCGGTGGCTCCAACATGGGGTTTTTTCGGCTCATCTTGGTACTTTCCCTATTCATCCTGTTGCTTGCTTCTCAGCCGGGACATTCATCCCAATCGGGTTTCCCTGCATCCCGCTGGCGCTTTGTCCAGATCGAGTTTCCCTACATCTCGCTGGCACTCTTGTCTTATTTGGGAACCTCCCAAGAGCTCTTCCTTCCTTTTATAAAGTCTACCTGCCCGCTTGTCGCTTGCGGACTCTCTTACTTCTTTCGTTAATTCTTCTACAGGCGTGGCTTGCACTGAGCTTGTCTCAAATGTCTTTAGCTCTTCTTGATAAATGGAGTTATAATCGTCCCCTGGTATTTGCAGGGCTGGCTGCCGCGACAAGCACGCCGTTCAAGAAGCGTGTCCGGGCGTAGCCAGCAGGAAATGATAGTACGAGGTCTTGTACCAATGGCTTGAAGGGTGAAGGGTGAAGGGCGGCAGAGTTAGGAAATCGAACGCAGGATGAGGATGGAAACCCGTAAGAGGTAAGCGGGAGCACAGCCACTGAAAGTGAGGCGTTGTGCGCCTCGCAGGCTATTCCGGAGACATCTCGAATTCCTCATCCGCCACAACAGACATGGTGGACTCTTCGGCCCAACAAAAGGTCTGGCTCACTTCGGGGTTTAATGCAGTGGCCGCAGTCTTGCTTTTTTTTTGATTGAATGTTTCTGCTCAACTGCAGCAAAGTCGACAGCTGGGCAGGCGAGGTTCGAGGTGCGACAGTGCTACTACAGTACAGCTAGATGCGACAGTGAAGCGAGGTCCCTACAGAGGATCTAGGAGGATCATCCTTCTTGGAGGCATTCTATTCTCGGCGACAGCAGGATTCCTACGAGGATACGATGAACATACGGCAGCAGTGGTAGGAGCAAGAGCTTGGCGGTCATACAGCAGGAAGGTTACGAGATCTACAGCAGTGAGATTGGTTTAGAAAGGGGTTTGGAAGGGCGAGCTTCGATCCTTGCTGGCGGAACGCCGGCTACAGCAGCGAGGGTGTCTGGTGTATTCATATTTGTTCGCCTCGCTACTCTGTAGCCAAAGCAAGTCTCAGCCTTTCACAATGCTTGATATTGAATTCACCTAAAGGCATCAGCACTATGGCAGTGATAAGTCAATGAAGTTCAATACTGATTCATTTTCATTCTCATTTCAGCGTTCTGTTCAGAATTCATGTACTCTGGTACAACAATTCATATGCTTCTTCATTTTATATTCATTTGCTATTCCCATATGCTGTGTTCATCAAGACATACATAAACCTCAAGTATTCCGCCATACTTTCTTTCTCCTACATCCAACTTCTCCACCTTTCAACATAACATCCACTTCTATCTATACATCACATCCACTTTGTTATGATTGTATTCAACCTGGTGGCCAGCCCGGTTACCAACCTTATTGCCAACCAACCTCGAAGCCAATCTCGTCGCCAGCCTAGCACCTGATCTAGTTATCCGACTAGGTAACACCTTGAGCCAGTGTCATCGACACAGCCTTGGCAACACCGGTTCCCTGTGTCGCAACACTTTCCTTTCGGAACTAGCGCTAGATCCTTAGGCTTCTGCCTTCTGCTTAAATAGTTGTTGCAGTACTTTCTTTCAACACACTTCGAGCTATTCTTTGTCTTCTATTATTGCTATCTTATTTCTATCAGCATCGCAACATGAAATTTATCATCTTTGATCTTTGGTTGACACTTTGATCTACCTTCTATGAGTTTCTTGATGTTATCTGTTATGAACTGTGCTGAGTCTGCTAGAAGTAAGGCGTCACTTGCCCCTAGGCTAAACATTTACTTGAACCTCTTTTCGGATTCTGGCAAATCTACTACAAATACAGCTCGGATTTTCTCTTTGCTTCTGTATTCTTAGTATTCTAATTGTAATATCTCTATCGATCAAACATTCTATTCAGCTATGCACTACATCACGGCAGTGTGGATAGATTCTAGGTACGGTTCCAACATTATACTAAGAATCCGTGAACCATACGATTTTGATATCTAGATCCATTCAAGATACTCAGCGAGACGGAACGAGTCTAAAGAAATCTGTTTACCTGGTGGCCGACCACTTCGCAAGGCTGCTTCAATGGCATCCATCCAGTGAGCCTGCGTCAATGGCACGCACCGAGTGAGCCTGCGTCAATGGCACCCACCGAGTGAGCCTGCTATCAAAAGGCAATTCAATTCTACAAAGGCAAGAGGCTATATACATGAGACTACAGGCATGCGGACATGCCTTGCTGAGAGAGGGGGGTAATGTTACGAACTGTGCCGAGTCTGCTAGGGATAAGGCGTCACTTGCCCCTAGGCTAAACATTTATTCAACCCTCTTTTCAGACCCTGACAAATCTACTACAAATCAGCTCAGATTCCCTCTTTGCTTCTCTATCAATATCAGACCATCAGCGATTAAATTATGATGGAAGACCACAAATATACACGAAGGCGCTGATTGAGAGAAAGCGCTGGATAGACAGGGAAGCTACAAGCAAAGTACATGAAATGTATGAAGTGGAAAGCTTTTTAAAAAACCTAACCAAGAATCCAAGGCTTCTGCATTCTCGACGTTTGCCAATACAACACCGAAGTTCATGAAAAATGGAATCTGTGTTGCAGACGACTGGGCAAGACAAGGCCGACAATAGATCTATATCGGTTACGAGACTGATGCCTGGTTGCGTTCAACCATGCCAAATCTGGCCATGTTCCGGCAAGATCTGAGCCAGCCGTTGTTCAAATGTTAGTGATATATATATATATATAAAGGCATCAAATCTTGGCCAGCTATGAGTCAGGTCCAAAGAGATTCAAGGCCAAGAGAGCTCTGAAGGATGTCTATGAGTATCTCGGTGAAAGATCCTTCGCTCAAGAAACAAGTGAAGTCGCAATCAAACCCGGCACTGAGCAGCTCATCCGAGACAAAATAAAACACTCAGAGATAAAGCTAAAAATGGCAGAAAAGCGAGCACTCAGGACAAGGACCAGGATGGAATCAGCGATTCGAGAGACAGATATGGCAAAGTATGATATTCTTGAAGACAGCAGAATATTCTACAGGAAGAGCATACAGCGGAGAAAAACCATCTATTTTTCTTTCTTTTCCTCAACTAGCTGTCAAGATTTTATGAGACGTCGGTTATGACATGTCTGATAACTATTCTTCTGTAGTCTTTCATGCCCCCCTTTCGCTTGCCGATAGCATTCAGTCAAACTGATCCTTGTTACGAACCTGAATGGCCAACCTCAAGATACATATGTTTTCGACCTTAGTATTGTGTCTTTTGTCTGCTGCAGCGGTATAAGGGGTGCAGCCGATTGGCTGGTATGGGGTGAGATACCTAGCCAAGCAATCATTAGTTGTAATACTATTGCTCAACTGGTGTCTTCTCTCTCAACTTCTGACAATGAAGGTTTTTTTATTTTGACACAATACGCTCTTCGGCGTATAGCCCGATCGCTCGTGCTCATATCAGAAAAGCTTGTACTCCTTTAACCTCATATAATGATCATGCTGTTGGCAGACTTTTACGCGTGTTGGGTATCCCGACCTTACACCTTCATGATGCGGTCTGCGCAGTCATTACTGACTGGGAGTTCAATGCTTCTAGAAGCGGGAGGTGGAAGCAAAATAACGAGTTCATGAAAGACGTGCATAAGGGGTTTAGAAATGAACCACCGCCAGCCGAAATGGGATTGAAGCTATTATCTGATAATGTGCTGGAGAATGATTATCTCACCGAGGTCAAGCGAGGAGATCAAGAGTTGCACCCTCGAGAAGGAGCCATGAACATGATGCGAGTGATTCGAAGAGCTAATAGCCAAGCATCGAAAGGCACTGTGTCTGAGGGAAATGCTGTTGACATAGTCGATGACGGCAAGCAATCGAGCATGAGTCTTGATAATGAGATGGACCGACGGATTTTGGACGAATATCGGTGGGCCCAAGCATTCCGAGAAGAGCTGGAGAAGGCCTTTGACATGTAAAGCTTCAACAAGAAAACTCTTATGGAAAATGCGCTTCTCAGTGCCGCTAACAGGACAAAATCAACCCGCTGGCCGCCAAGGGGAGAGCAAAAGTAACTTGGTTGTATGAGCTGTAATCAGAAGGGTTGATGTATTCAGTATCTTAAGACATGACATCTGGGCAGAGCAAGAGGTTGGTATCACGAATGTAGAGAATCCGGTTCAACTATCCTCGATAGACTATGATGATTATTATGATGGATGAGACAAGTGGTCTGGTAGACGTGCGGCATAACGGACAGGTTGTTTTCTCCTCGAAACTGAAGATGATAGGTCAGTCAGTCGGTGTGGTGAACTTTGAAACCGTGCAGTGAGACTGGTCTAAGGATGAGTCCTAGCTTGAAGGATTTCCTGAACCTCGAATAACTTTGCCGACGCCAATTTCTGCCTTGAAATTTTTGGATTTGAGATCTTCGGAGGAGTGGAACCTTGTCTGTTGAGATAATCTATCGCCGTGGATCATAGGTTTGTACTCACTTCCGGCCCCGGTAGTTGGCCTCTTCTCCCATTGCCTCATCGTAGAGATTGCCAGTGTATTCAACGGTAACTACATCCCCCTTCGTTGGCTTGTTAGTGTCATCGCCGCGCTCTAAGGTCTTTGTTGTGACACCCATTGCGAGAAAAGTATGAGAATCGCTACAAAGGGTGATTGTGGATAAAGTGACAACCTTTGGTAGTTCTGCAAATATTCTTTAAAGAGAGGTGCTGGAGTGAGATAAGCATCCACTTAGTTCATGTGCAAAGGGATGTGAAGCGGAGTGTGTAAGCCATGTAAAACAAGATTCGATTTTTGGCCAATGACAACCTAAGAACAGTGCGCGATAACTAGGCAATCAGGTAGATAATCGAAAGATGGAAGCGCATTGCTGTCAACCGCAACCCAAAGCAAGTCACAGTTTATGTCCATCGTTATTACTTTCCATCTCTTGCTGCTTCCTCTGCTGCAACTTTCACTGGGTCAAATTCCGTTGAGGTCGAGGGATTGTTGACATGGGTGGAGGACTCGGCAGCTACAGGCACAGAGATTAGCCTTGCAATCACCCATTGGCTCGCCACAAATACCATTTCTAATCTGCTTTTTGGACCTATTGCCCTTCTTCTTGGCCGCTTTATGCAGTTGGTACAATTTCCATTCCGACAAATCGTCCAGGATGACATCCGTATCTGTCAACTTCAAACTCTCTTTCCGACACCTCTCGTTAATCATAGTTTGGGCAGCGGTCACGGTCGATCCTAGGTCATTCCACTTGGCCTGAGGATCGAAGGGAAGCTTGAATTGATAGACATTCTCACAAATTCCCTATCTGTTTTCTTAGTCCATTCTGGGGAATAGAATAGGGATGAGAGGCAACCCCACCTCAAACGTACAAAAACCCTCATCCTTCTCCCTACCCTGCAGATCTAGCTTCTGTCTGACGTGGCTCTTCGAATCATTCAAATAGACTCGCTCCTTAATGCCGGCCATCTTGGGAGGCGTTTCCACGATTATGGGCTGACATCGATTATGGAATGCGGGAGGTACATGTCCCTGCGCTAATACTGTCGGGCCAATGGACCGGTGACATCGTTAGTGCGTTAGGCTGTCGAGTAAGCACGGGAGGGACTTTTCCCTGCGCTAATGCACCAATGTCTGTAGATGGGCTTCATACGCTATGAGCGAATCAAGACGGCCCATGTCTTCAGAGTACTAGGCATTTTCGCCCACTCCGCACAGCCCCTGCTTCCCCTTTACGTCTTTTCGTCCGGCGTAAGCCTGCATCTCGATCCGAGAGGCATTCGGCATCGAGGGCGAAAAAGCGAACTGCTTGCAAATGTTTCTTACACTAACTGCCAAGGGGGGACCTGACAGGGGTGCCAGCCCAACGTATGATTTCATATCATTGTGCTGGTGATGGGCTTGCAGCTCGGAAAGAAAAGCATTAGAGGCGCTATCCCTGCAGTCTTAGCTTCGTCTGTATGAGATTTGGTTCGTGCACGCTATTCCCTATTTGCTACTACGTGGCAGTAACAAATAAGGAATAGCGTGCGCGGAGATTCTAGCCTTCGGCATGCCCTTGATGTTGTTGGACATGAAATGGATGGATGGTTAGATGGATAGCAGCATAATGGCTGGAAAGACGCACACGCAAAAACACATGAGTTGGGTGGAATCGTGATACTGCATGCCGTGTGGATTCCACTTTTTGTTTGGCGGAATTGATCTCTTGCTGGTGATCTGATATGATGAAGAGAGTCGGTTGCTCTGGGCTGCCCATGTTTGTGATACCGGTAAGATCAGTGAAACGCTGCTCGCCCATAATCGATAGGATCTAGCCACTTCGCAAGGATCTTTGCACGAAACCGTTTCGTGCAAAGATCCTTGCAGGAGCCCGGGCGAGATGCCGCCTCCCCTCAATAACGGCACCAATGCTTGAAGCCAGGCGATGCTGCAAAAACATTTACAGGAGGATGTGTCATTTTGGCAGATCTCATTGGAACCAAGAAAGGTACTCTTTGGCCTAAGTTGTTAGACTAATCAAGTTCCCCGGACCCTCTTTCACGTCTCCATGCTGTCTTACATTACGATACCCTCTCTTGACTGCGCCTCAGCATGCCCGGCTGAGATGCCGCATCCGTATATTCAGTATCATTGGTCGAGCATCTTTCGCTTCCTTTTCTCTGTTGGGTGTGCTTGTGTGAATCGCTGATCGGCGACTCTGGTCAAATCAGATTGGGAAGGATTATCAATGCATATGTTCGTCCCTATAACTATGCAGCCTTTCTCATGCAGCTTGTAAAGATTACTCCAGGTTTTTTCTGCCTTTTTTTCAGTGCGGTGTACGCCTTGTTTCAGGCAAAGTCACTTGCAAATCGAGAATCTCCTTGTTTCGATCATTGGCGATGCCTAAGCCTTCTCAACCGCACAACGCGGTTCATACCGAAACCTTGAGAGGGCTCCAACTGAGTGCTTCTCAAGAGGTCGTCGACTTTGAGTCTTCAGATGTACTGTACGCTGAGGATGCATATAAACTGGGAGTACTGTATGGCGGGAATAGTAATGAGACTGCAGAGGTGAGAGCGCTTTTTATTTCTGTTACGATGGCTCACGCCCTAATCATCTTCTTAGGAGGTCATACAGCTTCCCCCTTTATCTAGGAAGATTGTCCGCTTCTCAACCGCTCAAACTATGAATGATGATCTTGACATCAAATCATGGCTCCTGAAATTCGGAATCGCTGTTCTTCATATCGGACGCAAATACCACGATTCTTGGGATCTTGTTGTCTACGACGCGCCTTCGCCATACAAAATCTCTTTGGAGACTGATCAATTAACGATCGAGGACGTTGACCCAACACAACCAACCTGTCGCGAGAGAGAAGTATACGGTATCCTCGTCGCGAGAAAGAAGGCCTTGAATCGCTTCTTAGAAAACGCGCTGCACGCAGATTCTCCTACAGAGGATCGCGGCGCTGCGTGGTGCTACCGGCAAATTGCGAGAAAGAATGGCCTCATTGCTCGGCTTGAGATGTTGAAATTCTATTACCTCTTCGAGGCAACGTCCTCGACATCCTCTATTCGAAGCACAGTTTGCTGATGATCCCTAGACCTCTTCTCCTACGCTCCAAGAAGCCTATGCACGAAACGCTCTCATCATCTGCTTGAACATGCTGGGAGACTTCGAGTCTCCTGTCGCTCATGAGCTTATTCAACGAGACCTGGAAATTTGGTGTCAACAGATCATGAATGGTGTAAAACATCTACATGAGCTTTCCTTGCCCTCCCACCTTCAGGTCACCAATCGGAAGGATCGAGAAGGAGTAGAACTGCAAATACTCTCGTTGCTTCGCGAACTGTATTGTGTCTCTGGCGGCGATTTGGCACGCGACCGGAGCAAATTCAACCCAGGCTTAACAGACCTTACACCGTTGGACAACTTGATCCTTTATGGTCTTGCCTGTGGAGTCCAAACGCCTACCGCGCAGCAATTCGGTACATGCAATCCCTTTGGACTACAAAAAGCCCTCTCAAGGTCGCGGATTTTTGTCAAGGTCACAGATCTCAACCAAATTCGCTCGGCAACTCACAAAGGTGTTCAGGAATGGAGCTCAAACCTCAGTAGATCCTTGCCAATTGCTTTTCCAGACTTGGTACGGAGTTGTAATCCTATCCAGTGGAATAACGCTGACAAACAATGAAGGGTCTTCCATCACAAGTGCTGAACGAATTTGGATGTCGACAAGTGAAAGACATTCAAGTGTTTCGGTCAGTGATCAGCTCTCAGAGGTCCACAATATTAATGCTGACGAACGCAGTGCGCATTCTTACCACGAGCTCCCGTCTCTGAGTCATCCTGAGAATGACGTTCTTTTACTTCTCGTATGGAGTTCTGACTGTCACGGTCGAGCCCTTCGGGCACTCCACGCGTGGGCGATATCAGAAGATGGCAAGCGGCTGTATTGGAGGCTGGTCCACGACCTTTGTCCTGGGAAAGCGACTGCTCAGATTGTGTTAAGCTTAGCTGCCTTTGTGTCCCTTTTACGACTCTTGCCCTACGGGTCCAATAAACCTTGTCCAGCCGAAGCAAACTATCTGGGGGACTTCCTTTCGCTATTGAACGGCTTCCCCTGCAACAATATACGAGCGACCGTGGAACATATGATCTGGTCCGTTTGGACGACGATATCATCTCTAATCAATTCCACTGAAGGTCAAAAGATCTTTCGGATCCTAGCCCATGTCGTCGATCCAGCCGAGTCTGTGTCGGAGCGTGGTGACAAATATTCGAATATTTATTGGGAGCGCAGATTCGATCCCTTCCGTAGTAATGATGAGGCGCTTTCAACCATTCCTGAAATCCTGGAAAAGCTCGGAATAACGGCCACGTCAGCCCTGCCAGCGGAGGAAGAGACAAGTACACACATCAAATCCGAGGCTGCAAGTGATCGTTTTACACAGACTGGAGGGAGTGAATCTTCACGAGATCTACTGCGAAGGATGGAGGAAAAAGGCAGGAAGAAAAGAGGGTGTTGGGGCGCGTGGTGGTCTTCGGAGGTTGGGATATGGTCTGTATTGTGTTGAGAGATTTGTCTGCGTAGTATCATCTGGGCTGGCCGTCAGCCCATATTGGTGTCAATAATTATCCTAATGGATGCTGTAAGTAGTCATACTACAACTTCCATGCAGAGTTTGCTATGCTCGAGCGGCTAGAGCGGCGGCTTTATTATCAAATAGTAGCATTCGCTTTTCTCCCGTCTGTCAGCAATCCTTCAAATCTTTTCGAAGTGACTGCGCATTGAGGCGGAGTCAAGGCGAGGCCGTCAATTCATTGCCCCTACTTAGCTCCTGCTCTCAACGAAGAAGTGAACTTTCTTGTAAGTCTTAAAAGTCCATGCTTTAACATTTAACTTGGAAACTCAAGCGCCAGGCGCAAACTGCAAAACCCCCTAACCTCCGCTTCACTCGCCGCTAACGTTCTCGCTGGAACAAATGGTGGAATGCTCTCTTCAGGACAACATCAACAAGGCTTAACACCATCTCGATTTTCAAAAGGTCAAGGTTTAATCCTCTTCGTCGTCGTCATCGTCGTCTTTCTCCTCCATTTGCAATGCTAAAAATAAGATTATTAGATGCACTGTTGTATACCTTGACGACTTTAACATTACCGTTTTCGTCGTACTTGTATGTCAATACTGGCTTGAGATGCCTAAGCACGTACTCTAACAGAAGCTCAAGCACACTATCGCTCAAGACTTCGAAATGACGAATAGATTCGTCCTGTGACTCGGAACATGCGGTTCGAAAGTGATTCACCATATAAGTTCTCTCCGAAGCTGACATGCCTTCTGACGTTGGTACAGTGGACAGAACGTATTCTTTGGAGGATTGCTCCAGATCCCAGGCCCATTTACGGTCCACGGCGCCTATCACCAGAATCATGTATTTCTGTATAATCTTGTTAATACGATGATAATACTTAAGCTATGATGATGCTTTACTCGGCCTTTCAGAAAGTATTCCTCCGAGAGAAGAAGCGTCGAGCCATCACTCTTAGGCTTCAATTCCTCAAGCAGAATCGTCTTTGCGCGATCATCTGGAATCACTTCGCCTTGCCAGACGATTTGACTCTTGGTTCTGTGACTACTTTGTGTCGGTAAAGTGAGACTAAGGCCATCGAAAAGCTCTTCGAGTGTGCGTTCATAGTACAATACGGCGGTTGCTGCGGTCCGGTTTAAGCTATCATCTTGAGCAAATTCTGGATCAGAAATTTTGGTGTTCTGTGGACAGTTAAATAATGTCAGCAGAGATGAGATATACTGTCTACCTCAAATGACAAAGTATCAGCGGTAAACTCATGAGACTCAGGTTCTCGAAGATACAAGGCGTCCTCGGGTGACAACTTGATTTCTTCTTTTGGATTAGACATTGATGTATGTGATGTATGTGATGAATATGGTGATAAATGGTGGACAGTTTCCTTACAAGTAAACTGTTACAGATTTTACGCAGAATATGAATAAGTCTGCACGTTTAATAGCAGTGACAGTAATCCGTATCTTACTATAGATAAATATTGTGCCGTCTTCCAGTGTTCAAGCCCGCATCGCCCCCTCTCACCTGCAGACTGCAAGGTTGTCCAAATCCGGTTGCCGGTCCACATGTTCGTATGTACACCTGTCATATAATTCGGCTGCGTTGATTTGCTGCCTTCTCAGGTGCATCGATGAAAGTCAAATCACAGTCTGGGCCAAAGTCGTTTCCCTAGTGGCATTACATCAGGGGTGTGAGATTGCACAGAGCGTTAAGGACGGTTCAGGGCCCCGAACTCCACTTCGCCTGTGTTGCCTTCCTGCCAAAGACCGTGCAGCTTTAGTCTCGTAGACAAGTATAGCGCTTCTCGAAGACCTGGATAAGTCTCTGATACGCTCAACAGAGCAGAGGCGAAAGAGCTAATCAAGCACGACAAGGCGGCCGGTAGATTTGTAATAGCGAAGTCCTCTTGACCCCCAACCTCGACACACTTCAACCCATGCTCTAGATCATGTTCCACAAGTTGATTGGCACCGATAGCACAAGCTTCACTGAATTGATAAGGAACTTGGGATCTGGTTCGTCTCGGCAGATTTGGCTCTGTTCTCTTTAAATTCGAAACTTCCGGTTTTTCCCCCTGGCTTTGCACTATTAAAATCATGCTACTGACAGGTTATCTTTCTCCATTGGCCTAGCATTGAAAGTCTGCATTGCAGGGGGTCAATGCATTACGATTATAATCGTGGCACCTGGAGGTACGCAAAGATTAACCCTGCATCTCCACTACCGGTTTTGAGGAATGTATGCCTGATTAGGATGATGAAGTAGTTCACCGACACTTCGGCCTTGTAAGCAAGTGAATACAGCCTCATTTTTGGCAATCGATTCCTTCCCACCTTGAGTATTGAGTTTGACCGGATGCAAACACGAGGCCCGGGTCCGAGCAAGGCGGAGGCGATTCAGCCGCACATCCTTGGAGCAAGCATTGACAATGCAATTTAGGCTTCATTGAACAACATAGCTTGTGATTGGCTTGATAAGGCCAGGGTACCTGTAGGCTTTACATGTATCAAAACTAACCTGGATCCCCACATATCGTCTCAAAAAAGAACACAATCAAAACATCCTTGGGAAAAGTGTATAAGACAGCAGAGCCAGAAGACCGACGGAGATAAAGCAGCTAGCCAGTCCAAGTGCTGCCATCGCTGGCACACAGAAGTCCTCAGACTTTTTTGCGAAGTCGCCGGAGGTCAGTGTGAAGAACCCTCTGGGAGATCAACGGCTGACATTGCCATCAAGCCAAGCTTACGCAATTCTTCTTCGATGATGTTGATGCTCGAAAATGCTGAAAGCCCCACGGCTGAATTCGACTGGGTACAGCTTACCGACGCGGAACTTGGTACGGGTGGGAAATTCGAGGCTACACCTGAGGCGAACGTTGAGACCAACAACCTAGAGTCTTCCGAGAGCTGTGCAGCTGGGCTGGCCTGTGCGTCAGACCTACTTGAATCGGAGTCTGTCAAGAGTGAGAACTCTGAGGCGACACTCACGCCAGACTTGACAATCGACAAACCAGAGCCAGTCGAGAGTCCGCAATCAAAGTTCGACTGGACATTCGAGGTCATTTATGATAGACTTGGAGATCCGCCTCATTTTCGGTTTCCCGAGGAAGGTGAATGGCACAACGCCCTTCGCCTTTGTCATCCATCTCACTCCTTGCTTTGGACGTGCAACTCGCTCATTGTATTGCGTCAACGTGTGCCATGGGATGATCCTGATCTGCACGAGTCAAACGCATCCTACTTTCAGGAGTTGAAGGATGCCTATTTCATCCTCTGGGCGACGGTAAGCTCCGCCTTCACTCGGCTCTATTATCAAGGATGGAACCGGCTTTCAGCATTTTCCAGCCACGATCCCCGCTTCTTGCCAGGCTACGATGAGCATGACCGCTGTGTCCATCAGCTTATCATGAACATTGGGAGAAGGCTTGTATCCGATGGTCACGTTCACGTTCTCTTGGCGGTATATTTCGATAGAAGGCAACCGGTTAAGCTGACGCTACTTCGGCGCGTTGACGAACGAATGCATCAAAAATGGGTGGAACATGTCGAGTTGGTAAGCTCGAGTCCAGGCTTTCAGCTCGTTGACGATCATTACGGTATGCCAGGGCAGACATTCACTCGTGAGCCGATTCCTCCGCCGTCTGAACAAGAGAAGCAGACATGGGCTTTTCCAATTTGAAGCGTGAACGAGCTCTTGTTTAGAATAGCTTCGTAGTATAGCCGAGATGTTGAAAGATAATGGAACACTTGCTTTGAGCGTGGTACACTAGAACTTAAAGTATCCCTTTGCCCGATAATTGTACGGCCCACCCTAAATATAGCATACAATCACCACCATTAGTAAGGGTGTTCGAATAGTTAGTAAGCACAGAACATTGTTTTACGAAGGTTGAAGGTAGAGGAGGGGTTACAGCCTTCTTCTGACTGGCTCGGTGAGTCGGGCTCAATACTTTAAACACTAGTTTCCGTACCCATAAAGGTTAAGCTTCTACCATTATAGGTTTAGCTGGGTGGGCCGTACAATTATCGGGCAAAGGGATACCCATGGGTGGCTGACTAATACGACTGTGGCGGCGATCATATCAATATTCAATAACCTCGAAAGACGACTTGAAAGGAACATAAAATTCTGTACGCCTTCAAGATCAATCTATTCTCAAGTGAAGTTTTAAAAGATCACCTGAGGAAGAGGGAACCGAAGTAACAAGCCCCACCGAACCTTTTTCGTCTCAAGGAAGGAGTAGGTAGTTATTTGGGCACTCGATCTGACGTACAATTTGATACATGCCATCTGTGACATCCTTACTATCCTTGTCTTCTTGACTTCCCTCATTTGCATTAGTATCAGTCTACGTACTCTCCGTCCCAACATCATGCCCTGACCCGCTTGCAATATTCGATGTCAACCTCCCTCTGCGCATCAAAGACCGCCCACCGAAGCCTTTTCATTGCATCCTGCGTCTCCCTTGCAAGACCGACAGCTCCATAGAATCGAAAGGCTGATTGGTCAAGCTTCTTCAGTGGTGGAACAGGAAGATTCTGATAATGACAGGGAGTCAGCGGAGAGTGGCACCAAACACTTTCATCTCCGTCAACACGTAAGCGAAAGCATGGACTAGCAATAAATAGATCGTGCAAAAGCACGAAGACTAAGACGATACGCTGGCAAGCGACGTATTTAGAAGGATTCCTCATCACACGACAAGCAAAGCGATGGCCATCAATGTATTCAATCGAAGTTCTATCTAAGTCATAAGCAGACCATATATTTCCAATGGTCACGATAAACCAGCTATTCCTCACGTCAATGTAATTCATTCAGGGGGCATTCATCGCCGAATTCTTAGAAGCTGCTAATATGCGCTGTGTGGAATCGTCTTACTTGCATCGCTGACCTATCCGTGGATACGGTATCGCGGCAAGTAATGACGGTGCCGAAGCTTGCGCGGAAATGGAAGCAGTAATGGTGAGGAGGCGGTTCTTTCTAGAAGGTGTGGCTCTATGTCTCTAATCCGCATACGTTCAACATGTTGTGTGTTATTTCGTTTAGGTTGCCGTGAGGGTGCTTGGCATGACGCACCAACGCAACAAGAAACCAAGGTACTCTTGAGATTGCTAACATTGGCGTCGTTATCGTTCGGATAGGTGTAGGCTGCCCCCGCACAGGCTGCGAAAAATGGTGGAGCGGGTCCATTGGCAATATTCTGAGCGGAGTTCAAGCAGACAGGACCGTCGACTTGATCGTTGCATGGGATACCCGGCTGCTTGAATAGGTCAACGTTGCAACCGGACACTGCTGTGCCTTCGGAAGAGCACGTTATGGGTACAGAATAGCCATCCACATAGCTAACATCGATATCAGGTGGGCCCGTATAGCTGCCTTCAATCTTGCTGCCATCGGGGTTGAGGTTTGGGCCCACATATACCCTTCCTGCCCATCCAGTTGGGAAAGCATACTGAGTGGAGGCATTATCAGGAAGTATGGTGGCTGAAGGATTACCTACCGGAGAGGGGCCACCAGCATTTGAACCAAAGGAGAGAGACAATTGATTGCCGTACATATTGGTCATCGAGATCGTCATGTAATTCCCTGAGCCATCCGTAGTTGCAGTACTTCCAGCGTCTGGAGCACTCGTAACTGGAACGGTACTTGAAATTAATGTGGGATCCCGGTTCCCGAGGGTTACTGTCACAGTACGGGCCGGTGGGCAGTTGAATGGAGTTGCAGCTACCAGAGCCGCGAGCCCCAAGAAAGCGATCTGATAGGAAGTTTTCATTCTGGTTCCAGATTGTCCAGAAAATGACTTATCCCGGAAAAAAGTTGGGCTTCCGCTCCCTTTTGTGGTGCATAGGGAACGTCACTTCTTGGATGCGTATGAGAGCATCCTTGTATGGAGTCATATGATGTCATCCTTTCTTGATCTAACCCGGGCCCTCTAACTGCGCTTTTGAATGTGAATGTTCATAAATTCTCGCTTGTATGAGTGCTGTGTCTTCTGCAATCATCCAGTACCATCTCAGCCCTGTCTCTAGTAGCCGGTAAACCATTGCCATGTGCTCCCTCTTTGATCTCATACTTCATGGCTTTTGCGGTCTATTATACCCTCAATCTTTCCATCCTTTTTTGGAGCTCCACAGACCTAGCAAAAGGGACTGTTCCATTTGGCCGCGTTGCGGTTCGTTTGTGTTGATTTCTGCTCAGCGAATGCTTTCGTGACTCATTCGCTTATTGTTGTTCTGCAACTTCTCCCTGTACTCGAAGTCTGGGTAGCGTTTGATTGTCTTGTTGCTGGTTGTGCTTCTGTGCTTCATACGCGCTTGTATACTTCTGTACTTCTGTGTTTCTTTGCGGCGGTTGCCTACCTTACAGCTCTGCTTGAACCTCAGATGAACGTGAACTCCTCGGAATGGTCCATATATCAATCAATACAAGTGTTTTGCCTTTGTGCATCGCGTGCTTCGCAGAGCGTCCGTGACGTTCCTCGTGTACTGCAGTTGAGGACATATACCGGCTGTAGTACTGATTGACCGTCTGAGTCCGCGCGCACACGCATGCAACTTGGAGCAAGTCATCAAGTCTCTTGTCAGAGACTCATCTCATAAAATAGGGCAGGATTGAATCTTCGAGAGATCTAAAGAGTAGTCCAGGAGGACAAGGTAATATTCTAAGCCTCGAAAGGTTAGCGCAAACACAGTCACTGGGAGCTCACAACGCTAGATTATACAAAAAGTAGCTACGTAACAGAAATATATTTATGCAAAGAACAGCCAGAATGAATCTTGTCCGTTCTCAAGGCGTCAAAAGTATCGGAAATTCGTACCCAGCACTCCAGCGACCTAGTACATAGCCCACAATCAGATCTCGATCTAGCGGGCTTGTCTAGGATACAGACTCCCGCTCGTCAGCCGCTAGAAAAATGCAGAAGGCAAGCTCTATTGCGATTGTGGCGAGATGGTCACGTTTGGCCGGACTTGTGAATGGAAGTGAGTAATCCTCTTGGTCCTGAGCGTGAATCATCTCGCTAACGGTGATATTAGAAAGCATGTCCACAAGCACGAACGACCTTGTAGATGCATGGAATCGAAATGTGCAGAAGTTAAAGGTTCCACATACCTGGGCGGACTACACAGGCACGAGAGGGATGTGCACCAACAACACAACCTGGACAAGAACCTATTGTTCTGCCCTCATGTAACCGGCAAACGTAGCTTGTAATCACCTCTCTCGCGGCGAAAGAACCTCAAGGACCACATGCGCCGCCTCCATTCCGACGACAAGCCTCCAGCTGCCCTCCTCGCCTTGCCGGGTCACACACGGTACTGGGAGCAAACGAAAGAGAGAGACCACAGAAGTAGCTCAAAGATGCATCAGATTGCGCCGTACAAGTTGAGCTGAAAAGGCTACGGAAGGAGAATAAGCGGATGGCGTTAAAGAGTGAGAAAATTTATGGAGGAGATTGACACTCTCAGGCCATTTTCCAGATCCATTGACTGAAGTCTTTAGACCAAGAGTATCTTGGAAATTAGAGACTGGTAGTGTAGACAGCATGCTTTAGGCCGTAGACACCATTTGACAAGTCGACCAGTAATACCTTTCGCTGCGGCACCCTGATCAACAGGTGCGTCCATTTCTTATACCAGCCGCATGCTCTATTTCGTCTACACGGGACGATATCAGGCTCCCAGCAGTCAATCAACAAAAGGAATCTCCATTTATTTGAACAAGGTACATACTTCGAGACATTCTACAAATAGCTTAATCGAGAGGAGAGGAGTGAGGAGGTTAGAGCTCATTTGAGAGTGAATGCAACTTTGAAACAGTAGCGATGTCCTTGGTCTTGCTCGAATGTAAAAAGCTTCATATAAATAAAACTAAAGGATTGTTCGCTAGACTCTGATAAGCAAAGCTTTAAAGCTTCATTGATTCTACTTCTGAAAAGCCACTGGCGGTTTGCGTGATTGTCACCCTCCCCTTTTCATCTAGACCTGCATGCTCGTTAGTGATTCCCACATTGCCGTAGCGTTGTTTGATGCGCGATATCTCATCATCACTGATTCCGAAACGATCGTCTGGAATCCATACCACAGGCCTTTGGATGCGATGAGATTCATGTTGAAACGCCAGCGGAGCAAGACCATCACGTTCGTCCGGTGTAAAATCCTCCATCTCACTATGCATATTGAAGAAGATCTCATTGATAGGACTTGGTTCTCTCGTCCGATCAAGCCAATTGAAACATTTTCGTAGAAGACTCCGAAGATGATTACTTGTTCCCGTTCCGCGATACTTCGGTTCTTTCTCCTCCTCCCTCATTTCAGTCTGAGGCATGAATCGAAGAAGTGGAGCAACGGCGTCATTCAAGACCAATTGAAAGACAAGTGTCATCGCCGTAGCGATAATCATGATCACAGCTTGGCCGACGCAGGTTGCTCTATTATGATTGTCGCGCACTAAGAAGAACAGGCCTATCATGCAGAGCTCCAAAACGTAGACACCCGTGAACAGCTGGTTCAGGGCCGTTGGATAGAGTAGACCTCTTGTATTAGGCCGGGAAACTGTGACGTAGAGCAGGTTGTAGCGGAACACCACCCAAAAAAGGCCAAAGGTGATGGAACTGAGCAAGAGAATTAACGGAGCGATGACCGAGTAGATAAGCCCTGGCATGATGTTAAGATTATACATGAGTGATACAAGAGCGACTTACCGATGCAAGCTAGATTGGTATAGATTGGGAAAAGGGTGCCCCACTGCATCTGAGGCAAAGCTGTCTGCTTTTCCCATTTCTGTCTCGGCGTAGTATTCATGATTGGGGCGAGAGTATACCAATCGATTAGTCGTCCCACTTGAAGAATCGAACTTGCGCTTACCGAGAAGCATCGCAACATTAGATAAGAGAAGAAGTAGTTGCTCGCCTTGGGAAGATTTGTGGCTAGCACCACCGATACAGAATCGAGGCCATGAAGTACTTCTTGAATAACGATCGTGATGCTCGAAGACAGGGAGACCGTCAGAAAGACTTGTACGAACAAAAAAGTGAAATAATACTTCTGTAGAGAAAGCTCGACGGCCACCTCCGTCAGCAGACCCCGACGTTCTGTGATGATGCGTAATACGTATGGCAGCAGCGTGATAAGTGCGATCAGAATTAGCTGCGGTAAAACACCTTGAATGCAGCCAAACAGCCATGCCGGGAGCGTATCGATCCAATGCAGCCAAGGCAACAAAGCCGTAAGATAAGCAATCTGAGATACGAGACCAGTGAAGGCGACAGGAATAGACCATGCTAGAATAAGTGCGATGATGGAGGTAACGACCAGGACAGTCCGTGTGTACCGGCTCCACCAGTTCTTAGACAAGTTTTTCCATTTGACATCCACTGGCGAAGCTTCGAGATATTGAGATCTAAAACACAAGGGCGTACACCGAACGATAGATTGGCAAGCCATATACGTGGCCTCTTGGGTGTTGAATTGTATAAACGCTGAGGTCATTAGGGGGTACCTTTCTGGCTCTCGCTGATCCTGATCGATCTCGTTGTTCAAACGAGCCATCTCTTGCCAACAGTGATAGAGGGTATCAACTTTTGTTCCCACGAAAGGTATTGATGGCATCCAGGTGAGATTGAAAATTGGAAGACGCATGTAATCGCGGTCCTTTTCGCCTAGATATCGTTTCCAGAGAGGTTCTTCACTTCCAACATACGCGTGGCTTGAACCGCCCATCTCGGCTTTCGTAAGGTCATGATCTTTCCGACCACCAGTGGATTTCATCGCCAATCGCAAAAGCTTCGTCTCCGCGGCCTCCAGTGTGCAGACTATCTTTCTCCGCTCTAGAACCTTTTTGGATAGCTCGGAAAGATCTCTGTTGATCCATATGGCGCGTACTCCGCCAGGGAATACGTCGTAGAGACGGGTCAGAACGGGAATAGATAAGAATCTTCTGGGGATATCCGTCACAAGGATAGTGTTTGCGAAGGCTTGAAGACGATGCCCTGGTGATGCGAGGTACGCCTGTCGAATACGGATATACTCGATTAATTCCGCATATATTGTGTGGCATACGAAGATGACCACGGTCAAGGCCATTATCAGATGAGCCCAGTAGAAGCTGGTGTGTGCCAGTCCCACGTTTGCCCAACTGAGTCTATCCAGGCCTTGGACTCCATTTGGTGCATTTTTTCCATAAACAAGATTCAAAGGCACCAGGATGGGGATTATGATTAGGCTTAGAGGAACAAATATTTTCAGAAGTGTACGAAGGTAGCGAAGGAAGAAAAAAGCGTCAAGGCCGGACTTCTGAAGGATGACCCAATCTGGTGTTCGAAATACAACGAGAATCCAGGAAAATAACCCGGAAGGAAATACTTCAGCGCGCTGTTTTTCAGGTACAAGATATGTTCGAGGCTGACTGGCATCCGTTAGTCAATGGTCGTAGGCTCCAACATGGTGGAGACTCACTACAACTGCGTAAGTCTATCCTTTAATAAAATGAAAAGGATAATCTCAGCGCCGAATGCCGATGCTGAAACGGTAAGAGACGCTATAAATGAATGCAACGACGTTCCCTGGCTACCTTGAGCCGCTTCAGGAGGCGCATTGATTGCTGCGGTGACACTGGAGTTAGGATTAGGAATCATCGATGGCAGGCTTCTGGGATACGTGACCAAAAAAACAATGATATACCGAATCAACGGGGCTGACCAGGATTTTATAGACAGAAAGAAGCACAAATCGATCACGACCTTGCATGTTTTGGATGCTCGAAAATCAAGTTCTGGCCTCCATTGTCCCCAGGATTTTTACCTAGAAAGTGAAATAAAAAAGAGCGACAGCAATACGGCCGGCGCAAAGGTAAGGGCTGAGACAGAGATGATGCACAATCGATGCAGTAATTTGTGAGCGCTATCTGAAAAACCGAATCAGGATTCTAGATCAATTCAATACAACAAAATATGAACGATAGTGGCAAGACAGTTCCATAAATGGCCGTCGAGCAGGATAGGATCCCTTCATGATTGGCGGAAGAATCCGTAGCGGTCTAGTAGCCGGAAGAGCGGTGCAAAATCGCCGCTTGAAAGCGTGAATCTTGCACAAGTCGTCCTTTCCGGCGTCCTTTGCGACGAGCTTGGCAGGGGTTGTTACAGGAGGGGAGATTAACAGTGGGAGGGTCGTGAGGAGGACAGCAGAGGGTGGAACGCAAAAATAGGGCTGCCTGGAGCATACGGCCGCGATAGCAGGGTGTACACATTCAGAACAATACCAGCATTTTATTAATAGGCATATGCATAATTCCATTGGACTTTCGCAGAAATCTTACAACTCTCAAAGTACATGCTTTGATATCTGATCTAGGGAATCCATACACCCACAGAGACAAATTCAGGGACAGGCAAGGGAGTTATGGACCCGTCGGCATAGATTCATCATTTGATGGCCAGATTCAAAGAAATTCTGTCTTGCACAGTACGGAACCTATATCACGTGACTGATAATGCGCGCGCGCATTATCAATCACGTGTTCCTGTACCCCTTTTCGTGAGATCAACCTCCGTTTGATGATGACACAAATGAGTCAGGTGTCGAAAGATCCATCTCTGGTACGCTATGCAGTCTGGGTAATCCTCAAGCTGACTCGTATATAGGCATTGAGCGAGATAGTGGAGCTTCTCTCCGCATACTCGAAGTCGAATTCAAAGGGAAACTATGTCATACTCCTTGACAGCCTGGAAAATGTGACAATGAAACTCAAAGAGCAAGCCCGGCAGGAACAGCAGCGTCAAAAGAAGAAACACAAGCAGCTGCAGTTCAACCATGGGGCCACTAATGTCTCACTCCAGAATTCCCCAAACATGACCACAAGGTCACGCGAGGCAGTATCAGTGAACGACCTATCGTCTTTAACATTAAGCTCACACTTGGAGTCAGAAGTGCTTATGTCAGAAATATCCCAGAAACCTTCCGTCTCTGAGCAGGAAACCATTATCGTTGGTCGACCACCAGCACCTGATAGCCAGTCCGATGTGACTGCTGTTTCTTGTAAAAGCTCTACCACGACAACTGATGCCGAGACCACTAGGACGGATGTTGGAATTCCAACCCGGGACAAGCTGAAGCAAGAGATCCAACGCTGTGAATATCAATATCGCGGAAAAACCTTCGTTGTCAACGGCGATGAACGCTCGGAGACCGTCAACCCGGATGAAATCAGTTATTTCTTCTCCCGTTTCCAACAGGGAGAATGGCTCACTAATTTCAACCTGATGCCGTTATTATTCTCATTCAATTGGCCAAAAACGACTTTGGTATTACACAGCTCCTATGCATCATTTAAGAGCAGCAATCAGCAATCCAACCTGAAGGTGCGATGGCCATTGAGTCGCGACCACGATCGCATCATCCTTCCATGCTGCTTTCAAAGCCACTGGACGCTGTTTGATGTGAACCTCGAACGTGCCATCATCCGACAGTATGACTCTCTTGCTGGAGACATATCAAATTCAGAGGTGGTGTTGGCCATCAAAGAGCGATTGGTCCACGCCATGGCAGGATGGGAGAACCAAAATCGGGGTTTTACCGCAGTCAATGGGGTAAGTGAGGATTTCCATTTCTTCCGTGTTTTTCTTTATGGCCACTAAAGGTTTGCAGCCATCTCGACAGCAAGAAAACGATTCTGACTGTGGGATATACATGGTGTACAATGCAGATTGCCTCGCCTCAAACCGAGACACATTAGAGGAGCAGATAGACGGTGTTCTACTCCGATATCGTTACCTTGAGCGTCTAGTCGATTTAGAACGCCGAGGGAGGAGTGAACGGCAGATAGTAGATATGATCCTGCCACCAAACAAGAAGCTTAGGATTAAAAAGCGCCGTGTATCTGAAGACATTTCAGGTGATGAGTCTGGCCAAAACCAAGAAGAACCCAAGAAGAGTCGAAGGTTAAACTGGGAGCCTCCATCGCATTTAGGCCCTCAAGATGCTTGGCTTAAGGAGCGGGATCACCTCGCCGCTGTCAGCTCGAAGTACGAACAACCTGGGCCGGAACACTTGGAACGAGCGGAAGAATTGCTTCGAATGATCGAGGCAGTCGGGTGTGAGGAAGTAATGACAGCTTGGGATGAAGCAATCGCCCGAGAGCAAAGCCACATCAAGCTCGGAACACCGAAAACCGATTCAACGGCTAGGGCCATTTGCCAACTTATCGAGGGGGCTCAGGTCAGGTCGTTCAAGGATAAGGTCCTTTTACGTATTGGCAAATGGATTTTTACAATGAAGATTTTGCAAGATGTTGAAATCGAAAGGGAACGTGCGCCGCCTGAGCAAAGTACATTCAAAATTGAAGCCGACGATAAAGGAAAAAAAGCATCGACAAAGGCATTCGCAAAATTCGTTAGAGAAGCCCATCCTGAGCTCCAAGAGCCAAGCCTAGCGAAGGAGCGAGAATTACAGTATTGCAAGTACCGAAGATGGTGGCGTGACGGTCAGATATGGGTCTATTTGTATAATGCATTTGGTGCTGCCATCCTATTACTCATCCCAGGGGGGCAGCGTACCAAAGAAGGATGCGCGATCTACAATGAACAGTAAGAACTTATCAGTCCCTTTTACGAAGACTCACTATTGATATTGGTGCAGATTCGTGAAGATGAAATCTAGGGAACGTGAACCCTTCATCAAAGCCCTGCAGAAACTGCGACCAGATTTAAAGAAGACTGTTTCTGAGTTAGACGATCATCTTGAGATTCTAAAAGACGACATTGCAGACTTGCTAGGACGGCTTCAGCATCCGGGCATATCTCAGGAGTCGAAGGTTGGAGCAGCGTAATGAGTATCAACCCATCATCAAAGACCATGAAGCAAATTGCTCAGTTACCAGGCCGTAGCCTTCCACAATACCAGCAGGACGCTAGACTGTATATGCGGCGCATTTGCGCAACTACATCATATGCACATAGAATAGGTACAAGTCCAACATCTTTATATTAGTTCTGCCTATGATAAAGAACCAAATCCGACAGCTCGTCATTTACTTTACGCAACGTTGCCGTCGCCATTTACTACGCCGTTCCACGCGAGCCGGGCACCACCGACCCAAAAGAATGAGGCGGTACAGGAAGGAGAACATTTTAGTGACAATTTCAACAGAAACGTGACATTGAATTGGAAGTACAACAGATTATCTGAAAGCGACTTCGAGAACCCTATGAGCCACATTCGACAGTGTATCTCGGAGGGGCATCGCCCACGACCTGTTCTGTAGCAAGGCAGTAAGCCATTCCAATCCAATAATGGCCCGCCGGTCTAATGTCTTTCAGAAAAGCAACGGCGTTAAGCTGGTGAAGGTGACTTTCATGGTTATACGTCATGAATGGAAAATCTGGCGGCACAGCATTGGCCAACCCGACAATACTTCTGATGATCTTGACACGACAGCGTTCGCGGCGTGACATGATCTCAAACAGCGCGGCTAATCGAAGACAATCTTTGTCTGGACAAGGGTCCGGAAAGGAGGGGACTTTGGCGGAAGAAAATGTAAGCTCTGACATGAGTTCCGTCTGTCGTACTATGTATGCAGCGCGGCTGTCACACAACCAGGCGGAGTCAGAGGTTGTGAGAGAGTAAAGAATGAAAACTTCTAGGACAGTCCGAATATAAGAGAAGAGAATCTCATCGTTTTCGGCAATACATATCTTCGTCGTGAGCAAGGTGATAACGGAGGAGAAGGTCTCACGTCCAGAAACAGATAGTTCCTGTAACATGTTTTGTAACTGTGCGACATTTTTATCTTCTTGGCGCAGCAGTTCTGCTGATGATGGGTCTGTCAAGATGGAATGCCACTTGGCTGTAGTCTGGTCTTTGCGCAGAAGAGAGTGGATTTGACGCCGGAATGCGGACATGGCGGGAATGTGTCTGTGTCGAACGGTCTTGAGAAGCATCTTCTAAAATTGGTCGAATATAATGCAAGTCTGTGATTAGGTCTCGAAGTTATGTTTGGTCCAACGAACGATAAGAAAACGTCATATCCAAAAATGTTTCTGCAACAGCCGAATTTGTTCATCTGCCAGGAACCATGCAAAGCCTTGCGCGCAAAAATGGACGCTCCCAGTCCAGAACTTGAACTGTCAGCCAAAAATTCAACAGTGGCTAAAACAGGAGGGAAGGGGAGCCAGAATTTGAGGTCTTCACAGGTCGACTGGCCGGCGCAAGCTTAGTTGGAGGTTAGAATCTGAGGGGAGAGCCATATGTTGAGGTGCCCAAGGCGTAAGTCAGAGGCCGATATGGATTCAACAGCATTTAAAGAGTGCTGAATTCTCAAAGTCTAGCTATACAGATACTTGAGCCTCAGAGAAAAAAAGGTATTTTATCTCGTATGGACAGTGAAGCGACCGTGCTGACTGAAACTCAAAGTCCTTGTTCTACAGAAAAACCAGATCCTGTATTCCTGACCTAATACGTCTCACTGCAAAGTTTCACGATGATGTGCATCATCGTATTTCCGAAATTCTTCACACGTCCGCAGAACACGCTTTACGACGATTCCATCCCACAGAATCCTCGCCAAGCAGCAAAGGAGGTTCGGCGAGCAAGGTTTCGTGCTCTACTACACGAGCACGCTCCCTTCCTACTAGGATGGACTCCGAACGACTCTGAAACGTCTCGCAATGATGATAAGTCTAGCGGACCGAAGGCGACTCCTCCACCTTACAATCAAGACCCGAAGACGTTTGAGGTGTCAAGCTGATCGCAAACTTGGGATGGAGGCACCTCACGTGGTTATAGCTAGGCGTGATGTATAAGGAATAGATTGGCATGGAGCACGTTTCTCTCAGGTTCCTAGCGAAATTTGAATGAGAGCAATCATTGTAAACTACTCTTGTGATTTGGGCATAAATGAAATGACTTTCGTCGAGTACCTTCCCTCGTGGAAATTAGTGGATGAATTTTCCTCTGTAATCCTCTGTAATTTGCCTTTAGGTGTTCTGCCCCCGGCCACCGCCGGCGCGCTGTTGTCCCAGGCGACCACCACCCTTGTTCACTTCTCATACCGCATCATCTTCTTCATCTCTCGCCCGTACACCATCCTCTTACCCTCTCCAACTCTCGCCACTACATTATCCATGGCTCAGCCAGATTTGGGTCGGCTCGCTCAAAATATTCGAAACGCGGGAGACGGATTGCAAACTGCCTCAACTGAACTTACTCTGCTTGAAAATCTACCATCCATTCATGATCGACAAGCCGCCCACAACAATCATCAAGAATTAGTGGGACTCATTCAGCATTTGACTACACGTGTTGATACCGTGGAGCGAGGTCTCAATATGCGTCTCGATAACGTCAATACGCGTCTCGATCATGTCAATACGCGTCTCGATAACTTGAACGCCAGAGTCACTGTCAAGTAAGTATTCATTGTTTACTTGATATTGTTTCAAATCACTAATATCATATAGCGAGAACAACTTGATAGCACGAAGTTTGAACTCCTCAGTCAACATTGCCGATGTTCAATTATCTCCGCTCAGAACCTCAGATAATCAAGACGTGGCTGGGTTTCCGGACACCATGCACGCGCTCAATAATATGAATGGTATGAGCTGCTTATACTGTTTCGAAAGTTAAACTTAGCTCAGAAATATTAGGAACTCAAATCGATCATCTACTTCGTGTCTTCGCCCTTCCCGCTAACGGCAATCTTGATATTAAGAAAAGACGGTTCCAGAGCTATATTGGAGTGCCGTGGGGTGTTTAAGGATTTCGATGTTGATTGCTGGAACTGGGTGATGTTGGCTGACATGGGGCTGAGATTGGCTGATTTGTGTTGGTATGGATGGCATGAGCTGGCGTGAATTACAATAATAGCGTTAAAGAGCATCTGACAGGAGTAGCATGGGCTGGCATGGATTACAACAGTGGCGTTAAAGAGTATGATATATGCCTCCCTATTCAGAGGTTGATAGAATGAAACAGGTTCAATTCTCCAGATTCAGATGCCACAACACCTAAAGATGGATTTTCATGCAGATACTGATTCCCCAAATCGCTCTGAAGCCACATTCCCCTCAAAGCACTCGAGACTGACTCTATGTGTTTGTGCCGAAGCGATAGAGACACTGTTTTGTGACAACACAGATTCGCGCATGACTTGAAATCGCATACTCACGCTAACAGAGAGTTGGTTGTGGAGGTAGAGTGATCACCTTCGAGAATCATGAAACAGCTCTATTAATAGACAAGAGAAGGAATTGCGCTCTCACGATGAACCTGTGAAGATAGAGAAATTGTTCATGTATTTCAATGGCTCGGGGTTTAGCATGACGCGATTGCATAGAGGACGTAATGGTTGCAGATGCTATTTTTGTGTTGCGACGATAAACGCATTTACCGCTTTGCAGATGTGCTATATGTGCACTACGTTAACGCCACCAAGCTTTGAAGATGCTCGCTTCCTCCCAGCAACAAGATCGCCAGGACCCCTTAGGTTCACGAAAGAGATATCTTCCTAGAATGCAAAGTTGTGAAAAGACAGTTATCAATAATCATGCAGTGAAAAAGCACCCTAGACCAAACATGATCTGATTTCCCGCCCAGCCTTGCCACTGCCAAACTTGATCACATCAACTGTGTATTCCAACGCAGGCGCTGCATTCAGCCACGATCGAAGCTTTTGCCGTGTTGCATGTTGACCGGGGTGGTGGGCGTCTTGACCTCCCATTGGGGGTTGACGTGTTGTGTTAACACCTTCAAGGTCGCTCTCATCCCCTGGAAGAATGGATGAAGTGCAGCCAGGTGCTGGCGAAGGCCGTTAATCTGTCTTTCGCGAAGATCAACTTTCGTTTTTCTGTAGATTTTTGGACTCGATATACCTTGAATTTTCTTCTAGCCTGTCATATTGTAAGCAATTATCATCTAAAGGAGATACAGTGCTCATACAGTGCTTTAATTTCATCGAGTCTTAACGATATTTGGCCGGGATCAAGATTTATATCAGGTACATTATCTCCCGGTATCTCAAACGCCTGGTTGGCTGGATTCATGATTGTCCAATCCACATTTGGATCAACTGGTCCGCTTTTCACATTCTCTGCCGCTTGGCCGGTCACTTCGCCAAAGCTCGGGTTAGCTGTGTTGTTTGCGGACGACTCGTCTTGATCCAATGTGGTGTTCTCGTAGCTGGGAAAGTATGCGTCGGGTTCGTTTTCAAAGTTCTTGATGAATTGATCCCACTGCTCTTCAGACAAAGGTTCTTGCTTGATGAAAGCCATCTCGAGAAACGAAAAGAAAAATTATGGGGGACTGCTTCATTGAGGTCGGCTTTCTTATCAGCTTGTCCGAAGCAGCAATATTTGGATGATGAGAGGTAACGAATGGGAGGTTGCGGCTGAGCCTTGTTCGACTGGCTGCGAGCGCATGAAGGGTCCGTGCGGACCGGACTTTACAGACGCCTGACGTGCGTCAATCCTACATTGCACCACGTGTGAGATTATGTGCGTTAGCCCTAACACCCAGAATCCTTCCACCAGGAATGCTTACCCCACACGAATCGTATTTCTAGGTCTACGCCTCACCCATGCTTCGTATCCCTACCAGTCATCCAGCGTTATCCAAATCTCGATGCTCTTGAAAGTCCGACCTAAACCTCTGGTGCTTCTAAAAGCACCACAAACTAGAATTAGTCAACACACTATCACGATTGGGGTGACTAGTTCTGACTTCGCCCCTGTAGGCATTAGGCCCAGAACGTGCCGCAAAGGATTTGAAGCATCCATTACACGCTGCGTCTTTCGGGGTATATCTTGACATGACTGCTTCCATTGAAAAGACCATAGAGCTCAGCAATCCGCCAATTCTTTACCTCTACTTCCTTGAACAAAGCCCAATCATCGCAGACATGGCATCGCAAGGCCATGCAGTGAGCTTCGAACATCAGGCGTTCCGGGTGGTAAAGGCTTCCCGCTCCTCTCAGAAGTCGTGAAGCTGACATTAGTGGCAGGTGGATCCATCAATCTGCACGACGTGTGGTATTGAATGGTTTTCAAACCAGCATCTTCATCGGAAGGTCAATATCCTTCAGAACCAGCACGGCATCCTGAGCGATCAGTTGTTCCGGGCCGGCCACGTCAACCAGCTCAACGAGCTCCGTATTCGAACCCTAAACCATGAACGGGGAGGGTATGCCGAATTTGTAGAGTCGTCGAAACAAGCCGCAGCCGGTCTTCAGAGACAGCTTGACACCCAACAAGCGACTTTCGAAGTGGAAAGGAGGGAGCACGCTCTCACGGTTCAATCGCTGCAACACGAATCGGCCCGCTGTGAAGCGACAGAGAGATGCCTTGAGCATGAACGGGCTACCGTCCAGACATTGGCTGGCATTCTCAACAAGCTTGAGCTTCCGAACGGAGAAGATTTGGGCATTGATCTTCCGGACAATATAGGTCTTGGTACCCTTTTCCACGAATGGGAGAGTACAAAGTCAGAAGTGAAAAGTCTGCGGAACGAGCTACAGCGCACGACCAACGAGCTGCAGCACAAGCAACTCGTTCTTGATAACCTGTCGGGGAAGTTTAAGATTCAATCACAGAGTATGTCAGAAACGTCTTTCTCTGACAGCGACGAGGAAACCAACACAGGGACAGCCAAATTGCAGCCAGTACCCACGGCACAAGGAAAGGGGAGACGACTTGGATGAGGAGAAGGGCAAATGTTGTTTGCAATGTCGCTGTTGCGCTCACGGAAAACCTTTGTTTGATTTTAGTTACCTGCTGCGAAGATTGACTTTTGACTCGTTTGTCTTTTTCATAGATGTGTTACTCGCTGAATACGATGCTGTACCTCCAAAATATATTGCTTTAAGAGGCATGGTCCAGGTCTCATGGATGAACGTAATTGGGGAGGTCGACAGCTCCTTTTCCTCACTAGATCACGTAAGGTGAACATGATCACGTCGAAGATAAAGACTCGGTCACTTCCTGCCATTTGTATCTGGAACTAAGATCGAGTGCCCATGCCCAGTAACCGTCAAACTACCGGATGAGAGGTCGTCCTGCAGACTGCCAGAAAAGGATGCCTGAGAGGAGTCAACTTTTGGATAACCATAGGGGCATATAAGACCTGCCGTGATCTCTATCTCTCTATGTTGTACAATCGTCGTTTTGTAAGCATAATCAACATGACCATCTGCAAGCATCCAGAGTGGCTACACGTGGCGGGTGGAAAAGAGACCGCGTTGATCAATACAGGCCGCTTGGCTAGAATCGTGGGGGAGCTGACTAATCCGGCAACTCAGCAACCCTCTGTCCTACTGTTTATAGGTCGAAAAGCCAAAAACCTAGTTCTTCGAGAGCTTTTTCCAAATCACGTCAATAAAGGGCGTAATGAAGGCATTGCCACTCTGCGAGTCGATAACACAAGCCTCTACTCCGACCATCCGGTGCTCTTTGCCGAAAGTGATCCGTCTGCGACGGTTATATCAGCCTCGAACGCATCCTGCCACGAAACCGAGTCTTTCCCTGTCCGGTGGGCGAATGCCACGACCGTGCCCGATGTCTATGACATTCTGCATGCGCGGATATTCTGTCCCTTCAGCGACGTACTGTGCATTTTCGCCGACGACTTCCCCAACTTCAAAAGTGTCGTGGATCGCCTGAAAATTTGGGCCATTGCCGGAGTAGGATCGAGTCCCTTGGAGCAAGTTCGGCCGAGTGTTGTGATCGTCAAACGCGGTGGCGAGGCGAGCGCTAGTCCTACACTTGACCTACTTGAAATGCAAGATGTGCAGTTCAGCCTGGATCAGAAGGTCCTAAAAAATTTCTACTCTTCCATCAAGGTCCTACATCTGGCAGACGAGCAAATATCCCCGTTGGCACGTTTTCGACGGTTGAAGGAGCTACTTTGGAGGCAGATGGATGAGATGCGAAACGTCCGATTGCGCTGTCGATGCCTCTACTCGGCCGTGCACCTGAACAAATTCTTTCAAATTGCCGTATCGCAGACAGCAGCCTCTGCTCTTCGACCTTTTAACTTCGTTACGGCAAGCCGACTAGGTAACGAAGTTGGTCCGGACCACTCCGATCATTTAACTTCGTTCTTACGGTTTGGAATGTACCGTGGTCTTTCGAACGACACCATGGCAAGTTTCATCGCTTCTAGTATTGTGCTGGACGCCTATCCTCCCAATATGCATCGTGAGTGCTGCACTGGCATTCTACAAATTACGAGCTGATTCAGGACTCAGACTTTGATCCGAAGACGGTATACGATGCCATCTACCATCCCTCGTGCCTTAGGTCACTCGTTGGCTCATTCAAAGAGCGATCATATGCGGAAAAAGAGGCCGTGAAGCGGGCCGAGGACCAGGAGCAAAGTATCAAAAGGCACCTGGCCGCGTACTTTGTGGATATGACGTTGGGCAAGCCCGCGGCACAAGTGCATCGGGAGAACGTGGGCGGCCTTGGCATACCATGGCTGCTACTCCAGAGCAACAGCACCTGCCTTTGGTGTCTTCGCCGGAAGCCAGAGAACACACTCTCCTGCGGACATGCCATATGTAATGTGTGTGTACGGATCTACGGGGATGAGATGCCCATTATGGATTGTCAATATCATATTGGGACTTGTCTTCTATGTCGTTCTGGGAACCGCACCGTGAGACTCAAACCTTTCTCCGCTGGCGAACGAATGTTGGCTATCGATGGGGGAGGCACGCATGGTGTTATTCCACTAGACATCATGGCAATCATTCAGGGTATGATAGGAAGTGAGTTACAAATTCAAGACTTTTTTGATATTGCGTTCGGCACTAGCGTTGGTAAGCTTCACGTTCAGATCTCACGAATTGTCAGGCTTAAACATGGAACAGGAGGTCTCATTGTCTGTATCTTGTTCCTACGTGGCATGCCAATTTCTCAATGTGTTCACGTTTTCGATGCATTGGCGCGGAAACTCTTTGAACGACCTCAAGGGCGAACGAATTTCATTAAACGCCTTCGTCTCTCCTTGAAGGGTTGGTATAGGGACGGCCATTATGATGCGAACGCTCTCGAAGACTGTTTGAAGGAGTACTTGGGGATTGACGATCGCATGTTTGGCTACCAACCGGGGATTCTTGCCACCAAAGTCGGTATCATTGCCGCTACGATTGGTAATGCCTCTCCGGTGATTTTCACCAATTACAACGGGCCTGGCGCAAGAAAAGAAGAATGCGGTAAGGTTGAGTGTTGTGCTCGAAGGCAAAAGACTGAACAAAAGATTAGGGTATACGCACGTTCGTCCGGAGAAAGTTGAGGATGAACCATGCATATGGGAAGCGTGAGTGTCTCGCCTTTGCAGGAGCTTAGAAACTGATTTTCCAGTGGTCGAGCTACTTCGGCTGCACCTGTGTGAGTACATTGACGTAGTTGTACGGCGAAACACGACTGACGTGGAACAGTTTGTATCGATCAGCACAAATCAAGACATCCGGACCGGTTCAGGATGGTGGAATGAGCGGACACAACAACCCTGTCAGAATTGCGTTGTCGGAACGTCTACGCAACGATCCTTCTCTTTCGGCCCCGGATGTCGTTGTGTCCCTTGGCACAGGTGCTCAGAAGATCTCGGCATCTCCCAGGACTACCGACTTTCGCCACGTGATTCTCGACGGCTATTTACCTCGACTTTGGCGATCTTACATGTCTTCCTTCAATGGGCAAAAAATTTGGGATGAACTCATGAACTCCGTGGATGAGAGAAAGCGAGAAGACTTCATTCGGCTGAATTCCGTCTTACCCAGCGACGAGCCGGCGATTGACAACATTGATCGCATGGATGAGCTGCGAGAAAGTGTCCACGTACCACAGATGTACCGAGATTGTGCAAAGACACTTTACGCGTTGCTCATCTCCGCATTCTATTTCGAGCTGGCAAGCGTCCCGGAACGTCTTCGAGAAGGCCAATATCACTGTCGTGGTACGATACGATGTCGCCTTCCAGGGAATTCGGTCGTCAAGCTACTAGCAAGATGTGGTATATCCAACTTAGATTTTATCACTGACGTCGAAACTTTGGGACATTATGGAGGTAACCTAGATTTGTGTCTGTTGTGTCATCGATATCAGAAGAAGGTTGACTTTTTGGTCCGCCATCCGACCGAACTTGTGACCATTTACGCCCAAAGCGTTACGCAAGGGCGACGAAAGATTAGTGCATTTCCTCAGGCAATGCAGTGGTTTGAAAATCAGCAAAAGCTCGACGCCCCGTTTGGGACGGCTTTTCATAGGAACTTGCTGAACCGGTCTTGTAAATCATGTATCCCGAATATTAGTCTGAAGAGACCAACTCTTGATGGTCACCAGAGATCACAAATGTGCAAGAAGCCTCGACTTGGGCCGCAGTCTGTCGAGTCTCTATTGATGATCCCAGAAGAACCAATCTAGTTGGCATGATGAAACGGGGTATTACTGATGTTCCAAGATGGCATTTCGCTATATAATCTGTTTGAACGCCAAGATGAATAGCTGGCAAACCGGAAACAATAGATCTAATGTATAATAATTATGGGATTGCAAGATCATCAAGCACATCCTTTGCAGCTTCGTCCATTGTGTGTGATCGCCTAGCGAAAGAATCAAATATTAAGTGTCCGTGCAACTAAGTGTTTATACTAGATGCTATCAACGTATGTATGCTACCGCTAGCTCCTCGTGGGGTTTTTTAGTTCCCACTCTTCCTTCCTAAGTTCTTCCTTATCGTTATTGGTGTTGGAGAGGCTCGACTGTTGAGTTGATATCGAGGTATCAACCCATGCTGATTCAATGGATCCATGTACAGATTCACTGTCGGTTTCGAGAACCTCTTGAGACCCCAAAGCAGTATTGGGCTGTGCATCAAACCCAACAGACTGCGTCCCATCGACAAAGGAGTGATCAGATGCTAGGAGGACGCTGTCATCCTCTGGTTCAGGCCGTACGTTATAGCTGGTCTGATAGGACTTGAAATCCAAGAGCTGAGGGTTGAAAGTTTTCTCGTAGGTGTCCACCGCAGTGTATAGATCTTTGAATAACACATCGCGCATCCGGTCCACAACATTTCTCATTGAAGCTCTTGTTTCCGAGACAGTAGTCACTCTCGGATCTTCGATTGCCCAACATCTAAGAATCTTTGAGTAATAGGTATCATATTCATGGTCACCCTTAGAAACCCAATGACACCGAAGTCTCCACATCTCGCCATTGGTATCAAGCGATAGTACCCAGGCCCTATCGTAGAAACCGTCCTCCTCACCTATCGCCTGATGCAATCTTAAAATGTTGTAGACCGCACTCGCTCCGTTGTGCAGGTTTTGTAGTTTTGCAACGTTCATCGCGCCCGATGCCCCTTTCAGCTCGGCGAAGAATACGGGGAACGAGAGCTTGTTCTTACTAGGGCTTGCGAGTCCTTGTAGTCTTCGGATGGCTTCACCGGGAAAGAGTTTGGTATGATATTCAATGGCATAATCCGGCTGTGGAGATGCAACTTTAGGACTGTGGTTTGCGTAAGGAGGTATCCAATGTGTCCATTGACGGTTCCAGTGCTCCTTCAGCGTGTTACAGGTGTTCACTCTGCTCACGGGGAAAATCCTTGGAAACACACTGGAAGAAACGCTGTTCTCGTTGGAGCTGCGTCGCACAGTCACCCGGATACCCTTGATTTCATGATCCTCAGGCGGCGCAGATGCGCGTTCCCTTCCCACCAATAATTGAAGCTCCCTCCAGTTCTTCGGCTCTTCGTCATCTGCCTCTATAACGCGATGCGTCTCCAATATGTCTTCGAAATCAACATCGTAAGCGGTGACAGATTTGGGGTTTGAGGATAGAAGGCTGGCGCTTCCTTTTCGTTTGCTGTCGGAATAACTCGACACGGACCGTGCCCCATTTTTACAGCTCATGACATAGGACCACTGTTTCTAGTCAGCATTGCACCTAAAGAAAAACCCCCTCAACTTGCCTCGAAGCCGTTGCTATCATCGGGTTTCTTCTGTTCGTCTTGAATACTCTGAAGCGCTGCCGTGGTCAAGTGCGTTGGTTGTGCGACGGCACGACGAGCTCGCTTTGCACCGTGTTGCTGATTGACATAAGAACTCTTTCTCTTATCCCCCTGTTGCTCAGGTACTGTAGATGTATACCTCGGTCTGGTCGTGTGTGATCGAGGTGTGAGATCTCCCGACTCAGGTCTGGCTTCGACATATAAGCAATCCCTGCTCTTGAATTGACGCCGTCCGCCCTTGAGTTCGTCAAAACAATGTTTCAAGATTGGTGTTTGAGAATTCATGAGCAAGGACCTTGATTGCAATAAACGGTTGTAGAGAGAGTATACTCAATTTTGAATACGAAAATCAAATAAGCCAGCGCTAGTCTTATGCCAAGGCTAGACGAAACAGAGAGGTATTACATAAGCATCCTATGTGATTCCACTTGTCGCTAAAGGAGATACAACAGTTGGTCACGAAAATATGTGTATGGAAGCTTTCCATCTCAATGATCTATTATTGTTCTTGTTCTAACTCTACTATAACTTGGTAAAGACTGACTGAAGGAAATCAAATTTCAAGGAACCCTCGCGCCTTCATCTTTGCTGCCGTCCGCCCATCTTTTTTCACAACATGCTATAATGCTCGAACGGTGGAATATTTGGAAATTCAAGACGCCTCCGGCGTGCGTGAAGCGGTCTTCGGCTTTGGACTGCGCTTCAGGCCTGTCCTCTGAGGGACTATATTCCCCACATCTTCATCCTCTTCCTCCTCCTCCTCCTCCTCCTTAGTCTCGAAAATCGCGTCCGGCGACAGCCACGGCATCTTTTCGATATCATCATCCGTCAGCTGCTCCCCGGTGTCCGGGTGCTCATTCTTCTCACGACACTGATCAAGTTCCGCGAGCAACTGCTCGTTTTGACGGTCCAATTGTGCATCGATACGTTTGAGTTTGGCAGGGCTGAGTCCTTTCATTCCAGAGAGCGCCGACCTGGTGCTTATGTAATCTGTATCCAGGACTTTGATTAAGTAGTATTGAATTTCACTTTGGGTACGTGCGGTTTTGTTAATTCGCTTACTACCTGTTTTCTTGACTTTGACTCGCCCATGGATTTGCATCTGATTGGCCTTTGCGTCCTTTGGCAAATCTTCGCTTTCGTACGTTCCATCTTCCAGCCACTCTTTGGCGACTCCTTTTCCAAAGTCGGCCCCAGGGTGTATCTCAAAATACGGATTCACATCTGTTCCACGGTTCACGATGACCCGCGACCCAAACCCAGCTTTCCGGACAATCACGACTTTTCCGAGAGACGTTAAGCCGTCTGATTCATCGGGTATTTCAACGCTGACTTTGGTCTTCACACCACCTTTGGTGGAAGCTTGGCCAGCTTGATCGGCGGCTTTGGGCTCTGCTGTTCCGGATGACTCTGCCGCTCCGGATGACTCTGCCGCTCCGGATGACTCTGCTGCTCCGGATGACTCTGCTACTGCGAAGCCTGCTTCATCAGTGCCTGGTCGAGGTACAAGATGTATAAGCCAGGTTCTGGGGTACCCATGCCGCTCATTCAACTGGTCCAAAATGTTGTTGATGTTGTTTATTTTTTCTCTCGCTATATCGTCAGCTGGGTTCTTGGCTACAGATTCGCGGTAACCTTTCGCCAATTCGAAGTTGGCGGCGAATGTGGGGACCTGAATGAGAAAGTTCTCTAGATCTTTCTTTGGGAGCTTGTCTTTGAGGTTCTGCTCCTTTATCTGCTTGTTCAATTTGTTCAATTCTGATGTCGCTTCAGCGTCCTTGGGATTCTCCATGAGCTTTCCCAAATACGGTGTGGCTTTTTCATATATCTGCTGGCGGAGATCATCTGGCTTTGGAGCTTCGCTCTGCTCAATTTCCATGCGATCAGATCCGTCATTTTGATCTTCATCCCCGTAAGCGTTCCCGGCAAACTCTTCGGGTTTATCGGTGGAGGTATTGGATGACCCTGAAGGAGCTGTTTCCGAAGACTCTTCTGCCCGACCTTTTCCTTTGTCCGCTTTGGTATGAGCAGTGTCTTGATCCAATGTCTTCTCCGGGTTTACCTCGTCGGAGGGTGCTTTTGCCGCTTCTGCCTGTCGACGTGCTTTGTCAGCTTCAAGGCGAGCAGTGTCTGGGCCCGGCGTGCTCTCTGGTGTTGGAAGGCTCTGGGACGTCTTTGCTTGCTCTGCCTGTCGACGTGCCTTGTCATCTTCAAGGCGAGCAGTGTCTGGGCCCGGCGTGCTCTCTGGTGTTGGAAGGCTGTGGGACGTCTTTGCTTGCTCTGCCTGTTTACGTGCTTCGTCGGCCGCAACCCGCTTGGGATCCGGACTCAGCGTCTTCCCTTCGGCTTCTACGGCCGATGGAATTTTCGTTCCGAAACCGGCCATAACTCAATCGGAAGGATTTTCCCTTTTCCTCTTTTCCCTTTCCAAATCAGTTCTCGTACGAAAGAGCAGTATTGCTTGTCTTTTGAGGTGATAAAATTGCTCGAGTAGATGTATTCAAGGACCGGATCAACCGGTCTGTTTTTGGGAATTTTATTTGTGTAATGTTGTGTTTTTTTGAATCATTGATTTGTGCCCTTTTATAAATCACTGGTAAGCCAACTCAGGCTCCCATGGCCATCAGTTCTTGCATCGTCCTGTGAGCTTTTCTGGCTGCGAATAGAACCTTGCAAAAGGTACACCCTGAACATCCACAAACCGAGGCCCTCCGAAATTCCGTTTTTGAGGGTTCCTATCTTTCCATTTGACAACAGTCAGAACTCTCTTTCTCAATGTTGCCAACTTTGACAACATCAATATCTTAACTTGCAAAAGAAGGCATGAACGGGCTGAAATCATTGGCATTGTTGACCGCGTTGATCGCTGAAATGTAAGTGGATAGCATGCAGGTCGAGCCAGCTAATATTCTACTTAGCAGCCATGCCGATAGCGCGCCTGAGGTGTTATCGTTTGAGTTGGACGTGAGCTGGAACTCAACAAGTCTCAACGCCAGCATGCAAACAACAACACTAGAATATAGTCCAGAAGCTATGTCTTCGAATTCATCAATCCATCACATCGTCGTTGACACCGACGTGAAGACTGTGTTCACTCCGAACCAATTGAATGCTTCCGTCGGCGATACCATCTTGTTCACCCCAGTGAACCTCAGGGACCATATAGCTCAGATCTCTTTAGACCGACCCTGTCAAGCAAACGACTTGTTAAGCGCTGTCAATTTCTCCAGATTGATGATCCCTTACTTGGTAACAACGGATAATCCAGCATGGTTCTACCGCCCATCACCACAGCAGGACTGTGCGCTTCGTGACAAAGACAGAGGAATCTTCAGCTTAAATCCTTCAAATCGTCACTCAGTCAACGACAGCGCCACAACGAGCGTTGCGCAGGCAATTTCTACGAGCGCTCCGCGAACATCCGGCCTGTCGTGGACTGGAAATGGACCGGCCGCTTCAGTGCTCACCGCGGTCCCTTCTTTGGGTATATGGCCAACGAACAACAGTATCTGGGCAACCGGTGTTCCAAGTCCTGGGATACGACCGTCAGGGGCTTCATTTTCTGGTCGGGCTGCGATGAAGGAAGTATCTAGGGGCATGGTCTCTTTGCTTATTACCTACTACTATGTCATAGGGATTTTGTAATATAGATAGATCAAATCGAAGCAGAATGAGCTTCATTAATCTGTGACCGTGATTACTTTATGCATACGATGTGTTCTAACAACCGCAATCCCCCAGTATGCTATATTATCCACGACATCACTGAAGCATCAACAATCTCCATCGCGATTAAAAGATTAAGCTTCAGTGCTCCTGCCTTGAGCCAGACCCTTACGTTCTCACTGAGGACTCGCGAAGCATGAAGAATATCGGTGAATTTGGCAATGGTGGCCATTTGCTGTTTGTCTGCTTCATATCGGGTTTCCTTTTCCACCTGCGCATTCCTTTCCATATTAAGAGCTGAACCAATAGATTTGGATCGTCGGACCAGAGTATCCACGTCTCCTCGAGCCTGATTGTAGGCTGCGCACAAATGTTGATACTGGGTGTAAAGGTCTCGAAGTTGCTTCCTCAGGCTGTCGATCGCAATATAATACCAGCACCATCCTTGAAGATCCTGCCGCGAAGCCTCCCCATCCCAACCGTTCGAGAAAGCTTGTTCCTGGGCTGCTTTAAACGCACTCGGAGAAAACTAGGCATAGCCTGTCCAGAGAGGACCTGATGGCTCACAGGAAGTTGCAGGTGCTTCCTGCAACGATGCCGACGCGGTGGTCAGAGAACTTCGAAGGAAGGTACTGACGGCAAAAGGGAGGATTGACCGAGGTCGACATATGGGAGGGTTTGATGTCAAGTAGAAGAATGTAATTTGGCTTCCATTTATTGGAAGCAGGAATCTCAAAGACAATGAAAGTGAGGTTCAGTAAGGAACGAGTAGCGAGCATCCAAAAATGATGTTGTGCTACACTGTTGAGGAGGAGGAAGGCGCAGTCGAAGTCAAAACACGTATTTCAAATCAAGAAGCCCATTTTTGGCAGCATCTAGAATATGTGGAGCAGAGCGCGTTCTGATGGAGAAGACCGTGCGCGTTTCTATTTGAGGCACTGCAAATGCTGACAGTCATCCAATCAGACAGTCCGATCTCAACTTCAAACCCCTGCCGCTGTCAATCATCCTCCCGCAACTAGGATTCTGTTTAAGGCACAGACGCAAGTCAACTACTACTAAGCATGTAAATGCACACCATACAAGGGTGCGCTAGTGGACACGTAAAAACGACGTTGAAAGATCTGGGGTTGCTTCCCGATTGTGAAATCTAATCCAGGATCTCAACTAATCATGCATTCTGACGATGATCCTTGTTTTTGCTTCTCGCCGCTCCATCCAGGATTTTCAGAATGTGATGCCTCTGCTTCAACAACTTCTTGCCGGAGACTCCGCAGAGATCTGACCCCACTTTACGGCATTATCCTCTGGAGTGTGATCGAAGGATCTTGGGCATTGTCACACAGTGCGGCGTCAAATATACGAGTAGCACTAGTCTTGAACAGCAATATGTGTTTCATATGGTACGAGGCACGAAGAAGGCAGCCCACATTTTGTTAGTCGGGCATAGGCCGAATTGGATGAGAATCGAGAGGGAGCTATTTCACAGGGAACTTTCGGAATTCAGGTGAGACGATTTCAATTTGAGTCTTTATGGCAGATAGATGTTTGATCTGCACATTATCTAAGATGGAAGTCGAGACGAGAAATACATTCGTCCAGCTGGTGGCCTCGGCAGAACTGGAGGCTTGGGAACAGAGAAAATGCGCCGCTGATAATTAATGGAACCACCGCCATCTCCAAGCTTGGGCTTCGTCAGGTGTCCGCCGTTGGTTCCTCCGCCATTGGTTCCTCCGCCATTCGCAGGCTCAAAGTCCGCGGGGCCTTTATACCTTGGGATGGGATAATGCTTCTCCTAGAATCATAGAATTAAACAATGCGCGGACCTTTGTGGTTGGGCGATTTACCATTTCTTGTTCCGACGGCGGCCACCCGGGTTGATCAGTCGATTTGTAGATTTGATATCTTTCGTTGCGGTCCATGACGAAGTAGATCTTTGCGTCCGCTATCTGTGCCAACTCGTTCATCTTTTTGAAGAGACTTTTTGTTCGCTTTCTGGCTTTCTCTCGGTCAATGTGTCGCTGGGTTCTAACTTTTGCCATGAAGGTATAGGGAGATGCTTTGGCCGTTCTTTTTTGGAGCCACAATGGCAATATATACCCTTGGGAAATAAACCGATTCTCGAAAGCAGTGAATGGATGCCGCCTCTTTTCTGGATGCCTCTAATTGTAGAACAATGCCGCAATCCTTACCGAAAAGCTCAGCCACCAGGATCGCGAAACAAAAATGGATGCCATGCGGTTCACTTCCGGATGCTTAAAGGAAGCTGTGCCTGAGAAAGAACTCTTTTATCACGTTTCAGCTAATGTTTCATCTACGGATAGCTATATAGTTCGCTTACTGCTAGACTATGGTCAGTCCTGGCACTTTAGGGTTGAGGTGGGGTCTAGGTCTGGTAGTGGACAACGGAGACTAGCTCAATGAAACCGCTATGCCTGGACTCAACGCTCCTGGTCTACTATGTATCTCGCAACGAAGATCAGATACTCCAGCCAGACCGAGTCTCCCTCCAGCGCTGAACTCGCTCGTTTCTACGAAATGGGATAAAGATGAAAGCTATTAGAAAACGGTATCCTCGACATTTCCATCACCAAAATCAATACCCCAATAGCTTAGTAAAGTAGACTCTGCGTCTGCTCGCTTTTGGGATCTTTCCTTCAATGCATCGTCCAATTTCACATGCAAATCGGCCACTGTCTCGTGAAATTTCATATCAGCTGCTCGAGTATCTTTGTGATAAGCCAGCTCTTGCAGTAAATAGCCATTCGTTCTTGTAAGTTCTATCACGCGCTCCGCTGAAGAAGCAGGGCAATTTTGCTTCGATATCTGGAGCCGGTGAGGTAGCTGCTCGTAAGTGGATGTGGTCCCCCCATTCCTTGCGATCTGGTCGTCCAGAGCAGCAACATCACCCGCCTTGCCGGAAATTGGCCGTCGGCGAAATGCAGGATGTATTGATGACAGTCGCCGCTTTACTCGAGGATCTTGGAAGGTGACATGCCGATTGTCTCTGGTTGTTCCCGTCCTCAGGGATGTAGTCTTTGGCATTGCGGCCTTTGGGACTTCGCCGTGGATTACTTCTCGCCGCTGTTCTCCTACCATCGGCGACGACCGACTTTGTGCCTCACTTTCGGTTCGTGTGTTGCCTGTTGTGACATCATAATCGAATATGTCTGGTCTAAACACAATGTCTGACGAGGAATCAGCAGCGGACTGGAAATGGTGACTTGGAAGCCCATCCATAGCTGCTTAAAGAAACACCTTTCCGCGAACCTTCCTGGATATAATAATCGGGCATCCTTCTGGACCCTGTAGGGGAGGAGCCTCTTTTTTGATGTCCCACAGGAAGTCTTTTCTGGATGTTCATGAAAATCCTACATAAGCTTCAAAACCGGATACAATAGAAGCGGGAATTGGATGTGGTCGAATATTGCCACGATAAAAACCCTCCTCGAGTCAAATTCTTTTAATCTATTGATTTTGCGAAGTGTCATACGTCCACATCCCACCTGATAAATCAACATGATATCTACCAGCGTCTTGAAGGCTTGTCTCGCCTCCCTATTCTGTTACTATCTAGCCAGTGCACCCGTCGATGCTGTACCGACACTCCAAAGTGCCCGTGAGCCTGCTGCTCTCCAGGTGAGAGACAACCAAGCACCTAATGCTGGTGTAAGTAAATATGAACTAGCGTCCAAACCCGCTTTTTCTGACCATAATGCAGGCAATCAATGAAGGCTCTTTGGCCTACACTCGTTCGACGCTTACCTTAAATGTTTTCACGGAACTCGACTGCAAAGGCGATCAGCTCGGTGAAACTCTCCTTTATTCGCAGGATGTGGGGTTCGGGAAAGATAGCAATTGGGACAATGTAGAGAATTTCAAATCCATTCAGATGTCTCGTCCATTAGAGGAACAAGAACAGCTGGATTTGAGCCACTTGGGCCAAGATGGCGGTCAAACCCAGGCTTGGAGCTGCGGAGGGTACATGATGAACTATCGGGTGGGAACAGCTGCTGGCTGTCATAACAATCCTAACGGAGAAGGAGCTGGCTGTATCCGCTTGTGGCATTATTAGGCGGATGCGAGGTATGAGCAGTAAGCCAGCAGGATACTAGTATCGAGGAAGCTTCAGCTTTGTTTGTGTCTTGTGCTTCGAGCGGATAGCGCGCCTAGGGTCAAATGTCTCGCTAAAAGGCTGTCTTTTTGCAATAATATATGATAGTACGCTGAAATGAACATGCACTGGTTCTTGATTTGCGTTTTGTTTAGCTAGATAGAATTCTGTTCCTTCGATCACTACCAATCTGATCTAGCTTCTAGAAGGGCCCTATGTGAAGAACCCTATGAAAATGTCGAATTGATACTATAAAATTATGCTAAACACACTGCGTTTTCGTAAAGATTGTATATTGCCTTTGTGCAGAGTATATAGCCGTCATTACTTATTATAAGCCTAGGAATGAGAGCAATTTACCCAATAGACTTGGGCTAGTAGGCAGCGATACCTATACCTACAAGTAGATGCTAGAGTCAGAAGTGGATGCCAGAGTCAGAAGTGGATGCCAGAGTCAGAAGTGGATGCCAGAGTCAGAAGTGGATGCCGAGCAAGAGCAAGGATGGAAAGTCGAATCACCGGTGAAGATAAATAAGAAACGGATCGGTCCGGACTGCTGTATTGTCGGGGAGAGACGCAATTAGATTTAAAGCTGCATTGACCTACTCCGCGAGTTGCTTCTTCAAATTCGACATGGCGGAATTCACCAGCACGTCGCAACCACATCCATCATACCCAGGTCGCCCGTTGCGCCCGAACCTTGGGTCCAACGCAAGTGGAGGACCGAGACCCACGACAGAACACGGAAAGTCGGACCGACCCCGAAGAAAATGGCTGGCCACTCAAGATGAGGAAATTCAAAAGGGGAAGGAGCTCCGCAGCCAAAGTTGGGCGAAGCGCCGCGAACGGCTCAACGAATTATCCGCCTCGAACCCGGAACTCTCGAAAGCACTAGACATGAAAGAATGCATGCTGGAGGTGCAGGGAATGGTCTTGGGAAAGCTCGCTGCCGAAGAGAATCATCTGAAGAGACTAGGAGAGACCTCAAACCGGCCGATCGCAAACTTTGACGATCGAGTTAAAGAGGTAGAAGAGGTGATACGATCGATGCAGTATTGAGACGTCGATTGAGCTTCGAATTTGCGAATGAATGGTGAAAAATGAGGAGACTAGGAGTTTAGCTATGGCGGTAAACTTCCCGAATGGATGGGTGGTTCAAATCTTTGGACAAGACGTTGCGAGAACGTTGGAACTGCGTAGTCTCACCTCAGACGCTCCATCCAAGTCTGATACTTAAAGCGGTGAGTTCGAAGCAGTCGACGAGTTGTGGCACCCTAGACAGCAGCCATTTCTTGGGTTAATGTTATACTTAAGACATATTTTACTCGATCGCTTGCCGACGCACATACGGTTGATGAAACACAGATTGTGTTGATAGCAGTAGATTTGTTTAAAACATGAACTATAGCAAAAGATGTTAAGGCATGTAAATGAAATATTCGAGGTTAATACAATTTTCTTCTTTCGTATGTGATCTTCCTTGGCGATGTCATCATTGGCAGCTCTCTTTCTCCCGTTACTCTTCAATGATCTGGCATTATCGGCCTTGATCCTCTCACGTTTCTTCCGTGCTTGGTTGCTCTTGGAGTGCGTATCTTTGGTCTGTGTGGAATCTACCCTAGCTCTGTATGCCATCAATTCACCAACGGCCTTGTGCCTTTCAGAGTGATTCCCTTTCATATGAAGACTCTCCCGTGGTGTTTCTTTCGCACGTGATGCAGTTGAGATATATCATTGGTGGCAACTCTCTTCAGCATATGTTGTTGGTGAGATAAGGCGTCAATGCGGACGTCCATTGCAGAAATCTGTAGCTCGTCGTCGATGTAGATTTCTGACTCCCGAATTAAGAGTACAGTGTAAGTTCCGTCGGTCATCACGGCTTGATAACACTCCTGTGGAGTTAACATGCGCAGCTCGGTATCGAAAAGCCTTATCTTTTCTCTTATTTTCTTCTTCGCTACTCTCTCGACCTCGGATGGATCGAATGGATCGATCATAAGAAATGACGCATCTTTCCAGAAGCCTTCTTCACGAAATTTAAAGTTGATGCGAATCTTTGTGTTATCTGATCTCTTCTCAAGTTGAGTCTCAGGCTTCCGTGCTTTTTTCGTCGAGGGCAGATTTGCTGAAGTCTCGCCTCGATTTACGTCTTGTTCTGTTTGCTG
>JAABUU010000210.1_pt1 | contig 142777 bp, 147 predicted proteins | sample 5559301 | NCBI WGS metagenome assembly JAABUU01 (sample SAMN10711884, study PRJNA513360) | rock metagenome | isolation source: Antarctica rocks | place: Antarctica: Victoria Land, Richard Nunatak white | reverse complement strand
ATGATGTTCAATCGAGTCAGATATTTGCTTTCTTGTATACGAGCGAGAGTCTCGTCTATCAATGACAAAGAATAGCGATTTCGTTTGATCAAAGCATTGAGCTTTCTGTAATCGACGCAGAAACGCAAACTATCGTCTTTCTTTTCGATGAACAAGATGAGTGAAGCGTATGATGCAAAGCTGAAGAAAATGAACTCTTTGTTCAGATGTTCGATCAGATACTTCTTTATCTTCTGAAGCTTGTGATTGAACATCTGATATAATCTGCTTCGAGAGAACATTTCTTCATCGATCAACTCAATTTTGTGATCGTAGAAACGATGCAATGATAGCTGATCGATCATTTCTCGATCGAAGACATCTAGATAGTTGTGATATTCAGAGAAAAGCTTGACTTTGACTTGCTCGAGAACTTCAGCGTGAGAAAGCTCATGCAGATTCACTTCTTCAGACTTGTTTTCAACTGTAATTATGAGTCGATTGATTTTCAAGATGATAACAGCAAAGATCTTGACATCTGATCATTTGACTAACATTCTATATGTCGCTGTCTCTATCATTGCTATGTTCATTGAACTGAAAGAGAATGAATTCAGACTGAACGTCGATTTAGAATTTTTGACGCTAGTTAAAGTCGCGTCGCGCGATTTTAACTGTTCGATTAGTTTAACTGACTTCTCATTGAACTGACTGAAAGAGAGTGATTTCAGACTGAGTTGAGAGATAGTGAAAGATCTCTTCAGTATATGAGTAGAAGTCAAACTCTTTTGCTTCGTGATTGTCTTGTTGCTTGTGAGTAGAACAATTGATTTTGAATTGAGAGTGAAATTCGAAAATTGAAGAAAATCGATTCACATGTCAATTACTAGATTGATTTTGTTCATTCATGTTTTTTCAAGAATCATTTGATGTTGATCTAATCGAGTGATCAACATAGAAGCTGTGTCAATCGTATGATCTTGAACAGTCAGGTTCAAATAAATGACATGAGTAATGAGTTTTTTAGCATAATGATTGTCAAATTCTTGAATTGACTTCGCTTTGATCAAAGTCAAAGACTTGATTTGCAACTGATCACAAACAATCTGCGCGATCACTTCATCAATAAACGAATAGTCAGCAGCTTCGATGTCAATCAATGACTTCAATGAGTAACTAATTTCATTGCTAGAAAGTACACATTCAGTAGTCAAAGATTCAGAAGCAAAAGAATCATCTGACATGCTCATCATTGAAGAAATTAACATCTCTTTCATCGCGTCTTTGATGAAAGTCTCTAGTTTTTTGTCTCACTATTCTCAGAAGACATTTTCTCATTTTCTTTATTCTTCGAAATGATGATTTCATGTAGATGAAGAATGAAGACATGAGATGCAGAAGTGTTGATCTTGTTCTGAGAGCAATTCTTGAACAAATGACTCGAAGTCTTGCAAGTATAGCAGATGATAGATGATCTTGCTGACTCAGAGATAGAAGAGAAGATAGGCTTAACATAATCGATTATCAAAGTCGTTACTGACAATGAAGTAGCAGCGCGTTTATCAGGTACGATCGTGACTTTAATGATGACAGTGCGAAGCTGACTGCGTAGCTGATAGTTGACTCGCTGTTTATTATTCACATCTTGAAGAAAGATTCTTAAGCGAATGAGCGAAGTAAAATTCTCTGAACAGACTGATAGAGCGTTCTGCAAGCGATTATTGATTTTATTCTGAAGATCGTTCATCAGAGTGCAATCGTCGTAGTCTAGATAGCTGAATAGCTTCATAAAGTCGAAGTAGAAGACATTGAAAGACTTGTCTGTTTGTCTCAGAGCGTTGTACTCGCAACGACACTTTCGATTTCTATTCAGTTCATCGTATATTTCTTTCAGATGCTCAAATAGCTCGTAGATCGAGATGTAAGAATGCGAAGCGTCATGACGACGTCAAGCGAAGATATGTTCAGCAGCATCATCTTCTAGTCTAGATATCACATAGACAATACAGATATTCTCATTATCGAAATGATCAACATTAGTCTGAAGCTTGTCGTTCATCTTGATTCTTCAGCTATCTCATGTTGATTCATCTTCGTCGATGAATACAGAGAGGTTCGAAAACTTGAAAGACTTGTGATGATCATTATCGAATAAAGTGAACGACTCACGTCGAGTATGATTCTCGATAGATTGACGAGGTAGAGATTTCGTAGAAACTCGAGATTCAGTAGATTGACGAGATCGAGATTGATTCGCTGAACTCTGTTTCTTTTTTAGACTCAAGACTTTCTTTCATAGTTCGACGATAGTCTCTTCTTGAGTATCTATTGTCATTTGATTGATCTCTAGCTCATCAAGTCTCTTGATGTGATTGACTTGAACATTGATTCATTGCTCGTTGAGTTTCAAAGTCATGTCTCGTTGATCTCTTAACTCGATCAGCATCTTGATGATCTTGTCTGACTGATCAATAGTTCATTGACAAAGTTGTTGACTTGTGTTGATGTTTCATGAGATAGCGACATTCTGAGATTTCGCTGAAGCATCGAAAGAAATAAGAAAGACTCGTCTACTAGCAGTGCTTCTAAGCAGACGAGCTGTTCGTGACTCAACTGATTCAGAGTCGTGTGTCATTGTGAGAAAGATAAGAGTAGATTTGATTGTAGTAAGATTGAGTGATTGATTTGATAAATTTGAGTAAATTTGCAGATGTGTTTTGATGAAAGTAATTCAAAGAATTTCTTGCGAATTTTCTGAATAAACGAAGTAGATTATTTCGTATCGTCTACACGTCGATAGCAGAGTAGTTGATTAGCATTTATCTACTGTTAGAAATCGATCTAGAGCGAGTCATAGAGATGTCATTTAACTAATAGATAAATGCTAAGAAAGAAAAGTATCTACAGAAAAGAACTCGATTCTTATATGTGTGTTTCTCAGTTCTGTGCTAGACTCAATTGAGTTGACGTCTTACACATATGATGCAGAGTCTCAATGATATCATCTCTAGATCAGATTCTTGCTAGACTCGATTAGAATGAAATCAGACGAAGACTAAATGAAGAATAGACGAAGACTAGAATTATAACAGTTGTCATTGATGAGTCTTAAGTAGACTCAATGATTGTCTGCATGATCTTTTGTTTAATCACTAGTTTTGCTTCAACATGATGCATGTAAATCATTCATCTCAGCTTAAAGTTCAGTTGAACTCTCAAGATTCTGATATCTGATTTCAAGTCAATCTGATGTTTTATCAGCTTTACATCAACTTTCATATTGAATTATTTAAAGATTCTTGTAAAGTGAATTAACTCATGCTTTGTCATTGAGAATTTGATGTCATGCGTTTTTGATCACTGTTTGCATTTATCATAAATTTCATTAAGAACTCTGCAGTTGCATTTTATAAACTCTTTGTATGTCAAGATATTGATGTCATTCACGAAGTCTGTAAAGCTAGTTTTCAATTTAATATTATTACATGCTTCTAATAAGTTTGCATTGTAGAACAGATATAATATCAATGATAGCAAAGAATCTTATGATATGTCAATGTTCACACTGCATTTCATCATCGTGTAATCATCAATTGTAATCATGATGCGTTGATCTTTCAGAAAGTTCTTCACAAACTTGAGAAGCAGTTTAAAAACTTTTCTCTTCTTCATGTTGTATAAAAGTTTGCTGTGCATCACATTGTCAAATGCACTCTTCTCATTCAGATTTAACAGTGAAACTACTTTTCTTCTTGTGTCACTTTATACAGTATTTATCTTTTTTATAATTAATTGCAAAGTTGTATCTGTTGATCTGTGCTTGTAAGCTTTCATCTGAATGTTTGATATTAAGTTGCAAGTTTCTACAACATTTTGCAGATGTTTAAATACAATGAACTTCAGTATTTTACTCAATGTGTTGAGTAACACAATTGATTTATATATCTTTGCATTGAAGTAATCTTTCTTGTCAGATTTTCACATCACTATTGTGACTGCACTTTTGAACTGAGTTGATTGTATTTTCTTCTGTAAACATCTTTCAAAGAGAAAGTGTATTTATTCTGACATGTCATCAACAAGTCTGCGCATTCTTTTATTTATATATTTTATGTGTTTTAATGTTTTGTCAGATGTTGCTTTGTAGATGACTCTTTTAATTTTATGATGTGTCAGTGAAGCATCATCTTCAATTGAGAGTGAGTACTTGAAGTTTATTGTGTTCAGCATGAGAATCTCTGAAGATGATGAAAAGTGAGTTTGAAACATCATTTTCGCTTTATTCTGTGCTGTTATGATGATGTCAGAGTACTCTGACTTGATCAGAGAGAAAATTGTCGCTTGAGTCAATGTGTTTGCAATTACATTTCTTGCTCATTTCGTAGTTTTGAACATTTTTCTTGAGAATTGTTCAATGTTCTGCATGATTTCTTGATATTCACTGCGTTTCTGTTTTCTGATGATCTTGCTCTTTTTATCACATGCTTGAATATACTCTGTTCAGTTATTGATGATTCAACAGCTTTTTCTCATTCATTGCATGCTTTTAATGATCTTTGTACACTTCTTCATTTATTTTGCTTTGATTATTTTATGTGATCTCGCTCAAAGAGTGAAAATCTCAATGATCTTCTTCAATGCATTTAATAGTTACTTGATGTATTCATTTATACATCAATGCTTCATCTCATAATTCAACAATGATTTCAACATTTGTTCTTTCAGAGTATTAATGAATTTATCTTTATTTATTGTTTTTCAGTTGCAACGCGATTTTCACGCTGACTCTTTGCAGATTCTGAAATCTATAACTGTCTGTATTAATAAATGATTTGAAAAGTTTTTCATTTCTTCATCAATTTTGCATCATATTAATCAATTTATAATGTCATCTGTTGTAAAGATCAAATTTATTGTCATTTGAGATTCTTGATAATTTCTTATAATTGTGTCTTGAAATAATGCTAGTGATGCATTGATGTTTATGATCATTTTAATTAACTCATTTGACAATAAATGTTGTCTTGAATAGAATGATTCTTCTTATGTGAAGTGATGCAGATTGAATTCTTTTACAAGAATGCTTTCTCTCAACATGTGCAGCGTCTTTTCAATGTCTGAAAGATTTTCTTTTTCATGAATGATTTCATGATCTTTGAATGACAAATTGTATGCTTCATGAATGTGTATAACTCTCTGAATCATCTGTGCATCATCTGTTAATGTTTATAGCATAATTGTATTTACATCTTTAAAGTGTTATATTGAGTATCAGATGTTGCTGTCGATTTTCTTGTTTATGTAGAAACAGATTTTATCTTCATTATTCTTCAGTATGAAGTTGACAGTTGCTGAGCAATATGCTTTGAAAATGTCATCAAATCATCAGAGTTCTTGAAGAATCAAAATGTCATAGTTCTTTATCTTTTTCTCATGTAATAATGCTATCATTATCTTGTTTCTGAACTTGTGAATGTTGTACTGTAGTATTTGAAGCTTCTTTTGCTAAAACATTAAAGTTTACATTTCAGACTGTTTAATATTCTCTTAAGTGTTTGCAAAGCATTTGCTTCACTTGTAAGATTCTCAATAGAAGATGACATTGACAACAACATAACTGATGTTGACTTTGATTCATTTAATCTTGACTTCTTGATCAAGTGATTTAGTATAGTGTTTTCTGATGTAATGACTGCGCTGAGCAGTCAACTTTCATTCATTGAGCATCTCTGCTTTCTCTTCAAGTTATTGTTTATCAATGATTTCAAACTGATAAATGTTTTTGTGAATGTCTTTAATATTGCTGTTTTGAGTTTTTTCTGCTTTCGTACAACATGATATAAAAGTCTGTGCTTTGTGACTCTCTTTATTCTTTCTTTTTCAGCTTGTCATTTATGACATTGAGAGTCAAAGATTCTGTGTATATCTTAACATGCTTCATATTTTCACATGTCTTAAGTCTGTTTATGAAAACAGTACTTCGAGCGATGATTCAGCATGCAGTAAATGCATTTCTGCTTGTTTTTGCTTTCATACATCTTGTGATCATATTCTTGATACTTTAGACACTGATGCACTCTGCAGCTCAAGTTGTAGAACTGTGTGATCTTTATGTCAATCTCATGATATACTCTTTCATTGATCAGCTTGTTCATCATCTCAACGCTGATTACATGTATCATCAGCAAGACATATCTCTTCTGCTCACTCTTCTTTGTGAGTCACTTAATCTTCTCGATCATTATTTCTGAATGTATGTCTTTGTTGATCTTGATGAGCATTCTCATCTCTTTCTTCTTTATGTTCTTAAACATTTCTTTGACTTTAATTTCATGTATCACTACTTCAAAACTGACTTTGCACAGACATGCATTCAATGATATCTCTTTGATTCAAAAATCGTTTTTCTTCAGTGTTCTTTTGCTGCTCTTCATCTTGATTAAAAATATCAGCAGTTTCAATCATCTTTTCATCATTTCTATGTTCTTGCGTGTTGACAGCATCTTGTCGACGTTAATCTCTTTTGCTCACTTCACTATGTTCTTCATTGTTATCATCATGATTCTCTTTACTTCTTCTTTCTCTTCGATGAAGATCTTTACTTCAAATTTCTTACAATGATTTTGCACTGATGATGATATGTTGACGTTTGTCATGATGTCAGATCATCATTTCAGCTCAGAGCATAAAATATGTCGTCAACTTAATTTAATATCATCAATATCTTAAAAAGTCTTGATTCATTGAACTAAGTCATTAATTTAATCATCATCTTAATTTAATCATATTAAAATCTGTTTCATGTTTTTGCAATCTTAAATCATAAAACTGCTGCTTAGTTTTGACATTACTTGATTCATGTATATAGAAGTTAAGTTTTCATTCTTTTCTTTTGTTTCTTGTCTTTCATCTTGTACATTATCTGATGTATTGTTCTGTATTTAGTTCAAATAATATAATAATTAATTCTTTATATTGATAGAATTTCTAGTTCAGTTTAGTTTTTAACATTACAAAAGATCTACACTTCTTGCAACGTTTTTATACATTGAAATCTCATCTAGTTATCTTCTTGCTTAAATGAAGTAATCTCATCATTTCTTGATCAATAATGAGCGTGCTGTCAAACAGTTTACTTAAAGTATGATCGAAAACTCAGTTGAAGTCTTTCGCGTAATGCACAAGCTTTAAAATTAAGTTTGACAATATGATATCATCATCTCATTCTCATTAATTGCTTTTAATTCTTCAATTTATTAAGAATTGAATTCTCAGTTTCTTGCAACAATAGCTCAGATTGTTGCATAAACTGTGCATAATCAATCTTTCTTCATCATTCAAGTTTCTGCAAATTCTGTTGCTGTCTCAATCTTTATTAAATTTGAAAAGCTTTTTGACATATTTGAGTATGAGAGAAACAAAGATCATTTGAATGTCTGAGAGCAGAGTTTGATACAGTGCATGAACATAAACAATGATCATTATCTCTTTCATCGAGTCAAGATCATTTATGTCGAGTCATGACTCATCATAGATAAGAAGACTCATAATCTAATGAGTCAATATTGAGTCAATGATCTTTGTATCATTTTCATCTTTGCAGATTGATAACACAAATTGCATCATTGCTGCAACAATTCTTTCAAGTTGAAAGATGTTTAACTATATTTTCGCAAAACTTTGAAGCAAGATACAGATAACTTTGTTGACTATTACAATCTCTTTTATCAGAAGAAAGAATGTTTCTTGATGAAAGACTTCTTGTTAATTGACTGCATGAAACGCAATGTCAATTATGTCATTCAAGTTATTATCTTCTTCTGATGAAATCTCAATGAAACTCAATCATTCATCTTTCATCAATGAGTTCAAGCATTCTTTGAAATCGATGAAGAGCTTCATCAGCTTAAGCATCATTAATCTCACTTTATCATTTTCTTCTTTGTCTCACTCATTAAAGTTAAGAGCGTCTTTGCATCAACTAGTAATTCTTTGAGTTTTAGAATTATCACTTTTGTGACTGTTGTTTCAACAGTATTCTCGTCTCTTTCTTTCTCATTTCTTGATGAGTCAATGAATTTAAGCTTTGTCATTATCATCGTTCAAAATAAGACTTTAATTGTTTCTGAGATCAAGAAAATCTGCAATAAGTGAAAGCTGTGCTACTACTGCAAATTGCAACATTCAAGCAAAATTGTTAAAGAATGCTCAAATAAGAAGCTTTTCACTTTGCATATCATAGACATCAACAACAATGATGTTGTCAGCATAAATGAAGAAGTCTCGTTGTATTCAAGAAAAGTTTAGTTTCTGAGCTAAGTCACGTTCAGAAATCTGTATACATATCATCTTGTTTACTAACATTAATCTTTTCATCTTCACTTGAATTGTATAGAAAGTTTTTCGCTAAATCTGTCTTGAAACTCTTTGAATTCAATTTGACATTCAAAGATAGTCACATGATAGTATTCTGTATTCTTCATCAAGCTCAATCTAAAGTTTCTGCTTTCGCTCTGATTGACAGTGTTACGATTCTAGCTACGCATCTATGTTGATAGCTATGTTGATGACTATGTTGATGACTATGTTTCTGACTATCGTCGATCATTCATCACTAGACTATCGAGTTGTTTTAAAGTCAACTCTATTCAGAGTTAGCTTATGTTCTTCTGAGTCATATAGATAGTCGATTCTTCTCTTCTAGATACTTTTCTTTCTTAGCATTTATATACTCATTATCTTACATTCATATGACTCACTCTATGCTGATCTCTAACATTATATAAATGCTTCTTCATTACAGACGAAGTGAAATAATCTGCATCGACTTGCTCTGCTCGATTCACACAACTATTGACTTTGATCTAGTCGACTCGCGATCATGCAGACACTCACTCTTCTTTCTCGTGAGCTGACTCAGCGAGAATAAACAAAAGATTCGAACTCGTGCGCTGATCAGCGAGTATAAACAAACGATTGAAATCATTCGACTAGATCAAAGATCAGCGAATACATCGCTCATTCAAATTCGCAAGAGATTCTTCGAGTTTGATGAACATTCAAACGAGATCAGTCATAGAACTGCGTGAAGTCTCTATCTCAAAGAGCAATCAAAGAGATCAGTCTAGAACTGCATGAAGTCTCTATCTTGAGAAGCAAATCTCAGTGAGTCTGCTTCAACGACATCGTCAATGCAATGATCTTCTCATCGCTTTATTTATCAGTGAATCGATTCGTCTATCAGTTCACATGCAACTAGTGAGTCTGCTTCAATGACATCTATTCTCAATGCAATGATCTACTCGCTCTCATCATTCTATCTATCAGTGAATCGATTCGTCTATCAGTTCACGTGCAACTAGTGAGTCTGCTTCAATGACATCTATTCTCAATGCAATGATCTACTCGCTCTTATCGCTCTACTCATCAGTGAATCTGATCATACATTCACATGCAACTAGTGAGTCTGCTACAATGACGAGCTCAAAGTCGATCTCTTCGATGAGCAAGTCGATCAGTGAGTCTGCTTCAATGACACGTTCGATAGTGAGTCTGCTTGAACGACACTCGAAGTGAGTTTGCTACAAAGACAGACAACGATTGATCTTTTGATTGAGTCAATCAACGAACGAAACAAGCTCTACTATGTAGTAGATCTGAATCAGCAGTGAGTCTGCTTCAATGACATGATCACAATCAATCTCTTCGATGAGCTAGTCGATTCTCTTCTAGTGAGTCTGCTTCAATGACATCAGTCAATAGTCGATCTCTTCGCTGAGCAAGTCGATTTCTTTCTACATAGCTAGTCTGCTACAATAGACATTTCGATTCTACACAAGACTAAGAAAATACATTCATGCAAACATGAATCATTGAAGAGAGAGAGTACTGTTACGATTCTAGCTACGCATCTATGTTGATAGCTATGTTGATGACTATGTTGATGACTATGTTTCTGACTATCATCGATCGCTCGTCACTAGACTATCGAGTTGTTTCGAAGTCAATTCTATTCAGAGTTAGCTTATGTTCTTCTGAGTCATATAGATAGTCGATTCTTTTCTTCTAGATACTTTTCTTTCTTAGCATTTATATACTCGTTATCTTACACTCATATGACTCGCTCTATGCTGATCTCTAACAGACAGTAATGTCTCTGCTTATGTTTTTATGAATAAATCATTTACACAACAACATCATCTTTTCTTGCATCTGTTAATTCATTTTCGCAGACTTCAAGAATTTGATGATCAAGTCACTTTAATGTCAAAATCATGTCTAAATTATACAATCAATGAAGATCAGAATTAATAGTGCTTGATCTTTAGAAATAGCTATAATTGAATATTAAGAATATAAAAGAAGATTGATACAAAAGCTTCTATTTATGTAATGTTCAGAGACTGTGCTAAACTTGAAAGAAATGTGTTTGTGACATGAAAAGAAAATGATGTAGATGAACAAGATGTTGATGAAAGAAAAGAATGTTGAAAAAGAAAAAAGATATTGAGTCATATTTGAGTCAAATCTGAGTCAGATCTCGATCAGATCATTGACTAGTTCTAATCATTATACAGAGTACTCGCTAATGTGCATTATGAATTGATTAAAGCTTCAGTCTTGTTCAGTCTTATCAATCTTGATATGCTCGTAACATTATCTTTTTCTTCAAAAATTTATGTTCACATAAATGTAGTTCATTTGCTCACTTTTGTTAATAGTTATTTCAATATTTTAGCGCAGTTTGCTTGAATATAGCTTATGAAATTCGTTCAAAACTTTTTCTGAGTCATTGAATTTCTCTTTATCAACATAGTATCATTCATTGTTTCTATCTAGATCTTTTTATTTGACTTTGTACTGTATTTGATCTTGATAATGTCTGAAGTTCAATATATCATTTATCTTTCAGTGTTCATCATCTTTAATAGTGATTGATCTGAGTGATTCTGAATGTTGTTCTGATAGAAGATCTTTTGAATACAATCATAGTAGCTTCGAGCTGAACATTGAATGCAGATGCTTCATGCTGACTGATAAATGAAGATGATAAAAGATACTCACTTTAACAGTGATTTGATAAAGATTTAGCTGTTTATCTTTCAAATCTTTGCAGAGTCTTGTTGTCTTGACATTTCTGAAAGATAGTCAAACTCAGTCATTTACTTCATATATGATGTTTCATTTATGTTTATTGATCTGAACTTTAATGATCAGCTTCGTCTTTTTCAATTGTTGATGATTGAAGTTCAGTAGCTTTTTCATTCAAATGACAATATTATCTGCTTTTCTAGCTTCAAGTCGTTCACGAGTTGTTTTGTAGTCAGTCGTATTCAAATTGAAACTCATTCAAGAGTGAAATTCTTTATTGAAGTAAAAGAGAATCATTGAAGTGATTGAGAAGATATTGAAATTGTCGCTGAATTTCATCATAGATATTTATTTGACTCAGTCGTTCTGCATGTAATTGCAGCAGATTCTAAGTTCGCGTTCAACGTCTTGATTGACTCATTTCGATTGATCATTAATCTCAGAATGATAGACTGTGAATAAATTAGCTGTAATTCTCAATCGCTTGCAAAGACTTTTTCATATAGTCAATATAAATTAAGAGTTTCTGTTCAAAACAATAGAACTGAGTAGATCATGCAGTTAATAAACATTTCATAGCATGATTTAAATTATTTCTTCAACTGAGATGTCATCGTCTTCTCAATAACAGAGAACATAGTGATGTTCTTTGATGAAATGACATATGATTATGCGAATGACATTATAGTCTTCTGACAGAGATAGTTTAGTGATGAAGTTCATAGTTATATCTTTTCAGCATTTCTGTAAAATTGAAAGAGAATGATGAAGTTCATTAATGCTATCTTTAGAGACTTTGCTTCGCTGACAAGCATGACAGTTTCAAATGTATCATTAAATAATAGCTCAATGATCTGATCAATAGTAAAAATGCTGAACTAGATCAATGATTCATTTATTATCAAGATGAAAGATTGAAGATTGATTATGCACTTCTTGTAGTAATTTCGTGTGCATGTTCTCAGAAACTCACAGTAGATCTTTTTTAAATAGAACATCATCAATGATTTTGCAGTTTTTCAGTTTAATGATATGAAATTTGAGCTTGTTTTCATTCATAGCTTGTTTAGACTGATTATCAAGTCGAGTTTTAAATTGACATTTTGAATTCAAATCAAGATTAAGTCAAGTTGCTTACATTTTCAATTCAACTTGAGTCAAGTTGCTCATATTTTCAACTTGATGTGACTCGACTCAACTAAGAATTGAGTCAACTCAACTCAATTCGTCAAGAACTTAAGCTTGACATCAAAAGAACTAAATATAGAAATTTTTTCGACTTTTGCATTATCTTTTTGCATTATCTTTTTGATAGAAAGTCATGAAGAGAAAACATGAAGATTGTTTGATAAAGAGTCATGATGAGAAACATAAAGAGAAACATGAAGATCATTTCATAGAGAATCATGATGAGAAACATAAAGAGAAACATGAAAATTGTTTGATAAAAAATCATGACGAGAAACATGAAGAAAAACATGATGAGAAACATGAAGAGAAACATGACGAGAAACATGACGAGAAACATGACGAAGAACATGAAGAAAAACATGAAGAAAAAACATGAAGATCATTTGACTTTGATAGAGAGTCATGACGAGAAAACATGATAGAAAGTTATGAAGAGAATCATGAAAACTGTTCAATTAAGCTATTTACATTTATATAATATCTTGTTCAGTTGAGTTGAGTTTTTGAGTTGAGTTATTGAATCAAGCTTCTCAACTCAATCTGAGTGCTCAGATTCAACTTCTCAATTCAACTCAACACTTTTTCAAAAAAATTTCAACTCAATTCAACACTTTTCGAGTTGAGTACTTGACTTGAACTCAAGTACTCAACTTGATGTGATCAGTCTAAGCTTGTTTATATTTGCTGCAAAACTTATCTGTTTGATTGATTATTCATACAACACAAAAAACAATCACAACATATGCACAATAAATCTTGAAAAAGAGTACTACATGCAAGACAGAGTGAATCTAGAGAATGATCAAACGACGATGAATTGCATGAGTTGCAGCAATGCAAGTTCGAAGATGATTGCAAGCAACGTTGACATGTTGCAAGAAAACAGCGACACGAGATTGCAATGCTCACACAACGATGAAGAGAAAATAGCTGACATTATCGATCTACTAATAAAGACATTAACATTAGAGAAAGAGATGAGCAAAGATTACTTGTGAAAAGAAATAGCATTGAAGCTGATGCATCGTCTTCGACTCGATTCAGAAGAAAAACATCACATGACTCAGAATGTGTTCATCACGAAGAATGTGCAGAAACTGAAGACATCAGTTCAACTGCTAAGCAAGCAGTTACAAACGCAGAGAAATACGCGTCTTTCATTGAAAATCATGTCATGAGCAAACGTAGCAAGAGAAGAATTATCAATGAGAGAGCAACGTCTCAGAGAGAAATCATCATCGCTTTGCAAGAAATGCAAAGTCATGATAAAGATAGCAGACAGAGAAGAAATAGAAAAGATGCAGAAGAAGATCATCAAGCAGATTCTTCAAAGAATAGCAGATGTGTCAACAAGTCAACAAGATCTGATCATGTCTCTTTGCAAGCTGAGTAGCAAAGACATCTCTCTTCATGCAGTCAGCTCAGATGCATAAGCAAATCTGAAAAAAACTCAAGAATAAACAAAAGAAATTGCAAACTTGATGCGCGTATTGTGATGAATCTTCGCAATGCTGACATATGAAATGCACACTACAATTGACATGAACAATCAGAAGAAAGTCATTAGAAAGCTGATAAAGAATAACGCAAGACTTCATGAAAATCTGAAGATTCTAAGAATAGTCTGACTCAAGAAAGTAGCAAAGAGCAAAAAGACTCATTCATCACTCATTATGAAGATAGCAATCGAAGCAATGATAAATCAATTGATGAATGTAAGTATGTTAAATGCATATCATGAATGTATATGTGAATTGTTCAAGAAGAACTGTTGCATCACACAATGCTTCAGATGTCAGAAATTTGATCATATGATCAGATTCTGCAAGAAGAATCAACGCTGCATCAAGTGCACAGACAAACATCACATTGAAAAATTCATGATGTCTTTGAATAAAAGACGTTGTGTTAACTGCAACGAAAATCATGAACTCTGAAGATGCATCTGTTTCAAATGACAACAGCAGATGAAACAAACGTTCGAAATCTATAGAAACAGATTGTTCAAATATTCAGAAGCATCTAAATACAATCGCACATTCTTGCAATTTTTGAACTTTTCGCTGTCTTCAAGCTTTGCAAATTCAATGAACTCTTTGTGTTATGATTCTAGCTACGCATCTATGTTGATAGCTATGTTGATGACTATGTTGATGACTATGTTTCTGACTATCGTTGATCGCTCGTCACTAGACTATCGAGTTGTTTTGAAGTCAATTCTATTCAGAGTTAGCTTATGTTCTTCTGAGTCATATAGATAGTCAATTCTTCTCTTCTAGATACTTTTCTTTCTTAACATTTATATACTCATTATCTTACACTCATATGACTCGCTCTATGCTGATTTCTAACATTATATAAATGCTTCTTCGTGCAGACGAAGTCAAATATACTGCAACTAACTCTTCAGTGTTTCTGTCAGTCTCTCAACTCACTATTGACATTTGATCTAGTCGACTTGCAGCATTCAGAAACACTCATCTCATCGAGCGCTCTGTTCAATTCATACGTCTATCAATCTTGTTCTAGACAACTCGAGATCATCAGCAGCACTCACTCTACTTCTTTCTCTCGTACGCTGATCAGCGAGGTGAAATAAACGATCGAAATCATTTGACTAGGTCAAAGATCAGTGAATACATCGCTCATTCAAATTTGCAAGAAATTCTTCGAGTTTGATGAGCACTCAAACAGAATCAGTCATAGAACTGCGTGAAGTCTCTATCTCAAAGAGCAATCAAAGAGATCAGTCTAGAACTGCGTGAAGTCTCTATCTCGAGAAGCAAATCTCAGTGAGTCTGCTTCAACGACATTCTCAATACAATGATCTACTCACTCTCATCGCTCTACTCATCAGTGAATCGATTCGTCTACTCATTCATGTGCAACTAGTGAGTCTGCTACAATGACATGATAATGTCTTCGACAACAAGCAAATCTTTGAGCTTGTTTCTATATCGAAACTCTCAGTGAGTCTGCTTCAAAGACATCGTCAATGCAATGATCTTCTCATCGCTCTATCTATCAGTGAATCGATCTACCTCGAGTTTCTGTGTCAACTAGTGAGTCTGCTTCAATGACACGTTCGATAGTGAGTCTGCTACAAAGACATACAACGATTGATCTCTTGATTGAGTCGATCAACAAATGAAACAAGTTCTACTATGTAGTAGATCTGAATCAGAAGTGAGTCTGCTTCAATGACATGATCAATGCAATGATCTATCTATTCACATTGCACTTCTATCTCGCATAGTGAGTCTGCTACAATAGACATACAACGATTGATCTCTTGATTGAGTCAATCAATGAACGAAACAAGTTCTACTATGTAGTAGATCTGAATCAGAAGTGAGCCTGCTTCAATGACATGATCAATGCAATGATCTATCTATTCACATTGCACTTCTACCTCGCATAGTGAGTCTGCTACAATAGGCATTTCGATTCTACACAAGACTAAGAAAATACATTCATGCAAACATAAATCGTTGAAGAAAGAAGATACAGTTACGATTCTAGCTACGCATTTATGTTGATAGCTATGTTGATGACTATGTTGATGACTATGTTTCTGACTATCATTGATCGCTCGTCACTAGACTATCGAGTTGTTTCAAAGTCAATTCTATTCAGAGTTAGCTTATGTTCTTCTGAGTTATATAGATAGTCGATTCTTTTCTTCTAGATACTTTTCTTTCTTAGCATTTATATACTCGTTATCTTACATTCATATGACTCGCTCTATGCTGATCTCTAACACTTTGAGTTCAATGAATTCTTTGAAGTTCACGAACTCTCTCAGTTCAGCGAACTCGTCGAGCTCAACAACAGTTGTGCTGAAAACACGCAGTCTAGTCACTCATGAATCAACATGACAGATGATAAAAGTCAAGAAAAGACGTGTTGATCATTTCTCTTGCGTGAATAGCGACTCAGATGAGACGTTGCTTGAGCAGAGTCAGAAACAACAAATCAGAAGATGAGACAGACTTATGATGATTGAAAGCATTCAAAAAATCTTCTCTTTGCAAAGTTAACAACAGCTACAAATAACTTTATGATGAAACAATCTTTTCTACGAATACTGCAGTACAACATCAGAAAATCATTGAAAATTCAAAAATCATTTTTAATCAACAGAAAAGTTCATGATTTCAACATCATAGTCATACAGAAGCAAAGTTGCAACATTAATGATATTCAATCATTTAACTCAGCTCACAACTTCTTTTATCTAGTGAAAAACACGTCATCACAGTCAAGAACATGCATATATGTGAACAAATGCTTAAGACTCAATCAATAAATGATAGAAACAGCTGAGTCAGACATCTGCTTAATCAGAATATTAACTCACAACACAGATGACAAAATGCAGACGTTGCAACTTATAAACATTTACAACTCATGTTCACTGTTCTTTACATTTACAAAGAAATCTTCAATCATTTCTCGCTTGAGCGAGCTACTCAAAGATGACTGCAAATAACTGATCATGAAAGATTTCAATCTACATCACTTTCATTGAGAGAAATGAAGATGCTTCACTCAACATGCAGCAATCAACAGTTTACTTGACATCATTATTAATGCTAAGCTGAAATTATTACTGAAATCAGACACTATTACTTGCAAGACTTACAATCAGTTTACAATTATTAATCTAGTCTTTAGCAGCGAGAAAATACAGTTCATGACATGCAAGTGCAAAGTACGCATTGATCTGCATCAAGAATTGAATCATATTTTGATTGTCACAAAACTATGTTTACAAACAACTTCAGTACAGTCTTCAACTTGATGATTATGAAAGAAAATGAACACAGAAGCATTGAGCGCGTATTTGCATATGCATCTTTCGTCGAATCGTTCTTTGAACAACAAGATGATGATGAACGAAAGAATGTGCAAAGTTATCAAGACATTACAAAAGATCATTGAGAAATTTACTTTCTTGACAAAGTCATCAAGTTGAGCAAAGAACTTCTGAAATTCAAACTGATTGAAGATAGTAATGAAATCAAGATGACTGCAAATCATATGAAAAACACAGAATACATTAGATGCGTGAAATGAATATCTGAAACACAATGATCATAAAAACAAGATCATTCAACAAGCAAAGTGCGCACATTTCAGATCACAAATGCATAAGCTGAGCAATGCATTCAAGTTGATATTATGCTTCGCAAAATGAGTCAGAATCAAAAGTCAGCTATCTAAAAAACTTTCTCAGTTTTCGTCATTGAAGCAAAGTGACACTGATCAAATGACAACAACGTTCGAGAAAAAAATCGAGATATTGCGAGAAAAATTCTTTCTTTCATTCTCTCAGACAAACATCAACAACATCGCAGACTCATTTATATTCTTGACAGTGACATTTGACTCACACATTTCAGAAGAAGAAGTGAGACAAACAATTAAAAGAATAAAATCAGACAAAGCATCAAACATCTCAGACATTTCAAACAGAGCGCTGCAGACAGATCTTGCAAAACTGATCTCAATACTGACGAGTTTATTCAATGCATATGTAATACACAGATATCATTTGAAGCAGTTCAAAAAAGCTCAAATGATAGTACTATGCAAATCAAAGAAGAGCGATTATACTGATTCAAAGACATATTGACTCATTGCTTTGCTTGATATCATGAGCAAAGCTCTGAAGTCGATCATGACTAAAAGATTGAGTGATATAACTGAGACTCATCACATACTATCTGATGCTCAAATGAGAGCAAGACGCAAGCAATTCGTGATCTTGACATTAAATTTACTAGTAGATCAGATTCACACAGTATGAAACTGCAAAATCAAATACATAGCGTTCATGCTAAGTTTAGACGTTGTCAAAGCATTTAATCAAGTCTTGCACGTCAGACTTCTGCATACTTTGAAAATGAAAAGAACTTCAGATTACATAGTCAAATGAGCATGCAGCTTTCTTAAAAATTGAGAAACATTGCTAAAATTCAACGAGCAAATGAGTGACATGCGCAAGATAAATGCAAACATATCACAAAGATTTTTCATTTCATTGATTCTTTTTCTATTCTTCAACATAAGTCTGATTGAGAAGTGTGAAGCATTAAGAATTAAGATCAAAGTGCTCAACTTTGTAAATGACATTAACATTCTAATATATGATAGATTCATCAAAGAAATCTGCAGAATACTGAGCAGAGTGCATGATGTCTGCGTGAAATGAGTTTGCACTCATGATGCAATATTTGCATCAGAAAAGTATGAACTTACGTACTTTATCAGAAAATCAAAGAAGTTTGACATGATGACTAGCATACAAATAGAAAGCTCAGTTATCAAGTCAAAATCAGACGTGCAAGTTCTGAAAGTACAACTGAATATGAAATTGCAATGAAGTACGCATCTTCATCAAATTGAAGTGAATCACGTCACATGAATGCTAGCACTTAGTTGATTCAAAGTCTTCACATGAGAGATAATTTTCACAAAAGCAAGATAAATATACTCAGCAGTAGTAAGATCAGAAATTGCATTTAAAGCATTAGTCTGACATCAACGAGAAAAAGAGAAAAAACTGTCAGACAAAGAATGCAGACTTGAAACATTACAGAATCAGACTCTGTGTCACGTTGCAAAGATGTTCAAAAGAGTAAGCATTGAGACTCTGAAAGCAGAAATGTACACAAGTTCGCTGCATATTCATTTGAACATGCTGCAAGACAAGATCACGTTACGCAGTTGAGTCAACGATTGTACACAGAAAATCAGATAAGCATGTGAACTGATACGCGTTCATCTGATGAGTGTCAATTGCATCATCTCTCGCTCTTTTGTCATCAAGAAAGTAACGCTTCTGAACAACTTAATTCAAGAAGATGCAAAAATACAGTTGAGATGCAAGCAATTAGTTCTTGCTGCAACGATTTTGACTAGTGACAGTATCGCAATAGTACAGTTTCACAAAAGTTAGTGAAAGCAATAATGAAAAAAATATAGAAAATGCATTGCAAATGTTTACATCATTTCAACACAAAGATTGCATTTGTTCAACAAGATGATAAAGATGCAAAATGATCTTCAGAAGATTGAAAGCATTCTTGTCATTCACATCAGAATTGAATGCATAAATCTGAATGTTTATTTGCACTTCAGAAATGTTTCAGACGTAGATAGCATACAATGCAATTGCAACTGAAATCATCAGACGACGAAACATGTACTTATGCATTGCTTGAACTGATCGCATCTGCGATCAAGAATGCTACAAAACGTCAACTTCTTAAACTATCAAATAATCATTGTTATCACGAAGAATTTCAGAGCAGCTGCAAGAATAATGATGAAAACAAAGCTTCTGAAGCAATTTAAAGTTGTTAAAAGTCAGCATAGAGCGAGTCATATGAGTGTAATGTAATGAGTATATAAATGCTAAGAAAGAAAAGTATCTAGAAGAAAAAAATCAACTATCTATATGACTCAGAAGAACATAAGCTAACTCTGAATAGAGTTGACTTCGAAACAACTTGATAGTCTAGTGACGAGCGATCGACGATAGTCAGAAACATAGTCATCAACATAGTCATCAACATAGCTATCAACATAGATGCGTAGCTAGAATCGTAACAAAAGTGACTAAGTCACTCATTCTCTAACATGTGATCAACGTGAACTAATTTGATACAAAGTCTCATAATGATAGTTTCAACTGCGTAAAGCAGTCATATAAACAGCGAGTGATTTTCTATCTCAGAGAGTTTTGCTCACTCAATATAGATAGCATAGAGTTTCTCATGAGTCGACTTAATTGATGTCACAAGAATGTATGAATTTATTATTATTATTATTATTATTATTATTATTATTATTATTATTATTATTGATTATTGATTATTCATACTCATTGATAAAGATTTGCTTCTGATTCAATAAATAAAACATTGACTTTATCAAAAGTCAGAATAGTTTGAAAATAATCTTCAAGACATTGAGTTGATTCAGAAACATTCTTTAAAGACATTCTGATTAAAGCATTAACTTTAGTATTTATTTTGTCTGATCTAAAAATGATTTGAAAGTTGAACTTTGATAAAATGTTCAGATAGTTTGACTTGTCATTGACTCAACTGTTTATTTTTCATGAAAATCTTTAAAGTTTGATGATTGATGAACATTCAAATGAGTAGTTCAATGCATTTCAGCTCAAGTCATCAATGTTTGAAACATTGAATAATGATTAGTAATTTCTTATCATAAATGTGATAATTAATTTCAGCAAGAATTATGCTTTTGCTGTAGAAGATCATCAAGTAAAGAACTTTCTCATCATTGTACTGAGATAATATTTCATCTTTTACATAGTTTGAAGCATCAATCTTTAGAATAGCTTGTTGTTTGAGATCAAAGTGACGAAATACTAAGATCAAGCTGATTTGTTTCTTTAGATTGTTAAAGACTTGAACACAAATCTCATTTTAAACAAAAGATATATTCTTTCTAGTCAGCTAAATGAATGATTTGACTAACTTCAAGAAGTTCTTAATGAAATGATGATAGAAGTTAACAAATCTCACGAAGCTTTAAATTTCTTTTAAATTGATTGAAGTGATTCAGTTGACTATGATTGTCACTTTGCTAAGATTCATACAAAGATTTAGTTCTAATACAATGACTTCTAGAAAGACAGTCTCTTTTTCATTGAATTTGCACTTTCAAATATTTATCTGCAGTTCAGCTTCACGTAGTCAACTTAATACTAGTTTGATGTGATCTCTATGTTTCTTTCTCATTTTGCTATAAATGAGAATGTCATTTAAATAGACTTGACAAAAGTCGTTCAGAAAGTCTTATAAAATGTCATTCATATATTGCTGAAAGAAGATTGATTCATTAATCAGTTTAAATGATAGCATCTTGTATTTATATACTTTTAAAGCAATGATAAAAGTGAGATAATTCTTGTTATTGAAATGCATTTGAAGTTTGTTGAACGTTGATATGATGTTCAATCTAGTCAGATGCTTGCAATTTTCTATTTTATCAATGATCTCATTTATCAGTAATAAAGAATATCTATTTCTTTTGAAAATAACATTTAGCATTCAATAGTTCATGCAGAATCAAAGATCTTCATTTGCTTTAAGAATGAATAAAATGAGAAAGAAATAAAAGATCTGACTAAAAGTGATAAATTTCTTCAATAAATTCTCGTTTAAGTACTTTTTTACTTTCAGAAGTTTGACAGAGAACATTTGATAAACTCAACAGCAAGAAGATATTGAATCATTGATGAGTTCAATTCTATGATCATAGAAGTAATGAAAGAATAGTTTATTCAATTGAGTTCAATCAAAAATATTTAAAAATTCATGATATTTTGATGACAACTTCGCTTTAATATCTTTCAAATTCTGAGTTGTTTCATTGATTGAAGAGACGTTTAAAGCGTTCAAATTGCATTGAGTGTTGTACGTGATTTTTCTATTAATGTCTGTCATGAATAAAGCAAACACTTCAGTCTGATTCTTTTTTGAATGATTCAACAATGTTTTAAACGAGACTGCGTTTATGCTTTAAATTGAGAATGACTTTTTCTAAGCAGTGATTGAAATGAATCATTTGAGCATCATAGAAATCTTAGTCTGAATGATTGAAGAAAGCAAAGATGATCACAGTTAACTTGAGTGCTTTGAATTAAAAGAAATTGAAAAAATCGAAATAGAAGTATTCAATTGATTCAAAAAAACAATGACGTCATTTTGCATATTCAGTAATATTTCGTTTTTATTCATTCAAAGCTTATTCAATATGACTTTATGATGATCAATATCAACTATCAACATTAATACAGTTAATTTCTTATAACTTTTGATGATGAGATTGAGTAGAATTTTATGAGTGATGATCTTCTTAAATATTTTTTCATCATAATCTTTTATTAGCTTCTCTTTTGTCAATGATATGAATTGAATTTTCAGTTTCTCGCATACTTTATAGACTAAATTAGAATGTACAATCATGTAGATGATTGAATCACTGTCTATTGAAGAATGAAGATTGAAAGATTGATTTTGAAAGATGAGATGAGCATTAATTAAAAACGACTTTTCAAAGTAATTTTCTTTCAATAGAATTTCGTTTAGTTTGCATAAAGATATAATTTCTATTTCTTTAATGACTTTTGAAAAGATGACTAGTTTTTTAAATCGAAATTCGAATTGAAATTGAAGCAATCATATTCATTGTTCACTGCATTAATTCTAGTAGATTGATTGAGACACTTTTTAGAACTATGATCTGATTTATGACATATGAAACAGATTTCAACTAGAACATCTGCTTTCTTGACGTTAGTTAAAATCGCGTCGTGCGACTTGTTACGATTCTAGCTACGCATCTATGTTGATAGCTATGTTGATGACTATGTTGATGACTATGTTTCTGACTATCGTCGATCGCTCGTCACTAGACTATCGAGTTGTTTTGAAGTCAACTCTATTCAGAGTTAGCTTATGTTCTTCTGAGTCATATAGATAGTCAATTCTTTTCTTCTAGATACTTTTCTTTCTTAGCATTTATATACTCGTTACATTACACTCATATGACTCGCTCTATGCTGATCTTTAACATTATATAAATGCTTCTTCGTTACAGACGAAGTGAAATAATCTGCATTGACTTGCTCTGCTCGATTCACACGACTATTGACTTTGATCTAGTCGACTCGCGATCGTGCAGACACTCATTCTTCTTTCTCGTGAGCTGACTCAGCGAGAATAAACAAAAGATTCGAACTCGTGCGCTGATCAGCGAGTATAAACAAACGATTGAAATCATTCGACTAGGTCAAAGATCAGCGAATACATCACTCATTCAAATTCGCAAGAAATTCTTCGAGTTTGATGAGCATTCAAACAAGATCAGTCATAAAACTGCGTGAAGTCTTTATCTCAAAGAGCAATCAAACGAGATCAGTCATAAAACTGCGTGAAGTCTCTATCTCAAAGAGCAATCAAAGAGATCAGTCTAAAACTGCGTGAAGTCTCTATTTTGAGAAGCAAATCTCAGTGAGTCTGCTTCAACGACATCGTCAATGCAATGATCTTCTCATCGCTCTATCTATCAGTGAATCGATTCGTCTATCAGTTCACATGCAACTAGTGAGTCTGCTTCAATGACATCTATTTTCAATGCAATGATCTACTCGCTCTCATCGCTCTATTCATCAATGAATTTGATCATACATTCATGTGCAACTAGTGAGTCTGCTACAATGACGAGCTCAAAGTCGATCTCTTCAATGAGCAAGTCGATCAGTGAGTCTGCTTCAATGACACGTTTGATAGTGAGTCTGCTTGAACGACATTCAAAGTGAGTCTGCTACAAAGACAGACAACGATTGATCTCTTGATTGAGTCAATCAACAAACGAAACAAGCTCTACTATGTAGTAGATCTGAATCAGCAGTGAGTCTGCTTCAATGACATGATCACAATCGATCTCTTCGATGAGCTAGTCGATTTTCTTCTAGTGAGTCTGCTTCAATGACATCAGTCAATAGTCGATCTCTTCGCTGAGCAAGTTGATTTCTCTCTACATAGCTAGTCTGCTACAATAGACATTTCGATTCTACACAAGACTAAGAAAATACATTCATGTGAACATGAATTGTTGAAGAGAGAAAGTACTGTTACGATTCTAACTACGCATCTATGTTGATAGCTATGTTGATGACTATGTTGATGACTATGTTTCTGACTATCGTCGATCGCTCGTCACTAGACTATTGAGTTGTTTCAAAGTCAATTCTATTCAGAATTAGCTTATGTTCTTCTGAGTCATATAGATAGTCGATTCTTTTCTTCTAGATACTTTTCTTTCTTAGCATTTATATACTCGTTACATTACACTCATATGACTCGCTCTATGCTGATCTCTAACACGACTTTAGCTGATCAGACTTCAAATGATCAATTGAATGAGTAATAATAATCGCTCTATGAAAGATAGTCTTTGAAAGATCATTGATGCATTTGAGCTTGTTCTTGATTTCTTGAATGACTCACTGATCATTATTCAAATGAATCAAATAGAAATGAATTTCTTTTAGAAAATCAGATTGAACTAGTTGATTTATTCAAACAAATTGAAGACGAGAGTTGATTTTATCTTTCAGATTAATGATCAGTTGCTTTTCGTGATAGTCTAGATAAAAAAATAAATGTTGAAACTAAGTATAAAATTCATTGAACTTCTTGAATTCTTGAATCAAGTTGTAATATTCTTTACAAAAGTTGACTTTCTTATTTGAATCATTGAACAACTGAGTTAACTCTTTCAAAAGATCATTGATAATCTTATAAAAATTGACACAGTTATGTTTGTATTTAGCTTGAGTAATCTCAGCTGCATTATTGAATAATCTAGAATGTATATAGCTCAATTTGACTCATTTATTAAGAAAGAGATCAACGTTGATCTCTAGTTTATTCTGAATTTTTTCGTATCAGTTCTCTCAAGTAGAGTTTTTTTCATCAGTAAATAGCGAAGAATCAGATATTTTTTGAGATCTAGAACGCTCAAAGTAGATGAAATCAGAAGAAGTATTCTCTTTAGCTTGAAGTTTAATCTTCAACTCTTTGATTTCATCTTTTTGTTGTTTATTTAACTTGTAAAGTTAATCTGTTTCTTTATCAAGAACTAGACTTCAAGTCTTTCAGATTTCATAAAACATGAAAGATATTATTGTTTCAGCAAATGATTCATCATCTTCATGAAGAAATGATGCAGCACTTGATGATTTCGTTTGTAATTTCAATGAATTAGCATCAGAAATTTGAGAGAAATGAGTTCAAAATCTCTCAGAACATTCTTCAGTAAATGAATGACTAAACATGATGAGATTTATTTGAAAAAAGAATTGAATGAATGATGATGCTTGACAATTAAAGAAGAAAGATGAATGAGATAAGATTCAATCTTCAACAAAAAAGATGAGATTTGTTTGTTAATTAATTTGATTAATTCTTTAGCAAACAACGAAGATTCTTTATTATTGAATCTATCGATTGATTTGATTCTTGAGCAATTCACGAAGATTTTTTATCGTGATTCTTGTAATTAAATGAACTTTGCATACTTAATGAGTAATAAGTAGTTTAGCAATTTAAACAGTCTTGTCGTTGATTCTATTCAACTCTTTAATGTTGTTCTATCTTTTGATTACGTCGATCATCAGATAAATGAATTTCTTTAAACTCATTCTGTTTAAACAAGTATGTTGAATGAGTAATGAGATCAATATTGTATGATTAACAAATTCTTAATATAATGTCAGAATCATGTTTAAATGATACAATCAATAAAGATCAGAGTTGATAGTGCTTAATCTTTAAAGATAGCTATAACTGAATATTAAGAATATAAAAGAAGATTGATACAAAAGCTTTTATTTATGTAATGTTCAGAGACTGTGCTAAACTTGAAAGAAATGTGTTTGTGACATAAGAAGAATATAATGTAAATGAACAAGATGTTGTTGAAAGAAAAGAATGTTGAGAAAGAAAAAGAGATTAAGTCATATCTGAGTCAAATTTGAGTCAGATTTAAATCAGATCTCAACTAGATTGTTAACTAGTTTTAATCATTACACAAAGAACTCGCTAGCATTCATTGCAAATTGATTAAAGCTTCAGTCTTGTTCAGTCTTGATACGCTTGTAACACATAAAAGTGATGAGAACTAAATGTTTCATTTTGATAAAACAATCAACAAAGATTAGAATATATTTATATGTGATACTCATGAAGATATTAAGCAATAAAGAATCTACATAGTTCATGAAAACATTACATCAACGACGTTCAAGAACTGAAAGAGAATGCAATTATTCTTGAGTTCATTGTTTAAAAAGCTTGAAACATGTGTATATGTGATAGTTTTGTACAAAGCGTTGAACATACTTATAAATGTTTGATCATCAATAAATTCAACTGATCAGTTCATAGCTTTTTGCTCTTTCTGAGTGATTATCAATGACATTATCATGAGTGAGCTGAATGATACAAAGACATAGTTTATCAGAGTTGAGCACGTACTTTCTTTCTTGAAAGTACAAATGATTCTCATGTTTTTCATACTTAATTAGAAAGATCTTGTTGTGATGTTATGCTTCATTGCAAAACACTTCAATTATTTAAGTTGCAAATTTGTCATTAATTTTGACTTGCTTTCACAATGTTTGAGTAAAAGTGTCAGCAAAATCTTCATTAAAATTCAGAATGTCTTGATTTAGTTAAGATTCAATGTTTTCAACGTCAAATTCTTTGACTTCTAGATTCATGAAAGCTAAAATTTGTGAAAATGCTGAGATAATTGAAAATAAATGTAACTGAACTGAATTTAAAGCGATGATTTGTGATTGAAGCTTCATGATTTTGATGTTAAAGATGTTGAAGACAAGATTCTCAATAATATTAAGATTTAAAACATGAGTTTTCAGAATTGTCTGATGTTAATATTGATGTTAAGAATTGAATGTATTTTTCTCTTTAAAAAGATCTTTTGAGCGACATGTCAAAGCATTCAACTTATCATCAATCTTGTCAAAATGATAAGCGAGATGATAGTTGAATTTAGACAGAAACTCACTTCAATGAGCTTGATGATAACTCAACTGCTTAATTGACATGAAATACTCAAGATTTTTATAATTCGTGATCATTTCAACAAAATAAATAGAGTCTTCAAGCACTGATCATTATTTCTTGAAAGCACAAACAATGATCATGAATTCTTTATCATAGATCTCGTAGTTACACTCAACTGAGTTATGCTTCTTCAAAAAGTAAACGACTGAATGAAGAATTTTCTTCTCATCATATTGAGAAAGAATATCTTCAAACACACAGTTCAAAGCATTGATTTCTATCACAATCTTATGATTTGAATTATAATAATGAAGAATAATCTTGAAAATGAAGATTTTTTTAAGAATGTTGAATGCAATCTGACATTTTTGAAATCAGACAAAGAGTACATCTTTTCTAATGAAATGAGTGAGCGAAATAGTTATTTTACTATAATCATAGATAAATCTTTTATAAAAGTTCGCGAAATTGAGAAAACTTTGAACGTCTTTAATATTGATCAAGATGAGTCAATTGATAATGATGTTTATTTTAAAAGAATTCATCTTAACTTCTTTAATGATGATTATCAATTCTAGATACAAGACTTGAGTGACGTGAAACTTGCATTTGATTATATTCATCTGAAGATTTGCTTCTTACAGCTTTTGCAGAATGAGCTTGACATGAATCTCATGCTCAAGTTCATTGTCAAAATAAATCAAGATGTCATTCAAATAAGCTGTATAAAACTTATTTAAATGTTCGCGAAAAGTATTGTTAATATACTTCTGAAATGAGACAGATTCATTACATAAATTGAAAAACATAATTAGATACTTGAATAATTCAAATTGAGTATGAAAGATGATGAGAACTTTATCTTCTTTTTCGATTCAAAGTTGATTGAATACAGAAATAATATTCAGCTTGATAAAGATTTAAGCTCAACTTAGATGATTCAGCGTTTCTGAGATCAGAAATAAAGAATATTAATTCTTGACTGTGATAGCATTCAGATCTTAATAGTTCACGCAGAAGCAAAGTTCTTCTTCAAGTTTCTTAATGAAGAGAACAAAGACAATCATCTGAAAGTGATTAACTTGAATGAAATCTTTGCTCAGATTTTCATTCAAATAACGACGAAGTTCTAGAATTTTGTCACAACTTATGTTGTATAAAGTGAAGACTGAGAATTGAGCATCTTCTTTAAGATGTATGACATGATCATGAACTTAATGCAAAGACAAGATATCAACATTTTTCTTGAAAAAGATATTTAAAAACTTGAAGTATCTGAATGATAAAATTATGACTGCATCAACGTTTTTACTTTGTTAATAAACTTCAAGATCTTCTTGTGTCATGAATGCAGTTAAATGAAATTTCTTTTTCATTTGATAAAGATTCAAATGATGATTCTTATTATACATACTATCTTGAAAGTAAGACAAGAACTGAGTAAAAGTTGAACTGTTTTTTGAATGAACAGTCAAAGTTGTATGATGCAATTTTGACTCGTCAAAATCTGAACTAGAAAATAAGATTAATTCAAAATTCAAGAAAACATTGATTTTCTTAAAAATGATGCTAAACACTTTAATGTCTTTGACATGAGCAGCATGATCAAAGCTTTGAACTTGTTATGATTCTAGTCTTCATCTATTCTTCATCTAGTCTTCGTCTGATTCTATTTTAATTGAGTCTAGCGAGAATCTGATCTAAAAATGATATCATTGAGACTCTGCATCATATGTGTAAGACGTCAACTCAATCGAGTCTAGCACAAAGCTGAGAAATACACATATAAGAATCGAGTTCTTTTCTGTAGATACTTTTCTTTCTTAGCATTTATTTATTAGTTAAATGACATCTTTATGACTCGCTCTAGATCGATCTCTAACAGTAGATAAATGCTAATTAATTATTCTGCTATTGACGTGTAGATGATATGAAATAATCTACTTCGTTTATTCAGAAAATTCGCAAGAGATTCTTTGAATTACTTTCATCAAAACACATCTGCAAATTTACTTAAATTTATCAAATCAATCATTTAATCTTACTACAATCAAATCTACTTTTATCTTTCTCACAATGACATGCAACTCTGAATCAGTTGAGTCATGAACAGCTCGTCTGCTTAGAAGCACTGTTAGTAAATGAGTTTTTCTTATTTCTTTTGATGTTTCAGCGAAATCTCAGAATGTCACTATCTCATGAAATATCAACATAAGTCAACAACTTTGTCAATAATGTTACGATTCTAGTCTTCGTTTATTCTTCGTCTAGTCTTCGCCTGATTTCATTCTAATCGAATCTAGCGAGAATCTGATTTAAAGATGATATCATTGAGACTCTGCATCATATGTGTAAGACATCAACTCAATCAAGTCTAGCACAGAGCTGAGAAACACACATATAAGAATCGAGTTCTTTTCTGTAGATACTTTTCTTTCTTAGCATTTATCTATTAGTTAAATGACATCTCTATGACTCGCTCTAGATCGATTTCTAACAGTAGATAAATGCTAATCAACTACTCTGCTATCGACGTGTAAACGATACGAAATAATCTACTTCTATTCAGAAAGTTCGCAAGAAATTCTTTGAATTACTTTTATCAAAACACATCTTCAAATTTATCAAATCAACTACAATCAAACCTACTCTTATTTTTCTCACAATGACACACAACTCTGAATCAGTTGAATCATGAACAGCTCGTCTGCTTAGAAGCATTGCTAATAGACGAGTTTCTCTTATTTCTGTCAATGCTTCAGCGAGATCTCAGAATGTCGCTATCTCATGAAACATCAACATGAATCAACAACTTCGTCAATGAACTATTGATCAGTCAGACGAGATCATCAAGATGCTGATCGAGCTAAGAGATTAATAAGACATGACTTTGAAACTTAACAAGCAATGAATCGATGTTCAAGTCAATCACATCAAGAGACTTGATGAGCTAGAAATCAATCAAATGACAATAAACATTCAAGAAGAAACTATCATCGATCTACAAGAGAAAGTCTTGAGTCTAAAAAAGAAACAGCGTTCAGTGAATCAGTCTTGATCTCGTCAGTTTATGAAATCTCTATCTCGTCAATTTATCAAGAATCATACTCGACGTAAGTCGTTCACTTTATTTGATAATGATCATCACAAGTTCTTCAAGTTTTTGAACTCATTTATATTCACTGATGAAGATGAATCAACATGAGACAGCTGAAGAGTCAAGATGAACGACAAGCTTCAGACAAATGTTGATCACTTCGATAATGAGAATATCTGTATTGTCTATGTGATATCTAGACTAGAAGATGATGCTGCTGAGCATATTTTCGCTTGACATCGTCATGATGCTTCGCATTCTTACATCTCGATCTACGAGCTATTTGAGCATCTGAAAGAAATATACGATGATCAGAATAAGAATTGAAAGTGTCGTCATGAGTACAACGCTCTGAAACAAGCAGAAAAGTCTTTCAATGTCTTCTATTTCAACTTTATGAAGCTATTCAGCTATTTAGAATACAATGATTGCACTCTGATGAATGATCTTCAGAATAAGATCAACAATCACTTGCAGAATGCTCTATCAATTTGCTTGAAAGATTTTATCATTTTACATCGTCTCAAGAGCTTTCTTCAGAGTGTGAATAATAAACAGCGAGTCAATTATCAGCTTCGAAGCGAACGTTGCATGATCATCGTCAAAGTCATCATTGCATCTGAAAAGCGCGCTACTTCTCTGTCAGCAGTGACGACTTCGATAATCAAATATGTCAAGTCGACTATCTTTTCTACATCTGAGTCAGTCAGATCGTTTATCGTTTGCTATATCTGCAAGATCTCGAGTCACTTGTCAAAGAACTGTTCTCAGAACAAGATCAACACTTTTGCTTCTCAAGCTTTCACTCTTCGTCTACATGAAATCGTCATTTCAAAGAATAAAGAAAATGAGAAAATGTCTTCTTTCAAAGATAGTGAGGCAAAAAACTAAAGACTTTCATCAAAGACGTGATGAAAGATGTGTTAATTTCTTCAATGATGAGCATGTCAGATGACTCTTTTGCTTCTGAATCTTTGATTACTGAATGTGTACTTTCTAGCAATGAAATTAGTTACTCATTGAAGTCATTGATAGACATCGAAGCTGCTGACTATTCATTCATTGATGAAGTGATCGCGCAGATTGTTTATGATCAGTTGCAAATTGAATTTCTGACTTTGATCAAAGCGAAGTCAATTCAAGAATTTGACAATCATTATGCTAAGAGACTCATTACTCATGTCATTTATTTGAACCTGACTGTTTAAGATCATACGATTGACACAGCTTCTATGTTGATCACTCGATTAAATCAACATCAAATGATTCTCGAAAAAACATGAATGAACAAAATCAATCTAGTAATTGATATGCAAATCGATTTTCTTCGATTTTTGAATTTCAATTCTACTAGTCAGAAATCGATTGCTTTACTTTTAAGCAATAAATCAATCACGAAACAAAAAAGCTTGACTTCTACTCATATACTGAAGAGATCTTTCACTTTCATTACATCTCAACTCAGTCAGAAATCATTCTCTTTCAGTCAGTTCAATGAGAAGTCAGTTAAACTAATTGAACAGTTAAAATCGTGTGACGCAGTTTCGTTTAACGTCAACTTTAAATCAACGTTCAGTCTGAAATCAGCTTTCAGTTCAATTAACATATTCATGATAGAGACAGCAACATATAGAATGTTAGTCAAATGATCAGACGTCAAGATCTTTGCTGTTATCATCTTGAAAATCGATTGACTCATAACTACAGCTGAGAATAAGCTTGAAGAAGTGAATCTACATGAGCTTTCACATGTTGAGACTCTTAAGCAAGTCAAGATCAAGCTTTTCTCTGAATATCATGACTATCTAGACATTTTCGATTGAACAATGATTGATCAGCTATCATTTTATCATATCTATGATCACAAGATTAAGTTGATCGACGAGAAAATGCTCTTACGAAGCAGACTATATCAGATGTTCAATCACAAGCTTCAGAAGATAAAGAAGTATCTGATTGAACATCTGAACAAAGAGTTCATTTTCTTCAGCTTTGCATCATACATCTCGCTTATCTTGTTCACTGAAAAGAAAGACGAAAGTCTGCGTTTCTGCGTTGATTACAGAAAGCTCAATGCTTTAATCAAACGAGATCACTACTCTTTGTCATTGATAAACGAGATTCTCGCTCGTATATAAGAAAGCAAGTATTTGACTTGATTGAACATCATTGCTGCGTTCAACAAGCTACACATGCATTCAGATAACGAAGATTTGACTATCTTTATTATCTTTTTCAACTCATACAAATATCATGTAATGCTTTTCAAATTAATCAACAAATTGACGTGCTATCAACATTATATGAACGATGTATTGTTCAAATATCTACATCAGTTTTGTCAAATCTATCTAAATGATATTATCATTTACAGCAAGATCTTGAAGAAACACAAGCAACATGTACAATTGATCTTGAATAGACTATAAGAAGCTGATCTACAGATAAACATTGATAAATGCAAGTTTTATGTTTAGAAAATCATCTTTTTAGAACTTTTGATGTCAATCGAGAGACTTAAGATGAATTCACGAAAGATGCAAGCAGTCGTTAATTGATTTACATTCAATAATCTCACTCAGATGCAGTTCTTCATTAACTTCTGCAATTTTTATCAACGCTTCATCAAGAACTTTTCAAAGATTGTTCATTCAATGATTCAACTCATTCAAAAGAAGATCATATTTGAATGAAATAAAGTCTGTTAAACTACATTCAATCACATGAAGAAATGTATGACTGAAACTTTTATACTTCGTCAATTTGATCAGATTCGCGATTTTATTCTTGAAATTGACTCATTCAACTACATCAACAATGAAGTTCTGTCTCAATATGATGATGAAGATGTTCTACATTCAATTGTCTTTTATAGCAAGAACATGTCTTCTGCTGAATGCAACTACAAGATATATGATAAGAAACTGCTGATCATAATTCAAGCTTTTGAACATTGATGACTTGAACTGAAGCTGATTGACATTTCTATCAAGATGTTCATTGATCATCAAGCATTCATCTCATTGATGAAAGATAAGAAGCTGAGTCAATAATAAATGCATTGAGTTCAGAAGCTAGCTGACTTCAACTTCAAGATAATGTATCAATCTGATAAACAGAACATTAAGATTGATGCATTAACTCGTCAAGCTGACTTCATGTCTAAAGATTTCAATGATGAACGCATTTAATATCAAAGAACTACTATTTTGACATTGAATTAAATGAAGATCGCTGATCTAAAGAAGAATAATAATCAATCAATTTATAAACAGATTCTTGAGATTAATAAGATTGATGAGAATTGTACGTTACTTTGCGAAGCAATAGCAAGAGACAAGACACAATATGAAGATATCAAATTGAAGAATTGTTGAACTCAGAATGAAATCTTGTATCATAATAGTCAGCTATGAGTTTCGTTCAACGAGCTTCTACAAATGAATCTGATTCGTGAGATACACAATCAATCGTCGATTGATCATTCTGAAATTCTTAGAACAATGAAGATCATAAAGCGAAATTACTATTGATCTTCTATGCAAAAAATGATAGATCAATATATTCAAAACTGTTATGTATGTCAACGTTCAAAGACATCAAGAAATAAATCAAATGACTTGCTTCAATCTTTATTTATATCTGAACAGCAATAACAAAACATAGTCATGAACTTCATTATTAATTTATCTGATTCATACAACTACAACGCTATTTTGACTGTCATCTGTAGATTGTTGAAAGAAAGACATTATATCTCTTGCATCATTAATGATGAAGATATCACAGTCGAAAAGACAGCTGAAATGTTGCTTCAATGAGTATATTGAACTCATGATTTATTAAGCTTCATTGTATTCGATTGAGATTCTCAGTTCATCTTCATTCTTTAAAAGTTTCTTTGCAAATGACTGAGCATTTCTCTTCAATTGTTCATCATTTATCATTCTCAGATCAACAATCAAAGTGAATGAGTCAATCAGAATGTTGAGCGATATCTTCATTTCTTCTGTTCATACATGCAGAACAACTGATTCAAGTGACTATTCATGATCAAGTTTGTCAACAATAACATCTTGTCTTCAGTCATCTTCTTAATTCTCTTCTTCATGAACAAGAGCTTTCACTTTCGTATGAGCTTCGACTCTGACATCATCAAGTATGAAAGCATTCGCGAACGTTTGCAGATCACTCAAGTTGAAGATATATTCAATCACATAAATAAGACACTGATCTTCGCTCGCGAAGCTCTGATCAAAGCACAAGAACAAATAATGAATCAAGCTAACAAGCATAGAAGAAAAGTCAATTACAAGATTGAATCAAAAATGTTTCTGAATGAATGAAACATTATTACAGTGAGATTTTTCAAAAAATTGAATGACAAGATGCTTGACTCATTTCAGATCACTGAGTTTATTGACTCATTCTATAAGTTGAAACTATCAGAAACTATGTGTATACATGATGTATTTCATTCAAAGCTTCTTTGTTCTGTCGTTAATGACTCTCTGTCTGATCAAAAAATGAATCTTCGAAATCAATAGTAATAAACGATGAAGATGAATGAGAAATTGATGATATACTAAACTTTCAACATTATAGAAGATGACTTCAATATCAAGTCAAATGAAAGAGTTATGACAATGATCTCAACTGATATAACGCTGACGACAATGAATTTATGAATGCTCAAGAGATGATTGATGACTTTCATATCAAATATTCAAGAAAAGCGCACTAAGAAACAACATTCATGCAAACATGAATAGTCAAGAAGAAAGAGTAATGTTACGATTCTAGTCTTCGTCTATTCTTCAACTAGTCTTCGTCTGATTTCATTCTAATCAAGTCTAGCGAGAATTTAATCTAGAGATGATGTCATTGAATCTCTGCATCATATGTGTAAGATGTCAATTCAATCGAGTCTAGCACAGAGTTGAGAAATACACATATAAGAATCGAGTTCTTTTCTGTAGATACTTTTCTTTCTTAGCATTTATCTATTAGTTAAATGATACTTCTATGACTCGCTTTAGATCAATCTTTAACACATTGAACTGCAAAACAGATTTAATGAATCGAGATTATTTAAGACATTGATAATTTATGTTCTAAATTGAGTTGATAATCTGACATCATGACACTATCAAACTCTCTATCAAATTCTCTATCAAACTTTCTATCAAATCTTCTATCAAACTCTTGATCAAACGCTTTTTTGAATTTTCTATTGAATTTTCTACCAAACTTTCAATCAAACGCTTTATCAAATTTTCTATCAAACGCTCTATCAAATTCTCTATTGAATTATTTATCAAATTTTCTATCGAATTTTCTATTGAATTTTCTACCGAATTTTCTACCAAACTTTCGATCAAATGCTTTATCAAATTTTCTATCAAACGCTTTATCAAATTCTCTATCGAATTTTCTATCAAACACTCTATCAAATTTTCTATCGAATTTTCTATCGAATTTTCTATCAAACTCTTAATCAAACGCTTTATCAAATTCTCTATCAAATTCTCTATCAAACTTTCTATGAAACGCTTTATCAAATTTTCTATCGAATTTTCTATCGAATTTTCTATCGAATTTTCTATCAAACGCTTTATCAAACGCTCTATCAAATTTTCTATCAAGCTTTCTATCAAGCTTTCTATTGAACGATTTATCGAATTCTCTATCAAGTTGTCGCTTAAGTTGTCGCTTGCAAGAAGAACGTTGAGAGAGCAACAACACAATCACTATCTTGAGATTCTTTTTGTACACACTTGAAGGCACGAATCAATATTGAAAACTATCAACAGCAATAAACTTGAGCTAGCAGATGATCGATGATTCTTGATTGCTATCGAAATTTCGAATAAAAAGCGAGTGAAGCCAGGTCACTGAATATTGCTGTCATGATGTCAGGTCACCAACCCGGTTTAGAACATAGATCGTTGATATCTTAGATAATCTCGGTTCATTGAATCTGTTTCGCAGTTCAATGAACCAAGTCATCAATCTAGCCATCGTCATCTTAATCTAGCCTCAGCAATTCTGTTTCGGCCATCTCAGTCGTGTGCGCGAACTCCTGCAATCTTAAGTCAATAGAACTACTGTCTGGCCTTGATTCTGCCCGATTCATGTATATAGAAGTCGAGCTCTCGTTCTTTCCTTTCGCTCTTTGTCTTTCGTCTTGTACATTACCTGGTGTATTGTCTTGTACCTAGATTCTATCAAAGTAATAATAATACCAGTCTTCTATATTGATAGTACCTCTAGCCTAGCCCAGTTCCTGACAATTGCAGTGTCATCGCAACGAGATATAATTCTCAAATAGACGTCAGTGTATACAGCAGATATTAAAGTAGAGTCGACATTCAAAATATAATAAATATTTGTGAATAAGAATGATGTTGCATAATTGATCGTGTCGTGAAGTTAAATGTTGATGAATTTGAAAGTGAATTCAAAAATTTGTAGGCATGCGCACTAACATGAATGAATATCTGGCAAAAATACAGGTTTTGCACTCAGACCTGCTGCACAGAGCCTGCGATGTAAGCGCTAACCCGAAGGGGCTTAGCCATGCAGGTCTGAGGTACTGAGGCAACTGTTCTCTATATTCAACATGAGTGAGTCTGAAACTCCGTAGAATTGAACTTGTCATGATGTGCATCATGTCCGAAGAAGTCACACACATTATGCAACATGAGCTGTTGCGGAGATATACCGACAATGTGGGAACATTATTATATGGCGAGCCTCTTGTCCCGCCCATGACTGTTATGAGTGCTATATGAGACACCGAGGTGGGAACTATGCGGGCGTGTGGCTTCGTAAGAACTATGATTGAGCAATGACTATGAAGCAAGTATCTACTACCGCTCTACAATTGACGTTCTGCCTGTCCAGTCAAGCAAGAAACATCCCCGTTTCCTTTGAAGGAGATCACCTTGTACCACTTTCCAACTCTTCTAGTCATCATCTTGATCCTCGTCTCCAGAGTCTTCCCAATCTTCATCATCTTCCCCTTCATTACCGCTGTTCTCGCATTCTTCATGTTTTTCAACTGAAAATAAGATCTGCTTATTGGCTGCGAAGAGGGCTAAGTCGTCGGGTTGCACCGCCTTCTTTCTCTCTTCCCTTGCCCCTTCGAGCAAATCCCCATACTCGTGCCCCATCTCTTCCACGAACGCTAAAAGCATTCCCTTCTTCATGAAGTTCTCCCTTGTGCCCCAGTACGGCTTTCCTAATTCATTTGCAAGAGCAATTTTCTGCTCCCCCGATCTCCAAGACCGTCGCAACATCGTAGTACAATATAGGAAATACAGATATCTCGCTCTCGGGCGGAAATCGCTGCGAAACGTGACCGGTTGCTTGTCTAGTTCGAACCACTTGCGTTTATCGGCTCTGCCAAAGATTGCGGTTTGCATGATCCCAGTTGTTTCAAGGACACGTATTTGGTACTCTTTGATCTTGCAACGCTGCCAATTATCAACTTCGCTCTTCGACGGTCGATCTGGGAGGCGAGGAACAATGACAATCCGTCCTTCATCCAGCATCTTTTCGGCGGTGGACGATATTAGAAGGCCATTGTACGGAGAGAAAAGTTCGGGAGGGTTCATTTCGCCGAATATGCTTGTCATCATCTCTTGGCCATGCTTCCACGCAAAGAGGTGCGCCGCCGTCATCATATCCTTGTGCCACTCACTGCCCGCAATTGGACACCAGACTGCCTCGCTTGCGGGCTCGGGGCCTTGATTGGCTATATCGAAAAGTGCCCCACGAAAACTCGTCTGGTCTCCACTTGAACGAGCTCCGGCACCTGTGTTCTTGATCCCGAGGCCGATGGTGCTGGTCGTAAAGAGCTTCATGAAAGCCCTTCTTCCAGCTTTTAAAGTGTTGCCTTTCTCTAGCTTTAGTCGTTGCGCTTGAGTGACGCATAGTCGCTCCTCCAAAATTCTCGCTTTCATTTCCTCAATCAACGTTATGCCCTGCTCGGATTGCATCCAGTCCGCCTCATTCTCGGTACCCGTCTGATCATAAAAGTCCTGTTTGGATATACTTCGCTTGATTTCGTTGACACTTAGATGCCCGTGAGATATTTGAGCTCTTGCATACCAGTAGCTACAACCGGAACGAGTCATTACTTAATGAACTCAGGCTGACGCAGATTGAAACTTACTCGCTAGTAAAGGATGCTTGAGGCTTTATCCTCTTCTCGTCTTTTCTAAGCTGATCAGAAAGACAATTTCGCTCCTTCTTAAGATCATCAACTGCCTGCCTCTTGCTAGAGGTTCTCAGCGGAATTTTTGGGCATTCAGACATCTCTACCAAACAAGAGTAGTAGTGTTTGAGACCGAGCAATCCTGAACGGTAGATTTAGGTACAAAGATTCACTACGGGAGAATGTTCAATGTTCATGAGAGCTTGACTGAATTGCTAGAGGAAATTTTCTATCTGAGTTGTATCGAACTATGGTTGTCAGCTTGGCAATACAATTCTCGAACCATGGTTCGCATTCATCTAGCGTTATCGTTGAGCTGGGTCGTAATCAAGAGAAATTTCCCAACCCGATTCAAATACCTTGCAGAGAGTATAAGGGTTCGAAAAAGTCATACGTTGTGCTGGCTTTGTTCCTTCCTGCTCTGTCATTTCTTTCGCACCACTACAAGCGATAGGATGGAGAAAACGAGATCTTGAGAGAGAAACAGAAGCTGATCATTATATCTGTTAATTTAGACCGTCTCACTCCGAGGTAACACTTCTCCACAATAGTAAATTATTAAAGAACAAATGCGACAATTGACGTTGACATCTAAAACGGAAGCTTCTGATCACCAGCGATGGTATAGATAAACAAAGGAAAATGATGAAATATGATGCCCTGTAGACGTATGTTCGATTTACTACATCCTCGTAGTTCTCGTCTGTCGCACAGCCAGTTGAGTTGCCTTGACATACTCTGACCGGTCGTCACTTTTCCATCGAACTGATTGTTTGCAGAACAAGCTCGTTACTCTCGACCCGCTTTGAAAAACGCCATAGCGTTAAAGCAGGACTGCATTTGGGCCACCCAACCGATGAAGATGGAGAATAGAAAGCATTGTCGCGGTCGAGAATCGAATATTCCAGGTCCATCGGTTCTCCTGAGGTTGGTACAATATATCAGGACGCAGCCGCTAGCGATGACAAGAATCGCGAGCAAAAGAGTCATGAGATATATTAAAGGCCATCTTGAGTGGGTCGCACTCACCGCGTCGCCCAACTGCCGGATTGCTTTTGCTTGGTTGCACCGCCGTGTTGATCCATAAGACGGCTTGATGTGACAATCCCATTCGGAATCCTTCTGCGATCCTCCTCATGCACCTCCCCCATATCCAAATCAATTGTTTGACTACGACACATCGATTGTTTTAAATTTGTCAGTCGTATGCGCCCTTGGTAAATTCCTGGCACATCCAATTCATATCTCGTAAAGGGCAGAGCACACCTACGAGTACTGTACGTACCGGCAGACTGGAATGCGCGCATTTTCCAGCTTGCTGCAACTTTCACCTCAATCGTGGCATTGCATCTTTGCTCTGCTTCGAGTCAAGATGATTGGCCCTAGGTACACACTTGTAAGCCTGGCCTTGTCATTGCCGTTGTTGAGTCAGGCCACCGCTCAGCAACTTCCGTCGGTGGATCTAGGCTATCAGGTCTACAGGGCGAATTCATTCAACGTGTGTTCACCATTCCAAGCTGCATGATACAGATACCTCTTCTGATAGGTACTTCCAGGTCTCCGGAGGTTACTACAATTTTTCGAACGTCCGTTACGCTCAGCCACCGCTTGGCGATCTACGCTTCGCAAAGCCCCTGGCTCCACAAGGCCACAACTCCTCTGTGGATAACGGGAACGTAGGCAGAATATGTCCTCAAGGCGTGCCTGAATGGCTGCAAATTGGCGGTCCCTTTCTTGCAGCCTATGTTAGGGGGCAGCCGTTCAATTTCACTGCGGCCAATGAAACCACGGCAGACGAGACCAGTACCGCTGCCGCACCTCCGCAAGACCCAAGAACAACAGAAGACTGCCTCTTTCTAGATGTGATCGTGCCGAAACCGACTTTTGACTCTGCTGGTGTCAACGATACGAGCCACTCCCCGGTACTTGTATGGATATATGGGGGTGGATACTGCTCGGGAGACAAAACAAGCTATGGTAATGGAGCTGGAATTGTCAAAGCGGGTCAAGCATCTAATTCCTCGGGGGTCATCGTTGTTTTATTGAACTACCGGGTAAGAAACCACAGTCTCCTTTCAATACATAACGAATGAAGAACTCTTGCTGACAGTCGATAGCTTGGTGCTTTCGGTTGGCTTGCAGGGCCCACGTTTCAAGCCAATGGCACTGCTAACGCGGGTTTGTATGACCAGCGACTCGCGCTCGAATGGATACAAAACAACATTCACCTTTTTGGCGGCGACCCGGGGCACGTGACGGTCATGGGTGAATCGGCAGGCGGCGCCTCGATTATGCACCAGATCACGGCCTTTGGAGGCTCTCAGGGTCCAGCGCCCTTTCAACAAGCAATTATCCAGAGCCCTGCCTATGTCTCTGATCTTCCAGTCCAGCAGCAAGAAGACACACTTCAGAAATTCCTGCAGATCCTGAATGTGTCTACGATCCAGCAAGCGAGGCAGCTCCCGTCCGAAACTCTGATCAGTGCGAATGCCAAATTTGTCGGCGAGTCTCCGTATGGTAACTACATCGTGGACCCTGTAAGTCTCCATTCAATTCATTATATGATCTGAGCCGAAGGAATACGGCCATCTTAGGGACACAACCCTAATATCACCAGTACAGGTCGTAGACGGCACGTTCGCCCCAGCTAGCCCAGGCCAGCTCCTCCTTCAAGGCTCCTTCGATCAAAGCGTCAAAGTGATGAACGGCCACCAAAGCGACGAAGGACCCGTCTTCACCGCCCCCTACGTAAACGACAACGGCAGCTTCTCATCTTTTATGCAAGGACTAGTACCGTCCGCAAAAGCCCAAGACATCTCCTACATCAGCAACACGCTGTATCCTGCCCTCTTTGATGGCACTTTTCCGTACCGCAATCAATTAGACCGCGCCATCCTCTTCGTGAGCGAGTATATCATCACCTGCAAAACCAATTGGCTGGATCGCGCGTTCAAGAACAACACTTATGGGTATGTATTCAGCGTCCCCCCAGGCGTGCACGCGCAAGATACGAAGTACACTTTCTACAACGGGCCCGGAACGAGTGATGCGTATGGCACGTACAACGCCTCAGTCGCTCAAGCTCTCCAACAATACATCACCAGCTTCGCAATGACCGGTATCCCAAATGAAGGATCAGCGTTCCCGGCGTTTCCGCTATATGGGAGCGGCACGATACTGAACCTCACCGACTCCGGCTTCCCGAGTGTCCCAGATCCGACGGCGAATGAAAGATGCCTTTACTGGCAGCAAGAGCCGTACAAGGTCGATACTGCGTCTGCGAAGAATGCGTCCACGAATGGGTCGAGCATGCTCTGGGGAGGTGACCTGTGGAAAACAATTGGGGCGATATTGGCTGGTTTGGTAGTCTTGTGAGTTTACAGCTGGAAGGAGAGGAGAGGCGGAGGATAGTCTTAGTGTGTAACATGATCAGATCTGTAGAGATCTGCCATGTCAGAGCTGGTGTGATGTGCTGAACATCTCCTGGACGCAAGACAGATGAAAACCAATCTTGTCCGCAGACCTCCGGAAAGCATCATTGCCTACCAGAGCAGTATCCCCTTAGCCTCCAGTAACATAATTGACGTCGACGCAAGGCCCAAGCCCCCGTGGATAACGTGGTAGGAGGGATACAGTCTACCTTAAAGTATGGTACGAGCCTTCGAGCACCATTCTTTGCAGCCTAGTAAATGCAAATTGTTAGCCTCACGCCATAGAGTTACATATCCTTTAAATTTGCTTGGCATTCTCGGCATTCCCCACCAAAACAGTCAACTTTTCTGATTAGCCATAATATGCTCCCCCCCCCCCCAGCAACGCACATTCTTACATTGTAAATGGATGCCATGTACTACAATAAGACAATCAACTCGCTCAACATGATTGGCACACAAAAACGCTCATCATGTGACTTGAGCCTCAATCAGAGCACTCAGCACTCGCACCTACTGTAAGGGATGAACCTCGGGAGTGAGGGATTGGCATGCACCCCCAGCCGTGGTCCACATCATCCTTGGCATACCTTACGCTTCTCTGGCACATCGTACACAGACCACTAGGTAGACTACATAGAACCTCTAGCCTCTACTTTCTAGCTAATCAATAAATCCTGAATGAACCTAAACATTATTCATATTTCCCTTCATGAAGTCGGCTCCTCTAGAGGCAGCTCCGGAATCCCCCGTTTCCTGACGCAGGCTCTAGCGTTCCCCTCCTCCTCGGTGTGCTTTAGACCCATGGTTCCTTTCCCCACTGTCATTCCAGTCATGGCGGTGTTGACTTCCCCCGATTGAACTATATCCAGGTGCTGTTACATTCTGCTGTCCTCTAAAGTATATGTGAAGTAATGCTGGGCTGGTGATGTGCCTCCCAACTGGATCCTTGCTCTGTTCTTCATAACTATGCACTGTTCCGGAAAAGAAATCATATCGGGGAGGGTCTACAAGGTCCCAAGAGCGAGGTCTAGGTTCCAAAGTTGGTTGGTACGTCGGTGTTCCTAGGTTGTAGGTGTCCATAGGCTCCGAGGTCGGCCTGAGAGGTAGTGGTTTGACCCGCTTCGAGATCAGTCTTAAGCTCCGAACACGTAGCCTGTTGATCAAGCATCTCCTGGTGGTCGGTCTAAGCGGAGTCGGCGTTAACCAATCATGGCCGTGTTCAACCTTACAACTATCGATGGAAGGTGAAGGATTTGGTCTCAGCACGGTGCACAATGCTTGAGGATTAATGTCAAGAGAGCCTTCTAAAGTATACAGTCTCCTACCACCTACTTTCCGACTTCGAATCAGGTGCGGGAAGAATGAATGGGTGCTTCAAAGTAAGAGTATGTTCCGAAAGTCGTTGCCATACGCCGAAGGCGGGTGGACAGAAGAAGTGGCTGGGAGTCCACAAGTATCATACGTCTTTCTAAACAAGCAGGATGACTGTTCATGATATCGACTCCAATTCTGTGCACCATACCCACGAAGGTACCTACAGATTATACTGGAGACCTCCTGGCTACCCTTTGGTTTCCCTGCCTCTCAAAATGCCCAAGACTGCAGGCAAGGCCCAGAGCAATAGATTTTGCATCAGACTCTTACCTCGAGGTTGTTCTGTAAAGATGTTGCCAGTGAGAAGACCCGAAGCCCTCAATGCCACATGTCTGGTGTAGAGCACCAGTTCTTTGGCAACATCCTGCTACTGACGGAGAACAACAAATTTCCTTTTGCGTGTGTCAACTGAACATGTAGTCCTTCAGGTTGGTTGAAGCAGTATTCTCCCTCACGAGCTCGTAAATTTCAGGAATGAGACAACCAAAAGTTGTTTCCACAACAAGTCATCTCTTCTGAACCCGATAGGCGGATCGACGTTTTTGTTGAGGAGATGATTTTTTCGGTTGATTTAAGCCAGGGGACTTTGGAGGGCTCATCGGAGTAGTACTGAAGACGCGCCGGCTGGTCTTATTGTCATGAGCGACTTCGTAGAAGGCGACAGTTTTTGAAGCTTTTGATCGGGTAATTCTACTAAGATGATTAGTCTCTACAGTCGTAGTGATTCGTTCCTACTGACCGCCCAGAGACCGACACTGGAGCTCGACGTTGTATTTGACGTTGTACTTTGCGTGCCTGCGATTTTGATGAAGTGGAGAGGGCCGGACGAACGTTTTGCAAAGGCGTATCACCCAATTTGGGATGCTGGATCTCCATGTTGATGCAGTCATCCTCCTTAGATGTAACGCCTATTGTGAAGTTTAGATTGATCCCATGGCATTTCAGGATAAGTGAGGCTATTACCTCGTGGAGTCCACGGAGGAGACACAGGCGGAGTTATCGGCGCCAGATGACTATCCTCGAATTCTCCATCATCAGATGAGACTGGCTCCCAAACAGTAGAAGGTCCTCGTCCTTCAGCCTCAAGCCTTGCGCGCATCGCGTCGGCGTATGCGTGGATCCTATCGAGTCTCTCTTGAGTATCTCCTTGCATGATAAGCCACGCATCGCTTTCTTCCCGTGTTATAGGCATAGTGATGATGACGGATGGGTAAAGCCAGGAAATGTCATCGCAGGAGCCGCGGTTGCCTAAATTGCGCTATGCCGATATTGCACTAGCGGACTTTACTTATCGTGTGGACTGACCTCAAGTCTGTATGGGATGGAAACTTTGGACGACGTATGTATGAAACGGCAAAATAGAGAGTAAGCTAGAATGTCTGATACATTCAATGGCGATTTTGCCAGGCTTGTACCCCGCAACCAAATCGCACATCGTTTGTTCTCGGCAACCTGCATTTATGTCGAAGAGAACAAGACATTCCATTTGCGTTTCTTGAAGCGGAACAATGTTAGCAGCGGGATGCTTGCAGCATCAGATGAACCCGTGGAGAGCTCCACTGATTATGACAGCCAGCTTGAAAGCGAGATCGAGGGGTTTCAAATGGAAGATTCAGGCTATTTTGTCCTCTCATTCGATCAAGAACGTGAACCAGAGTTTCCTCACTTGGGTTGGAGAGTGGGTCGAGGAGCCGGAAAATCACCGGCAAACCGCGGGGTAGACCTTCTTCTATCAAAGCCTGGTGATAACCTGAGCAGGTCGCTTGCTAGCATACACATGATCTTCCACTTTAACCAACGGTCTGGACTTCTTATGTTAAAGGGAGGAAGTCATAAGGCGCCAGTAGAGTATAGATTCGGTGACAAGTGGGTCAAATTGGAATATGACGAAGAGCACCTTATATATGAACCTTCGATAAGGATCCGGGCGGGCATGTGTGAGTATGAGCTGGAACATACGATCGAGGAGAAGTACAGAACATTATACTTTGAGAAAAGGGACAGGTTCCTTAAAGCGCAATTACCAGGGAACCTTGAGTTCAAGATAAAACCACTGCAGAGGATGCCCGTCGATAGTTACGTTCTGAGGGGACATTACCTCGAACTCGAAACGCGAGGATCCGGTGCATTTGGTTGGATCACTCAGGGACTCGATACTAAGACAGGCGATCTAGTGGCCATAAAAGAGCTGCGAATCGAAGCAAGGAATAAGTCCGAGGTCATGGCAGAGGTGAACATGGGGACACGTATGTATAAACTGAGCCTTATATATGATATTTCTAATACACTTCAGAATAAGCCTGGCCTACTTCTGACTTTGAGCGCGATGTGTGAGCACGGCCGTCCTGAAATCTGCTGTGACTTGGAGAGGTTCTTCCTTTTCATGCCCAGCGCAATCTCAGATTTCACGGGAGGATTCTGGGGAAACACAAGCATTCCACGACCAGCGAAGTTGCACTTGCTTAGAGAACCCCTCGAGGGCCTCAAGACGTTACATGCCATGGGAATCATGCATCGCGACATCAGGCCGAAAAACATGCTCATTATGTCTAACGACCCTCCCCGCGCTTCGCTCTGCGACTACGGCAAAGCCATCGAAGCAAAGACGTCCAAATTCACAAAAATCGGCCCAATCTACACCTTAGCGCCTGAAGTATGGACGGTAGCCAGGGACGGTCCCTACACGGCAAAGATCGACACGTGGGCTTACGGGTATGCAATCGCGGAAGTTCTGGGTTACAGGCCCCCGGACAGTTCGAGGATCACGCAGGAACGGCTCGCATCGATTCTCAGGGCTCTACGTGCTTCCTACGTTAGGGGAACTGACGGCGAGCCTCTTGTCGACCTGGTCTCGAAGCTGCTCGTGTGGAAGCCTCGGGATCGGTGGTCGGCCGAACAGGCTCTGGAGCATGAGTGCTGGCTTCCGATAGCGCGAGAGCAGGACGGAAGATATGACGATCCTGCAGAAGCTGCGAGGGGCAAGAGAATTCTGCTGGAAGATCCGAGGTCAGATCCACACGGTCAGTACCTTGATCTGTGACTCGATAGCTGCTGACAATATCTTAGAAACGGCTGAAGGCGCTCAAAGCACTCAGAAGTTCTCACAGGAGACAAAGGCCATTATACAAAGAAAGCTGGCTCCAGATTGAGTATTAGACCATCAAATCAATTGATATACGCCTGTTAAGCTATAAAAACTCACAGAGAAATTTATTTCTACAAAGAAAAGGCCTGTGAGAACAGACGTCCTGGACTTGCTCAAGGAGCCAAATCAACTGGCCCATCGCTGCATCACCATGCTACAGGGCAACCCTTTACTCGCCGAAGCAGCTAAGCGTTTCCATGGAACAGGCGGACTTGCGTTGAAGTGACTTCAGCAGCCAGGTGAGAAATTATAGTAAGAACAACTCTGTTCAGTGGCTTGATCACTGACCTTGTCTTAAAAAACCAGAAGATCATCATGGCAAGCGTTGGAACCTTCGCCGCTATCCAGATCCTCCTCGCGGTTGCTGAATTCGGGGTATTTGGTCCTGTCGCTGGTGCATCACCTTTGACATTTGCAAAGGCGCCCTCGCCGAGGAGCCCTGTTTCAGCATTGCTAACTCCCTCAAGGTACCCTCGCCCCCGCATGGCAGTCAGCTATGTACGGAGCCTTCACGCCCGCCGGAGGGGCTTTCGCCACGCTGCAGGCAATGGGGATGACAGGGCAACTTATACCTATTGCGGCTGAAATTGGGGCGGCGGCGGCGGCAGTTGCTGAAGGCTTGACTTGGGCTTTTGGGAGAACGGGTTAAGGCGAGGAGCGACCTCATCAAGAGTAGAGCGCGATCGGCTGGGGATAAACATTTCCGAAGGTTCTGACTTGGGCATTGAGGGCTGAGAGTCCGAGCTGCTTTCGAATCAGAAGCTGAGATTTCTGGGCGCACTCAGTCTTGAGGCCTGAGCCATTTCTTCGGGATGCAATGAAAAGTGTTCAAACCCGATGCTTATTGCTGTGTAAGCACTTTAAAAGTCGACAGTGAAGAGCACTGCTGTGTTGCACAGCAGGAGACTTTGACAAAGCTTCGTCAAATTTAGATCATACTTCATGCGATTGGATTTGACAACGTCCCCTTGCAAAATCATCAAAATACACAGTTAGCCTTGTTTAAAGTTATTTGAACCTTCAAAAATGAAGCTCAGCTATTTCAGATGTCTTTGTCTGTTATAAATGTGCTGACTATCTCTTATGATTTCTCAAAGGCGTTGTTCAACCAAGAGAAACTTCGTCACGTCATACTACTTCACTATCAGAGACTGGATCCTGCCCCACCACAATCTTGAAAAGCTGAACGGTATCTATCCCTTGTCATTGTCGCAACTTGAACAGAGAATGTTCTCTGTGAATGTGGTATAGGGTTTGGGTTACGTCCCAGAAGGGGCTCTCACGGAAAACATACAGAAGAGGAGTACTATGGAGGTTCTCACGCTGTTGGCGTGCTTCCTGGGGTACTCTACTCCCCCAGGTGAACCTAATACGGTGGAATATCTGTTTGATCGGTTCATCAACCAGTTCCGTGGCAGAAGGTCTGGGGCGCCGCCGCCGGAATCTTCGGCTTCAAAGATCAATTCAGATGGTGGCATCAACTGTAAATGCTATGAGTAAGGTCATTACTAGTAGATTAGCACATGGAGCCTGGTGCTCACTTACAGGCTAAGGAATGGTGATCTTGCTGAAGGAGAATTCTTGAAGTTTGTTGAGATGTTCCTTTTTGATTTATCGCACGCTCTTTAGGTACTTAATCACTCGATTCAAATGTGTTTGCAATTATATGCTATAAGAACATGCTCTATGTTCTGACTAACTGATTGATAACGTAGGCACACGATATGAGAAGGAAAAGAAAACATTGAGAGCGCCTTCGCATCAAAAAAACTTGGCTATCGCTATCTGCAAACTCACAGTCAATAACAATATAGAGTGCGGGAGACTCGACCTTAATAGCAGTCCTGACCCAGTAAATATGCTCACATTCGCTGAGATTATAGATGATTGTGAAAGCCTAGGAGGCAGGTTTGAGTTAAAGACCAGAGACGAGTTGAAGTTATGCGTAGAGACTGAAAGATACGTTGGTGAATGCACACGATGATGTAATCATTGAAGCAGTCCCTCTGAGTAAAGCATTCCAGGTTGGGTGGAATCCATAACTTAGGATTGAAGTCAAGTCGACAACAACCGAGCTGGGATATTCTTCGGATTTGGCAGCGCTAATTAAGTTGATAACTCCAGAGTTGGCCATTTGATTCAAGTTGATGACCCCGGATCCAGAGAGACTATTGCCTTGTATCTCAACGGTCGCTACCGCACGAACAGAGATACTTGTGCAGGTAGAGATTGATGAAAGCATCATGACCGTCAAGCCTTGAGAAGGATTCTGGACTTGCTGAGCGAATGCCTTGGCCGACAAGCAGAGAAATAACCGAGAGAAGCATAGTCATGGCACCAGAAGAGATTATGTGAACCTTGAGGGGTCTTGAGAGTGCTGTCAGAATCTCCGAATAACTTCTATAAGTCTGTAGAAGTTAGAAAAAACGGCACAGCCCTGACAATATAGGGAGCGATGCATGAGCAAAGGCTACAAACTAATGAGAGACCCTAATTTCAGAATCAGGCGTTGATGATAATGTTGGGTAAAGGAAGGGACCCAGACACGAGTCCCACATGCAGAGCCTCTTCTAGCTCCCTTCCCGCAGGCCTAAATACGGCGCTCAATACTCAGGGTTCCAAGACCGGCTCCCAATTTCAACATAGAAACAATGAAGCAGCGTAGTTGAATCGAGCGTCAGAATGGGCTCCATGAATTCGCTAAGCCGAACGAAGCCAAAAAAAGATGGTGGGTTAAGCCAAAGCTCACCTTCGAGGGCGGCCATTTACACCGTAGGTTGGAATTGTTTTGACTTCTATAAAGAATTGCAGCAAGATGTGGCGGTCATGGCAGGATCAGATTTTGGAGTCTCTTTGCCGCAAGAGTTTACACTGATTGATAGAAGTCAAAGTCAACTATATGTGAGGTTGTTTCCAAAGCAGTGACGGGTTCTTGAATGGGACGCTGAGGCTAAAATAAGCTTAGAAGGAGGATAGAACCTTCTGACGAGACAAGGCTATAAGAACGTTTCTTTCCTCATTGAATAATGTTTGTAGAAGAACATAGTACCGAAATCACATAAAGTTGAACTGCATCACAGATCTAGTCGAGCTGGTTTTGATGACCTCATCAGGAATAATTCCTCACATTCAACTTACTTAGAGCATGAAGTCCTCCGATTAGATAATGGCAACAAATCAGACAGCACCACCTAGTTCAGAGAACACACCTCCGCCGGATTCGAGTTCAATGAATGTAGAAGAAGATACGAAGAAGGAAAGAAAATAGAAAAAGGGGAAAAGGGGAAAAGGGGAAAAAGAAAATATGCACCAACAAACCACGAGCCTTCCGACCCCAGAGGCCACACCAGGCCCAGACACTGATCAGTTCAAAGCCGACAAGGCACGACAGCAGGCGGCAGAGCCGTTACGTCAGTCAAAGCCTGGCTTTGATCCTCCAGAAAGTGGACCTTCCAGCCCAGCTGACTCGCACATGCGTGGTAATGAGTCTGGGGAACAGACAGGCAGTTCCTCTTCGTCCAGTCCATCCTCACAAAGCAACGGCCCTAAAGAGCCCAAAGCAACTTATACCAAAGAACAAAAGAGAGTAGTGGATGACGTGCTGAATTTTGGGTCACAGGAGTATCAAAAATACTAGGCCTTGAAGATGGGAATAATGTTGAGCCAAAAGAGATTGAGAAGGCGTTTAAAAAGCGCCCACTGTTGACGCATCCAGATAAGAATACATATTCAGAGGCTGAAGAGGCTGAATTTGTAGATGTGCCGAAGGGGGGCGAGAATTCTTTCCCCCGCCTCGTACGCGTCATACTCGTAGCAAGCGTCATATTGCTAAGATTCTCGGTAAATTCTAGGATCGGTCTTGGGTAACGCCGGTGCGCCGATTGTGGGGAGAGCGGGGCACGATTGAGAATTTTGTTGCCTTGACAGACACAGCTTACACTGTTCTAGGACCTGTCCAGCCATCCTTTAATGTTGTCTGTCTATCCTATTAGCACTTGTGGCCGCCGATTCAGCTCTTGCTTGAGGAAGTTGCCAGCCTTGCGTGGTTGCGAACGCATCTTCATTGAGATCTCCAATGACGCAGAGCATGGCTGCCGCCAAACCACCTAGGCTGGCAATGCCAATCATTCCTGCCATACCTCGCAAGTTAGAGATGAAGGCACAGCAAGATACGCGTCGTACAGCAATACCTAAGCCGGAGGCGGAGAAAGAAAAGCAATCCCGCAAGGGCACTCCCAAGCATTACCTCTGTGTTACGGGTGACCAAAATCTTAGTCTTGCAAACCATGGAGACGCAACGGACGAGATCTTAGAGCCGAAGAAAGATTCACCAACCTTCACTCAAGAGCTAGCCAAAGGTAACTTGAATGACTCTTCGAAAGCCCCAGGTCCCCTTGCTAATTCTACGTTAGATAGAAATGGAAAACCAGCGGTTCTCATTGAAGATTTTGGCATTGGGAAGCATGGTTTCATGCTACCTCCTCCCTTCTATCCGTCTCACCGTCCGCCTGTATTCTCGCCTGGTGAGCCTTTTGAGCCCGCGGGATCCTCCGATTCACACCTCCCCTTACATGATACGGATTTGCGCAACGAAGGAGAGATTGCAGCAGAACAAGCTGTCTCGAATCTTTCAAGTCCACCAAATCCTCAGTCTTTGTCTTCGACCCTCCATTCCCATCCAATAACCCCCGATGACGTAACACCTTCTCCGACTCAATCGTCATACCAAGGCTATGGACACGTACAATATGTACCTTTCTACCCCAAACCGACTCCGCCCACCGACGCCTCAATATCTCCCACTCATTCTGCATACCCGGAGTTCCGGAATTCTCATTCAATCTCATTCTGTCCCCCTTCCAGTTCGCTTTCTGTTGACACTTCGTCTCCAACCCAATCTTCGTATCAGGGTTACACATATAGCGATGCTTATCCCGGATCTGGGGCATTCCCTCAATCCTACAATAACACTCAGCAACTACCAAGTACTTCTCTACCGTTCAGACATGAGTACGGCTCAGGCATGTCGTACTACAGCCACGTGCCAGCTTTCTCTTCCCTGGGCAGTCATCCACCGCTTACGCCTTCTGCAACACCTCTGAATAGTGCAACCAAAGAGAGTCCCAACAACTTATTGCACTACCAGAACTCAACCGAGTATAGTGCTAGCACTGCGAGTACCGTGCCCCAGGACCTAGAATCTTCACATCGTACCACTTCTGAGAGCACTTTTGGTCTTGAAGATACCTCGTCTTTCTCAAACTCATCCAAGTTTGGTTCGCCGACTGTAGTATTGGATAGAGATTCTGCATTCGAGCTTTGGCGTACGGCGATGCTGGAGAACTTACAGCATGTACCACTTGAAACATTGTCCGATCAACCTTCGTTGTCCAGTTATTTACTTCGGCGTTTCAATAATGATGATACTTACGCCGATTGCTGTTTGCAGGTCACTCACGAATCCCACCGTTTCCAGACTGTGAAATTTTGGCTCCATAGCTTGCTTATTACACAAAGCCCGACGCTGCAAGTTTTGGTGAATACTTCAGCAGTTGCAGCTGACGGCAGGAGGCTTTTATGTCTTGAGGTGCACGACCATTATTCCACCCCTGCAGCAATCAAATTTGCTCTTCGTGTCTGCTATGGCGAGTCACCTCACACTTTTACAGGCTCTACAGCGTTTATGGAACCCTCAAAATCTGCTGCTGATGTATCAATATCTTGGATGGACGAGGCTTTAGCGTTCGCGGCTGTTGGCCAGGTACTACAGCTGAACTCAGTTATAACCAGAGGCATACAGATTGCATCAGGTATTCTAAATTGGGATAATCTTGAAGGGGCAATATGCTTCACTTTGGACCGTGGACTTGATCGGACATCGGATCTCATTTCTCATTCTCAGCCTTCAGTCAAGTCCTCCACTGCAGTGCCTCCCTGCAGTAATCAGGGAACCCCTTCTTCTGCCAACAAGGACTCACCAATTGAACCTACGCCGCTTTCTATATCACCTGACGTACAGGCGAATTTCAACGGTCAAGATGCAATTACAGATGTGTCTAAGGCTCTTCTGTACCAATGTCTTGATTTCATTGTTTCAAACTGCCCAGGCTCCTGGGATTTAGATGCGTTCGCTAGACCGCTGGCGGACAATGGTAGGCTACCCGCAATAGCAGGAAGTCGATCGCCAATGTCTAAGTCCCGGCTCAGTCGAATCCAGTTTGGAGACCACCCATCCGAAATATCTGCGAAATTATGTAATCCGAACACAATGCTATCGACCATCTTACTTTCGATACCATTTACCCTCCTCAAGTATATTCTAGACCATTTTGAAGAATCCATCGCGCGCCGGAACAGCAGATCCATCGTTGCTGAGAGGGAGCGAAGACGCCTGAGAGTGCTGAAGAACGATAGTGTTTCTTCTTGTCAGAAGCAAGCTGCTGTGGAAGTTTGGGCAGAGGCGGGATGGGAAGAGTTCGTGGTTGAGCAAGAAAATTCCAGACTTCTAGTAGCAAGGAAGTGGACAGGATTTTGACGCTTAACAGGTTAAATGAGATACATGTTACGACATTGTGTCAGGATAAGCTGGAGATGCTTTGGCACTGGCAGCAGCGGCGGCCATGGTGGTAGGAATTTCCTTGTATGCGTTGCGAGCGCTGGCGTACGATACAAAAGGGGGCCAATGGAGCGAGAGGGTTGGAACGTACTTAAGCATCTGTCCATATGTCAATTCAGCTAATCAAAAAGTCTAACTTCAATATGCACCTAGGTATTATTCACTTCCACTAGACTTAGGAACATCAGGAAAAATCAATTTGGCACTCGAGGCGACGGAGTATTTAGTCTAACGTAGACTGTGGAGTCGTCGAGACATGTTGAAATCACTATGGAGAAAGCTCACCGTATTCCGTCAGAAGCCAACATAGGAAGTCTGAAATAACTCTCTTTAATCACGATAACCATTCATTCTATTCAATCCCATGGCCTCTCCCTATAACTTGAAACTCCTAAACATACATCACATGGTTCCTTCCTCTTTTTCCATTCACCCCCTGATTGTAACATCCGTTCACTCCTTCCTCTAAGAATCTGGCATCCTCTACATTCACCTACCTCACCGCCCTCTACAAATACATTCTCAATGTCTCATCCTAAGATGTCTAGCTCAATTCCCTAAATATTCTATTCCTGCTCACCTACTTTCTATAGATGTCTACTACTATTGCTTTTGCCAGCGAGGCTTTTACTCCAGCAATGACACGCCGCGGTCACCGTCGTCGTCGTCATCGTCAAAGTCAGGCCAAGTCTTCCGCTGGTCGGGAGATGAGTGAAGATCGGGAGGATGATATGATGGAGGGTGGATGTCGTATAATCAGCCGTGAGTTCTACCTCAGCCGTTTGGATCCCATCCTTTGCTTTTGATTGCAGCTTCATAGCTAACACGAAAGCCGAAACTAGAGAATCGTTTCGCGTTCCTCTCTTCAACAGAACCAGCGCCAGGTTCGCAAACTGAGCAAACTGCCTTCGCGCCGCTGCACTTGGCCTCCACGATTGCCGACAAAAGCCCGAAACTTACCCCTTCCTTTGCTAAGGCATCGATTACGCGACGCAAACTTCGTCCTACGAAGCAGGACGTGCCAGTCTCGCAGGTCGAGCGTACAGTCCCACAATCAGCTTTCACCTTTAGACACAAGACCCTAGATTTCAAATGTCATGCCAAAGTGCCGGCCAACTCAGCGGCACAGCCTCTTCCAGGAACAAATACCGATTCATCCAATCCACACCTCCTCCCACAATTCTTCCCCTCCATTGCTCCGTCAACAGCTGTCGAGCTCTGGAACAATATACCTGCTCCTCCCTCAAGGCCTCCTGACGGCCCAATCACCCCACCGCCAATTCCGTACCCTCCTACCTCCCTCTTGACTCCACCTCCATCTCCTCCTGCGGCAGAACCTGGGGCCGATTCTGGCAAAGAGCCCTTATATCCTGCGAAAGCTTGGCTGGACTCGTACAAAGTGAGTACGGAAAAGGGATGGCCAGAATTAAAGAATGAGCCCATGGCCCCAGCAACAAAAGATAGGAAATCTAGGTTTTTCCCCCATTTGATCCCATTTATGCTATTCGCCGCGCCAGCAAAGACATCCAAGGACAACGCTGGCGACAGAACTGGAATGAAAAGGAAATCAAAAGCATCCCCGCCATCGCCGTTGGACCTCGTGAGTATTTCTTTAGCTAGTCCACTTGATGACGAAAGTCCTCTTCTTGTGCGCGCGGATTCGGGAAATGATGCTCGAGGCGCGAGTAAGACGAAAGCTTCCTGGATTCTATGGGGGAATGACATGTCTCACCTGCGTCTAAAAACCGGTGGTTTCATTGACAGAGACCATTGGGCGATAAAGGACGGGGAAGTGGAGGAGGAGGTGGGTATGGCTGAGGAATATATGAGAGAAATGGGACGGGAAAAGATGCGCGACGTGCATGAGGGGGGGATCGATAGGAGGTGGAGTTTAGGAGAGGAATGGGAGGTCGTCGAGGTTGAGTAGTGGTGATGGATGGCAATTCAAGGGAGTGGAGACAAGGTTTGGGAAGTAGAGAATTTGGTAGTAAGAATTGAATCGACGGGTGAAACTCGTTTACGACAAGAAAGTAAACAGGGCTGAATTGGTTAGGGAGAGGTCATTGAATAGCACTGGATGTTGTGGCCTTTAGAGGTGGATGGCAGGTCCAGGGTTGGAACCGCTTTGAGGTGCTGGATAGTTGGAGTCAGGTTATGGTTTAGGTGTTATGCAATAGCAGTCATAAGATTAAAACAACTTTGGAATTATGTCCTGTTGGGTGAAATTAGGAGAAAGTTGTATGAGGAGGATGTGTGTGGAAAGGAGGCGGTTGAAAAGGGGTTATTGGCGTTGATTGCGGGTTTAATGTACCGAATATTGGAATGGAGATAGGCAGATTTTTAGGATGATGGTTGAACATGGCTAGGATTTCGAGAGGTGCTCAGACACCTGGAAATCAGGCTTGGAAGAGGGTTTCGTTTCCGGTTACCCGAGTTGAAGAGACCTCGATAGCAGACGTCTAAGATGAGAACAAGGTTCTGAACAAAGTACCAAAGGGATGGATAGAGATGTTGAAGGTTCCAGAGGTCAAGTCGCCGTGACCATGCTCTCACAACCTATACCTCAACTACTGAGCAGCAGAAAACAACGACATCGTCTAGGAAGACTAGAAGATCGAGAGGTTCGAAGAAGGCGATGATCAATACCTTACCGTGTCACCCAGTACGCCATCATGCAAAACGCTTAAGATTTCTAAAGTCTCCGTGGAGCCTGGCAGCAATGTTTGCAGGACAATAAATAGATTATCTGAGTACTTTGGCTCAAGCTGCCGTAATTGCGGATCAGGTATGCTTGAAGGCTATCAGAAACCAGATGGGAATGTTATATAGACGTCTCTGAGGATCAAACCCACGGTCCGCCCTCGAGTTTGTGGTAAACAGCATGGATGACGGAAGTTTGGCGCCGCTGTACAAGGCCCGAGCTGGAAACCAACGGGCCAGGTCAGCCTGGGCAAATATGTGTGCCACGGAAGTAGAGAAAGCATTGTGCTAAGATGGTAATACTAATCGGGTGATGAAGATGATGTTAGCGCTAACCCGGTCCAACATGTCACGTGCCGGGAACCTCAAAACTCAATTCTGTACCTTGGATGATGTTTAGTTAACAATAACACTTACTAAGACCTATGCAGTGGTCGCTGACCTCCCTCCGCAGGATCTAGTATCAAAGCAACCAATGCTTGCCTTTCTTAGGCAGCTTTGTCGAAAGAAGATTGAGGAGGAGCTTAGTCAACTATATCATCCGTCGAGGTACTACCCTGTCAAAATTGGAGATACATTTGCGAAGCGATATAATGTCGTGGGGAAACTAGGGTGGGGTCAATTCTCTACCGTTTGGCTTGCAAGGGACACTAAGTAGACCTTCTCTTATTCTTGACATGACGGCTTGGTAACAGCATTCCTAGGGACGAGAGGTGGGTATCGCTCAAAGTCTCTACAAGTAATGTCACCGGAGGTGTGACGAGTGAACGAGATGTCCTTGAGACTCTAAAGATGAGAGATCCAACGCATGATGGATATCATCACGTCCTTGCGTTGCTGGATTCCTTCACTCAAGATGGGCCCAACGGTCAGCACATGTGTCTTGTCTACAAAGCCATGGGGGAGCCAATCCGTCGATTCCAGGCCAGGTTTCCCCAACACAGATTTCCAACACCATTAATGAAGAGAATATCAAAACAATTACTTCTAGGCCTAGATTACACACATTCTTGTGGACTTGTACACACCGGTATATTATCATGATTGAATTATCGTGACAAGAATACTAATCACTGCGTGACAGACATCTCACCCCGAAACGTGCTAACCGAAATTAAAGAAACTTGGATATTCAGTAAATACTTAGATGACGTCCCTTCTGCTCAAGAGGTCAAAAAGCTAGGTCGTCAATCTCCGGTGCCAACAACCTTTATGAAGCCTCCAAAAGATTACAAAAACATCGACATTAGGCTTGCGGATTTCGGCGAAGCTCGACAGGAATCAGAGCAGAACACAGACCAAGTTCAACCCGAGAAGCTGCGTGCGCCAGAAGTGCTCTTACAATTGAAATGGGATTCGAAAATTGATATATGGAGCGTAGCTTGTATAGTAAGACAAAGGAATCACGAACATAAGCTACATCCATCGGTCTAACGTTCTCTAGATATGGGAGTCATTCGAGCAAAGGTTCCTCTTCGGTGGCCGCATACGTCGTACAGATGATTATTCGGTTCGGGGCCATCTGAGCGAGATTGTACACCAGTTAGGCCCTGCACCGCAAGAACTCCTTGCTCGCTCAAAGCATTCATCAATATACTTTAACGAGAATGGTGAGATCTTTTTCAATATGTGTAATACTCGGTCCACTAACACCGTCTGAAAATGTAGGAGAGGTCAGAGGTCTATCACCGCTCTCAGCTCCTCACTTCTGGCAACAGGAAGAAAACCTTGAGGGTAATGAGCAAGCTCTATTCATGGACTTCATCAGGTCGATGTTGAAGTGGCTCCCGGAAGACCGCCCAACAGCTAAGCAAGCCATGCAGCATGAATGGCTCAGAACCTGATCTGTTTGTATTCAAACCCTAGAAATCAACCCCTTAAAATACAGCCGGTATCGACCGAATGACGGTCCAAGGAATTCATGAGGGTTCTCCTGAGCTAGATTCATTGCCTCCGTCTCTTCCCAAGGCTTCTTGCGCCCCTTTATTTTCCTTTTCCGTGAACTTCCATTTCTTCATCAAACCATCCCGGTAGAAGTGGTAGGTCCACAATATTTTCCCCATGCGGTCCAGGCCATAGCCCGTTAGGTGGTCAATATCCTTGCCTGGGTGTAGTGGAGCTCTAGATGTGATGATATTTTATTACTAGACAGCATTAACTCAAGACTGCTCAGGATCCCTCACCTGTGCTGAATCTCAGCAATTCCGTCTGCCATAAGCTCGGATATGTTCTTGTCCACCGCCATGTCCGAGATCTCATCTCCCTCCACTGACCTATGGACTCGATCATTCCATACGATCCTGATTCCTCTTTAGACTCGAGTAAACGGGAATGCTGCTGCCTATACAGCGCTAGTTGTGAACAGTCGGAGCATTATTGAAGGCTGTGATTTTGCTTTTTGATGGCTCGTTATGAGTTCGTCCTGTGAAAGATGCTTAGATAAGGGTGGCTCAAGGTACAGCAACGAGTAAACTCACTTCCAAGATGAGTAATGGTTTCCTGAGTCGAGCGGTTTGAATACTTTACTAATGCGTCAAAGATCGATCTCCGCTGAGTTTTACACATAGGAGACTCACGCCAGTTTGAGCGATATAATTTAGATCGACTGCTGATGTGTAAGAGATAGTCAATGTTCTTGATTTCAGCTGTCTCAGGCGCTCGAAGTCAAGCTAGAAGCAGTATTCACTAATGGGTCATGGAGTGAATGGAATCTCAACCCTGCGGATAGATTGATATGGATCCTATAGCAAGGGTAGCCCATTTCGGAATGGAAGAGATCAAGTTCTGATCGGTTGGATTGATTTTTTGACCGAGCAGCTGAAGTAAACATTCCGATTTATACGGATGACAAGTGTCAGAAAGTAAGTTCTACTCGTTGGCCCACTGTACGTCCTCGACTCTCCGCAAATGAATCTAGGACACGAAGGCAAGACCTCGATCATAAACAAGGTCGGGCGTCTATGCAGTTTTCACGTCCTCCAGGATAGCCCACGAAAACTTTCTCTTCCAGCGATTCCCATCTTGAGTGGACCGTGGTGCTCTTAGCAGGAAGTTCGGATTCGCCTGAAAGTTCGCATAAGGTAATTACAAAAAGGAGTAACAGACCCGACTCACGCGGAATTCTCTCCACCACGTGTCGAATCATGGCTTGAGGAATTGCACAACCATCGGTTTTCTCGGAGTTTTTCTCTCAACCAAAACAACGTAAGAATAAATCAGGAAAGTCCTTGAACTTTTTGAAAAGGAAAGCAAGTTGCTGGAAACCCCATTCTTTTTATTTCAACAAGGGTTTCCTACCGAAACACCGTTGCAGAAATCGACTTTTGTCGAGAGACGTCAAAGCTGATACAACCAACCCACTGCTTGAAACTTTGGGGCATTTGAATATGAACGACATACATTTATGCTTGCAAATCTGCTGTTTTGGTTGCACTTCCCCAGAATCCATGCTATTCCTGACAGACGTTCGTTGATGCTAGAGAGCATCTAACATGTACATACATGCCTTCCGCAGATGTTGTTCTTTATTCAAATCAAAAGTTGAGAACATGGGATTCGCAAAATTTCATAACATACTATCGAGATGTGGGCATGAAATAATCCTATACTACTGGTCTGATAGAGAGATGATAACCGTTTGGTCATTGAATTTGTGGAGTTTGTTTGGTCCCATTATTCATTGAACTCTCTTGATTCCTGGTGTTGGTTTTCATGATTTGTAAAATGTATGGATCATAGCATGGTGGTGCATTACACCAAGAATCGACGGTCCGAAAGCCAAGACAATAGCTCGTACTATCATGACCTCACTATCAATGTGATTTTTAGTGTTGGTCGTAGGCCTTTACGTCTAATAAGTCTTCCTTTGGAAGATTCCATTCATTCTATTTTTTAGCTCTATGTAGAAACCACCAGAGGTTTCTTCTATCATGCATGCTATTTATTCCTAGCTTTGACTCAGCGAGTGACTATGCAAGCACATCATAAACCGCAGACACAGTGGAGCCATCCAAAGGCTCTGGGACTCCGAAAGGGAAAACTCAACTAGCAGCAAGCACGAAAGCAAAGCCGTCCAGGATTACTGAACGGCTGATATTAAGCCCAACGCCAGAGACGCAGCCATGAGAATGTGTGTGTGTGTACCATGATTTGCTTGACGTGAGTCGTTGTCTCGTTACAGTCCTAAAGAGCGGCATTACGTCGAAAACCTTTGCCGCTTCGTGCCGGAACTTGAGCCTTTCGCGTCAGAGCATACCTCGCGCAGACATTCCATGACTGGAACATACAGCGCGCCGCTTCGGATCGCTGTATAAATTTTGGTGACTAACGACCCGATCGTCGCACTGTTTGTGCTTGGATCCATCCATGTTGCATCTGGATTTGATGCCTTCGAAAACGCTGTTTGAAACGGCACCCCAAGCTCTTGGCGCACAAACTTGTACATACGGTTGGATGCAGAACCAAGAAATCCTGTGGGGTCTGGGTTGGCAGCATAAACATCACGGCTAGTACGAAAGGTTTCCAAAGCCAATGCACAACATCTTTCTGTCCATTGCCTCAAAGCTGGAAGAAGGCTCGCGTCGTCCTTGGACGAGTGTAATGCGTGGGCCAGTATTGTCGTCTGCATGGATCCAATCACCTGTGGAAAGCGCTCAGCTGAATCCATAGTCGTGGTTTTGTTCAGCTCTCTTTCGAAGTGTAACCATAAGCCTGCATGAAGACAATCGACATTATGCAGGACCGGTGCAAAAATCTCGTATGTAACGCTTGCCAATACTGGCTCCAGAGCGTCAAGGAATCGAATATGGAAGACCCGTAAATCCAGAGCCTGGCATAGAGTCAAAAGAAAAGCCGCGGATAATTGAGAGAGAACATCGAGAGCCATATGCGTGTAACGTGCCGACACAAGGGCCAGAGAATTGAGAGATTGATTCCCCATCTCCGCGTTCTGCATGTGGGATTGAACGGGGTTTGCCAAAAGACCCAATTCAGCTTGAAGAGCAGCAATGCTAATATCAACGCCTTTCAGTAAGAACGACTGACTAGGCTCATCAGCAGTCAAATTGGGTGGCAAGCCATTATTCAGAGCTGGATTTATTAACTCCGTGCATTGTGCAAACAACATACGTCCAATGGCTTGCATGGCAGAGCGTGCTTTCTCCATTGCAGACGTGACGCTCATGGCTTGGAAATTCCCCCCGTGCAAGACTCTACCCCCTTTGGAGTCAATGATGGGATTGTCGGTTGAGGAATTAATCTCGACGGAGAGCTGCTTGTGTGCCAACATCAAGTCCTCTAATTGTGGGCCGAGCCATTGAGGGGCCGTCCGAGTGGAGTATCGATCTTGACGCAAAGACCCGTCATCAACAGAATGATGATCGCCCGTGGTTATCAGCTTGGATCCCGTAAGGAAGCTCTGGATGTTATGTGAGGCCTCTATTTGACCCACATGTGGTCGAACTGCTGCTAAAAAGGGATCAAAGCTTTCTGCACATCCCCGTAGCGACTCGACACTCATGGAAGTCAAGATCTGAGAGAGTACCGCAAGGCAATGGGCATCATGAAGCGCCAAGGTCCCAATCCCCGCAGATACAGCAGTTCCATTCACAATTGCGAGGCCTTCCTTGGGCGCCAAGCGGAGAGGGGCCAATGACGATTGCGAGAGTGCCACGTCAGCCGTGGTTACCTTTCGCCCCCCTTTGTTGTCGTTGACCCATACTTGGATTCCAGGACTTCCTTCGAGAGCTCCACCAATATAGGAAAGAGGGATGAGATCACCAGATGCAGAAACGCTACCGCGAACGGGAATAACGGGAATTATGTCCTTCCTTAGGAGACCAACCAGATTCTGGATCAGCTCAGGGCGTACGGCCGAGTTTCCACAAGCAAGGGAGTTGCCTCGGACCAACAAGGATGATTTGACCCATGACTCCGGCATGAGGGTAGATGCCATCGGATCCTCGTTTAGTAAAGCCTTTTTGAACTGTGCATTAATTCGGGACGACCGTTGAGATCCATGACTATTGCCATTCATCCCGCCATTGATGAAGCTATTTGTCAAACCGTTGGAAAAACCGTTCGTCGGCTCATGAACATGGCCATTCGTGCTCAAATGGCTCTCCTTAGGCACTGCGAGAACCCCACAATTCAAGAAACTGATCAAGGTGCGTTGAAGCTTGTCGACTTCATCTGTGCGAGTGTCTGCACTACCTCCAAAGCCCGTATTCACACCTTTTCAATAATTCTCAGTCTCATATGCGATTATTGGGCCGTCAGAGGGTACAGACCGTAGATACATTGACCGTGGGCCAAGCAGGACTTGAGAAACTCTGCGCTCTCCTCTACACGAGGCAATATCTTGTCGCTCACCGTTACATGAGCATCGTATCTGCATCCTGCGAATCAGCTTGGCAACCTTACACGATGTGCAGACATGTCGAATATCTTTGCTTCCCTTTCTAAGGACTTACCTGGCAACTGCAACTACGGTAGCAAGATGCAAGGATTTTCCATCAATCGCAAATTCTCGTCCTGGATCGCCAATCAATTCCACGAGTTTGTCCCAATGCCGTAAGACCGTATGCCGATGACTTTCCGTATCAGGGAGCGGAAGTTCGACAATTTCCCACTGCTTCGACATTGGTTCTATTGCCGGCATCGGAGGCGAGACTTTGATGGTTGTGGTGTTCACGGACATGGAAGGCAAAGTAAAGAAGTCAAAGGAATATCCTGCCAGATCTGGCTATTCTTGTACTCTGAAAATCAAAGCGCAAGGTCTACAGTAAAGCCACCCATCGACTTCGTTAGATATGATCAAACCGCCTGAGATTCGGATTCTTCTGGACGTGGCCAAGGGACTTGCCGCAGCGGCGGACAAAGGTGAATTTAGTCGACTCCAAGCCGCGGCGGGGGGCCATCTCTCTCTTTATCGACTCGAGAACAGGATCTCTCTCTTTAGAATATCGGCTCGAGAACAGGAAACGACGAACATCCCCAAACCACGCATACCAAGACACGCCGCCAACCTTGGCTTTACTTCTAGTAAATCAGAACTCCTTAACGTGGTAAAGACCTCTTCCACGATCTCGGCCCATTCGCCCACTCTTACTACCTGGAGACTCTGTACTCTAAAATCCCAGTCCCGTGTCTGTGGTATTAACGAGGTAATCCTACATAACCCTAAGTCGAGGTCGGTTAGGCTATGAGGGTTATAGCAAGGCTTTCGCTAACTGGGCTTAGTTGGCAGTCGCTCGTCTACCGCCGCATATGCGCATAAACTCTACTGCATAATCAATTTCACCATTAACAACAATAAGTGGGTCCTGGAATTTGGCCCACTCAGGCAACCCTCATCATGTCAGAGAGCCAGATAACACCAACAAGCATGCAAGTACTGCCCCCTGACTCCCCCCTCCTGCTTTACACCGTCACACCATCAGCAATCAGTCCCACGAGGCTACATGCACTGTCCGCTTCTCGCAGCATGATCAGCACACCGCCGTGTGAGAGAAAGTATCTATCAAGGTGGACCTATGAAAATCGATCTCCCCCACTATCCAAAACACGACAAATGGCGCTACTGAGAACAACATGATGTTCTCAACTCCGCACTATCCTGGGGTTGGAGGCTTTCTCTTAATTTGCACAAGTTGACTAGGGAAACGGTTTGTTAAACCCGTCAGCATCTACGCCGCAGATGGATGCTATCGAGCTCACCGAACGAGGTAGCGCTTTTACACGTCTACTATCATCCCACGGCCCAGCCAGCAAATCTGGCTTCGTGTCACTCATGGACGAAGCCAAAGGAAATCTCGATCAACCTGCTCCTTCTCCGCCCGAAAAATTGAATGGTGGCTTAACAGCCTGGCTCCAAGTCGTGGGTTCGTTTTGTCTATTCTTCACCAGCTGGTAATGTGTAAGATAAGAGAGGAAGCTTGGTCATTTACTAATGGTTAATCTAGGGGCATCGTGAACACTTTTGGCACCTACCAAACCTACTATGAGCGTGAATTACTATCGCACGTCAGCTCTTCACAGATATCATGGATCGGTTCAATCCAAGCGTTTCTTCTGGTGGTCATCAGCGTTATCACAGGACCTATCTTCGACCGCGGATACTTGCGCACACTGCTCCTCGTAGGAAGTTTCTTTACCGTCTTCGGTCTTATGATGACTAGCATCGCTACGTCGTACTATCAGGTGCTTCTCGCCCAAGGATTCTGTGTGGGTTTAGGAAGTGGATGCCTCTTCGTTCCTAGCCTCGCTGTCGTGGCGACATACTTCACCACTAAACGTGCCTTTGCCACCGGGATCTCAGTGGCCGGAAGCAGTGTAGGTACGCATACGATTTGTTCTTGAATGCCCGCATCGACTAGAGCTGATCCTCGAATTTACAGGAGGTGTTATACTACCTATCACATTCCGAAAACTACTACCAGCCATCGGTTTCGGCTGGGCGACTCGTGTACTAGGCTTCATCTCTTTGGCCTTGCTTTGTGTCGCAGTTCTGGTTCTAAGAACTCGGGTGACGCCTAAGAAATCCCGCTCCTTGCTGCAACTGTCAGCGTTCAGATCGGCACCTTACACCCTCAATAGCCTCGGAATTTTGATAGGCTTTTCGGGTCTTTACTTTCCGATGTTCTACATTCAGAGTTATGCGTTGGCTCGGACGCATGTGTCAAGGGATTATGCATTCTACTTGCTGGCAATCATGAATGGCAGCTCCGCCTTTGGTCGAATCATCCCGAACTTTCTTGCAGACAAAGTAGGACCTTTGAACATGCTCACGCCTTGTACACTGGCAGCCGCAACTCTATGCCTAGGCTGGATTGATATCACGGACACGGCGGGGATTACGGTCTTCAGCATTTTCTACGGCTTCTTTTCCGGAGCCTTTGTGTCCTTGATACCACCAACTATTGTGGAGCTCACACCGGACATGGCTATGGTTGGTACTTGGATGGGCATGAGCCTCTTCATTGGAGCATTCGGCCTGCTGATAGGCAACCCAATCGCTGGAGCTCTTCTCGAGGTTGCGACCAAGAAATTTGGTTCCGCTCAAGGTTTCGCTGGTGGAATGGTTCTTGGAGCAACATTACTATTTGGCGTTGCGCGGTTATTGCGATCGCGGGAACTTAAGACGTGGAAGGTCTGAGTTTCGGAAAGGCTGTGACCGGACAAAACTCAAAACCGCGGGCTCCTTGAACGAAGGACGGAAGTGGAATCATTCCCCCTCCCCGTTGGCGGACACCGTCAACCGGTCATCCCACACGGCCCTCAGCGGATGCTGACGCTCCATAGTGGGCGCCATTCCAGCAAGCAGCCGAAGCAGCCTGACTAGGTATGATGTTGGTCTCCGTCTTGGCGCTCGGGAACCGAGCAGCTGTCATCTGTCACCATGTGCAAACAACCATTGTTCCCACGCGACACGACGATGATTGCATCAATGAGTGCATGTCTTTGTCAACGTCGGACTGGGAGATGTCAGAGTGGGAATACTTCTTGAGCTTGATTTACCGCCTGCAAGAAAATCCATTCATTGATTAAATCGATAGATCCATCAACCCTGTACATCACCCTGTGAGTATGCGAGCACTAGATAAACAAGAAAATAAGGGCGGCGGGAGAATGCTTCGAACCTTGAACTATTGGCTGTCCGGCTGTCTCAGCTCGGATCACTCTGCTTTTGATTGCGCTAGAATCAGATTCAGGGCTCATCTCGAGGCCATCAGCGCATCATGTTAGCGTGGTGGTTGGACCTGTTCCCCTTCGGCTCTACATACCTAATACCCAATCAAACATCTATCCCAACTTGCTTCTTATGTGGGTGGACGGCGCAGTAATATTGGAAACAACCAATTCGCAAAAGCCGGGGCACACAGTGCCGTGCCCGTCAGGTTCCCAGGTTTCCAGCTCCGGCGTCTCCGAGCTTATGTGTTGTGTGCGAAAGCCTTGGTATTTTACGGAAAAGCAGACCCTTACGTGTAATCTTACGCCAAGACGTTTCCGCTGGGATTATCCACTTCTCAATCTTGTGGCTTTCGCTGTTGCGAGACCTTAAGCAAGACCAAGCGGATCGATGACGAGAATGTCTTCCGCGCTATTCAGTGTACACCGACACCAAACTCCAGGCCAGCATATTAGAGAGTATCCTGGTGCAGCAAAACATAGACAGGAGCATGTTTTCCAACTTGACATTAAGCAGTATATCCCCATCGACAACCCCCGGCCTCAGGCTGGAGATGTAACCATCATCGCAGCGCACGGGAATGGCTTTCCAAAGGTAGATTGCTTACTCTGCCTTATCTTTGCGCGGTGTGGCGCCATACTTAGGCCGAATACAGGAAGTTTACGAGCCCTTATGGGATGATCTTCTCATACAATTGAAAAGGAACCATATCAGGATCCGAGGAATCTGGATTACTGATATGTCCCACCAAGGAGCTAGTGGAGTCTTAAATGAGGATATTCAAGGCGACGACCGTGGGCATAGCCCTTGCGTTACAGAATTACAGATACTAACGTTCAAATTAGCATCGTGGGCAGATCACGCCCGAGATTTGCTGTTCATAATCAATCAATTTCGTGACCAAATGCCTCGACCTATTGTGGGTATAGGCCACAGCATGGGCTGCACTTCACTGTAGGGTGGTCGACTGGGAAGATAATCCAGAACAGTATTTGACTACAATGTAGGGTAAATTTGTCCATCATACACCCGCGGCTCCTCTCTACTCTCATTCTCTTTGAGCCGATTATTCAATCTTCCGTCGATCAGGGAATCGTTTATGCTTTCCATTCAGATCAACGTCAAGATCTATGGCCTTCACGTGCCGTAGCGGAAGCCGCCTACCGCAGATCGAAGCTTCACAGCACGTGGGACCCGCGTGTACTCCGTCTATGGCTCAAATATGGCCTTCGATCGACTCCGACGGCCCTTTACCCACCTACCCCATCTCTCCCCAACGGCGCTGTGACCCTCACAACCTCCAAGCATCAAGAGTCATGGACTTATATTCGTCCATATTTTGATCTTCTGCCTCTGGATGGTGTTAAACAGGATCGTGAACGCTATCCCGATGTTGACGCCAAGCTGTTGTCGACTCATCCTTTCTATCGAGCAGAGCCAAGCATCACTCTTTCGACCCTTCCTTTCTTACGTCCTAATGTATTATATGTCTTTTCAAAAGCAAGCCCCACGTCCACATCTGGAATGCAAGACGAGATGATGAAATTGACGGGTATTGGAGTTGGTGGTAGTGGCGGTGTAAAAGAAGCGAAGGTTGAAAGGTTGATTCTCAGTGATCTAGGGCATCTGCTTACCCTCGAGGCACCAGAAAAATGCGCAGCCGTCGCTGCAGACTGGTTGAGTGGATGGCGACAAGAGTATCAAGTAGCGGAAAGCAAAGCGCAAAACGAGACGAGTGGAAAGTCTGAGCGCGGGGGGTTGGTTGTTTCAAAGAAGTGGCAAGCCCACACAAGGAAATGGATGGAGAAATCGTCGCGAGGTGTAAAGGGGAAACTTTGATGTGATTCCACAGTATCTTGTAGCAAAGTAGTGGTTGTCGCGTACGAAGCATATCCTTTAATTAAACTAGGTACTCCGTAGATAGGATGCGAAAACATTGGGGGATTCCGCTGAGAATAATACATAACTAGATAAATTACTACATACAGGCGGCGTAGCGCGAATACGCGCACGCATGAATTCTACTCCCAGAGATTGAAAAAGAATGCTTTATCTTGATATACTAGGATTACATAGTAGTCGGTGTCTGACATACTTGTCCGTGTATCATGTACTATGTAGCCCTGATAGTACGCTGCTAAGGCACGCTTCAAGGTTGGGTTTACCTTAATAGGCCAGGAATGGCTAATGCATGCATCGGCTTGGGCGGGCGGAACGATGTAAGAAGCCATCCATGTCGAGAAAACCAACCACTTCCACAGACCACAACTTCCTACGGAGTACATACATTTCCTTTGGCTGACGGGGGGGAGACGGGTAATCACCATCACCACTACCACTACCACTGCTATGCTGCATGCAGAACTAAAGCATACTACGAGTATCGAATATGTCTAAAGAGTGGGCACACCGAAGCAGGCTTAACTACGTCCGTATGAGCAGAGAAGATCGCTCCTTTTTCCCCTTCCACAGTCCGCACTTGTGCCCGTCGTGCCTCACCACAGAGCTTGTTGGAGATCTCTCACACACAGCGTGTTGAAGGATCAAGACAAGCACGTGGGGCCTTGATCCGCGTTCAATAACCATCAACCTGCATAGCCCTAGAAGCAGGACCCCCATGTGTTGGTGTAACCCTGGGAATCCAATCTATTGTCTATAGTGGTGGGAGTGGCTTTTGGAACAGCTCGCAATTATTACTTTCAACCCCCTAAGAACCTCGAAAGAAACACACTTACTCTACGCTTCTTGCGCCTCCCTCCCCTTCGGCAGAATCGGCCCGCACCGAAAGAAGAACGGAGGAAGATCTTTCAAATCGTGACTGTGCCGCCAAACTGTCAGTAGAGACACTCTGGCGTAATTGGCTTTGAAGATCTGCTGGATGCAACCTCGACTTCTCGAACAACCGTTGTTACCAGTATCGAAGGGAATAAAAGCAGAGGCGATTGTGGTTGAGAGGTAATCTCCAAAGTCTATATTCCTTTGGTTTTAATATATTGTGGCATATTATTGATCCTTAGTGTAGATAAGCCGAACCCTACCAGTTCCAACTCTTCTTCAATCTCCCCATTCAAACTTATGCACAACGCAACTCTGTTCTGACGAACCTTTGATCCTACCGGTGTTGTAAATCAATGGGTACTGCAGCTTCTCCATTTTCTTCAACATGACCTCTCCCGATGGTCTGTCTTACAACCAAAATTTGATCATCGCCATTACGACCCTGGTGTTGATCTTGGCGTATGTCTCCTTTGGTCTCCGACTGTATGCACGCCGAGTCTCGGGAGCAAAGGTTTGGTGGGATGATTATACGATAGCCGCTGGCCTGGTAAGATATCGACGACGCCTTCTGATCTTCTCCGAGCTTGGATTGATCTATAGGCAAAGAAGCTCATGGTTCCCTTAGTTCTTTGCGACCATTCCTTGCATAAGCAATTATGTTGGTATGTACCATCGACTTCTCGCGACGAAGACTGCGTGCTCAATATACTCACTCAATTAGGTCTGCGATATGGATTTGGGTTACACGCCGCCACACTACCCAAGGATGACCCGGAAAAGTATCTGGTTGTGAGTGACCATATCAATCTACCCGAAGGCTCTCATCTTATACGATCAACTAGTGCCTATTCACGCTCTTACTCACATGGATGGTATCTTCAACCCTCATCAAAATCGGAATCCTTCTCTTCTACTGGCGACTCTTCCCCAACAGACACTTCCGCTGGTCGATATGGGCCGTCGGCGCATTCTTCATCGCATGCTTCATCGCCGGCTTCGTCGGTTTCGTCCTGCAGTGCTTCCCCGTCGATAGCTTTTGGATGCCCACCGCGACCAGCCACTGTATAGACAGAAATGAGTTGTATCTTGCAACTGCGACTTTGGGCCTTATAGGCGATGTCATTGTACTGATTCAGCCAATTCCTATCGTGTGGAGATTAAAAGTCGATAGAAGTCGCAGGATAGGGATCATCCTTGTTTTCCTTCTTGGTGGACTGTAAGTCTCATACCTTAGCACTTAGGTGCATGAAAACCAGGCCAAGAAGTGTACAAAAACTGACAACTCTTTCCAGCGTCTGCATCATAAGCATCTGCCGACTTTCCTCCCTAAAAGCCATCAACCCCAAGGACATTACATGTAAGCTCCATCCTCCAATCCCCAAACCATTCCCACCAATTGTAACAACCCCCTTCCCCAGGGTCCAACGTAAGCCCCGGCCTCTGGTCCACCGCCGAAGTCACGATCGGCGTCGTCTCCGCCAATCTCCCCTCAATGCGCCCCCTCTTCACCAAAGTCACCGACAAGGCCGCCCGCTTCCGCACCGCCTACAACAACCGCACCACCGACTCCGTCAACACCGGCAGCTCCGGCCGCCACACTCTGCGCTCCAAAGGCTTCACGCGCATGAACGACAGCGGCGCCCGCAAGGACGCCACCGGCAGCCAAGGCAATGGCTTGACCAGCGTCATCCGCCCCGGCAGGAGCGACAGCGAGAGCTTTGATTTCGAGCTCGGGTTGCCGCTGCATGGGATTGCCGTGAGGACATATGTCGAGCAGCGCGTCGAGGACGCCGATGGGCAGCCGGTGATGGCCGAGGGGGATGCGAAGCTGGCGGTAGCGCCGTGGGTGGAGCCGGTCGCGGACCGGTAACGCGAGGCCTCGCGCGCATCAAGAGTATTCATGAGAGGCCTGGCGAACATAACGATGCGGCGATAGAAGAGATGGCATTTAGACACCTCACGATCTAGGACCTCATCGCTTGCAATCATTTCCCCCCCTTTTTACGCATATACCACCGTTACATTCCCTTTTCGTTATCAGAGCAAGCATTTACAACGTCATTAGACCGGAGCATTTCAGGTTAGGTATTTTGAGCGTTCGAGAAATGCGTCCATATAGAACTCACGAGATTTTTTTGGTTTAAGACGTAAAAGGTAGAAGTTGGAATAAGAAGATCCGGGGCATTTTTCCACTGCGGAAGTGGTGGATTAATGTTCGCACACAACCTCCTATTCTCCAAACCCAATCCAATCCCTCCCCACCATTCTCTTCCGCGAGAAGCGGACGTTCTTTTCAAACTGTCTTTTTCCAAGGGTCAAAATTGCTCGCGTTCTTATCTGATGCTTAGAAGTGGTTCCAGATTTCTTTTAGAAACAGTCTTTCTCAACGAACGACCAACGAAATCCAAGACAAACCCACCAGTCTATACAAGGCATCCACAAGAAAGCCAGGATCCGTCAATCGAAGAAGCCGAAAGCCTAAGCATCGTACTAACACCCCCCCTCCTCGACATTCTCTGCAAGATCTCCATAACCCTTCAATGATACGAATGACGACGAGCAGAATAACAATGGCGGTTATACAAAAATCGCACCGATCAAATCTTTTCGAAGCTTGTAAGTGACATAGCAGGAGGAGGTGCCGCAACCCTCACACGAACTGCCAAATCTGCTTGTGCCCTCAGAGAAGCTTATCACATATACCCCCTTCACCCCACGCCTAAACTATCGCCATTCCCCCTTTCCCCCAACCCCATACCCAAAAGCCCACAACCATCCTCGATACGGAGCAGCAGCAGGTTACGTATGTTCCAGTGCCAACCTATGTGCGCAATTCTGCAGGAGATGAATATGCGAGCGTCTGATGTCTAAACGCTTGAGACGGCTAAGACGGTTGTGGTAATGAAGCCTAAGAGGGTGGTGTAGATATATGCTCGACTTAGAAGAAAGAAAGAAAAGAGGTAGAGAAGACGGAATCCATTTCGGTCTTTGGTCCACTTACTCAATTCACAGATGGAGAAATGGCCTGCTCTATGCTCGGGTAAAAACTGCTTATGTCGCTTATCCGAAATGGAGCAGATGCTTGAAGAAGGAGACCTTGAGGCTCTGGCGCTGCCTAAAATATATTCGATCTAGAGCAATAACTAGAAGAAAGGAAAAGAGAAAAAGAGGCAAACAACGACACCCCTTCAACCCATTCCAACGTACCTACCGGTAGCAACTTCCATCGCACCCAAATCCCCCCATTCACTCACCCACAGCTGACCCTATGAAGCCCCATTCACAAGGCAAGGGAAAGCGCCCTGCTCACAGCGCGGAGCCAAAGTCCCAAAAAGAAGAGCAGGGAAAGCGCAAGAAGACACCCTGTATGCGCAGCCCCAGATCAGCAACGCGTCGAGCAATGAACAGCTAAGACCCGAGCAGGTTAGGTAAACTGACCTTGCATAACCGTTCGCAAGCTAGGGTTCAGCCGATAAGAGAATAGGAAAAGAGTGGAAGCGATGGTGATGGAATAACACGGCAATACGTACCAAACACCAATGAGAGATTAGAACGATAGATAGGAGGCCGCAGCGACGCTGTCAGGTTTCCACCGCTCGATCAGTAGTCGGCGTCGGTTCTTTTTGATTTAAGAAACTGCTCGTGAAAGTCAATACCCGAACAAATGCAAACCGATAAGATCAAACTACTCCATAAGCGGCCAAGAGAATCCAAAAAAAAAAAAGAATCCCAAGTCTTTCTACTTGAACGACTATTCCAGCTCTCCCCTCCCATTCGAGCCGAGAGTGACTCTCATAGCCTGCATGCTGAGGTGCCTCATCTGTGTCCACTCGAAATTTTCCTGGCCATCTCTCAGGCAGTCTGCAGAGCTGGCACTTTGATCTACCAGGGTATGTAGTTGGCGAATCGCCACACCCGTTGTAGCGCTTTCTCAAACCGGGAACAGAGAGGCGGAGTCGGAGATCCTCAGTATCGGCTCACCCGCGCCCGTAAAAGATCGCGTGAAACTTTGGATTTTCGAAGCGTTGAATGTGCTGGCGGGGGACCAATGCTGTGTGGGTAGCTATGGAAATCCCGAGAACATCCCTGCTATCATCTGCTCTGTGGACGGTACGATGACGATGACTTGTTGTAACGAGTAATGCCCCACCTTCCTAAACCCTCTCGCGCTCTTTCCTCTGCTCCTCCGTCCGGAACAGGAACTTTGAACAAAAAACATCGGGGCTTTCTCTCAAGGGGAACGAGACGAGGGAATACGACGGTAGCAAAGACCGTCTGAATGTGATTTGGTAGGCTGGATAGGCCGGGGTTATAGCTCTGCTCAACAATCGACTGGGAACGGTGGGGGTAAGAAAAGGGTTGGATGTGCGAAAAAGGGGTGCGTGCGTGCGGGAAGAGGGAGTTTTTCGGTCGAGTAGGTAGCAGAGCAGAAATGCTGACGCGGCACTTTGGTCGATATATAGAAACCTCGAAGGGGGTGGCGAGCATCAACGGGGAGCCTGCCGATTTACCCCCCTGTATCGCAAAAAACGGAGAAAAAGGAACCACACAGCCAGCCGCAGTCTTTTTTAACCCACAACACTCACATCCAATACCCAATCCACTCCAATCTACCCCAACCCTTGTCGTCCCGGGGACTTCAAAATTTCCTGTAAACCACATCAGCGCCCTCACACTCGCTTCAAACCCCAAATGCCAGACACGGATCGTAGCTCTAGGTTTTTGATGGCTTGCAATGTCGGTAGCTTATTATCGCGCTTGAACTTTTTTGCTAGGACGTGGGAGATATGTAGGAATGCAATGAGTGCATTGGTGTTGCTCGGATGGTTTACTGTAGTGCGATTCGAACACAGTGATACCGAGAGAGATTTTTTTTTCTTTCGGTTTGGGACGAAAGGTTAGGAACCTGCGGATGAACGAGGACTGGTTGTTTGTTGTTAGTTACTGGTGTAGGCTGATAGAAAGGGGATAAGAAGAGAGACTACTTGGCTTCGAAGAACTCGACAAATCTCTTGGAAGGACGTGAGATCTCTAAAAGTCGATCAAATTGCTGGTATCTAAAGAAAGCTCAACGAGGTGGAGGGGTCTCCAATTATATAGTATAAAGCCTTCGCGCCACGGCCAACACCGCCACGAATCAAAATAATCAAGATTACCCATAATAGTGGTACAGACTGTCCGTCCCAAAACAATGCCCCCCAAACCCAAAATGCTAGATGTGATTCTCTACACGATCCCATATATCTATGCAAAATTCGAGTACATCTAATGTGGGGATTTGTATCCCGTGGCGACGTTGCAGTTGGCATCACCACAAAAACTGACCAGTACCGGGCCTGGGAGGAAAGTCTTGACCGGGAGTGACTTTGATAAGCTCCTGCCACTGAAATCCAGTGCCTCCGCGTAGACGTAGGGGGCGAAGCTTGGTGCCTTCCACATTGTTTCGAAACCACTCTTTGCAGCGGTCGGCTGCGCGGTGTAGGTACCATTCTTCGAGTTGGCGGTCCAGAACCTCCATTGCGTGACTTGGGTCGCGCCGTTCCAACTAACATAAATATGGGTGTTGGAACCGTTGGTTTTGGCGTAACTCCAAACAGCGGGCTTGTCAATTGGGGTGGAAGTCCAATCGTATTTGAAGGCGCGATAATTCCCGATCCCGTGGGTTCCAAGGTTGGCGTACCAGACTGCGTTGCCATCTTTGGTATGTTCAGACATCGAAGGGATGACTCCCCATCCGACTAATGCATTTCCGCTGGGAAGGACCTGCATGCTACCTTGGCTGGCTGAAGAAAGACCTGTCCCGGGGGCGAAGTACTGTTTGAGGATGGTGGCAGTCTTGGTTGAAGTGTCTACCGAAATAATCATACCGGATGATTGGGGTATAGACTGGTTGAATCCGTCGGAGCCGTTGTCAAATATAGAAAGGGTAGTCGTAGTGTTGGTCTCGCCATGGAACCGAACATGATGTTGGAAGGCAAAGTTGAAACCTTTGAGGGCAAAGTCTGAATATTTGCCACCCAGTCTCCATTTGATGGATCCATCCTTGCCCGAGATTCTAAAGATGGTGCCTGTTGCTCGAGAAGAAACGAGGTAATCTCCGTTGGCGCATTTGTCAATGGCATTGATGTGGCTGTGGAATGATCAATATTAGGATCTCTGTCGAAAGCCTACAAAGAAACTCACAAGTAATCCCATGCTGTTGTGTAGGTGAGTCCGTTGCCCGAAACATCGGTAGAACTCAACTGGCTGTAGCTGTCATTTGGAGACACGTGATCCAGAGCATTCCACTCAAACAAGACTGCTCCAGTGGTAATGTCGATCTCCTGGAACATCCCCTGAATAACCCAGCCCATTCCTCCTTGGACTCCATAGGAGCTAAGATCATATTGTACTTGATCATAAATTGTCAAGATAGCCGACTTGCCGTCTGGCAAGACATTGAATTCGTGCAAGTCAGAGGATGTGCGCCCATTGCCTGCTTCTACCGTCTTGTAGGTTCTATAGGATTGGTCGAGGATGAGACCGTGTCCATGTCCGTAACCACTTGCAAGGTTGATGTTGTTTACCGACAGATGGGGCGAGCCGTTAACATTCACAACGTTGAAACCCATCGAGGTACCAGCACCGCCGTTACCGAAGCCGCTCCAGACGAGGTCCTATGATAATCAGAACAGAGCTCGACTACTTCAAAAAGGGCAAAGCTTACACCATTAGTGGCATAGATGTATGGGCCTGACTGGTCGGTCCAGTATGGGCAGATGAAAATATATCCCGGCGTGACATAGCTAGCGTTGTTGATCGTAACGTTCAAGATCGGAGCCATTAAGTCTGGTCTCTGCAAAATGCCGAAGCTCGGTCAGTGTTATGCAATTAGGGAATCTGCGAGAAGCAACTGACCGACATATAGATGTGTTCCGGATTGGTCACATTGTTGATATTGGTTGTAACTCGTTCCCACGGGCCCTAGATAAGTCACCAATCCGATCAGTTCTGTGGTCCAATAGGTCTCTCGGATAGACTTACAACAATATGCCCTTGCTGAATGGTATTGGTTTGTGAGATTGAATTATCCTGGGCCAAGACTGAGCCCGCAGTAAGAATTGCTGCGCATAACACGCGATGCAACGCGGTAGACATTAGAGAAATCATCTTTCTATATCCAGTAACAGCCTATTCGATATATTCCAAACAGAAAAAGAATGTGGTGGTTGTAAACGAGCGAAAAACCAACAGTTTTTAAAGAATGAATCCTACCACACTGAAAGAGACCGTGAAAATAACCCGAGGACGATAACGATTCAGCAAAGAAGGTCAGCTGGGTTCTTATATCTAATCCTCCTGACGGTCGCACATGTTGGATACGTACCACCGCCTTCTACATTCGAGTGTAGAGAGATCGGTCCATGAGATAAACGGCCCCAAAGCCCCCACAATAGGTCAAGCTTCGTTTTGCTTCGGTCGGAGCCTGTGCCAAGACAAGTAGGAGGAGCCAATTCGCCTGTGCTAGGTTGAACCATTGGCCCCCGTTCAATCGTATCACGAATCGTCTAGAGATTGCGGTGCCTGGCTAGGTGCTCCGCTTGGATAGATTGTGTTACGACGAGCTGCTGCGAATAGGCGAGGCGATGTTGGGGTCAGTTCTCAGATTATATTCGAAGAAGGCTAACTGTCTCCGTGCCTTGCATATACTATGGTACGTAGTAAGGTAGGTAGGTAGTGTAGAAGCTGTGCGGCTGATCTTTCCTAGATTCTTCGGCGCCTCCCAATTTGATGGTAGGTCCGCTGTGATAGCGAGGGCAAAAGCCAACCAAAAGGGGTAAAGTAGGGCTGTTTCTGAACTAGGGAAGAGATAAGCGGAAGGACTGACGCAAGGGCTACTAAGACTGGTCACGCGTTTGAGTGTGGACCAGATACAAACAGCTGTTATTTGCATTAGGCGCCAAGGACTTTGGCCCAGCACTCGTGTGGTTCATTGCGCGAAGGTACATACAACAGAGGCGCAGAAGAGGTCAGTAGGTACTTGCGATAGTATTCTGTGAGACTGTGTTGGGTTCTCTGTCGCACGAAAATCGAACATCTGATGGATTCGAGACCAAGATTCGGATGGTCCAGGTTCCACAGCAGAATCAATTGATCAGATCAGGGCAGATCTTGAACGCTGAATAAGCGCATCCATTATAATATGACCTAAGGGCCTGGACACCTCTTGGAGGATTAGGCACCACAGGTGCCAGCATCAAACTCTCCGGCGAGCATTTTCGAACACGAGCAGCCCCACAAGCCATGCGATCACACATCCAGCTCGTGTACCTCCTTCTCTCCTTCATTTCCTTGTCATCACTCACCTCAGCTGCCTGTGAGTCCTACTTCGTCATACCCGTCCTCCTCCTCATCTGCTTTACTAATTCCCCGGCCCCCAAAATCTAGCCCCCACATCCTTCTGCAAATGCGTCTGCTTCACCAACAGTACCATCATCGCCCTCGACCCTCCCGCGTCCTCCCCCACATCTCCGGCCTTTAGGAGCGCACTCTTCGCTTCCAGAGCCGATGGGGCGAATAGCGATGCCGGGTTAGACGACGACGGTAGGGATAGGAAAGAATACAGGGCTGGGAACTGCAATGACTGCAATCGACAGTTCTGTCTAGACTACAATTTGCCGATATGTAAAGGGGCCAGGGTGGAGGATGTGTTTACCACCTGTTTTCGTACGTCCAATCTACTTAAGAGAGATTGGGTTTCAGGAGACGGGACTAACGAACCACTGTAGAGAGAGACTCGAGAAAAGATGGGGCGGTTGTGTTCATATTTATATTCGCAACGGTCGGGCTTCTAGGCTGGGCGGCAGTCAAGCCACGGGTAGGGAATTGGATTGAGGTGAGTGCTATTGGGGGAGCGCATTCTTCGTACAAAGACTAACAAAAGATCTGGGCAGAGCGCGAGGGAACGGAGAAGTTACATACCACTACCGAATCAGGCAGACAGTTGACGAATTGATGTGATTTGGAAAGCATGTTCCTCCTTTGTTGGCAACGATTGCTTGATACTTCAGCGTAGGAGCTTGGCGTTGAAACACAGGGTGCTTTCTCGGACGCTTTGGACGGTTATTAGCATGCCACTGTTTGGGATTCGGCGACGTGGTCCTAAGGGAGCGGTCATGCCCCGACCAACCAGATAACTGAAAGACAAGATCATGATTTTCAGGATGGGTATGAAGGATTTCACGTTCGATATATCCGTTCATCCATCGTCATTGCTGCTCTAGACTGAGTAACAGATGCAAGCAACCAAGTCTTGTGGATCCACTTGGCATCTATCACGTATTCTTGTTCGATCCATGGCACACACCAACCTCCTTTCCCCATTCCCTTGATCAACCACCACCACCCTCGATCCATCATCATCCTCCCCCATCTCCCTGACCCTTATCTAAACATCACCCCTCCCCTTCTTGCTGACTTTCTCATGAGCAGCACCCTCCAGGGGCCCCTCAGGGTTGCTCGGCAGCGCATTCAGCTTCTGATCATCGCTGACCTCCTTGGCGTGCGTGTCACTGGGAGCGGCATCGATCTTGCCGGACTCCGGTTGACCGATCTGAGCGTCGGATTGCTTCTCTGGCTCTGGGGATTGGCGGCCGGCGTTGGGGGCGGACATGGTCGGTTTGGTTTGGATTTTGTTGGGTTGTGGCAGTGAGGCTTTGTTTGGGTTTCTGCAGATGGTTAGCCGAGACTTCTCGGGATTTGCTCGGACGGTTTTGGAGCATGAAGAGTTGTAGCTGGGAGACGAGGGATTTGTTGGGGGTACATCGAGGTCGATGGCCTAAGTTGGGGAAAATGGCAAGAATTACTTACTCGACTGTAATAGTTGGATCTGTAAGCTGAGAGGCTTGGGGGTACTGTGGGTGTAACGGACGTTACTGATGTTGGGAGCAAAAAGTGGTTAGGAGGGGTGAGCAGCTTAAAGTTATAGCCCCACCAAGTACGTCACAGTCGGATTTTCAGAGGAGCGGAAGTTCAATAATATATTCGCGCAGCGCCTGGTGAGTTTAACCATGCATTCTTACATCCAGATGTTAATTGAATGGCTAGGACTAATTACTGTGCAAACATCGGGCTTTTGCGCCTAATGTATATTACAAACCATCTAAAGCAGTCGGGTTGCTGAAGCACTGGATTGTGATCTAGAACGATTATGAGCATCCTTCTCTTTCGAAATCCTGGGTGGGTTAAGACGACTGGTGTTGCATTGCTGTGCACTGTTGAGATATGAGAGCTAGCGCTCGGTTATTTGTATGGAGATCGGACTGGACCTGTAGTGATCGATATCCGGATGCATTTGCATGACGAGTATCTTGCGCCTGCATACCTTATGGCAAGACCTTTGGGCCATCGAAAGATAGCTCCAGTCAAGTAGTATATCCGGTGACCAGCCTTAGGCATGCAAGCCATGTCCAGTAACTGGCAACCCACGCTCCCGTAGCTCTTTCTCGATGATCTTCCACCTGCCAAGTTCCTTCTCCTTATCAATGGGTGTGTACCTTCGATCCATTATCTGCAGGTTCGGGAGAGTCTGGAGCTTGTCACTGAGCTTGAGCGTCTCGGCTAGCTTCTTAGGTTTTGGCTTCTTAATCAGATGCCCCAGTAGCCCATTTGCAGATTTTATGCCATCAATCTCCGGGTCTGGGATGCGAATGCCCGTAAGCTGCATGGCACGCTTCAGCACCTATACGAGTGTCAGCCACTGGATCATCCCTAGGGAGCGAAAGTACATGCTGCGAATTTTAGAGTTGGGTCATCCAGAGGTATGCTAGACCAGCTTTGATCCTGGGATGCAGCATCCAGCAAAGAAACTTCTTTTCTTCCCATTATAGAATCTGGTCCAACCTCCGATGTCTGCAACGGATCGGATTCCACCATAGCAGCATTCATGTTGTTGTTTGCCTGTTCTTCGTCTTGCTTCATTTTTTCCTGCACATCCTCTTCGGAATAGACTTCCATATTCTGTTCCGGCGCAACTCTTGAAGTAGACTCTAGGACTTCCTCTCGTAGTCGCTCATTGACAAAGTTGAGCTTAACATTCCTACTGGTATCTTGTGAAAAGCTTACGCCACTCAACTCCGGAAGATCATCTTCCCAACTTGATGTGATCACAACGGGCATTTTCGCTTCCCGGAGCGCGTAAGTCTCGACCAAGGCCCGATGAACAGCTGCTGAGACTTCTTCCCGGGTTTTCAATTTGGAAGGCGCCATAAAACTATGCTTAGCCTTCAGTATACATAGAGTAATAGATGGTCAGCAAAACCGACCATTGGAATGGAGGCATTTGATGTGAAGGTGGAAGAAGCGCGAGATCCGCGATTGATGTTGCAGGTATATAGTCTGAACCCAGATCGCGATCTCTTGGCATCAATGGTTTGGCTTTCGTGTCTGGAATGACCTCTCCAGAACTTGCTTCATCTGCCTCTTCAAGATCCAACTGGCTCTTGCCACCGTATGGGTCTTTTTGCCCGGGAGGTTCTGATGTGCCCCAGATCCTTTTCCTAAGCCCCTCCGTGAAATCGCTGCTGGCATTCCGCTTGGCGGTGTATGTCGTTATCGCTGATGGATGAGGCCAATGACCAGTTACAGACGCTCGCTGCCGGCATTGAAGACATACAAAGCCGGATCGAGACGCGATTTGACCTGGTCTTTGCGCATTCGCTGCACTGATACGTACGGCTGATCTCATAGTGGTCTGTGGGTGGTCTGTCGTGCTCTTGAAGTATTTCGAAAATGGAACACAAGAACAGGGCTGTGGCGCTAGTCGTTTATCTACTAGCATACTTTAGGAATCGGTAAGGTAGGTAGGGAAGTATCTCTGGCACTTGAGCAGACCGAACTTGCTACTCTCTCATGAGTTTGAGAAGGCTCAACTACTATCACGTATTCCAGTCATGTACAATGGTGGACAATAACTCGTGATTCTCATTCAATCTTATCCGCATGCCAGTCATTGCCACGCTGAATCACAATACGGGATATCCGTGCTTTACCGTGGTAAAGGATTCCCGTCAACTACTGGCACTCCCTTTAGAACTTCTCTCCAAGTGGTGCTACACCCGAAGAGGCGGCAACATCAGCGGCCGGTCCTGTCGCCGACTTTTCCCCACTTAAACCACTCTTCGAGCACCCACTGCAAGCACATTTTCCCTCCGCACAGGGACAATTCCCTGTATCTCCACCACAATTGCAGGTCGTCTTCTCTGTGTCAGGCACTTGCTGCATTGACTTCTCGTTCTCCGCCATGGTATTGCCGCTGCCGCTGCTCTTCCCACCCTTCATGTCGGCCAACCGCCTAGCTTCGGCGTGTATGTCCCTCACCTGCTTGTCACTCTGTGTGTAGAAGCTTACCAGCTTCTGGCCCGTCGGAGTGCCAAGGGCCTTCTCGAAGTAGGAGTTCAGGCCTCTCCACGTAGTGTTAGCCTTGTCTGTGATCCCGTAGCTTGCATCCAGGCCCTTCGCACGATCCGTTGCCTTGTACTTGCTGTCAAATTGTTGAAGGGCGTTGGTGAAGCGAGTGGAGACCCCGTGCTTGTTGTCAAGAGAGATGGCGCGCTGGATGGCATTATCGCTGATCACGTAGCCGTGGGCCAAGTACTCGGCAACAATGCGAGAACGTGGCTTGTCTTCCTGAGAGATATCGTGTACATCGCGGGAGGAATCGTCAGCAGCTGCGTGAGAGCCAGCAATGTCATCGAGACCAGCGGCGCTTGAGACTTGGACTTGCGAACTACCAAGTTGGGTGTTATCAAGAAGGAGGGCTGTCTTTGCGGCCCTGGAGGAATATGAGTACGGATCAAATCAGATCTATTCGACACTAGCTCACGTCTCTTTCTCGAAAGTGACTGTTGCGCTCTTCGGGCTGTCTGCAGCTTCGGACGCAGGCGTGACAGAGAGGGAGGTGATCTTTCCGCTACCTAAAGTTAGAAATATTCGTTTTGAGTAGGAGGTTTAAGACACACCAAAAGCTGAAGAAGTCTCTCACTTCTTTCTCGCTTGTTTCGTGGCCAATGTTTTTAACCTGTTGGGTGCACGGTCAGAGATCGAACTTGCGTATATGGAAAGGCCACACTTACATGGACGACAGTTGACGACATGATGATGGACTTTAGGGTATGGTAGGTTCAGGGTTGTATTTGGAAAGCGAGTTGAGGGATGTGGGTAGGGTTCTTTGTTGTGAGAGGAATAAGTGGCAGAGAAATGGGTAGTAGAGGAGGGGAGGGGTATGCCCGGCTGGGACCCTGGAGGTTGACCACAATCACAATGGAGTACCTACTCGTACGTCAGCAAATGTGGCTGCGTGAATTCCACGTGATCATCCACTCTATATACGAGTAAAAGCATTATTATTCGTGATTCCATGCGCAGCTGGTACTCTACATGAATCCAGAATCCGATCTCCTTCCACTTCAAGATATCATCCCACAACCAAGTTCTTGCTCGTCGGCACGGTAGAACAATTCCTTGAGGCTCACCATCACCTGCAAAGTACAATCACCCAACACAATGGAGACACAGTTCGCAGGCGCAAGTGTGTGTCGATAGACTGTTGGTCTCGTATTTCTTCCGCGTCTTGTTATCCCCAAGTATCTCACCAGCGTGGTTGATGACTCGAGTGATTATGTTGGCACTGTAGTGATCGATGCCGTATCGCGTGGCTTTGTCTGGATGCCATGTTTGAACAAGTGCGGCGAATTTCTCTATTCTATCACGATCCACGCCAAGAGCCCCGTGAAGATCCGGGAATTCTAGCCAGGAAAAGGCATTGGGAGGGAAACTGTACGAGAGCCCCACCAAATCTCGTGGCGAATCTCCAAAAAGTGCAAAATAAGAACCAGATTTATAAAATCAACCCCACTGCCCCCCCCAGTGCTTCATATGTAGCCTATCTAGTGCCTCTTATGCGACTTACTGAACAGATCACATATACTACATATAAAGCACTGAATAGGTCATATGAAGCACTGGGATAGGCCACATAAGAGGCACTGGATGTTGGAGACAGATGGTAATCTCCGCCTTCATAGGGCTGATAGGGCTGGGGCCCGCTAGTAGAGTTTTCACCTGCTCGCTCCTAGATAGGCTTCTAACAGCAATAACCTACATACCAAAATGCCCCATATGACCTTGTCCTCCAACACTGGATATACTACACATGGAGCACTGGATATACTACATATGAAGCGTTGAATATACCACATATGAAGCATTGGATATACTACATATGGAGCACTGGATATACCACATAAGAGGCACTGGATATACCACATATGAAGCATTGGATATACTACATATGGAGCACTGGATATACCACATAAGAGGCACTGGATATACCACATATGAAGCATTGGATATACTACATATGGAGCACTGGATATACCACATAAGAGGCACTGGATATACCACATATGGAGCACTGGATACTACATATGGAGCACTGAATATACTACATATAGAGCATTGGATAGGCCACATATGGAGCATTTAGTAGGTAACGTGTGAAGCGTGTATAAAGCACTGTATGAGACATCTATGAAGCTCTACATGACATTCAGATCATGTACGAAGTGCAGTGTAACTGATTCTACTGATTTCTACGAATTCTGCACTATTTGGAGATTTACACTCAATTTTTGATGGGTCTCTCGGCAAATCTTAAAAAACGGCACAGGTTTCGCAATCAACGATAGAACAGAAATCTTCTTACCATTGTCGATCGCGTACGTCGTATTTTGTTCAGGTGTTAACCGACGCTTTGGTTCTGCATCATATTTGTTGGTCCACGAATTATAGTGTATCTGCATTAGGACCAATACAACAGAAAAGGCGGTCGCGACCATCATAACCCTTAGTGAAAAGTCTACCACGAGGGTATCTACGATGCTGGTGCGCTTTGTCGAAGGTAGGTGGGAGCGCGACTTGGGCGTAGCAGTCCGAATTCGCTCGCTCTCGGCCGCCACCAAGCGGTTGATCAGTTGTTGCTTGGTTCTAAGTCCAGGGAACGGAATGCCTTGGCGACGAAGACGTGCTTTGAGCTGTGTCACCCTCAACTGATCATATAAGACATTCATGCGCGCCGCAATAGTCATAATTATGTGAGGTCCGATAACATCAGATTTGATTCTCTAACCTTCGCAATGCCGACCTTCCTAGACGTGCGTGTCGAATTGGCATGAGCATGTTCTTTGTCTGCATCTCTGCAAGCGGTAAGGCGAGAGAAGCGAGGCTTTGAAAGAGAAACAGAAGTGTATCATCATAGATATGAACTCAAACCGTTTCCGTCGATGTTTGTATGTCTTACGAGATAGCAAATGATTGAAGAGGAGCTGCGAGACGTCGACGCGGACTAGGTAAAACCGAAACGAAGCTTTTGAAGATAAACGAGAGTGAAAGCAAAGAAGGAAAAGGGACCCCCCTCAACCCAACCCGAACCCGGAACCCGACTTGGGTTGGGTTGGGCAACCCGGACCCGACGGCAGGCCTACTTAGGGTTAGGGCCAGCCTCATATGTCTCTGGGCTCTCAGGGCCCTCAGGGCAAAATATTTTAGGTTGATGAATGAATTCTAAAACTTGTTGAAGATTTCATTGATAGTCTTTGCTTCATAGAGCTGAGCCCATCTGCAGAGTTTTCACCTTCGTCTTTCTATCGTTGATAGCGAAATCTGTGTCGTTTCCCTGAATCTGCAGAGAGCCTCATCAAAATTAGTAGTGGTTCTCAATAAAGTAAAAAATTCATACAGATCAGTAAAATCACTAAATTCAATCTCACTGGCATCTTATGTCAGGTACTGAACACAGAAGGGTTTCGTACGTTGATTTCTAGAAACTAGAATCATGGTACAAGACGTTGCACGAAGAGAAAAGAAAGAGAAAGCTGAACATCGACGATTCGAGAAGGTCAGCCCCGGGCGCTATCGACGGGCAATTAAGCTCACCTGAATAAGGAAATCGCTCTTACTGTTGTACGAAGACGAGTAAGTAAACAGGATAAAGAAGGACACAAGATGTGACAGAAAGTTGCATCGAGACTTTCTAGACCTATGCACACGATCGTCTTGAACCACGATGAGAAGACTCGATCCTGAAGGATATAAACAAGTACCTGCATTCAGCCACTCTCAGGTGGTACGTCGATCGCGGTGTTACTTATCGTCGTGGGTATCTGTCTCATGGAGTAAGTATAATCCTTTTCCTAAGTTCACTAAATGCCTTTTACTCTTGCTGACGTTTTCAAAAGCCCCCTGGACTGGCAAATCCAGTTTTGCCTGGGCCATCGCTGGCGTCTTCGGCTTTGATATTTATTGCATTTCGCTTGCGGATCGAACTCTTACAGAAGAACACTTGGGGATAATGTTCAGTTCACTGCCCCGACGCTGTGTAGTTCTGCTTGAAGATATCGACAGCGCCGGCCTGAATAAACGCCAAGAAGAAGGCGAAAACTACGCCAAACCAGCCGACGACGCGGCCACGAAAATTGGTGCCGAAAAAGTCGAACCGGAAGCCCTGATTGAATTCGATCAAGGAAATCTAATGCTGACCACGCAAAAGAGACTCGTGGCGGGTCTCACATGGATCTTTTCCGAGGGTTGACATTGACTGATACTTTCTGCCCCCGACCACAGTGTGTTTCAGGCAACTCTGAGTCTAGGCTTCTAGAACGCATCGTTGCTGCGCTTATTCAATGATGGCATTCCTCCGACTTGGCGAAGATGCAGTGGCACACATGATTCAATAATTGACTGAGCGGTCTTCCTTGGCTTTCTTCTATTGTTGCAACTGGGGGTAATCGCTCCCAGTCTCATAATACTCGTGAAAATTATGCGCCCTGATAGTCCCCTGTAGAAGCCACTTCAAACACAACCCGACAATACTTACGGAATACTGTTCTTGAATCTATAATTCATGTGAATTTTATCTGCCTTACACTACCCCGAAGCCTAGTGTCGATATCATTCCCACTCAATAGAGCACAAGTAAAAGCAGAGGCAACTGCAAATCGGCAAGGTGAGATTGTTTCATTCCATCTTCAAAGCCAGTTTGCCCAACAACGCACGTCTTCCTCAAAATGCCAAATTAAGGCTACTCGCTCACTGGTCGATAAGGACCTGCTGCAATCAGTAATGAACTACTGAGACATAAGTTTTGCATACCTTCGGGCTTAGTCCTTGTTGATTTTTCGTTTGCTTCGTCGTAATAATAGGACCCGTGTTCATCTTTGAATTCACGGTAAAAGGTGCTTTCACGCGTTTCTTTGTTGTACTAGTATGTTTGCCCCTTGTCGTTCGTAGTAGAATCCCATTCCCCTTCCTCGTCATCCTCATCATCATCGTCATCGTCGCCAGCCTTTGCCTCTGTGACAGATGTGGCTGTAGCAGAGCTAGCTACGCTACTTCCAGAGGGATTGGCTGAGATGGCTGGAGGAGAGCCGGCCAAGGTGGCCCCGCGAGGGAGCTTCGCCTCATTTCTGTTAGAGCCGACTTGGCGGTAACGGGTTCGATCCTTGCTGTCGGTCACTGTCTGCCAAGTTCCGAGAACTGGATACCATTCTTGGACAGAATTATCGGATGCCGCAAGAAGATGAATAAAGAACAAACCCAAATTGATGGATAAAGAATCTGACCCTGAGCTTCCCCAAGGAACAACCGCATAATCCAGAGGCTGCTCATTGATGTCAGGATTTCCCGCATCAGTGTAGGGAGAACCGGAAGAGTCTATCGACATAGTGGAGGTCCCAGAGATTACAGAGGTTATGGATGTAACCCGACCGTGGGTTGGCTGAGAAGGCTGAGCGTATTGACGTTGTGGTCGATTGATGGAGAGAGGTCTAGCGGGCTCTTCAGATTTTGTCCTACGGAAGAAAAACGCTTCGGCATCGGTGATGATATATCCATATCTGGAATTAACCTTGGTGCAACAGAGCAATGCTTGACGCAAGGGCTTACGAAATTCCTCTTGGTAGCCTCTGACGGTTGAATCTTTCATGGTGCTCGTCCACTTCTTGGATTGTTTTGTATCACCAGGAACCCGATTCACATACGGCGGGCCCTGGGAGTGTACAGTACCAGCCCAATCAGGGCGGAGTCGTCTATCCTCTTCAACGCTAGACAGAGATCCCCAAGACCAGGAGATGGGGAGTTGGAGTCCACGGTCTTTAAGTCGAGCTGCAGCCACTTGCAGGGCGCAGTCAACTTTCACATGGTTATGCTTCAATAGAATAGCGTCCACGCAAGATTCGTCTGTTAAATTGCGGAAATGTTCCGGAATTGGAGATGGCTGATATAGTCGATCAGGTGAAGTGGCTACTTGAAGAACGTCCCCAAAACAGTCCAAAATCTTCCCAAGGGTAAAATCAGTCCATGGTCGCACACCTTCGATATCGTGACTACCCACGGCCAAAGTGTTTGGCCCAGTTTTCAGATTGGTGCGATTCAATTCGACGTTCGGTCGAGTAAGGTAGCTGAGCAGCGTTGTAGTAGGAGGCATGATGAGCGTGAGTTCGACATTGTTGATTTATCTTCAATTATCGTCCTCAATTTATAGATAATAAACAAATAACACTGGACCAACTTTCATTTCCCCTTGATTATCTTAGACACTGTACCATCCTCGACACCGTACCACCGTTGACACCGTACTCGTACCATCTTTACACACGTGGCCGCTTCTGTACTAGAACTAGTACATTTTCTCATTCGTTATCTGTGAAGTCTTTATTTTAAAGACGCTCCACGAAATTTGAAACATCAATGGCCTTGACCGAAGCCGTAGCTGAAGAATTCAGCGCTTTATGGCTCAAACCTTTTCCATCGAACAATTCGAAGATTCGGGTTGTGGGGTATCTTGGGGGTGGAGCTGCTTGTTACGATCCTAGCTACGCACCTATGTTGGTAGCTATGTTGATGACTATGTTGATGGCTATGTTCCTGGCTATCGCCGGTCGCTCGTCACTAGGCTATCGAGTTGTTCCGAAGCCAACCCTATTCAGGGTTAGCTTATGTTCTCCTGAGCCATATAGATAGCCGGTCCTTCCCTCCTAGATACTTTCCTTCCTTAGCATTTATATACTCGTTACATTACACCCATATGACTCGCTCTATGCTGGCCCCTAACATTATATAAATGCTCCTTCGTTACAGGCGAAGTGAAATAATCTGCATCGACTTGCTCTGCCCGGTCCACACGACTATTGACTTTGGTCTAGCCGACTCGCGACCGTGCAGGCACTCACCCTTCTTCCTCGTGGGCTGACTCAGCGAGAATAAACAAAAGATTCGGACTCGTGCGCTGGTCAGCGAGTATAAACAAACGATTGGAACCATCCGACTAGGTCAAAGATCAGCGGATTAACCGTTCATTCAGATTCGCAAGGGATTCTTCGAATTTGTTGAACAACCAAACGGGGCCAGTCTATGACTGCGTGAAGCCTCTACCCCAAAGAGCAATCAAAGAGGCCAGTCTAGAACTGCGTGAAGTCTCTACCTCGATGAGCAAACCCCCAGTGAGCCTGCTACAATGGCACCTTCCGTCAATGCGATGACCCATCTACCCACATCGCTCTACCTACCAGTGAACCGGTCTGCCGACTCGTTCGCGTGCAACTAGTGAGCCTGCTACAATGGCACTGTCAATGCGATGATCTATCTTCTCATCGTTCTACCCACCAGTGAACCGGTCCGCCTACCCGTTCATGTGCAACTAGTGAGCCTGCTACAATGGCACCTTCCGTCAATGCGATGACCTACCTATCCACATCGCCCTACCTACCAGTGAATCGGTCCGCCTACCAGTTCACGTGCAACTAGTGAGCCTGCTTCAATGGCACCTTTCGTCAATGCGATGACCTACAAGCACATCGCTCTACCTATCAGTGAACCGGCCTACCTCGAGTTCCTGTGCAACTAGTGAGCCTGCTTCAATGGCACTTCTACCTCGCATAGTGAGCCTGCTACAATAGGCATTTCGATTCTACACAAGGCTAAGGAAATACATTCATGCGGACATGAATCGTTGAAGGGGGGGGGTACTGTTACGATCCTAGCTACGCACCTATGTTGGTAGCTATGTTGATGACTATGTTGATGGCTATGTTCCTGGCTATCGCCGGTCGCTCGTCACTAGGCTATCGAGTTGTTCCGAAGCCAACCCTATTCAGGGTTAGCTTATGTTCTCCTGAGCCATATAGATAGCCGGTCCTTCCCTCCTAGATACTTTCCTTCCTTAGCATTTATATACTCGTTACATTACACCCATATGACTCGCTCTATGCTGGCCCCTAACACTGCTGGCTATGTCTTCAAAGTTCAAATCAATCACAAAACGTACGCTTTAAAGATGGCAAGTTAAACCTTACGCATATATGTTCTACAACTATAACTAAAACTTCATATAGTTCAAATTTTACTATCCTGATCTTCATCCTTCCACACTTGGAGGACTGGCTAAAAGAGCGCATTACGACAGCTTCCTGGTGGAGTGTCGTGCCAATGGCTCTCTCATTGACAAGCAAATGAACGGAGAATATACACCTCTCTGCTATGGCTGGATAAAGGTTTCTGCTAGAATCGAAGTCTACGTGGCTAGGAAATTCAATGTACAACCCTTTTTGTGGGATAGACCGCCTGGAACTGAACATGAGCGGGTTCGAGGGATCTTGTTTGAATACATCGAAGGCAACACACTTGCCAACATTCAAATCACACCGCAGATCGTTAATGATATTCGTTCTGGATTGAAAGGACTACATAACGCATCGATAGCGCACGGCGATGTCCGAGCATCAAACATTCTCGTTCAATGTAACAGAGTTAAATGGATAGATTTAAGTGCGTCTCTGACAATGCCTCACATTCGAATCTCGAAACAGAAACTGAGAGAGATTCAAGCATTTGAGCGTCAGGATTTGGAGATCGGTTTCGCTTTGCTCTCGAGTGTAAGATTCTTTGTATATGCCTTGTTCATTGAATATATGAGGCTGACGGAGCCAGCTTCCCATGAATCAAGGAATGTATGTTGCTGACTTGTCGCTTATCGGCATGTCTTCTCTCAGCGAAGTTCTTACATTATATGACTCAATAAAGCCCATTTGGTCTTCCCTTCCGCCCTCAGATTGTCAATTAGCTCAGAATCCTTCTTCACTACCACCACTGCCACCGCCGCCGCCGCCGCCAACTAAGCTACATGACAACGACACGTCGCGCGCGGACGTGACAGGTGTGCCGGCGTATCTGGAGTCCGATAAGGATCGGGCGCCCGCTCTAGGAGAAAGAGGGATTTAGGGTCATCGATCAGGTGTTGGTGAATGCGGGCCAATATCCGAGTTTGGAAGCGAAGAGGAGATGAATGTGTTGTATGATGGCGAAAAAAGCTAAGGAGGTGAGGGGCAGGGAGGGAGTAGTGGAGCAGACATTAGAGGGAAAAGGGCAGAAGCAGAAGGGGGAAGTGAGGGTGGCAAGGGCGAATGGTTTCCGTGAGCTATTGATCGTGGCAGCTTGTCAAAAACTTGGGTTGAAGAAGCTGCAAATCCATATCGTCATAAACGGGATGTCCTTCGTCCTCGAAGAAAAGTCGGCTGATCTCTTGGGTAGCTCCTACAACGAATCAGATTAATATCTAATTAATCAGATATTAATAAATAATTTATAAAGATTAAATTGAATTTAAGAATTTTCTGTTTATTGATGCTGTTATCTATGATTTTAGATTATCAATACCTTAGCTCAGGAAAGCGGAATTATGCGCATGATCGACCGTGCTCGGACAATCGGCATGGTGGCCCGAGCTCTAGCGTTGGTCGCGCGACCTGTAGGTACCTAGTCTCTTCAATAAATCAATCAATTAATCAATCAATCAATCAATCAATCCCTAATTTAGGTTTGTGCGCTGCCCGCTCTGTGCGCTGGGTTTGTGCTTCTGTCTCGTATGGCCAGTTCTTCAAATCATGAGTCTATCATTCTATACATTGATGATGTAGATGCCGAAAATATTCCTAGACACGTTTGCATCAATGGTTGCGTTGAGAAAAGGAAAAATCTTGAAGTTCAGAGCAAACATGTCGCCACGACGATACCCATTGTACCCGACAATTAGAATGTTGCAGACATATGCGACGACCGACATAGAAGGTCAATATTGTCCTCCAACACAATCGCAGTAGTCGATTCCCGCAATAATGTGAGAGCTATACGCGATAACAGACCGTTGAAGTTTCGACTACTTCGTACTTGCGTCCCGTCTCTGAATAGGTAATGGAGCCCAAGAAACATTGGCTCTACTACTGTACAATGGGCACCGAGAAATCCATAAGTCTGGACTTTACCACTGTCCTCTTTCTTATCGATATGCTTCACTGGTGGTGGTTTGATAATTTACTTCTTCTTTATTGTAACAACCTCGGGTGATATTGTAGCATTTAGCTCAAGTACAGCCTCAATTCTATACATGTATTTCTTCTTTGCGTTTGTCTGGTTTACTGGGTTAGCAACAGGCTTTCCAGCGGACAGATCAGGTTCCAGTCCAGGTTCGCCAGCCGCTTTGCTCTGCTCAGCTCACATCTGATTCTCGAAAGAATACCTTAGCTGACAACAAATGCGAAGTATCTAAGAGAACCGCTGAATCTACCCTGCACACAATCCAGGACAGAACCCTCGGCACAACCCTCAACGGAAGCTCCAACGCAGCCCATAGCAATGCTGACTATTGGATCATTAATTGCGACGACAATGAGACCAAACTGCTAAAGTTTGCTATTGCCGTTGCTCGGGATGACGGTTTCCGTGGGGTGCTCAACGCTGCGGATGGTGTTCTTTCACCGGCATACAGGACCATATTCAAAAGCAACCAATACGCGAACAGGATCCAAGCCGTATGGACTGCTATGTTGAGGCATTCGCCAACAGCGCCCACCGGAATCGTTCCGTCCTATACTTGTATCAAACCAGGTGACCCAAATTGGGGATATTGTCGATCTGGGAGTTACATTGTCACTCCATCATCCGCGTTGCCTGTTGTAGGAGTATGCTCACCTGCCTTCAACTTACCACCTGGAAGTCCAGCAGATTACGATCGTACGAAATGTCCCGTAGTTCGGAACAATAAGTTCGCCTCAAGGCCAGGAGCTGGAGAGCCTTTCGTCGCCAGTCTAGCCCAGCTGATAAGTGATGCACTTCTTGATAAATACGCTACGATTTCGAATATCCGTGATGGCATCATTATAAGGAAATTGAACAGCGCCGTTGCGCGAGATATCGAGAGCTCGAGCCTTCTTGCAACTAATTATCAGATGTGTATCCGACGTAAGTAACCCAAATCCTTGGACTTACATGCCCAGGTCCGTCTCCCAACAGTTCCACTAACCATAGTATTTTCAGTGGTGTTATACAAATGTACGGATTTCCCGGATGTCACCCTACCGCCCTTCAACTTCCCCCCCGTTGGGGCAGCCGCAAATCCGAGTCCTGTCTTCAACTTCACACTCTCAAATGCTTCGTCTCCCGATCTGTCTACTTCAAATTCTGGTCTGCTGAGTAGCAGTTCGAGTGGTGATGTTGCGACCGCGTAACACAGAGAAAGGTTGGATGAAAGTAAGGAAGCAAAGGCTGCAATTACAGCGCCGGAATTAATTTTTTTGGGTCTCACTAGTCAGAAGAATGCGGTAAAGCGCCTTCTCGCTAGGGCTCTCGAGGTTTATTGCATCGCCATCTAAACCTTTATGGAAAATTGACCTGCAAATGACCAAAATGTCGTAGGTTTTTTTTGTCACGGGTATATCATCTAGTCAACTGAATTGTTTTCTACATCGATGCTGCCCCTTTGCATTAAATGGAAGTATCAACTATAATACGTAGAACTAGGGATTATTACTGAATACAAGATTTAATTAACGAATTATTCAAGGGAACCAATATTTGCACACCCAGTTTCCCCTATTTCACTACATAAACACCCATTTAAATTAGGATTAGCTACCGATACCTCGGTCGCCTAGAAATACCTTTATTTGTATGAGTGCCCCACCAAGAATTAAGTACCTGCAGGCAGCGACGTCATCCTCCGTCAAATTTATCGCGTTACAACATCTTACATATTACCAGATATTTAATCTACCTATCTACCTCCCTCCTACCAATGGATCTCACGCCGCCGCCGGTAGGGGAGCTCTTCACCAGTCATGAAAAGCTCGTTCTCGCTGTCAACAACCACGCGGGCTAGCTTTTCATGGTTAGTTTCGCTTATTTAGAATCTGGGGGATTACCAGGTCCTTACTTCCCGTGAGCGCTTTGAAGGCCAAATGTCATTTGCTCGATCAGTAGCTTTCAGTTAAGCTGACGCGGATAAAAGCCGTTCTTTTACGACGCGGTATTAGTCTTTAGCTAGTGCCGATGAGTACGTTGTGTTGCTCTCACAGCCTGGCAAAAAAATTGAGAATGCATGGGTCAGCCCTTTGAACGTCCATTCTGTGACATGACTCGGACAGTGTCTGATTGTAAGTATTGTGAGGGGTACTTTGACTGATCTTACTTGTCAGTCTTCCTTACAGGAGACATCGAGCTAAACAGTCTCAGGACGGTGCAGCCAACTTCAATGCGGTGGGGAGTTGTCATAGCCTCCTGTTCTATGTGCTTGAGCTGGTGGCATCTGCTTGCGTTCGTCCAAAGCAAAATCAATGCTAAGCAGTGAAGAACAGAAGAACAACGAAGGTCTTCGCCACGTACAGAAGTCTCCACAGATGCAGATCAGCAGAGAAGGGAAGTAGGGCTGTTGTTTGTACTACGCACGAAAGTCTTCCCTTTCGTTAACAATGGTCTTTGCATTATTGGAGGTGTTTGGGTTATTATTCTTTTAATGTGCGTATTTGGAGTGGATCTTTGGCATCAACCGCGTCTCTTCGATGGCGGTCACCGAACCTCAGACTCCCGTCACATCAATCCATTCACCATTCCTATCGTTCAGGAACTGCACGCAAACTTCACAAAGGCGGCAAACCTACCAGAAGCTATTCTACCTAATCTTCAAGCACTCGACTTCCAAGAAAGTGCAGATCTTGGTGCACATCATCGGGAGGCCGTTCATACTGTCCGGATAGCTAAGATGTCTAAGGATGCGTTTATTCGATCCCTAACTAGGGTCGAAGGGTTGTTCCCCTCTGTCGACTTGAACGGGTTATATGATCCCGCCGCTCTGTCGTTCCAATCGTCGCAGTAGTCAACATTGAGAGACAGTATTATGAAGTCTGTATCCATGAGAAAAGATATTAGTCGCATAGGATTCTCGCTCGAAGGGTTACTCGGCGATATGGAGAAAGTTCAAACAGTCTTGATGAAGGACGAAGAACACCACTTCCATGAATGGTTGTCTTCTTACTGGGTGATGCCTGAGAAGCTAATCTTCATCGTCGAAAACCGTCTGAACAAGGTGACGTCGGAATGAGAAGCTGTGGAATCCCTCGATGCTACGAAGTCAAATACAAGGACAAACATGTCAATACTCGTCGACACTAGTTTCATGTCACTTGATTTGTGTCGCAACTTGCAGATAATCGAAAGCACACTTTCCAAGTACGAGAATATGAAGGGGAATAAAGAGGAGAAGGTCGAAGCACGTCGTGACATTCTTAATGCGGTCATGATGATCGGATGTCAGGAAGGGTACTGCATGGAATAGGTAAAGTATTGCCTGCATGGTAGATTGTACATGATGCATTTGGTTGATAGATATAGTGGTTCATAAATCAATACCACCATTCGTGAATCTACTGCTCATAGCCATGGATCGAATGATGCTTCGCAAGAAGTCTAGCCGTGATACTTCGGTGGGCAGCAAAATTGGACCTTCAACGAGCGACGTTGCCCAGCCAGTACTTGTTTTCTCACCAATCTCCTGAATAGATTCGGCCTTGCCCGCATGTTGCCATTACAAATCCGGAGAAGATGGTTATTTTAACTCCCGCAAGCCCCTGCGCAAGCATCCCAACAAGCCCGGCAAATTACCATCTCCATACCTACAATCAGGACTACATCCTTGAAGACCATGAAAGATCTATTCCGCATGTTGAGTGAGAGATTGGAACAAGAACCGAAGCCAAATATACGCACTATCCCCGGAATATCCCCGAAATCGGCTTCGAAAGCTGCATACCAACTCTACCGGACCAGACGCCGCTGCAAGCCGAGTACCAAACCCATCAAACCCCCAAATGCCTCACTAGCGCGAGCTACAAAACCCGTGGAGCAAATGGCTAGGAGGCCTACGGGTATACAAGAGCTACCCGGACAAGAGCGTATACCTTCATACCGGTACGCAGGCCGATAAGATTGATGGGCATACAAAAAGCAGACAATAGGCTTGATCTTGACTAGGTCCAGGCGCTACCTTGCTGCTGCCTCAAGGCCGTGGCTTTCTCCTCTCTTAGTGGCAGCTGTTACGAGCTCAGAGGGCTGTAAGGCATAATGGACTACACCCGAGAGTGACGAGCGTAGGCAGATGGAAGCCAAGGCCAGAGAAGAGAGCTAGGTTTTCAAGAGAACCGTTTCAGCGAGCGACGAGCATGTGAAAGTGGAGGCAGCTGGTCGAGTTTTCGCTAGCGTCATTACAAACAGGCTGCCTAAGCAGCCATTGATGCACTTCAAAAAGCCCAGAAGGAGAAAAAATAGGGAAAACACCGCTGTCGTATTTTCAAGGATGAGATTTAATTTCTAGTGGCATTTGTGAAGTTTTACACCCGCTGGTCAAGTGTCGTTGGCTACGATACTCGCGAGGGACGAGGATATAGAGTCGTGGAGATCGCCTGAACAGAGTTCTGATGTCTTCTATCTCGAACCGGACCTTGATCAAGCCGCATTTTTCCACTCAACATTCGTTGCGTCTGGGATGTTCCTAAGCAGCTCATGATGTCAATTTTTTCCCTGGGTGAAAAAGGCCAGAGATGCTCGCATTGCCGTTTCGACGCTTCTTGCAGCTGGAATGTTTCTAAGCAGCAGCTTATGATGTCACTTTTTTCACTGGGTGAAAATTCCGAGGTTACACGCATTGACATTGCTGACGACGAATCGAAAGGGACGAAGTCCAGGATGAAATGGCGCCGATACGAGGTTCATCGAGACGACAGTCAACTCCCTACAGACTTCTCTGCATGTCTCTGCCGAGCACGCAGCACATTTATGCTTCCACTATACTTTATGTGAGGTCGGCCTACCTCGTTGCCGTGTGGGCTAGAGAACACCGAATGAGAACATTTCTAGTCTCTCAGCCATCCCATACCATGCCTGAGGGGCGACAGCAATGGTTCAAAAGCCTCAAAGAACTATAATGCACTTGCTTCATTGACTTTTTCTTCTTCTTCTTTCGAATCTCGCTGTGGATGAAGCTCAAATTGACGAGCCTGAGGTCATTTTCTCGATCTCATCCTTCGCAACTGCCTCACGTTCACTCTTCTCGACCCGTCGAGGTTGTGACTGCACTGTCACTGAAAGCTTGAACCCGCGGCTACGCGAAACCTCGCGGAATTTGTATAGCTCGACAGGCCAGGTCGAAGAGCGCATAAATCGGAGAGGATATAAAGGTAAGAAGCGAGATGGGAGTGCGTGTGAGTGAGGGATTGCTTTTCATGCCCTTTCCTGCTGCGGGGCTGATAAGGGAAAGCAGAAGCCAGGATACTTAATAAACAGACACTACACATGATTGAAGCCTCTCGTCGAACAATGACGGACGTTTAATCCTGGCCTCCATTACTTCATCCTCAACATATAGGCGCTAGCCAGTGAGAAGGCCGTAGGGAGCAAGTACAGCATCGCAGAAACGGAGAACCATTCTCAGCCGTGCTTTTGTTGACGTTGCAACTGATGCAGCAGACATGTCGCACTCTAGCCACTTGATCTTGTGCCATTAGCTATCTGCTGCCACGCAACATCACCTAGCTGCTGCACATCGATATCGACGAGATCCTCTTCGAAGATGGCGGTATCTCCTGGGAAATCCGACGCAACACAGGATACGTTATCTTTTTCAACCACGAAGGCGTGCCTCTTCGTCACAACACGCAAAGACCATTACATGAATGCAAGTGGTTCGAACGCAACGTACTTTACCCCTTCATGGCCTATGGTAATGGCAAGAGCGCTGTGCGTCTCACCCGTGGTGTGGCACCGTGTGGCCCCACTGCTTCACAGACTATCATCTTGCAATACCCCAACCCTTCCTTCAAGACCTGGCGCGCGAGATTCATGCTCTACCACGACTTCTCGGTTCTGGTTCCATGATCTAAAGAAGCCCATCATCATTTATTTTCATGCTGCAATCGGGCGAGTTCAGTCAAATAATGCTTTGGAAATTGGTGCTAGCACGCTACTTCTTCCATCGCATGGCTCTCGATGAGGATGGTGTGAAGCAGGCCGCGGCCTTGGGTTATCTGCGCCATTGTGCACCCACGCTGAAGGATTAGATATTTAGTAATCTCAATACTATATCACGCATGCACGACTACACTGCCGCGCAAAGGCATCATCCACAAAGGTGTGAATCTGCATTTCATGCACGGTACCGAATTGTGATCACCACGAAATGCCAAAAATGCTCCCTATGAGATGAAACTACCGACATGCATGACGCAGTTTTTGAAAATTCGGATTCCACCATGGACCTGCCCACGATCAGTGTTAGCATTGGCTGCTTCCTCCGTTTTCCCGCTGTACCAACGCCGTCGGGGGTCGCTGGAATAGTGAAGCCGTCTGCGTGATGTAGACCGCGGATTGATGTTTGAAATTCCTCAAAAGTATTTGGAACCAAGGAACAGAATGCCGATGGCATACCGTTCCAACAGAGAGACATGTGTAGATCTCAAGGTTTAGTGTTATAACAAGATGGAGCTCCAGGTTCATAGGTAAATGAGGAGCATATGGTGGGAGTACCAAGCGGGGCCGGTAGACGAGTTTTCCAAAAATCCATCCTGAAGACTTGATTAGAATTGGAATAAGGGGGTCAATGGCAGATTACTATAGATGTTGGAAGAGTGGATACCCAGACGATATTGAACAGTGCAGACATCAATACGAACCAAAGCCATGCAGTTAATCCAATCCTTAACAATTTCTTAATAGATGCCAAAGAAACAAGGAGCTAAGGAGATAAAAACACGACAAGAAAGCGCCTTGCCGTATCTCTTTTCAGTCCTGAAGAACTCCAAGCAGGTTAAGCTTCCAGCACCAAACCCACCCACCACCCTCACCTAATTCCCCTTAGACCCCGTTGGCCTCTGCCGGCGACGCTCCACCTTGGTAACCCCATAATCGGCTCAATTCCCTTACAGTCTTGCCCTCCATTTCTGGGGTCGCTCCCTTCATGGCCTGAGGTATGAAGTTGATCTTCGTCTGCGTGCCCATACTGTCTTCATTGAGCAACGAGCTTGGAGCAGATCCGAAACCTGACTCCCGGCGCATGAGGCCTAGCTTCCTAGTAGCGGCCTTTTCTCTACCAATAGCTGTCACCATGTCGACATCGACGATTTTGTCCAAGAAGTTGTCTAGTTGGGTGTGACAAGGGAACATAGCGTCCATGTAGTGCTGATTGAACAGATGCCCGGTCGCGCCCATACGCACAAACACACTGCCATTGTAGCGGTTGTCGAGGGTGGACATGGTGCTGTGTAGCACGCCCCAGCGCGCAATCATATCGTATTCGTTGCAATAATGCTCGATATAGGCTATGCAGCGGGGTTGAGATGATAGGGTAACCAAAGGATTGGAAAAGTGGGAGGCTGCAGAGCCGAAGGTGTAAACTTCCTAGAATCGTAGAGATGGATTAGCTATTCACTTCTATTTGAATTATGTAGATGATAGTGATAAATACCAATTTAGAAACGGTGGATCTTGGAAGGTCAGCAAAAAGCTCGTCAAGGACCATTGATATGATAATGCCGCCTTGTGAGTGGCCAATGAGAACAACCTTGGTGACGGTAGGATCGGCGAGGCAAGCTTTGACATAGTCATAAGTGACACGGACGTCCATGGTTCTGTAGGAAAAGCATCTTTGGATCAAGCATTCAATCAGATCGGCCACAAGACCGTAGCTGTACCTAGTCTTAGTAGCCACCTGGCAAACTATAGTTGAAGTATCTACCTGTTGTTGTGCACGCCAATAATAGCACGCCCAAATGTCTTAGAGAGACGGTCAATGTTCTTCTGCAATCCTGCATGGCTATGGTAGTCAGTAAGCCTTAGACACCATGGGAATAACGGGATAGGTCGTACCCAGTGGCGCAGCCATTGACAAACAGCCAGCGTTCGCTTCCATGCTGATCCGCCGATGCAATCGTATCATCGTCCATCATGGAGTATGCGATCCTAGGGCCCTGCATCGGCCATGATAGTACGTAGATAATGGCGCAGCACACGGTGACTATCGTGATCGAGAGCACGCCCGGTAATATCATCATAACTGGGATGGCTGCGACCAGAAAGGTGATCTCCAGGATAGAGAGCCAAATTTGAAGCAAGAGGTCTCTTGCACTCGATGGACCTACATACAATTCGCAGCTCTTATCCGATGTCCTGAATGGGATGACGAGCCATGGCAGGTATCGCAGCAAGGTGGAAAGCACACCTGCATCGCACAACAGCAACCGGAGAGGGTTCTCGCGGGAAGCCTGCGTCGTCGTGCTGGCGAGAGCATCCATCTGTGGTGGGATATACTTGATGTTGCTTGCCATGGTGGTTGTGGACACGATTTTTGCAGGCGGAGGTGTTCTCATGACATACGGGGCAAGTTGCTCATGTGTGACGCGTGTTGGCTCATGACCGCTGTTAGGAAGACCCGGCATGGCGACTTTTTGAGTGGGGAAAGGTGGATGAAAGAAAGTGCAGAGCTCAGCTGGTCTTGAGTATTTGGAAGGCCATCCACATGACCACAAGAGACGTTGGAGATAAACATTACGAGTGGAATGCAATGTTCATCCCTTACTCTAGACAGAATGGGGCTAGCCTTCACCAATGGAACTTTTCAACAATGGTCCACTCCAGGTCACCACATACGATGGTGCCTTCTTCGCGGACCATCTGGCTATTGCAGACAATAGCGCACGGTAGGTCGCCCCTTCCAATCTTCACTAATCTTTCCCAATCGTTCATTCTCTTTGTCCAGCGCCATCTCTCGATAGTCAATGCTTCTCTGGACTTCAAAATTGCCTGACACCAATCACCGACCCTCACAACCATGCCTCTAGTGCCGGCTTCATGGTTCTCGACCTTCAGGACGATGCTGACATGATCTCTCTCTTCACCAACCTTCTCCACCTGCAAGTCACCCCACAACTCTTCGTACTCTGTTTGAAGTCCTGTGACGGGGTGAACCTGAGTTCCTCGCTCCAAGACGTCACCATTATTTTGCCGCCACATATCACCTTCATCAGGTCGTGGATTATCACTTTTGGAATCTATCCAGTGCTCCCAGATCGAGTGTAGAGGTTTGGCATCTTCGAGTCCGCTAGAACCCTCGGTCGTGCTAGATGTACCAGCAAAGGCCCATTCTAAGATGGCTATGGAATGAATCTCATCCTTTCGGTCTAATTCTTTCTGGTACAAATCTTTGTAGATACGGACGTCGACATAATGCGAGGTTTGGGAGGTCAGAACTACCGTAGAAGTTGGTTCTTCGGGCTCGCCAGGCACCTAGAGAAAGGTTAGATTCTCCAAGTCTTGGTGGGGGAGGGATGGTACCAAGCGAAAATGCTTGCGCTGTGTGATGGACGGGACCCCCATAGCTTCATATGACAGACATACTCAGGCGGACTTCGTGTCTCAAAAATGAGAGTACTGTGACCTCTAGGGAGTAAGGTGATATAAATATCACCCGCGCAAGGTAATGCATCGCTAGTCCGAGGCCCTCGATTCGCTAAACTACCAATCCTTACAAGACGTTTCAATCTCAACCTCATCTTCATCGATACTTGCCATGATAACGACATTATACGATTGGATCATGTTCGTTGTGTCCTAAACTTGTGCCAAGTCTTTGAATTCAAGAGCATTCGATTATTGCCAACTTACTAAGTCTGAAGGGGATCTACACTGCCACCCATCTCCATTTCCATGAAGTGATCGAAGTTACTGCGAAGAAGTATGCTTCTTTATAGTTCGAAAGCTGTCATAGCCCCTTTAAATTGGAGACTGGCTTTGCCCTAGCTGGTATGGCGGCTTTCGCCATAGGACTTTAAAGTGCTCAAAGATCCGCGTCGATGCCAACGATAAGAAGGTCACGCCATTTAGACAGCGAGGAGTATTGATGCAGTGCATCCTGGCCAGGGGATGCTTCTCAAGTACACTAATCTGGAGAATACGGCTAGGTCTATTCATAAAGGCGTCTCGAATTGTTGATTCTCTACCGCGAGTTCGAAAGATTCAGCGTAACCAGCCGCAAATCAAGCGCCAGCAGGTGATTGTCATGGCAGCCATCAGATTCATATCGAGGAAGCTGATAAATACTGCTTGCAGTCTGCGCAGTATGCCTAACAGAATGGCGCCGTTACTTCAACATCGTTTTGTTGGTTCTGCTGTCCAACAATTCTGTATGACCAACTCTTCATGTACCGAGATATTATCCTGCAACTAAGCTGTTACCTGGGGAGGTTTCTCCTCACAAACCGTTTTAGTATGCGAGTCCTGCGTTCAACCTATTCATATCGCTTGCCACTCGCCCGCAAGCAGGGTCATGTATCTCATTTGGAGGATCTAATAAGAACTGCGCCGAAGGTGTCTGTGCTGCTCCCTGTACATCCTAGGGAAACTTTAGTGCTCCGAAGAGACTCATACTACAAGAGAACGCAAAATACTCACGGGCTTACAGCTTGCTAAAACTAAAGGATGTAGAGGACGGCAACTGCACTTGATCCGAATCGTGGGTGTCACCTTGAGGCAGGTACTGAACGTTGTTGGCTGGAGAACTACACCTACGAAGACGATCGATACTCTTTGTCCCAAGATAGCCTTGAAAGGCTCCTTGTCGACACGACTGTGGATGAGCCGGTAAGAATATATCTGTTGATGTGTCAAAGAACATCATGCAATGCTGAGGTGAAGGAAATATGTTGACTTAGTTTAGTCAATTTGAAGTGCCGCAATTGGTCATGAAGAATCAGGGTTTCTCTCACATGACAGAAAGCATTGGAATTTGCATTATCTGCTCGTCAAGGACTGAGCAAGGTTACTGCTGAATGCGGTGAGTAAGTGAAGATCCAGATTATCCGTCTCAATTCTCGCAGGGTATGGTCCTTTTTGGGAGCTAGCCTTGTCCGAGTTTCCGGAAAAAAAAGGGGGGGATTATATCTGACAATAAGAGATATCCCCCTATGGTCTTCGGTTCCACCACTTTAGTGATGTAGCTATTTGCACATGCTAATAGCATTACAGATCAATCAAGTCGCCAGTTTCAATCTCGGTAGCGACAATTAAATCAATCAACAACTTCCCCTTTCCCCCCTTAACGCCTTATATGGTAAACACCAGCAAAAAATCGATCGACTCGTACTTAAATTATTCAGCACTATTAAGTTAATCAACTATCGAATTCAATAATGGTATTCAAGGTATGTTCTTCTTTTCTTCCCTCCCTCAACTGATTTCAACATTACAGCAATCAATCAATCTCGATTCAATTAACAACTAATCTTCAACATCAGCAACTACAATCAAGCATCAATTACAACAATAAAGTAAGTTCCTTCCCCAATACTTCGACCGAAGACCAATTTTTTGATCCTTAATCCTCGACTTGGTCTTAAAAAGCAGATTGTACATGCAAGCTCTTTTGCATTCGACCTCTTAAGATAAGGCTCCTACGTCCTCTAATCTCATGAATATCCTATTTACCAATCGAAGCAATAATCTCTAGGAAGGCCGAATCGGGAAACCACATTTCACTAAACAGGCACATTCCTACTCAACGAACAAACGTTCTACCCATCTGTTGCGACTGTACATGCCTTGTGCTCTAAAAGATGATCTAGTGCTGAAAGGCTTTTTCCAAGCTTGCATCCACCGTGTTGGAGAAGTCAAGTGACTCGGCCACTCATACGCCGCTTTTCGTAAAATATCCGTCCGGCCAACATGAAAGCTTTTAACTACCAAATTAGCGTAAGCTGCTCGACAGTGGGCTGACCTGACCTAAGGCTCCATAGCTCTCAGTAACGGTCACACAGGGAAATCACAAAAAGACAGTTGGAGCCGGTAACTTACTCTCCGGATCACCCAGCGGCCATAAGTAATGCGCTTATCTTTCGCGAAAGGTTTCTGCATATGACATACATTTTAAAGTATCCTAGTACGACCTTCGGAAAGCATAGCTCTAGAGCAAGGCTTCCGGATATGAGACAAGACCCGTTCCATAAAAGCACACACACATCCAGACATTATAACATTCCAGCCTCGATATCACTTCCGATGACCACTGCTGAAAAGCCTCTACAGTTCCTTACACCTCATAGTCCCTTTCACCTCCGGCATATATTCACTGACAGAGGCAACAACAATCGTTGAACGCCATTCAAAAACTGCATCTTACATGACCTCAAATCTCAAGAACCTTATTTACTGTTCGTGGGATAGATGAGCCCATTCACATAGCCGATGGCTCTATTCTTCAGATTTGATACGAAGAACCCCAATTTGTCTGTAATGGTACCCGTGTCGTATCGAAAATTGACTACCGAGACTAAAAAGCTTTAGGCCTCGCATATAGAAGGTGGTATGGAGCCTATTACGACAAGGACAGCCACTTGGTAATAGCAAGCTTGAAACACTCAATTGTTCAGGCAGCATTTCATGTCTTCTAACTCGTGGCTTGTCTGGCTTGGTCCGGTATGTTCGAGCCGAATTGGAGAGAATACCTTTTTAGATAATTGGGTGCACTATGCTACGGAGGAGGCCGAGAAGAAGGAAGGAAGAGTGTGAAGGAGAAGAAATAGAAGAGAAGAAGAATGCAAGAAACTATCACTGCTCTGGTATTCTGCTATTGTTTACTCCATGAGAACCATATCCGCCCATAAACATAGAACACGAGATATCAAGCCATCGCTTCCATCAGCAAGGATCACAAGAGGTCCTGCAGTAACAAGAAGCGTACATCACCAGCGCACATACCACACACAAATCCAAGACACATCAACGAACCACAAACGTAATATGTAGAACATCACCACCAACATTTCACCCCCAAGCCGGCCATTTTAATATATAGATGTACGCACTGGACTATTTCACCCGTGCAGTGACTTAATCTTCCAACCTGCGAACGTCCCTGCTCCCCCAGTCTATACTGAGCAGAGCGTGCTATTAATGAAACCACGTCAATTCCTCCCCATTCCCTGGCCCCTTCCTCTCCCCCCCCCAGGGCTTCCTCTTCTCTTTCCTCCACTCTTCCTCTTACCCCCCCCCCTTTTTCACACTGTCCCCACCATACCCCCGTCTCCATTTCCCTCAATCCACGCTCAAATCTCTCACGGCCCCGCTTGCGTAAAAGCCCTTACACAGATCATCTCCTCAACACCTCTCCTCGTGCTAACGCCAACAGATCTGCAATTTTGCCTAAGCATCAACGATAGCGACATGCCAAGGAAGACGACAAAGAAAGAAGGAAGGGGGTTTGGATTTGATGGCTGGGTGAGCTTCGTTGATTCGAAAAGGGTTTGGGGGGGGGGGGGGAGCAGACATAGAATGGGATATTCCAAACAGACGTTACAGGTTCTTGTTTAGATAAGGGACGCGCTCAGATGGAATATCGTAACCAGTGTTCTCAAGCTATGCAAATCTTGTCTATACCCACTGAAAAACAACAACAACCAACCCCACAAACCTCCCCCATCCCTTCAAAGTAAAGTATTTCCCCCCTACAAAAACCCCCCCACAAAAAACACCACCCCCACAAGAACCGAACCTCCCAAACCAAAACCCCCCCAAAAAATAAAAATCTCCCTGACACAATGCAGAGCAACAACACCCCCTCCAACCAAGCCAGGCCGGTCCAGATTTCTGGCACCACGGTGCCGCCAGACTCGATCATGACGTTCTACAATAGCTCGATGGTCAGGAAGGTGTTTTTATTTTACTATACAAAACCAAGAAAAATAAAATAAACAGCGAGGTGGGTTCTCTGGTTGAGAGAGAGAGTGTGGGTTTTGTAAAAGGGAGAGTTGGGGAAGAGGGTTTGTGTGTGTGTGGAGGTTGGTTTTGGGGGGGGGGGGGTTGGAAGGGGAGTTGGGTCTTTTTGAGAAATGCTGTCTTTATTGCTAGATATCGCGGTGCTGGTCCGATGTCGGTCGGGCATAGGTGTGTACATACGTTCAACTCCATCCCCCTTCCCTCCCTCCCTCCCCTAGAACCCACAGGAGAGGCCTCGTGATGCAGTCTATTCAAAAACCATCCTGCCAACAGCTAGGCCTCGTCTAGTGCCGAAGCGGCCGTGTCGTTTGAGCACATTTGCTATTGTTGGAGAGGTTCCGTTGAAGAGGACGTATCGTATTTGAGGATCTTTCTCGTCCCAGCATTACTCTTTACAACGACTCGCAATATGGATATCTTGAGTTGCAAATTCCTTGTCCCTCAATAATCATATTCACCCTTAAATACACATTCTCCCTCATCTCTCTTGAACAGAGGCATAGCTATGTACGTCGCCCCGTTCCCTAGAAACCACAGGAAACTCCTAGTAATGCGTTCCCTTCAACGCCGTTATTTGCGTAGCCCTAGCCAGGGCTCCTCTAGTGCCTAGAAGCAATTGTCGTTCAAGCACTTTCAACCATTGGAATTTCTAGCTTATTAGGGGGTATCCCAGCTATTCTAGTCACGCTCCATACCCTGTGAAAACACGTCCTCCAACAGTTTCATCAGCACGGGCGGGACGGACTCGTCCGTTGCACGGATGGTAATGCGGTAGAGCTGTTGGGTTGTTGTTAGTTACTTCCGCTACCCCAAATAAGGAGCACAAGGGACTGGAGAAGCGGAGAAGAAAAGCAAAAAGAAGAGAAAGGGGCTAGACATACCATGGTATCATAGTTTGGCTCCACCCTAACCAAACACCCAAACTTCCCTCCTGCCCCACCACTCTCACCATCACCGGTATACAACACACTAGCCCCGACCACATTCCTCTCATTCGGGTCCACCCCCCTTAACACCCCCCACCTCAGCCTCCCAACCATGCGATCCGTAAACGCTTTATCAACCGTGGTCCCTTTCCCCGCTAGCCCCACGATCCGCTGTGCCTCCCTAGGCGCGCCGCCAATCTGCCGCCAGCGCTTGAAGAAGTCGTCCGCAGAGAGGTCTGCTGGGTCCGTGAACTTGTGGATCATAACGGGGAGCTGCAGCGTCAGGGCCTGCAAGGCGCCGGCGAGGTAGGATATGCGGATTGTTGGGGGCAGGGAGAAGGGTGCGAGGGCGTTGAACATGATCGTTTGCTGGGCTTGAGACTCGGGCTGGATGGTGCTGTCGGGGAGGCTCTTGCTGTCGATTCGGAGAGCATCGACGGAGCGATTGTCGAGGGTGGTGGTGAAGGAGCCGATGGGGCTGGAGGAGCGGTTGGTGAAGTATAGGATGAGGCAGCCCATGCTGGCGCGGTATTCGGAGCGCAGGCCGACTTGGATTTGGGAATCTTCGTATAAGATCCCTTCGTCGGAGAAGAGGAGGCGTTTATAGCCAACTTCCCATCCGGGGCTTAGGTGGGCTGCGGAAGCGAGGTTGGGTGGTTTAGAAGTGGTGGGGGGCGTCATATCGAGGCCTTCGAGGTCGCTGCGGGTGCCGTTGGCATGAGTGCCGTTTGTGCCGTTGATGGTGGGCTGTACGGGACCGTTCGTGAGAGCGATCGCACCATTGGTGGGCGCTGTAAAGGATCGTTTGATGCCATTGGAGCCGGTGGCTTGGGTTAGTTGGATTTCTTTGGAATCGACGTTGGCGGATTTACCGCCTACCACCCAGGTTCTTTTATCACTGGTTCCTGCATGCTTTCCGTGGAGACGCGACAATAGGGCGGACGTTCGCTCGGGGAAAGGGGGCATTTCGTCGCATACTGTCCTTAGGAGATCATCGGTTGCGAGGGTGGCTAGCGTGAGATATTCGCAAGCACGTTGCTGCAGCTCCGAGTCCAGAGCATGACTGTACTCTCGGAACACGTGGAGTAGTTGCGGTTTGATCTCAGGAAACAGGTTGACGAATTTGATGAAGCTGGAGAGGATAATAGCCCGAGTGCTTGACTTGCATCCTTGTAGCTTACTCTGGAGGGCCAGGAACTGCTCAATTGGACTGCATCCTTTGCTATCTGCTATTAAATGCCCAAATTCACCAAGAAGGTATCCCGCTATCTTGACCAATGTCTCATGACATGTCTCGGCTTTGGCGTATTCTAGGATATGCTGCGCAGCATAGACTTGCAGTTCTTCGTTGTTGGTCACGATTTGTATGACCCGGTGCCACACCTCATCGCTGACGTGGTCGCCAGCCATAGCAATAAGCCGTAACGAGATGTCCACATACCACTGAATGTCGGTGGCGTACTTCTCGGTCAGAATAGCGATTTTCAGGACCATCTCTTCACGAATGGCGAAGTCCGCGCTAGCTAGGTATTTCAAAAGCTCGTTGACGATGGGCTGTGCATTCGATAGGTCACACATGCTGTATAGAAGATCTAGGCCTTTTCGCCGGACGCTGATATCTCTGTCCCGTAATGAGCCAATGATGATGTTTTGATGTTTTTTGATCGGGTCGAGCGTTTCTGCTCGAGCAGCGAAGTGGGTCATCGCCTCTAGTCCAAGATATCGAACATTGGTCTCGCGCGACTGAATGAACTTGCCTAACCTTGATGATATTTGCACCATCAAATTATGTTCGGTATCCAAGTGGATCACGAGATTGATAGCTTCAAAGAGCACTGCATTTTGTGCGTTGTTTTGTTGCACGTTCTTTGGCATCTGCATTGCCTCGTGTAATATTTGTTGTAGGGATTCTCGGATGAGATTTCGGACATAAGTATCTTCTGCTTTCCTATCAGAAAAACACTGCTATACCGGGAGCTCGACGCAAACCTGATGGGGGATAGTACTGCATCAGTCTGAGCAGCTTGACCTGTATCCATGGACAAGGCACCTTGTAGTATAAGTAATCCGGTTGAACATCGTTGTCCACAACAATCTTTTTCAGTCGCTGCGCAGCCTTGACATAGCCTCCTTTGTACTGGTCGGGCTCATCCTGGGCCAGCGACATCACCAAAGATGTTACTGACAGTGTCACTCCCATATCAGGGTCGTCCATTAACGAGATGATTCTCTCCGCCCATTCTTGCTGGACGATGGCGGGGTATTTTCGATAAAGACGTAGTAAAGTCAATGCAGCTTTTTTCTTGACAAAGGCTTTTGATGTACTAAGTTCATCAGTTTAGATACCTACTCACCTCTGAAAGCACGTACGGTGATATGAGTAACCTATGTACATCCCCACTCAATGCCTCACCCATCTCCCGCCCCCCAACGTTCGCAATGGCATGAAGGGCTAAACAATTGAATAGTTCATTATGTGACAGCAGGTCCTTCCGTATACTGTTGACCACAAGATGTAGTAGCTCGTGTTGCTCGTGTAGAAAAAGTGTCACAGCGAGATAGCCAATCTGCTTTTCCGAGTACTTGTTGCCAGATATGAGGTTGACCGCTTCCAGGTGTCCAAAGTCGACGTTCCAGCCTAAAATGTATACGTATAACAGTTTACAGACATATTTCTTTTTGTGATAGCCATTTAGATTTCCATCCTTGAACTTCTGCCGTATGTTTGCCAACTCCTTGTTTATGCGCTTTTCTTCCAGATCCCTTGCTCTTGCATTTCGTAAGTCTGCTATGAACTGGATAAGCCCTCGCATAGAATTCTGGTTCCCAGAGCTTCCCCGGCCGAGGAAGCCGGCTGCCGCCGCGCTCGCCAGCTTGAAGGTTGCGCCAACCTTTGGAGATGGTCAGTAGATTTAGCGAGGATATACGAAGCGGTACGACTCCAGGATTGGTGTCAGTAGGCTATGAATTAGGTGTTGTGGAAACGGCTTGGGCACTTGTTGCTGGCGCGTCGAGTACCCCAGAACCAGGATGTGAGGGTAAGCTCTGCTTTTCCACAACGCTCCCCAACAGAGCTGCCTCAGCCGAAGATTGCGTTCAATGAAAGGAAGGCGTACCGCCTGCGCGTGGAAATATCAACTTTCGAATACAATAGATGTACGTCCAACCTGGCTGCAGGACTGGAGGGTGCTACTGTAGAGCTGCAGATGGCTACTACTAAGAATGCGGAAGTGCCGACCTCCGCCGCTAGTTCTAGTAAGGTACTTGCCATCCTGGTGATCCCGTCGTCGGCGGCGGTGAAACAATGTTCCGGGTGGGGTCCAGAGGTGACGAGAGGCAATGAGAGAAGTGCACATGGAAAAGCAAAGATATGAGATCTTCAGTAACAACAGCATGTATGAGGTACAGCAGGCAATCCTGCAGGATTTAATCGACTAAAATCCGCAGTCCTATTGCGGCACGTATTTGCATGTAGAAGTACAGGGTGACTGCCTGAATTCACACTCCAGCTCACAAGCCAACGCCTGGTATCAAATGCCTATTTCTGATAACGCCTATTCCTATGCGAGACCTGTGTCTCTCCCCGTAACCATCAATCCTGGAAGCCTGTTGTGCTCTAAAGTACCATCCTAAGCCCCAGACGCCTTTGTAGTGAAGTCGGTCTCAGTGGGGAGGATGCCGCCGTCAGCGGCCTTTTCGCAGCTGCAAGCGTCTGAAGAAGCATCAGCAGAGATTCAGAGGATAACATGGAGAGCTACGTACTTGCTGGTCTTGCACCACAGGCGCAAGTCGACCCTGCAGGTTTGGCATTCTCCGTAGATGCTCGGTCGCAAGTGCATTCTCCCGCGGGGCGAGCTCCTAAAATCGTTGTCAGAATTAATCTATGTTGTGCAACTACTCCAGTGCTGGTAGTAGAGACACCAAAGTCTGGAGGAAGCGAGTTTTGGCAGAGAGGCTTACTGCATGAACAACGGGGACCCGCGACAGTGTTCTCGGTGGAGGATTTCTCGCATGTGCAATTGAGTGCCGATTGTTTACCGCAAGAGCACTTGGCCTGCGAAGCGCAGACACAGTCTCCCCCAGAGCGGCCGCAGCAGGTTGTTGGAACAGTCATTGCTCTGAGTGTGGGTTGTTTCTTGTTGGTGGTAGTCCGCAGAGGTTTGAGTGGATGTTGTTTGAACAAGTTTTCTGTGATTAAGAACAGTAGTACTTGAGTGGGCCAGGTGGATTTATATGTGGGAAGCCTTGTCTTTATTGATGGAGTGGTATTGGAAACCGGACGACGCTCATTGGTTCAAGAAGGCCGCTAACAGTGGACGCTAGTCGCAAAGCCCTAAATTCTCATCACGAGGTTTTTGACTTTATTTTGGTTAACCAAACGAGCCAAGGAGAAAACAAGCACGTGACATATCGCCATTGTCGAGATTCTACGAGGCGATGCCTCCCTGGACCTATGCCTCTGTTCCTAGAAGCTGCTTGTGCAGAGGCAGCAAGAGCCTCCACCTCAGGCGTCTAGTTGGGAGACTAGAAACCCACAAAATTGTTGTATCCGCCGGTTCCGCCCGTCGTCACAAGTTTTTCATGGCGCGGTAGACGAGATGCCGTTATGGAAAAGAGGTTGTTAGGCGGCATTGTTCGTTCGAAGCCGTATCGCTAAGGCCATCTTGGCCTTTCAAAAGAACAAGAAGATCATGAATAGGCATTGCCAGTCTGAGAATTCAACGACCCACTGTGGCGCAAGTGCGAATTCTCCAAGTTAAACCAATTGAGTGACTCGAAGCACCTTCGTCAACCGACTACAAAATAAGGGAATGAATACCCTGCGAAGACTACCACTCTTATTTCCTCGCGGTTAGACACTCTCGTTTCGGCGAGCTCTGGAGTCGCCAATATGTTGGAAGTAGTTTCTACGGTAAGCTGAAAGAGAATACCCGCTTCAAAGCGTACAATGCTCTAACAAATTATCATACTAAAGAGAGTTGTTCCCGTCGTTGGCATTGCCGAAAGGTGAGGCCGCATTCTTTGGCGAACATTTCTTCAGTTGATTTATTTTTTGGTACTGCAGTCGCTCTTTCATTATCTCCATCATCGACAGGGCTGATCTTTGGCTCTGTTTTATTCTCTCTGCTTCGGAAATACCTCGTTAGTTCAAAGCGATATACTAGGGTGATGCTGCAGCCTATTGTGAAACGAATACCAAAACACCATGGACATACATCAAGTCACTAAGCATGATCGACATCTCTAGCAGCATCGGCATCTGGGCATGATCGACTTTGTGCGCGTCTGTTCCCCACGCCGTGGCATTCAGCATTTTCCGAATGCCACATCCGCAATCCACTCTCAAGCGCGAGAATACCCACGGCGCATATTCAACAAGCCGGTCGCCTGAGGGATATTCCCCACAAGTATCTTCCGTCCAAAGATCGAACCCAAGACACTCACTCTATCTGCTTAATTCAGAGACTACTTGGAAGTCAACCAACCATGATTTATTCTCTCCTCATCACCACCATCATCACCACTCTATCCACTCTTATTCACGCTCTCCCCCCCGTTTTCAACCTTGCGCCCCCCCACTCAAACACCACAACCCACCCTCTCGCCGTAGACACTTTCTGCTACTCCAACAGCCAATACACCAAACCTATCGTCGCCGACGAATGCGATGCCGCCCTCCGCGTCCTCCGTCGTGCCCCCAACGCCTACGACGACCGGTTCTGGTCCGTCCCGCTTGCCGAGCGCAGGTTCCTGGGCCGCTGGTCGAACAAGTACTGCTCGATTGAGGTGGTGGGGTGGACGTCGACGGCGGAAGATTGGTTCTCGACGAACGACGTGGCGGTGCGGGCGGAGGAGATTATTCAGAAATGTGTGGCGCGGAAATGGCATTTGGGGGGGAGGGTCGAGGTGGGGGTGAAGAAGATGTTTCAGGTTGTGGTGATACGTAAGGATGAGATACCGGAGGTTAACGCGATTGCTTGAGGGGTTGCGGGAAGTCGATTGGAAGCTTTGGGGAGGGGCGGTCGGCAGGTTTGAGGAGCATGCTCTTAGGATTGAGAGGGTAAGGTGTTTGGTTCGGCGCATTAGATGAAGTTGTGTTTAGGGATTGCTCAGTGAAAATGCAGAGGTTGATACTACATGTGTTCGAACAGTCACGTCGGCTGTGGGCCTCTCTCCGCAAAGCTGTTGATAGTTTTAGCCTCTGGAGTTGACGTCGTCTCAGTCGACGGAGAAGTCCTTCCCATTCTCTCCTGGCCAAGGTCCTTCAGGCAGTCGTAGAACATAGGCATCGCTTTCAAGTATCGCCTATTTCCGCCCGGCCCTGTTCCAGTCTGCGACGGTTAGTAGGGTCATCGATATCAATCGACAGTCCAGCCGGCCAATCATTGTTCTCAACATCGATCCAATGGGGCGTTTGGATGATTTTGAAGTGTTCGAGAAACTCATGGGTGGCTATAAGGGTAGATCCATCTCATCCTCTGAGATTGGGTTTCCATATCCTTCAAGAGCTTCAGGCACATATACCCGGCAAAAGACGTTTGCCGCATACTCAAGCTCATCGACTTCATCAACGAGCGTCCTGAATTTTTTCCGCTCAATCGATTTTCCACGCTTTTGGTGTTTTGACAGCCGCATGAGTGACTTCGTGAGGGTACCAGGGTCCACAAAGTTGAGGGTTCATAGACTCTTGCCATGGCTCTCTCGAGTGTAGCACTTTTTGCTCTTGGTCTCCTGGTATTACGTTTTCCAGGACCTTCCTTGGAGTCTGCGCCTTACTAAAGTCATTGATGGTCGATGAAGTTTACCGCAACAAATAGCCTCCCTCTGGAATATCATAAGTATCCTTTGCTGATTAATGGCATTCATTTAAACCGGTAATGTCAAGCCGCAATGATCCTACACACTACTGAAATGTGGGTTCCTATAATATTTCTTTGCAATTGCGGTAGACGCAGTTCGAGATAGAACCACTGCCACACAAGACAGTAACTGTGGATTAACGTTTGGAAGGAGGAGCCACTTTCTAGGGCTTCTGGTGGGGCCTAACCGACTCGAGGAAGCCTACTAAAGCCCAGTAAGCCGTGAACGTGAAGAAGAGACTGATGTCGAACACCTCAAAACCGACATTATACTCCATTGTGTTCTGCTTTTTCTAGGTCTCATCAAATGGGCTTCTACTGCCGAGAACCACAAAGGATGGGAGCCAGCCTGGCTGCTGTGCGAAATTGAGATGTTTCAACGGAATATCGAAACTATTAATACTACCAATGCATGGTATCGCAACAGACATCTAGAGGAATAGGAGATTGAGCAGGCATGGGCAGACTGGGATGATGTCGAGAACTTTCACTTCTCCTCAGCTCGAGAATCGAGTCGTCGCTCAGACAAACAAATACTGGCTTTACAACAAAGGCTCCTCTCAGGAATCGGGTTTTGGCCGCATACTGGAAATAGCTCTTCACTGGATTACTCTGGATATAGCAGAAGCGCAATCGCCGTTCAGCATGCTCGATCGGTGGAGCAGCTGGACTGAGATTGGATTGATGAGCGCTGAGGATGTCACGTTACTAATGGATACCAACCTTATTTCTTCTATTCGTCTTGTCTTTTCAGCCTTTTTGCGAACACATGATGACTTTCCTTGATGTTTTAGACTACTTACACATATATTTGTGTAAGGCCCAGTGACTACTCGCGGTCATTTACCACTGAACGGAAACTTCAATCAGCGACTGAAATATGAAGCCTGTACGACAGTAAGCGGGCTTTGCCCTAGGCACTCGTTGCGGATTAGCTTGTTCACTTATTGGTTCTAGCACAATCTGCAGAACGCCGAGGGCGCTTAATTCGGACGTGTTGATAATTACAGTGGAGTCCAGCCTCGCCTTCATGCTTAAACAACATGGCGACGGACGCGGTATGTTCTTGTCATCTTCCATGTGTCCTACATATACTAATATCATGTAGTTCATGCGCGCTCCGTTCCCTCCAGAAGCCAGTCTTGTCCGATTTGAAAGTGTCCACCTCGACAACGCGCAGGACGAGGCTAGGAATGTGCAAGAGAAACGATTGTCGAATCTACCTGTCGTATTCCAGAATAAGAAACATCAAACAGTGCGAGTACGGCATGATAATCTTCAAGAATACCTTGAGTGGGAACTCGACGTCTCGAGGCTAAATGACATCCACAAATGGCTTTGGCTTGCCGGCCGGCCAATGTGTGCTCGGCCTCTCTACAAGCAAAAGATGATAGACCGTGAGATACTGGTCACAGAGCAGATAGATTTGCATCTGCTCTGGCAAAGGTCCCGAATCTTCATAAAGCCGCTTCCAGAGTTCTTGATGGATCACGACTTTTGGACGGGGAACTTGTGCGGCAACCAGAAGGATCACAAAAACGCTTGCGGCCTTCTTCTCTCGTACACTTGGTTAGTCCGCTACCAAAGCGATCTCAAGATTGCAAAGGATCATGGTTTGCTACCATCTTGGATGACGTGGACGGATTGGGTAACATTTACCCGCGCATTCCTTGACACGGTCGATTACGAAAGCTTGAACAATTTCAATGCACGCTATGAATATGGCGAACTTCGATTAGGTAGGGTTAATTGGATTTATCGTCTAACATTCCGAGACTTCATGAGAGGGTATCTCTATGGTTATAACCGTTTCAGCGTATTCTTAACCCGCAATTTTGCCTGGCTGGCCGTTGCTTTTCTCTATATAACTGTCGTACTTTCTGCTATGCAAGTCGGGCTGGCTACCGATCAGCTGAAGGGGAGCTCGAGGTTTCAGGATGCCTCCTATGGCTTTACAGTCTTTTCAATTCTCACGCCTTTGATTGTGGTTGCCTTCGTATCCTTCGTACTGTTGGTGCTGGTTTTCTACAATGTCTCGAAAACACTGATTTACAAAAAGAAAGTTGAGAAAGAGAGAAGTCAAGCTTGTCAGAACGGGCAGCAGCAACCTTCGGTTTAGTTGGACTACCAATATAGTACTAAATATATTTACGATTTATCTTATGCCAATCATTGGTTCCAACGGCAATCGCGATTTTTACTGTAACCGAGATTCTGCCCATCAAGTCAACTAAGCCGACATAGATTGATATCATTATGGCAGGAAGCGGCCCAAATAGAGCTTGGGCCCTATATTTGCTTCGAAAGCAAGTAACAACCAACTGGTCGGTCTGTCGTTAGCTACGTTGGACCAAGAAAGTTAGTCTGAACTTGTTTCGTGGGATAACGTAAAGGTAGGAGACAATCGTATTCGAGCCGATGCTCACACTATTAAATATTTCGAACTGCGTATACGGTCGGAGCTATATACCCATGCGCTTGCATGTGGGTCTGTCAATCGCCAATGCAAGTTTTTATATGACGTTTTTGCTGTTACAGGAATATCCAGTGAACCTAATACTACGGACTTCGCTCTGTCGCAGCAGTAGTGAAATTCCAGTGGAATCTGTAACGGATGTACTGGTTACCTGCGGTGACACTATGCCTTGCAGGATCAGCCCAACAGACCTTACCAGAGTCAGCCCTCTGACTTACATATATCTCACAAGCTCCCACTTTTGAGTGACTTTCATTCGACTGAGACTCTGTTATCAATATTCGGAGGCATTGCATTTCCAGTAGCTTTTATAGCCCGAGACTCCGAATTTGGGGCACCATATCTCACTGGGATTTGCCTATAGATGTCTATCCTAAACAAGTCGTAAGCACCATCCACTACCGCCGTTTAAATCATGACTTTAATCAATACTACAGTGTTTTCATTTCCAAACCCTTCCGGTTCATCGTTGAAGGGACGTCTTGTTATGGTTCCTCAGCCTTGGTTACTCATCGTTCGAAACCTTTAGATCGTTAGTCGATGGACCCATGTCAAAGGCTCAGAAAGGCTCAGCGGAACTCGAGGACGTCAGCGAGTTCCCAAGCTGCTCCTGGTCCCGGCCCCTAATGTAGCGGACGAAGAACCTACTAGTGAGAGGAGTTATCACGGAGCCTATTTAGGTGCAACGAGAGATGAAGCACCCAGTGAGCGGGATCTTCCCGAAGACGATCAAGCATTGAACTTTCAAGAACGATGGCCCTTTAATTCTAGCCTTTCTCGCTACGGCAAAAAAAGCAAGAGTTCCTCTCAATACGTGCCAGATTCTACCGGTCCAAGGATGCCTTTCAAGAGGCCTTCCTTCTGCTCAAATGCCCGTTCTCTGAGACTGTTCACAATGCCGTACCTCTTAGGGCCAATCGCGGACTGGCTGAAGACTACCCGGATGTCTTCTTTTGCCATGCCCGAATCTTCGTAGAGCAGTACGATATACCGCCGCTCAAGGCCCTGGCCGTCCATCAGCTCCATGGGACACTCGCCGCATTCACACTCTACCACAATCGCATCTGGGGTATTGTCACCCTGTTGAGGTACTGGTACGCCAGAACGGCTGGTTTGGAGTACGGTACCGAACAGCCAAGGGCATTGCTGATGCGACATGTCGGGAGCGAACTGAAAACATTTGATCAAAGCAGATGGGTTCATGGGCACTTTTAGTAGAGGGGGGGGGCCGCGCTTCCTCATGACTTTTTGGAAGATAGTTGAAAATCGTTTTCCCTAATAGCCTTCACCGTATTGCAGTCTCCACCGGCACTAATATATATGTAATATGCTCAAAAGCCAACCGGTTATCTTTGCACCGATTATCGAACGCAAGAGCCATTCAGAGTCCTTTTTTTCTATATCTATATCTATATCTATATCTATAGCTTTCTTTGAAGCTCGTTGCATACACAATATACAGTACAGTACAGTACATAGATGATCCTACAGTAACAGCACAACGGCACAACAGTTGCAGTAACCAATTTCTCTCCCCCTAACCGGCAAGACTACTACAGTAACCGATCCGTTTCAGATCGGAAGGCCATGCATATCAAAGGAGGACTTTTTTTCGTCGAAGAAATTCGATGATCTAATAATGATATGAAATGACTTCTGTGAGAAATGATCATAATCTCTAAAATAAAAACACAACGACAAACAAATCTGCAAAAAGCTTTATTAAAAAAAAATATCCTTTGCTGCTGCATGCACCCTTTATACTTCGTACATACATACATTCAAAACAAAAACATGAAAAACCATCAACCAAAACCATCTTCCCCACCCCCCCCCCACTGACGCCACATTTCCTCACCCCCTTCCCTCGAGACTTTTATCTCTCTCTTTTAAAAAAAACCCACTCCTGCACAGTGTCTACTCCGTGCAGTGGTTTAATAATGAACGATACATACGTACATATACACATAAAATGATCCCGCCTGAGAAAAAAATCACCCGCCCATTTTTGCGTTATTGGTTATGTACTTTTGATCGAATTGGAAAACTTCCAAAAAACAACAACTTCTAGATCGCAGAAACGAAGAAAAACAAGACATCAAAAGGAAACTTTTCCTTTCTTCGTTTCGATCTCGACAATAACAATCATCATCATCATCGCTCATCATCGCTCATCATCTCTCACCCCCATTCCCCAGCGACAAAAACACACACACTTTCATAACTGGCCCCTCTATTACCGAGTTCCCCCGTTCCCCCATTCTGTCCCACATTCAAATTCCCGGCCCTCTTCCCCCTCTCTGCACCGCACTAAATCCCCACATTCTCCAATCCAAGCCCCACCACCAACCAACCAACATCCTCTCATCTTCCCCCCCCCCCCCCCCCCCCCCCCCCCGGGAATTCCACACACTGCCTCCCCACTGATCTGCAAAAGACTGAACATGAGGCATGGGGTGGTGATTGAGGAAAAAGGGAAGTAGGGATTGGAACGAGGACTAGGGAAGGAAGGGCAAAGGCAAGGATATTGAGGGGGGGAGGGGGGTTAGTGAAGAGAAAGAAGAGAATTGAAAACGTGCGTTGCGGGTAGATTTGACTTCCTTCCTTTCTTTTCATCCTTCTTCGCCTTCCCCCCACCTCTCCGCGCGCTCCACCTCCCACCCCCCCCCCCCTTCTCCATTTCCTCCCCAATTCCCGCTTACAAACCGCGCTGCTCATCATAGCCGCCACGCTCTACTGTAAAAACGTCAATTTCCAGCATTTCGGCTGGTTCGAAACCTCCCCTGCACGCATAAGCGCAGAGGGTTTGTTATGGGTGAGAAGATGGAGGTGGTGGGGTTGTTTGAGTGTTGTGGGGGTGGTGTTGGTTGGGGGATGATGTCTTCGGGGGGTCGGTTAGGCAGGCTTTGGTTATACATAAGCACAAGGTACTCAATGGGGATCGGGTAGCGGAAGATAGAACACTACCGGTCGTATCACGTTTGTTTTTACAAGAAGGGTTCGATGCGTAAGGTTTGTTGTGGGATGGTTGTGTGGGTTGGGGAAAAGGGGGATGTAAGTTCGAAAAAGGAGGGTAGTGGTGGAGGAGCTGGTTTTGGTGAGTGGCAATGAAGGAGAGGGGAGGGGGGGTGGGGTTGGATGGTGGATCTAAAGGTAGTGAAGAGAGGAAATGGAAAAGGGTGTCTGTGGAGTTTATGAGTTTGGGGAGGGGGTGGTGGGGGTGTGATAGGTTACTTTGTTCATATGGGGGGTGCGGATGTAGTAATAGGAATTTCGAGGTGGTTGACAGGGTTTAGGCATAAACTGAAGAGCGAGGGAAAGGTTGGATTGTTGGATGAGTGGTGCGCAGGGTGATTTGGAACGATCTGATGTTTATGATGATGTGCGATGGTTTTGGGTGGGTGGGTTGCTTCTTGGATGTATATGTTTTGTTTGACAAGCCTGGCCGAATCCCTGGGAGGAATGTACTGTAGGATAGATTCTGTCATGTCCAGCGCCCTGGACCGAGACGGTCGATAGCGCTATATAGATGAACATTAAGCTGCTGTATTTATAAAGAGACCTAGATAGACGGTTCCTTCGAAAGGCTAGGCGTTGGCAGCTGGTGGCAAGGACTTGAAGGGCTATCCGCCGAATTGCTCAGTTGATCTGAAAGAAACCAACCATCGTCTCGGTTGACGCTTCTCAAGATTTGTAGGTGCAGATGTGCCATAGGTCATTGCAAGAGTATGACGAGTCTGCCAATTTCCTGCCCGACGTTACCATACGGAACTTGCAGGTTTAGACTAGCTCTATCTGTCACTGGACGCTTTTTCTGATTTCCTTTTTGAGGGGCTTATGTCTACGTCTTCTCGGAAATGAAATCTTGGACCAATCAGGGTATATTAGAGATATAGATATCGGCTAGTAACGGGCTCGCAGGAAATTCGGACTCTTTTAGATCGTAATAGGAGATAAGTGGGCGGATCAATTGGCAGTGGCGTTCGATGCCTGTCAAGAGAAGGGAAATGTGCCATTCGATGTCGCATGATTTGGCTGAAAATCCTGCAGTGCTGACACGCTTCCCACGGTTAATTAGGGAATAAAGTACTGTTCTGGCCCACCGGGCGCATGTATCCATTTTCAAGCCAATGAGTTGGCGTACCAGCCAAGAATCTGGTGCCATCCTCTATGGGCATTTCCGAAAGCATCGACGGGTCGATATATCCAGAAGGGTCCATGGATGTGTAAAACATGGCATGTGGATCTTGCTGCTGATTTGCATCGAGAAACTGCTGTTGCTCAGGCATCCCTTGAGGAAGGGGGAATTGAAAGGGATCGTCCAAGAAATACGTGTGCGTGGGTGTGATTGTTTCGGCTCTGATTGATCCACCTCCTTCGCTCTCTTGCGATGAATCGTGATGAACGTGCGGTCGTGGACTAGTATCCAGTTTTCTGAAAATTGGCCATTGGTCCCAGGGTCCGTTTCGAAGTTGTGAAGGTGCTGGGTCATTACTCACGGCCGTAACTGCGTTTGCGGGCTTGCGGCTAGCTTGTAGTTTGTTGAATAACGGCTATCAACGCATTAGTCTTTGAAACAAGGCTTAATAAACGCTTCATAAAGATACCGTTAGAAAAGCCGCGCAACGATCTGCAGTAAGGCTTCGAATCGATAGACCAAGGAGGATTTGTTGCCCACTTTCGGCAAGATGAAGGATTTCTTCTAATTGAGGATCATCTGGATTGTTTATGGTGTACATAACAAGTGACATGATTGCAAGAAACGTGGTGAAAACCGTAAACCAGTATGCACCGTTCAAAAGGCCATGATCGTTCAAGTCTCCAACAAGTCGGATGACTTGCTTGGCCGCTTTGACACAAGCAGATGCACAGGCGTAGGACTTTGGATTCGCTGGCTGATCCGACGGGCAATTCATTACGTGATGTAGGAATGGCCTATAGAGAACCATCTGTACATGGGCAAATGCTACTCTCAAGAGCAGTTGGACCCTAAGCGCAATGTTAATCACGGATAGAAAAACGGTCCAGCATCTTCTAACCTTCGGAAATTAGGCGTTATAACGCCATCTCGGCTTGGCTTGGTCGGGAGTTGATCAAACCACTTGGTCAAGTCATTTTCGAGTTCGATAACTTTCACATAATCCACTCGATACGAGCCTGTTTGACCTCTTGCACCATGGTGGGTACTGTAGATGTATTTGGCGACCTTGGCAGTTATCATGACAAGCCTAATGTGCGCGTTTGATGCCGCCATTGTTGATGTATGAGGTTCGGCCGCTGGTGACTGCAATACTTGATCAGTAATAGATTCATCATCAATTTCCAGCGGTAGCTCCTGATCAATGTCTTCGTCACAAAGAGTTCTTGGAAGGCCTAGCATTGTCGTTACGTTAGTATCCATGGTCCGCAGAACCCAGAATATTCGCTTTCGGCATTCATTCTCAACTAGAGTGAGGTCCTTGAAAGCTTGAGATCGATGGAGTCCCATACGCAAGGCAGAAGCTATTGCAACGCATGTATAAGAATAGCATGCAGACATCATCGCGGAAGACTGAAGATAATAAATGATGCCAATCATAGTCTGCAACGACGTAAGCGTCCGGCAGTCTGTGATATCGATGATACGTTGGCCAGCCCGAAAGTACTTGGATCTGAGAAAATTCATCGTCAGCAAACTTATCCGCCACCAGCAAAATTTATGTTGTCGAATCGCGTACCCTTCAAACCTTATGCGCTCAATGCCAAGTTTGTCGGCATCCTCCTTGGAAAACAGTACCCCGATTGCCAATATGACATACAGCAACGGCAAAAACTCGTGTTCCTCGTCGCTATAAGACTCGGGCTCAAGACTATAGATCCGGTCCAGCTGCCGGTTAAAGGTAGGCCTATGAATAAACCTGAGATGACAACAAGCATCATCGAGCGCGATGGCTACAAGCTGCCGAGCGGTGTTCTTGGAAGGGAGTACCTCGGAGTTTTCCAACGCCGCAGCTGACTTGGAGCCGCTTGGCGGAGGTTTCACTGAGCTAAAGATCTCTTTCAAGGGCGGCAAAGACGGTAAGTTTTTCTTCTCGCCATCATCGTCGAAGAGCTTCCAACATCGCTCCCTCATACGTTGGAGAAATGACAATCCGGCAAATGTGCTGTGGTAATCGGAATGGCCTCGATCCTCGGTACTCATTCGCCCGCTCGAGTCAAATTCTAAGTCTAAGAAGGCTTCTTGTTCGGGATGGCCAGTATCGGAGTGATTATCTGCTGCCTGTGTATTCTCAAGGACAGGAACACCGTTGGATTTTGAAGGCGCTTTTCGTCGGGCTAAGCTTGAGCCGTCTAGATTCGGATCCTCTAAATCGATTCCAGGGATGAGTTGCTTGAGTAGTCGCTCCTGGCGATGCAGCTTGGCCTCGAGCCGGGCGATGTACGTGGGTCCCGCAAGTCTACGCCTGGGAATTTGGTCGTATGTACACTCTGGAATTGATGGGGCATTTAGTTCCGACAGCTCACCCACGTATCGGTTTGATATCTTCGCTCACCGTGCTCATACAACACGCACGATCCGCAAGGCTGTCGGCCGTTGCATTTGGTTTTCTTCTCTCGACATGGATCACATGCTTTGCCGGTTCGCTTTCGCTTTGCTGCTGGGAGCTCAACATCTTCTCTCGCATGATCCATGAGATAGCAATTGCGAAACTATCATGAATTCCAACACGGAAGTCCTCGAGTAGTTAGAATGTTGTTTTAAAGTCTCGGAGGTGCTTCCTGGAGTTGAGTTGTCAGAATAAACAATGGCGTCATTGCGTCCAACTAAGGAATTCCCTTAGCAGTTTAGTATCGCGGGGAAGGGGAATGCGTGTCCAAGCAGGCATAGAACAACAGAACAACGCAGATACTAGTACCGTACTCCGTACTACAGTACGCGCATTATACAAATTCGTGCAGTGCTTTCTATGGCCCGATAAGAAAACAAGCTTTTCAGCGTCCGCCATACCCCCCGCCTTTCGGTAGCGCCAAACATACATATATTTCACTTAGAATACGTCAATTGTAGTAAGCGAATACATACAGTACAGACTTGGAGCGAAAGTGCGGGGTACGGATAACTGCCAGGTCCCTGTTGCGCAATCTGTCTCGGGAAATCCCATCGGTGCTCGTATCACCGCAATAATAACAACAATGGCCCAAGGACTGACTGCTGATGTGGTGTGTGTGTCCTCGACAGTGTGTGGCCATACTTCGCACGGTCACTGGATTTGATCAACTGTTTTAATTCCTCTCGCTGATATTCGGACACTTTACTCCTACGTAACGCCTCCGACGAGGATTTCGCCAGCATAATTATCGCTCTTTCAGCTCCCTATCTGGATCCTTGTTCAGGTGGCCTATCATCCAGGCAAGTACATAGTATAGTATATGCATGTCGACGCTCGTGTAAGCAGTTTCTGATAAAACGGTCACAGCCTTGCCTAACAAGGACTTGGACCCTGCACCGTGTAGTCCCTTCCCAATGAGAGGCAAGATTGGTAGGAGTTGGGGGGTTTGGTAGGTTCCTTTGAAGCTGGCGTTGATTTGATTTGAGGACTAGAAGGAACCCCAGCTAGGGTCCCGGACTAAGAAGAGTTCAGCGTCTCATGAGAGATAGAACTCTATCGTAAAAGCGCATAAGGCACACCGGGAGCGCATGGCTCGAAGAGGAGTCGATGATGGTACAATGGCACTCAAGTGACGCTGAACATACCCATCGATAATATGTATTAATGGAATGAACAAGTTCATGGACATAAGATAGTTTGAGGGAAACCAAACGATGTTGTTGAGGGTTATAAGCCCCATTGACAAGAAACGTTGAGCAACTCCTATTATATGTTCAGCAAAAGGAAGCGTCGAGTCCGTCCTCCGAAAAGCCATAGGTTGAATGCAGAAACTGTCTTAACACGAAGCAGATCCTCGACTTATAGGTTTCCTACCACTGCATTGTTCGCGGAACAAATATTTCCATCCCTCACATGACCGCAAGACATGAGCGCGGTCACGAGGGATCTTTTGTCGGAAACGGAGCGGCCCGTAGCCTGCCTCGAGCTTCAGACTTGTCTACTGTTATCAGCTGGCTTATTATCATTTCTGTGAACAAATAAGTGTATCTTGATTTTGAAAGCTACCGCGATATACAAGACATGCTGCCTCATTTGGCACTCGAACCTTCGGCCTGGGCATTCCAACATAGAGCTCTAGTCGATTGGAGCAGGTTGAGCTGAGACGAGGTTGCAAAGTAGGGCTCAGAGGCAAGTTCTGTTTCAACACTCGCCGTGGTATCTCGATCTCGATCTCGACATCTCGCAACGTAGCGCGATGAGACTGAATTTCGGATTCCATTGGTGAGTCATTGCAGACCTGCATCGTTCTGATTGAACTTCGATCGGTTCCACATGGAAGCTGCCACACGTGTGCTGTGTTGATTGGGAGTTCTATTGTCGATATTGCATCTACACAAGTTCGACAAATGGCGGTTTAAAGCCGACTGGTTCGAATTTCACGCTAGCAGCGTCGGCATAAGCGGCTATCGTAGGTATCATTGCCAAACTTACCACATGTAATATATCCTTAGGCTCGTTAGATAATACGAAGTAGCTACATACAGTAGGTACCTGAGGTATCAATTCCGTGCGATCCGACCGAAGAGAAGATATGACGTTGGGGGGCCACGTAAGGTCTTGTTCCCCGGAAAGAGCATACTCTACATAAAACCGAGATTTTACAGATGACGGCTGCGGACGGAACAGAGACGGGCTCTACTCGTACGAGTATGGCTCTTAGTCGTTATTTTTCTCTCGGGATTGCCGGAACTGATACGCTCAAGGGGCACAATGTCAAAAGTACTGTACTCCCAAATAGAGGAGGGACGTCATATCAAGCTTTACGTCGGAGGTATCGCCGTACTGGCGGACGTTTCCGGAAGCCCGTTTGTTGGGACTTCTCGAACCCACAATCCCAATCATGTTCAATTCGTGTCGATTGCCATGTCACGTAAAATCCATTGGCTCTTGGGACATCAGATATGCTGAGAAACTCCATGCGGACCGTCGGGAGCAGGGGTATTACTCCCGAACTGAGAATTTCGCATATCTTCCGTTTCTTCTCCAGAAAGCTGTGATGTCTCCTTCTGCACTCGATCCTGGACTTCCTATTGGGCGATTCATCTATTTTATACAACAGCTGTCGTCACATATATATAGAGTAGCCCCTCCATTCTTTTCATCACCGTTCTTTGAACAGCCTGCCAAGCGGACGATCAGACTTGGGTTATTCGAAAACCGTTTTAATTTTCTTTCATTGCCATCCGAAGCTCTTGCGCATCTGTTTCTGCCCCCGGCGCCATGGGAAACAACGCTTTAGCCGTCAATGGTAACACCAACCGTGGTGGGACTGCCCAGATTGCCATCACCACGCACGGATCCGATTGGTATTATGTATGACTCCTTTGACACAACTGCAGCCATTTTCAGGGGAAATCTCACATTGCAATCAGGCTGCAACCGCTATAATGGGCGTCGCTACCATTTGTTTCATTGCTCTTTCTGCCATGAAACCTCGCTCCGACCGCATCTTCCACTACATTACCGCCGCCATAACTATGGTTGCCACGATTGCCTATTTCTGCATGGGCTCGAACCTTGGTTGGACTCCCATTCAAGTGGAGTTTTTCCGAACCAACCCGCTTGTTCATGGCCAGAACCGTGAGATCTTTTACGTTCGATACATTGACTGGTATGTGACCCTTCCCTCTTACTGATAAACAGCTGTGATGACTGAAATCTGGCATAGGGCTATCACTACTCCGCTCCTTCTATTAGATCTTCTTCTCACGGCTGGTCTTCCATGGCCGACTATATTGTACACTATACTCATGGACGAGATCATGGTTGTTACCGGTCTTGTCGGTGCTCTCATCCAGTCTCGATACAAGGTATTTCATTTATCCCATTATAATCCGCCCAAATTAAGCAAAACTAATGAAACTCAGTGGGGGCTCTACTCTTTTGGCTGTGCCGCATTCCTCTTCATAGTATGGAACGTCGGCTTTGTCGCTCCCAAGTATGCGAAAGCCCTCGGCAGCGACATCCACCGCACATTCCTCCTCTGCGGCGTTTGGACCCTTTCCCTCTGGTTCCTCTATCCCGTAGCATGGGGCCTCTGCGAAGGTGGCAACGTTATCTCACCCGACTCGGAAGCCGCTTTCTACGGCGTCCTGGACGTGTTGGCAAAGCCCGGCTTTGGAGCTCTCCTTATATGGGGACATCGTGGCATCGACCCGGCCAGACTCGGGTAAGTTTCTTCTGCTGCTTGATTTCATGTGAGTTGAGTGATATGCTTATGTACAGCTAGACTCCGCATCCGTGATTACGAGGAGGGACCTCCAACGTCGGACCAAAATGGGGAGAAACATCACGGTAATGGTGACAACAACGGTCCTATCAATGGCTCGACCTATCCCAGCGTAGACGGGCCAACCTACCCCAACACTGCCGCCCCGGAGAATAACGTCTAGGTATACCAAGCCAGATACGACAGGCGTTCACCATCTTCGTAAGGACGGTCAGGGACGTGGGTGGACTGCTTTTGACATCTTCTCTTGAATGTTTATATTCATTAGTCAATTTCTTGGGCTACTCGACAAAGGACACGTAGATGTCAAGCTTAGTATGTAATGGGAGCACGATTTTTAATGAAAACAAGATCAGAGTGCGGAGCGAGTATATTGACCATTCGCCATGTGAAAGAAGCACCTCAAACAGGCCGTGTCAATAGTAGGGGTTTTGGGGGCCTGATTAAGTTATGAACATGTTCGTGGGTTCATTTTCTTCCTTTCCTGACCAGCTTTTTCGAGCTTCCCAGCTCTGCAGTGTCAAAGCTTATCTGCTAGATTCGACCTTTGACGGAGATGGTGGTAAAGGACGAGGCTCTTGGTGGGACTGCTCGAGGAGAGTTGGTTTGAAGAGAATTTATGTCGGATACAACTTTGGCGCCTGCTGCCGCGGCGACGGAAGAGAGTATGAGATTTGAAGCTACAGGAAAGGATGTTGAGATTGGTGACGAGATTAGACTGGAAGACTTGCTTTGAAGGGGGTTGATGTCTTGTGCCACTTGTGCTCCTGCCGCGGCAGCAACGGATTATGGTATGATGTCGGATAGACGCGTGAAGGATACCAATGTTGATGAAGTGGCTGAAGTAGATGATTTTGACAGCACAGAGTTGACATCTTGCGCGACTTGAGCGCCCGCCGCGGTGGCTACAGATGATGGTATTATGTTCGATAATAGAGTCGAGGACGAAGGCGCAGAAAGGGTCGGTGGTATAGGTATTACTGAGTTGACTTAGGGCACAGGTGTTGACGGCAAGGCTGAATTTGGAGACGTGGTAGGTCCAGAACTATTTGACCCCCCACCTGCTGCCACACCAGCAACAGCTCCAGCTACTGCAGCACCGGCAGCGGCGCCTGCTGCGAGCCCAGCACCAACGTTAATCCCCGCCGCACCGTTCACGCCAGCGGCAGCACCAGCGGCTCCGGCTTCGGCATTTCCAGAAAGTTCGTTGCCTGGTCCAGCATCTTTGGGAGGACCTGTAGGTTTTGGGGTGTCGATGCTATTTGAAAAGGAAGAAGCCGACGTCAACATGGACGTTACTGTCGTTGAGTCAATTTAGGTTGATGTCATGGATGTCGAGTCCATGCTGCTTGGCATGGAGGTCATCGATGAGCTCGGTGGCATTCTTCTTCTGCAGACACTGGCTATGTCGAACAGGACCTCGCCGTCAGGCCCAATGTTCATGGTGAGGTTTGCAGTAGGTTTGGCTTCTAGGGGTGCCACGGTTGAGCTTGTCGGATCGTTCGCGCCCATCTTCGTGCCCTTGGTGATATCTGTGCCGAGTCCCACTTCGGTTATGCTCGCTGCGACTGAGTCAGTCGCGTTGTTTAACATGAATGGCCGTGGCGACTTTGGCTTCATGGCATCGACACCGCCAATGCCAGCCACTGCCGCTGCTTTGGCTGCGTCGTCTTGAATCATTTGGGCTAATGAACCGCTCGAGCTCAGAGCAGATTTGGCTGCACTAGAGTCGATTATATTTCCGATTGCACAGGCGCAGGCGTATTAATAGCAGCAGTGATAGGGAGCGCCAGGTAGTCACCCGGAAGCCCAATCGATACACACACCAGAGGCTCGGCTGCCGTGACTTGCTGCAGACCCGTCTTACGAGTCGACCAAAAGGCTCCTGAACAACTGAAAGGGGTCGTCGTCGAAGAGTCAATGTCACTCCACGCTCTGATTTCGAAACCGTCGAGGCTGATCACATCAAGAAAATTGATACGGCCGGCGTCTGCAACTCGATAGGTGCTGGGCCTGCACATGACATCCTGGCGACAGCCACCTGCTATGGGCGTCGCACATAGCGTCTCAGGAGAGCATTTCGGACCCGGTGCCGGGGCACCGGTATTGTAGCAAGAGCCGTTGGTTTTGGGACCAGCACAGGTATCGCATAAGTCCCGATCACAAGCGAACGTCAAGCATCGGTCTTGAACCTCGTAGGCCGCAAATGTTGTTGCCTCACGGAGATGCCCTAGAAAGAACACGAGGAAATAGATGGCAGCACCTGTAGGAATTGGTAATGTCGCTATGGCAGCGACTTTGGGAAGAAACGTCAGAAAGGCTACTTGCACGAATGAGATACTGTTTGCAATTGCAACCTGATGTGCGCAGATATGTCCAGGTGCCTTGTCTATTCAATATGAAGTTTGGAGAACGAAAAGAAAAAATCGATGGAGAGTAGCTGCGACATTTCACACATTGCTTCCATGTGGCAAACGCAAGAACTTTTATTGCTGTCGTGAGATCAGTCATCACAAGCCAGAGAGAGGGTGGGTGCAGCGATCACCCATGCTCCGAATCAACTTTTCCGGAATTCGAAATTTGATATGAGGAGTGATTCGGAAACTTTTACTTGACCAAGACGGCCCATCGCACGTTGGAAAGCATGAAGGAGGTTTGGGTATTTAGCTGATAGTGCCAAAACTCTTCGCGACGAGCGTTTCAAGATGTGGGGTGAGAACATTCGACGGGAAGCGAAATTTGTCCGGAGACGTCAAACATGAAGCTGAGCTTGTGACCCGTAATCTCCAAGCTCATCATCAACGCTCAGCTCAATATCTCTTTAATAGACTGCTATCGCATGTTCGTAGGATAGGAGGATAAGCCCCCGTTGTGGTTGCACCCCAGGGATCGATGAATGAGAAGGTCTCTTGAACGTCAGGAACGATCAACGGCAGTCAATTGCAAGACAATTGTAAGATGGAAACCGATAGGCATTATCAGTCGCCCAGAGAATGATGCTGGGGAGGGAGGAAAACGAGACTACAGGTCGGCTGACCCACGCTAGAGGTCGGCCGACCATGCAAATTGTCCGCGCATGTACCTACGCTAACGCCTGAGCTTAATACATAGATTTCATGGTCGGATGAACCTCAAGTTTGCGGCTTGCGCAATACATCTACAACTACCCATTCATCATTACTTCTGATCATTGATCAATCAATCATCAATCACTGATCAATTAATAATCAATATGCCTTCAATCAGAAATGTACTATAATATTATCAGATCTATCAACATTGACATTCGACAGTTTGACAGAAAAATAAGATCAGTGAATTCTCATCTATACTCTAAGTCTATAAGATTAATCTAGAATTAATCCTAGATTAATCTGAATCAATGTTGTATTTTTGAGCAAATTTGTGAGAAAAAGGTTAATTGATCATTTATCAAAAGATTATTAATCAATGATTAATTTGATTATGATCGAGTCAAAATAAAAGTGAATCAAATAGATTAATCGATGATTAATGATATATTATTTGTTAATTAATGTTAAATTACTAATAGAACGAAACATGAAATTTTCAGATTGTCAATTCTGTAAATCGTGATTGTTTGTTGATTAATCAATGATTAATAAAAATATACTTACAGATTAATCAATTCTGATATTTTCAGTCTTTGCATTATTTGAATATGATTACAACGAATCAGATTAATATCAGATTAATCAGGTATTAATAGATGATTAGAACTGCATGATTTTAGATTACCAATAGCTCAGGAATGCGGAATTATGCGCATGGTCGAGTAACATGCGCGGACAATTTGCATGGTCGGCCGACCTCTAGCGTGGGTCAGCCGACCTACATCCTCGAGGAAAACCCTGGAATTGCATGTACATATTTAGTTACTATATACCCGCGGGGACCTTAAAATAGATACCTTACAGTACTCACTACCTGAAACCTGTGAAACGCCCTTGACGCTAGCTTATGTATATACGCGCCATGATCTCTCATCATCAAAACGGGGGATGTCAGGTTTCGAGAAGAGACATGAGAAGCATCATGATTCTAACTCTGGAATATCTTACAGATTAAACAACAGGATCGACACCATGCTCCTTGATCGGTCACGCGCACTGATCGTGTGGGCCAGCGAATACGGTTGACGGAATCTCATGATAGAGAGCGGCAGCTTCGCCGCCCGTCGATGAATTTGTTACTCTGGGGATGCGCAGTGTGAAACATGGCTGTCTCTCTATTATCCTGTCAAATAATATTGATTTTTACTATGATTCTCTAATCATGACAATAGTTCTATCCCGCAGGGTTTCTATGCCTATTACCCAGCCTATATAACATACCTTCGATGTGAATGAATGCAAGCACTGCCGACAATTTGTCTTCCATCTTCATATTTTTACCTAGACGTTATGGGTCGAACTTGGATGCATTTCCTGGCATGCTTGCTGGTCACTCTGACCTTGACTACAACCTGTAGCGGTGACGACTCCACATCGTCCCTGTCCAGCTTCAAGTGGGCACCACCGCTGCAACGTCGCGTCAAACCATCTGAAGTTCACGCCCTTCCCGGCACGGATCTGACCTTGTCTCTCTATATCGGTCGACAGATCGGTAGACACGCTATCAATGTTGAGTACCACGGCATGGCCCCGGAGTTGGCCCGTTTCGTGGAGGGTCTGGCGGTGGATCAGGATAATTGGAATCTGCCCCAATTCGACTTCTGGCCAAGTACTAAATACGATCTCAAGCTTGAGCTCCGACGGACCGTGCCGGATCGCGAGGACCCGCCCATCAATGCTGCCCTCCTCACAGCCATATCGGGGGTCATTACGGACCTCGCCACGCGCTGGGACAGGGATAATGAGTTCACTGCTTCCATTGCGGACACTCAGGGTGCCCACTTCACCATGAGAGTCTTCTCATCAAAGGGGCTTCCGTCGGAGCAGCAGTCCGGAGAGAGCTTCGATGATGGGGATCTTAACATCATCTTCAGTACCAAGAGGGAGATTCTGCGATGGTCGAAGCGGAGAGACCTTGTCTTGTTTCTAGGAAATACCGCGAGGTCAGTAGGAATTGCCTGTTCCGCACATCCAGGATCTAACCGTGACATAGCTACTTCTTCTACGCCTTTAACGCAAAGGACAACCGCAACGCGCAGCTCATCCCCTACAGTGGTAGACCCTACGACGAGGGCAAAACGCCTACCCAAGCTCAGCTCGACGCTTTCACAGCCAGCATCCTCCGGCCGGCCTTCTCGGCCAAGCGGTTCAATCGCGTAGTCCTTGTGGACCACGCGCGAACTGGAAAGTCCCTGATCAGCTTCGCCAAAGTCCTGAAGGCGACCGGTATCTACATGGACCGTCCCTATCTCATCAATCTCGCCTACCCATCCTGGAGGGACGACGGCACATTCGACGAGGACGACACCGTCATCAGGCAGCTGACCAGGATCGAAGTTGGGGCGGGATCGGGTCGGCAAAGTTTTGAGCGGCTGGACCTCGGTCATGTTGGCCGGATCCTCCCATACTATTCGTCCGAGCATTGGGAGACGCCGTGGCAGCAGGCGTACAATCCCGACAGCGTCACGGGCCAAGCCATCGTGCAGCGAATCCTGGCAAAGCTGAACGATCGCAAATCGTGCACGTCTTGCAGCTGTCTATTAGGTAGGGATTGCGATACATATGACTGGACTACACCCGCGCGCAACGGGTCGGGGTTTTGAACGAGGGAACTCGGTGGCAAATACATACTATTAACAAGATAGGGGAAGCATGTATGAAGTTTATGCATGAGGCAAATTGGTTCTTTGAGCATTGGAGCAAAACTGAGGCTTTGGTTATGGAGTAAAATTTCCGCGCGTATGTATTCGAGCATATATATACAGTACAGTAGAGCGAATTACCCGCTTTGACTACGGAAGCCAACCTTGAAAAAGTTATTACCCCCATTCATTGAGCACGTATCCCTTAACCCGTCATTAATCCTGCCATACCAGGTATACGGCCACTTTACCTGTTAGGGTACTAGGGAGCCACGGGAGATGACTAACCAGGCCAATGGGGACCTGGAGATTAATATTTAGATTATCTAGTGCGGGGTAGAGGAAAATAGGGGTTTCTCCGCAACAATCCCCAATTGCTTCAAAAATCAACAAAACTCCCTCCCCTTCTCTGTATATGTCTCCTCCCTCCCCTCCCTCCCTACACATGTAGAGCCTCCCAGCAAGCCTCTGTTTTGCAGGCTGCTAGCCCCGTACACTGTTCAGAAGTGCATCCGTAGCTGGTTTGAACAGTACGTTTTCGTGGTTGCTTTGGCTGACCATTGCCAGTCACCTCACTCAGGGCCTTACGTTTAACCCCTTTACCAGCTCCTGAAGTGAACCTTTTGACTGCTTTACAGGGGGTGCAGTAGGCTGGTTTAATGAGCCGAATCCAACGATGTTCCTGAGCTGAAGGTGGAATCGATGGATTCGAATTGCTGAAGTCGTAGGGTCGTTTACGAATCGATCCAGCTGAATTTCGCATCAGCGAAGTAGCCACCTCCTTCTGAAATCGAGCACGTGTCATTTTGCTTGTAGGATAACTGAGCTTGTAGAGGATGTAGGCATTCAGAACAGCTGCATCTAAATGAAACAGAAACAGGGACCACCAATAACGTCGACATCGATGTTTGGCGGGAGAATATTGTTCCCTTTGCTGAGCATTTCCGTCAACTCCCTCCATGTGTAAATTGTAGTCCACCACTGCTCGTGGAAAGGGTAAAAATTGGTTGTTTTCTGAATCGAGCTGGACGGAGTCTTCAGGAATATGGTGTCTGGATCGAGGATCTCTGGGAACGATTTTTTGAGCTTCCTCAGACCAATGAGCCGTTGTCATTAATAAAACAGTGTTGTTGTCCTGCCAGGCCATACATAGTACGTGATTCTTGACTGTTGTGACTGCTGTAGTACCCCAATTCTTTTCTTTAGTGGCTACAGCCTTCAATTTTAGTAGATTTTCATCAAATCCAGAGCCCTGTTTTGCCGTTTCCACAGCTCCCACCCCCAGAGCTTTTAAGGCCATAAACAGGTCAATTGAGCTGAAGAATTGTCCAGATAAACCACATATTCGTAGGGTCGAGGTAGCGATTTGACGATTTGGACAACCATCGAAGCCGAAGGACTAAAATCCTGAATTTGGTGCAAATCAACGATTTGAGTGATTTTCGATGCATACATGAAGGCATATAGATAATTCTCACTGCATAGGCAGTAGATTTTAAATCCTCGATCGGCTTCCTTACTGGGTATGTTCATGATATGTTTGAATCGACCCTTAAAAAGGATTAATTGCTCGTCAACTGACACGTTTCGACCTGGATGTAGATATTGCTTGCAGGCCTGCTGAAACAGGGTCGAAAACGGTTTCAATTTCGCTGTCCAGAGCTTTTCATAGCCAGGAATTTTGGGTTCCGGGTCCGTATTTGGATCGGATAGCTTCAGAAATCGTTTAATTTGATCAAATCGAGTCAGAGCCATAGCCTGAGGTATTTCGGGATTTCCATGCATATCTGAGTGTGTATCCCAATAGCTCTCCCTGCGATTTATGGAATGCAAACCCATGGATAGTAAAATCCCCACGAAGACGCCAATTTCGGCACCCGAAGTGGGGATCCACCACCGTTGTTTGGCTGTTCTCTCGGTCTTCTGTGCCTTCGTGTTCGTGAACTCGGAAATTTGTTCAAGCATGGATGGGGTAATGAACAGGCTGAAAAAATCCAATGGGGTCACAAGCCCTGGGGGTAATTTAGGCCGATAAGGCCGATCCTCCACCTGGATAGGTCGATATGTAGAAGAAGAAGGTTCAATCGTATCTAGTATTTCTTGAACCGACGGCTTGTTTTTAGCCTTTCGAAGCTTTTGAACAGCCTTCGGTGCAGTGTCTGGTACGGAAGGAATTTCTTCCTCATTAGCTCGCATATTGAGCTGAGTAGGTAGATGACTATGTAGATGGTGGGGGGTGGGTGAGCTGGGTAGGTGGGGGGTGGATGTAGGAAGCTGAGGTGAATGTAAACAGTGCAGTAAACAAATATTTTGGTGGGGTGCCTAAATAGGCTTAGCTTCGTTAATCCTGGGATGGCAGGATTAATGACGGGTTAAGGGATACAAAAAGCTTAACTGCGAAGCAGGCCCAAAGAGCATGTAATGACGCGAGGCATGGAAAGCATGTTATGTACCTATGAAGCGTGTTTTCTTTTCCAAAGCCGAGTAAGGACAACAACCCACGCGGTTGCAGCCGAATTATGTAGGCCCGCTTGGATTAGGTCCAAACTTTCTAGAAACGAAAAAACACTAAAAAGATTCCCCCGTATCCTCTTACTACAGTGCTACAGTACATACAGTACGTTACTAAAACTCGACACCCCTAGCTCCTTTCCCCCCAAGAGCGCCACAAAAAAAACCCTAATATGAAAAATTAATACAAAGAGTCCAGTATTAAGGGCATGTTTTTCGAAACCCCTTTTACACGGAACAAAAAGGGAAGTTTTCATATCGGCGATTTGTTGATGGTTTTTTTTGGGGGGCTTACTGGGTTTGTTTTGAATGGGAGTAAAGGCTGACTGACGGTATGCAGGTTTAAATCGGGACACGCATTCAAGGGAAAGGGATATTTGGGCTGTAGGGATTTCGCGTGGTTGTTGCGTGAGAAAAATCGGTTTATCGAGTTTACTCGATGGTCGCGAAGGGGCCTGATGATTTTTTTACTCAAGTCGTCGAATCAAAGTAATGTTTCCTCGGGGGAAATCAGATCGGGTACCTCAAGATTGGGAGATGTGAGATGGTGGCTATAGTATAAGTTGTGTTTGCGTATGAGAAACGGTTCTGAACAGGCTCGCAGTCTTGTATCCCGATATTCAAACTTATCCACTCGTGCTGATGGAGTCAATCACGATCATGAATTCCCGCCATCATTTCGAACGTTACCTCGATTCCTGAAGCTAAATCGAGGGGGAAGTTTGTCACCGCTTAGTGAATGTAAGGTCACGCTCGGATCTGACATATTCCGGTGTTCGTGGTTTGAATCTGCATGCCCTGTTGTCGGATGCCGCTGGCGCATCTGGCAAGTCATACCAAGTCGTCAGACTCCTTCGAAAAAGCGTATAGACCTTCGGTACTGCGGCAGCGGTGTTGGACTCCACTACCGCCGCCATCGCCAGCGACGAGAAATCTGTCACGACCTGCAAGACCGGCTGCGCGGCTTTGGCTTACGATCCTTACGGTGGAGATGTCGCGTACGGCTTCTGTCTCACGCAATGCCCCAACTCTCGCGGCTGCTAGAGTAGGCTCATCGGCAAGAAAGGCGGAGTAAGTCTAACCCACAACGGGTTTTTGAAGCTTTCTTGCTCTCCGAGGTCTGGCGACGTTGCTGACTTAGAGGTGGGTTGATCTGGCAGCTTTCTTTCGCCGGAGACGCCTGACTAAGATGGTATTCGACATTGGAGGTGTGTTTGGGTTCCGGAAATGGGTTGGAGCTGTCGCTGGTCGCAGCGGCGACCCTATCTTCAAGCTTCGAGGTTTATGTAGACGCGGTATATTTAGAAAGGTGTCGATCAGTTAACAGTAACAACACTAGATACAGCATACATGTCTTTAAAATTCCGCTGCTACTGCTTCATGTAAAAGTTTCACCCCGTTTTCAAAACAATCCCGATTCATTGCCACTTTCACGTTACGAAGGCCAGTAACATTGGAGTATCGATAGCAGTGACGCCGCTGATACGTCAATGCATCGCATCAAGGCTTGGGGAAAGAATCGGTATAATGAAAATTTGCGGACAGAGCGGAAAGGCAAGAAGTCTACAAGCAGCCATGGCAACAAGAAAACCGAGAAAATCCACAAGGGCCCGATGAAACTGAGATATTCTTCAATAAGGAGGGGTTTTCACAATCGTCTTGATCTCCCATCTTTTATAGCAACCGGCAAGGTCAACCATTATGCTTGAAACGAGTGCGGCATTGGACAAAATCTATTACTGGCGGGCTGAGAGTGGAAGGGAAGGGGGAGGAACGGAGGGATTCAGATGATGAGGGGAGTGGAGGTCTTAAAGACGGGCGTACGACGTTATGAAGATCGACACCAGAACAGGTAAGAAAATGCGAAACTTTGGGATTTGGCAGACAAGGTTGCTTTGCTTTCCTTCTTGAAACGTGTGTTCTCGTATGTTGAAGCCTGCAAGACACTTGGGTGCAATGGCTTTCAAGGCTCAAGGTCAAAGTGCTTTTGTCACGAGTTCCGCAAAATTTGATATCTTTCTACCCCAATGTATTTTCGGTCTCGCTCAACAGACACAAGAGGTTCAAACTTTGGTCCTGATACAGGACAAAGGAACGTCATTACCTGCCCCGACGTGGTTTGCGGATGACCACATTACCCCAAGGGTCTGATGAGCTTTTCTATTATTTTCGTTGAGAATCAAGCAGATCTGGGTTCAGGTCTTTAAGATATCGAGGCCGAAGTCGTCAGCGATTACGACTCCTTCTAGCGATAAGATGCGCTTGATCAATCCTGCTCATAAAGACTTGGATCTAGGTATGGAGCGCTCAGTGTCATACCCAACCGAACCTATTGCGTTGGACCCAGAGATCGCTGTTTCACGACTTTCCATGCAATGGGTCCCATTATTCACAGACAAACTATGGAATTGTAGTACGAAGGCCCTGAAAAACCTTTCGGGCAGTATCTCGGTGAGCTAAGGGATCCAGCGAAACTACGAAAGATGGCACAGTGGATTTGTAAGACTCAGCAATGCCGCCTACTTTCTAAAGCCTTCAAGGACTACGAACATTGCCTTTCACTAGAAGAACACATGTGTCGGCACCGAATCTCCCCGTGATGGACATGTATCAAAATTCTTTCCTCTGGACCTGAGTTTTCTCGTAAGAATCTTGGACCCGAGGAGGACTGCATGTCGAACAATCGCATTCTGGTGCGCCAGGAACACAATATCTGATGCGAGATCCTCCCAGCTGCAACCTCTTGGGATCAAGTATATTGGTCAAGTCCAGTAGTAAATGTTGCAACCGCCGCAATCTGTGGTCTGGAATCATGGAATGGTGCTGGGAGCTTGCCCTTGCAAGCACCGGGATGCCAGTTTCGATGGAATGGAACCATCCGCGAAAAGACTCGTCGTGCACCCACTTGTGTTTGAAAGCCGCATAACCCATGCAGTATAGCTCGCCATCCTCCTTGTCTTTGACCGTCATAAGTTCTCCGATAGCCATCTGTTCACCTCGCCAAAGCATGAATGACGCACCCAGGGCTCCATATCCGTCACTGCCGAAAACGCCTTGGATTTTATCCAGCATATTCGCGAGGGCTTTGTTGTCCTTGTCCGTAGAAAAGCGCAGGAACTGTGCTTTTCTGCGAAGGATGTACCCACAAGAAAAGAACTGTCCAACCACAAATGGTGTATATAGCAATAAAGTATCCTTTCTATCTTCTGACCCGTGAATATAGCTCAGGAGATACTGGTCAGCGATATTGTAGAACCTTGATTGGAGATCGATTGCAGCGAGGAGTAATGGGTCGCGGTATTTGGATATAACTTTTTCAGACTCGGAAAGGCGCTTTCGCTCATCCGTGTAGAAGTTGAGCCATCCAGCAATGCCTGCAGAAACCAGTGCTCCCGCTAGAGAGATGACAGATATGATAATTGACGCAACATCGACCATGATTGCGATACGACGTTGCTGCGATCGTATAATCACTCAGTAGAGTTCCGGTTATTCGTATACGAAAGATCTCTAAGAGTCTAGGTACCTGTCAAAATTTTGGCGTTACTCCGTAAACTTCATAGTCATGTGACCTAAGCACTTCCATCAACAGCTACCTAGTGTGTGGAATGGGCTTCTGCAGTAACGCGCAGGAACTTATGTCAATAGCAGGTAACAAGCATATGCGGCCGCAAATCGTCAATAAGGCACGGACATGTTTCGAACACAAAGTACGAGACATTTTGATTCACAAGGACCTCCCCTAATGGGACGTACCGACTACCGTTGGGGGCGAAAAGACAAAGGGCCCCTAGTCCAATAGACAGACCGTGGCGGCGAGAAGTTGTGATGTTGACAATCCGTTTCAACAGATCTTACTTGAGATTGCACGTGGATAATATCTAGTAAAGTATCGATCGTGCATAGGGGCATGGAAGGCGAGTCAAGATGTTGAGCTGAGAACACGGAAATTCGATTTCCTAGTGAAACAAAGCTTATTGTACTCCTAGTGACAGCAGTAGCCTCCGATGCTTGCAGTTGGCACGGCAGATTGCTCCAGGTTCAAGCTCGCCGCAGCACAACTCGTTTTGGCTCGTTTTGGCGACACACTCATGATGAAATCTGGGCAGTCTACGTGAAAAGGTTTCGACGCCCTCCGCCGTTGACCTTTACTCTAATGGCCCTCTCAATGGACATTTACAGTCTATACTGATAAAGTGTTGTACGACTGAGATTTTCGAGACTCGAACGAAGACTCCCTTGCGCCTCTGACTACTGCCTTTGCTTTCTCTCTGCATCATGGCAGAGCTCTGGTCAAACATCCCGGCAATGCCACCACCACCAGGTGTTACTCCGAATTTTGTCGACCCCAGAAATCGTACAAATGTTTACATCGTCGTTTACACAACCTTTACCTCGCTGGTGGTTCTCTTTGTCTCGCTACGATTGTATGCCAAAATATGGATCACGCGCTCAATTGGCTGGGACGACCGTGAGTAGGCCTTGATTTCTAGATGGAAACTATCGCTAAAGAATATCAAGTCGCTTGCGTTATAGGAACGGTATTTCCTAACACATGATGCCCATCGCTATCGGTTTATATGTCTGATTGGAGATCAGGTCTTTCAGCTAGTGTATAGCACCATAATTTTATACAGTAAGCCAGTGTTTCGATATCGGAATCCAATGAACTAACGCCGCCCAGTATCTATGATTGGAGGTGGGAACCACTTGTGGGATATTCCGGCCGCTGAGCTGCCCAAATTTGTTCGAGTAAGTACTCGAGCGTGCCTTGCGAAATCAGATCCTAACACACTCTACTATAGCTCAGCCGTATCACAGCTATCCTTACGGAACCGAGCATCTTCTTCGTCAAGCTCTCGCTTCTGCTGCTACTCTATCGTCTCTTCTCGCCAAATCGGTTTATTAAAATCAACGTTCTCATTACTATGGCGTTTTGTTTCGTATTCTATTCTACGACAATGGTGCTCTTCTGTTTCCTTCAGGGTCACAGATTCGCCATCATGTCAAACTACATTCTAGGTGTTAAGAACGTGGGCAGTGACATTTTTATCTTATTCATACCAGTATTAGCAGTATCCAAATTGCAGCTTGCCACAGGGAAAAAAATCGGGGTGATGGCAATTTTTCTCACAGGGTCTCTGTAAGCCTTGTCTTTGTCAGTCTTCTCATGCTTCTTTACTAATACCGAGACCAGCGCTTGCGTCATGAGCATCGTTGGCTTGATCTATAGAGTTGATTATGGGACTCGCCAGGACGCTACGTGGAACCTGATGTCTGTCAACATAGTAAAGTAAGTTTGCTAATCTCTAACTCCGGCAAATCACTCTGCTGACACAATCCAGCACCGTCGAAGTTGACGTAGGCATCCTCTGCAGTTGCATGCCCTGCTTCCCATCTATCTTCAAGAAAACAAACATTGTGCAATCCCTGCTCGCGCCGTTCAAATCTCTGCGCTCTCATCTCTCCAGATCAAGGAAGAACAGCACAGGCGAGAACGTTTTCGAGAAGACTCGATTACCTGGTTCCTACAACTCCGGTTCTGGCCAGTTTTCGTATCCTAGCAGATCAAGAAAAGATTGCATCGAGTATGGAGAAATTCACGTTTTTGGCAGATCTGCAGTAAAGGTTGCCTGCGTGACTAAACCCACAGCGGTCGTTCGCGGTAGCTCCCTTATACGCGGATTTGGGCGTTCGAGTAGGAATGAGAAGAGCGAACGCAATAACGAGTTACATGATTCTATTAGGCAGCAGACAGACCCTTATCGCTAGCCGCCTGGACACCACACCTAGGTCGCTCAGCTCGAACGGCAGTGCACAGGAATTGCGGCACCAAGCGGACGAGATACAGGCGAGGGGTCTCCAAACAGATGCTTAGAAGACTCAGAGAAGTGCACATGGGGGAAACCAGGTGGGGAGAGTCTTTTGCGAGGAGTCCATACGAATATCAAAGCCTATGAAGTAATATGGGGGCAAGGAGTAAGGAAGCTGTTATGAAACCCTGTCTTGTACCACCGAGAACTTGCTACTCCCAATCATGACCTGTCACGAGCTATGGATACTCATATCCTTTCCATCCAGGAATCTACTGATGATACGAATACCTCAAACGCACAATCGACGCTACCTCTTCCGCCCGGGGGCCGTCGAATTTCATCAAACAACAATCGATGGCCAGACCGCCAAGTGAAAGAATCACGCAACGTACCACTTGGAGCATAAGAATCCACGCTCGATCAGCTCTTCGTGTCTTTTTGGGCGATTCTCCTTATCGCACAGGGCTTGTAGTTGGAGTCGAGTCGCTATATAGTATACCCAATCAAGGAAACGATGTATCTACTTACCCATCTCGTATACCAATGCCTAGCCCTGTCATCTCTGCATTACCGAGCATCCCAGATCCCCCATCATACCATCCGTACCTGAGTCAAACCCTTCTACCCTATTACCCCATATGCCCGACAATATACCCACAACCCTCGTCCTGGTCTCCACTTACCCACCGACTGAGCCTGCCCCCGCCGGTGCTTAGAACAGCTTTCATCTGTACTTGTTAACAAACCCAGCTCCCCCCCACAAACCAACCACAACCACAACCACAAAACACCCTCTCCCGTTCACCAACCCGCTCGTCTCTACGCTTTTAAGTTCCCACCACCATCCCAGACCACCAAATCTAAACCAACGGCCATGAGCGGAATCGAAGGATCTTAAGGAGAGGGAAGGGAAGAAAAGAAAAGAAAAGAAACAATAGCAGATAGCAAATCACATAACCACTACCAGACAAGAGCTAAAGAGCAATGAAGAAGAGAAAACAAATGAACGAGATAAAGCAGGGAGCCGGGGGAAAAGGGGGGTTTAGAAGATTGAGGATATTGGGAAAGGAGATAAAGAACAGAGCTGTGCTATGTAGCAGTGGAGGGTCGGGTTGGAGGGGAGATACATAGGAGCGAAATTGGAAGGGCCAGGTTAGGGGATCGGGGCATTCGATCTTGAACGGGGGGATAAAGATGATAAGCCTTCACACCACCAAAACCCCCCCAACGAAACAAACAAACACTACCATCCAAACCACATTCAGTGGAACTTTCAACGCAAACAGAGGCAGACGTCGGCGCGGGGGGTTGAGGGGGAAAAAAAGCGACGGGGGTCTTGGCGGAGGGGTGGTTGCTGATCGTATCGTGTATATGTGTCTGTGGAATAGGGGATTTGGGTTTTGCGGGGCGGGGCGGGTCTGCTGGTACGGGTTTGGGGGAGTGGGGGGTGTGGATGGTGAGGAGGGGGGAGGGGAGAGGGAGAGGAGGGGAGTGGAGTGGGGGGAAAGAGTGGAAAAGGAGAGATGGGAAATGGGGAAGGGGGAATTTAGGGAAAGGAGAAGAGGGAGTAAGAATGCGGGAGATGATGGCGTGCAAATGTCCCCCGCGCCTTGGGGTTTCAAAAATGGATATATCGCGGGGAGTGAAAGAGGAGGACCACTATCATTCTCAGATGCTTCTGTCATTTGTTGTCAGTCTTGTCTTCTGCAGACTGCTCCTTGATCTGAGCATCCTTCTTCGCCGGCCTCGCGCCAAAGATGGTGCTCCCGACCCTAACCTCATTACTTCCGCACCGGACTGCGCTCTCAAAATCCTCGCTCATTCCCATACTCAACTCCAGCTCACTACTCTCAATGCCAAGCTCAGATGCGACTTTATCCCTCACCTCTCTCAACGCCACAAAATCCTCATTCTCCTTACCTTCGCTCACGCCTTTACTCCTGGCAATGGCTCCAATAGTCATTAGCCCCTGCAGCTTCAAATCCGGGCACATCTCCCTGATGTGCTTGCATAGACTAGCAGCTTCGCCTGGCTCAACCCCCGATTTCTCTGCTTCGCCCGAAGTGTTGACCTGCACGAATACCCTCAATGGCGTATCTTTGTACTCGGGTGACTCTTTACACAGCACATATCTCCCGTTCTGCAGTAGATCCGCTTTCTTCGCCGTATCCACGCTCTCCACGCACCAGAGATTGGGGATCTGCTGGGCAAGCGTGCGGCATTTGTTCGTTTGCAGTGCGCCGATGAAATGCCATCGGATCTCCCGCGGGAGGAGCAGGGACTTGGAAAGTAATTCTTGCTGGTAGTTTTCACCAAAGTGCAAGTGCGATAGAGGGGGTTGGTGGAGGGCGAGGATATCGTTGGCGGGTTTTAATTTGGAGACGGCGACGAGGCGGACCTCGTGGGATCCTAGCTTTTTGGCGGATTCTATTCTGCTGAAAATGTCGCTGAGGTTTTGTATGAGTTGCTTGGCACGTTGGGGTTGGACCAACATCTCCTCATTGGCATGTTCTGCCATGCTGAAGATGGGGGGAGAGCGTCATCCTTCAATGATGGTGTGGTTACCCTCAGTCCTCGGTTTGGAAACGCTAGTAGTATCCAATGTCATCGCTGTCAATCTTGAAATATCACATGGTCCGCTAGCCGTTTCCAATTTATACCAATATCAAAAATCGTTGCATTACAAAACTACTTTGATAACCGTTGATAGAAATGCGTTCGTCCATCGCTCTTAAGTCGATTGTTGGCATAGGGCAAATGGGCAAATGGGCAAATGGGACTGTATAACGGGCCGAATCATCCTCATACTAGGCCAGACCAAGTACCATATCCCAAATTCGATCATGTCCCTTGCTACACTCGAGAAACAACCCCGAAACCCTCCACGACAGACCTTCGCCTCTACATCAAATCCCACTGATAATAGTATCCACCATATCGTATCCATCCCTCTCTTTCATAAAGGCCAGCACAGCCCCAACATTCCCTTCAGTCATGACCGTCCTAGAAGGATATCTCACGCCCCTTGTGCTCCACAAAACTCTAATCGTTTCTATTGTCGAGCCCGGCGGAATCTTCTTGCTGTTGTTGCTTTTGTCGTCCTCCTGCGCTGTCATGGCGTCCGAAATCTTGGCTTTCAGCTTGGTGAGACTGGTTGACAGTGCTACGACAACGAATACGAAATTATCTACGCATCTCACCACGAAAGCGATGGACGGCTCTTCCCTTGTGGTTTCTGATGTGGCGATTGAAGGTAGCGTGCCGTCGAATAAGGAGTCCGGAGCGGGTGATTGACGTTGAGGAGCACTGGGGTGCGAGTGAGGTTGATCCATAACGTCCATGCTTTCGGGCATCTCTTCGTGGGGAGTATTGATATGATCTGGCATTTGCAACCTAGCTTTTAAGTAAGTTCTGAGTATTTTACTTTTCATGATTTTCTAGATATCACGTTGGTCTTATATATTACTTCGCTCTTTGTGAGAAGCATTCCTGAACAAGCAATCGATTGATCGATCTGTATTTTTCTAGTAGGCCCAAGAACATTCTTGCTCACTCTTTCCCACACTACTATTATCAAAACAAAGATAGAAAAATCCTCCCTTCCACCAAGCAATGCATTGATACCTTTACATGGCCAGTACTCACAAGCTTACTCTTCATGACGGAATCAAGATTCATCCATATCATCGAATCGATTACAGGTGTACGAGCCCTCTGAGTAAACATGCTCTCCACCTCTCCACCTCTCCATCTTCCCAATCCCTCACCCTCTCAACCACCCCACCCCCCCTTCAAACCCATCTACCAACCCCCCCCCCCCCCTCCACCGGAGGAATTTAGACGAATATATATGGGGGTTTTTCTGGAAAAGAGCGGATGATGGCGCGCAAGGGAGGTTAGGGGGG